>VOFI01002680.1_pt1 | contig 438286 bp, 327 predicted proteins | sample 5384131 | NCBI WGS metagenome assembly VOFI01 (sample SAMN12384728, study PRJNA508395) | human gut metagenome | isolation source: healthy gut H | host: Homo sapiens | reverse complement strand
CCCCATGAAAGCTAATGAAAGAAACATTGTAACAGTTATCACAAAAAAGAGTATTGCCCAAATAACTGAAAGACAAAAACTACCGCGAATAAGAAGCTTCCTCTCTTCAACAACAAATTTTCCTCTTCCATTTTTTGAATAAATCCAATAAAACAGCAACACTCCTAAAAAGCAAAATCAATCTATTCCATAAGCATGGATTTCAGCCAACGACGAATTACTTGCACGATAACTATCAGTAATTTTTATCTTAAAATAGCGTCCCTTTGTCGGTGTGATGCTGAAGATTTGCTCTTCGAGTACCTTCTGCGCTTCAAATGTACCGACTGCTGTCCAGTTGAGCTTATCTGAACTGACAAAAAATTCACCACCCTTCACATCCCGGTAGCTATCATGCTGCCTTTCAGTCAAGCTGATGTTGGTCAAAGTTGTTTCCTTCTTCATATCCACAACGATTTCGTGCGGAAGTGGAATCGATCCGCCACTCCATTGTGAATGCCAGAAAGTCGATAATTGCCCATCCAGCAAACATGTCGCCACACCGTTTCCGATACCTTCTCCGGTCCGTTCTTCCGTATTAGCTTGTATACTCCAGCCCGCACGATCCAACTTGATTCCGACAACCCGAACTACCAACGGGTAGACGGCGTTTTCAGCAATATTGAACAGCGAAACATTATCCAAACGAATAGGTAAAATATATTCTCCCGGAGTCAATCCGTTGCCGTTGAGCGTCACCGCCAAATCGGTCGTGCTCGTCCCCGTAGGCAAGGTGACAACATCTTCGAATGAATAGTTCCCTTCCGGAAACAGCTTATAAGCTGTGCCGTTCTCTGCGTTATAAGCTGTAACATATCCGGGATCTACGACAAACTGACATTCTACATCCCAATTGTTGTCCGTATCCAAACCGAAACCGACTTCAACTGACTCCGTGTCGAATCCATATGTATAAGACAACGGCTGAATGTCGGTATCCGTGAACCCCATAGCCGGGGTCAACACATCTGTTATCCGGATAAACAATTCACTTTTATCGGCATTGACCGAGTCCTTCTCGCTCGTCAGGTAAAGCGGAAGCACATAAGTCGCTTCCGGATTCGCCTCCATCGCCGCACCGATCAAATCTGTCGACAACGAAAGCGTAACGACTTTACTACGTTCCTCCGACGCAAAATCCAATCGATCGGTGTCCATCGAATAAGAACCTGAAGGGATTATCCGATAGTCCGTGCCATAAAGTACATCGACTTCCTCTTGCGAGTGAACGGCTATTTCCCCGCTTGCCGTCAATGACGGATCACTACCACCCTTATAAACAGAGAAAGCATAAGTATTAAGCTCTCCCGTATTGTAAAGAGTGAGCTCCTGCGTACCGGATTTATTAATATAAAGCACTTTGTGGTATTCTTCCGGTACTAAGTTTTCCAATTCATATTTCGACTCGTCACAAGCTGTCAACAAAAGAACAGCCAGACATGCAATTCCTATATAATTCACTTTCATACAATTCGTTTTTTAGATTAATAACCAGGAGCTTGCACCAACTGAGGATCACTGTACAATTCACTATTCTTGATCGGAACCAAATACTGTCTGACGTTCCATTGGATCGGCTGGTCGATTGGCACGATTTGATTGAACTCCTCAAATGAAGGATTGACAGTCATTCCATTCAGCCCTTTAAATTCGGAGGGCTGCATTACTTGGTCGGCAATACGCCAGCGACGGACGTCATAATATCGGTGACCTTCGGCATGCAGTTCGATTGCCCGTTCATTACGTACCCATTCCATCAGTGACATGGTCGAAAGATCAGCTGTAGTCAACTTACGTACACCGGCCCGTTCCCGAATAACATTCAGGTTCTCTAACGCTTCATCTGTACGATCTAATGCTGCATAACATTCAGCCAAATTCAAATACAATTCCGCCATACGAATCAGAATGATCCGGAACTTGTCACCTGAAGTGGATCCGGAAGACAGATATACCCCGTTCGGCACGATGAATTTCTTATTCAAGAAACCGGTACCTGTTGCATTACGCGTATTAGAAAGTGAATAACCATTCGTATTGGAATTCTTCAAGTTCAGCCATAATGGGTTATTGTTGTTGATTAACGGCATATACTCACAACCGTCATAGGCAATCCACGCATAGTAACGCGGTTCACGACCAACATTAAACTTGACAATATCATTCTTAATTTCCTCGCTATCCAATTGATCTTTCGACAACTCCGGACTGGAAGCTCCCTCATAGTAACGTGTCAGCCACTCGCTTTGCAAATAGAAATCCGGATCTTTAGCAGGAGGAAGACCGTTTTCCGTATAGAAACGGTTTACAGCCGCCCAAGTAGGTGCAGTCCCATGATAGCCTCCGGCCCACGAACCGTCACTCTTTTTGACAAGTCGGTTCGGAAGCCGCGATTTCGTGACACCGGCATCAATGCCATTCGCATCAAGATTGATAGCCCAAATGATTTCCTTGTTATTGAACCCTTCGTGCGCCGTAATCATATATTGAAACATCTGAACTCGCTTTTTGAACGATTGGTTTTCCTCCGTATCCTCTTCTTTCCCCGGAATGAATGGAAGCGGTACTTTATCAATAGCTGCCTTTGCTTCAGAAGCTTCAAGATCAAACAATTTATATCCGGCAGCTTCAGCAGCTGTTAACGCCTCCTTGCAAGCCGTCAAAGCACGTTCCCACTTGGCAGGGTCATATTTATTGCTAACCAACTCCATTCCATAGCCCGGCGTCTCATAATTTGGTGTTCCGCCAGTTCGGATAAACAAATGAACCGTTCCAAAGAGGAGAAGCAGCATAGAGCAGCACACGAGCTTTCAAACTTTTGCAGATAGTGGCATCTGCACGGCTTAAATTTTCAGTTGTCTGTGTTGCCGGTAAAACTTCGGCTGCCGCATCTAATTTTCCGACAATCCAATCTACACAATAATCAAAATGCGAACGCCCCGGAATTTCGGACGGAAGGATGTTTTGATCTACCTTTGTTTCGATGATAGGACAAGGCCCATAGTTTTGCAATACTTTGAAATGATAATATGCTTCGAGAAACCAGCATTCGGCACGGTATTGTGCCTTCTCCTCCTCTGTCACACCTGCCGGGTTCAAACGATCCAACTGTTCCAAAAAGTAGTGGACATATCCGATGTAGTTATATAAATTCTCCCAGTCACCGATATCATCGGCCGCCGAAACGGTTCCGTACAACATTTTCTGCATATTCCAGTCCCAGTCTTTCGGCTCGACATATTCATCGGTGGCCAACGAAGCATCTCCATCACTTTCTCGCCAGAAGGTATATCGCGAAGTACCTGAGTAAGCGGTAAAAAGGAAACCTAAAGTTGCTGACTCGTCCTTCATTGTGTCATCAAAATCCGGCTGTGCCGGTGGTATGACATCCAAATAGCTGCAAGAAGGGAATGCCAGCAGACCGGCCGACAAGGCTATCTTGATATATTGTCTGATATTTTTTGTTAGTTTCATCTCGTTATTCTATTAGTTAATTAAACATTAGAAAGTAAATTGCACCCCCAGGTTAAAAGTCCGCTGCAACGGATAAGCGTTCCAAGCCAATTCCGGATCCCACAACTTGAAGGGACTGAATACGGCCAAGTTATCACCGCTGAAATAAACGCGGCACATCGGGAAGGTATAACCCAATTCCAACGTTTTGAAACGAAGGAAATTGCCGTTACGCATCCAATAAGAACTCGGTTGGATATTACCCGCGATGTCAGCATTTGAAGTTCCTAAACGCGGGTAGAGTGCATCCGGATTAGGATTGTCGACCGACCAATGGCTCTCGGCAATCCACGACATCAAATTGCGTGGCAAAGATTCCGCCGGACCACCATCGCCACCGGAAGACAAAAATGGAGCAAAGCCGGAATTGATCATAATTTTACGTTTGGCCGAACCATTGAAGAAGACTCCGAAGTCGAATTTCTTCCAACGAACGTTCAATCCTAACCCATATTGGATACGCGGCATATCACCGTAAGACGAAAGCATTACCTTATCCTCGGATGTGATCGCACCATCACCATCGATATCGCGATATTTAATATCACCAGGCATCGGCTTCGAACCTAACTGTGTTTGATCAGGCCAATTATTTATCTCTTCTTGACTGCTGAAAAGCCCTTCTGCCACATAACCGGTCAATCGATTCAACGGTTTGTTAGTTTCCGTTTGCCATACATAGGGATAATTCGGTTCGTCAGAAAACTTGTATTCGTTTCGATTATAGGTGAAGTTACCACGGAAGTCGACTTGCCAGTCTTTTCCAAATTGTTTTTTCCAATTGACACTGACTTCGAAACCGGTATTCAACACTTCGCCGATATTGCTCCAAGGCGTACTGCCCCAATAACCGAGTAGCTTTCCGAAGCTGGCACGTTTCATCAAGATACGGTCGCGGTAGTCACGGAAATAATCGAATGTAATGTTCACTTGGTTAAAAAGCGAAGCGTCAAGTCCGATATCCAACTTTTTCACATGTTCCCATCCTGCATTTTGTACGGCAAGAATATTGAAACCATGCCCCTGACGATTTAACCATTGCCCGGGAAGTCCCGAATGCCAAGAGGCACCGCTCCCAATAGCTACTTGATTTTGGTAAAGAAAATGTTGTGCACCACTGTTGAACTGGTCACTACCAACCAAACCGTATGATCCCCTAATCTTGAAATAATCCACATAATCGGCAATCGGCTCCCAAAACTGCTCCCCGCTTAATACCCAACCGAGAGATGCGGCTGGGAAAAACTCAAAACGATCCTCCTTTGCCAACCGTTCGGAACCATTGTAACCGAAATTGAACTCTACCAAGTAGCGGTTGTCATAATCATAAGTGGCTCGTCCTGAATAACCCTGGTTGCGATTAGGCAAGACTCCATTACGATACTCTCTCATCATATACATGAACATGGCAGTCATATTATGCTTGCCAAACGAACGTTTCCAATCCAAACGGGCATCCAAATAGAATGTTTGATCGGCCTCTTTAGTGATGTCAGACTGGCTGATATAATCCGTACCAGTTTGCAAAAGTCGCAAAGCATAGGTATCATTTTCGGGATCGTAACTATCGGGCTGTACCTGATAGTAATAAGGAGATAGCGAACGGGTATAATAAGAGTTTGACCAATTTTTAAAGTTCACTAAAACCTTTGCGCTTAAACCTTTTGTGACAAATCCCAAGTCTTGCGAGATATCCAAAGAGGTATTCAGCGTATTGAAGTTGTCTTCCCTGAACGATCCCATCATGTATTGGTAAGGGTTTTCTCCGTAAGCCCCAGCTTTAATTTCGGCATTACCATAATAAATATGATCTTCTTCGCCAGGGAAATAAGCGGGGAAAGAGACAGGATTGGCATACATCACCTTTTTGTAGATATCAGTAGTCTTATTATTCGGTCCCTTTTGGCTACCGATTTGCGCCATCATACGAAGATTGACAGTCGTCGTATTCGTCAACTTATAACTGATGTTATTTTGAAAATTGTACTCCCAATGGTTAATGTTCGGATTGAAAGCTGAATTGTCCGCAGCATTGAGCAAACCTGTATCATGGTTTGCCTGCAAACTCATATAATAAGTAACACGCGACGCACCACCCGATACGTTCACATTAGCACGTTGATTATAATTTCCACTACGGAAAATCATGTCATACCAATCTACATTCGGATAGACATACGGATTGATACCACTTTCTGTCGCCGCAATGATCTCATCCGAATAACGTGGTGTAATTACTGTCGCGCTACGCGCCTGCTGCGCCTCGTTATAGGTGCGCATGAATGTCGGTCCATCAGCAAACTCCGGTGTATTCATCGGCTGGAAATAAGAAGCCTCGACCGACACGTTGACCGTTGCTTTTGTATTTTCCTTCCCATGTTTGGTTGTAACAAGCATGACGCCATTCGCACCACGGTTACCATAGATTGCCGTCGCCGAAGCATCCTTCAAAACCGAAAAACTTTCGATACTTTCTGCCGGAATACGGTTCAAGTCCCCAGACGATATTTCCACGCCATCCAACAAAATCAATGGAGTTGCCACACCACCAAACGTATTGATGCCACGGATATAGAACGAAGAAGTAGAACCCGGCTCACCACTGCTGTTCGTAGAAATGACACCAGCCAGTTTACCAGCCAACGAGCTGGTCAATGAAGATGTCGGAGCTTTCAGCTGTATACCTTCTGTAGCAGTAATCGCACCGGTAATAGATACTTTCTTCTGAGTACCGGCACCAACGACAACGACTTCGTCCAAAACTTCATTATCCCCCTCCATCTTAACGTTCAAGACGCCTAAATCACCCACTTCGATCGTTTGTGTCTTATAACCGATATAAGAGATTTCGATTTCATCTTTACCTGTTACTTCAATGGAAAACTTTCCGTCAAGATCAGTCACTGTACCTTGAGTAGTACCTTTAATGATAACATTTACACCGATCAGTGTTTCACCGGTAGAGGCATCCGTAACAGTACCGACTAACGTACGTTTAACAGGCGACTTACTTTGTTGGATTTCAGGGACGGGCAATCTATCTCCCGCATCAGCAACGGCATCCGGAGGACAAGCCCCCAACAAACCAGTACAAAGCAATAAAGCAATTGCAGGTCTCCGCTTTTTTCTAATTGAGATTAAATTCATAAGTTAACATTTTTATTTTATAATAAAAAAATAGCCTAAAGATCCTAAAACACAAAGACTTATAATTTTACACGATTATACATTCTTTATATTTACATTAAGTTCTGCAAGAACTGCGGCTCAAATATAGGCAAATATCCACAACTTTCTATAAAAAAACACACAATAATTTAATCAATTCGATAAAAAGTAAATTAGATTCTTTGTATCATACAGATATAACCAAGATTCTACAACTTATATATTAAATAATCACTCCAAATCACCGCAGTTCTTGCAGGACTATGATAAAACCTACACCATATTGGCACCAAAACTTTTGAAAAACCTAAGGCAACCACATCATCGTTCGTTGCAAACGAACAGTTCCCCACCATTGTTCATGGAAATCAATATATTCCCCCTTAATTTCTTCATAAAAGAAATGATCATATTTTTCAGTCATAGTATTAAGCAAGAAGGAGTTTTTTATCCAATTCCTATTTATAGAATTGCGTAACGGGACATCGGGATAAGATGAATGAAAAAATACTTCATCTTGATTGCTTTTTATCATGGAATAAAAGGTAGAACAATTAGATAATAAAAAGTCATTCATGTATCACAAAACAGCTTGTTTCTTCTTTCTTCAACTTCCCGCCTTCCACTCAGCAGAAAGAGCCTGTAAAAAAACTTCATCATTGACAGGGTTTAAAAGGTAAGGAAAAGAGATGGCATACCCGATCCATCATCATACCATACAAAAGGATTTTACCTAATTTTTGATTTTTCAAATAAACCTTTTTGTATGATAGCAGTCATATAAATCGTTTTGTAAAATGTAAAAGACAGATTTGGAAGATGATGACAAAAAAGATGAGCTTACTTTTAACCGGTATGCTTTTGTGTTTGGCTCCGGATATAAGGTAATGAAACGGACGGAAGGATTAAAGGTATTGTAATGGACGGCGAATTAGGGGGACCACTCGAATTTGTAACCGTCCAGGTTAAAGCAAAAGGTTCGGACAAAATATTGCAGGGAGCCGTTACCGGAAGTGACGGAAATTACAGTATCGGAGGACTGAAGAAGGGGGAATATATAGTTACTTATTCCTATATCGGCTACGCGGAAATTTCTAAAAATATAACAATCAGCAACAATTCTCAAACTCTTAATCTTGGAGAACTCACCCTGGAAGAAGATGCCAACCAATTGGGAGAAGTAGAAATCGTAGCAAAAAAGCCCCAAATGAGATTCGAGCTCGATAGAAAAGTTTTCGACGCAACACAAGATATCGCATCCGAAGGGGGATCGGCCAGTGATTTGCTTGCCAATATTCCATCCGTGGAAGTCGATAACGAAGGATCTGTTTCATTGCGTGGAAATTCCAGCGTAACAGTCTGGATCAACGGAAAAGCATCGGGACTGACAGCAGACAACCAGGCGGACATACTGGAAATGATGCCGGCAGAAGATATCAAACAAGTGGAAGTCATTACCAATCCCTCTGCCAAATACAGCCCGGAGGGAACAGCCGGGATTATCAACATTATTTTAAAGGATGACCGGAAACCCGGTTACTACGGCAGCGTAAAAGCCGGAGCCGATACGGACGGAGGTTATCAGGCAAGTGGAAACATCAACTACAGCAGTAGCAAAGTAGACGCGTACGCCAATCTGAGCTATCGGAACCGGGAAATGAAAGGCGGTGGAATCACAAGTCGTGAAAATACAGCCAACAATAGTTTTCTCGACCAGACCAACAACTCCAAACGACAACACAACAACTGGTTCGGACGTATCGGGGCAACCTGGCACATTACCAAAAGCGACGACCTAGCATTCAACATGACCGGCATGACCGGAGGGGGCGACAACAACGAATCGATCCATTACATTTCGACAGACAAGCAAAAGAATACGGTTTACACCAGCGACCGTACAACAGACGGAAACTCGGACATGAAAATGTATAACCTGGAATTGAATTACTTACACAAATTCTCGGAAAACAGCAATATAGACTTAACCGTCAGCAATAACCAATGGAGAAACGACGGACTAAGCATTTACGAACAATCAACCCGATATACGGACACTGACTTAACCGACAAACAGGAATATCAAACTCAGGAAAACAACATCAAAAACAAAAGCTGGGAAGTTCAGGCCGACTACACAAACAAAATATCCGACGCGAGCCGGATCGAGGCAGGTTATAAAGGGACATTCCAAAGAGAATCCAGCCCTGTGGATACCTATACCGGAACAACTGCTACCGACATCGAACAGGACCAGGCACTTTACAACCGCTTTCTATATAACCAGGATGTGCATGCCTTGTACATGACGTATGGAGGCAAGTGGAACAATCTGAGCTACCAAGCCGGCCTACGTGGAGAATATTGGCGTGTGGATACCCGCTCGCTGGACTTCGACCAGGAATTTAACGGCAAGCCGTCGGAAACTTTCGAGAAAGACTATTTCAAGTTGTTTCCAAGTGCCTTTATCTCCTATGCCCTCCCTAAAAACAATGAAATACAAGTAAACTATACCCGTCGCCTGCGTCGTCCTTGGGGTGGACAGCTAAATTCATTCCGCAATATTTCCGATGCCTCCAACATTTCTTTCGGTAACCCGGAACTGACACCTGAATATTCCCATTCTTTCGAATTGAATTATATCAAGACCTGGGAATCCGGCCATACCCTATCATTATCCGGCTACTATCGCTCGACAGATGACGTGATCCAGCGCATTCGTTTCTTGAACACGGCAGACAATGTAATGTACACGACCAGTGAAAACGTAGCCCGCCAGCAAAACAGCGGTCTGGAAATCGTTGGAAAAAACAATTTATTCAGCATCCTTAGCCTGACAACGACCGTAAACCTCTACTACTCCAAATTAGACGGTTTCAGCTATCTGCCCGAAGGAGCGGAAGCTCCTGTCACTGGAGAGGAGGATGAAAGCTTCAACTGGAACGTACGCATGATTGCCAATGTCAGTCTTCCTTGGGGTGTTTCCCTACAGGGCACAGGCAACTATAATTCCAAGCGCTTGATGGCACAAGGATACCGCGAACCGAACTACTCAGTCGATCTTGGATTGCGCAAATCTTTCTTAAAAGACAAGTTGACGTTAAGTATCAATGCACGCGACTTGCTGGACTCCCGCAGATTCCGCACCATTACATCCGGAGACGGTTTCTGGCAGGATTCCGAGAACTGGCGTGGTGGCAGAAGAGTTGGTTTTACCCTGACCTACAACTTCGGCAATATGAACAAGAAAAAAGACAAAAGCAGGAGCGAGGAACCGGACATGTATGAAATGGACTAAATAAAAAAGAAGGGATAAACCTTTGCCGCACTTATCCCTTCTTACCTACATCCTCTTATCTTTCAAAACAGGCATCGAAGGCATGTGCCGACGGCAGGAAATCCACCTGTTTGACAAAAGCGCAAGACTCGCGTGCTCCATGTTCACGATCCATGCCGCTATCTTCCCACTCCACCGAGAGCGGACCTTGATAGCCGATATCGTTCAAAGCACGGATAATTTCTTCAAACCGGATCTTTCCACGTCCTAAGCTACGGAAATTCCAGAAGCGGCGGGCATCGCCAAAAGTTGAATGGCCGCCGAACACGCCGATCTGTTTCGGAGTATCGCTCCAATACACATCTTTCATGTGGACATGGAAAATACGATCCGGGAACTGGTTGATGAAGTCTACATAATCCACTCCCTGATACCCCAAATGGCTCGGATCGTAATTAAAACCGAAAGCCGGATGATAATCGATCGCTTCAAGAGCCTTACGGGCAGAATAAGTATCGAACGCGATCTCGGTCGGATGCACTTCGAGAGCGAAACGGACACCTAACTTTTGATATTCGTCTAAAATCGGAATAAAACGTCGGGCAAAATCAGCATACCCTTCATTCACCATCTCGTCGGTAACGGGAGGAAAGGAGTAGAGCCATTGCCAGATCGAACTTCCCGTAAAACCGACTACGGTGTCGACTCCCAGCATTCTAGCGGCATGGGCTGCCTGAATCATATTTTCGACCGCCCGCAGGTGCACTCCATCGGGATCGCCATCGCCCCAGATATAATCAGGCAATACGGATTTATGCCGTTGATCGATATTATCACATATCGCCTGGCCGACCAGATGATTCGAAATACAAAACAGTTGCAAACCGTACTTATCGAGTGTCACCTTGATATTCCGATAATATTCCGGATCTGTCTGCCGAACATCCAAATGAGATGGTAATCCCAATTCAACACCGTCAAAACCAAATGATTTTGCTTTTTCACAAATAACATCCAGCGGTAAGTCTCCCCACTGCAATGTACATAATGTTACAGGACGTGCCATGTTTTTCGTTCTTTTTAAGGTTAATACATTGTGTCTGTTCGACAAATATAAAATATCTTTTTAAATTCATCTACAAATATTTTTCATTTCTGATTATTTATCTTTCCTTTGTAACATTATAAACAACTAAAAAACTTAACTATGAGAAAGAAAGTGTTTTTTGCACTTGGCTGCGTACTCTACTTGACAGGTTGCGACAGTTCTTCACTCGAAAAAGTCATCCCGCAAACAAAGTTTTTCCCCATTCAATTCAGCATTCAGATGGAAAAAGAGATAGTGTCTTTTTCCCACCCGCAGCATACCGAATAACGTGATTCCGGAACCGACGGTTTCGAAAGCTGGAGAGAGCGACGCCGAATTGAACGAAATATGTTCCACCATCGAATATGTAGTATTCAAAAACGAAGATACTCCTGCATTAATCAAGCACAAGCAGTTCACTTACAATCCCACCGATCTGGATGCGGATTTCAGTTGCATATATGACAGTTTGCCACAAGGCGACTACAAATTCTACTTTTTAGCCCACAATTCAAAAAACGCTGTATTATCCGGTTCAACTTTTTCTTTCGACAGCATCTCGGATACATTCTACGAAATGATATCCCTAAACATCGATGTTGCAGAAATCACCAACAAAGATGTCTCTCTTCAACGTATCGTCAGCCGTATTGAGTTCATGGCGACCGATTCGGTTTCCGACATACTGAAACAGTTCGATATGGAGATCGACGGAATATCCAATCAGCTGGACATCGCCACCGGTCAGGGGATAAAAATCCCGGATAAGCAAATCCTCTCCTATACATTCAAGAATAATGAGATCGGAGAAGTAAACAAAGTACATTCTTTTTATACTTTCATACCTCCCACCGACAATAAAATAGCCGTCCGCCTTTCGGCCATCGCCAAAAACGACGAACCGATCCGGGAACGGCAAATCGACAATATCATTCCGGAAAAAAACAAAATCATCCGTTATAAAGGCCGCCTCTACAGCCGTTCCGAATCCGACGACACATTCCAGATCAGCATCTACAACAATGGGAAATGGGAAGAGACAACCGATATTGAATTGCCTGATTACGAATAAAATTTGTATAAACACATGCTTTCCATCAACAATACGGCCGCACAAACATTCCTCTATATCGTTTTAATTCATATCTTTGTCATTGAATGATTAATATTTGGAATCATGATTAAGAAGAATATACTCGGTTTATTATTTCTGCTGTCCGCACTCTGTCTGTTCAACAGTTGTGAGGATGATCCGTATTATGATGATTACGGCTGGGCGACCGATGCATTATGCAATAATACCTGGGTTGATTTTTATACCAATAACAAAGGGTACGAATGCGAACAACGGCTCGACTTCTATAACGATCATACGGGAGAAGATTTTACAATTATCTATTATCCCAACGGTATGACTGACGAATTGAAAACAAGTTTTTATTGGGACTGGAAAGACGAATATTTCGATTCTTTCTATGTCGAATATGCAAACGGGACTGATTATTACGAGGATGTTCGAATAGGTAACGAATATTTAAAGTGTTTCCTAAACGGAGACCGGGTGACCTTCGAGGCATTCCACTGGTAATAAAAAAGGCAATCGTAACGATTGCCTTTTTTATTGTAGCTCCGCCGAGAATCGAACTCGGATCTAAAGTTTAGGAAACTTCTATTCTATCCGTTGAACTACAGAGCCATTTATAATAAGTGCGGCAAAAGTATAACCTTTTCCGCAAACTGGCAAGTATTTAAAGGAGCAATATGCTAATCGAACAGACTTTGCATGACGGATAAGGACTTTATTTCGGGAAAATCCGGCAAATGCAGGCGATAATATTCAAGAATACGGTTTATGACACTCACACGATCCTGCCGGGAAAAAGAATACAACGACATATTCTCGAAGCTGATCTTCAGCAACCGGGCAAAAACCACACTCTCCTGCCGGTTCAGATAATGGCGATGCATCGGTATACGATCGACAAACACGCCATTCAACATATCGAAGCAAGAACCTGCCACATATGATTCGACGTTCGGATATATCCCCAGATAATGCAAGAGTCGCAGCAAAAAGACCAGATGAAAATTCGCCACCCCCTTATCCGAAAGCTCTAACAATTGTATCGACTCGAACAAATACTCGAAAAGGCGCGAATCCGGCTCCGTCTCCTTCACCACGCGGAAAAGGATCTCGGAAAGGAAAAGCGCAAGTATATTTTTCACCGGATTACAAAACACTTCCGTCAACGGATAGCAGAGTTTCGTTTCACGGATACGATGCAAATCCCGCTTATTCAGATGCTCAACCTCCATCTCCACTACCGAAAGAGGCATGAACAACGCTTTCGAGACAGAAGATTTCTTTCCACGGGAACGGGCAACCAGATAAGAAGCACGTCCAAAAGCCTCCGTGTACATATATATAATGGAGTACTTATCATTATATGGAATGGAATGCAGGACAATCCCACGCGTTTTACACAACATATCACTGAAATTTGGAAAACAAAGTTACAACATTTTCCTTCTCAGCCTTGTTTTATTGAATAACAAACTACTAAATTATAAAGAACATATAAACATGCAAGAACTCACGCTCACAACCCCATCACTGCTATTTTCAGCAGTTTCACTTATCCTATTGGCCTATACAAACCGTTTTATTTCGTATGCGAGCCTCGTACGCACATTGAAAGAAAAGCATCAACAGACACACGACCCGAAAGACATCGCCCAGATAGCCAATCTTAGGAAACGGTTATACCTGACACGCTCCATGCAGATATTAGGTCTGCTAAGCCTACTCTTTTGCGTGGTCTCGATGTTCTTCATCTATATCTCATGGCAAATCATAGCCGCCTGGATATTTGGAATAGGATTGCTTCTATTGGCAGCTTCGCTATGCGTATGTATCTGGGAAATAAATATTTCCGTCAATGCTTTAGAGATACACCTACAGGATATGAGTTCCAAATAGATGTTAAATACGACTAACCCAAAACTTTTTTCTTTCAAATATTTTGTCAGTTTAAAGAGAACATCTATCTTTGCACTCGCAATCGGGAAATCAACAATCCCAGAGAGCTAAAAGTAAAAACTTTGACATGATGGCCCGTTCGTCTATCGGTTAGGACGCAAGATTTTCATTCTTGAAAGGGGGGTTCGATTCCCCCACGGGCTACAATAAACAGGATTAAAGAATAAATAAAGAGAATAGCTAAGAAATGGCAAATCACAAGTCATCAATTAAGAGAATCAGACAGACCAACGCAAAACGTCTGCATAATAGATATTATGCTAAGACTGCAAGAAATGCAATGAGAGTTTTGCGTGCTACTGAAGATAAGAACGAAGCTCAGGTTCTGTTCCCGAAGGTGTGCTCTATGTTGGATAAGCTTGCTAAAAAACACATTATTCACAAGAATAAGGCAGGCAACTTGAAATCCAAATTAGCGAAGCACGTCAACGCACTTGCAAAATAAGGTATTATACTTTATATAGTATAAAGCCGGACTGGTTAGCCCGGCTTTTTTAAACCTGATGGCCCGTTCGTCTATCGGTTAGGACGCAAGATTTTCATTCTTGAAAGGGGGGTTCGATTCCCCCACGGGCTACCTTTTTTAAAGAGACAAAGTTTGACTTTGTCTCTTTTTTTGTTATACACCTCCGTTTGACTATTTTCACACTCCCTATACCTTCTAAGTTAATTATTTTCACTATATTTGTTAGCTTTTTTTAGACAGACAGATAATTACAGATTTTAAACGATAAAGACTCATGAGTGAAGAAATTAAGAATACTTCCACAGAGTACTCTGCGGATAGTATTCAGGTACTTGAAGGGTTAGAGGCAGTGCGTAAGAGACCGTCCATGTATATTGGCGATACCAGCGAGAAAGGTCTCCACCATTTAGTATACGAAGTTGTTGACAACTCTATTGACGAAGCACTGGCCGGATTTTGTACCCAAGTTGACGTAGTGATAAACGAAGATAACTCCATCTCTGTTACAGACGATGGCCGTGGTATTCCGGTAGATATTCATGAGAAAGAAGGCGTGTCAGCGCTTGAAGTCGTATTGACCGTGCTCCATGCAGGAGGTAAATTCGACAAAGGCTCTTACAAGGTTTCAGGAGGTTTGCACGGCGTAGGTGTATCCTGTGTAAACGCACTTTCCACTTACCTGAGAGCAGAAGTCCGCCGCGATGGAAAAGTCCACATGCAGGAATTCTCCTGTGGTAAGCCACTTCATTCTATCGAAGTGATCGGCGAGACAGATGTGACCGGTACAACCATCATGTTCAAACCGGACGGAAGCATCTTCTCCGTGACCGAGTATAAGTACGAGATTTTAGCTGCACGTCTGCGCGAGCTGGCATTCCTGAATGCAGGCATCACACTTAGCCTGACAGATAAACGCGTCGTAAAGGAAGACGGCAGCTACAAATCTGAAATATTCCGTTCGGAAGAAGGGTTGAAAGAATTCGTTCGCTACATCGACCGCTCCAAAGAGCAACTGATCCCGGATGTGATCCACATCGTTACGGAAAAGCAGGGTATTCCGGTCGAAGTCGCCATGACTTACAACACTTCATTCAACGAAAGCGTATTTTCGTATGTAAACGATATCAACACCATAGAAGGAGGTACTCACCTGGCCGGTTTCCGCCGCGGTTTGACCCGTACGCTAAAAAAATATGCCGACGACTCCAAGCTGCTTGAAAAAGCAAAGGTTGAAATCTCCGGCGACGACTTCCGCGAAGGTCTGACAGCGGTCATCTCTATTAAAGTGGCAGAGCCACAGTTCGAAGGGCAGACCAAGACGAAGTTGGGAAACAACGAAGTAACCGGTGCCGTAGACCAGGCTATCGGCGAAGCATTGGGCTACTACCTGGAAGAACATCCTAAGGAAGCCAAGATAATCGTCGACAAAGTGATCCTTGCAGCCCAAGCACGCCAGGCTGCCCGCAAAGCTCGCGAACTGGTACAGCGCAAATCACCGATGACAGGCGGCGGTCTTCCCGGTAAGCTGGCCGACTGTTCTTCAAAGGACGCCGCACTTTGCGAGCTGTTCCTCGTCGAAGGAGACTCTGCAGGCGGTACAGCCAAGCAGGGACGCGACCGTAACTTCCAGGCCATCCTGCCGCTCCGCGGTAAGATCCTGAACGTCGAAAAGGCGATGGACCACAAGGTATTCGAAAGCGAAGAAATCCAGAATATCTTCCGCGCAATGGGTGTCACCATCGGTACCGAAGAAGATCCGAAAGAATTAAACCTGAGCAAACTGCGCTACCACAAAGTGATTATCATGACCGATGCCGATGTGGACGGAAGCCACATTGCCACCCTGATTCTTACTTTCTTCTTCCGCCGTATGCGTGCGCTGATCGAAAACGGATATGTCTATCTGGCCACTCCTCCTCTCTACCTGTGCAAGAAAGGCAAAGTGGAAGAATATTGCTGGACTGACCAACAACGTCAAGCATTCATCGACAAATATGGCGGCGGTAACGAAAACCAGATCCACACACAGCGATACAAAGGTTTGGGAGAAATGAACGACCACCAGTTGTGGGATACGACCATGAACCCGGAAAACCGTACGCTGAAACAGATCACGATCGACAGTGCTGCCGAAGCTGACCAGATATTCGCCATGCTGATGGGTGAAGATGTCGGCCCGCGCCGCGAATTCATCGAAGAAAATGCAACGTACGCAAACATCGATGCGTAAAGATTTATGATTTATAATTTATGATTTATGCACCGATAATAAATCATAAATTATAAATCATAATTCAGAAATTATAAATCATAAATCATAAATACATGAAGCTCCGTCGTCCGAATTTAGAGGCCATCTACAGGGAAGTAGATCATTATATTCCGAAAAAAGAAAATCTTCAACCTCCCCGTATAGGAATATCCGCCAATCGGAAAGACGGACTTTCCTGCATAGCAGAAACCTATGTACAGGCGGTACTGAAAGCTGGAGGTGCTCCGGTTCTGATCCCGGTCATTACGGATATCGAAGCGTTGACGGCAATAGTGAACGGGTTGGACGGGCTGGTCATGAGCGGTGGTGGCGATATCAACCCGCTTTACATGCAGGAAGAACCAATTCCCGCCTTGCAGGATGTTGATACCTATCGGGATGAATACGACCTGATACTGCTCCGCTTGGCGACCAACCGCCAGTTGCCGGTCATGGGAATATGCCGCGGCCACCAGATACTGAACGTCGCATTTGGCGGCAACGTATACCAGGATATCCATACCCAACACAATCAAAAGCTACTGAAACACAGCCAGACGCTTTCCCGCGAACAGGTTTCCCATTCCATCACACTGAACGAAGGCCCCTCTAAGCTCCGCACCATGCTGGACAGTGAAAAAGAACTTTTGGTCAACTCTTTTCATCACCAGGCAATCAAAGAGCCGGCTCCCGAATTTATCACTACGGCGACAGCTCCCGATGGGATCAACGAAGCGATGGAGCATCCGGAAAAAGAAATATTCAGTGTCCAGTGGCACCCCGAAGCGATGGCTGCCAATGACGATGAACAGATGTTGAAACTTTTCAAGCATCATGTCGAATCGTCCCGCCTGTTCAAAAAAGCCAAATACATCCACCACAGGAACGTGACGCTCGACTCCCATACCGACACTCCGATGATCTTTCCGGGTGAATTCAACATCGGGTTGAAAGAAGGCGGTAAGGTAAACCTCCCTTTCATGGAAGAGGGGCTGATTGACGCGACGATCATGGTTGCCTACATTCCGCAGGGACCGAGAGACGACGCTTCACTGCTGAAAGCGACGGACTTCGCCATGAACCGCCTGCAGGAAATACACCGGCAAATGGAGTTGAACCGTACACGCATGTGCATCGCCTACACGCCGCAGGAAGTCCACGTGCTGAAAGCTGCCGGAAAGAAAGCGATCATGTTAGGCGTGGAAAACGGATATGCGATAGGCAAGGACATCGAGAATATCACCCGTTTCCGGAAAATGGGAGTTTCCTATATCACTCTCTGCCACAACGGGAGCAACGACATATGCGACTCAGCAAGAGGAGACGCGGAATGGAACGGCCTCAGTCCTTTCGGGAAAGAAGTCGTCCGCAAAATGAATGAGACAGGGGTATTGGTCGATATCTCGCATGCCGCCGAAAGTACCTTTTATGACGCACTTGAAACAAGCACCTACCCGATCATCGCCTCCCATTCTTCTGCCCGCGCGCTTTGCAACCATCCGCGCAACCTGACGGACGAACAACTGAAGGCGCTCGCCGAACAAGGTGGCGTCGCACAGATATGCCTCTACAAAGGATTCATCAACGAAGATGCCGAAAAAGCGTCCCTGAGCGATGCGATCCGTCATATCGACCATATCGTAGACCTGATCGGGATCAACCATGTCGGGATAGGTTCCGACTTTGACGGTGACGGCGAACTGATCGGCTGCCGGGCGAGCAACGAACTGATAAACATCACAATGCGTCTTCTAAAAGAAGGATATACAGAAAATGATATTGCTAAAATATGGGGAGGTAATCTGTTGCGCGTGATGAACAAAGCGCAATCCGCTCCCGATAACTCCTTATAAACGACAAGATATGACTAAACTGATTTTATTATTATTCTCCATGACCCTGTTCGCATGCGGTCAGAAAGGAACCAGCGAGACAACAGTTCCCGTAACGGAAGTGAAGAAAGCTCCAGCAACAACCGCCCCATTGTTTGATGCGGACAGTGCTTATGCTTATGTCGAAAAACAAGTATCATTCGGTTACCGTGTCCCGAACACGCCAGCTCATAAGGCTTGTGGCGATTACCTAGCATCCGAGCTGAAACGTTTCGGAGCACAAGTATACGAACAGGAAGCTACACTTACAGCTTACGATGGAACCCCATTGGAATCACGTAACATCATCGGTTCCTTCAATCCCGATAAAGACAAACGCATCCTGCTTTTCGCCCATTGGGACACGCGTCCTTATTCAGACCACGATCCCGACCCTGCCAACCATAAGAAACCGTTGGATGGGGCTGATGACGGTGCAAGCGGTGTAGGCGCCTTGTTGGAAATCGCCCGACAAATAGGAATGAAGGCTCCCGAAACAGGGGTAGACATCATCTTCTTTGATGCCGAAGACTACGGGACGCCCGAATTTGCTAAAGACAGGTACAACGACACGAGCGACACCTGGTGCCTCGGCAGTCGCTTCTGGGGGAAGAACCCGCACAAACCGGGCTACAAAGCCGAATTCGGTATTCTACTCGACATGGTCGGTGCCAAAGATGCGGTCTTCTATAAAGAATATATTTCGATGAAATATGCCGCCCGTTATGTGGATGAAGTATGGGAAGCGGCCCGTAACTTAGGATACGGCAAATATTTCATCAACGCAAACGGCGGAGGCGTGACAGACGACCATGAAGCAGTCATCGAAGAAACCGGTATTCCTTGCCTGGATATCATCAACTATGATCCGAACTCGGACAAAGGTTTCCGTGACCATTGGCATACGCAGAACGACAACATGAGCAATATAGACAAAAACGTACTGAAAGCCGTCGGCCAGACAGTACTCGAAGTTGTATATAACAGATAAAAGATAGAACAGAAATGACAATCAATGAACTTCAAAACAACGTCATCGAAGAGTTTGCAGACTTCGACGACTGGATGGACAAGTATGCGTTACTGATAGACTTGGGTAACTCGCTTCCCCCTTTGGAGGAAAAGTATAAAACGGAAAGCAACCTGATCGAAGGTTGCCAGAGCCGTGTTTGGCTGCAGGCGGATTACGTAGATGGCAAGATCCTGTTCAAAGGCGAGAGCGATGCGGTAATCGTCAAAGGGATCGTCTCTTTGCTGATCAGCATCCTGTCCGACCACACCCCGCAGGAAATACTGGATGCCGATCTTTACTTCATTGAAAAGATCGGCTTGAAAGAGCACCTCAGCCCTACCCGCTCGAACGGCCTGGTGGCAATGGTCAAGCAGATGCGCATGTACGCGCTGGCATTCCGTACTAAGGAACAGCAAGGGTGATCTCCAAACCACCTATGTTTAAAATCAAAAAGCTCTTTCTTTTTTAGCAGAAACAAGCACATAATTCCGTAAACACCCCCATGTTACCCTCCTTAACACCCGGATGTACCAGCTCTCTACACCCGGATGTAAAGGATGGCAACATGGGGGTGTCCGGCAACTAAAGTACCGTGCCGGACAATAAAAACCAACAGGTTTTACCTATTTTACAGCCGTTTTTTTTGGAAAATGATCGAGTGATTTGCAGGGATGGGAAAAACTGCTATTGCCGGTGATAGGGCAGTGATAGAGAAAACGGGCATGTATCACAGACGAAACAAATTGAATATCAACCTGTAAAAAGAAATCAGTGACACAGTGACAGAGGAAATGGGAAAAACCTAAAAGGCTTTCTTCAGAAGCAAAGTCTATAATGGAGATTATACCGACGAAGAAACAGTCTACTTAAATTCAAGAAGACCGATAAATGGCGAAATTCCTTCCTGGCAACATTTAGAAGCGGCAGATCTCATTCAAGATTATGAGAGAGATCGGCTAAAAGGTAAACTGAAAGAAATCGCCTCCGAATTGAAAGAAGATTCCAATCCGGTCATCATGCTGATCAAACAGAAACAAAAATAAAAATTCCGTCAGAACTTCAACTCCAACTGTTCCGGCAGCAAAGTAAATGTCTTGCGATGATAAGGAGTTATCCCGCATTCCCGGATGGCTTCACGATGGGCTTTTGTGGGATAGCCTTTGTTTTCCTTCCAATGATAGGCGGGATATTCCCGGTCGAGACTGTCCATATAATCGTCACGATAGGTTTTCGCCAGGATGGAAGCGGCGGCAATGCTTAGATATTTGCCGTCTCCTTTTACGACAGTCGTATGTTTGAGACCGGGATAAGGCGTAAAGCGGTTCCCGTCGATCAACAGATGTTCCGGCTTGACCTTCAACTGGTCAATGGCCCGGTGCATGGCAAGGAAAGAGGCTTTCAGGATATTGATCCTGTCGATTTCTTCAGGCGTAACGATACCAACAGCCCAAGCAATCGCCTCCCGCTCGATAATCGGACGGAGTGCATAACGTTTCTTTTCGCTCAATTGCTTGCTGTCATTTAAATCTTCATTATGAAAGTCCGGCGGTAAGATAACCGCAGCGGCATACACCGAACCCGCCAAACATCCACGGCCGGCCTCATCACAGCCGGCCTCTATACGATTTGCTTCTAAGTAGGATAATAACATGGTTAATCAACTTCTTCTATCAAATTCATCAAATGGTCGGGATCTTGTCGGTAATCCCACAACAAATGGATAAATACATAAACTAATGAATACCAGTCTTTCTCTTCATTATCCAGGGACGGAGGACGAAGTAAGAAAACAGCGTAGCGAGAGTAACACCGCAGATATTCGCAAGGAAATCGAACCAGTCGCCACCACGGTATGTCGTACAATATTCCTGCAAAAGTTCGATTGCTCCGCTCATCAAGACCGGACATAAGACCGCTCCAATCCAAGCATGCCACAACACATCGTCGTATTTGCAATGGTTGCGCAGGAACTCGATCCACAGCATACCGGACAAGCCGGCATACATACAGAGATGAGCCACTTTGTCTATCCCCACGATTTTTCCGACCTCCAGAGAAGGAGGTTTAAAGAAAGAGAGATAGATCACCACTGCGATAATCGTCAGGGAGATCGGATATTTCTTCAGGTAATACAACATCACTATTACTCCATTCAATATATTCAGAACATCTTCCGCACCCGTTCGATACCGGCGGCAAAAGCGTCTATTTCTTCTTTTGTATTATAGAACGAGAAAGAGGCTCGAACCGTCCCCTCGATACCTAAATCCTGCATCAACGGCTGGGCACAATGATGTCCGGTACGGACTGCAATGCCCAAACGGTCCAGCAACATCCCCATATCATAATGATGGATATTGCCTACCAGAAAAGAAAGTACCGCCCCTTTATGCGCCGCCTGTCCGAAAATACGCATACCGTCGATCGCATTCAGCTTATCGGTCGCGTAACGAAGCAACTCGTCTTCATAGGCCGCAATATTGTCCATTCCCAAACGACCAACATAGCGCAAGGCTTCCGCCAAAGCCGTACTGCCTATATAATCAGGCGTTCCGGCCTCGAACTTGAAAGGCAATTCGTTGAAAGTCGTCTTTTCAAAAGACACGGAAGCAATCATCTCCCCTCCTCCCTGGTACGGAGGCAACTTGTCCAGCCATTCTTCCTTGCCATACAGGACACCGATACCGGTAGGACCGTAAATCTTATGACCGGAGAACACATAGAACTCGGCATCCAAATCCTGCACATCCACTTTCAGATGGGGAACGGCTTGCGCTCCGTCGATCAGTACCGGAACCTCGTGATTATGGGCTTCTTCGATAATCTCCTTTACCGGATTGATCGTACCGAGCACATTCGACACATGTGTAACCGAGACAAGTTTTGTCCGTTCCGAAAAAAGACTACGGAACGTGTCCATGCACAACTCGCCTTTTTCATTCATCGGAATCACTTTCAACGTGATCCCTTTACGGGCAGCCTGTATCTGCCAGGGAACGATATTGGAATGGTGTTCCATCACCGAAACGATCACTTCGTCGCCGGCCGACATACATTCGTCGGTAAAGCTGGAAGCAATCAGGTTGATCGCCTCTGTCGTCCCACGCGTGAAAATAATCTCGTTGGAAGAGCGGGCGTTCAGGAATTGCTGCACGGTCTTGCGTGCATCCTCATGCGCTTCCGTCGCCGCCTGGCTCAGGAAATGAACGCCGCGATGAATATTGGCATTCACATTATAATAGCCACTCTCGATCTTTTCCACCACACAGCGTGGCTTCTGGGTTGTCGCTCCGTTGTCGAAGTAAATAAGCGGCTTATCGTATATCTTATGATCCAGAATCGGGAAATCCTTCCGGATAGACTGTACATCTAACATGACTGTAACTATTTAACTTAATAACAAGCGTCAAAGATAGTATGTTTAACAGTAAAATATACTATTCATACAGTTTATAAGCTAAAAGTTTTGTTTGTACTAATCAAATTTATGCTTTTGTTTCAAACGGAAACACTCTAAGATGTGTTATGATAAAGAATTAAAGGTCTGCGGGACATTGTGGTCCATCATTATTTTGAAATTGATATTGATGTTATCTGGTGGATATTAAGTAATGAACTCCAATCGCTAAAAAAGGCGATCATCTCCATGTTGTCCGATTTATCCGAATACCCCCTCCCCTTTTCATTTCTTCTTCTGATAGAAACGCACCCAGTCGATCTCCATCTCGACAGGCAGATCCGATGAATCGACTGCTCCTACCCAGCTTCCGCCTAACTGCATATCGAGCAACAGATAAAACTTTTTGTCTGTGAACGGGAACTGGCCTTCCTTGTCCGTCTCAATGCGAGGATAAGCGAAGGTGCGGGTTTCGTTGATAAAGAAAACGAGACTGTCCTGATACATTTCTACACTATAGACATTATAATCATCGCGGTTGATAAAACCGATACCGCCCTGCTTCGGGTTATCTTTGATTCCCAAAGTGTACGTATAGGCAGAATGAACGGTCTGATAAGCAATCGTATCATTATTCAAGCGTTCCATGATGTCGATCTCGCCACCATTCGGCCAACCCTCATTTTCTGGCAACAACCAGAATGCTGGCCATGCGCCAGTTGCCCCATACAACTTGGCACGGATATCCAGGCGCCCGTCGGAAAAACCGACCTTGCCCTTCGTATAAACGCCCCCCGTGATAAAAGGAGCCGTGTCAGCCGGCAAACTGTAATTGACTAATCCACGCAAAACCAAATTGCCATCGCGCATAGTATAGCAGGAATCGAAGTCCGACATATAATTATTCCAGTCTGACTTTCCACGCGGTATCTTACTCCACGAAGCCTCATCGAAATGATCCTCCTGGTCGAAGTTTTCCTCCCAAACCAATTTCCACCCTTCCTGTTGCGACCGGCAACCTGCCATAATCGACAGAGCCACTGACAGTCCTAATGTGAATAATCCTTGCTTCATTATTATCAACCTATTTTTATTTTTTTGCAAAAATAGTTCTTTTCAACGCAAAGGTACAGAGAATCCTGTTCATTTTAAACATCCAACTCCATACCTCTGCATTTTATAACTACTCTTTTTCACCAAACTCCGACTGCTGCCGTTCCACCTCTTTAAGTTTCAAGGTGTTCAACTCCTTGCGCAGACGTTCCACTTCCCGTTCTGCATCCGTTTTGGAAGCGGTGTTCTGTCCGGCCGAAGCACTACCAAGCGGGATGCGGGCAGCATCCGCAGCATCATAGACCAACGGGAAAACAGACGGCTTCGATTCGAACTCAAGTTCACCACTTATCGGCATTTGCGAACCTTCGAACAGGACACTCGCCGTAATCCGTATCTTACCCGGTTTCAAGGTAGACTGAACCAAGACAGGCGCAGTTCCCCATTTTACGGGAACCGGATTTGCCAGTACTCCTGGACCACCTAACAAACGTCCTTCTCCTTCAATAGAAAAACGGATATTATAGTTATTCAGCCGTTTGATATTCCCATTCTTATCAGCAACAGCTGCCACTACCGTAACGAAATCGGAACCATCGGCTTTCAGGTCCGTGCCTTCATTATCCATCCACAACAGGATTTTTTCGGGGCGACGGGCAGGTACGACTTTATGTGTAGCAACGACCTTGCCGTCGATCAAACCCTCGGCAAGCAGATAGACATCATCTTGTTTTTGAGTTCTTGAAAAAGCCTTGTCCACCATAAAATCATAGACATCCGGGAAAGTGATAACCGGCGAAGGCATTCCGGGACGATTCTTGTCTTTCTTATAAGTATAAGTCTTTCCACCCTTGTTGAACGTGAGACGAACCTCGTCACAATTGGAATAGACCGTTACATCCTTGCCGGAGAAAGGCGTCATCTCATGGGCGATATACACCATCGGCCCGCTTCCGGCATTCCGGTCATTCTTGACTGCCGGACGTTGCGCCATAAACATATAATATGAATATTTCGGCTGGCGGAAGACATCCATCAAACCACCATAGAAAGGATCAGGATGGTAACCGCGCTGATGGTCGAACGAATGCCAGAGACAACCGCCGACATGCTGCGGAGACTGCTTATAAAGAACATCGTAGCTGGTCACCGGATAATAAGGGCAGGCATAATGCTGTGCCTGTACGCGCATCGGCTGTTCTCCCCAGTTACGGGCTACACGACTCGGCGAATTGTGTGAGCTCCAATCATCCACATTGTCGCCCCATTCGCGGGTAAAGTAGGTCTTCGTCGGATCGATCTCTTTCGAAGCATCCTGCATATTGGCGGGATGGGCAAAATAGACCGGGAAATTCTCATGCCCGCGTGCTTCGCTGTCACTTCCGCTATAACAATAAGGATACGGATATTCGGCATCCACGATATCACGGGTGTTCTTGGCGAAATCAGCCGGATACCAAGTCTCGTTCAGGATCGGTTCCCACAGCCAGACCGAAGGATGGTTGCGGTCGCGGCGCACGACATTGCGGATATCGCTATACACACGCTGTGCAAATTCGGGCGCGTCATTCCAGAACTGCCAGCCGGGCGTATTGACGATCACGAACAAGCCCAACTCATCGCAGGCGTCCATAAAAGCCGGATCTTGCGGACAGTGAGCATTACGGATGATCTCCATCCCGACATCTTTCAGTTTCTTGGCATCCCGCCAATGAATACTATTTGCGACAGCGTTTCCGACAACCGCAAAATCCTGGTGGCGGTTAGCTCCGATCAACGGTTTGCCGTACGGTCTGCCATTCAGGAAGAAGCCGTCTTTCCCTTTAAACTCAATGCTGCGGATTCCGATACGGCGGCGGTAACCGTCGATCACATTTCCTTCCTTATCAAGTACCCGCACCAGCAGGTTATACAAGGTCGGTGTCGAAGGGGTCCAAAGCATCGGCTGCTTCACCGGCATCCGGTCGGAAACAGTAGTTGCCCTACCCGCCTTCACCTGTATCTTGTCACTCAGCCGGGCGACTTCGGTGCCATCCGGCTGCAACAGCATATATTCCACCCGGCCGGAAAAAGGGTTCTTCGTAGCATTGCGCACATGTATCTTTAACTGAACTTCCGCCAAGGCATCCGAAACCTTTCCGAAAGCGACGAACAAGCCGCCTCCTGCTACCTCGTTTTCATAATTTGGATCGGTGATAAACACATTGTTATGCGCGATCAACCAGCAATCCCGGTAGATGCCGCCGAAATAGGTATAGTCCAACACGTCCTGCGCCTTTCCGGGAGGATAGGAAGGATCGTCGCTGTTATCCGCCCAGACGGCAATCACATTATCGCCATTCCAATCCAGCACATCCGTCACATCGACTATGACAGGCAGGTAACCGCCGAAATGCTCCGTCAACAGTTTGCCGTTCACGAACACCTTACTTTTGCCCATAATGGCCTCGAAATGCAGAAAAAGTTTCTTCCCTTTCAGAGCGGCATCGGGCGTAAAATGCTTGCGATACCAGACCTCCCCTTGGTAATTGATACAACCACTCGCCTCGGTCGGCAAATATTCGATACCGTCCGGCAGGGAGACAACCGTCCAGTCTTTATCATTAAATTCTTTTGTTTCCGCACCTTCCACCGCACCTTTATGGAAGCGCCAGGCAGGATTCATCGAATAGACTTCCCGCCCGCTATTATCGAGGCGGAAAAAGCCGGCTGTCGAAAACTCCGGCTGCCGGGCTGCCCACAGGGACAGGCTAAGCCAGACAAACAGGATACTGAATGTAATTTTCTTCATGATATGAATATTTATAATTTTTCATTAAGTGATATATTAATATAATGACGTACACATAAATGATGATTTATACCATTTTATTTTTATGCATCATTAGAACAGATCGTTTGTTCTTATTGTCGCCCGACAACGCCCCCGAAATCTCCAGTGAGGCCATTGAAGTACTTCAATGAGGCCAAAATATTTTTTTGAACGTTTTGAAGCTGTACAAAGTGTTCAAATTATTTTGAGGGGACGTTTTGTAAGCCACAAAGTGTCCAATTCATTTTTTTGAAGGGTTTGAAGTCGTACAAAGTGTCCAAATTTTTTTTGGTCATCCCGTACGACTATTTCATCCACGCGCGGACTTTCTTCACCATCGGAATCTCGTAATAATACCACCAATCGCTATTGTTCGTTTTAGAAGCCAGATGATTGTGATGGTTCAGATCAGAGATGAAACCTTCGGGCTGCTCCATGAAGCGAGTTTCGGAATAGACCGATTCCAGGTTGGAGCGCATGACATCGAAATAACTACACACCTCTGCGACTTTCTCCAAAGCCGCTTCCCGGGCTGCATCGTCCTTTGCCGTGTCATAAGCGTTCAAGGCCAGGATGAGGCGCACCGGATAGTTTTGCAGGTTATTCGTCTGTTCATAGACTTGCAGCGTATAGCGATTGCGTAATGCCTCCGCCTCTGCCGTTCTGATACCCTGGACTATCTTCTCGTAACGTCCGGCTTCAATCTTTGCCTGTGCAATTTTATCTTTATACAGTTCGCTCCATGCCCCCGGTTTCGTCTTGTCCGGCAACTCCATCAATGTGAAAGCAGTCGTGCCCCACGCCGGATTGCGGCGTCCGGAAGTCACCAACGCGCCATCGAAGAAAAAGACCGCCTTCTCCAGTTCATCCAGAAAGGCCATCCGGTTATCCTCCGGGCGAAAACCATATTCCCGCTGTGCATGTGCTTTTTTAAACGCTTCGATATCCCGTGCCGACGGATTCCAACCGAATTCTCCTTGTGCAATGAACCCCCTCCATACCGTTTCCAGATGCGGCGAACCGTCATCCCAAGCAGTCGCCAATATTCCTTCCAGTTGATTGTCGGCAACCAACTGGCTGAATCCTTTCACGTATTCCGAACGGGTATTCCGGCGCGGCATAAAAGGCGAGTCACCGGCAGAAGCAGCCGTCGCCCCCATCACCTTCAGCCCCTTATCATGATACCATTCCAAAAGGCGCCGATGGGCAGGCGTCGTCGCATCCTCATATTTCCAACGCATATACACGCATTCTTTCGGAAACAAACCGATCGCCTCATCCAGTTTGTCGGTGTTCCAGACCTTCACCACTTCCTCTTCGGATTTATCGCTTAACGCAAGTTCCCATATACCGGCATATTTTAACGGCATATCATCCCAAAATATAGGAATACGACCATGGTCTACAGCAAACTGGCAGACATTCTTCAACCAGATCATCTGCAATTCGAAAGCAGTCTTGCCTGTAGCCTTGCAACGGTCGTCGATTCCGATCGCCGTGATCTCATCCCCACCGACATGCAGATATTTCCCGTACGGCATGGCTTCAAGCGCATCCAGATAAAGATCGAACTGCACCTCGTATGTACGCGGATCGGACGGACAGAATTCCCAATCGCTGTCCGGATTCTCACGCAGTTCCCAATGATGTTTCAATATAAAACCGGCATGGCCGAGTCCTTGCACAAGTGGGCAGATCTCGACATTCCGTTCCTTCGCATACCGGCAGAGCGCCTGCATCTCCTGCTTGCTGATCGCATTCGGAGCTGCGACTTCCGGACGGCGAGTAAAGCGCAGTTTATCTTCCAGTTCCCAGATAATCGCATTCACTTTATAACGTGCCAACCTGTCGATCATCCGGTAATAATATTCCATCCGGTCCAGATGATGCTTCGTATCAAGATGGACGGCACGGTAGGCGATAGCCGGATAATCAGTTATCTTCATCTGCGGAATTTCCAGGTCAAAATCCCGGCTATCTTCCAACAACTGCTCCAACGTTTGGCAACCGTAAAACAGTCCGGCTTCCGTGCGGGCCGTGACTGTCACACCTTTATCATTCACCTCCAAAACATATCCTTCGGGCGAATCAGGCACGTTCGATTCGGAAAGTTGTAAGAACAATCCCTTTCCCACATGTCCTGCACGGGGAAGGACATCCGTCAACGCTCCCAATATAGGGACAAGTGTGTCTGATGCGGCCGATACAAATTTAAGATCGGTATACATAATTCCTTTTCCCGGAAGCAGTTCGACAGATTGAGGTTGGGGCAGGAGCTGAAACGCCTTGTCCAAGCCACGGGCACAGAGGCCATTTGTCATAAACAACAGACTTATGATTAATAGTTGTATTTTCATGATATACGTTATTTTTATCAAAGATACGGGACTCAAAAAGAAAGTCCTAATAAATAGAAGAAGAAAAGGGCCAGCCATAACATGTTTTGCACCATTACAACCGACCCTTAGAATAATACCTATTAAAAAACGGTCAATCACCAACCTTCATTCGGGGTACATAACGGATTTGTCTCCAACTCCTTGGATGGTATAGGATAATAATAATAACGATTCGTATCCCCGACCTTACCAGTCATTAATTGTTTATACCGAACTTCATTACAAGTCTGCATACGCTTTTCCAACAATCCCCAACGGCGAAGATCGTAAAAACGTTCCCCTTCCACAAAGAACTCGATGGCACGCTGACGCTCCAAATCATTAAAGACAGCCTCATACGTCTGTGCTCCGCTATAGGGGTTCAAATTAGCCCGTTCACGAATCTGATTCAAATACCCGATTGCCATCGGCAAATCCTGCTTTCCACGTAAATAAGACTCAGCAAGCAGAAGAAGCACATCTGCATACCGTATCGCCCGTTCATTGATGCAAGACATAGGCGGATCAGCCTCCGATTCGGCCGTATTCCAATTCTGATATTTCAAAATCCAATATGTATTCCATCTGTCTTCTGCAAACTTCTCCCGAAAAGGCTTCAAATAATACATACATCCTTCATAATCCCAAGCAACCGATGAACGTGCACGATAATCAAAATTTCCATCTTTATCTTTTTCTTCCAAGAAATAATCCATTATTTGCGGGGTCGGATTTGCCTCATACCAACCACTGGCTTCCGGTGCCGCATATTCTTTCGGACGTGTATTCGTTTGAGTCGAATTGATATTCTCTCCATCTCCCCAAATATCCGTTCCACCAACCGGCTCCATCAACAATTCGAAAATACTCTCTTCATTGTTTTCGTGTACATCATCAAAATTCCATGCAAAATCCTCTACCAAACGATACGTATAAGGTGATTTTGTCAAAGGTTCCAATATTTCAATTGCCTTATCAAAGTCTTCTTCATATACATATATTTTACCCAACACAGCATACGCTGCACCTTTTGTCGGTTTTCCGATAACATCATTCTTCACCGGCAACAAAGAAGCCGCAGTAAGCAAATCCTGTTCAGCCTGCGACCATATCTCGGCCTGAGAAGACTTTTCCAAAGGGAATGTAGAAGGAGACTGAGAAGCTGTCAGACGCAAAGGTGCATTTTTAAACTCTTTTCCTAATTGGAACAAATAGAACCCGCGAATAAACAAACACTCCGCCTTCACCTTATTGACGAAATCCTCTCCGAATTCTCCTTGCTTCTCTTCCAGCTTCTGCATGATTGAATTCGTTCTATACAATGCATTATAGAATTGATAAAACATCCCTTGTGAAAGAGAATTACCATTTGTATTTGTAAAATAACAGGCTTGAAAGACATCGCTGATATCGTTTCTAAACTCCACTTCGTCCGCACGAGCAATACGCATCATTACACCACGAGTTCCATAATATCCCCCGTTTAGAGCATTTTTCAAAGGGGTATAGCATGAAGTCAAAGCCAATTCAAAATCAGCTTCGGTCTGCCAGAAAGTATCTTCGGTCGCCTTGTTCGGATTCATCTGCTCCAACTGAGCGTCGCACGAAGTACACAAACCTGTAACAACCATTATACAAGATATAAAATATAGATATATTCGTTTCATACTGTTATTTTATTTAAAATGTGACATTCAAACCAAACATAAATGTACGATTAGAAGGATATATAAATTCATCGAAACCACGAGAATATACATCTGAAGAATTCACGTCCGGCGTATACCCCGAATAAGAGGAGATCGTAAAGAGATTCTCCGCATTGACATACACACGAGCTTTCTGGACAAAGCCATGAAACCAAACCGTAGGCAAGGTATAACCTACCTGAAGATTTCTCAAGCGGAAATAAGAACCGCTCTCCAAATAACGGTCGGATTCGGAACGGGCATTCCTATTCGGGTCGGTCCAAATCAGCCGAGGAGAGGACGCATTTTGATTTTCAGGCGTCCAATAATCCAAAGTACTTGCCAAATAGTTCGTACCACGGGTCACATCCGTCAATTCCAATTTCGTCGCATTATAAATTTTATTACCAGTGACACCTTGGAAACCAATCGAGAAATCAACATTCTTATACGTAATATTACCATTGATCGAATAGGTGAATTTCGGGAATGGGCTGCCACAATACACACGATCCTCATCATTAATCGTTCCGTCATTATTTGTATCCTTGAAACGAATATCGCCGGGTTCGGCACTCGGCTGAATCAGAACCCCATCTTTCTGATGAGCTTGCACCTCTTCCGTGCTATTAAAATAGCCGTCAGTAGGAATCAACCAAAAACCACCTATAGGATAACCGGCCAACGTTCTGCTCGTATAAGTTCCTCCATGAATCGTCCCACCGGTAATTACCTGCGATTCTGCCCCCATTTCCACCACTTCGTTTTTATTATAAGTTCCAAGGAAACTTACACCATAGGACAGATCCTTATTCAAAGACTCATTCCATCCCAAATTAAATTCAAATCCTTGATTACGGATCTTACCTGCATTACGAATCGGATCATTAGCACCTCCCGTAGAAATAGGAATAGGCACATTCAACAAGATATCTTTCGTATTCTTTACATACCAATCGGCAGTCAAAGTCAAACGATTACGCAGGGCCATAAAGTCAATACCGACATTCGTCATCGCCGTTTCTTCCCATTTGATATCCGGATTGGCAAACGTTTTTGGGAAAGCACCTTGTATCAGTCCGCTCTTTCCATCCGGATAATTAATGCCGGTCGTAACAACAGACACATATTGATAGTTATCAATTTCCTGATTACCTAGCACCCCATATCCGCCTCTCAACTTCAACTGATCCAACCAAGATACGCTATTCTTTACAAAATCCTCTTCTGCAATATTCCAACCAACAGATACCGATGGGAAATTACCATACCGATAATTGGAACCGAACTTAGAAGAACCATCACGGCGAATGGTCGCAGTCAACAAATAGCGATTCTTATAAGAATAGAAAGCACGTCCTAAAATGGAAGTCAACACGCTGCGGCTTGAATTACCACTTACGGCCAATCCTTGAGATGCGGCATCTATTTCAGTAATTCCAGTCGGCATTCCTTGCCCGGAACCTTGCATATAACGATACCGGGAATCCTGATATGTATATCCGACAAGAGCCGACACCTTATGGTCTCCGAACGTACGATCAAAAGTCAGCAAGTTTTCGACCAAAATATTACGTGTACGGGTCTGCTGTTCCGTCACCGCTGTTATATCATGTTTTGCCAGCCCGAAATCAAACAGGCCTTCATAACTATTATAGCGATAAAATTGGAAATCCGGAGTCAGGTTTAACTTATATTTCAGACCTTTCATTAATTCTACGGAGACATAAGCATTTGCAAATATTTTTACATTATCACTATATCTCTTCATTAAATTATCGTCCACCATACCTAACGGATGAGTCAAATTCACAACGTCTCCGTACAAGCCACCATATCCACCTGTCCGGTTTTCATCATATTGTTCCCATGTCGGAATAGCCTGCAACGTATGTCCGACCATTCCCCCTCTAATGACCGAATATAAAGGATTGCTTTGATCATAAGTCAACACGACATTTGTCCCAGCCTGGAAAATACCCTTCTTGAAATCCTGTTTGCTCTGCAACGTGTAACGCTGGTAGTTCGTGCCTTTCATCACGCCGTCCTGATTCGTATACCCCACACTATTATAGTAGGTGGAATATTTACCTCCTCCCTTCACAGAAAGCGCATAGTTTTGCATCAATGCCGGACCAAACATCAAGTCCTGCCAGTCATTATCCGGTTTTGAAGCCAAATCCTGTGCCATTTCGAGCGGACTCAATCCGGCAGCCCTTCTGGAAACGGTCGTCACTTCCGCCCAGCCTGCAGCATCCAATAAATCCAGATATTTGGAAGGCGAACTGACGCCGACATTGGCCGATAGATCGATAATCGGTTTCCCTTCCGTATTGCTTCCCTCTTTTGTCGTTACTATAACGACGCCGTTAGCTGCACGTGAACCGTAAATCGCAGCCGAAGAAGCATCTTTCAACACATCGATACTGGCAATATCGTTCGGATTGATATGATCGATTCCACTCATATACATACCGTCCACGATATACAAAGGAGAAGAATTGTTCAACGTTCCGATACCACGGACCATGACACGGGTACTACCGCCCGGCGCACCACCCTGCGAAACGATATCCACACCGGCAATCTTACCTTGCAAGGCCTGCCCGATAGTAGTGTTGCTCTGTGTATTCAAATCATCTGTGCTCACGTTAGCTACAGAACCGGTCAAGTCCGCCTTTTTCTGCGTACCGTAACCGATCACGACAACTTCATCCAGCGTTTTCGTATCTTCCAATAATACGACATTGATTGTTTTTTGGTTACCGACAACGATCTCCTTTGACAGGTAACCAATATAAGAAATATTCAAAACCGAATTAGGATCGGCCTCGATAGAGAAATTACCATCTATATCGGTAACCGTACCATTTGTAGTACCTTTCACCACCACGTTCGCTCCAATGATCGCTTCGCCGTTATTATCGACAATCCGACCGGTTAAGACATGTGTCTGCTGTTGAGCGGCAGCGATCGCATCCCGGCTTTTCGAAGACAAAATAATATGAGTTCCTTCCATTTCATATTCGACACCCGCATTCTTGAACAGGTTATCCAATACCTCTGAAACAGGTTTCGTTTTCGCCTTTACCGAAACTTTCCGGTTAACATCTACCTGGTTATTATAGATAAACAAATAATCTGTCTGACTTTCAATCTCATTTAGAATTTCCTCTAATTGAGAATTGTTCTTGTTAATACTAACCCGGGCATTCTGCGAATGTGAATCTTCAGCATACGAACAGAATACGCAGGCTCCCAAAAGGAATGTGGATATTCGCATAGTTCTCAAGATTTTTTTACCTGACGGAGTTTTCGGATAATATCCCCCCGACAAAAAGTTTTTTTTCATACCTTTGTAACTGATTTGAAGTTAATACAATGAATTAAAATTGTGTTGATTGGAATGCCGGTAAATGCCCCCCAGCGCTTGCCGGCATTTTTCTGTTATTGACTGCCTGTTTTCATGTTTCCTTTTATTTTATAAGGTTAATACTAATTATTGTGTTTTTTATTTCTGTTCTTCTATTACTTGTGTTCACCTAATATAAATAATCTGATTTTCATCGTCCCGTTCATACTTGAAACGAATATCCCTCTGCAATACCCTCAACGCATAGTCGATACCGTCTGCTTGCCTGAACTTTCCCGTGAAATAGTATTTCAATACATTCTTATTCTCAACAACTATGCTGACTCCGAAATATTTCTCCAGATCATTCATGATCGAGAGGAATGATTCGTTCCGAAAACATATCAGTCCTTCTTTCCAACGATAGGGATTGTAATCGTCAACCGGAATGACTTTCAGCCTGCCGTCCTTTTGCAGGCAAGCTTTGCTGTCCGGCTTCAACATCAATGTATCCCCCAGACCGATACGGGAGGCAACTCGCACACTTCCTTCCATCAACGTAACCTCGAAATCGTCTTTATCAGAATAGCCTTCCACATTAAATTTTGTTCCCAGCACTTCCATATTACATTTGCCCGTTTCCACGATAAAAGGCCTTTTCTTATCTTTGGCTACATCGAAATAGGCTTCTCCGTCTACCGCTACCTGGCGTACGGACTTGTCGAACACAGCCGGGTAAACGATCTTCGTCCGAGCATTCAGCCAGACATTCGTCCCGTCCGACAGCGTGATGTTCACCCGTTGTCCGGTAGGAACATAAATGGATTGCATCGGCACAACTCCATTTTTATCTGAAACAAATTGATATAATAAGCTAAGCCCCAATGTCACAGCGACAGCTGCCGCAATCTTGATTAACTCAGTTCCGAGAGAACTATGGTATTCGATATCGGAAGAAAAAATATAAAAATGAAATTTTTTCCATTTTTAACTGGGGATATAGGCTTGTGAACTGTTAGTATTATGTAAGCATAAGTAAAAAGATGAAAAATGGACAGGGAAACGTTATATAAGTTCTTTGAAGGAGCCGCTTCTTATGAAGAAGAAGTCCGGATCCGGCAATGGATGGAACATTCCCCGGAAAACAGACGAGAATTCTTGAAAGAGAGAAAGATATTCGACTCGATGTTGCTTCTTGGCGATGAAAAAACGATCGAAGAAAAGATGCGACACAAGTCATGGAGCTTGAGTTCTCTTGGAACTACGTTCTTTTTCAAGAAATATCCGTTCCAACCAGAACCCCTGTTTGTCATCATTCACAGTCTTGGAAACCTGCAATAATAGCTCCTTCCAAGAAGGATCGGGAATATTTTAAAATACTCTCCTGAAAGATTCCGAAGCTCTGAACGAAGTTGTAGGGTAACCGCACCAAAATCATAAGGGACAATCAATCCTTGTCTTTAGTACGGGTATTTCTATATAAAGTTTTTTGAGCAAAACAACTATCATACTATCATAATCAAATTTATATAATTGTAAAACAGCATGTTACTCCATGATAGTTCCTGTTTTTAACTATCATTTATCTATCATAACTATCATGGGTAAAAATAATAAATCATTATATATCAACATTCTATCAAATTTCAGATATATTCTGAAGCTAATACAAAACAGATTAAATAGGCTCGTTTTTTCATGAAGACAAGCTACTTTTTTATCAAAAACAACTTGAAAAGTTTCTTCAGACCCGGGTGGAAGGGCATGGGAGATCCGGGTGTGGAGGAGGTGGAGACCCGGATCTTCGTGAAACCGGAACGGGGATGTGGAGCTGTTTATCTGCCTTGTTTGAGGAGATTTTATGCACTGTTTCTGATTATAATCCAGTGGAATACCTGCTTTTTTAACCACGGTTTTGGTGAGGTTGCCCTAACGAAGTTGCGGTAAGTTTCCGTTATTCTAACAAAAATATTATATTTGCGACCATACAGCACAATTATGCAGGAAGATGAAAGCAAAATAAAATGGAGTCAGTTCCTAGCCGGCGATAATGAGGCTTATTGCTGGATATACAAAGTCTACATACAAATGCTGTTCCGTTACGGACACAGCTTTACCTCCGATACGGAACTTATAAAAGATTGCATCCAGGATGTTTTTACCGGATTATACAAAAACAGGAAACAACTGATCACACCTAAAAATATAAAAGTCTACTTGCTTGTCTCCCTTAAGAATAGCCTGATCAATGCACTTTACCGAGAAGACCGCTACACATCTTACAATCATGAAACTGTTTCCTTTACCCTCGGACTGACGGTCGAAGAACAATATGTCACGGACGAACTGTACACCAACCAACAAAGGAAGATACAGGAAATTCTGAATGTACTGACTCCACGCCAAAAAGAGATCATTTACTATCGCTATATACAAGAACTTAGCTTCGATGAAATCTGCATCATGATGGACATGAATTATCAGTCCGCACAAAACCTTATCCAGCGCTCCCTAAAGAAGATACGCGACCTATACGGGCCAGCGGAAGTATTCCTCCTGCTCCTATCCATTTCCGTCCAATAAGAAAAATAAAAAAAGTTTACTTCCGGTGAGTATAAAATGGAAGCGACCTTGTCCTTTATTATAGAATGCTCATCGGAAAAATGGATAAAGACTATACAACATACAGTGCAGACCAACTGCTGAACGACGACTTTTTCATTCAGTCGGAATTACACCCGACAGAAAAAAGCCGGGCTTTTTGGAGCGATCTTCAGATAAAAAGTGCCGCATTATCCCAAGAGATCGAAAATGCCCGTATCTTCCTACACACTATTAAAATAGACAGAAATTGTTCATCCTTGGCTGCCAAGGATGAACATGCGTTATGGCAACGCATCGAATTAAAAAATAAAGAAACAGAGAGAAAAGCGAAGCGTAAACAATTCATCCGTCTTGCTATCAGCACGGTAGCCTCTCTTCTTTTGTTATCAGCAATCGGCTGGTATGCCACCCTGCGGCCGAAAGATGCCGAAACAGACTATCTGGCAATCATCCAAGCCAATCCGGCACCAGACAGTACAAATGAAAAAGTGCAACTGGTCCTTTCCAACAACGAGAAGCTGACCATTGACGGGACGGAAACCCAACTCGAATATAAAAAGGAAGGAAAGGTAAATGTCAACTCCAAACAAGTGGACCTCAGTCCAAAAGGCAATCCGGCACAGGCACAGGAATTTAACCAACTGATCGTACCTGTCGGCCGGCGTTCGTCCATCACATTCGCCGATGGGACCCGGCTCTGGGTAAACTCCGGCTCGAAAGTCGTATATCCAGTCAAATTCGCAAAAGAGAAAAGAGAAATATTCGTAGAAGGAGAAATATACCTGCACGTCAGCCGGGATGAACAAAAACCTTTCATCGTCAAAACACATCAGATGGATATAAAGGTATTAGGAACACAATTCAATGTCACGGCCTATGAAAACGAAGCGAATATGCAGGTGGTCCTAGTCAGTGGAAAAGTTGAAGTAAACCTCGACAAATGCAAGAATGTCCTGGCTCCAAACCAGATGTTTTCCTACGACAGCAAAATACATAAAGGGAAAATCACAACAGTCGATACCGACGATTATGTGGCTTGGAAAGACGGATATTACCAGTTCCACCAACAGCCGCTCAAAGAAATCGTGAAAAAGCTTTCCCGCTATTACGGAGTCCGTATCTATTGTAAAGAGCCGGCCGACAAATTGTCCTGCAGCGGAAAACTAGACCTGAAAGAGAGTCTGGACGAAATGATGAAAGCCTTGAAAGAAGCGGCCCCGATTCAAATAGAAAACAAATATGAGAGTATAGAAATAAAAGTCAAACATTAAAAACCATACAGTATGGATCCTTAAATCACAACGACACAGGAAGGGAACACACTTCCTTCCCACACAAAGATGAGAACTATAAAAACTCTTTACCAACTTAAATCATTACAAGCGATATGAAAAATAACACAAGGTTTAGTATTTGTCTACTTTTTTTGTGGATGAGTATGAGTTTCTGCCTAGCAGCAGAGACATACTCGCAAGAGACATTCTTCACCATCGAATCGAACAACCTCACGGTGAAAGAAGTATTTAATAAAATCGAGAAAGAGAGCGAATATATCTTTTTCTATCTGGACAACTCAGTCGACCTGAACCGAAAAGTATCCGTCAAGGCACGGAAAGAACAGGTAAGCAAGATTCTCGATCAGATATTCGAAGGAACCGACACACATTATTACATCTCCGACCGACAGATCATCATCTCGAAAGACGAAAAAGCCGCTCCGGTCAGTTTACAACAAAAAGGACAAACCATCACCGGTATCGTAAAAGATGCGACAGGCGAACCGGTCATCGGAGCCAATATCGTAGAAAAAGGAACGACCAACGGTACGATTACCGACATGAACGGACAGTTCACCCTCACCGTTAATCCGAAAGCCGTGCTGCAAATTTCCTATATCGGTTTCAACACGCTGGATATGCCGGTGGGAAACAAATCATCGCTGACGATCAAACTAACGGAAGACACAAAAGCGTTGGATGAAGTGGTCGTCGTAGGCTACGGTGTGATGCGTAAAAGCGACTTGACGGGTTCCGTCGGCTCCGTAAAGTCGGACGTAATCCAGAAACAGGCGATTTCATCTTTCGACCAGGGCTTACAAGGCAAAGTGGCCGGTGTGCAGGTTATGGCAACTTCCGGTTCTCCGGGCGGTGTTGTCGATATTCGCATTCGTGGCGGCAACTCATTGACTTCAGGTAACCAGCCTTTATACGTAATCGACGGTTATCCTGTTACGGCAGGCGGTTCGGCCGGTGGTTCCGGTGCCGGACAGAACCCGCTGGCGACTTTGAACCCTGGCGATATCGAAAGCATGGAAATCCTGAAAGACGCTTCCGCCACTTCCATCTATGGTTCACGTGGAGCCAATGGCGTTATCCTGATCACGACCAAAAGGGGTAAACAGGGGAAAACGACGGTTACTTATGACGGTTATGTCGGTTTTCAGCATGTTGCCAAGAAACTGGATATGATGAACGCTACAGAATGGGCTGAAATGGTAAACGAGGGAGCTGAAACCGATGGTCGTCCCATTTATTACTCAAATACATCTTCTGACCCTTTGTATCCTGCAATGAGTCAATTGGGCGAAGGGACAGATTGGCAAGATCAAATTTTCCGTACTGCTCCTATACATAGCCACAACGTTTCAGTAAACGGAGGAAGCGAAAACACAAAATTTGCTGTCGTTGCAAGTTACTTTGGACAAGAAGGTGTTGTTAAAAATCAAGATTTCAACCGTGTATCCTTGCGAAACAACATCGATACGAAAATCTCTAAAGTTGTCGACCTGTCCACCAGCCTTACGATCAGCCGTGTTTTTGCCAATACCGGGCGTGAAAACGGAGATGGAGGAGGAAACACTTCCATCATCAATGCATCACTCGTCATGCCGCCTACAGTTCCGATATACGATCCGACAACTGGAGAATACGTCCGTTTAAACTATCTGCCAGGATCTTCTACCGTTCCGAATCCGGTTCCCTACGTTAAACATCTTCAAGATAAAGGGACCATCGATCGTATATTGGCTTCTGCCGACCTGACATTCCACATCATCGACGGACTGACACTAAAAGTCAGTGGAGGAGCAGATATGTCAAACGCGTCACGTGAAGTGTACGAACCGAAAGAGACGTACAGAGGCTACAATGCTAATGGCATTGCAGAACAACAAAGCCGTAGAAGTAGTTCCTATTCAAATGAAAACGTATTGACTTATATCAAAAAAATCGGCCAACACTCTCTGAATGTCATGGTCGGTTCTTCTCTGTTGTACGAAGAAAACAAGACCGGTTCTATGACTGCACGTGATTTTATCAGTGACGTATACGGATATAACAACCTGGATGCCGGTGCACAATGGGACAAGCCGAATACCGGAAGAAGCAAAAGCACTTTGTTATCCGGTTTCGGCCGTATCAACTATGTCTTGATGGACAAATATCTTTTCACTGTAACAGGACGAGCCGATGGAAGCTCCAAATTTGGTACAAATAACAAATGGGCATTCTTCCCCTCATTCGCCGCTGCATGGCGTATCAATCAAGAAAAATTCATGAAAAATATTGATTGGATCAGCAATTTGAAAATCAGAGGTAGTTGGGGTGTGACAGGTAACCAAAATATTCCGGCTTATTCGTCTCCCGAAAAGATGAATACATATACATACCCAATCGGAGGGGTAACCAGTGTTGGTATCGGTGCCGGTAACATGCCAAATCCTGATTTGAAATGGGAAACCACTGCCATCACCGATATCGGGATCGACTTGGGAGTATTCAACAATCGCATCAATTTCACAGCAGACTATTACTATAAAAAGACAACCGATCTGTTATGGAACATTTCCGTTCCATTGACAACTGGTTTCGGTACTGTTTTGAAAAATATTGGCAGTTTGCAAAACAAAGGTCTTGAACTAAGTCTATCAGCCGATGTTCTGACAGGTCCATTCAAATGGAACACCATGCTTAACTGGTCAACCAACAAAAATAAAGTGCTGGAAATCCCCGGATATATCCCGACCCAGCAAGGTACGATCTCCGGACACCTGAAAGTAAACGGTAGCTGGCTCGAACCGGGATTACCTGTCGGCGTATGGAACTTGTTGAAAACAAACGGTGTGATGCGTACGGAAAAAGAATGGCAAGACGCTGCTCGTGTTGCAGATTCCAACTTCGACAAAATAGGAGATATGAGTTTTGTGGATAAGAATGGAGATGGCAAAATCAGTTTTGGAGAAGACCGTCAGATCGTTGGCGACCCGAACCCGGATTTCATCTTTGGTTGGACCAACAATTTCTCTTATAAGAATTTTGATTTATCTGTTTATATCAATGGTTCCGTCGGTAATGACATTTATAATGTATTACGTGCCGAAACAAATATCGTCAGTGCATGGGGTAATCAGCGGGCAGAAGTGAAGGACCGTTGGACTGTCAACAACCCGAACGGTAAATACCCGCGTGCTCACGTGTTAGTAAACCAAAACTTGTTACAGTCCGACTATCTGATTGAGGACGGTTCCTTTTTACGCATACAAAATGTCACTTTAGGTTACACATTCCCCAAAGTTTCATTCCTTCGTTCTTTACGTATTTATGCAACCGCACAGAATTTACTGACTATCACCGGCTACTCCGGGTACAATCCAGAAGTAAATAGTCAAGGACAAAGCAATCTTCAGTTAGGTGTGGATTACAATGCCTACCCGACTGCTCGCTCTTTCATTCTTGGTGTAAACATTGGTTTTTAATCATTTAAAACGAATTGAATATGAAACTACATAAATATATAATCGGATTAGCATTACTGGTGTCCTCTTCCTCTTGCAATTTTCTGGATGAAGAAGCATATGAATTCATCACACCCGACAATTTCTACAAAACGGAAGCCGATGCAAATGCTGCACTGACAGCTGTCTACAATACATTTGCCGATGAAAAAAGCTATAGGCGTTATATTTGGATGGGAGCTGATTTCCCCGGCGAAGCGGCCAATGCCAATGCAAGCGCTCCTTCGCGTGTAGAAATGGACAATTTAACTTGGACACCGACCACTGATTTTTGTAAAAACATTTGGCAAATCTCCTATTCTGCCATTCGGCGTGCAAACAATTTATTACTGAACATCGATAATATCACATTCAAATCAGAAGAGGTAAGAAAGCAGATTGTCGGACAAACAAAATTCTTACGCGCTTTAGCTTATTTTGATCTGATACGCTTTTATGACCATATTGTTGTCATCCGAGAAACCGACAACTTAAATGATGAAGCTCCTTCCAACCAAGGAACAGATGACGCAGCCTGGGCTTTAATTGAAGAAGACTTATTGTATGCAGGTTCTGCTCTACCGATAAAATGGGAAGATTCGAATGCCGGACGTGCAACAAAAGGTGCAGCAATGGCTATGTTGGCAAAAGTCTACCTGACACAAGCCGGATGGCCTTGGAACAAAAGCGGTTTTTGGGAAAAGGCAGCTTCTCAAACAACTGATATTATTAATAATGAAGGGACTTTTGGTTATGGATTGGAAGAAAATTTCCGACGAATTTTCGACGTGACAAACGAACATGGAAAAGAGTATATTTTTGATATCGAATTCCAAACAAACATCAATGGGAACGACTCGCCAGCCATAACTGGAATGCGTGGTTATAACATAAAAAAAACGGACGGATGGTCTTCATTCATTTCTACCCCGGAATTTTATAAATCATATGAAGTGGAAGACAAACGAATCTCCACTACGTTTGTTACAGAATTTACCGATATAAATAATGGCAAACAATATGTTTATGACCCGGATAATATAGCAGAACCCTCTTTTCCTCTTTGCCACTTTGCTAAATATCTTGATCCGAACGACAATCAATCAACTTCGGCCGGAGACTATAGTTGCAACAGAAAAATCATACGCTACGCAGATGTTTTGTTAATGCAATCCGAAGCCTATTGCGAAATGAATCGCATCGGAGATGCACTGACAGGTATCAATCGGGTACGGGCAAGAGCCGGACTCAATCCGATCCCCTCATCCATTTCACAGACAGATTTGCGGAAAGCAATCATACAGGAACGTACTTGGGAGTTCGCAGCCGAAGGACATTCCTTATTCGACATGAAACGGCAGCATTGCATGGCAGAGCGCTTGGGCAGAGCTGTAGATGATAAATATTATTCATTACCTTTGCCTCAGGACGAAACGGATAAAAATCCGAATCTGAAACAGCATCCGCTGTGGTAATTCGATAATTGATGATTTATCTGTTACTTTTGGCTTGACCCAAAAGTAACGGGTAAATCATCAATTACCATCCCTATTTTTTAGATAACCTTTTAATTCTTACTATATAATGAAATGTTTTTATTCTTTTTTATTTTTATTAGGTAGCCTGTTAGCAAGCGGGCAGACCACTGATGTAAAATACCTGTCAGGACAAGGCTCGGACGATGCGGTCGAATGGGACTTCTTCTGTACCGGTGGCAGGAAAAGCGGGGAATGGAATAAGATCAAGGTTCCCTCCTGCTGGGAAATGGAAGGATACGGAACCTTCAATTACGGACATGACAAGCCGAAAGCCGACGAATCCGGATTGTATAAAACAACATTCGAAGTACCGGCGACATGGAAAGGCAAACGTATATTTATCGTTTTCGAAGGTTCCATGACCGATACGGAGATTAAGGTAAACGGAAAACAGGCAGGTACTCCCCATCAGGGAGCTTTCTACCGATTCAAGCGAGAGATAACCAAACTGGTCCATATGAACAAGGAAAACCTTTTGGAAGTCAAAGTGAACAAAATGTCATCCAATACCAGTATCAACGAAGCAGAACGGCAATGTGATTTTTGGGTATTCGGAGGCATATTCCGTCCGGTTTACCTCGAAGCTGTTCCTAACAACTTCATCGAATATACGGCGATCGATGCCCGGCAACATGGCGAACTGAACGCAGATATATTTATAGACAAGAAACTTTCCGACATAAAAGCAGAAATAGAGATCAAAGATGTCCAGAACCAGACGATGGGGAAAATCACATCTGCTCCCATAAACGAAAAAACAGGCAAAATATCCCTCTCTGGCAAGATCGACAATATCAAACCCTGGTCAGCCGAAGACCCACAACTGTACACCGCCATAATCACCCTTCGCCAGAAAGACAAGGTACTGCATACCGTAACCGACCGGATCGGGTTCCGCACAGTCGAAGTGAAACCGAAAGACGGTGTCTATATCAACGGTGTGAAAATGCGCTTTAAAGGGGTGAACCGCCACTCTCACTGGCCCACTACGGGACGAACGACGAACAAGCAGCTTAGTATTAACGACGTCAAGCTGATGAAAGAAATGAACATGAATGCAGTCCGCATGTCACACTATCCACCTGACAAACATTTCCTGGAAGTTTGCGACTCTCTGGGGATGTATGTGATCGATGAACTATGCGCCTGGCAATATCCTCCTTATGATACGAAAGTCGGGACCATTCTAGTTGGGGAAATGCTGAAACGGGATCTCAACCGTCCGTCTATCATTTTTTGGGCAAACGGGAATGAGGGAGGCTTCAATTTTGACCTCGACCCGCTATTTCCACAATATGACCCGCAAAAACGAGCTGTCCTGCATCCCTGGGCGTTATCGGGAAATATCAATACGGTACATTATATCAAATATAATTCTGGAATCGGCAATATGTTCCACGGAAGGGATATCTTCATGCCGACAGAAATCCTGCACGGATTATACGACGGTGGACACGGAGCCGGACTCGACGACTACTGGAACCTGATGCTTTCCAATCCGCTTTCAGCCGGAATGTTCCTTTGGGACTTTACGGACCAGGCAGTTGTTCGCGAAGATAAAAACGGATTCTACGATACCGACAAGGATCACGGAGCCGATGGCATAGTAGGACCATATCGCGAAAAAGAAGGCAGCTTCTTTACAATCAAAGAAATATGGTCGCCTATCCATCTGCCGGAACACTATCTTACACCGGGATGGGATGGTCGTTTCGAAATAGAAAACAGATATGCGTTCACAAATGCGAACGCTTGTAACTACACATACCGGCTGGCTAAAATCAACTCGCTTGCGCAAAAGACCATACAATCGGTTTCCGGCAAGATCGCTTCCCCTGATATCCGTCCGGGAGAAAGAGGGTATTTGCAACTTGAACTTCCCTCCGGCTGGCAGGAATACGACTTTCTATATGTTACGGTAAAAGACCGTTACAACCAAGAGTTATTTACCTGGAGCTACGAGATCGGCACACCCGACCGTCTTGCCAACCGTCTGCTGCCACAGGAAGGTAGCACACCGGCTGTAAAAGAAAGCATCGATAACTGGTATTTTTCGGCTGCCGGTACGGAAGTAACGTTCGACAAACAAAACGGCCTGCTCCGGTCAGTCACTTCCGGAGGTAAAGCAATCCCGTTGAACAATGGGCCGGTACTGATATCCAATCAAGATATTATTTGTAAATCAGTAGAATATAAGCAAGTGGAAGGAAATCCTCAACTGATTGCCACTTATACGTCCCGAAACGGAAAAAATACAGTCTACACATTCACTTGGACCATGCTCCCTTCCGGCATCGTAGAACTGGACTACAATTACCGCCCCCAGGACATGGTCAAGATGGCGGGTATCACGTTCGATTTCCCAGAAAAAGAGATCGCCGGAGCCACTTTGCTCGCCAACGGACCATACCGTGTATACAACAACCGGATGAAAGGCGGTTCGCTGAATATCTGGGAAAAGAAGTATAACAACACTATCACTGGTGAAAGTTGGGACTATCCGGAATTCAAAGGATACTATTCTTTATTCTACGGGATGAAGCTCGATTGCCCCACTCCATTCGAAGTTTACAGCGGAAAAGAAGATGTCACCTTGCATCTCTTTACCCCAGCCGTACAAGAACAATACGATCCGAAACGCAACCACACGATTGTCGACTATCCAAAAGGAAACCTCTCTTTCATGAATGCAATTCCGGCTGTCGGAACCAAATTCGGAAAAGCGGAAGATTTCGGTCCTCAATCTCAACCGCATCGTGCCAGAGGAAACGGACCGGAAAATAATGTCAGTGGAAAATTGTATTTCCGCTTCTGATAGAAGCAAAAACAATTGGAATAAATTAACAGTTATATTCGGAATAGCCCAGAATAATTGTTAATTTTTTTTGTTTAATAATAACTTTATCTATATTTGCAGAATATTGAATGAAATCAGAGATCGTGAATAAACAGCATCTAATAAATATAAACCTAAATCAGTTATCCAATGGGACCATGAAGTCAAAGAATCTTTGCATATAGAGAATAACCACGGCTATTCTTAATATTTATATAGTTAACTTATTAGTAGTAACTTAAATCACCATGTAAACATGAAAAATAACAAAATGGCAATAATTTGCCTGCTTTCTCTTTTGCCCAGCATCAGTGTTCTGGCAAATGAGAATTACATCACGGACCCTGCAACGAGCCTGCGGGGAAAATCGGACTCGGCAGTTCCTACACGTTTGCAACAAAACGGAAAGACCATCACAGGAATCGTACAAGACGCACTCGGCCCTATAGCCGGTGCCAACATTATCGTAAAAGGAACGACAAACGGGAACATTACGGACATGGATGGTAAATTCATGCTTGAGAATGTGCCCGCAAACGCTACCCTCGTTATCTCCTACATCGGATTTACTCCACAAGAAATACGCGTAGGGAATCAGACCACCTTTAATATTACTCTCCAGGAAGACTCCGAAGCACTGGACGAAGTTGTAGTAGTCGGCTACGGTGTCATGAAGAGACTTGACAGGAGCCGTTTCACAATTGAACAGCAGTTCGATGAAAGACCTCAAAGTGTCGCATCCGACAGAAGCTATGGCCGGAAAACTGGCCGGTGTACAGGTACAACAAGTCGGAGGGCAACCGGGACAAGCGGCCACAATCCGTGTGCGCGGGTCCGGCTCCATCACGGCATCCAGCGCCCCGTTGTATGTTGTCGACGGATATCCGCTGGGAGAACAAAACCTGAATGCGATCAACCCGAATGATATCGAATCTATCGAAGTATTGAAAGATGCTTCGGCAGCCGCGATCTACGGTTCGCGTGCAGCCAACGGTGTCGTATTGGTCACAACCAAGTCGGGAAAGACCGGCAAGGTCAGCGTAAGCTTGGATATCTATGCAGGTTTCCAGAACGTAACAAAGAAGATGGACCTGATGAACGCGCAGGAATTTGTCGAATTCAGCCGGGAAGCCTTCAATAACAACTACATCAGCAAGGTTCCTGGAGCATCCGCTAGCGATCCGCTGAGTATGCGTCCGTCCGGAAACCGTTATCGTTACCCGGCTATCTACGACGATGCCGCCTATATTGCCTCTTTAGGTGCCGGTACGGATTGGCAAGACGAAATTTTCCGCACTTCCCCCGTACAAAACTACCAGTTGACAGTAACTGGTGGCGATGAAAAGACTAAATATATGTTCTCTGCCGGCTATTTCAACCAGCAAGGTGTCGTTATCAACAGTGATTATGAACGATTCTCGGCAAGAGCCAAAATCGACAGCGAACTGAACAGTTGGTTGAAGCTGGGTGTCAATCTGGCTCCGACTTACATGAACGCGAACAAGACAACCCAAGGCCACTGGGCAAGTGACGGTGTCATCAATGCAGCTTTGGCGACATCTCCCGTAGTACCTGTATACAATGAAGACGGTACATGGGCTTCACAGTCCATGTACGCCGTCGCTAGCGACGGATTGACCGGTGTACCGAATGCTGTGGCCTTGACACATATCCACAACTACGACACAGATCTCCGCCTGTTCAGCAACGGTTATATCGAACTTTCCTTGTTGAAAAACCTGAAACTGAAATCTACCATCGGTGCCGATATCCGCGAATACAGAGGCGAATACTTCCGTCCGGCAACCATTCCTAATAACGGTAACGTGGCTCCTCTCCCTTCAACGGAAAGAAAAGCGACAGAGAAGTCAACCGAAGTTATCAACTGGCTGAACGAAAATACGATTACTTATTTCGAATCGTGGGGTAAGCACGAACTCGACGCTGTTGCCGGTGTCACTGCACAGAAAAACATCTACCGCTACACAGAGGCTACGGGTTCCGATTTCCCGAATGATAAAATACAGACACTCAACAATGCAACAGTAAAAAGCAGCAAGTCAGAACGCAAGACCTGGACATTGCTCTCCTATCTGGCACGTGTCAACTATCGTTATAACAACAAATACTACCTGACCGCATCCATCCGTGCGGACGGTTCTTCCCGTTTCGGCAAAAACAACCGCTACGGTTATTTTCCTTCCGGATCAGTAGCATGGCGTCTGTCTCAAGAAGACTTTCTGAAAGATGTAAAATGGCTGTCGGACATGAAGATCCGCGCAAGCTACGGTATCACAGGTAACAATAATATCGGTGATTATGCGTCGATCGGTATCATGGAAAATGCTAACTATGTATTGGGAACGGGTACGGGTAATATCGTAAACGGTGCAGCCCAAAAGAGCTTCTCCAACGCTGACCTGACTTGGGAAAAGACACGCCAGACTGATCTCGGTTTCGAAATCTCCGTTTTGGACAGCCGTCTGTCTTTGTCTCTGGACCTATACTACCGTAAGACTACCGACCTGTTGATGGATGTAGATATTCCGACAATCACCGGATTCGAAAAGGCTATGCAGAATATCGGAAAAATGCGTAACAAAGGTCTTGAAATCACCCTTAGCGGTACTCCGTTCAGAGGCAAAGACTTTACTTGGGATGCAACCGGGAATATTTCTGTCAACCGTAACAAAGTATTGGCTTTAGGACCGACAGGAGATCCGATCTTCAGCGACGGCGGTGCCGGAACAACCCACGTCACAATGGTAGGCCAACCGATCGGTGCTTTCTACGGGTATAAAATGCTGGGAATCTTCAAAACGAAAGAAGAACTGGATTCATATCCTCATCTGGCCGACACGCAAGTGGGTGACGTCATGTTCGAAGACGTCAACGGAGATCATAAAATCGATGCCGACGACCGCACAATCATCGGTAACAATATGCCAGACTTTACCTGGGGTATGACACACTCCTTCACCTTCAAGAACTTCGATGCCAGTATATCCCTACAAGGGGTTGTCGGAAATGAAGTGCTACACTTGGGTAGACGCTTCTACACACAGGGCGAAGGTAACCAGAATCAGCTGAAAGAGATGATGGGACGCTGGCAATCAGAATCAAACCCGGGTAACGGATGGATTCCGAGAGCCAACTCACAGCCGACCGGGCAGAACAATGCCATTTCCTCACGCTGGGTAGAGGACGGTTCTTTCCTCCGTGTAAACAACCTGACTGTCGGTTATACGCTGCCTGAAGCATTCACCAAGAAATGCAGCATCCAACGTGCACGCGTATATGTTTCCACACAAAATCTGCTGACGATCACAAGTTATAGCGGCTACAACCCGGAAACAAGTTTCAAGGAAGACAACGTGACGGCTCCCGGTACCGACTACGGTATGTACCCGCTGTATCGCACCTGTACTTTCGGTATTAACGTAACCTTTTAAATAGCAGACAAATTATGAAACTAAAATATAATCTGATCGCAATAGCCCTTCTGGGATTTAGCTTCTCATCCTGCAGTGACTTCCTGGAACAGAATCCGCAAACGGATTTAAGTGAAAACGATTTCTACAAAACGGCCGACGACATCCTCTCGGCAGTAAACGGAGTCTACTCTTCTCTACAGGAAGGTGACATATACGGTAACTGGTATGTTTTCGGAGAAATTCCCTCCGACAATACCCGCAACCAGCTCTCCGGTTCAGTAACCACTCAGAATGAGTTCGACCAGTTCTACATCGACACGCAGAACAGTATGATCGCCAATTTCTGGAAAGCAGCCTACAAAGTTATCAACCGTACCAATACGATCTTAGGACGTATCGACGGGATCGAAATCAATACTGAACTGGCAAACCGGTATAAACTGGAATGCAAGTTTATCCGTGCCCTGATGTATTTCAACCTGGTCCGTGTCTACGGCGATGTGCCTCTGGTACTGAAAGAGATCAGCATCTCGGAATCTTACGACATCCTGCGTGAACCAAAAGAAAATGTTTACAACCAAATCATCGCCGACCTGAAAGAGGCACAAGATCTCCCTGTTTCCTATTCGACAGCCGAAGACGGGCGTGCAACCCAAGGAGCAGCCAAAGCATTATTGGCAAACGTCTACATGACTTTGCACAAATATGCAGAAGCGGAAACTATCTTGGCTGAAATCATCAACAGCGGACGGTACAGTTTGTTGGAAAATACGCCGGGCAGCCTGAACATCGACGGCTACAAAAATGTGTTCAGCCCAGTTAACCACAACAGCAAGGAAGGCATTTTCGAAATCCAGTTCCTGAAAGGCGGCTATGGCGAAGGTTCCAACTATGCCAATAACTTCGCACCTGAAAACTCAGGAACGAATGTGGTGGCAGTCGGTGGTACAGGTGGTAATAATATCCCGGAAATGGACATCTACAATGCTTATGAAGAAGGCGACCTTCGCCGTGATTTCTCCATGTCCCTCGGATATTACGATAACCGCAAAAACAACGAATGGGTGGAATCCCGCTATGTCTGCAAGTTCATGGATGTTCCTTATCAGAACAATGATGCCAGCAACAACTATCCGGTAATCCGCTATGCCGATGTGATCCTGATGTATGCCGAAGCATTGAACCAGAACGGAAAGACGGCAGAAGCCTGCAAATATCTGAATATGACACGCCGGCGTGGTTTCGGTTATCAGACGACAGAGACCAGCCCGGTCGACCTGCAGACAACCGACAAGGCCCAGTTCGCCCTGATGGTAGAACAGGAACGCCGCGTGGAACTGGCATTCGAAAATCATCGCTGGTTCGACTTAATCCGCACCGGACGTGCTGTTGAAGTGATGAGAAGTAAAGGATTCTCCCTAAACGAAACAAACCTTATCTGCCCGATTCCGCAAAAGCAGATCGATGTCAATCCGAAACTGACACAGAACGACTATAGAATCGAATCCCGAAATTAATCGAAAAGAAAGTGTATCAAAATCCCCTTGTCCCCGCGCTTGATATAATGCGATCCCCGCGTCAAGCGCGGGAACAAAGGATAGTTTTGATACACTTTTCTGCTTTTTCTATCTTTACAGCATACCTAAAATAATATAACATGAAGAGCTGGACAATTTTATTAAGTACGTTGTGTTTATTCTCATGCAACCAACAGGAAAATAAATTTGAAAAATATGTAGACCCGCTGATCGGTACAGATATCCGCATCGTACAAGGAAAAGACAAGAACTCGACGGAAGAACGCGGACAAATCATGCCGGCAGTCGGGGTTCCACACGGTATGACCAACTGGGTGGCACAGACACAGGCGACCGAACAGAAATGTCATCCTCCCTACTATTATTTCCAGGATGCAATCCAGGGATTCCGGGCCAGCCACTGGATGAACGGCTCCTGTACACAAGACTACGGCAGCGTCACAATTATGCCGCTCAGCAATAAGCTCGAAATAGACCCGGTCAAACGCGCCTCCACTTTCGATCACACTCAGGAAACAGCAACTCCCTCCTATTATTCGGTCGACTTGAACGACTATGACATCCATGCCGAATTGACCGGACTCTCCCGTGCAGGCATCATGCAATTCAGCTTCGAACAGGATGGCGACCACTACATCGTGATCGAACCCAATAGTGATGAAGGTGTCGCCTTCGTCGAAATCGATCCGGAGAAAAAAGAAATAACCGGTTACAACCCCGTACACCGCATCTACCAAGGATACGGTAAGGAAGCCGGATTTAGCGGACATTTCGTGATTCAGCTGAATGAAGAGATTGCCGACTATGGCGTTTGGGACAGCACCACGATCACCCCCGGACGAAAATCGGCAAAAGGACAAAAACATGCTGTCGGAGCTTGGATCAAGCTGACTTCCGATAAGCCGGGGAAAATACTGGTCAAAGTTGCCACTTCCTTTACGAGCATCGACAATGCCCGCAAAAACTTGGCTGCCGAAATTCCGGGATGGAACTTCAACGAAGTGCGACAGGCATCCTCCGACATCTGGAACCAGGCATTGGGGCAAATCGCAGTAAAAGGAAACAACGAAAAAGAAAAGGTCAAATTCTATTCAGCTCTCTACAACGCACACTTCCTGCCCCGCACGTTCAGCGACGTGGACGGCTCCTATCCGAGATTCGACGGTGACGGACAGATTATGAAGATGGACCACGGAACCTACTATTGCGACTTCTCACAATGGGATACCTACCGTGCCGTCCACCCTCTATTCTCCATCCTCACCCCTTCCCGCAACGGGGATATGGCACATTCGCTCGTGTTAAAAGGACAGCAAGGCGGTTGGTTGCCCATCTTCCCGTCCTGGAATAGCTACACGGCTGCCATGATCGGTGACCACTGCATCGCCATGATCGGAGACGCCATCGTCAAAGACACTCCGGGTTTTGACTATGAAGAAGCTTACACGCTGATGCGCAAAAACGCCTTCGAGGCCAATCCGGACTCCGCCAGCTATCGCGACGGGAAAGGCCGACGGGCAATGGAGTCTTACCTGAAATACAATTACGTGCCGTTAGAGGATCAAGTAACGGAAGCATTCCACCGTCGTGAACAAGTATCCCGCACACTGGAATATGCCTATGATGATTTTGTCCTTGCACAGGTTGCCAAGAAGTTAGGCAAGACAGACGATTATAAAGCACTCATCAAACGGGCGGAAAACTACCGGAACGTAATCGACCCCGAAACAGGCTATGCCCGTGGACGCCATGCCGATGGAACCTGGATCGAGCCGTTCGATCCGTTTGCCTCCACTTCGTTCATCTGTGAAGGGACTCCTTACCACTACACCTGGTATGCTCCCCAGGACATAGCCGGACTGATCCGGCACATGGGCGGAAAAGAACGTTTCATCAACCGTCTGGACAACTTCTTCGAAGGAAACTATTACTGGCATGGCAACGAGCCGGGACACCACATCGCCTATCTTTTCGCTTATGCCGGTGAACCTTGGAAAACACAAAAATGGGTACATGATATCATCAACCGCGAGTATTTCACGACTCCCGACGGACTATCCGGCAACGACGATGCCGGGCAGATGTCATCCTGGCTGGTCTTCAGCATGGTCGGCTTCTATCCGGTCTGTCCGGGCATGCCCTACTACGTGATCGGCAGCCCGTCATTCGAAGAGAGCGTTATCACACTTGAAAACGGCAAGAAGTTCACGATCGAAGCCCCAGGAGCATCGGACAAGAATATCTACATCCAGTCCGCTACCCTCAACGGACAGCCGTACGACAAGAGCTATATCCTCCATACAGACATTATGAACGGAGGCAAACTCTCGTTCGTCATGGGAGATAGCCCCAATAAAGAATGGGCTTCTTCCGCCGGATCGCTTCCACCTTCAATGGGGTTATAAAGAACGACGCATAAAAAAATCATTTACATATTCCTGCTCTGCCTCACCGTCCTACCAGACACAGGGCAGGAATTTTCAATATAGAGAAGAAAGCGGTAAAAACCGGAAAGGTAATCTACGTGGAATAAATATAGCTTTTCTTTTAAATTTTATTATATTTACGCGCTAATCGATAGGGTATATGGAATATTCAGCAGATTTAAAGGCCTTCAATCAATTATTCGCAGATTATCAAGGACGGTTCATCCGCTTTGCGAATATATATGTGAGGGATATAGCTGTTGCCGAAGATTTCACTATAGAAGCGCTGATGCAATACTGGGAAAACCGGAACACACTGAAGGCCGATTCCAATGTTCCGGCCTATATACTCACGATCATCAAAAACAAATGTATCAACTACCTGCAACATATACAAGTCAGGGAAGATGCCAGCGAACATCTGAAGAATCATGCCGAATGGGAACTGAACACCCGCATCTCCACCCTCGAAGCCTGCAACCCGGAAGAACTGTTTACAGCCGAAGCACAAGAAATCGTGAACAAGACATTGGCCTCCCTGCCGGAACAGACCCGCCGTATCTTCATCATGAGTCGCTACGAAAACAAACCTTACAAAGAGATCGCAGAAACACTCGGTATGACAACCAAAGGCGTGGAATACCATATCGCCCAGGCTCTGAAAAAGTTACATGTCAATCTGAAAGACTACATACCTCTATTGGTATTCTTATCCTATATGAACTGATCCGGCCTTTCCGCCCATACACGGCTGTCTGGCTTTACTGAGTACCGAAAACAAAAGAGCGCAGAATCATGCGGACTTATCTTACCAATGATGTCCGCATAACTCAGCGCCCTTCCGTATTTATCTGCGTCTGGTAATATCAATCCCGGTACGTTTCCGTCAAGCGATCACCTCAACAATGTTACCATCCGGATCCAAAACAGCTCCTTCATAATAACCGTCACCAGTAATACGCGGCTCGCCTACGATCTTGTAACCGTCCGAACGGAATTGTTCGATCATGGCATCCACCTTCTCTTTCGATCCGGTAGAAAAGGCAAAATGGGCAAGTCCGATGAAGACATCTGCCGTTTCTTTGGTAATATCGGTCCGCTGCATGATTTCAAGTGAAGCCCCTCCCTCGAAAGTGACGAAATAAGAGGCAAAGCCTTTCTTCGGATTCACATACTTCTCGTTGCTTTTCCCGTTGAAATACTTGATATAGAAATCACGCGAACGTTCCAGTTCGTTCGTCCAGATAGCGATATGAGCCAATTGCATATGTTATTCTTATTTACAAATCCGGCAACCGGCACATCTCGCCAGTTCTCCACGAAAACGTTTTTCTACTAATTTATGCAAACGGTCTTTCAAGGCATCCAGACGTACGTAATCGATCACGTCCGCGGTGAAAGCTACGCTTAACAACATGCGTGCCTCGTCACGAGGAATGCCGCGGCTCTGCATATAGAACAAAGCAGTTTCGTCCAACTGTCCGGTGGTCATACCATGCGAACATTTCACATCGTCGGCATAGATTTCCAACTGGGGCTTGCTGTACATGCGGGCTTCACGGGTCGCACAAAGATTGCGGTTCGTCTGATAGGCCGCAGTCTTCTGTGCATCTTCCTTCACTAATATACGGCCGCTGAACGCACCGACCGCATGATCGTCCAAAACATTCTTGAACAGTTCGTTGCTAGTACAATGAGGTACGGCATGCGTAATATGGCTATAGGTATCCAGCTGCTGTTCTTTGTCTAGGATCGACATACCGCACAAAGTCGCTTCAGCCTGTTCGCCGTTCAGCTCGATATAATAGTTGTTACGGGTAAGGCCGTTATTCAGCGTGATACCATTCACCAAAACATTACTTCCCGCTTCCTGCTTCACATGCACGGAGGCAAAACGAGTAGTCGACATGCTGCTCTCTTCGAGGTCGTAATAATCGAAGAAGGCACCTTCACCCGCAAAGATCTCGACAACCTGCGTGGCTAAGAACTTGACATCGTCGATGCTATGATCGCACACCAACAGCTTGGCTTCCGAACGAGGCTCCATAATCACCAGGATACGGCGGTTCGCCATCGTGTCTACATCGCTGCGGAAGATATTCACCAACTGGATCGGACGCTCCACTACGACACCTTCCGGCACATAGACCACAAAACCATCCTGGGCCAGCATAGTGTTCAAGGCAACGATACCATCCTTACCGGTTGGTGCCGCCTTGCCATAATAGCGGGATGCCACTTCGGGATACTTTTCCATGAAAGTACGCATTCCCCCGGCATAAACACCTTCGGGAAGATGGGCTTTCGGTAACATCTTGTCATAGAAAGTATCATTCACCACAAAATAAAGCGAGGTACTCAGGTTGGGGACATCACAACGGAACACGTCGTACGGATTGACCGGGATATCAAGACGATTGATATTCACCCCGTAATCCGGAGCAAAAGCCTGCGCCACATCTGTATATTTATAATCTTCACTCTTCACCGTCGGAAACCCCAACCGTTCCAAATCAGCCAAAGCCTCTACACGCGGCAAATTCATCAACCCCGCCGCATGCCGGCAAATCAGATCCTCATAATGGGTGAAAAGATCGATATATTGTTGTTCTGCTTTCATTACTATCTAATTTTTTGGCATGGATTACACGGATTTCGCGTGTAATCCGTGCCTAATTATTCTTATTCTTCTCCCATCTCTTTCTTGATCCAGTCGTAGCCTTTTTCTTCGAGTTCGAGAGCCAGTTCGGGACCGGCGGTTTTGACAATACGTCCTTTGTAGAGGACATGGACCACGTCGGGCTTGATATAATCCAGCAGACGTTGGTAGTGCGTGATCACGATAGCCGCATTCTCTGGCGTACGAAGTTGGTTGACACCATTTGCCACGATGCGGAGGGCATCGATATCCAGACCGCTATCCGTCTCATCGAGAATCGCCAGCTTCGGTTCGAGCATCGCCATCTGGAAGATTTCGTTCCGCTTCTTCTCACCACCCGAAAACCCTTCGTTCACGCTGCGGCTCGCCAGCTTATTGTCCAATTCCACAATCGCACGCTTCTCGCGCATCAGCTTCAGGAAGTCGGTAGCCGAAACAGGTTCCAGCCCTTTATATTTACGATGTTCGTTCAAGGCGGCACGCATGAAGTTCACCATGCTGACTCCCGGAATCTCCACCGGATACTGGAAACTCAGGAAAATACCTTCACGGCTACGGTCTTCCGGTTCGAGATCCAACAGGTTCTTACCGTTGAAGATCACCTCCCCTTCCGTTACTTCGAATGCCGGATTACCGACCAACACACTGCTCAAGGTACTTTTTCCGGAACCGTTCGGCCCCATGATGGCGTGTACCTCACCCGCCTTGACAGAAAGGTTGATCCCTTTCAATATCTCTTTGCCATTGACATTGGCATGTAAGTTCTTTATCTCTAACATTGCTTTATAATTTATGATTTATGCGATTTATGATTTATGATTTATGATTTATCATCGACGCATAAATCATAAATCATAAATCATAAAATCATCCTACGCTTCCTTCTAAAGAAATAGTCAGCAGCTTCTGTGCCTCCACGGCAAACTCCATAGGGAGCTTGTTCATTACCTCGCGGGCATACCCGTTGACGATCAGACCGACAGCTTCCTCGACCGAGATACCGCGCTGCCGGCAATAGAACAACTGTTCTTCGCTGATCTTGCTCGTCGTCGCTTCGTGTTCCACTACCGCCGTCTCGTTCTGGATATCGGCATAGGGGAAGGTATGGGCACCGCAAGTCGAACTAAGCAACAGGCTGTCGCACTGGCTATGATTACGGGCGCCTTCGGCACGGGGAGAAACTTTCACCAAGCCACGATAGCTGTTCTGGCTATGCCCGGCGGAGATACCTTTCGAGACGATCGTACTGCGAGTATTCCGTCCAAGGTGGATCATCTTCGTACCGGTGTCGGCCTGCTGGTAATTGTTGGTGACGGCCACCGAGTAGAACTCGCCTACCGAATTATCACCGGCCAGAATACAGCTTGGGTATTTCCAGGTAATAGCGGAACCAGTCTCCACCTGTGTCCAAGAGATCTTGCTCCCTTCGCCCTTGCACAGTCCGCGTTTAGTCACGAAGTTGTAGATACCTCCCTTTCCATCCTTGTCACCCGGATACCAGTTCTGGACGGTGGAATATTTCACTTCGGCCCGTTCATGCGCTACGATTTCGACGATAGCCGCATGAAGCTGGTTCTCATCGCGCATCGGGGCGGTACAACCTTCAAGGTAACTGACATAGGCTTCATCATCCGCCACAATCAATGTACGTTCGAACTGTCCGGTATTGGCCGCATTGATACGGAAATAGGTAGAAAGCTCCATCGGACAACGCACGCCTTTCGGGATATAGACAAACGAACCGTCCGAAAACACCGCCGAATTCAATGCGGCAAAGAAATTATCACGATAACTGACCACGCTTCCCAGATACTTCTGGACCAAATCGGGATGATGCTGGACGGCTTCGCTGAAAGAACAGAAGATAATGCCCTTCTCAGCAAGCGTCTCCTTGAATGTTGTCTTTACGGAGACGCTGTCCATCACTGCATCGACCGCCATCCCGCTAAGCTGCGCACGTTCGTGCAGAGGAATACCCAGTTTGTCGAAAGTCTTCATCAGTTCCGGATCGACCTCATCCAGGCTCTTCGGGCCTTCCTTCTTCTTCGGAGCGGCATAGTAGATGATATCCTGATAGTCGATCGGCGGGATATTCAGGTGAGGCCATGTCGGCATCTCCAGTGTCTGCCAATGGCGAAGGCTTTCAAGCGGAACTCAAGCAGCCATTCCGGTTCATTCTTCTTGGCGGAAATAATACGGACAGTCTCTTCATCCAATCCGCGATGAATCACCTCCGTATCTATATCGGTAACGAATCCGTACTTATAATCACCGGTCGTCACCTCATTTAGTATGTCGTTTGAATCTTCCATTATACATTAAATATATTGTTCAAATTATGAAACCTATTCCTCCTTAAAAAACAAATTTTGGAAGTAAATGGTTGGGATTATTTCTTTGACTGAATTATAAAAACGGGATTCGACCTTTGCCTGGCGCGGGATCAGGACCGATCCCTTGTCTATCATCTCCATACTGTTCAGCAGAAGGCTGACAAACGCCATCATAAAGCAAAGCCCCAAGACACCACCCACCAAATGGTTCAGGACGCTCAACGGCGTCGCTCCCACGACACGAGTCAGAATCTCACCCGCCAGCAATATGACACCCACGATCAACAGGAAACCCGCCACGTAGCTGAGCACCGTCACTCCTTGTTCGGGAAACCAGCCCAATGCCAATATATATCCACGCAGCCAAAGTGCCGCCTTCGTACAAAAAAAGATCCCGACCAAAAGGGCTATAAGCGAAACAACCTGTTTGATGACTCCATCAAACAGGCCTTTCACAAATCCTATTCCTGCCAGACATAGCAATGTAATGTCCAACCAGTTCATGTTTACAATGTCTTCTTGATTTCCGTTTCTTCGTATGCCTCGATGATATCACCAACCTGAATATCATTGTAGTTGACAATGTTCAAACCACAATCCAAACCGGCAACCACTTCCTTCACATCATCCTTGAAACGTTTCAAAGATTCCAACTCTCCGGAATGAACCACGATACCGTCACGGATCACGCGCACCTTGTTCGAACGCTTGATCTTACCTTCACGTACCATACACCCGGCAATCGTACCCACTTTCGTGATCTTGAAGACCTGAAGCACTTCCACGTTCGCAGTGATCTCTTCCTTGATTTCCGGTGAAAGCATACCTTCCATAGCGCTCTTCACTTCTTCGATCGCATCATAGATAATCGAGTACAGACGGATTTCAACTCCCTCTTTCTCTGCCAGGCGGCGTGCAGGCAATGCCGGGCGCACCTGGAATCCGATGATAATCGCATCAGAAGCGGCAGCCAGTACGACATCCGATTCGGAGATCTGACCGACAGCCTTGTGGATCACGTTCACCTGGATTTCCTCTGTAGACAGACGGATCAGGGAGTCTGACAACGCTTCTACGGAACCGTCCACGTCACCCTTCACAATCACGTTCAGTTCTTGGAAGTTTCCGACTGCGATACGGCGACCGATATCATCCAGCGTAAGCATCTTCTGCGTACGTAGGCCCAACTCACGCTGCAACTGTTCGCGACGGTTGGCAATTTCGCGGGCTTCCTGGTCTGTTTCCAGTACGTTGAACGTATCGCCAGCCTGCGGAGCACCGTTCAGACCGAGGATCAGAGCCGGTTCGGAAGGACCAGCCTTTTCGATACGCTGGTTACGTTCGTTGAACATCGCTTTTACGCGACCGAAATGGGTTCCGGCCAGTACGATGTCACCGACCTTCAGCGTTCCGTTTTCAACCAACACGGTAGAAACATATCCACGTCCTTTGTCAAGTGAAGATTCGATGATGGAACCAACAGCACGTCTCTTCGGATTAGCCTTCAAGTCGAGCAAATCGGCTTCCAACAATACTTTTTCCAACAAGTCCTCCACACCGATACCTTTCTTGGCTGAAATTTCCTGGCTCTGGTACTTACCTCCCCAGTCTTCAACCAAATAATTCATGTTAGCCAGTTCCTCCTTGATCTTGTCAGGATTGGCATGAGGCTTGTCGATCTTATTGATAGCAAATACGATAGGTACACCAGCAGCCGAAGCATGGTTGATCGCTTCGACAGTCTGTGGCATGACATTATCGTCGGCAGCCACAATGATAATCGCGATATCCGTCACCTTGGCACCACGGGCACGCATGGCGGTAAAAGCCTCATGGCCCGGCGTATCCAGGAACGTGATACGACGCCCGCTCTGCAACTTCACGTTGTAAGCACCGATGTGCTGCGTGATACCTCCTGCCTCACCGGCAATTACGTTTGCATTACGGATATTATCCAACAAAGAGGTCTTACCGTGGTCAACGTGTCCCATCACAGTCACGATAGGAGGACGCGCCACCCAGTCTTCTTCGTTGTCGTCTTCTTCGTCGGCCTTGATGGCTTCCACCACTTCGGCACTTACATATTCGGTCTGGAAACCGAATTCTTCAGCTACGATATTAATTGTTTCCGCATCCAGACGCTGGTTAATGGAAACCATGATACCGATACTCATACAAGTACCGATAACCTGCGTCACAGGAACGTCCATCATGTTGGCAAGGTCATTGGCAGTCACAAACTCCGTCAGCTTCAACACCTTGCTTTCCATTTCTTCCTGTTCCATCAGTTCGTGTTCACGCTTCTGGATGGCATCGCGTTTGTCGCGACGGTACTTGGCACCTTTATTATTCTTATTTCCCTTGTTGGTCAGACGGGCCAAGGTTTCCTTTACCTGCTTCTGTACATCTTCCTCGCTGATTTCCGCCTTCACCGGCTTGCGTAGGCGCGGCTTGCGATCATCGTTCGGACGTGACGGGCGTGCATTAGTTCCCGGCGTATTGTTCACATCTACGCGGTCTTTCTTGATACGGTTACGTTTTTTCTTTGCATCCGTACCGCCTTCTCCCGGTTTGACAGGAGCACCTGGTCTTGCCGTTCCGTCTTTCGGTCCTTTATTGAAAAGCCCGTTACCCGACTGTTGCCCCGCTTTGTTACCGGCGAACTTCTCGCGCTTGTCTTCCCGCTCTTTCTTGCGTTCCTCCTTCGTCTTTTTCTTCGGACGGGTAGACTGATTCAACGCGTTCAGATCTATCTTCCCTGTCACCTTGATTTTCGACTCGAACTTCGGAGTATTCAACCGGAATAATCCCTCGTCAGAATCGTTGCCGGCAGATGCCGCCGGTTCTGCAGTCGCAGTCGTTGACTCTACATTTGCAGTTTTCGGCTCCTGTACAGGCTCCGGTTTCATCACTTCTGCTGGTTCCTTTTCCACTACTATAACTTTTTCTTCTTTTATCTCCTCAGGCTGCTGTTTCATTTCCGGGATTTTCACTTCAGGTATTTCCACCTCAGGTGCCTTTACTTCGGGGGTTTTCACCTCCTGAACCGGAGCATCAGCAGTTTTTGCAGCAGTGGCCGCCTCCACAGGCTTCTCCACTTTCTTTTCCACAGGAACGGAAACAGGCTGATGCTGCACCTCCTGCACTTTTTTATGCGGTCTGTCCAGATCGATCCGACCCTTCGTCACAATTTTGGGTCTGAATTCTTCCGGTATTACAGTCTTTATTTCCGAACTCTTTTCTTCTTTCACAGAAGAAGCTTCCCTGTGAGGGCGTTCGGGCACGACCCGTTCACGCTCACGTCCGCCGTTCGGTAAATCTTTTCCAAACTCTTTTACGAGCAAAGCATACTGTTCATCACCGATTCGCGTGTTGGGATTGTTATCCTCAACCTCGAACCCTTTCTTGCGTAGAAACTCAACAACCGTGTTGATTCCTACATTTAATTTTCTCTGTACTTGTATTAATTTTATGGGCATATCAAACTTTGTCGTAATACTTATTCTTGAGGTTCTCCCTCTTCTTCTTCAAATTCGGCAGATAAGATAGCAAGTACCTCGTCAACAGTCTGTTCTTCGAGGTCGGCACGTTCTACAATCTCTTCGCGGTTCATAGCCAATACGCTCTTCGCCGTGTAGCACCCGATATTCTTCAGTGCTTCGATTACCCAGCTGTCAATTTCGTCCGAGAATTCATCCAAATAGATATCCTCTTCATCTGCACCTTCCACATCGCGGAAGACATCGATGGCGTATTCGGTCAGCATACAGGCAAGCTTGATATTCAAACCACCTTTACCGATAGCCAATGAAACTTCTTCAGGACGAAGATAAACCTCTGCCTTATGTTCTTCTTCGTTCACTCGTATAGAGGAAATTTTTGCCGGGCTTAATGCACGCTGGATAAACAGCGATATATTGGATGTATAGTTAATAACATCGATGTTCTCGTTTCTCAGCTCGCGAACGATACCATGAATACGGGAACCTTTCATTCCGACGCAGGCGCCGACCGGGTCGATACGGTCATCGTACGACTCAACGGCCACTTTTGCTCTCTCTCCCGGAATACGGGCAATCGCCTTGATGGTGATCAGACCATCGTTGATTTCCGGAACTTCAAGTTCGAACAAACGCTGCAGGAACAATTTGTCTGTACGGGAAAGGATGATCTTCGGATTGTTGTTGTAGTTATCCACCCGCTGTACGATAGCACGCACGGTTTCACCTTTACGGTAAAAATCAGTCGGGATCTGTTCTGTTTTCGGGAGCAGCAACTCATTACCCTCGTCATCCAACAACAGGATCTCCTTCTTCCATACCTGGTAAACATCGGCTGCGATGATATTGCCGATTTTATCCTTATACTTAGCAAACAAACTGTCTTTCTGCAATTCAAGTATTTTTGAAGCCAACGTCTGGCGCAGGTTCAGGATGGCACGACGTCCGAAATCGGCAAAATGCACTTCATCAGTCACCTCTTCGCCCACTTCACAGTCGGCATCGATCTTACGGGCCTCGGTCAGTGTCAGCTGAAGATTCTCGTCCTCCAGTTCGTCATCGGCGACAACCGTACGGTTTCTCCAGATTTCGAAGTCACCTTTTTCCGGGTTGATAATTACATCGTAATTTTCATCCGTACCGAACATTTTAGCGATCACGTTGCGGAATGAGTCTTCCAACACGCTGATCATCGTATCTTTATCTATATTTTTCAACTCCTTGAACTCAGCAAGTGTGTCAATCATACTGATTGTTTCCTCTTTCTTGGCCATAATCTTTTTACTTGAATCTTATTAGGTATTTTGTATATTTTATTTCATCGAATGTATATGACTGGTCTTCCCGGACAGTCACTTTACGCTTGGCTCCTTCGGGCTTCACTTGTTTTTCAACAGTGACCACCACCCCGTTTTCGTCGGCCGATTTCAATACGCCGGTCAACTTCGTACCGCTTTTAAGCAGCATTTCCACTTCGTTACCTATATTTTTCACATACTGGCGAAGCACTTTAAACGGAGATGTTATCCCTGCGGAACCGACTTCCAGTTCGAAGTCTTCCACATCACGGTCCAGGTGACCTTCCACATAGCGGCTCAACTCAGCGCAATCGTCGATACAAACACCCTCATCATTATCTATTTCTATGATAATCAGGTTACCTGGTTTTATTACTACATCCACTAAATAATTGCCGGAAGAAGCTAATTTCTCTTCTACCAACTGACTTATCACGTCCTTTTCAATCATATACATACAGTTAAGAACAAAAGAAGGGGACTGCCCGCCCCCTCCTCATCTTCGCTTAATCGTCTGCAAATATACAAATAATCAGTGAGTTTTCAAATAAATATATATTTTTTCTGCATGTTAAGAGATTTATCGCGTACATTTATACTTAATATGTCAAAAGTAAGCATATATCAGAACATTTGGTCATTACCCGTTTTTTTCGTTCCTTTGCCCTCGAATATAAGGGGTGCTTGCCGGAATGACGCCCAAAAACAGGAAGGCAGGCTGAGATTATACCCATTGAACCTGTACGGGTAATGCCGACGAAGGGAAAAAAGTGTATCTTCAGTAAAAACAGTCCACCTCTGCTATTCCTTTTAAAATTCAGGTTATCAAAAAGAAAAAGGATGAAAAGTGTTCTTATTATTGCCTCAACATTAATGGCATTGTCGGCGGAAGGCAAAACGACCGGACCGGCCGATTCTCTGAAAATCTCAAAAGACATCTCGCTGGACGAAGTGGTCGTCACCGCAACCAAAGTAGCCAAAGGGACACCGGTTGCCTACAGCGAACTGACAAAGGACGAGCTGAATCGTCGGAACGACGGACAAGGCATCCCCTTCCTGATCCTCCAATCGCCGTCCGTAATCATGACGTCAGATGCAGGGACAGGTATCGGCTATTCCGGTTTCCGCATCCGGGGGACGGATGCCAACCGTATCAACATCACAGTCAACGGAGTACCGGTAAACGACTCCGAGTCACACACGGTCTTCTGGGTGAACATGCCAGACTTTGCCTCTTCGGTCGATAATATCCAGATACAACGCGGAGCCGGGACCTCGACCAACGGGGCAGCCGCCTTCGGAGCAACCGTCGCCATGCAGACGCAGAAATCGGAGTTGAAACCTTATGCCGAATATTCGGTCTCGGCCGGATCGTTCGGGACAGTCAAGAACACTGTCAAGCTCGGAACCGGGCTTCTACAGGACCATTTCGTTTTCGATGCCCGCTATTCCAATATCCAGAGCGACGGATACATCGACCGAGCCAAGGCCAACATGCACTCTTACTTTGCTTCGGCGGCTTACTACGGAGACAACACGCTGATTCGCTTCCAGACTTTCGGCAGCATCGAGAAGACCTACCAGGCATGGACCGGCGTCCCTTCCTATCTGCTGGATTCAGACCGTACCTACAACCCTTGCGGGGAATATAAAGAAGACGGGGTCACCAAATATTACAAGAACCAAACAGACAATTACCGACAGCAGAACTACCACCTGACAGCCAGCCAACGCCTGAGCGATCTGTGGAACATGAACCTGACACTCCATTACACACATGGGGCAGGCTATTATGAAGATTATAAAGGAGGAGCCAAAGTCAAGGACTACAAACTGCCCCCATATATCGACAGCCAGGGAGACACCATCGCCAAGACGGACCTCGTCCGCCGCAAGTGGCTGGAAAACGACTTCTACGGAGCGATCTACAGCGCCAACTATCGGGGAGAGCGTTTGCAATTCTCAGCCGGAGCCGCCATCAACCGTTACGACGGCGACCACTTCGGGCGTGTCATGTGGGCGAAACAATCGAACAACCTTCCCGAACCGGACTACGAATATTACCGTAACACGGGTGACAAGCTGGATTACAATATGTACGCCAAAGCCAATTACCAGTTCCATCCCAACTTGAACGGTTATCTGGACATGCAGTACCGGGGCATCCACTACACGATCGAAGGCAGCGACGACAAAGCCGGCGACCACGTGAATGTCGACAAGCACTGGAACTTCTTCAACCCCAAGGCGGGCATTAACTTCCAGAAGGACGGCCACAACGCGTTCGTCTCGTTCTCGGTAGCCAACCGCGAACCGAACCGTGACAACTTCACCGAGGCCGGCCGGGACGAACGCCCGCAGCACGAGACGCTCTACGACTATGAAGCGGGTTACGGTTTCGGAAACTCCCGTTTCCATGTCGGCGCCAATCTTTACTTCATGGATTACAGCAACCAGCTGATCCTGACCGGCAAGATCAGCGAAATCGGCGAAGCCCTCACTTCCAATATCAAAGACAGCTACCGGATGGGAATAGAACTCACGGGAGGCGTGAAAATCGCCCGCTGGCTGGACTGGAGCGGAAACCTGACACTCAGCCGGAACAAGATCAAGAACTTCACCGAAAGCATCGAGGTTTACGATGCCGACTGGAACTTCCTGCGTGAGGACCACAACGACTTAGGGACAACCGACATCGCCTTTTCGCCAGACATCATCGCCAACAGCATGTTCAATTTCAACTGGAAACAATTCAGCGCAAGTTTCAACTCCCAGTTTGTCGGCCGCCAGTATATCGACAACACCTCTTGCAAAGACCGTTCCATCGATCCCTATTTCGTCAGCAACCTGCGTGTCGGCTACGTTTTCAAACCGAAGTTTATGAAGGAGATCGCCCTCGATGTCACGATCAACAATTTGTTCAACGAGCAATACGAAACCAATGCATGGGTATACTCGGCAATGGTCGACGGCGAACGTTACAAAGAAGACGGCTATTTCACCCAGGCGGGAACAAACGCAATGGCACGGGTAACATTCAAATTCTAAATGATGGAACAATTACTGGAATATTTCGGAGTACTGACCGGTCTGCTTTATCTCTTTCTGGAGATAAGGCAGCACCGTGCCATGTGGGTTGTCGGCTTCCTGACTTCCCTTGTCTATGTTTTTGTCTTTTTCTTTTCAAAGATATATGCGGATATGGGATTGAACATCTATTATGTAGCCATCAGCATATACGGTTTCTGGCAATGGACACGCAGCAAGGGCAGGCAAGAACAAACAGCAGAAGACATAGAGACAGCTCCTCAGGAGGTAATCCTCTACCGCAATATGACACTCCGTCTTTTTGCCGGGATCAGCTTTTCCATCGTTGCCCTGTTTGCGTTACTCTATTATGTCCTGCATTATTTCACCGATTCGCCGATACCGGCAGGCGATGCTTTTACCACCGCCGTCGGAATCGTCGCCACCTGGATGCTGGCACGCCGGATCGTCGAGCACTGGATCTTCTGGATCGTCGTCAACTGCGTGTCCGTCTATCTTTATTACCTGCGTGGGCTCTATCCCACAATGTTTCTCTATATTTGCTACGCCATACTGGCGGCAGCCGGATTATACACTTGGAAAAAGAAAGGAATAAGAACAAATGATAGCACCTTATAATTGCGTAGTCGTGGCAAACGGCCGTTTTCCGCAAACAGCTTTACCGCTTCATCTTCTGCATCAAGCCTCCGTCGTCATCGCTTGTGACGGAGCCGTCGAGGCGTTGGATAAAGCAGGCATCACTCCGACAGCGATTGTCGGAGACCTCGACAGTATCCCATCCCGTTTTCGTGAACAGTATGCCGACCGCATCCATATCGTAGAGGACCAGGAAATAAACGACCTGACGAAATCCGTCCGCTTCGCCCACCGGTCCGGGCAGCAGGAAATTCTGATATTAGGAGCTACCGGGCTGCGCGAAGACCATACGTTAGGCAATATCTCGTTGCTGATGGACTACGCCCCGCTGTTCCAACGGATAGAGATGCTTTCAGACTATGGGATCTTCACTCCTATCCTTCAAACGACAACACTGGAAAGTAAACCCGGAACCCAAGTGTCCCTTTTCTCGCTCGCCCCTTCCGGCACGATTTCCACCACCGGGCTGCGCTGGCCCATCCGCAACCGCCGGCTGACAGCCTGGTGGCAAGGCACGTTAAACGAGGCAACCGGTAACAACTTCACCGTCACCCTCTCAGCGGATGCCCGGATCATAGTTTACCGCACCCTCCAAATAATGTAGTTCAATTTTGGCAGATGTAAATCATCATTTGTATGTTTCAAATATTCTTATAATAAAAAGTCCCGAAGGGGATCTTTCGATCAGCCTTCGGGACAAAATACACCCTCAATTTTACAACTTAGTATTTATTCAAGCCTCACGGCTGTTTAATAAAAATGCTATTCAACAACCTGTCACGCAGGCAGCTTATTCAATTGAGAAGCTTTCCATTCGGGAAAACCATCAATATCGTCATACATGTGGAACTGCAACTTGTCATCCGCCACCCTCTTCAACTCCATTTTAGGAGCCAGTGGCAAACACATGTCATCCACTGCAAACAGTGCTTTCAACAAAACCACATCGTACCCCTCGCGGATTACTTCTTTCTGTAGTATCACCGGCACATTCAACTTGGCCAGATAATAAGCAGAACGTTCATACGCGCACCATGAATCGCCTTCGAGATATAAGTAGACACCATGCAGGTTGTCTATCTCGTTCATCAGAACCTTTTCGACATCCACTATACGTTCCATAATCTTAATAATTTAAATTCTCAATCTCCTATATGCAAACTCTATATTACAAAGATATGGGTTAATGCCGCAAAGGTTGCACTGTAAAAGTCTCAATCTTACTACTCAAAGCTATCAAAGAGCTGATTATCGGCCTCTTTCTTACGCAACTCGTCCAAATTGGCCGCTGCTTCCTTCACACCGGCAGCTTTTGCCTGTTCCAGCAGTTTTCCTGCCTCATCCAAATTCCCATCCAGCAGGTTCAGGACACCACGCGCATGGATGGCTTCGGGGCTATTGCCGGCCTTAGCCAGATAAGTACGGGCCGCATCCAGATCGTTCTTCGACAATGCGATATTGGCGGCGTTCAGATTGGCGACAGGATCGTCGCTGTACATGCGGACCGCAATCTCGAACACTTCATTATATTCCTTGCTTCCGATCTCGTAGCTGTTGGCCACCGCGAACATTTCGCTCAAACTCAACTGCTGCGGACGCGTCTTGATAATCTCGCGTCCTTCTTCGACCGTAAAGAAACGCACCTGATAAGCGACACGGTAATCGGAACGGCGCAACGAAGGATAGATATTCTTCAATACATAACGGTAAGGAGCCCCTCCGTCCAAAGCAGCCAGCCTGGCGTCTTTCTTGTCCGGCTCGTCATTGCTGTTGATGATAGCCAGCACAGCCTCACGCGAAGGAACGCTCCGGTCAGCTTCGACTTTCGCTTTCAAACCTTCCCAATCTTCTGAACCGTTATCTAACGTAAACAGCTCCGGTTTGAAGTCGTGTTTCTTCCGTATATATTCGGCAAGCGCTTTCACACGATTGCCAGCCAGGACCGTATTGGACTTGTAGCTGCCTTCGGGCGACGCAAAACCTTTCAGGATAATGCCTTCAAGCGTGATGTTCTTATCGTTTACGACCGTACTGACCGTATTGTCGATCTTCGCCAGTTCCAGCGCATTGTTACGGAAATCCGGCAGGATCGCATATTTTCCCACCTGGAAGTCCAGATAAGCAGTCCCCACCTCGGCACGATGTTTTACCGTTTCCGCTTCCGGAGAGATATAAGCCAGGGTAGGCTGCACCTCATACCGCTTGTCGGGACGGGTCAGGACCTTGTCGGCCATCACGAGCGGAGCACCCTGTTCCTCTTTTCCACAACCGCACATGTTCGGGATCAGCACGAAGCGAGCGTCTTTCATCCACGGCTCAAACGGGATTACCGTCTTATAGTTGATGACGCTTTCGCTCTTTCCGGCCTGCACGACCAAAAAGCGGGGTTCATCCTGCAAGTTGTTCAAAGCGATCTCGCGGTCATACACTTTCTGACTGATCCGTCCGTTCAGCAGGATGGAAGGCAGCCCTTCCTTCTGCGAAGCCGATTCCAAGACCGGTGTCAGGGAGAGGTTCTCGCGAGATTTGATCCGGCTACCGTCGACCGTGATCACGGCGTCGATCACCAATTCGTTCCCTTTTTGTTTCAGTTCGTTACAAACCACTTTTACCGGGGCCTGAGCCAGGATAGCCGGCGAAACGACAGCCAGCAAAGCTGCTGCCATATATATTTTCATTGTTTTCTTCATCGCTCCGATTATTTAATAAAGTAAATAATAGAAAGAGCAGCCTTCGTCACTCCGAAATAGTCTTTCGTTTCGCTCTTCTGAACCGTACCGCACGATGCGCACGGATATTTATCATAGTCCAGATGCGCCCATCCGACACCGATCACAGCCTCCATGCTCCAACGGTTGCTCAGCAGCCATTGGTAACCATAGGACAGACCGGCTCCGTAGAGGTTGCCCTGATAACGATAATTCTCCATATTTTTACTCAGGAATTTGATCCCGCCGACATTATAATCGGCATAATGGGCATGCACTCCGAGAAAATGGCCGTTAAACTTCTCACATAACCAATAACGCGCTTCCGGCTGAACCATCCAATGTTTCCAACGCATGTCGTCGCCAAACTTCCATCCGTTGTAGTTACCGGACAAGTCCAGTGTCCACTTCTTGCTCAATCCCATTTCAACACCGAGGTTGATCGTTGCAGTCGCGTCGTACAGCAAGTTTGACTTTACCGCAAACTTCTGCCCATAGACATTCGTCATGCCGGCCAGAAGCAAAAAGAGGAAAAGTACTTTTTTCATACACTTCATTTTTAATTATCTTTCGTTTTTCTATCCCATGTTAAACAGCAAAGGGGATAATACAGTTTATCCCGACACAAAAATAGAATAAGTCTTTACCACGCGCGGTAGGTGCTCGTTTCAAGTTTCACGGGCAAAGCTACCAAGAACGGACCGCGTGATATAAATACCGACGAAAAAAGGACAAGACGATAGAAATACCGATTAACACACGGAAATATTATCATATCGATTCATTTCTCCGACTCCCTCTCGAAACGCGCCCATTTGAGTTTTTTATTGACGACCTCCGAAGTGCGGACATGCATGCCCTTTACGAAAATGGATTCGGCTCGGATTTCGTTGATGCGGTCTACACGACGGTATTTGGCGGAGATACCGAAAGTGCAAAAATCGTTCAGGCAGACATCGTAACCATCTTTCAACCGATCTATGATATAGTCTTCCATCAGCATCCACGAACGTGCCAGTTCCGAACGGAGGGAAGACGAACCGTGCGATATTTCTTCAAACATCCGCTCTTTGTTTATTGTGCCACGGCTGACTACTTTGGGATAAAAACCCGTTACTTTCTCGCTGTCCTCATTCAGGTTATCATAAATGGGGACAAATCTGTATTGTATACTCATACTATATTATTTTTATAAATGATTATCATGCTACACATCGACACCTTTCAACCCAACCACCTGATTATTTATCTATTATCAGGTGTCGATGTTGGTGTCGATACAGATGTCGATGTACTCACCCGACCGGTACATCGGCACCCGGTTCTTCTGTTTCCGGTATGACATAATAGTATTTCCGGTCTTTTTTCATCTTCTTCCGTACATTATATTTTTGCATTAATTGTCCGAACAACCTCAGCTTTGTTTCCGTAAGGTCTATTTTGCTCTGTTTGCTGATTGTCATCAATATTTCGGGTGCTGACAACGGCTCACAAACCTCCTCTTCCTCCGGAATACGGAAATAATGGAGGAACAACTCTTCCAGCAAAGGCCGCTTTTCGAACATCCGGTTATTCCGGTTCAAAAGCACCTCCTCTTCCGGGGTAAACCAATAGCGTTCACCTTCCCTCAAGGCACTGACCGCCTGGGCGTAGAGTTGAGGATAATCGATGGGTTCTATCCGGATCATCCCCTTCACCTCCACCCCGATAAAACGGCGGCTGCCGGTGGTATCGGTCAGCAAAGAGAACGTATTGGAGGTTGCGATAAACGAAGCGAACCGCCTCATCTCCTCCATGCTCTCGCCATAAGGCTTACGCAACGTCACTTTCGCCTTCTGAAGCAGGTTTTTCAAATAAGGCTGACGGGAAGCAGGTATCGAGTCGAACTCATCCAGGTTGATCAGCGCGAAACGGTTCAACGCCATCTCCGCATCCTTCCGGCTTCCCAAGTCGATCCCATCGACATAGTAAGGTCGCAGTTCGGGCGGCAGAAGACTCTGGCAAAAAGAACTCTTGCGGCACCCCTGCGGCCCGACCAACAGGGGTGACGTGCTATTGGCATGTTCCCTGTCCATCTGCAACCAGTGTGCCACCATACTGAGGAACCAAATATAAAAGAAATCCCTCCACTCCTTGTTTTCGCATGGCACACAATCGGCAAGGGCACGGATGCGGTCCTGCCCGTCCCAATGCGGCAGATCGAAAAGGAACTCCTCGATCGGCCAGTAATGGGAAACACGCCGGGAGTCCACGTAACGCTGCACGTCATATTCGATTGCCGATATCCCTTCCAACTGCGCCTCGAAACAGATGCTTTTGACCGCCTCGGCCGTCACCGGGCGATAGTCCGTAAACAGCGAATGTCGTTCGCGATACTCCTTGCATCCCTTCATCCGGTTGAACCTCAACTCATAACGCCTTGTCATAAACTCTTCCATCTGCATCGCCACCAGCATCCGCCGGGGCATACAGGGCCGTACGCTGCAATGTTTTTCTTTCCTGTAGACGTTCCCGAACGTCGCCCTCAACTCCATCTCCTGCTCCCTGCCGAACGGGTGTATCAGGGCAAAACGGACGGCATCTTCCTCCGGGATGGCGGATTGCCGGCATTTACGCGCCAGATGCACGATGAACTTTTTCCGTCCTTCATCGCCACCGTCTTCCGGCCCGACCTGCCGAAAGGTGTCGGTAAGGCTGGTTTCATAAAGGAGCGATATGCGTTTGTAGCGTTCATAGCCGGGCGCCATGCGCAACAGAGGGTCCGTCTCGGCATCGTGTGCCTCGCGTGTCGTCACAGGAGCAGGCATCTGCAAAGGTTGTTCCAGGCGGATCGGCAAGGCATCCGGATTATAATACAGGTCGGGATCATACGACACACGGCATCCTTGTTCCGGCGTCGGGCATCCTTCTTCTTTCCATTCGACGGGCAACTGGAGCTGTGCTTCGTAATAGCGTCCTGCACGAAGGCAGGCATGGGCGTGAAAAAGGCGCATATGCCTTTCCGTCTTTGGCAGCGAACCGTCCGACAAGGTAAAAGGAACCACGATTTTAACGCTCCGTCCGCTCGATCCTACAAACGAAGCGAGTGTCTGCGGAAATCCCGCCGCCCGGTCCCGTATGGCAGCCGCCTCCGCATAACCGATCAGGTTACCGATACTGAGCAGCACCAATCCTGCATAGGTGGCCACACCGATCCTCTCATCATCCCGCTTCAGCGTAACGCCAAACAAAACTACAGGTATCTTTTCTGCTGCAAGGCTTTTTATCCCGGGAGTCAGATAAGGAATGTTCTGCCGCAAGGTGGTCACCGGCTTCCGGCTATTTTCCGTTTTCATGGCGTTCAGGACAATGCTTAGTTCAAGGTTACGGAAAGCCGCCAGGTCACCGCGAAGTTGCGTTATTTTCATATTAGCATTAGTTTTTAAATTTCCTGCAAGGTAAGGTTTATATTTCGGATATTCTATGTTTTTCAATTATTTTATGCACAAACTAATACAAAACATACCGGAAACTAACTCGAACCATACCATAAACTAATCCGGGACATACAGGAAAGTTGGGATAGGTAGTACTATGTATAAGGTATAGGTAGTACTATGAATTGCTAATAGGTAGTACTACCTATCGGTGTTATGTCGTACTATCTATCGAGAGTATGTAATATGCTATGAATTAGTTTATGGCATGGTTTGAGTTAGTTTGTGGGGAGATTCGGGATAGTTTGCGGGGAGATAGAGGTTTAAACTGCTGAAAAACGGGGGATACCGATATTGGCACACCTCTATCAAAATTCAAGGGCTATGCCGAAACAGCCTTGTCTCCACACGCTTGGCGCGGGAACAAAGCTGTTTCGGCATAGCCCTTGAAAGACTAATAATCGCTTTGGTAATTAATTGAAGCCGAAATTGATCTCGCCTCCAGACTGAATATTTTCTATCACTATATTTAAAGAGCCTGTAGCCGGAACACTCTGTATCAATGCAGATGCTTCATACATATTGCCGACTTGAAAACCGCCTTCGGGTTTCAGGGTTACGCTGCCGGAGGAATACGCTTTAGGTTCACCTTCAAGTACAGGCTCACCTGTAATCTCCTCATCTACTGCTGTCCAAGCATCTTGATTACAGAGCAATACGCCTGTAGCAGCATTTCCCCATCCACCTCCTCCAGCAAATGTCAAAACTTCACCATCCTCGACGTCACCCTTATTAATTTTCTTAACTAACGCAAGGTCTTTATCATTCACAAACATCGCATTATCTAATGTTCCCATTTGCGAAACCGAATACTCAGCCTTCTGAAGCTCACCTGACAAACTTATTGTCAAATCATCTTTGGTATATGTATAAAATTTAAACAAATAAGTTGTACTGATCTCATCTGCCAACGGATTAAACACACTACTACCAAGTTGTTGGTCAACTACTACAGATAAAGGGTCCAATTCACTTTTGATACGTATATTATCTACTGTCAGCTTTATGTTATCCAATAAATAACCACTATACGTAGTCTGCTTAGTAACCTTCAATGCGTTATCAACCCTAATAGCTTTTACTTTTGAGCCACCAGAAATTGTTACAGGATGTCCAAAATAAGTATAAAGATAGTTGTCATTGCCATCTTTTCGTTGCAAGTCGCTATCAATTACATCCTCGTTACGTATATGCGACCCTGTCAATTTATCAATTTCTGCATTAGTAAGTACTCCATTTGCATTAGGGAAACCCTCATACACATATTCTCCACCTTTCAATTGTCTCGGAATATCCACCCGCACTTTCAGTTCCACCCGTGCAGCCAACTGTGTTAACGGGATCTGGATTGGAGAAGCGACAGTCGTCAAGTTAAATGTTGCGGATTTGTTACCGACTTTCACCAACTGGTCAGCTTTCTCTGCAAATGCAGTTTGATATGAATCGCCACCTTCAATAATCTCCTTCAATGCATCCAGAGATTGACAAGATTTATAAGCTTCATTAGCCTCTGTCGGATTGGCTACGACCCAAAAGTCATAAGTGCCATAATCCAAACCGGTTAAAGTGATTGTATATCCTTTTTTATACGTCTGGCTACCTCCATTTGGAGCGGGGGTATCTACATATTCATTCTCAGTTTCCGATAAAGCATCGCCAGAAAAATACTGAGACGTAATATATTTTTCATTTTCACCGAACACGAATATCCAGCAATCCTCTACATTCAATTCTTCCTCTGTCGCATACACATATCCTTCGTATGTTGCAGCAGCTTTTGTGATGACGGAAGAGGGGGATAGTTCGATGACGAGATCGCCTTTGCCGGAAACGCCCGGCTCGTCTATTATTTTTTCTTCAGTACATGCTGCAAAGATGAACAATGCAGATATAGCTGTCAGGAATATATTTTTCGTTTTCATAATTGTGTGTATTTTACCTGTCGATACTTTCATTTTTATACTCTCCTATTTAATCACAATACAATTTCCGGGATGGAATTATGAACCCAGTCTCTCGTATAGAATTCGATTGTGGAATCTCCCCAGTCCGGAGTGATCGTCCAACGCACTTTTATGTCGTAAAGGTAGCCGCCTTTGATACCGTTATGATCGACTTCCTTCGTTATACCAGCCGGATTGATCGGGTATGTTTTCTCAAATGTTCTGCCGTCAACTGTGAACTTCACATACAAGGCTGTATTCATTTCAGAATCTTGTTTATATTGGTTAGCATAGCCATAGGCTGTTCCCATGTCAGTCCATCTCGTTCCAATTCGGTTACTACGGTTCAAAAAAGCGCCATCTTTAACATTGACACTCGCATCCCCTTCAACAATCTTGCCATTTTGTTGCAAGTTCACGAATTTAGCTTCATCAAAAACAACAGTCGGATTCCCTTCAAAACCTTTAAGTGTCACATCAAACTGAGAGAAGTCAAGTCGTGCAGCCACATGGGATACCTTCACAAGAATGGTCGTAGGATTATTTTCCGCAACAGACGGAGATGAATAAGAATTAGTTATATCTTTTCCAAAAACAATGCGCGTAGAACCATATTTGATTAGTTGATCCGCAGAAAGACATCCGGATATTTGTTGATTCAAAGCACTTTGTGCATCTCCAATATTGATATTTTTCAAAAATTGATTACCATTTATAACAACATGGGCCTCCAATGTACGATTAGTTTTGTACTTCGTCACAAACTTCAGATCCTTCAAAGTGATAGAACCATCACTATTAGAACTTACCTGATTCCTATTTTGGGGGATTAAAATACCTATTACCTTTCCATCTTCCAATAAGAATACAGATACTTCAGATATCTTTTTTTCGTCATTGTTCTCATCACCTGTTGCAGGTCTGTCTTCACCGGGAACAACAGTTGTTGAAGCTTTTGTAGCCATTTCATTAAAAGCGACACCGAAGTCCAATACTGTATAAGCTTCCGTGGCTTCTTCAATACCCTTCTCTACATCATTCATGATAGCATCATCTTCCATGGAGCAGGAAAAACCGGCAAGAACCAATATTGCTGCGAAAAATATATTCTTAATTTTCATAATCCTATGTATTTTCTCATTTGACTTACGGTGCAAATGTACAGGGAATGCCGACAGGAGGCGATAGGCGAAACTTTCAAGATTAAGTGGTAAAAATACCAAAAGGCAAATTGAGAGGTACACCCTTTAATTGCGATAGAAACGATAAGCTTCTTTTAATAGACAAAAAATAAGGGGGCGTTTTGAAACGTCCCCTTTGGTTATTGTGAATCAATGATTTTATTAATTCGTATCATCTTCTGTTTGCTCGACCACATTCCACGGTGCCACTTCTATACTGAAATTGATACAAGCATTTTCCAAGATTTCATCCGGATTCGGGCTACCTTCACCGGTGATAGTTGCCGAGACCTTGAAAAACTTGTTGCTTGCAACATTACCGGCATCACCAACCAACTTCAAAGGGATATGGAAGTATCTTGTTCCTTTACTTTGATTCCCATCATAATAGTTGCCGGCAATAATCAAACGGGTCTGGTAAGCGCCACCCTCTTCTTTCGAATAAGACCCATCACCATTAGCAGTGAATGGAATACCCATAATGCTTTCCGGGCTATTTGCATTGATATATTTGTCAAAATCCCATCCTGTCAAAGCGTTTCCAGCCGTAGTCAATGACCTGTCGGAATATGTAGCCACCAATGCTTCATCTACAGTACTATTCAATGCAATCAAAAACTGATGTTCATCAAACGATTCAGGGGCTCCTCTGTAGAAACCGGCTCCCGTATTTTCTTCGCCCATAACCGATGCGTTAGCACGGACATTGGCCAAGAACACAGACGTAACATCAAATCTTATCGTTTTACCATCAGATTCCAATGCGCTGAAGTCAGCCTTCAAAGAAACCAATTGCACACGCGCGATGGAGCGAGTCATTATTACTTTAGTCGCACCTGCAGCTGGAATACTTCCTGTATGATCGTCCTTTGCTGTTACTTTTTCCGGTGTACAAGAAGAAGCACCATTATACCAATTTATGAAATGTTCCGTGTCGGAAGAAGGCTTTAAACCTCCAACAGTCAACTCTGGACTGTGCATTGGCAAATAAGATTTTCCTACTCCTACAGCATTTAATGATCTGATGTCTTTCGTTGTCTTTCCCTCCAAATCCACTAACTTGGTAACATCATTATAATGCTCCGTATTGGCCAACAAAACAACTTTAAAGGTTGTAGAAGAATTTCCCCCTTCTGTAGTCGGTTTTGCCACTTTCACATGGATAGCCTTGATTGAGGTGATGGACTGATTTTCGCCTTCTCCAGTAACATTATAGTCCTCACCTACCGTACCGGAACCTTCCAAACTGACATGCTTACTGATCACATACTTTCCGGCTTCGTCAAAGACATAAGCCGTCAAAGACTGGATCTTGGCTTCTTTGCCGTTGCCGGCATCAGCGTCACCTTCGGTCGATGCCTTCGTCATGACATCGGTTGTGGAGGCGAAAGAGAGATAAGCGTCTACCTCCTGCGGGCCGGATATTCCGTCATCGTCTTTTGAGCAGGATGCCATTGTGCAAACTGCCAAAGAGGCTAAAAATAAATTTCTTAATTTCATAATTATAATACGTTTAATTTGTTCTACTTTAAATATTTACCCTATGTGTTGCCATCATCAGATTTCAACATCCTGGCTCACTTGTCCCCAATTGACCACTTCGACTTGTACATCCAGGTCTCCGGTAGTCGGCCGTGGCGGAATCGGTATATTGGGATCTTTTTCGTGGTCGCCGTCGAAGCTGGTATCTCCGAAGGTGACATTCAGGCGATATACATAGTTGCGTTTAACGTAGTTGTGATTATATCCTCTGTCCAGACCGTTCCGGTTGATTACGGCGGTGAATATTTTTGTTTCCGCCTCATACGTGTCCGTTTCAAGCAAAGTTGCTCTGACCTGTATTTCTGTCGGGGCTTCAGAGCCATCGTTTTCCATCACGTAGTGCACATAAGGTGTGTCGTTTATCGGAGAACCGTTGGCGATATCGCGGTTCAATGCTGTCGCATCGCTGTTGCCGAGGTGTCCGGTTGCCATCACCACTCCCCAATAATCACGGCTGAAAAAACGTGAAGCCGTGCTCTGGTTCAATATCGTGACTTCTTCCACTCTCACCGTACGATTGCGCAGAAGTGTTTTTGTAAAATCGGTCTTGACATTGACCAAGTCGAGACGGGCGGCAAGACGAGTGATTTCGACTGGTTCGGCGATACCGTTGATATTTTCACTGCCCATCGATGCGTATCCCAGATAGTTGTCTCCCTTGACAAGAGGCGCTTGGGTCGTAATGACCGGACTGCTCATGACCAGGTTGCTCTGAGACTGGTCGGCAAGTTGTGCCAGCTTGGATTCGAAATCGGAATAGCTCGTAACACCGGCAAGCGAATTTTCCGGCGTATTGGAAACGATCACGATCTGCGCCCGCATGGTCATAGCAGGCACGTTCAGGATAGAGGCCTCGCCTTCCGAGTTGGTTGCCTGCCAGCCATAGCCAATCAGTTGTGCACCGCTTTCGTCGAAAACGAGCACCGAAAGGTTATTTACTTTGGCCTCTCCGGCCAACTCATTCTCATCATTCGGGTGAAACCCTTTCGTTACGGCCGACCCCACCGCCTTGACCGCAATGCTCAACGAAGCATCCGCATCCTTCCCCTTAAATGATTCTTCATCCTTGGAGCAGGCAGTACAGCATAGGAGTACTGCTAGGGTCGAGAGGAATATGTTTGATAGTTTCATAAGTCTATAATATTATTTCAGCAAACCTTTACTTTTATAAACGCATCGAACATAACCACCATCGCGTGATGTAGTCTGTTCACCCGTTTTTCCACTTACCAAACCGGCATCTCTTGTCCAATAAGCTTCATCTTTCAATTGGAACTTCTTTTCATGGTAAATAATCTTTTTAATATCCTCTTGGGTTGGCAACAGAGATATGATATAAGCAGTTCCTGAAACAGACTGAATGTAATCAATATTCATCGTTCCATATTGATCATTGCACAATAACTTGGCATCTTGCACAGACTGTACTTTTCCACTTTTTGTTTCCCACTGATTCAACCAACTCTCACCAACCGAATAAGATCCACCATCAACTCTTCGTGCATAATAGGCAGAATAACCAGCAGCCCCAATTCCACTACTCAAATCACCTAAATACAGCAATGGATATTCGTGTACTTCAATAGTTTCTCCAGTATTCAATTTGAAATCTCTTTTCCTATAGATAGTACCGTTAGCGACTTGATCTCTTAAAGTATAATTGTCACTTTCTTCCTTAACTTCCGTATTTGTATTTTGATTCTTATATTCATTATTCTCTCCATAGATACTTGTATGTCCTTGGCTTCCAATGATTCCAATATAATTACTTGCAACACCCAATTTACTATAATTATTATTCTTTACTTCAACAGTTGCTGTCGAAGCATTTGTCCAATATCCAGACTCTGTAGTTTCATAAAAAACTTTCATATCAGAACCTGTGTATCCATCAGTAGTCATGTTTACAGCACTACCACTATTGTTAACCACATAAAAAGGAACGATGCCAATGGTTGAAGGAGCCCCATCAATTACCAATGTTCCCTTCGGATAAAACGTCGAGTTTTCCAGATCCGCTTGTACGCGCCATTCATACTGCAATTCGTTCTTGCCGGCCAAACCGGTAAAGGCCAAAGTCACATTATAATGAGTATTGCGTTTGATATTGAAATCCGATGTACTATTCTCACCTAAGAAAAAACGATAGTTGATCTCGCCATCCCCGACATGATTGACACCCGGTTCAGAAGTAAAAATCGTGTAATTCCCTTTCACCTCTATATAAGTACAAGGTACGGAAGACCATTTTTTAAACCACTCAGTATAGTCGATCTTGCCATCTCCTATTGTCGGGACCTCCAAACCAACAGGAGTTTTTAATGATGGATCATCGTTGTTAATATTATTCTCACCTTGCAAATTTTCATACATATAAAAATCCCTGCCGGTGGCTAATCCGTCTACTTCATCTTCCGGCTTTGCCGATTTATTTTCATACAAAGAGATGATGCTTTCACCCGATACACCATTGTCCATCGTCCACTTTTCATAGGGGAACAGACTATATTTAACAGGCAAATGACGGACATTGACTTCTGTTATGGCCAAATAAACATGTTTGTCACTCGGCAGATCCTTCGTGATCTTGAACGTTATCTTTGAATAAGGCGGCACGACTTTTGCTGCAAAGGAAGCATCGCCTGTTATATCAATCACTTCGTTATTGCCACTGTTATATAGATTTATGCTCGTCTCCATATCTTTTGCGACAAACCCCAGCATCATTTCTGTTCCCATCGGTTCTTGAGATTCAATTTGTTTGGATAACAGAGCTTGTTCCGTTGTATATTCTTTTGCAGCATCTTCAGAACCGACATTTGCCAACACATAGATCTTGTGCTTGCCGGTCTTGGCATCGAAAGTCATATTGTTTACAGATGTTTGATTCTCTCCTTCCACATCATGAAACGTAACGATCGGGTTTTCCCCCTTCTCATCATACACTAACACCGCCAAGTCATTGATCGCACCGAAAGTAGCGCCATTGTCTAAGGATTTCGTTTCCACCACCGGGACTTCGGGGGTGCCGATATTCAGTTTCAAGGTCACCGGCAGACCTTCGGGGACATCCGGACCGTTGTTGCCTTTATCGAAATCTTCGTTGGTACACGAAGCAACTGTCAGCACACACCAAAGGAGGGCTGCCAGTTTTATTATATTTTTATGTAACATACTCATTCGTCTTTATATATTAGCATTCGTTTCTTATTACCATTCAATATCATCATCGACAACACCCCAAGGAGTCACTTTGATCCTTGCGCCTAAGAAGGCGCCGTCTTCGCCCCATGCGAATAGTACCAATGTACGCTGGAACGGATGGATTTCGATCGGGCCTGTCGTACCGTCGTCGAAAGTTCCTTCCTTCACTTCGTAACGGTCGTTACCGACCTGTATGCTTCCGGTCATATTCTGACCTAAATAGAGCGCCTGCGGTCCTGTCGTTTCCCATTCGGAGTCTTTCCAGTCGGCTTCGGGGTTATAGTAGACGCTGTCGCCGGTCAACTCGCCCTTATAGTCGATCGTGTTCAAGGTGCGGTCCATATAAAAATCGCATTCATCGGTCGCACGCAGCCCTCTTGCCGTCAGGGCATATTGAAGGTTAAGCGTTCTCATCTCGACCGTTCCGGTTTTGGGTTCGAGCACGATTTCCTGGTTTCCGCCAGCCACACCGTTCCCGCGTACTGTCACATCGATATCGCCGAAAAAGATGCTGTCGGGAGATTGTGCGATCTCGCCTTCGCTCTTCAGAGAAACGGCAAAGTCTTCGGCCTTGGTGGCCTCGTTCACGTCCTGATGTCCTTTGAGGTTTCCCCATGCGATCAGGTGCAGTTTCGAACTTTCAGGATAGTTCAACTCAATGGTTTCTTTGCCTCTGATAAAGGCATCGTTGAGATCGCGCGTATCAAGCAGCTTCGAGTTGTTATCGTAGATAAAGAGCTTGGCTTCCGAAACAACGCTCAAAGCCGTGATATCATCACCTTTGTGGTTCACGACCTTTAGTGTCAGCTTATAGCACTCGTCCAAGTCTTCCTTGATACAGCCGGTGGCAAAGACCGTAACTGCGACAAGTGCCAGAAATAAAACCTTTTTTGTCAATATTGATTTCATAACGTTTTGTTTTTTATTCCTATTCATTTTACCCTATTAATCCAAATCTTCATTTTGCTCGATCACATCCCAGTCAGCCACCGTAACAGCCACATCCATACAAGCCTCGCTTGCCGGATCATAGGGCCGGTCGGAACCACTGCTATTAATGGTGAGGGAGATGTTGTAACGGTAGTTGCGTTTGACGTAAGAGTGGTCAGGTGTACCACCTTCAGCATTTGTCATCGTCCCCATTGCATTGACAGGGATCGTATAAAAACGGTTCTCTTCTACTCTGCCGTTATCATCTGTATAAGTGCCCTTCAACACTAACAAAGTACGTTGTCCGGGCTTGACGGCATCAACCATATTTTCATATACGATAAATGATTTGCCACAAGCGAGTTGGCCTGTTTCTGGTTTCCAAGGAGAGGAAGAGGTCACTTTCCGTTTATTAGCGTTAAAGCCTAACAAATCAGCTTTCAATAAACCATCCTCAATCGTCTTGTATTCACCATTCCAATATTCATTTTCATATTGGCCGTACCACCATAAGAAATTACCTTCCGGTGCTCCTTTGCTCTCCACCATCCCCCATTCTTCAGTGGAATTGGCCGCCATCAAAGAATAGCCTTTCACATTTGCCATAAAGACAGAGTCAATGACGAAAGAAGCTTTTCCATTATCAGATTTCACAGAAACTGATTTCAAGTTGATTTGGGCAATGTGGCGTGTCAGTTTAATATTATTTCCGTCCTTTGATACATTCGGCATATGACCGGAGAAATCTTTTATTTCACCAAAAATATTATGCTTTCCCTCATCTAACGTAGCCTCGATTAACCGACTGCTCATAGAGTATCCGTTATTTTCATTCTCATTATCTAATGCCATCTGATATACTAATGCTTCCTTTAATGTGCCAAATTGTTTTTCCCGCGTTCCAACATTTGCTAATACAAGAATTTTGACAGCACCGCTTTGTACATCCAAATCCTCCACTCTATTGGTTGCAACCACTTTATCAATTTGCAAGTTTCCATCAGCATAAAAAACCATCACATGCAAACTATTAATAGCATCTTCCTGATCAATATTTTCCCCCTCTCCTTCACCGGCTTTAGTCAAGCTTTTCCCATCTGCAACAGCAGCCAAAGACAAAGTTGCATCCGGAGTAAAAACCTCCACCTCCGGGACGTTCTCGTCTGATGAACACGCAAATGTCATCCCTACCACTATACTCAAAAGAAAATAACTCTTCAATTTCATAAATATGTATATTTTATTAATTTCTATTTATCCCTTATTTTGATTTATACAATACAAAAGTATTTAGCTTTGCGTGTTTTAAGAATAGGTGTCACTCTCTTTATTAATAGATAAACCTATCACACAGGCGTTTTGATAGGTTTGCATAGGTTTGTGCAACAGATGCCATAAATACCTCCTTTCTATAAACTAAAAATCCCCAGCCTTTAAGGACCGGGGATTTTCTATATTTATAAATGATGATTAGATTTCAACATCTTGACTAACATACCCGAAAGGAACAACCACGCACTGTACATCCAGCGTTGTAGGATCGCCACCACCACCAGGAGTCTGATAGCCCGGTCCTGTAACTGTCAAAGTCAAATCATACTGCAAGTTACGATACAAACCATTGTATTTGCCATCATTTCCTGTTACTCCACGCAGAGTCAAAAGCTCAGAAGCGACATTGCTTTCACCAGCTGACACTTGGAAATTTTCACCTAAAGCGATTGTGTAATAACGATCGCTCTCTGTTTTACGATCAGTATCATTGATTTTATAAGAGAAGTCACCTTTCACAACCAACAGTGTTCTATTGGTTAAATTTGTATTTTCATACACATAAAAACTGTTTACTGTCTCATAAGCATTTGAAGTTGTAACTGTACCAGTGATAGTTGTTTTAATCCAAGACGGAGTCCCATCTGGGACAGTAGGATTATCAACAAGCGTATACTTGTCATCCTTGTTAAGCCAATCAGTCGTATGCTCATAAGCACTATACCATTCATTTTCTACATTTGTAGATCCATATTCTTTCCAGTCCTCACCCATCAAATTAGTTTTCTTATGTCCCTGAAGAATAAAGATTTCTTTAAGATCCAACTGAGGATCTGAATATTTAGGCTTATTTTCATCAGTTGTCACTTTCGCAGAAATTTTATTCAACACAACTTTAGCCACGTTACGATACAATTTCACCGGTTTTTTCAAATCATTGTCAGACAAGCCTTCTACATTTACATAACCAGTAGGCACAGTTGTGAAACCAAATACATTCTTCTTTTCAGCAGCAACAACCACACCAGTATAGATTTTACTGTTCATTGTAAGAGCTGCACCAACTTCCAATTCAGAATCAAACGTTTTATTTAAAGCAGTAAAAACCTCCTCTTTTGTTTCTCCTATCAAATTTGTTGGTACTGTATAATTGGCAATCAAAGCCACCTCTTTAACACCAGCAGTCAATTCAGCATGAGCAACGGCATCATTTCCCCCTTCCACAGCAGGTGTATTTACTTTAGTTCCGACAACTTCCAGTTTGCCATCTGCATTAAAAACCAACATGGATAAAGACGTAATATCACCAGATGCTTTTGTATCAGCTGCTTTGTCAAACTTCACGGTCAAACTTGTCCCACCCTGCGCATCAGGATTACCGTTATCCGGAGTCGGCACATCATCATTCGAACACGAAGCGAAAGCACATGCAATCATTGTTGCATACATTAAATTTCTTAGTTTCATATTTTTCAAAATTAAAAAGTTAATAAATTCGTTTATATAATGATCTTTATTTTTCTTCCCCTATAGCTTACTGAGTTGTTCGGAACGATTGTTGTGTTTTATGTTGTCCTATACTTCCCATCGGCTAACTATCTTTACTATATTTATTGATACCATCTATAATATTATCTTTATCTGTCTCATCGTTTCGGGTTATCGTCTTTCGACATTGCAAAGGTGGGAGAAAAAGTAAAGACGCATTAGGGGCGTGACTCTCAAATATAATCGGTAAAACTCTAAGTGACTATTTTGATTTATTTGCACCTATTTTTGAGATATTTTCAGTTTTTATGGTGCTTACATCTTATTATAGAACAAGAATAAGAGAGGAATATAGTACGACTAATTGTCCGGAAGGACGGAATGTCCAGCCTTAAGCTGGAATTCCGTATTGTGAAGGTGTAACTCCGTATTGCTCGGTAAAACGTTTACGGAATGTAGCCGTATCGTTAAATCCCACCATTTCGGCGACTTCCTGTACGGAGTATTGCTGGCTGGCAAGCAGTTCGGCGGCTTTTTTCAGCCTTATGTTGCGTGTCAGTTCAAGGATACTCAGATCTGAGTATTGTTTAATTTTCCTATACAAGGTTGGCAGACTCATATTCAATGAGTCTGCCAGCACTTTTGCCTCAAAAGTAGAGTCATCGAGGTGTTTCTCTATGTTTTTGACAACGGCATCCATGAACGGGTTGGTCGACAGCGTGTTTTCTTCATTGTGCGAAGCAGCAGAAGAATTAGAGAAGTAACGTTTCATATCGTCGCGCTTCTTCATCAGGCTGTTGATCTTGCTCCGCAGGATTTCCACGTCGAAAGGTTTCGTGATGTAATCGTCAGCACCCGCTTCGATACCGGTAATCACATCTTCGCTCTCGACTTTGGCTGTCAACATCACGACAGGCGTCTGCGCCATCTTGGGATCGTTCTTGATCTCACGGCAGGTCTCGTAGCCGTCTTTCACCGGCATCATGACATCACAAAGGATCAGGTCCGGCTCTTCTTTCAAAGCGACGTTTATCCCATCCTGGCCATTGCGGGCTTCCAATATCTGGTATTCCTTATTAAAGACATGCTTCAGGAACCAACGTATCTGGTCGCTGTCGTCGATCACAAGGAGTTTCTTTCCGGTTTCCTTCTTTTGCGGAATCACATGGATCAGTTCGGCGATCTCTTCTTTCTGGCGGGCATTCAGTTTGACCAGGTCGGATTCGGGTTCCACAAACTCGACACGACGGTCCAACAGATGCTGCTTGCCAAGCGGGATCATGATTATGTAGGAAGTGCCGTTCTTGTCCGACTCGCTTCGGTACATACCGCCTATCGCATCAGCCATGTCCATGATCTGCTTCAAGCCGCGGCGTGTACTTTCGTCTTCATCCAACCCCTCGTCTGTCACAACCAGTGCGCTGTAGGCTTTTCCGTTTTCATTTACAACAGATATATCGAGTGTCACTTTCCCATAAACAAACGTATTTTTGAAGGCATTCGACAGTAACATACGCAGAGCGAACTCCATCTTGCGGCGGTCCATCCAGACCCAAAGGGCGGGCGTCTGCGTGTTGATACGGAAATCGATGTTGTTCATGGCTACCCAATCGACAAAGATATCGCAGATCTGGCGGGCAATCTCGACCATATCGTAACGGGCGATGCGCAAATAATTGGCGACATCGTTCGAACGGTGCGTACCGATCAACTGGTCCGCCAAGTCCTGCATGGCAAGTGTATTACGATAAGCGGAAAGCAACTGGGTAGACATATCTTTCTCCGGATCGTCGTTCTGCACCACCAAGGCAAGAGAACCCAACACTAAGGAAAGCGGGGTGCGCATTTCGTGGATCGTCTCGATAAAGAAGTTGTCGTTGATGCTTTCAGCGTCTTTCAGGCGTTTTTCCGCTTCGGCAAGCTTGTCGGCAGCCTCACGCTGGATCATGTCGTTTTCCTTAATCTTGGTTACGATGAGCTGCTCCAACTCTTTCTTGTTATTGTTTAATGTAGAGATCACCAACTCCAGTTCGTTATTCTTCCGGACCAAATCACTATTGGCTTTCGCCAAATCGTCATTCTGCTCCCGTAAAACCCGGTATCTTTCTTCCTGTTGCTCGATTTGTCCTTCCAACGACTTATTTCGGGAATCAAGTTCTTCATTACGGGTATTCACTTCTTCGTTTCGGGAGCTGATTTCTTTATTCAAACTTTCAAGTGCGGCGTTTTCCTTGATGATCCGATCCGAGCGATCATTCATATTGGAATGTAATTTTCTCACATAAAGAAACAGGGGGACAAATAAAAGCAGTAGAGCAACCACCACAATCAATGTCTCACTTCCGAATAGTTGTCCGTTTTCATTGGCAGCCAAGATTAATGAAGTACTGAAAAAAACACCTGTCAATACTCCACTCACCCTCTTGAACAGAGATTTTTTCTTCATATTTATATGCATTTATTATATATCCTTCTATAAATCAAAACTCATCGTCAGCATTGCACGACAAAGATGGCAAAAATATTTTTCTTACGAGATATTTAACACCAACTATTTTTCAAAAAATATCATGATAATCATATATTTTTAAACATACAAAATCGTTACAAAAACATGACAGCATCCAAATTTCATCCGATAGACGCAATTAAAAATAGGGCATCAAAAAACTCTTCCCCATCAGAACATGACACGAATACCTACACATTGACACGTTTAACATCTTTTACGCACGTATTATTGTAGAACAGAAAAAGACATTTTATTTTTGTACAAAAATAATGGACAGAGATTCAGACGAGGCTTATCGGTTCCAAATTAAGGTATTATAGAATGCAGCTTGTTTCATAGCAAACAATCATTACAATACTCATAGTATCGGAAACTTTTCAAAACAAGCTTCTCTAAATGAGTTGTCCATCAATAAAATATTTCATTTGATTTATTTTACCCTCAATTTTTTATATGCATAGGCGTACATCCGGATTGTTCCGCGTGTGCGCCACTTTTTTTGCCTGTTTTATGCACGTACATATTTTATACACGACATAGAAGGGGCATTATATTATGAATATTCAGAAAACCTATCAACATAGGCAATCACCAACTTCAAGGGAGAACCAATAGTTTCACCTATCTCAGCTGATACATTTACCAGCGAAATGGTAAATCTAAAAACAAAATCCGAGTCATGACAGAATCAACCACATTCATGACACTTTACCTGCCTCTAGAAAAGTGGTAGACCTTTCAATAACGAATGATAATTAATACCTTTACCATGCAAAAATGAGACAAACAACCCTCATAAAGAGATATTCTCCAACCATTTTGATTCGTTTAACATATTTTACATACAGAATTATTGTATTATTCGAAAACCAATGATACATTTGCACTATCGAAAAAAAGAAACGAAGGTTTTGATGAGGGTCTTAACCTTACAAATGTTCTTTCGGAGTATAGGGTTTTAATTAGCATATAAAAAAAATTAGGGTCATGAAAAAGGGTAAAATTTTCACAAATTGTTTGTTTTCTATTTGGACATTGTCCGTTATTCTATCTTTCGCAAGTTGCTCTTCCGATGGTGATTCCATTTCAATCATAGATGAAAGAGTTCCACTGGAAACAGAAGCACCTTTTTCCGTAATCTTGAAAGCATACTCCGAGAATTCGGACATCACTGCCAAAGGGGACGTAAAAAGCACTACACTGTATGTTTTCGATGAAAATAACGATTTCTACAAACAAATCACAGTGGACAATGATTATCTTTTACAGGTTAAGCCGGTCGAAATAAACTGTCCGGGATCCGACAAGATCACCGTCATCGCTTGGGCAGGCCTTTCAAGCAATAGCGAAGAAATCAGCAATATGAACCAGGCAAACGTCATCTCAGACCTGCAAGTGAGCCTAAAACACAATAATGGCGTTGCAAACAATCTGCCGGGAGACTTGTTTTATGGACAAATCGTTCTACATCGTTCTTCTACAAAAGCAACTTCGCAGGAATTAAAGATCGAACGCAAGGTGTCTTCCATGTCGATCTTGACAAAAGGTGCTTTAAAGGTATTTGACTCCAAAGAAAGCAATTATTATTACAAAATCAAAAGAACTAAAAGCTCATTCAACTGCAATGGTGAATTGACAGGCAATGATATCGGATATATTATTCCAGCTACTTTAAATGATAATGGCAACCTAACCACAGGTACATTCTCCATTTTACCGGCTGATAATATGACTATAGAGCTTTACAGAGATGACGTTTTAGTTCTTTCTTCCGAAAATGTCAAAAATTCAGAAAACGTAGCTGCAAACGAAGGAGAACAAACAAATATCATTTTTGACCTTTCCCGCAACAATATCAATATTAGCATTTCAGAATGGGGTACTGTTATTCAGTATGTTACAGTCGGATAATTCGACCCTCAATTTTTTATATGCAATAGGTGCACATTCGGATTATTCCGAGTGTGCACCACTTTTTATAAATATGCGATCCTCCGTGATAGGAATACCAGCCAATATGATACAAATACAATCGTTAATAAATATTTCATCTGATTACAAGCATTTTACATTATCACGAATGATATGGGTACAATGCCCGTATGATATTTTTGCCACGCATATAAACACTATTGATAGCGTAACTTTGTAGCAAGAAATAACACAATACAATTTGTGAAATTTTACCCTATACTCTGTTTGCACGAATCCCTTAATTCTGCAAGCAAACCTAATTAATATAACCGTGAGGTTACATAATTATCATAAAAGTCCAGGCTCTCTGCTTCTTTTTGACAAGAACAGAAAACCTGGACTTTTTTCTCGTTTTTGATTACTAAATAAAACGGAAAAAGACTTCGTAAATGTTTAGTTTACGAAGTCTTTTTCCGTGTAGCGAGACCCGGGATTGAACCGGGGACCTCATGATTATGAATCATGCGCTCTAACCAGCTGAGCTATCTCGCCATCAAATGTCACCATTTCCTTGATTGACGCTGCAAAAGTAGAGCTTATTTTTATATTGTGCAACACTTTCATGAAAAAAAATTCAATTATTTTGAAAGCTTCCTGTTAAGATCTTAATTCAGAGTTGTTTTTTTGGCGAACAGATTTGGCAAATATCAATTCTTTTATTATCTTGCTGCGCAATAAACACGATGAAAGATGAAAAAAGAGAAATTTCATATCGAATACATTTTCGATAAAGTTTCACGACGAAGCTTATGGAATCACCTCACAACTCCTCCAGGACTATCCGCCTGGTTCGCCGATGATGTTATTATCAATGGTAACATATATGTTTTTAAATGGAACAAAGCCGAACAGGAAGCGGAAGTGCTGTCTATAAAACCGGAAATGAGCATCCGTTACCGTTGGATGGATGAAGAGGATGAAAATGCCTATTTCGAATTCCAGATCCACAGCCATGAATTAACAGGATCGACTTCTTTACAAATAACGGATTTTGCCGAACAAGATGAAAAAAAGGATTCTATCGATTTATGGGACACGCAAGTAGAAGAACTGAAACGTACACTCGGTATTTAGCTTGTTTTAGTGATTTCTGTTAGCGATCATATCGTTTTTTCACTACTTTTGCGCCGTCAACCGGATAAGCAATGTTGAAAATAAAACGATTATATACATTTATGCTGCAGACTTTCCTGCCGTTGTTCTTGATGACCTTCGGCATCTGTCTGTTTATTGTGCTTATGCAGTTCCTGTGGAGGTACATTGACGACATGGTCGGGAAAGGTTTGGGGATTCCTGTTTTGGCGGAAATGTTTATGTATGCCGCCCTATTTCTCGTACCGATGGCACTACCACTGGCTATTTTGCTTGCCTCGCTTATGACTTTCGGGAATCTTGGCGAACGATTGGAATTACTGGCTATGAAATCGGCGGGTGTCTCCCTTGTCCATATCATGCGCCCGCTAATCATCACCATCAGTATTATAAGTATCGGGGCTTTCTTCTTCCAGAACTATGCCATGCCTGTGGTACAAGTCAAACTTTACACGCTACTTTGGTCTATGCGGCAGAAATCGCCGGAGCTAGATATTCCTGAAGGGGTTTTTTACAGCGAAATCACTGGATTTAATGTATATGTGAAGCATAAGGATACTGAAACGGGGCTCCTTCGCGATATGATGATCTATGATTATTCTGAAGGATTCAACAAAGTAAGCGTGATGGTCGCAGATTCGGGACGCCTGAAGACATCGGCAGACAAAATGTTCTTAGTCCTTTCCCTATTTAATGGAGAATCCTTTAGAAGCCTGGACAAGCAACCGAGTACCGCAGGTACAAAAAGCTCCGTTCCTTACCAAAGGGAGACATTCAAAAGCCGGGATATCCTGATCGAATTTGATGCCAACTTTTCACGGACGGACGAATCATTCATGCAAAACCAGTTTATGGGTAAAAACATGCATGATTTACAAATCTTCATCGATTCTGTTTCCGTACGCTTAGACAGCATACAAAACGTCAACGCCAAAAATGTTTACGAAACCTCATACAAAAAGACACTAAAGAAGCCGCAAGACATAAAGCAGAATAACGTAAAGGATGATTCGAATAGTGAAAAATCAGATACAAAAACGACACTAGAGACGCCCAAAACGGACGAGCCGGTAATTGTCATGAACTTTGACAGTCTCTATCAGGCAGAAAATCCCGGAAAGAAGGCAACTATCCTGACACGTGCGAAATCGAGCATAGAAAATATGAAGGCTGATTACTTCTTCAAAGCAGCCACTATCGGAGACGAAGCTTACAGGGTACGCCGCCACTTGACGGAATGGCACAAGAAGTTCACTTTGTCTTTCGCCTGCATGGTCTTTTTCTTTATCGGCGCACCGTTGGGAGCCATCATTCGTAAAGGCGGATTGGGGATGCCGGTCGTCATTTCGGTCATACTGTTTATTTTCTATTACATCATTGACAATATCGGTTTCAAAATGGCGCGTGACGGCGTATGGGAAGCATGGCAAGGGATGTGGCTAAGTTCCGCAATTTTGGCTCCGTTAGGTATCTTCCTGACTTATAAAGCGGTCAACGACTCCGTCATCCTGAATGCCGACACATACCTGAATGCCTTAAAAAACCTGTTCGGAAAACGTTCGGGCAGAAAAGTTGAAATGAAAGAGGTGATCATGTTCAATCCGGATTACGGGCAAATCATTCTCCGCCTGAAACAACTGGCAGAAGAAAGCAATGCCTACCTAGCCGCCCATAAACGATGGACAAACTATTTTCTCTTCTGGAAACAGGGAGGTCGTGACCATACGGCCGAACAATTAGCAGTAAAAATGGACGGGATCATCGAAGAATTGTCTAATTCGGACCAAAACTTGGTTCTGAACAAACTGATGGACTATCCGGTCATCAACGGTTACAACCAGATAAATGCAAAAATAAATGGAAAAGCCGGGCTGGCAATCAGCCTCTTTTTCCCGATCGGATTCCCGGTTTATCTGCTTGCCACGTATCAGCGTAAACTTTTACGGCACGATATCAAGATGGTACAAAAGACAAGCTATGAACTGATTGATATAATTGAAAAATTACCTGTATCTTTGTAAAATAAGAAATATAAGTAAAATAATATATGAGCGAAATCAAATTAAACACCATTGAAGAAGCTATTGAAGACTTCCGAGAAGGAAAATTCTTAATCGTAGTCGATGATGAAGATCGCGAAAATGAAGGTGATTTTATTATTGCCGCCGAAAAGATAACTCCTGAAAAAGTAAACTTCATGTTGAAAAACGGTCGTGGCGTATTGTGCGCACCGATCACGGAAGAACGTTGTCAGGAATTAGAACTGGACATGCAGGTTGCAAATAATACCTCTTTACTAGGAACTCCTTTCACGATAACAGTTGATAAATTAGGAGGTGGCTGTACAACCGGCGTTTCGATGTTTGATCGTGCAGAAACTATTCTGGCGCTTGCCGATCCGAAAACCAAACCGTCCGACCTGGGCCGTCCGGGACATATCAACCCGCTTCGTGCCCGTTCACGTGGTGTGTTGCGCCGTGCCGGACATACCGAAGCAGCTGTTGATCTGGCACGCCTTGCCGGTTTATACCCGGCTGGCGCACTGATCGAAATCATCAATGAAGACGGGACCATGGCTCGCCTGCCCCAACTGATCGAGGTCGCCAAGAAGTTCGATATCAAAATCATCTGTATCAAAGATCTGATTTCATATCGTTTGAAAACAGAATCGATCGTAGAAAATGGCGTCGAAGTTGATCTGCCCACCCAGTATGGCCACTTCCGCTTGATCCCTTTCCGCCAAAAAAGCAACGGACTGGAACATATTGCCCTGATAAAAGGTAGGTTCGAACCAGACGAACCGATCTTGGTCCGTGTACATTCTTCTTGTGCAACCGGTGATATCTTCGGCTCCATGCGCTGCGAATGTGGCGAGCAGTTGCACAAAGCAATGCAACGTATCGAGCAAGAAGGCAAAGGAGTAATCGTTTACCTGAACCAAGAAGGACGCGGCATCGGACTGATGGAAAAGATGAAAGCCTATAAACTTCAAGAAGACGGTTTGGACACTGTCGATGCAAATTTGCATCTCGGACATCAGGCAGACGAACGCGATTACGGCGTCGGTGCCCAGATCCTGCGCCATTTGGGAGTCACCAAGATGCGCCTGATGACCAACAACCCCGTCAAGCGTGTCGGACTGGAAGCATACGGGCTGACAGTCGTAGAAAACGTTCCTATCGAAGTCGCTCCGAATCCTTACAACGAATTCTACATGAAAACGAAAAAGGAACGTATGGGACACGTCTTGCACAATATCAAATAATTCATAATTACATAATAACACTATCATGACACAAGTATCAGCACGTTTAGCAAGTTTGTCGCCATCCGCAACATTGGCGATGTCCCAGAAGAGCAGTGAATTAAAGGCTCAGGGAGTTGATGTTATCAACTTAAGTGTCGGAGAACCCGACTTCAATACTCCCGAACCTATTAAGGATGCTGCCAAAAAAGCTATCGACGAAAACTATTCTCGTTATTCTCCCGTCGCTGGTTATCCGGCCTTGCGTAACGCCATCGTTGCCAAGCTGAAAAACGAAAACGGATTGGAATACACAGCCAACCAGATTTCTTGCGCAAATGGTGCCAAACAATCCGTTTGTAATACAATCATGGTATTGGTAAATCCGGGTGACGAAGTGATTATCCCGGCTCCGTTCTGGGTCAGCTATCCGGAAATGGTAAAATTGGCCGAAGGTACACCAGTAATCGTTGCGGCCGGTATCGAACAGGATTTCAAAATCACTCCGGCACAGTTGGAAGCGGCTATCACACCGAAGACAAAGGCGTTGATCCTCTGTTCCCCGTCTAACCCTACAGGCTCGGTCTATAGTGCAGAAGAATTGGCAGGCTTGGCCGAAGTCCTGAAAAAACATCCGGAAATCATCGTGATTGCAGACGAGATCTACGAACATATCAACTATATCGGCAAACATAACAGCATCGCACAGGTGGACGGAATGAAAGACCGTACTGTCATTGTCAACGGTGTTTCCAAAGCCTATGCCATGACCGGATGGCGTATCGGTTTCATTGCCGGACCGGAATGGATCGTAAAGGCAGTAAACAAATTGCAGGGACAATATACTTCCGGACCATGCTCCGTATCCCAGAAAGCGGCAGAAGCTGCTTACACAGGTTCACAAGCACCGGTCGAAGAAATGCGCCAGGCATTCGAACGCCGCCGCAACTTGATTGTCGGCTTAGCGAAAGAGATTCCGGGATTCGAAGTAAATCAGCCGGAAGGAGCTTTCTACCTGTTCCCCAAATGTAGCTATTACTTTGGCAAAACCGACGGTACACGCACGATCGAGAATGCAGATGATCTAGCCATGTACTTGTTAGAAGTCGCCCATGTAGCTTGCGTTGGCGGAACATCTTTCGGTGCCCCCGAATGCATCCGCATGAGTTACGCTACCAGCGATGAAAACATCGTGGAAGCTATCAAACGTATCAAAGAGGCTTTGGCTGCTTTAAAATAAACCTACGGATATAAACGGATTTCACAATTGTGAAATCCGTGTATAAAAACAGAAAAGGAGATGTTTTTTGAAAACATCTCCTTTTTATTTCAAACTGCCGTAGCAAAATTATTCGGAACGCAAAGTAAAGCGTTTGAATGCCAAGATCTGCAATTCAGGATCAGCTTCCTTCATTGTTTCTTTTACAGTCTTCTTGCCATCCATGATATCTTCCTGGTTCAGCAAGCAAACTTCCTTCAAGAATTTGCCAAGACGCCCCTTAGCGATGTTCTCGATCATCTGCTGAGGCAAGTTTGCTGCTTTTTCAGCAGAAACAGTAGCAATGATTTCTTTTGCTTTGGCAACATCTTCAGCCGTGATCCAGCCTTTAGCCATGTTGCTTTCCATATGGTCTTCGCTGTCAACGTGTGTCGGGTTGATTCCAGCTTTCTTCAGGGCAGCTTCAACAGCTTTCTGTACCTGTTCAGCTTTAGTCTTCTCGATAGCCACTTGGATTTCCTGTTCTTTTACAGATTCAGGAACACCGGCTTCATCGATAGCGATCGGGTTCATGGCTGCGATCTGCATAGCGATGTTGTGAGCAGCTTCTTCAGATTCCTTATTAAACGCAGCGATCGTACACAACTGATTCTTACCCATGTGGTTATAAACAGTGGTATAAGCGCCTTCCACTACGTTATAGCCGTCCAATTCCATCTTTTCGCCCGTGATACCGCTACGGTCGGTAACAGCATCCTGTACAGTGCCTTTACCCATCGGCAAAGCCTTCACTTCGTCCAGAGTCTTGCACTTGTTAGCCACAGCAGCATCCAAGATAGCCTGAGTCAGTGCGATGAAATCTTCATTCTTAGCCACAAAGTCTGTTTCGCACTTCAAAGCGATGATAGCAGCGAATTCGCCATCTTTCTTTGCCAATACGCAACCTTCAGCAGCTTCACGGTCAGAACGCTTAGCAGCAATAGCCTGTCCTTTTTTACGGATAATTTCCATTGCCTTTTCGATATCACCATCAGATTCGGTCAAAGCCTTCTTGCAGTCCATCATACCAGCTCCACTCATTTTGCGCAGCTTGGTAATATCAGCCATAGTTACAGCCATAATCTTATTTTCTTATTTATTAAATATTTACTTTATTAATTGACAATGGACAATTGACAATTGACAATTCAAGTCAAAAGCCAATTGCCCATCGTTTCATTTTATGTTTCTCTTAATTTTCAATTGTCAATTTTCAATTGTCAATTGAATTACTCTTCGTCCTTAGCGAATTTGTCAGCAACGTTAGCATTCAGAGCTTCGTCGTCTTCCTTCTTAGTACGTTCTTTCTTTACAGCAGCTTTAGCTTTGCGTTCTCTTTTAGGAGCTTCGCCTTCACCGGCAGCTTCTGTATCGATCTTTTCAGCTTTACGTTCCTGCAAACCTTCGTTCATTGCTTCACAGATAGCTCCCAAGATAACTTCTACAGATTTTGTAGCGTCATCGTTAGCCGGAATCACGTAGTCGATATTGTTCGGGTCGGAGTTTGTATCAACCATACCGAATACAGGAATACCCAAGCGGTTAGCTTCACGAACTGCGATATGCTCTTTCATTACGTCAACGACGAACAAAGCTGACGGAAGACGAGTCAGGTCCACGATAGAACCTAAGGTCTTTTCCAACTTAGCACGCTGGCGAGTGATCTGAAGTTTTTCTCTCTTAGAAAGATTATCAAATGTACCATCTTTTGTCATCTTATCGATAGTAGCCATCTTCTTGATAGCTTTACGGATAGTCGGGAAGTTGGTCAACATACCACCCGGCCAGCGTTCGATAACGTAAGGCATACCTACAGAAGAAGCCTTATCAGCGACAACCTGTTTAGCTTGTTTTTTAGTAGCAACGAAAAGTACTTTCTTACCTTGTTTTGCAAGGTTCTTCATTACTTCTGCTGCTTCGTCTACTTTAGCAACTGTTTTATATAAGTCAATGATATGAATACCATTACGCTCCATGAAGATATAAGGAGCCATTGCAGGGTTCCACTTTCTTTTTAAGTGTCCGAAGTGTACGCCAGCTTCTAATAACTGATCAAAATTAACTCTTGACATTGTTTTTTTCTTAAAATCGTTTACTTTCTTTTGTTTAACTCAATCATCAGGTAGTCCTCCTGTATGTCAGCATATAAAAAGAATCCTGATAATTTAGATACTAAACGCTTTGCTATACTTGTAAGGGACTCACAAATAAGATTAACGTTTACTGAACTGGAATCTCTTACGAGCTTTAGGACGTCCCGGTTTCTTACGTTCAACAGCACGCGGGTCACGAGTAACGAAACCTTCTGCACGAAGAGCGGATTTGTCTTCCGGATTGATCTTAACCAGTGCGCGAGCGATAGCCAAGCGAGCTGCCTCAGACTGTCCTTTGAAGCCACCTCCATCGAGGTTGATCTTGATATCATATTGTTCTGCAACGTTCAGCTTTGCGAGCGGCTGCTTAACAATGAACTGAAGGATTGTAGAAGGAAAGTAATTAGCCAGATCACGTTTGTTGATAGTAATCTTTCCTGTACCTTCGCTTACGAATACGCGAGCAACTGCTGCCTTACGTCTTCCTATTGCATTTACTACTTCCATTGTGATTATTTATATGAGTTTATATCGATTAATTTAGGCTGCTGAGCTTCGTGTTTGTGCTCTGTTCCTGCATATACATACAGATTGTTCAACAGTTTAGCACCCAGACGATTCTTCGGAAGCATACCTTTTACTACTTTACGGAACAGACGGTCGTCACCTTTAGCCTGTAAGTCAGCCGGCGTATAAGCGATCTGTCCACCGGGATATCCGGTATATCTCAAATAAATACGATCGTTCCACTTATTACCTGTCAGAACGATTTTGTCTGCATTGATGATAATTACGTTATCACCACAATCAACGTGCGGAGTAAAATTGGGTTTGTACTTACCACGCAAAAGCTTCGCTACCTTTGCGCAAAGGCGTCCCAAAGTCTGTCCTTCGGCGTCAACAATGACCCACTCTTTGTTTACAGTTGCTTTGTTTGCAGAAATGGTCTTAAAACTTAAAGTATCCACTTGCTTAAAAAATTAATAAATTAATAACTCTAAAAAACAAGAATCCAATCCTCGCATGCGCTGTCACCACGGACACTTGACATAACAACGTGCTAAAAATTAAACTCTTAGTACAATTTTGATAATATTCGGCTTGCAAAGGTACGGTTTTTCTGCAAAACACAAAACTTTTCGTAGAAAGAATTTACACAAGTAGGTCAAATTCAGGAAAAAGATGCTATAGACCGGACATAAAAAGCATCTAATATTTTACATCAAGAAATATATCCTTTCTCCGTCTAAATGACAAAGAAGGATCATCTCGTTTTCGGTATGCCGGAGTAATAAATATTTACCGGAACATATACCCCAACGACAACGTCACGTTGTTCTGATAGAGGGAAGATTCGCCTTCGCGTTCTATAGCGCGACGATCCAGTGTGCCGCAAAGGGCGCTGACGGAAAAGAAGTAGCGACTGTAATCCACACGCAAGCCGACATTGACACCCAGATCAAATGTTTTGAGATCAGCCTCCTTGGTCTGGCCGAAATGGATATCGACGTTCTGGTTTTCAGTTTTCATCTTTCCAAAAAGAGAGAAGTCGAGAGCCGGACCGGCATAAACGCCCAACTGCACATCATTTATAATAAAGGTATAAGCCAAGTTCACCGGAACCTGGATAGAATAGTAACTGCATTTATTGAAAGAATTCTTTGCCCCTTCCACCTGCGGATTAGAGTAGAAAGAACCACCTTGGTTCACAAACGCCAGTTCGGGACGCAAAGACAAGCCCTTATATAAATGTATATCGGCAAGTCCGGCCAAGCTGAAACCGAAACGGGCACCTGCATTGTATGTCCCTTCAACTTTTTGCACCAGAGAAGAATAAGCACCACCCGCACGCACGCCGAAAGTAACTTGACCGACAGCCGGCATAATCATCAACATTGCCCAAAAGGCGATAAATATAATTTTTCTCATATTGCTAATCTCTGAGTTATTAAAAGCAAAGATAGAGTTTTTCAACCGGATTATTGCAGCCGATAGAATAAAATTATAAAATAACCCGTATCTTTATAGGCCGAAATAAAAAAGATTAAGACCCCATATGGAACCGTTTATACATCTGCACGTACATACCCAGTATTCACTGCTGGACGGACAAGCATCGATCGACGCTTTGATTGACAAAGCGCAAAAGGATGGTATGCCGGCGATTGCCGTCACTGACCATGGTGTGATGTTCGGAATAAAAGAGTTCTTCAACAAGGTATCCAAAAAAAAACGGCAAGCCGTTAGGAGCCATCAAGGACTATGAAAAAGAGCTAAAAGAGCTAAAAAGTAAAACGGAACTGACCGCCGAAGAGCAAGCCCGCCTTGAAGAAATACCTGCAAAGATCGAAGAAGAGAAGAAAAAAAATATTCAAACCGATCTTCGGTTGCGAGTGCTATTGTGCTCGTAACGGACGGCATAGCAAGCTTGCTTCACAGAACGACCGAAGCGGATGGCACTTGATCGTGCTGGCTAAGAACCTGAACGGTTACAAAAATTTGATCAAGATGGTTTCCTTATCCTGGACGGAAGGATTTTACGGACGTCCGCGCATCGACAAGGAGTTGTTGGAAAAATATCATGAAGACCTGATCATTTGCTCTGCCTGTATCGGTGGGGAAATTCCGCAGCATATCCTGAACGGACGGATGGACAAGGCCGAAGAATCGGTCCTTTGGTTCAAGAACCTGTTCGGAGAAGATTACTATCTGGAAATACAGCGGCACGAGACACATGACCCGAACGCCGCACAAGATGTATACCCCCACCAAGTTACGGCAAACAAGGCGATTCTGGAACTGGCACGTAAACACAATATCAAGGTTATCGCGACCAACGACGTTCATTTCGTCAATGCGGAAGATGCGGAAGCTCACGACCGCCTAATCTGCCTTAGTACGGGTAAAGATTTGGATGACCCGAACCGTATGCGCTACACCAAACAGGAATGGATGAAGACGACAGCAGAGATGAATACCATCTTTTCTGATATTCCTGAAGCCCTCAGCAACACACTGGAAATAGCCGACAAGGTGGAATTCTACTCCATCGACCACGGTCCTATCATGCCGACCTTCGCCATCCCGGAAGATTTCGGGACGGAAGAAGAATATCGCCAGAAATTCACCGAACAGGACTTATTCGACGAATTCACCCGCGATGAAAACGGAAACGTTGTCCTGAGTGAAGAGGCCGCACACGACAAAATAAAAAAATTAGGCGGTTACGAAAAACTATACCGCATCAAACTGGAAGCCGACTACCTGAAAAAGATCACATACGACGGGGCAAAGATTTGCTACGGAGATGATCTGAACGACGAAGTCAAGGAGCGGCTGAACTTCGAGTTGCACATCATGAAGACGATGGGGTTCCCCGGTTACTTCTTGATCGTGCAAGACTTCATCCGGGCCGCCCGCGAAGAACTGGGCGTTTCGGTCGGTCCCGGCCGTGGATCGGCAGCTGGTTCGGCTGTTGCCTACTGTCTGGGGATCACCCGCATCGACCCGATCAAATATGACTTGCTGTTCGAACGTTTCCTGAATCCGGACCGTATTTCCCTCCCCGATATCGATACCGACTTCGACGATGACGGCCGCGGGGAAGTACTCCGTTGGGTAACGGAAAAATACGGGGCCGAACGTGTGGCGCATATCATCACGTATGGTACGATGGCGACCAAATCGGCCATCAAGGATGTCGCACGTGTACAGAAGCTTCCGCTTGCCGAATCGAACCGCCTCGCCAAACTCGTTCCGGACAAGATTCCGGATATGAAGAAGTTCAAGCTGAAGGATGCGATCAATTATGTGCCGGAGCTGAAAGAAGCGGCTACCGGAAACGACCCGCTGGCACGCGACACCTTGAAATATGCCCAAATGCTGGAAGGTAACGTGCGCAACACAGGTGTACATGCCTGCGGCGTCATTATCGGACGCTACGATATATCGGATGTCGTACCTGTCAGTACGGCCAAGGACAAAGATACCGGTGAAGAGATGCTCGTCACCCAATATGAAGGTTCGGTGATCGAAGAGACCGGTTTGATCAAGATGGACTTCTTAGGACTGAAAACACTGTCCATCATCAAGGAAGCAATTGAAAACATCCGGCTGACGACCGGCCATGACCTGGATATCGATCATATCAGTCTGGAAGATCCGGCAACTTACAAACTGTATTGCGACGGGAAAACCACAGGTACCTTCCAGTTTGAATCCGCTGGTATGCAGAAGTACCTGAAAGAACTGCAACCGTCTAAATTCGAAGACTTGATCGCGATGAACGCCCTGTATCGTCCGGGACCTATGGATTATATTCCTTCCTTTATCGCCCGTAAACAGGGAAAAGAAGAAATCAAGTACGATATTCCCGTCATGGAGCGGTATCTGAAAGACACATATGGCATCACCGTCTACCAGGAGCAGGTCATGCTTCTGTCACGTCTGTTAGCGAACTTCACCCGTGGCGAGAGTGACGCCCTCCGTAAGGCAATGGGTAAGAAGCTGATCGAAAAGATGAACCACCTGAAATCCAAATTCATGGCGGGTGGAAAGACGAATGGTTACAAGGAAGAAACTTTGCAGAAGATATGGTCCGACTGGGAAAAATTCGCCTCATACGCCTTCAACAAGAGCCATGCCACCTGCTACTCATGGGTAGCCTATCAGACAGCTTTTTTGAAAGCGAACTACCCGTCCGAGTATATGGCTGCCGTCTTGAGCCGAAGTTTATCGAATATTGTGGATATCACGAAATTCATGGACGAATGTAAGGCGATGGGCATTCAGGTGCTCGGACCGGACGTGAACGAGTCGATCCTGAAGTTCAGTGTGGACAAGAATAAGAACATCCGCTTCGGTCTGGGTGCTGTGAAGGGTGTCGGCGAAGCCGCCGTGCAGAATATCATTGAAGAACGGAGGAAAAACGGTCCGTATAAAGATATCTTTGATTTTGTGGAACGTGTCAACCTGACTGCCTGCAACAAGAAAAACATCGAATCGCTGGCATTAGCCGGTGCTTTTGACAATTTCGGCATCCAGCGGGAACAGTTCTTTGCCGAAACCGGAAAAGGAGAAATATTCCTTGAAACACTGGTTCGCTATGGCAATAAGTTCCAGACAGACAAGAGCACGGCTACCAATTCCCTGTTCGGAGGAGATGCTTTTATCGCCATCGCCAAACCAGAGATTCCCAAATGTGAACGTTGGAGCGACCTCGAACGCCTAAATAAAGAAAAAGAACTGGTCGGTATCTATCTTTCCGCCCATCCGTTGGATGAATACCGTATTATTCTGACATATGTTTGTAATACCGGCATGGCGGAAATAAACGACAAGGAACCTGGTAGGCAAAGACTTGCTGTTCGGCGGTATCGTTACGGACTTCCGCGAAGGGATGACCAAAAAAGGGAATCCTTACGGCATTATCAAGATAGAAGATTTTACCGGTAGCGGCGAAATAGCATTATTCGGTAAAGATTACGTCGATTACAGCAAATTCGGCAAGCGCGGCATGTACCTGCTGATCAAGGCGCGTGTGGAAGACCGCTACAATTCAGGTCGCCTTAGCTTATCTATCGGAGCCATCCAATTGCTGCAGGAAGAGAAAGACCGCCTGATCGAAAAGATCAGTATCACGGTCCCGATCCACGATTTGGACGAACCGACCATAAACGAACTGTCGACCTTGATTAAAAACAATCCGGGTCAGAGCCTGTTATATTTCAAGGTGGTTGACGGCGAACATAATGTCATACAGAATTTTTTCTCACAAAACATACGGCTTAATGTCACACGCAACCTAGTCGAATTCTTGCAAACGAACGAGAATATGGATTTTAAAATTAACGGGTAGTATTTGTATGGTATAAAAGAATTTGTACTTTTGCACAAAATTCGAATATATAATTCATAATTAAAGATATGGCACTACAAATTACAGATGCAAATTTTGAAGAGTTGGTAAACTCTGGTAAGCCTATGGTCCTTGACTTCTGGGCTGAATGGTGTGGTCCTTGCCGCATGGTTGGTCCGATCATCGATGAACTGGCTACCGAATATGAAGGCCGTGTTACTATCGGCAAAATGGATGTAGACAACAACAACGACGTGGTTGCACAATTTGGCATCCGTAATATTCCGACCGTTCTTTTCTTCAAAGACGGCAAGGTAGTAGATAAACAGGTAGGTGCTGCTCCTAAAACTACATTCGTATCTAAAATAGAAGCTCTTTTATAATTTAATAGCGCGAAGCATTTCGCGTTTTCCTGGGGGGCCGGGTATTCTTTCGACAGAATATCCGGCTTCTTTCATCATACGTCTGACGACACCTTTCGCACAATAGGTTGTCAAAACACCGCCTCCGGTCATGCGGGCATACAGTCGGTTGAAGATTTCCTGATTCCACATCTCCGGCTGCTTATCGGGAGCGAACGCATCAAAATAGACCAGGTCGATCCGATCCGGCAAAGCACACGTATTACTGTCTCCTTGTATTTTATGCAGTCCAAAGAAATCCGTAACCTGGACCGCAACATTCCATTCCGCCTGATGCAAGGCTTGGAAAACATCTTTCCGTCCGGCACAGATCATTTCGCCGTAATTCAGGCTCTCGATCACGTCCATATCAAGCGGATAAAGTTCAACCGAATAGTAATGTATTTTCCGTTGATGCACCTCGGCATCCAACAAAGTCAAGAAGGCATTGAGCCCAGTACCGAAACCTATTTCCAGAACGACGATTTCTTTCCGTTCCAGATGGTGTAACCCAGCTTCAATAAAGACATGGCGCGACTCCTGCACGGCGCCGTTCACAGAATGGTAGTGTTCGTCCATTTCGGGGATAAAAAGCGTATGGCTCCCATCCGCCGTCAGTTGCAATTCCCGTTTGATATGATTCGTTGCGTTCTGCATGTATTTCTATAATATGCCTGCAAAGGTAAGTTTTTAATCCCGGTTTTTATATACCTTTGTAACCATAACAAGAATCAAAGATGACCAAAAAATTTATCTTTCTTTTACTCTTGATGTTTACGGGTTTACAAATAATGCAGGCCCAACAAACATATTCAATAAAAGGGATTGTAAAAGATGCCGCCAACGGCGAACCGGTTAGCTTCGCCAATGTGGTCATCTGGAACACGATAGAAGGGACTGTCACTGATTCGATCGGCCAATTCGAGATCACCGGAGTCTCTCCCGGAAGCTATCGCCTGCAAGCCTCCTTTATCGGTTATAAACCAACAGTTACGGCTGAATTCAGAATTTCCAACAAGGACATGTTTTTTCCGATCGAACTGGAAGAAAGTAGTGAAAGCCTGCAAGAAGTGAGCATTGTCGCCTCTCCTTTCCGCAAGACGGCAGAAAGTCCGCTCGGACTGCGCGTGATCGGATTCAAAGAGATCGAGAAAAGTGCCGGAGGAAACCGGGACATATCCAGGGTCGTGCAATCTTTTCCTGGTGTGGCATCTACGGCTGCTTTCCGAAACGACCTGATGGTCAGAGGAGGAGGACCGTCTGAGAACCGTTTCTTTCTCGATGGCGTAGAAATACCGAACATCAACCACTTCTCCACACAGGGAGCATCCGGAGGTCCTGTCGGGATCATTAACCCAGATTTCATACGCGAAGTCGATTTCTACTCTGCAGCCTATCCTGCCGCGCGTGGAAACGCTCTTAGCTCGGTTCTTGATTTCAAGTTGCAAGACGGAAACAAAGAAAAATTCTCCCTACGGGGAGTGATAGGAGCTTCGGATATCGGATTCTCTGCCAACGGACCGGCCGGCAAGAAGACGACCTACCAAGTGTCTATTCGCCGTTCATACCTTCAGTTCCTGTTCGACATGATCGGACTGCCTTTCCTGCCGACCTTCACAGACGCACAATTCAAAGTGAAACATACATTCGACCGGAAAAACGAACTGGCTATTCTGGGATTGGGAGCCATAGACGACATGAAACTCAACACCGGTATGGAAGACATGAGTGAAAAGAACCAGTATATCTTAGCCTACCTGCCGGTGGTCAAGCAAAAGACATACACATTAGGAGCTGTTTACAAACATTACTCTGGCAAAAACATCTATTCGCTAATTGTCAGCCGGAGCCAGTTAAACAATAAGAATATCAAATACAGGGATAATGACGAAAGTTCGGAAGAGAACCTGACTCTCAATTACCGTTCGGACGAAATCGAAAATAAACTGCGCAGTGAAAATATATTCCGTTTTCCTTTCTTCCGGCTGAATGTCGGCGGAAACCTCGAATATGCGACCTACACCAATCGTACATACCAGAAACAGTTCACCACGATCCCCAGAGTGATCAACTATCACACAGATCTAGGACTTTTGAAATGGGGGCTTTATGCCACAGCCATATACGAAAGCGACAACGAGCGTTTCACCGCTTCTTTAGGAGTACGGGCGGATGCCAACGACTATTCGCCGGAGATGAACAACCTCCTGGATCAACTCTCGCCCCGTCTCTCCCTTTCCTACCGTTTGTTTGGAGCGGTCTATCTGAACGGAAGCATCGGCAGATATTACGAATTGCCACCTTACACGGTTCTAGGATTCAAAGACAATCAAGGTAATTACCTGAATAAAGCCAACCACCTGACTTATATCCGAAGCGACCAGGCAGGACTCGGACTGGAGTATCGCCCTTCCTCATATCTGAAATTCTCGGCAGAAGGTTTTTACAAGAAATACGACCAATACCCGATGTCATTAGTCGATAGCATTCCACTCGCCTCTAAAGGTACGGACTACGGGGTTTTAGGAAACGAAGCGGTCAGCTCGACCGCCACAGGAAGAGCATACGGCCTCGAACTTACCGGCCGGTGGTATAATTATAAAGGGCTGACTTTTATCGCTTCCTACACCTATGTCCGGAGCGAATTCAAGGATGGACGCGGGAGCGGAAAATACATTCCGTCAGCTTGGGACAACCGCCATCTCTTTACATTCAGCGGGACCTACGCACTGCCTAAAAACTGGGATATCGGAGCCAAACTAAGAGTTGTGGGCGGTGCGCCCTATACCCCTTACGATGTTGAAAAAAGTAGCCTGGTCGAAGCTTGGGACGCCAGCGGCAGTCTCTATTACGATTACAGCCGCTTCAACAGCGAACGGTTAAACCTTTCACCCAACTGGATATCCGGATAGACAAGACCTTCTATCTGAAAAAGTTCATGTTGGGGGCCTATATTGACATTCAGAATATTCTGAATTCCAAATATAAAGAACAGGATGTGTATATCAAAACAGGTAAAATCCTAAATCCGGACGCACCTCTCGACCAACAACGATATGAACTAAAACCTGTAGAACGACGTACCGGGACCCTATTACCCAGCATAGGACTCATGATCGAATTTTAGAAAAGTGTTGATTTATGCAAGCTTATACCAAATAATTTCTATTTTTGCATGCGGGATTCAAAAGGAATCTATTTGGGAGTTTAGAATAAAATTTACTTAATGGGCAAATCATCAGACTACAAAGTAATGTACAGATGGCTATTTTTTTTCACTGTCATATGCCTACTCTTCACATGCCGGGTCCATGCTGATGAAAATAACCCTATCCTGATCATCAGCTCTTACAATCCCGACACACGCAATACGACGCAAAATATTTCCGAATTCATGGAAGAGTATAAGAAACAGGGGGGAAACTCGCCTGTCGTAATCGAGAACATGAACTGCAAAAGCCTGCCCGAAGCTCCCCTCTGGAAGGAAAGAATGCGTAAACTGCTGAACAAATATCAGGGAGAAAACAGCCCTAACCTGATCGTTATACTCGGACAAGAAGGATGGGCCTCCTACCTTTCTCAAGATGACAGCATAATCCGAGATATTCCGATACTTTGCGGCATGGTCAGCCAAAATGCCGTCTTATTACCTGACAGTAATATAAACGTAGCGGAATGGACTCCCGAAAGTGTAAATGTAGAAGACCTGAAAAACAAGAGAAGAAACCTGGCTGGATTCGTCTACAACTATGATATCAAAGCCAATATAGAACTGGTCCGGAAATTGTATCCGAGCACCAAACATTTTGCCCTTATCACAGACAACAGCTATGGCGGTATTTCTCTCCAAGCCCTGGTAAAAAAGGAAATCGGCAAAATAAAGGGGATAGACTTCATCCCTCTGGACGGGCGTAAGAACGACATCTATAACATCATCGAGGAGATCAAGCAGTTACCCCCGCAAAGCATCATTCTTCTGGGAACCTGGCGTGTAGACGTCAATGACGGATACTATGTCGGCAACGCAACTTACACCATGATGTTGGCAAATCCCAAAGTACCGGCATTTTCACTGACTTCCATCGGACTGGGGCATTGGGCAATCGGAGGCTGTATACCCCAATACCGCTCCATAGGAAAAGATCTGGCCCGTCAGGCTCTCTACCTTTTAAAGGAACATCCTGAAAAATTGGACACGGAAACAATTCCGAACCTATATACATTCGATGCCAAGAAACTGAAAGAACGGCACATCTCGACAAAAGAACTGCCTCCTCATTCCGTATTTATTAATACCGAGGTAGGATTATTCGTCCAATATAAATTTGAAATCCTATTGTTGGTCGCAATCGTGTTGTTACTGTTCCTGATCATGGTGCTTTACTTTTACCTGCGCACCAGCAAGCTGAAAAATAAATTACTGATCCTGATCGACAAACAGAAAGAAGACGAAATAGAACTGAGAAAAGCCAAAGACAAGGCAGAAGAATCCGACCGTTTGAAATCGGCTTTCCTGGCCAATATGAGCCACGAGATCCGTACGCCGCTGAATGCAATTGTCGGTTTCTCCAACCTGCTGACCATGGCGGAGGACGAAGAGGAACGGAATGAATATATCAATATCATCAGCAGCAACAATGAATTGCTCCTGCAACTAATCAACGATATCCTGGACGTAGCCAAAATCGAGGCCGGCACATTGGAATTTATCGACTCTGAGATAGACATCAACGCCCTATTATCCGATATCGAGCAATCGTCCCGCCTAAAAGCACCCGAAGGGGTACAGATTTCTTTTGTCGAAAAAATGCCTTATTGCATCATCATGTCGGACAAGAACCGATTGGCACAAGTCATAACGAACTTCATCAACAACGCGATCAAGTTTACGAAAGAAGGAAGCATCCGGTTCGGCTACCGGCATAAAGACGATAAACTGTTATTCTACGTCAGAGATACGGGATGTGGCATAGAACCGGAGAAGAAAGATCTTGTGTTCAACCGTTTCGTAAAGCTGAACAGCTTTGCACAAGGAACAGGCCTGGGACTTGCCATCTGCCAGATGATCGTCAAAAAAATGGGCGGTGAGATCGGTGTGGAATCCCAATTGGGAAAGGTTCGACTTTCTGGTTCACTTTGCCGGATACCGTCATTCATGGCATTGACGTTCAGTCGATAAAAACGGCGGTAAACGAAGATGCTATAATCGACAACACGAATCCGAAAAAAGCGACGCTGCTGATCGCAGAAGACAACGAAAGCAACTACATACTGATCCGTGCGGTCCTGAAAGAATACGACCTATTGCATGCCCACGATGGTAACGAAGCCGTCCGGCTTTATCGCGAACACCGTCCCGACCTTATCCTGATGGATCTCAAGATGCCGGACATGGACGGATATGAGGCAACTGTCGAAATCAGAAAAGAAGACTCCGACATTCCTATTATTGCCGTAACCGCTTTTGCTTTTTCAGAGGATGAGCAGCGAGTAAAGCAAAACGGCTTCAACGGATATGCGGCCAAGCCGATCAAACCGGCGGAATTGAAAAAAATCATTGTCCAATATCTCTCCCTTACAACACACGCGTCTGGGGAAATTGCAAAGTGAAAGTAGTTCCTTTCTCTTCTTCTGAAATAACGGAAATACTACCGCCATGCCGGTTCATGATCTGCCGGCAAACACTCAGACCGATTCCCGAACCGCCTGTTTAGTTGTAAAAAACGGAACAAATACCTTATCCATCGCTTCCGGCACAATGCCGTATCCGTTGTCGGAGACCGTAATCACCGGAACACCTTCACGCCTGAACGCATTCACCCGGACTTCGGGATAAGGACGTTCCTGGCATGCCTCGACTGCATTTTTCAACAGGTTTATCAACACCTGTTCAATCATGGCACGATCCGCATAAATACGCAAGTCTACCGGCCGGACAGAGAAAGAGAACGAAACAGCACCGGCAGGATACAGCCCCCTTAAATCGTCAAAAAGAGAGGAAACCGGAAACAACTGCTGCATCGGAACCGGAATACGAGTCAGTTTCCGATAATTTTCAACAAAATCCAATAACCCTTTGCTCCGACGGTGTATCGTTTGCATGGCTTGCAACATAATGCTGTAATCCCGCTCGTTCAACCCGTTGGAACTCGCACGTTCCGTCACCGTTTCCGACAAGGAAATGATAGGGGCGATAGAATTCATGATCTCATGCGTCAAGACACGGATCAGCTTTTGCCAGGCTTCTGTCTCCGCCTCCGCCACCACCACATTGTACAGACGGGTCCGAAAAGCAGATAGCGCTTCATTCATGGCACGCGTCAGGTTGGCTTCGGGCCCGTCTGTCGAAGGGATAGGAAAAGACAGATTCATATCTCCATAGTGGATGTTGGCAATCAGATGCTCCATCTTCTGAAGCATTTTCCGCTGATCCTGATAAAGGGAAAAAGCAGTTCCCAGCAAGATTATAAAACACATGACAGCCGTAAAATACAATTCCTTCAAAAGCAGAAAGGCAATTAAAAGAGATAGCCCGACCAGCAACCCGATCTTCAGAAAAGGAGATATCGTTTCATAGGCCCAACTTATCCAATTTCCGGTACAAGGCAAAACGGGTGATTCCCAGCAGCTCGGCAGCACGCGTGATATTCCCGTCCGCCCGGCGGAGGGCTCGTTCAATCGCTTCTTTTTCGAGAACGCCCAGGTTCAATTCTTCCGGCTCCCCTTTCTTTTGGGCTGGTGCAGGATGCAGCATAAAGTTTTCAGGTCTCAGCATGGGACCATCCGAAAGAATCACGGCACGCTCGATCGCATGTTGCAGTTCGCGGACATTGCCCGGCCATGCATAGCTTTGCAATTTCGTTTTCGCATCTCTGGTAAGCCCTCCTATCTTTTTCTTATACTTGCGGGCATAACAGTCCAGAAAATAATCGGCCAACAGCAAGATATCATTTCCCCGTTCGCGGAGTGGAGGGATATGCAACTCGATCGTATTGATCCGGTACAACAAATCCTGCCGGAAAGTTCCTTCCTGTACCATCGCATGGATGTCCATATTCGTGGCAGAGATCAGCCGGACATCGATCGGCACGGAACGGGTAGCACCCAGACGGAGAATCTGCCTTTTCTCGATAGCGGTCAATAACTTCGCCTGCATCGGCAAGCTCAAATTACCGATTTCATCCAGAAACAGGGTCCCGCCGGAAGCCACTTCCATACGTCCGGGCTTATCGCGCCGTGCATCCGTGAAAGCTCCTTTTTCATATCCGAACAGTTCGCTTTCAAATAATTGTTCCGGGATACTCCCAAGATCGATACTGATAAAAACCTGGTTGCAACGGGGCGAATGATGATAAAGAGCGCGTGCAATCAGATCCTTTCCAGTCCCGTTTTCGCCTAAAATCAGAATATTGGCATCCGTATCCTTCAGTTTGGCAATCGTGGCAAACAATTCCTGCATGACATCGCTCTCACCGATAATCTCAAAGCCGGTATCATCAGGGCTTCCTAATGCCTCGACCCGCTGTTTCAATGTATTGATTTCCGTACGGCTTTCACGCAGTTTCAAGGCTGCCGAGAGAGTAGCAAGCAGTTTTTCTTTTTCCCAGGGTTTCGGAATAAAGTCGGTAGCCCCCGCCTTTATGGCACGTACGGCCTTTTCCGTATCTGCATAGGCCGTAATAAAAAGAACCACGGCATCGGGGTCGGCGGCCTTTATCTTTTCGAGCCAAAAGAACCCCTCCTGTCCGCTGATCGCATCCCGCCGGAAATTCATATCCAATAAAATAACATCGGGCACGAATGTCGACATAAAATGCTCGATCCGTTCCGGCTGCGTCGTCACTTTTATCTGTTCCACATAAGGTTCAAGCAACAGATTCAACGCAAAGAGGACATCTTCGTTATCATCTATAATCAATATTTTCCCGTTCTTCATATTCCTGGTATTATTCTATCTCGTGTAAAAAATCATCCTTGACGTGACAAAGATATGTATTATATATACGGAATGTATGTGCGATACTGCACATAATTTGTGCGAAATAACACGTTTTTTCATACACTTACAGGCAAGCTAATAGTAACATATTAAGAATGTTTGGAATACATATAGCCTTTTCTTGCATAATAAGCATCTTCATTACAACATGTCAGTATGTAATGATTCTCTACACCCGGATGTTCGAGGCGTCAACATCCGGGTGTAGGGAGCGTCAACATCCGGGTGTAGAATGCCGGAAGATGGGCATGTTTCCGAACATTTCTGCTTGCTTTCCACTCTTTTCCTCCTTGTTTTCTGCAAAAAAGGACCTTATGTCGACGAAATAACTTGCTCACAAATACATATAGATACGCTTCCCGCTACTTTCAGAACAATACCGGTTCCCCGTTTCAATTGATACAAGTGTGACACAGGAGTGATACATGAATCCGGCATGTATCACTCCTTGTACATCATGCTTATCAATACTTACAAAGCAAAGCGTGATAGAGTGATAGAGAATCCCGCAAAACCATAAAGAGATGTCTATCGTTTCTTAATACAATTTCAGCCTGAATATACCGTGCTAATCCGCACGTAAATTGTGCGGATTAGCACCCTATCCATATCACTACACATCACTATTTACATAAGTACCAACCTTTTACAAAAATGGCATATTATTTGCTTCATTTTTGTCATGAAACAAATAATATACATAGCAATACTATTTCTGCTCCCCTTACAGCTCCAGGCGCAGAAAACACTTACGCTGACATTGAGCGAAGCTATCGAAATGGCACGTCGGAATTCTCCTGAAGCGATTGCCGCCCGTCACGCTTTCAGGGCTTCTTACTGGAACTGGCGTTCGTTCCGGGCTAAACAGTTGCCGAGCCTGACGCTTACTTCCGATCCGAGCTTGAACCGTTCCATCCAGTCTGTCACCTTGGAAGACGGTAGCGACAAGTTTGTGCATCGGAACCAACTCTCAGTCGATGCCAGCCTCGAAATCCAACAAAATATAGCCCTTACAGGGGGGAAAGGTTTTATTGAAAACCGGACTTGAAAGACTGGATATGTTTACCGACAATATCTCGTCTTACAAAAGTACTCCGGTCGTCGTAGGATATGAACAAGACTTATTCGGCTTCAATGACCTTAAATGGGAACGCCGCATCGAGCCGATTAAATACGAAGAAGCAAAAAAGACCTATATCGAAACACTCGAACTGGTAGCAGCCTATACGACCAACCGCTTTTTTAACTTGGCTACGGCACAGACCTCGCTGGAAATCGCGAACTATAATTTTGTATACGCCGACACGCTTTACCGGTATGCACAAGGACGTTACAATATCGGAACGATCACCGAAAACGAAATGCTCCAATTGGAACTCAACAAACTGACCGAACAGACAAACTGCCTCAATGCGCAAATCGAGGTCGACGATTATATCCAGTCGCTCCGCAGTTATCTGGGCATTTCCGAAAATATAAACTTGGTAGTGATTCCCGACGACAGTATTCCTCACTTCACAGTCGACGTAAACGAAGCCATGCAGCTTGCTTTCCAAAACAACCCGGATATCAGCGCTTTCGAACGCCGCCGGCTGCAAAGTGAAAGCAACGTTGCCGAGGCAAAAGCCAACCGGGGTTTTAAAGCAGCCTTATATGCACAGTTCGGTCTGACGCAAAGCAACGAAAAGCTGAAAGAATCCTACCGCGACCCGATGGACCAGCAATTGGTGACATTGGGGATACGCATACCGATATTGGACTGGGGCGTAGGTAAAGGCCGGGTGAAAGTGGCCAAAAGCAACCGCGACAAGGTTTACACCGAACTGGAACAGGAGCGGATGGATTTCGAACTGAACGTAGCCAAGATTGTCAAGCAATTCAACATACAGGCCGGAAAAGTTGCCATAGCCTATAAAACAGACCAAACGGCCCAGCGCCGTAACGATGTGGCACGCAGGCTCTACCTGTTAGGCAAATCGACGATTCTCGACCTCAATGCCGCCATAGCCGAAAAAGACAATTCTCGCCGTGCTTACATCGCGGCTTTATATAATTATTGGAATCTCTATTACGGTCTCCGCAGCCTGACCGGTTACGATTTCGAGAAGATGATCCCGATCACAGAAGACTATGAACTCCTTTTAAACAATTGACAATTCATAAATCATAAATTATAAATCATATACATGGACAAGCCCATAGCAAAGAAACCCGTTTATTACCGCTACCGCTGGCATATCGCCGGGGGAATCGCATTTATTGTTCTTCTCGTCTATGTCGGGATCGCCGCCTCTGGTGGCAGGAAACTTCGTACCGATGCAGAAAACCTGATCATCGGAGAAGCGACAAGCGACAAATTTCTGGAATATGTAGACGTCGAAGGTGTCGTGCAACCCATCCTCACCATCCAGATCAACACCCGCGAAGCCGGCAGCGTGGACAGGATCATTGCAGAGGAAGGAACTATGATGAACAAGGGAGACACGATCCTGACACTCAACAATCCCGACCTTATCCGCGCCATCGAGGACCAACAGGATGAATGGGAAAAGCAGCTGATCTCTTATCAGGAGAAAGAGATTGAGATGGAACAGAAAAGTATCGACCTGCAACAAAAGACCTTACAAACGACCTACGAACTGAACCGGCTCAAAAAAGCTATGCACTCGACGAAGAGGAATTCAATATGGGAGTCAAAAGCAAAGCACAGCTCGAAGTGGCCCGGGACGAATTCGACTATAAAACCCGAAGCACCGCTTTGCAGTTGGAAGGTTTGCGCCATGATAGTGCAGCTACGATCTTGCGCCGTGAGTTGATGAAAAACGATCTTGAACGGGAACGTAAAAAGTTCGAACGTGCCCGGGAACGCATGGAGGACTTGGTTGTTCGTGCTCCTCTCTCCGGACAACTCAGCTTTGTGAAAGTAACTCCCGGACAACAGGTGCAAAGTACCGAAGCGATCGCCGAGATCAAAGTCCTCGATCAGTTCAAGATCCATACTTCCCTCAGCGAATACTACATCGACCGGATCACCACCGGTCTACCCGCCACCATCACCTGGCAAAACAAAAAGTACCCGCTCCGGATCACCAAAGTCGTTCCGGAAGTCAAAGACCGTAACTTCGATGTCGACCTGGTCTTTACGGAGGCAAGCCCGGAGAACGTACGCATCGGAAAAAGTTTCCGTGTCCAGATCGAACTCGGACAACCGGAAGAGGCCCTCGTCATCCCACGTGGCGACTTCTTCCAGGCCACCGGCGGCCAATGGATATACAAACTGAACGAATCCGGCACGAAAGCCCGGAAAACCCCGGTCAGCATCGGTCGCCAAAACCCGCAGCAATACGAAATAACCGGTGGCCTCCAACCGGGCGACAAGGTGATTGTCACAGGATATAGTACCTTTGGGGATGCGGAAGAACTGATTTTAAAATAATATTCGAATCATGATACTACAACATTATATCAAAATTGCATTTCGTAACTTGGCAAAATATAAAGTACAATCTGCCATCAGTATTGTCGGTTTGGCAATCGGGCTGATCTGTTTTACATACGGATGGAACTGGTACAGGTATGAAACGAACTACGACGGGTTCTACCCACAATCCGGACAAATTTACCGAATATACGGAATCGATAAACAAACGGGAAAGAAATCGGAGGAATTACCACTTATTCTGGCACGCAAACTGAAAAAAGATTTCCCGGAAGTAATAGAGACAACGCAGATTTATTCCAAATACGGCTCGACTTTCAAATATGGAGAAACAAGGTTAGAGGATCCGGACGAGGAATTCATTGACGAACAGTATTTCAAATTCTTTCCACGTCCCGTAATTTGCGGTAAAAGGGATGATATCCTGAAAACGCTGGATGAGATAGCCGTCACCCGCTCTTTTGCCGTGAAATATTTCAAAACACCGGAGGAAGCATTAGGCAAAACCCTTGAAAACGGATATCGTAAAAGCATTACGATCGTGTCCGTCCTGGAAGATTCGCCCAACAACTCCATGATGCAAGCCGATGTTTATGAACTGGACAAATTCGACCGTGACCGGGAAAACCGGATCACGGACGAAAAACAATGGGCCTTGCTAAACACTAAAATCTATCTATTATTAGCACCCAACATTAATATAAAAGCTTTTGAGAAGAAGATCAATTCTTATATAGTCGAACATGAATATAATAAATCAATTTTGTTAAAGTTGGTTCCCCTGACAGATGTCCGTCATACATTCGGAAGTGAATTGACATTTAATCTTTCCTACATCCGGACATTCACGGTAACCGGCCTCTTATTGTTACTCTGCGTTTTCTTTAATTTCACCAATCTGCTGTTGAATCGTATCTACTTACGGAACAAAGAAATGAAATTGAGAAATGCGATCGGCGCTGATAAAAAGAACTTGGTTATCCAGTTGTTGCTGGAATTGACGTTACTTGTCGGGATCAGTTTTCTATTGGCTTCCTGCCTGTTGGAATTAACCGTTGGCGGTTTCTCACACCTCTTCGAAACGACATTACAACGAAAGTTATTATTTAGCCATCTTTGTATCATAACAGGTATTAGCTGGTTGATACTCACGATTGTCAGCCTACCGTTATTCCTGCATTTTGTACGCGCTTCTTCTCTATTAATATCCGGAGGAATCTCTCCTACCCGGAAAAGCGGTTACCGCAAAATCAGCATGATACTCCAACTATGTATTTGCATATTCTTCCTGATGAGCACATTTATCATGTTCAGGCAAATATCTTTCATGAAACATAAAAACTTGGGATTCCAGAAAGAGGGTCTGATACAGATGGAAATGACATTCAACGACCGGGAAGGAATCAGTCGCGAGATTTCTTCATTGGCAGTCCTAAAAGGATTCACACAAGCCGGAATATTTACCATCACCCATGAACCTTATACACAAAACGAAGTCGAATGGGAAGGGAAACCACTGGATTTCAATCCAAACTTCCAAGTCCTGCAAGTAGGCAGCAACTTCTCGGAAGTTTTTAACATACCGATGCTGAAAGGCCGTTTCATCAATGACGGCGATCTGGCAGACAATGGAGATTGGCGAGCCTCTTGGACAAAAGCCGTCATCAATGAAGAAGCTGCTCGCATCATGGGCATCGATAACCCGATCGGCAAGAAAATCAGTATTTGGAATTATACGATCATGCAAGACGGAAGCAGAGGACGTGCCGAAATGGAGATCGTCGGGATCATCCAAAACTTCCAAGCGGCCAGTTTGCGCAACCCGATCCTGCCACAAGTGATCGTAATCGACCAAAGCAAATGGAACAGTTATTTTTATTATGCCCGTACCGAACCCGGAAAAGAAAAAGCCACGATCAAAGCAATCCGGAATATATTCAAAAAACACTCTAAGTCAGGCGATCCCACTACCTGCAATGTACAGACCATAAGCCAGATACTTGATCGGCTCAGCACTTCCGAAGATGCCAGCCTGCAGCTCTTTACTTTGCTAGCCCTGTTCTGTACGCTAATCTCCATCTTCGGGCTTTATTCCATTTCATCCAGCAATATGGAACAACGAAGGAAAGAAATTGCCATACGGAAAGTGATGGGAGCCTCTGCCGGCACGATTGTCAAAATGTTTTTTATGGAATATCTGACAATTGCATTGATAGCCAACCTTCTGGCATTGCCACTCGCGTGGTTGTTCATGCAAAGTTGGTTGCAGCAATATGCCTATCGGAGCCATATCTCTGCCTGGATGTATATCGTAATCGTATTTGCCACCATCACTCTGATCATCGGAACCGTCCTCTATCAAACGATACAGGCTGCCCGGACCAATCCTGCGGAAGTGATCAAATCGGAATAATAACAAACTAAATCATTGAACCATGCTATACCATTACATCAAAATAGCTTTCCGTAATCTCTTGAAATATAAATTGCAGTCATTCATCTGTATCGTCGGGCTCGCAATCGGATTTACAAGTTTCGCGTTATCGTCGCTCTGGATACGATATGAACTGACCTACGATACGTTTAGGAAAGACGCAGACCGGATCTATTACGTCCGGATGGAATCGGAAACCGATGACCAAGGATTATCAAGCGTTACACCTTACCCGCTGGCCCGATATTTGAAAGAGACATTCCCGGAGATAGAGGAAAGTTGCAACACGAGTGCCTGGAAAACCGATTTCCTCTACAACGAGAAGAAATACGAATCTTTCGACATGGTCATGGATTCAGCTGCCGAACATATGTTCGAAATAGAACTGATCTCCGGTAGCCGGGATTTTATGATCCCGAAAAGTAACAAGATCGCGATCACGGACAAGCTTGCCAAAGAGGTCTTCGGCACAAAGGACCCATTAGGTGAAAAACTGAAAATTTGGTCTGACGATATGGAAATATGTGCCATAGTCAAAAGTCAGGACCAGCACTCGAATTTCCCGTTCGGAATACTGAAGCCGTCCCGACAAACGGAGGAATGGAACGTAGCCTATTGTCAGACTTTTATAAAGGTCCGTCCGGAAACGGATATGAGAGCTTTTAAAAAGAAACTTTACGAACATAAAATAAAGAAAGACAGAGACTCGCTGAGTCATTTCGTTCTGACGTCAATCACCGCCATGCGGTATGACCACCCCGAAGAAGAGCCAACTATCAAGTTCGAACATATCTTGCTATTCGCTCTTGCCGGAGGATTGGTAATCCTGTGCGCACTATTCAACTATCTGACCCTGTTCGTAAACCGTATACGAATACGCAGTAAAGAGATCGGGCTTCGGAAAGTGTGCGGCTCGTCTGACGGCAATCTGTTTGTCCTGTTCGCTTCCGAATACCTGCTTACGCTTTCCATCTCTCTTTTAGCCGGAATAGCCTTGATCGAAATCATACTGCCTGTATTCCAAGAATTATCGAATGTAAAAACGGATTCGTTCAGTCTCTATCTGGAAACATTCGTCTATTTCGGATTCATCACCTTACTGGCTTTCCTGTTCTCTTTATTCCCTATCTACTATTTCAGGAAGCGTTCGCTACAAAAGGCCCTTAAAGGTTCGTCTGACGGAAAAGGAAAGAACCTCTTCCCCAAAGCAAGCCTTACCTTGCAATTAATAATCAGCATCGGATTCATATTCTGTTCGTCGGTACTGATCAAGCAAATCCATCACTTGCACACCACCGATATCGGACTAAACCGGAAAGACCGGGGCGATGTCCGTATATATCCCCAAACAGACGGTTTGAAAGAAGAAATTGCCAAACTCTCCTCCATCGCCGAAGTATATCCGGATGAAAACGATCCACTATTTCCAAGCCATTCACGTTCCTACAGGTCCTTTACCGATTGGGAAGGCAAGCCGGCCTCTGTGGAAGGTCTTACGATCCAAATAATCCCATGCAACAATCGCTACTTTGAATTTTATGGTCTGCAATTGCTAAAAGGCAAGTTGCCGGAAGGAGATACCGAACGGCACATACTCCTAAACGAAGCAGCTGTAAAGGAATTGAAGATCGACAACCCGATTGGCAAAACACTTAGCCGCAAAGATCAGAAAGGATTTATCATCGACGGCATTTTCAAAGACTTTTATATCGCACCTCCTACCGTTCCGGTAAAGCCGGTTATGCTCGAGTTCAGTCCGGGAAAAAAGAATATACAGAATGATTATTCAACGACTGCCATATTCCGGCATCAGCCGGGAAGCCGCGAACTGTGCAAACAACAGGTTGAACAGTTGGCAAAGAAAATGCAGCCGAACGCCGTCGACATACATGTTACTTTTATGGAAGAAGAGTATGAAAAGTTTCTGAAATCGGAAAAGGCGCTACTCAAGATGCTTGACTTCGTGACTATAGTCTGTATTTTGATCTCATTGTTCGGCGTATTCTCTCAAGTAACTCTGGACTGCGAACAGAAGAAGAAAGAAATCGCTGTCCGTAAAGTAAACGGGGCAGAAGCCTCCGATATCATGAGAATGTTTTTTGCCGGTAATCTCCGCCTGCTATGCATCGCTTCGGTTATAGCATTTCCGGCCAGTTACCTGATCATGAAATCATGGATTGAAAACTATGTGTTGCAAGCAGCAATCAGTTGGTGGCTTTATCCGGTCATCTGGGGTGTACTGGTCCTGCTGCTGATTCTTTGTACCGGTTGGCGCATACAGAAGGCAGCGAACCAGAACCCGGCAGAAGTGATCAAGTCGGAATAAGAATGTCTTTGAACAATATTTTATAACAAACAATCAGATTATGTTATCACACTATGTCAAAGTTTCTTTTCGGGAACTACTGAAATACCGAACTCAATCAATTGTCAGCATCATTGGTCTGGCCGTAGGATTTACTGCCTTCATTTTAGGAGGTCACTGGCTATGGTGGGAGACACATTTCGATAATTTCCATCCGGAAGCAGACCGCCTTTACTGCCTGACGACAGAAGGACTTGTCAAGCGTGCCAACGGAACACAATCAGATTTAGACCAGTTACATATTAACGACCGGGAAGAATTATTCAAGCTGCTCCCCGAAATCGAAGCCTCTTGTTCATTCAACCACCTCAGCTTTACATTGAAACAGGACAACGAAGCAATCAACCTGCATGGAATGGAAAGCGAACAGTCCTTCTTCGACCTTTTCCGGACAGATTTTATCGAAGGGACTCACCAAGGGGTCATTCCCGACGGCAGTTCTGTCATTTTAACGGAACGGACAGCCCACAAATTGTTCGGGACAACAAACTGTATCGGCAAGGAAGTCGTATTGGATAATAATCTTCGTCCCTCTGTAGTCGGTATTATCCGTAACTATCCGGATAATACTGATCTGCTGTTCGACTTTCTGTTGATCAGAACCCCTCAACCCAATCATGTCAAACGCATGACGACCTACGTGCGGCTCCAAAAGAATGCGAATGTGGCAAATGTACGGAACAAACTGGCGCACTATAAAAGTCATGCCGAAGACACATGGGATCGCGAACAGGTAAAAAACTGGAAAATAAACCTGCTGACAGCCTCCGAAGTGCATCTTCGGTGCCATCCTGAATTGACAGACCGCATCCGTAACATTCATATCCTGGCTTTGGCCGGGACAATGGCTTTCCTTAGCGCTCTGATCAACCTACTTGTCCTTTTTATCGGTCAACAGCAACGGAAACAACAAAAAAACCGGACTTATCTTTGTATAGGAGCCTCAACCACAAGTATGATTACAAAAAGTTTCATCGAACTGGCACTTCCTTTGATCATCGCTTTCCTGATTTCTTTCTGTCTGATCGAGAGCATCTATCCTTACTATGAAAGCTATACGACCTGGCACCGGTATGGTATCTATGAGAACGTCAGTCGCCACCTTTCACGAACTTCACTTTTAGGCAATACGCTGTCGCTCGCCGGAATCTGTATGTTGGTATTCCTTCTTATCTGTTATTATCCGATACGAAATCTTTTGGAGCATAAAATACAGAAGCCGGCTCTTTTCAAACAGGGCCTGATCATCGTTCAGATATTTATCGGTTCACTATTCTTTATCACCTCCATCGGATTGTTCCGACAGTTGCATTTTATCCTTTCAAAAGATAAAGGGATCGATTATGAACGGGTCATACAGGTAGATTTAGGATATGACACCTCCTTTCAGACGGATTTAAGTGTTTTGAAACCGGAAATGGCCAACCATCCGTATGTAGAAGAAGTCACATACACCTGCGGGAACGCTCCGGTCTTTACGGAACAAGGGGATTGGTACGGTTCCTTTTACTCGTATTTCTGTTTCGATCCGAATGAAGCCGAACCCAATAGTTACAGCCCGGTAATCGTTGCCGACAAGGACTTCTTTTCGTTCTTCAAACTGCAACTGAAAGCAGGTAGCTGGCCGACGGACGCAACCCCATATAGCTATATGGTAAATGCAACCTGCCTGCAAACATTAGGCTACACGGATCTGCTTGAACGGCCTATATACATAAAAGGGCAAGCAAGCCAAGCCCGAGTTTGCGGTGTCATCAAAGACTATCTCTACGCTCCGATGCAATATCCTATATTACCGCTGTTCTTCACCACATACGAAAATCCGATGGTAAAAGACTTCGAGCGTCCTTACCTTATTTATGTCCGCTATGCAAAAGGACATAAAAAAGAAGTGCTGGAACATCTTCACGAGATAACATCACATATTCAGAATGACAATGTCAACCGGAGTAAAATGTTTACGGAGCTGTCCGATCTAATAGATCGGTTCAACCGGCCGGAAAAAGTGATCTTTACCATCTTCAGCATCCTTTCGCTGGTTTGCATCCTTATCTCCACATTCGGCATTTACTCTCTGGTGAGCCTCGCCACCGAACAGCGGCGGAAAGAGATTGCCATCCGCAAAGTAAACGGAGCTACCTTTTATCACATTCTTCAACTGTTCTTCCGAGAGTATTTCATGTTAGTGACATTAGGCAACGCTTTTGCTCTTCCGGTCGGCTACTTAGTAATGAGCCGTTGGCTCGAAACGTACGCCAACCATACCACATTGCCGGCAGGATTGTTCCTGTTGGTTTTCCTTATCACCTGTGGGATCGTGCTGCTCTCTATATTCCGTCAGGTCAAAAGGGCAGCCGCCACCAATCCGGCAGAGGTAATCAAAACGGAATAATAAAAACAAAAACATAATAACGACAAAAACATCACATCATGTTCAAACACTACTTGAAAATGGCTATCCGCCAAATTCTTAAAAACAAGATCCAGTATTTGCTTTCCATCATCGGAATCGCAGTCGGACTTCTTTGTTTCAGTATGACCTCTTATTATATCAGAAGATTCAACAACCAGTTTATTGCTTGGGCAAACAGCGATCGGATGGCGAATATATATGCCAAATCGGCCCAATACGGTTATGAGGACCCTTATATTCCAGGAGAGGTGGTGCAAGAACTGATGGGGAATCCGATCACCGGAATTGGGCAAATCGCTTATTCATACGGATACGGCCAAGCCAATATTTCCATATCCAAAGAGAACCAGAAAGAAATCCCGTACCAATGCAGCATCCAGAATGTCACAAAAGATTTTCCGACCATATTCGGCATTCAAACGTTGGAAGGCCAGACACCGACACTCAAACCGGGAGAAGTATTCATCAGCGAATCATCCGCGAAAAAAATATTCGGAGCAGAAAACCCTATCGGAAAAACACTCTATTTCAGTCGTGCAGACAGCGACACGTCTGCCATCCACTATTCCACAATCAGCGCCGTTATCAGGGATTTTCCGGATGGGACACGGGAAAAGAGTGACTTTTATTTCCTGGAAACAGCCGGCATCCAACCAAAACGTAAATACCGAGATCTGGTGGTCCTGCTGGATAAAGGTGTTTCAAGCAAAGAAATAAACCAAAGGTTACGCCAACAAATACCGGCTTTTGGAAAAAACAACGATCACTATCTGACAGCACGCACTTTCAAGGAAGAGATGTACAAACCGGATAATCTCAGTGCGACATTCTTCATCCCGTTGATCGGCCTCCTGATATTGATTGCCGCGATGATAAACTTCCTGAAGTTCTGCATTCAGTCGTTCTATAACCGGACACGAGAACTCAGTTTACGGAAATGCTTAGGTTCAGACGCAAAAGGATTGTTCAGATTACTCTTCAGCGAGATTGCGGTTCTTTTCATCCTGTCGGCATTGGCAAGTCTCGTCCTGACCGAATGGATAGTGCCTGTTTATTATCAGTATATGGCCTCGAAAGAAACGATCAACGAGAATCTGTTTATCCATACGCCTACCTTGATCCAGCAGGAAATGGAGTATCTCTGTTTCTTGTTTGTTCTCTGCGCCTTGATTGTGTCATTGGTCATCTTCCGCATCAAACATATCACATTGACAGAAGGAATAAAAGGCGTGAAACGGCAGAAACATAGTATAAGGAACTTCATGTTAGGAGTCCAACTGTTCATCTGTTTCCTCTTTATTGCCGGAGCTATCGGACTAAGAAATATTTACCACCTCGCAGAAGAAAAAAGGAACAACACGCTGACGGAAGAAGAATGTACCCGTATCTGGAAGATAGAACTTTGGGAACCGCAAGTACAAGGACACGAAGAAGAGATCGTCTCCCGTATCCGTACGCTTGCCGGGGTTGAAGACGTGCTTTTAGAGACTCCCGGCAAATATCTGGATTATAAGAACAAACAGGGAGAGACACTGTACGGGATACATTTCCTCACCAGTAAAAACTACCCGTCTTTCATGAAACTGCCGATAGAGGGAAGAATGCCACAGGCGGCTAACGAAATAGTGGTTTCACGGTCGCTTATCTGGGAATTGGAGAAAGACGGGGAAAAGAATCCGACATCCGTACAATTGGGAGACCAGACTTTCCAGATTACCGGCATATATGAGCAACTACCGTTCGAACCGGTATATACCCAAGATCAAATGGCTAAAGCCAATCAATCTCAATATCACCGTTTCTCCTTCATCTCCGTTCCTAAGGAACCGAACTATAGGGTCGCTTACATCAAATGCATAGCCGGACAGGAACAGAACGTACGGAAAGAAATACTCAAAATCGTACATAACTGGTTGCCGGCATCCATTCCTTTCCTGCTGACCACCAAACAAGAGGAGCGATTCCGGCTCAATGGAGGGGAGATGCTGATAAGCGACCTGTTCAGCCTATTGTCCGTTATCAGCATAGTCATTACAGTCCTGGGTATCTATTCCGCCATTACACTCGACACGGTCAGCCGGCAAAAAGAAGTCGCCATACGGAAAATCAACGGAGCCGGCCCTAAGGTCATTGCACTATTGTTCGGTAAACTATATATCCGTTTACTTGCCATTTCAGCCATCCCTGCGCTGGCAATCGTCTATATGCTCCTGCGAATATTGACGCAAGAAAAGATAACGATTGATCCCGGCTGGTTAAACAATCCATTGATGTGGCTGGCAATCCTCCTTCTGACCACCACTATCGTATTCGTAACCGTCGCCTATCGTATCTGGCTGATTTCACGGTTGAACCCGGCAGAGGTAATCAAAACGGAATAAAGGAGGATGTGTTCCCACATTAAGCGCGGGAACACAGCACTAAAAACAATTAATATTTTGGATGATAAGACAAATTACATGAATTAGGGCTTATCATAAGCCAACATGTTTTACTTTTGTCCTCAAAACATTAATATTTATTTTATGAATACAAAAACATTAATCGCATTGCTCATGGCAGGAGCAGGCCTTGCCTCCTGTTCACAGCCGATTCCCTCCTACACGGTAATGGGAAATATCCCCGATTCTACCTTTAATGGGAAAACAGTCTATATCTTCGACCGGGATAAGGGGCAAAACATTGACAGCGCAGTGATTGAAAACGGAGCGTTTACGTTCACCGGTCAGATTGACACCGCTGTTTTATGCCTAACCCAAGTCGGAAGGAAATACTATACCACCTTCATGCTCGAAAACGGTACCATCCAACTGAACATGGAAACTCCGAACAGCGCGTCCGGCACTCCCTTGAATGAGACCTTCAGCAGCTATATCCAAGAAGAAAAAAGAATCAGTGAACTCTTCCAGAACAAAATGAAAGAGATCCGGGAGCAGGAACAAGATAAAAGTAAAGTCCAAGAATTGACAAAGACCTATTACGACAATGAGTATAAGCCGGCCTATATGGCTATGCTGAAGGACTTCATCGATAAAAACCAAGATAATTACATCGGTGCTTTTGCCCTTCAAAACCTATCGAACTTTATGAACCCGGAAGAAATGGAATCTATCATTGCCCAATCCAGCGCCTTTATCCAAAGTAGGAACATCATCCGGAAACTGAGCCAACGGATTACCAACCTGAAAAAGACGGCCGTCGGACAACCTTTCACCGACTTTACAGTGGAAACCGAAGATGGCAAAAAGGTTTCCCTCTCCGACTATGTAGGAAAAGGGAATTATGTATTGGTTGACTTCTGGGCAAGCTGGTGCGGCCCCTGTCGTGCAGAGACCCCGATACTGGCAGAAGTGTATAACCAATACAAGGATAAAGGATTCCAAGTACTTGGTGTAGCCACATGGGACCAGCCGAAAGATACAAAGAAAGCCATCGAAGATTTGAAGATTACTTGGCCACAGATTCTCAATGCCCAGAACACGCCTTCTGAACTGTACGGCTTCAACGGAATTCCGCATATCATCTTGTTTGGCCCTGACGGGACAATCGTAGCCCGCGACCTGAGAGGCGATGCATTGAAAGCAAAAGTAAAAGAGATGATGCAATAATATAACATGCACAAACAACTGCTTATAGTGATGTTGATTTGTCTGAAAGGTGCCGATTATATATCTGCACAGCAGTGGACAAAAAAGGATTCAGTCTGGCTCCAGAACGTCTTGTCCGGTAAAGAAAAGCTGGAACTGAATCCAGAGACGATGAAAGCGATTCAATCAGGTTCTTTTATAAACTTGGATGAACCGGCTTCCGACATGAAAATGTCACCGGTAACCCCGTTACCCATCCTCAAAGATTTCACCGAATACATACAAACAGATTCAACCCATCGTAAAATAGCATTAAAGGACCTGCCTCCTGGTGTTTTCTGGTTATATGCTCCTCCTCCCGGTAAATTTTTACCGGTCTATAAAAATATGCTCGAAGCATGGAAAAACGATCCTATGAATCGTTCTCATAACACAGGCTTCGTCACTTTCGACTTCGCAGAAATGACCAGCAGGAAGAGTTATATACACAAACGTAATGCCAAAAGAGATGGGACATGGAGAAATTACAACAATCTGCCTACTCCCGACATCATCAAGAAAAAGAAGAAACTCGCAACTGGTCATCCGGAATTTGCCAGGCAGGATACGCTTTTGTCACGCAAGGATTCGTTGCAGTTAAAAGACACGACACACGTAACCTCCTTTGCTCCGATGAACTAAACAGCCCATAGAATAAATTTTCAAAAAAAGTCGTATCATTTTGCAACAATCCAGTGTCATATAACGTCTTATAGTTATACAAGAAATATTAATCGGAAACAGGTTATGACAAAAATACAACTATTAGCTACACTGTTGGCACTTTTCATCTTTGCCATGCTGGGAGCATGCAGTAATGAAGATTATCCGGAACCGGATGTTTTCAAGGTAACACCAGACCTCCGCACCCGTATCAATACTGGGATAAAAATGGCTTCCCGCACAGAAAAGAGGCTTTTCAACGAGACATTCAACTCTTTTCTTCACAAATGCGATGAAATGGGATCAGAAAATACTCCCTATCAATATATGGAAACGGAAGAGTATGCAGATCTGAAAAAGCTAATACTGTCATCCTCTCCCGCTACCTGCTATTTGTTAATGGACCGCTACCTAAAACGAAATCCCCCTTTCTTCTCTTTCATTCTGAACGATCTGATCGAAACAGCCTACCCCAATACAGCGGATAAGATTGCTAACCGGATGAAGTCGTTGACTACCGTACAGGAAACAATGGAGCTATTCCCTCAGGTTTGCTTGGAAATCTGGCTGGATGAAATAGAAGAATAGTTAATTTATCCAAAAAACTAACCCAATTATTGCATATAATATATCTTTTGCATTTATTTGTCTGACAAATAAGATTAATCATAATTATCGTCTAATATTATTGCAATGGATACATTAAAAGTACATAGTCAGACAATCACACTTGTTGATCAAGTAGAGGATAAACTTCTCAATTATTTAAAAGAAAAAGATATACGTACAGGAGATTCTATTCCTAATGAATTGGAATTGGCAGCAGCACTGGGGGTAGCTCGCAGTGTACTTCGAGAGGCTTTAAGTCGGTTAAAGATGATGGGGATGATAGAAACTCGTACGCGTCGGGGGATGATCCTAACAGAACCAACGATTCTTGGAGGAATGAAACGAGTTGTCGATCCACGTATTTTAGGCGAAGAGGCTCTTTTCGATATTTTAGGATTCAGAATTGCTTTGGAAATAGGGATATGTAGCGATATTTTCAGAAATATTACTCCGGAAGACATTTCAGAACTGGAAGAAATTGTAAAAATGGGAATTGTCTTTGAAAATAATGAATATGCCCCTGTCAGCGAATTTACATTCCATGCTAAATTATACGAAATCACAGGAAATAAAACTATTTCCGAATTCCAAGATATCATTCATCCCGTAATGATTTTTGTAAAAAACAAATTCAAGGATTTATTAGAACCTATCAATATAGAAATGAAAGAGCAAGGGCAGATAGTTACCCACGTAGATCTGCTTAATTTTCTCAAAAACAGAGATGAGCTTGGGTATCGAAAAGCAATAGAACAACACTTTGAAGTATATAAAAGATTTCTAAACAGTAGAAAATGAAGAAATAACTTGTTAACAATATGTCTAATACAGTCAAAATAGGAACAATTTTTCTGGCTTGTTTATTGAATTTATTTCAAGCCGCAGCATTAAAAGAAAGTATCCCTTCAACTAATCCTAGATTGGAAAAAATCAAATGGGATAATTCTCTTACTCTACCTGATTTAGACGGCAAGCCGAATATCGGAGTTGCGGGAGCTTTTTCAGGTTTTATAGACAACCACCTAATTATTGCAGGAGGCGCAAATTTTCCTTATGCCACACCTTGGAATGGAGGAAATAAGACTTATCAGAATACAATATATTGTATAAACACAATCCAGCCAGCCTCCAAATGGTTAGTATTACCAGAAAGTATGCCAAAAGCCTTGGCATACGGCAATTCTATAGAATTGCATACAGGTATATTATGTATTGGAGGTTGCGATTCCATCCAATGCTATAATGATGTTTTCCAAATTCAACTAATTGACGGACAAATAAAAATTGACACAGAGTGGCCTTCCTTACCTGTTCCTTTAGCAAATGCGACAGCCTCTTTGCTTGGAGATAAAATATATGTGGCCGGAGGTCAGAAAAGCATGGAAAAGCCCGAAGCTACCAATTATTTTTTTGTTCTAGATCTCAACAGCCGCAATAAAGGTTGGAAAGAATTACCATCATGGCCAGGAGAACCTCGAGGATATGCAGTGAGTACAACTCAAAGTGACGGTTTTGATAAATGCTTTTATCTTTTTAGTGGGCGTAACTATAAAGCTGACGGATACATAAATACACTTACAGATGGCTATGCCTTCAACCCACGTTTAAATTCATGGAAGAAACTGAAACAAAGCTTTCCAGTCATGGCTGGCAATGCATTATCTTGTGGTGCAAACCATATTCTTTTTTTAGGGGGTGTACCACAATTAATTCCAGGATCCGATGATCATCCAGGTTTTGACAATACAATTCGTCTTTACCATACTATCACCCAAAGTTTGATAAAGAAAGAAGTTGCTCCTTATCCTATTTCCGTTACAACCAATATTGCCCAAAAAGGCAATACATTTTATGTAGGGAGTGGTGAAGTCAAGCCTGGTATTCGTACACCTCATGTCCTAAAAGGGGAAATCATCCCATTCGAAAAAAAACTGGGTATAGTCAATACAATTGTTATCATTTTATATTTTGTATCTCTTGGTTGGATTGGCTACTATTTTTCGAAGAAGCAAAAAAATACAGACGACTATTTCAAAGGAGGAGGACGACTCCCTTGGTGGGCTGTTGGACTAAGTATTTTCGGAACGAGTCTGAGTGCTATCACATTCATGTCCATTCCCGCAAAAGCTTATTCTTCCGATTGGAGCTACATGCTTGTAAATGCAGGTATCTTAATGGTTGTTCCATTCATATTATATTTGTTTATTCCATTCTATCGCAAACTGAATGTTACAACAGCATACGAATATTTAGAACAACGATTCAGTTCTTTAATTCGGGTACTTTGCAGTATAGCTTTCATCCTATTTCAGGTTGGTCGTATGGGAATTGTCTTATTCTTACCAGCTATAGCATTAAATGTTGTTACAGGCTTCGATATATTTCTCTGCATAGGGCTGATGGGAATATTAAGTCTTATCTATACCATGATGGGAGGTATTGAAGCTGTAGTGTGGACAGATGCTTTACAAGTCGTTATTCTATTAGGTGGTGCCATCCTGGTTGTTATCATGGCCGCATGCAATATCCCTGATGGGGTCTCAGGTATTATCCGAGAAGCATCAGTTGACAATAAATTCGACTTGGGAAGTTTAAATTTCGACTTGAGGCAATCAACATTATGGACTGTACTAATTGCGACTTTCTTTACCAATTTAACAACTTATGGTACAGACCAGACAATGGTACAACGCTATATGACTACCGAAACAGAAAAACAAGCACAGAAAAGTGTACTGACAAATGCAATTCTTACTATTCCCGCGACACTTCTTTTCTTTTTCGTAGGCACAGTATTATATGTTTACTATAAACATAATCCAACAGATTTAAGTTTGACAATCACAGACGGAGATGCAATTCTCCCTTGGTACATTTATTCTCAACTCCCCCAAGGAGTCACAGGACTTTTAATTTCAGGGATATTTGCAGCAGCCATGTCTACCCTCAGTAGCAGTATGAATTCGGCCGCCACCGCCTACATTGTTGATATTCACGGCAAAATAATTAAAAAAGAAGCAAAAGACAACTTACGCACAGCAAAAATAGCAACTCTTTTCTTAGGTATTGCAGGAATAGCTTTTGCTTATATGATGGCAACTTGGGAAATAAAATCATTATGGGATGAATTCAATAAAATTTTAGGTATCATTTTAGGTAGCCTTGGTGGACTCTTCCTATTAGGAATGATCACACGAAAAGCAAATACTGCAGGAGCATTATGCGGCATTATCGGTAGTATATTTATACAACTGATCGTCATCCAACAGCAATCCGTACATCTCTTACTATATACAACTACTGGATTTGTCTCATGCTTCGTTATTGGGTATATAGCAAGTTGGATTATTCCCGGCAAGACTAAAAACATAGATCATTTAACAATATATAAAATATTCTCTAAAAAATAAAAACATGAAAAACTATCAACGTTTAAAAGGGCTAATTGCGGCATCTTTCACTCCTATGGATGCCCAAGGAAAGATTAATCTTTCCGTAATCGATAAGTATGCAGATCTGATGGCTAAATCTGATATGACAGGAGTGTTCGTGTGCGGTACGACCGGAGAGTCGCAATCCCTAACAACTAATGAACGAAAAAATATTCTAGAGCAATGGGTTAAATCATCCAATGGACGATTTAAAGTAATAGTCCATGTAGGCAGTAATTCACAAGTAGAAGCAATCGAATTAGCACGCCATGCGGCAGAGACAGGAGCCGATGCTATTGCCGCAATGGCACCTTGTTTCTTCAAGCCGGAAACTGTCAAAGATTTAATTGACTTTTTTACTCCGATTGCCAACAGTGCAGAAGAACTACCATTCTATTATTACAATATGCCATCTATGACTGGTGTATTTTTACCTGTTGCGACCTTTCTGACAGAGGGTAAAAAAGTGATGCCTAATTTAGTGGGAACAAAATTTACACACAATAATCTCATGGAAATGGGTGAATGTTTAACATTAAATAACGGTGAATTTGAAGTACTTCACGGGTATGATGAAATTCTAATCTCAGGATTAGCATTCGGAGCAGTTGCCGGCGTTGGAAGCACCTATAACTATCTTCCCGAAGTCTACCACGGTATTTTGAAAGCAGTTGAAGAAGGGGACTTCCAACATGCGAGAAAATTACAAATGAAATCAATAGAAATAGTAAAAATAATCATTAAATACGGAGGAGGTGTACGAGGAGGTAAAGCAATTATGAATTTGATCGGAATAGAGTGCGGCCCATGCAGACTACCCATTCCAGCTGTAAGCAAGGAAGAATATGATATGCTGAAAAACGATTTAATAAAAATCGGTTTCTTATCTAAATAAAAAGACACGGGGAATAAAACTTTGATCGGTACTTATTCCCTCGTGTCAATCTTAAAATAGCACTATTTTAAAACCAGTACAAAGATGAACAAATTAAATCATTTATGTTTACTGTTAGTCCTCTTATTATTCCCTTTTATTTCAATTTCTGCTCAAGAAATGAATATTTCGGGCGTTGTTATAGACAACGATGGACTAACTATGCCAGGTGTTTCTGTTTCTGTCAAGGGAACAACAACAGGTACTATTACCGATATTGACGGTAAATACAACCTCAATGTACAAAAAGGGGCAACTCTTCTTTTCTCTTTTATCGGATATACGACAAAAGAGGTAAAAGTAGGAAACGAAAACATTTTAAACATTACACTAAACGCCTCTACTATAGGTTTGGATGAAGTAGTTGTTGTCGGTTATGGTACACAATCAAGAAGAACAATCACCTCTGCTATTACAAAAGTAAGTGGTGATGCATTAAAAAATGTTCCAGTAAATACTATTGGTGAAGGTTTAAAAGGAAAAATTGCCGGTGCACGCCTATACTCCAATAACAACACACCTGGGGCTGATGCTACAATCCGCATTCGTGGTGGTTCTTCTATCAATAAAAGCAACGACCCTCTGATCTTAGTTGATGGCGTAGAACGTGCATTCTCGGGTATTAACCCAAATGACATTGAATCTATTGAAGTTTTAAAAGATGCGGCATCCACTGCAATCTATGGTTCAAGAGCTTCTAATGGTGTAATTCTTATCACTACAAAAAAAGGATCAGCCAATCAAGCTCCCCGAATAACATTCGAGGCTAATTTGGCATTACAACAAGCAGAAACATTGTATAATTTCATGAATGCCGAAGATTATATCAATACTGTTCGTCCAGCTGTAGCCTTAGGTCCCAAATCTCACTACAACTTTATGGATGGTTATTCTGCAAGTTCAGGAAATACAGAATCTTCAATCTATTCAACTCGCTACCTCAAAGAAGGGGAAAGCATACCAACTGGATACAAATCCATGCCAGATCCATTAGATCCAACTAAAACACTGATTTTCCAGGATAACAACTTTCAAGACGAAATCTACAAAAACGCACTATGGCAAAACTATTATGTAGGAATTGATGGAGGAAGTGAATCTGTCAGATACAGTGCTAGTGCAGGATACACAGATGACGGGGGAGTCGCTTTAGCTACAGGCTATTCCCGTTTAAGCATGCGGAATAATCTGGATGTAAAAATTAATAGCAAATTGTCTTTTGCAATGGGTTTTGATTATTCTAAAACCAATTCATCTGAATATCCTAACCAGATGAATGTTATATCAAGAGGTCTAGCAACTCCACCGACTCAAAAGAAATATAATGAAGACGGAACACCCACAAAAGGCTATAATGCAACATCTCCTAACCCATTATGGTATCAATATTACAATGACCAAAGCAAAGAGGAAAAACGAATGTCTGCATTTGGAAGACTAACATACCACATTATTGAAGGTCTGAAAGCAGATGTGCAAATGTCTACATATAATCATCATTGGAGAAGTGACAGTTTCGAAAAAGCCAACGAATTCAGTGGTTTACGTACAACCACTGCGCAATTCGGTGAATTAAACAGAAATAAATTGGAAGCCTATGGAACATATAACAAGACAATCAAAGATCATTCTTTCTCTGTTATGGCTGGTTACTCCTATCAGAAAGATAAAAATCAATCAATGGAAGCAACTGTTACAGGTGCCAGTTCCGACAAAGTTCCGACATTAACAGCAGGTCCCAATAAAAAAGACGCAAAAAGTGATTTCACAGAGGATGTCACAATTGGTTATTTCGGCCGATTATCCTATGATTTCCAAAAGAAATATTTGTTTTCTGCCACATTTAGAGAAGATGCATCTTCCCGTTTTGCGACTGGAAATCAATGGGGTTTTTTCCCTGGTGCTTCCGTGGGCTGGGTTATGTCTGACGAATCCTTTATGCAAAATATAAAACCCATTGATAACTTGAAATGGCGTATAAGCTATGGACAAACAGGAAACAATGCAATCGGGCTATATGACGCTTATGGCAAATATTCAACAAATGCCAAATACGATGGAGTTGCAGGAATTATCCCGTCTACTATGCCTAATTTAGGATTAACATGGGAGGTCTCTACACAGTTAGATGCAGGTTTCGATCTATCAATGTTTAACAATCGCTTAAACATCAGCGCAGACTATTTCGACAAAAGAACTGACAACCTATTATTTAGCAAAGAATTACCAAATACTTCTGGCTTTGACAATGTTCAAACTAACATTGGTAAAGTAAAATTCTATGGTTTCGATATCGAAATCAGTTCCACAAACATCGAAACAAAAGATTTCATATGGACATCCAAATTTACATGGAGTTATGTAAAAAATAAAGTTTTAAAACTCCCTGACAACGGACGAGACAAAAATCGTATAGGAGGTATTACTTTGGCAGATGGGACAGCCTTCGGGGGAACAGCAGAGGGGGAACCGTTATATCGTTATTATGGTTATGTAGTTGACCATATTATCGAAACACAAGAACAAGCAGACAATGCGATGTATGATAGTTCCGCAAAAGGTTATCGGCCTTCCGATGGAAAAAATATAGCCGGACGTAAAGAAATCGGTGATTACGAATGGAAAAACCGTGAAGGTAGCCAAACAAAAGACGGAAAAGATTATATTGACAGTCAAGATCAATTCTTGCTTGGTTATACAGTTCCACATTCAACCGGAGGTTTGAACAACAATTTCACCTATAAAAATTTCACTTTGAATATCTTTGTTGATTGGGCTTTAGGCCACTCCATCAATAACAATTCAGAAATGCGTTATTTCATGAATACATTTGCAAACAATTATACACTGATTGATGAAGTGAAACAATGTTGGAAACAGCCGGGCGACAATACAAAATACGCACGTTTTACAGCCAATGATCCGGATGATGGAAATGCTAATTTTAGCCGTACATCGAATGTATTCAACTACAAAGGTGATTACCTCTGCATCCGTGAAATAAGTCTACAATACAATGTTCCAACAAATAAGTTGACAAAACTGGGTATTCAAAATTTGGCTATTACATTAGCAGGAAACAATCTGCATTACTTTACAGCTGTAAAGGGTGTCTCTCCTGAAGTGGGTGCTTCTACGACCTATAATAAGGATTATTACAATTATCCTCCTATCCGTAAATATTCCGTAGGAGTAAAAGTTACTTTCTAATCAAACGATTTCTTAAGTTATAAAAACATTTATATCATGAAAATCAAAACAATATTAGTAATATTATTGGCTGGAACTCTACTTGCTTCATGCCATGGTGATCTGAATATCATCCAGAAAAGTGAAGTATCAGCCAACTCCATGTGGCAAGATGAAGGAGATGCAACTTCTGCCATGTATGGTATGTTTAATAAATTCAGAGCTACATTCAGCACTGGTTACATTTACTGGGGAGAATATAGAACCGGTCTTTGGGCAGACGGTTTAGCCGGACAAACAGCACGTGACCAAGTATATCAAAATCAGATACCAACAAACCACGGTTATGCAAATTGGGCTGATTTATATACAACAATCAACAATGCTAATTTGATTTTAAAATACACACCGGATATTGCGTTCAATAGTGAAGATGCTAAAAATAAGATTTTAGCAAACGCATATTATGTAAGAGCATTTTGCTACTATTGGATTGGGCGTATTTGGGGAGATGCTCCCATATTGCTGGACGGCTTTGAATCGGATCAGCAAGAAGGACTTTTTCCGACGCGTCAACCAGCCGAAGATGTATTCAAACAGGTAGGCGAAGACATCGACAATGCTTTAACTTTGATGCCTACATCTGTAGCAGACAGGAATCTGGCATCATTGGGAGCCATTAATATGTTGAAAGCAGACTACTCTTTATGGATGTATAAAGTACGAAACGCAGGAGAGGTGGCACTCGACAATGCAAACACTGCTGTCCAAGCTGTTTTGAACAACTCAAATTACTCGCTTGAAGAAGATTTCGGCAACATTTTTTACAACGAATTAGGTAACGAGATTATATTTGCGTGGAGTTACATTCAAGATGAATATACAGGTGGATATCCTGGAGATTATCTGGTTCCTTCTCAATATGTTTCTGTCGAAGCAATAGAAAATCCGGTAAAAGTAGGTAGCCATCAACAATGGTGCTTCTATACAGAAGATTACAAAGCTTTACTTTCTGAAAATAAAGAAGATCAAAGAACAATTGTAAGTTTCGAAACTTATTTCGACGAACCGAAAAATGCAACATTTCAATGGATCAATAAATTTGCCGGAACATGGACAAACGGAACACGTATCTTTGATTCAGATATAATCGTATACCGTTATGCTGACGCCATCCTATTTGATGCAGAAATCAAATTAGCAAAAAATGATTTGCCCGGTGCGATTGCTTCACTTAACAAAATTGCTGAACGGGCATACAGTAAAAAGAATTTCTATCCATCTTCCATGGCTGCCAATGACTTGAATGAAGCCATTGTAACAGAAAGAATGAAAGAATTCGCTGCCGAAGGCAAATTATGGTGGGATTTCATCCGTTTAGGAGTTGTATTCAAAAAGGCCCCTTATTTGATTGGACGTGAAAACGAGTTAAATATTTTATTATGGCCCGTAGCTCAAACGTCAATTAATAAGAACCCGAATATCATACAAACTCCGGGATATGATGAATAATTGATACTTATGCATCCGTTAACACATACAACTCTTGTCGGCAACTGGGCAACACTTTTGCTGGCAACAAATAAAAACGGAGAAATAGATTATAAACGCATGGGAGATGAAATAGATATCTTGATAGCATCATCTCCCTGCGGAATCTATTCGAATGGGACAGCAGGAGAGTTTTATACTCAAAATGAAGAAGAATTTATAAAAACAAGCGAATTATTGGCAGAGAAATGTTCTGCTGCCAGTATTCCCTTTCAAATCGGTGTCAGCCACATGAGCCCGCAAATATCTCTAAATCGATTACAAGCTGTCAAGTCTCTAAATCCTGGCGCAGTCCAAGTAATCTTACCAGACTGGTTTCCGGTCACATTGGAAGAGGCTGTCATTTTTTTGCAAAGGATGGAAGAAGCGGCAAACGGAATTCCTATCGTCCTTTACAATCCTCCTCATGCAAAAAAGATACTTTCTCCCCATGATTGGATGTACCTAAAACAACATATACCATCTTTGATCGGCATCAAAGTTTTTGACGGAAACCGGAATCCCGAATGGTATAAACAAATCAGAGAAAAGGTACAAGGATTATCCGTTTTTATTCCAGGCCATAATCTGGCAAGCGGCATACTCTCCGGAGCTCACGGAGCGTATTCCAATATAGCTTGCCTGAATCCTTTTGCTGCTCAAAAATGGTATGAGCAAATAACAGCAAATAAGGATATGGCACTCGAATTGGAAGAGCGTATTCATCTGTTTATGGATAAACTGATAACTCCTTTTATCGTAAAAGAACATTTTCCAAACCATGCCTGTGATCGCTTCATGGCATTAGTAGGAAAATGGGCTGATATAGGTAGTCATTTGAGATGGCCTTATCGTTCGATACCGGAAGAATACGTTATTAAAGTAAGAGAAGAAGGCTATCGTATCATTCCGGAATTTTTCAATCAATAATCTCAAATCAGCTAATAAATCATGAAGAATATAATAGTAACATGCTTTTTCGTTTTGATGCAATTGGGGATTTTAGTCCATGCACAAACAAATACAACAACAGACATTTACCTAAAAAGTCAGGACGGATATGCTTGCTTCCGTATTCCTGCTATCGTCAAAAGCAAAGCGGGAACCCTGCTTGCCTTTGCTGAAGCGCGAAAAAACAGTTGTTCCGATACCGGTAATATTGATTTAGTAGTGAAACGTTCCGAAGACGGAGGTAAGACTTGGAGCCGCATCATTACAGTATGGGACGATGGTGATAATGTATGTGGCAACCCGTCTCCTATCGTAGACCAAGAAACAGGTCGTATCATCTTGGTCAGTTGTTGGAATTTAGGAGAGGATCACGAAAAACAAATCATCGATAAAACAAGTAAAGACAGTCGGAGAGTATATGTTCTTTATTCCGATAACGATGGCAAAAGTTGGTCTACCCCCAAAGAAATCACATCATCTGTCAAACACCCTGATTGGACTTGGTACGCAACAGGCCCCTGTCATGGGATCCAATTACAAGGTAAAAAGAATAAAGGACGGTTAGTAGTTGCCGCCAACCATATGGTGGCAGGGACAAAGACTTATCATTCCCAACTGATTTATTCCGATGATAAAGGCGAGACTTGGAAACTAGGAGGAATTGTCAACGAACATGGAGGAAATGAAAGTAGTGTTGTGGAATTAAAAAATGGATACTTAATGCTAAACATGCGTAATTACAACCGGGAAGAAAGTAAAACCCGTTCGTATGCAATCAGTAAAGATGGTGGAGAAACTGTCTCTCAAATGTCATATCTTCCTGAACTGATCGAGCCTATTTGTCAAGGGAGCACGCTAAATTATATGAAAAAGGGAAAGATCAGCAACAACATTTTATTCTCCAATCCAGCCTCCACGGATAAAAGAGAAAAGATGACAATCAAACTGAGTGAAAATAATGGTAAAACCTGGCCCTATGCCTATCAAGTCTATTCAGGTCCAAGCGCTTATTCAGACCTGACCAATCTGAGAAACGGGAATATCGGACTGTTATATGAATATGGCATAAACAATCCGTATGAAAAAATCGGCTTTATAATAATACCATTCGAACAACTAAAAAAATAAAACAAATGGTATGATTCCACGTACGCAAATTATTGCTTAACCCTAAAAGCACATGAAACAAAAGACTACTTTGACAGCCATTGGGGCATTATTACCTTTTTGCATACAAGCAGAAAATGATGTTAGAAACGTGCTTTTCATAGCCATAGATGACTTGCGCCCGACATTGGGATGTTACGGTGATCCATACGCCGTAACTCCCAATATCGATACATTTGCGACTAAAAGTTTCCTCTTTGAAAACACATACTGCCAGCAATCCGTCAGTGGCCCTTCACGGGCATCCCTACTGACAGGATTGCGTCCGGATGAAATCGGAGTTACCGATCTAAACACCCATTTCAGAGAAAAATGTCCGTATATTACCACTCTGCCGCAACTTTTTAAAAATAACGGATATGAAACTATCGGTATCGGTAAAATCTATCATGGCAGTACCCGGACACAAGATACGATTTCCTGGACCCGCCCCCCCATATACAACTTATCTATTAAGAAAGAAGAATATACGTTGATGCAAAACAGACAAGGGAATAAAGCGGCAACAATTGAAATTGCCGATCAACCGGACACTTCTTTTCTGGATGGCAAAGTTACCGCAGAAGCTCTAAAGAGATTGGATAAATTATCCAAATCCAAGCAGCCTTTCTTTTTGGCAGTCGGGTATATCAAACCTCACCTGCCATTTAGTATGCCGAAAAAATACTGGGATATATACCGGAATAAATCCTTCATCCGAAAAGAGGCAGAAGATAAACAGCCAATACACGCTCCTGTTATTTCCTTCCACAATTGGGAAGAGTTGAGAGGATATACCGACATACCCAAACACGGAAACCTTTCAATAGAAAAGCAGGAAGAACTTTGTAAAGCTTATTATGCATGTGTCAGTTTTATCGACTCACAAGTCGGGAAATTATTGGGTAAGCTCAAAGAACTGGGATTGGAGAAAAATACAATCATTGTCATTTGGGGTGACAACGGCTTCCATCTCGGAGAACAGCACCTATGGGGGAAATCCACAAATTTTGAATTGGATTGCAAAGTTCCTCTACTTATATACAGCCCAGAATATAAAGATGCCCCGAAAAGAATAAACGATATTGTAGAGTTGATTGACATCTATCCGACATTGACCGATTTCTGCGGACTAAAACCTGCACATACATTATCCGGGCAATCCCTTCGTTTTCTGATAGAGAATAAAGTTAACTGGAAGAATCGTGCTTTCAGCCAATTCCCAAGGCCCTATAAAGCGGTAAATTCTTATAAAAACCAGACACACATGGGATACACTGTCCGGACTAAAAACTGGCGTTACACGCTATGGTACGACAATGCGACAAATCATATTACAGACCGAGAACTTTATTGCATGAACGGCAATAAAGCAGAAAAAGAAAATCTAAGCGGAAAAAGAGAATATGTTGACATTGAAAATGAACTACAGCAAATGATTGAAGAGTATAAAAACACTCATAATAAATAAAATTCCATGAATAGAGCATTATTATTTACAATCCTTTCAGGTCTGTCATTCTCCTGTACGAACTATACAGACAACATATCCATGACAGCAGAACATCCGGTACTTCCCATTCTTACCATGAAGGAAGCCAACCCTGTCTTCAAAATTGAACTGATAAGACATCAAACTGGCGATAATTATTCATTACAAAAATTAGAAGTGGACCTTCATGGCACAACAGATATCGACGATATTGAAAGTGTCGGTCTTTATCATACCGATTCCAAAGGAATGATCGATACCAACAAGCCGGTTCTCCAAACAGTATCCGCATCTGAAAAAGTTGTTTTCAATACAGATATTTCAATTGATACGGACACCTTCCCTTTTTGGGTATCCTTTAAGTTAAAAGACAAAGTCGATCTCAGCCATCGCTTTAAAGCAAGCTGTACTAAGATAGAGACAAATGAAGGAGAGATAAAAGTGCCTGTAACAGCTTCATCTGAACTTCGTGCAGGAGTGGCCGTACGCCAGCACAAGCAAGACGGCGTTCACACGTCTCGTATCCCAGGGTTAGCAACATCTACAAAAGGAACATTGTTAGCAATCTATGACGCCCGCTACGAAAGTCCACGCGATTTACAAGGGCATATGGATATTTGTCTGAATCGCAGTACAGACGGAGGGCAAACCTGGCAACCTATGCAAGTAGTCCTGGACATGAAAGATTGGGGAGGATTACCTGAAAAATACAATGGAGTCAGTGATGCCAACATCCTGGTAGATGAAAACACAGGGGATATTTATGTAGCCGGCCTTTGGATGCATGGAGTATTAGATGGAAAAACAGGGGAATGGGTGTCTGGAATGACAAAAGACAGTACCCGCTGGATACACCAATGGCGTGAAAAAGGCTCTCAGCCTGGGTTTGGAGTAAAAGAGACCAGTCAGTTCCTAATTGCAAAAAGTACCGATGACGGTCAAACCTGGAATCCCCCTGTAAACATAACGGAACAAACCAAACGAAAGGAATGGTGGCTATATGCCCCTGCACCGGGACATGGGATTACACTACAAGACGGAACTCTCGTTTTTCCGACACAAGGACGAGATAAAGACGGACACCCATTTTCCAATATCACTTGGAGCAAAGACGGTGGTAAAACCTGGAGCGCCAGCAATCCGGCTTTTACAAATGTAACAGAATGTATGGCCGTACAACTATCCGACGGAAACATCATGCTAAATATGCGTGACAACCGTAACCGGGGAAACAAAGAGGAGAACGGACGGCGTGTCTGCATCACCTCTGACTTAGGGAAAACTTGGACAGAACATCCCACCTCACGAAAAGCATTAATCGAACCGACTTGTATGGGTAGCATACACAAACACACTTATCACAAAGACGGACAAAATAAATCAATCCTGCTTTTCGTCAACCCGGAATCCTATTCGGAGCGTAATCATATCACACTGAAGATTAGCTATGACGATGGAAAGACCTGGCCTGAAAACAAGAAAATCCTATTGGATGAATATAACGGACGCGGCTATTCCTGCATAACCTCTGTAAATGAAAACACAATCGGTATTTTATATGAAAGCAGTCAAGCCGATATGGTCTTTCAACAAATCAAATTGGAAGAATTACTGCCCTAAACCGGAAAGGCCCTGTATCCAAGGTTCGAAATCTCTTGGATACAGGGCCTTTTTATTATTCAGATATCTCCTTACTCCCACTCCGGCGGTTCCTGCCCCAGCAAATTCTTGACGAAGAAATCGTGCATTTTGTGCATTTCAAACGGACCGCCGAGGCTGTGCGTCTTGCCTGGTAGATAAAGCTGTTCGAAATTCTTGTTTGCTTTCATCAAGGCACTAACAACCTGCAAGGTGGAAGCCGGATCGACGTTGTCATCCAGTTCACCGTTGATCAGGAGCAACTTGCCTTTCAGACGGTAAGCATTGTCAACATTGGAGGAGGTGCTATAAGAGGCGTCGATCGGATAGCCCATCCACTGTTCGTTCCACCAGATTTTATCCATCCGGTTGTCATGGCAACCGCAAAGGGCGACTGCAACCTTATAAAAATCGTTATGGAACAGCAAAGCAGCCATCGCATTCTGACCTCCAGCCGACCAGCCATAGATGCCGACACGATTCAAATCCATATACTTGTATTTCGCACCTGCCGCTTTCATCCAAGCGATACGATCCGGGAAACCGGCATCTTTTAGGTTCTTCCAACATACATCATGGAAAGCTTTCGAGCGGTTGGACGTCCCCATACCGTCGATCGAAACGACGATAAAGCCGAGTTCTACCAATTTGGAGACCAGATGATGGGCCGGTTTGAAGTCCTTATCCACATGCGAATCATGCGGACCGGCATAAATAAACTCTACGACCGGATAAGATTTGGAAGCATCAAAGTGCATTGGGCGATAAATGTTCCCCCAAATATCCGTCTGCCCGTCCCGGCCTTTCGCGCAGAACACTTCCGGCATTTGCCAGCCTTCCGCCTGCAACGCACTCACATCGCACCTCTGTAATCCGGCCACCACAGACACATCCGAAGTCCGCTTCAACTGACTGACAGGCGGCAGGTCGGGACGAGAATAGACATCGGTAAAATAAGAACGGTCGGCAGAGAAAGTCACACGGTGGTTCCCGTTCTCAGGAGTCATATCGGTAAAGCCTGTTCCATCCAAGTTAATCCGGCAGTAATGCAGGTTATAAGGATCTTCGCCTTTATTAAAGCCCGAAGCGGTGAAATAGACAACCCGGTTCGTCTCATCCACATAATCGACCTGGCGGAGCACCCATTCGCCCTTCGTCACTTGTTGCTTCACCTGTCCGCTCGTACCATCTATCAGGTAAAGATGACGCCATCCGTCCCGTTCGGAAATCCAAAGCAATTCTTTTCCGTCATCCAGATCATACCGATAGTTGTTATAATAATAGATGAAAGTCTTCGTCTGCTCATCCACCAAATGACGGATAGAACCGTCGGCAGCACTCACTTCGCCAATGACATAACGCTGATGCCCGCGCTGGTTGAACTCGAACGTGAACGCGCGGCTGTCTTCGCGCCAACCGGTCAGGTTCAGATAGAACTGATTTTCATAAGGAGTGACATTCAACGCCATTTGCTTGCGCGCCTCCACATCGAAGAGCACCGGCAGGTAAACAGGCAATACATCCCCCGGCTTCGCATAGTCGCGCCATTGCAGGATCGGCTGCTTCTGGCTAGACGGGCTGGATTCGATCAGCGGAATGCGGCGTTCCTGCACGTCGCGCACTTTCACGGTTGCCAGCTTCCGGGAGTCGGGCGACCAGATGATCGACCAACCGTCATAACGCAGATTCGCCGTGCCATCCATCGTCAAGGCAATCTCTTCCTTTGGTTTATCTTTCTCCTTCTCATCCCAGAGGGGCGAGAGATAGAGATTATTATCTTTCACATACGCTTCCCACTTCTTATCGGGCGAGACAACAGGAACCGGAGCCTCTTCGCGACGACGCCAGCGATCCGGCCTCTTCTCTTCCTCTTTCAGCAGGGATTCGGCCAGTTTCTTTTGCTTTTTGGAGAAGAATGCCGCCAATCCTTTCTTATCCGCAGCACGCTGTTTCTTTCCACTCTCCGCATTGACGAGATAGTAGAAATCTCCTTCCTTCTCATGATTCTTATACCAAAAATAGTGTGAACTGTCTATCCATTCGGGATGGATAGCAGGAGAATAAACCCGGTCGGAGCATTTCAGGATCGTGTCAGCACGCTCGTAATCGGCACGCGTCACCTGCGAAGCGGCACTTTCCGCACCGAATGCCATAGTTAGCAGACACAAAAGAGAACATAAAAACATTGGTTTCATAATAATCTATGATTTATTTTTAATTTTCAATTTTCAATTTTCCAACCACCAGTCGATCATCTTCCGTGCCAAGCTCAGCTTGTGCGGTATTTCCGGCAGGTTATCTTTCGAGAAGAAGGAACCGGAACTCAACTCTTCGTCCTGCAATTTGATCTCCCCGCTGACATAATCGGCTATAAAACCGATCATCAGGTTGCTCGGATACGGCCACGGCTGGTTGCCAAAATAAGTGATATTCCTGATCGTCAATCCTGTTTCCTCCCACACTTCACGTTCCACGCATTGTTCCAACGTCTCCCCCGTTTCCAGGAAGCCGGCCACAAGCCCATGAAACGTTCCCCGGAAGTTACGCGCATGCACCAACAGGATTTCCTCACCTTTCCGGATCAAGACCAGTACGGCAGGCGATACCGACGGGAACATCTCATTGCCGCAATGAGGGCATTTCTTCATGATCGGCCCTTTCAGTTCCGTCGGCGTCCCGCAGACAGGACAAAACCGGCTGTGTTGATCCCAATAGACAATCTCATACGCTTTCCCCGCCTGATCATAGGAGTAACGGTCGATATGATCATAGGAAGCGCGGAGTCCCATAGGCATGAAAACATCCGTCTCTTCCAGGGGCGCATCGGTAAAAGCCGCCATCGCCATTGTCCCGTCCTGCATCTCGACCGGAAGCGAGCGGGCAACCGTCACAGGCGCTTCGTCCGTACAAGGGATTACATAGCCGTCAGCTTTCTTTTGCAGTAGAAGTTGGTCATTGTAGAAGACGTACCAATACAAAGACGCGTTATTTGTCTTTTCCATATATCTGATTCTTTAGAACACCACAAACATACGGAAAAAATGGAATTATCCTCGCACTTGCAATATATATAGTGACGCATAAAACATGAAGAGGTATGGTTATAATAACCAATTAAGAACTTATACTATATGAATTAAGAAGAAGTACCGTATTATTTAGCCCTTTTCCTTCTACTTATAAGTTGTCCGCTTGGCGGCGAACGATCGTTCTCTTGCAAGCGGACAACCGTTCGCCGCCAAGCGAACGATTTATGGGTTAAGATAAGCGTGCTAATATATACAGAAGAACGGGGTAAAAGATACAGATGCTTATGATAAACCGTGCGCATCCGAACTCCTTTTGTGCGTATATGCACGATCATCAAACCCGGCACAACAGATAACATCTTATCTACAAGTTTTTTACGATTATGGCACGACTTTTGTCACATTTCTCGTAAACAAATCAGTTAAAGACCATGATTAAAACAGTTGCATTAGAAAAGATCTTCCGCACGGAAGAGGTAGAGACGTTGGCTCTTAATAAAGTAAGCATAGAGGTGAAGGAAGGGGAATTCGTAGCCATTATGGGCCCTTCCGGTTGTGGAAAATCAACGTTGTTGAATATCTTAGGATTGCTCGACAACCCGACCAGCGGAGAATATTACCTGAACGGGATCGAAGTATCCCGATATACGGAAGCCCAGCGGACGAAACTGCGCAAAGGGATTATCGGGTTCGTCTTCCAAAGTTTCAATCTGATCGACGAGTTGAATGTATACGAGAATATAGAACTTCCTTTGCTCTACATGGGTGTATCGGCTGCCGAGCGAAAGAAAAAGGTACAGGAAGCAATGGAACGGATGGCGATCGTGCACCGCGAAAAGCATTTCCCGCAGCAGTTGTCCGGCGGCCAGCAACAGCGTGTCGCCATTGCCCGCGCCGTAGTGGCCAACCCGAAGCTGATCCTCGCCGACGAACCGACCGGTAACCTGGACAGTAAAAACGGACAGGAAGTGATGAACCTGCTCAGCGAACTGAACAAGGAAGGGACGACGATCGTCATGGTGACGCACAGCCAGCACGATGCCGGGTTTGCCTCCCGCACCATCAACCTGTTCGACGGACAGGTGGTAACGGAGACGTTGATCTAAGTCTTAAATGTTATAAAAGGGAAAGAATGGGCCGTAACGTATCAAGATATGTTACGGCTTACGAAATTATCGTACCCCGCATGATTCCAAATCAAATAAACTTGTATATTGCCGGCACTAATCATAAATCGAATTGCTTATGAAGACACTTGCATGGTTGTTTGGAATCTTTGTCTGCGCTTCTTCCGCTTACGGGCAAAAGACCGTTACGATCGAAGGAGACATACGGAATATGCCGGATACCGTCAGATTTTTTTGCGCGGAGATGAAAGGAAACGGGATGGATGTACGACCGGAAGATCAGGAAAAAATGGTGAACGGTAAATTCAAATTCACCAGGGAAGCCGACAGGACGACCAAGATGTACATATCCCTCAACAACACCGGCTACACCGTATGGGTGAAGCCCGGAGCGAACATCAAAATCACCGGAGAAGCCCCTTATGTGCAGAACTGGCTGGCGGAAAGCGACATTCCAATCCCCGAACAAGTCGAACTGAACCGCTTCCGGGAGGCTACACGGGAGGAAAACATACGCATCCACGACTTAACGGCAGAGTGTATGAAACTGCTCCCCAAGATCAGAGCGAAAGATTCGGTCGCCAAACAGGAATTTGCTTCGATCAGGCAGACGGTGAACAGCATACATGACGAGATTATCCTGCAAAAAGAGTTGCTGCTCATGCTGGACTATCCGATTACCGATGCCGGTCTGGAAGAACTGAGAGACGCTGCCAAGAGTTGCCAAGCGGGAAAGTTGAAGGATAAAGCGTTAGTCGTATCTGTCTACAGCAAGCTGACGGACGAACAAAGACAATCCCGGTTGGGGGAAGAGATAACTTCCTTGTTGTCTATCTCCTCGACAGTTCAGGAAGGAGACAAGATCGCGGATGTCGAACTGAAAGACATCAAAGGGAACATCCACCATCTTTCCGACTATAAAGGGAAATACATCATCCTTGATTTCTGGAGCCGATACTGTGGCCCTTGCCTCGATGCGTTTCCTTTACTAAAGGAAATTGCGGAAAAATATAAAGAGAAAATTGTCGTTATCAGCCTGTCTGTAGATCCAGAAGCGGTTTGGAAAAAGACAGAAGTCAAAGAATCGGCAGACAACTGGCTGCAACTGTCCGATGGACTGGGCATGAGTGGCATAGCGGCTCATTACGGGGTACATGCGCTTCCTTCGTTTATCTATATTTCACCGGAAAGCACCGTCCTGAAAGCCGGACAAGGGTATAAATTCTTGTCGGAAGATATCCGTACATTTATAAAAGACAAATAACCTAATTCAAATGAATATGAAACACGGACTTTACTTATTTATCCCGGAGTTGATAAGCAACGATCCGTAGCTGCTGTATGACGGCTCTTTCACTTATCTGATCTCCTACCTGAAATATACGAACTTTACCGGAGAAGACAGGCCCGCATACGGGATGTGAAAGACGGAACCGTATTCTTCCTGAAACAATTCAGCACGCAGCGGATTATAAATCAAAGATCCAACTGGTTAATGAGCATGGCAGGAAATACGACTTAAAAAACTCTATTTACCAAAGACCATATATAATTGTAAGTTTTCAGCACATAGACATTAACGCACAGTATGAATAAAAAGCCGGAAACAATATACACCATTTGCAAATACAGATGGTCGGCAATAATTGGGTCCAACCCCAAAAGCCGCTTTATACCGCCTAACAGAATGATGGTAAAGGGATGGACCAAATATATTTCATATCCTTCATTAGAATATATATTAATATAACGACGAACCATTGCAGATCTGTCATATAAGAAAACTAATCCCTTTTTCATATAAATTCCACCTATTCCTAAAACAGCCATTCCGTATGAGGCAAACAATAAGTTTGGCGGAAATTTATTAGCTTGCAGATCAAAAGGGACTCTTTCAACTCCGAAAGCATAAATCAAATATCCTACGGCAGCTATTACACAAACAACAATTTGCCAGCCTAACTTCTTCTTATAATACAATCCCCATATCGTAAAAAACAGATAGACTATTACAGTTTGAAGCAACTCTGGATAATAAGCTTTGAACAATAGCAACAATACCAAAACGACACTGAAAAGGATAAAAGGTATATTACACCGGCGAATCATCCGGCATAAAAAGGGAAGACAAAGAGATATGATCAAGTAAGGCGGAATAAACCAAATATGATCAAATAATCGATATTCTACCGTAGGGGTAAAGAACACATAAGATATAAAGTCATTCAACGGTATTATCTCTCCCGACTTCCAATAATGATACACAACAGCCGGAAAACAAACCAATGCATACTTCCAGTAAGGGATCGCGACTCTTTTTATCCGGCCCTTCAAATAAGTCCGAAACGGTTTTTCCAATGACAGGGAAAATGAGGCTCCTACTATATAAAACACGGTTGCCATTGCAAAGAATATCCCGGTAATCCAGCTTCCTTCAAATATGCCGACCTTGACACCTTCCCACCATATCAAATGACAAAAACAGGTGATATAGATCATTATAGCCCCTCTGTATATATCCAGATTCCGATCTCTCATGTTCTATTTGTTTCCTATAAGCATTGAAGGTTACAAAGATACTTTTTCCTTTTAATAAAAAAGAGTAATATTGCATACTAAAACAAATCAATCAAATTAATGAGCAATTCCATACATTTAATCAGTCTCTTATTACTGGCTTCCGGCCTATCCATACAAGCCCAGGAAAAGAGAGCCATGACATTCGATGAGATGGTCGGATGGGAACGCATATCCGAACAACGTATTTCCGATAACGGGAAATGGGTATTCTGCAAGATGGAACCCTGGCGGGGAGATGCGACCATCCTGCTATATAATGATAAAGGAGAAGAGAAAGGTTCTTTTAAACCTGCTGCAAAAGCACAATTCAGTTCCTCCTCCGAATATCTCTTAGTGACAAAAACGCCTCCCCTAAAAGAAGTGGAGGCTGAGAAGCTAAAGAAAACGGACAAGGATAAAATGCCGATGAACAGCCTCATCATTTCCCGCCTGTCCGGAGGGATGGAAACAATCGATTCGCTCAAATCTTATAAACTATCGGAAACAGCCGACTGGCTGGCTTACCAACGCGGAAGCAAAAAAGATTCCATGCTTTATATCCGGTCGCTCGACGGAATGCAACAAGACTCGTTCCCGGCAGTCAGCGATTTCGGATTTGCCCAAAAAGGGAATGTGTTATACGTCGTATCCGACTCTGTCCTTTATACCTACATTCCTCAGAAAGGAAATAACCGGATCTCCGATAAAAAAGGGGTATTCAAGAAGATTGCATTCAACGAAAACGGTAGCAAGCTCGCTTACCTGTTTTGTCCCCATAAAGATTCGGCCGCAACCCGGAGCAGCCTGTATCTGGCAGAAAATAATACCCCCGGCAAACTGATTGCAGAACGAGGGGATAAAGCATTCCCCGCTTCATGGATTATCAGTGAAAATGCGCCCTTATATTTTTCCGAAAACGCAAGCCGTCTTTTCTTCGGAACTGCTCCGGAGCCCAAACAGAAAGACACGACCCTTTTGGCTGAGAATCGCCCGGATGTACAGGTATGGAGCTGGGATGAAAAGGTACAATACACGCAACAGTCCTTTAACAAAGCGACCGATTTGAAACGATCTTATACAGCCATCTACAACCTCGGTTCCGGACGCCTTCTCCAATTGGCAACAGAAGAACTTCCGACTCTGCAGACAGCCGATGAGGGGAATGCCATATGGGCGCTTCTCTCCACCACAAGACCTTACGGCACACAAAGCATGTGGACCGCACGCCAGTTTCATGATATCTACATAATCAACCTGGAAACCGGGGAACGCCGGCAGATCAAGGAGAAAAGCCCTTCCTACATGCGTTTCTCCCCAAAAGGAAAATACACATACTGGTATCAGGATCAAGATAGTTCCTGGTATACCCGTTCGACGGCCGACGGCAAAGAATACCGCCTGACAACTCCGCAGACATTTGCCGCCTGGGACGAAGATAACGATGTCCCCGACTATCCTTCACCCTACGGAATAGCAGGTTGGACGGATGACGATCAATCTATCCTGATCAAGGACCGTTACGATATCTGGAAGTTTGATCCGATTGCTGCTTCTTCTCCGGTCAACCTGACCGTCAACGGGCGAAAAGAACAAATCACTTACTCGCTGATCCAACTGGATCGGGAGAAAAGAGCCTACAATACAAGCGAAGCACAATATCTCACCGGATTTAACGAAAGAACCAAAGGTTCCGGATATTATACTACCCGCCTCAACAAGCCGGTTGCCCCGAAAGCATTGCTTGCCGGTAATTTCAAACTGGCGGCCCTGGCCAAAGCAAAGGATGCCAATGCCGTAATCTACACGCAGGAAACATACGAGCAATATCCGGATATCCAATTATCCAACCTCAGTTTCAAAAAATCCATCCGTTTGACAGACGGCATCCGCCAGCAGGATTCCATCATTTGGGGGACAGCCGAACTGACTTCCTGGATCTCCCTGGATGGCCGGCCTCTGGAAGGTGTCATCTACAAACCGGCCGATTTCGACCCGAACAAGAAATATCCGGTAATCGTAAATTTCTACGAACGTAATGCCAATACATTATACAACTACCACATGCCCAGTCCCGGACGTTCAACGATCGACTATCCGTTCTACCTCAGCCACGGCTTTATCATTTTCAATCCTGATGTCCGCTTCACAGACGGCTATCCGGGTGAAAGTTGTTACAATTGCGTGATGCCGGGTATCACCTCACTGATCGCCAAAGGCTATGTAAATGAAAAGGCGATCGGTGCACAGGGACATAGCTGGGGAGGCTATCAGGTTGCCTACTTAGCTACCCGCACCCGGCTCTTTGCCGCAATCGAATCGGGTGCTCCGGTTGTTAATATGCTGAGTGCGTATGGCGGAATCCGTTGGGGCTCCGGCTTAAACCGTTCCATGCAATATGAACACGGGCAGAGTCGCATAGGGGGCAATATCTGGGAAATGCCGTTGCAATACATTGAAAACTCTCCCTTGTTCAATATGGATAAGGTGACCACTCCGATCCTGATCATGCACAACGATGCAGACGGGCATGTACCCTGGTATCAGGGAATCGAATACTTCATTGCCCTTAAACGCTTGCAAAAACCGGTGTGGTTGCTCAACTATACCGGCGAACCGCACTGGCCGATGCGCCTGGCAAACCGGATCGATTTCCAGAAACGCATGTTCCAGTTCTTCCACCACTACCTGCAAAATGCCCCCATGCCCAAATGGATGAATGAAGGTGTTCCGGCGGTAGATCAGGATTTCGAATTGGGATATTAAAACTCCATCCGAAACTCTGTCCGGACATTCGGTATGGATGAGACGAAAGTTGGCCGCCATGCAATTGCATGATACGTTGGGAAATCGGCAGGCCGATACCGCTTCCGCCGGATTTGGTGGAAAAGAAAGGAGTAAAGATTGCAGACAACCGTTCGGGAGGAATCCCCGGACCGTTGTCTGTTATTGTTATAAGGAGATGCCCGGTTGCCCCAGCACATGTATCGACCCTGACAATTCCATCCTCTTGTCCTTCTACTGCCTGCAATGCGTTCCGGATCAGATTAATCAATGCAAGAGTAAGCAGATTGGCATCGCCATATACTTGAAGTTCCTTGCCTGTCGACTTATCAGCTTTACCGTCGCAGTAAACGACCCGTTCACTTCTCGGTTCGGCTTGTAGCAACCGTTCCAGCTTAGTAAATAACGCCGGTACGGAAACTGTTTTATATTCCGGTTCCGGCAAATGTGTCAAACGATGGTACGAATCGAGAAAAGCAGTCAGATTCTTCACCTGGCTGTTGATAACTTCAAGTCCTTCGCGTTGCCGGGATATGGAAGTACGGTCCAGATGTTTTAACAGGTCTGCCGAAAGAGAAGCGATCGGAGTGACAGAGTTACGAATTTCATGTGTCATCACTCGGAGAATACTCTCATAATAAAGGCTTTTCTCTTCAATCTCAATATGTTTATCACCCAACTGCCGGAGGATATGATTCATATCGGCATATAAAGCATTCGTAAAGGGATCATCCGGATTAGCAGGGAAATGTTGCGTCGTATCCTCGTTTCGCATCGCCTCGAAGAAGACGGACAATTTATAGTTCAAGCGGGTTGCCAACCGGATTATAAACAGAGTTATCAACAGGATAAACAGCAGACACACAAATGATAAGAAAAATGACAACCGTGTTATTAACAACCAGGAGCCAATCAGGGATAAAAGCACGATCAATACTGCACCCCCTACAATCTTAGCATATAACCTACGACTGTACATAAAACAAAGGTACATCAATTACAGTAAACCAGCAAAAAGGCAGAAAGGATACGAATTGCACGTTATTTTACGAATAAACAGTAATATGTTTGTTTTTAACAAATTAAATCGATTTATTTGTATCCGACTATCTAATGCAAACAAAATACAAACAATTAATCCGGAGATTATGAACAAGACAACGAGACTTTTAGGAAGTTTGCTTATTATCACAATAGCAACATCCTGCGGAACGGGAGGCAAAAATCAATCCGCACAAACAGACGATCCTTTGGCCAACAGCCCGATAGTCGGTCAATATGTACAGGCAGGAACAGACAAAGTAATGTCGTGCGACCAGAAACTACTGGCCGATACTGTACGCATACCTCTCAGTTTCTTCACAGAAAAATTGGAAATAGTAAAACTGGATAGTCGGGACGAGGCATTGGTCGGACAAACCGGAGTGACAATTTCAGATAATTACATCTTGGTACATGGCCGCCGGCCAAACCCATTCAAACTATTCGACCGCAAGGGGAATTTCCTGACCAACATCGGTGCGATCGGACAAGGCCCCGGCGAATACCAAATGGTGTATGATGCCAAATTGGACGAGGCAAACAACCGCATCTATATCCTGCCTTGGAATGCATCGCAACTTTTAGTGTACGACTTGCAAGGAAACGTCTTAGACCCGATTCCTCTTTGCTTGCGTTGTCCGAAAGCAAAATTCAATGTCGATCTTACCGGAGGCAAGGTTTCGATAGTTCTGTTGCCTTTCAAAGGCTCTGCGGCCGTTGCCTGGACACAGGATTTGAAAGGAAACAGGCTCGGCTACATGGAACCGGGACATTTGGAAGCACCTCAGGACTTCAGTAATGAAGTAATATCAGGATTCAATATCCCCGGCACGTTCGATGTCAATATTTTATGTATAATGCCGACCCGCGTCGATTCGCTCTACCGATATGACGGAGACAACAGTCGTTTGATCCCGACATTCACACTCAACTTTGCCAATACAGATAAAATTCCCTGGCACGGATACGGAGAATGGCCACACCATTTCATTGGAGATTTCTCAGAACCGCCGGTTGAAGTCGCTCCCGGATCATGGACCAACGGAAAGACTTTTCATTACATCGTGGACAAAAAAACAGGAAAAGGTTCTTTCTTTAAACTCTATAACGACTATTTCGGCAATTTGGAAATCGACTATCCCAGTTATGCATTCTCAAATGGCTATTATATCCGGAATATCGAACCCGGTAACCTCATGACCGACATCGAGAACGCGTTGAAAAACCAGGATATCACCTCCGAAATGCGTAAAAAGCTGACCGATCTTCAAAACACGATCGACGATAACGACAATAATTATGTCATGATCGCCAAGCTCAAAAAATAGCCTCCCACGAACAAACAACTACTCCTCATCCTGTTGCCGGCACTCCTGCTGACAACAGGATGTAAACAACAACAGGCATCCGGAACGGAAGGCACGATCATCAAGGTCGAAGCTCATCAACCGCTTCCGCCGAAAAACACGAAAGCCCTCTTTATCCGGACCTATAAAGAAGGCTATTACCTTTTCCCAATATACCGGCCGTCGCCTGGACACACAAGACTTCAATGGAGTGAGGATGTTTTTCTGTAGGAGATACAGTCTTTTTTGTTGAAACACGTGACTTATTTTGCTTCAAACAGGCAGAAAAAGTGCCGAAGATTCCCGTTTACAGGCTTTTTACACCCGGATGTGAACGGTCTTGACACCCGAGTGTCAATGATATCGAGACCCGGGTGTCAATGGTCTTATCTTATTATGTTATTGAAAATAAGTAATATGAAGAAAAATATCGGACAGGCAGTTAGTGATAGTATGATAGATGGAATAGGCATCCATCATACCTACTATCATTACTTGTGTCTATTGATATTCAATTGATAAAAGGAAATTAGTGATAGTATGACAGTTGTTTTTCAAAATAATCCTATAAAGAGACAAAGCTGGCCGATGAAGGCTATGCAAAATTTATTTCAGGGGAATTTAAACAGGCTCATAATAAATCATTACATTCGCTACAAATACAGATTCAAGATGAAAAAGCACCTTTTTACCATAGGTATCCTATCCGTTTTACTGATAACGACCGGATGCAAGCAGACGGAAGAAAAAGCACGGCACATCCCGGCCGCCCCACAGATGGAAGCCCAGATAGACCGTTCCGAACCCGTAAAAATCGTAGATGTGGAACAAGCCTCCAGGAAACCCGCTCCGTTGAAGTTGAGCCAGATCGCCTCCGAGATCGAATACTATACCGTCGGAGATGCCCGGTTCACCGTCACTCAGGCAATCGAGCTACCGGATAGCAATGCCTTTATCACATTCAACAACCCACGCATCTACTACCGGAAACAAGGTATTCCGAGCAAACGGTATGGCTTCAAGGCATTGGCTTATAAATGGAACAACGAGATGAACGGGCAGAACATGTTTTACGATAAGAAAACCACCCGCATGTATGTCGCCCTTAGCGGGAAGACTCAGGAAACACGGAGAACCGGGACGGACAGCATCCCCTGCATCAGTGTCTTGCCGCCCCTGGATACGATGCTGACGATCCAAAGTTACATCTTCCCCGAAAGCCCCATCGAGAAATATCCGCTCGGTCGACGCGACGACAAACTACTTGGTTTCTCCTCCACTGGTTATACCTTATGTAACCAAAGTGAGGCAACGGGAGAACCGGACGGAATCACGACGTTCAACCTCCACGGCGATACGCTCTGCAAATTCAGGTTGAAAGAAGGGGAGTTGGCCCCGCGCACGATGACCGACAGCATTCCGTTCTTCCAAACGTTTTACTGGAACACCGGACAAGACCGGATGACTTTCATGATGCCCTATTGCGACACCGTCTACCAATTACGCGATCCGCAAACCGTCGCCCCGCTCTACGCTATCCGTTACGGGGAGCAAGGGCTTAACCTGAAAGAGATGGCGGATGCTAAAATTCCCAAAGGCAAAATGTGGTTGAAAACTTTTTACGAGAACCCCAAAGGTTTGTTCATGGGCCTTTATCAAAAGGGGGGACGAATCATCGCAAACTGGCTCGGCTGGGAATATGACTACAAACCGAGCCTGACCCACCAGGCGGTCTACTTGAAAGAAGAAGGACGCACGGTCATGCTGCCGGCTGACAAAAACAGGGGCTTCATTAACGACCTAGACGACGGGATGCCTTTCTGGCCGGACGGACAAACGGACGATTGCCTGTACATGCTCCGTACCGTCACCGAGATGCGCGAACTGGTAAAGCGCACCGGCTCGCCCAAGCAAAAGAAGTTGGTCGAACTGCTGGATAACCCGAAAGTGCATGAACGGGATTATGTAATGATCGTTGTACGATAAGGGTGTCTATCCGGCTACAAACCGTACTTCCGTATCTTGTTATATAGCGTCTGCCGGCTGATATCCAACTGTTGGGCACAAAGTGTCAGGTTGCCGTTCTTCTCGCGCAGCACCTCACTGATAAACTGCTTCTCCATCTCCTCCAATGTCACCGGACGGGATGCGGAAGCTGTTTTTTCGATATGGAAATCGTCCGCCCCCAGCGAAGACGAATTCGTCAACAAGACAGCCCGCTCGATTGTTTGTTGCAAAGCCGAAAGATCCCCTTGCCGGATCAGACCGGAGAGTTTATCCAATCCGCCGGAAGTGACAACCGGCAATTGTTTTCCATACGCCTGTGCGTATTTCTTTAACAGAGCCCCGACCAAAAGGGAAACAACCTGCCCATTCTCCTCCTCTGCCGATATCCGCCTCATCGAAGCCGCTTCTGTCCGCACCTTCCGCCTGCGCCGGAAAGCCCCTTGTAAAATCGCTACCAGCTTCTCGTTATCCCACGGTTTGACAACAAAGTCAGCCGCTCCCCTTTTCAAGGCGGAAACCGCCAGTTCAATATCTCCGAAGGCCGTGATCAAGACCACTTGCGGCGGATCGGGACGCCCCACAATCCGATCCAGCCAAAACAAGCCCTCGCTTCCATCCTGCCGTCCGGTCACAAAATTCATATCCAGCAGGACAATATCGACATCGCCCTCACGCAACAAAGCCGGCAAAAGTGTCGGTACGGACACTCCTACTAGCGTCTTGAACTCGCGTGCCAGAATCATTTTCAATGTTTTCAACACTGCTTCGTTATCATCCACAAGAATTATTTTCCCATCCAGCATAGTTTCATTTTTTCTGATTACAAAATTATATTTTCTATCAAGAAATCCGCAATCAAACGTAATTTGTTCCCCACAATGTTACATATATTCTCGACATTGTCGAAAACAAGTTACACCTAAACATTTCCCTTCACTCAATGACGGTCCCATTGTCCAATAATTAGACAAATTTTCGGTTTCCCGAAGAAAAAAGAACTATCCTTTGCGACATCCACAGAAAGGGGATAGCTTTGATCCGTATTAAAACAAAAGTCATGAAAGCCGTAGCACTCAAACTGGTCCTCCGTAGTTGGTGGCGCAATAAAACGTTTTCCATTATTTCGATTGTCAGCTTGGCAATCGGGATTGCCTGTACAAACCTGCTGGCAGCCTTCGTCATATATGAATTCAACATCGAGGCTGATAATCCGAACAAAGAAAAGATCGTCTATATGGCCCAGGATTCGCCGCTGAAGTCAGGAGAAAAGGTATCTTTTATTGTTGGAAAGATCCCGATTCAACTAAAAGAGCAATATTCGGAAGTGGAAGATTACCTGCGCTTCGGCTCAATCGATTGCAACTCCGTCACCATAGGGGATAAAAAATACGACCCAATCCTGATTACCATAACAGACACTACTTTTGCCCGCTTCTTCGAATATGAAGTACTGCACGGCAACCTGCATGACGCCCTTGCCTCCCCGGACAAAGCCGCGCTAAGCGAATCATGTGCCCGGAAACTATTCGGAAAAACAAACCCGGTAGGAAAGATTGTCCAAATAGACCTGGCGGACGGAGGCATACGTTATGAGGACGAAACAACACCCCTTTCCCGCCCTTTCCAAATTGCTGCCGTATTGAAAGAACATTCTCAGTCCTACCTCAAATTCGACATGCTCACCGGTATCGGACAAGACTATTACGGTGGAGGAGTCGCCCTTTTGAAAGTCTCCCCCTCGTTCGACAAAGAACAATTCGCCCAAAAGATCAAAGCAGACGGAGTCCCTACCCTGCAACAGGAGAAAGGGCGATACTATTTCTATACCTTGCAAGAATCCTATTTCCAACACTATACGCAGGAATCGATTCCTTATATCGCCCGTTCCCAACAAACCCTGCTACTCATCGGGCTGATATCAGCCTTACTGATCCTGCTGATCGCCTGCTCTAACTATATCAATCTCAGTTTCTCCCGGATCCTTCAACAGATACGGATCATACACACACAAAAGCTGATGGGAGCCACACAAGCAGAGATGAACTACCAATTGTTTCTGGATACATTCCTCACGGTCGGCATCGCCTTCCTGCTCTCGTTGCTGATCGCCCACGACCTGATCCCCGTTTTCAACCGGATCATGTCCGGAAGGATCACCACCGGATTTTTTCTGAACAGGCAGGTGCTACCCGTTATCTGCGGACTAATCCTGATCATGTCCGTTATCCCAGCTTGCTACATGAGCCGGAAAATCGCCAACCTGACGGATAGCAACTACCGCCTGTTCTTCACCGGAAACAAAAAAAGAAAGGTCGTCACCGCTCTCTCCGTCATGCAGTATATCATCTCCATCGGGCTGGTTATCGGAACACTCACCATCCATGCACAATTGAAACTGACACAAAAGAAAGGCGAATGCTACCGCAATCTAATCGAAATCGGAAGCTGGAAAGGAGGGAAACTGGATGTCAACACATTCGCAGCCGAACTGAAGAACAGACCGGAAATAGCCTCCGTCACACGTGCCGGAGGTTCCCTCCTCTTCGCCTGGCTCCAACAGATCATTGTTGAAAACAAAGATGGATCAGAATCCTACTATTCGTCGGTCCAATACATGGGCGAAGAAGATCTCCTGCAAACCCTGAACCTACAAATCCACCAAGGACTGGCTCCCCGGGAAGCCATGCAGAAATATGACCAACCAGTCTACATAAACCGGAGATATGCGGACATACTGATCCCGGCCGGTGAAAACCCTGTCGGCCAACTGGTCAGCCAGTATGACAAATCCTTCCAAAATGTCCTGGCCGGGGATCCAAAACAGGCATGTACAATCTGCGGGATTGTCAGCGACCTCTATATCAATACGCTGGAAGAAGAAGCGATGCCTTCCTTGATCTATCTCAATAACGCCGGCAACCAACACTACCGGACACTCTATGTCAGACTGAATGAAAAACAGAAAAAGGAAGGGATGGAAACGTTACAAGCGGTATGGAAAAAGGTAAACCCTAATGAATACTTCACCTATATAGATGTATACGAAGTATTCATGCAACGCAACCGCAGGACGACCGATATGGCGAACTTATTGCTGATGTATTCCATCATCAGTATCCTCCTGACCTGCTTCGGCCTGTTTGGAATGGCTTTGTACGCGACCAAACAGCGGACCAAAGAGATCGGCATCCGAAAGGTGAATGGAGCCAGCACACGAAGCATCATGTTACTGCTGATCCGACAGTTCGTCAAATGGATAGCAGTGGCATTCGTGATTGCAACACCTCTTGCCTGGGTACTGCTGAACCGTTGGCTGGAAAGTTTCGCCAACCGGATAAGCATTTCCCCACTCTATTTCCTAATGGGCGGAGGCATCGTCCTGGCCATCACATTACTAACGGTAGGATGGCACAGTTACCGGGCAGCTTCGAGCAACCCGGTAAAAAGCCTAAAGAGTGAATAAAAAGAAGGAAGAAAATCATCCGTTCACCTTCTTATAGTCGGCAAGGAAAGTTGCCAAGCCACTATCGGTAAGCGGATGTTTCAATAAGCCTTTGATAGCAGAAAGCGGACAGGTTGCCACATCGGCTCCGGCTTCCACGCACTGAATGATATGCTGTGTAGAACGGATGGAGGCTGCCAGCACCTGCGTCTCGTAATCGTAGTAATCGTACATCTCAACAATCTTACGCACCAGTTCGATTCCGTCACTCGCAATGTCGTCCAAACGGCCGACAAAAGGAGAAACATACGTCGCACCCGCTTTGGCCGCCAACAATGCCTGTCCCGGAGAAAAGACAAGCGTACAATTCGTACGGATGCCTTTACCTGAAAAATACTTGATTGCCTTGATTCCGGCTTCTATACAAGGGACCTTCACTACGATATGCGGATTTAGTCCGGCCAGTTCCTCACCTTCCTTGATCATGCCTTCGTAGTCTGTGGCAATCACTTCGGCACTCACATCCCCATCCACCATTTCGCAGATTTTGATGTAATGTCTACGCTGGTTTTCTACTCCCTTGATACCCTCTTTCGCCATCAGAGAAGGGTTGGTGGTAACACCGTCTAGTACACCCAATTCATTTGCTTCCCGGATCTGATCCAGATTAGCTGTGTCAATAAAGAATTTCATCGCCTATTTTTTTAAGTAACTATAAAATATAACAAGCGGAAGCACATAATAGTTTATACTATGCCATTGATTTTCAAAACTCGAAGCGCACTCCTTTCTCTATCATGCCCCCCGGAGACGTACACATTCCAATCCGGATTGTCCCACAAATTAATCACCAAATTGACCGGGACACACACGCTCATCATGGCAGGTGCGTACAGTTCATATAATTCTTTACGAGCCAATGCTTCGCCACGCTTACATCCGTCGATTAACAGTTGTTCGTCCATAAATACTTGCTACCCTCTGATTACATGATGAAACAGATTTCCGGATAGTTGCACCGATCTTCATTATTTATACACAAATATCTAAATTTATTTTTATCTTCGCAGAAATTAAATGAGTTGTTGTATGAAGCGGGGAATTAGTTTAATCATATTGTTATTGTGCGCATTATGTTTGCAAGCACAATCTGATCTGACTTGGATCAGAACCAAAGAAGGACGAATGGTGGCAGTACCCAAACGGGCGGTTTTCGACTTGAACCTGCCCAAATTCACATACAAAAGTTTCACGCCATCGGACAGGCAACTGATCGAAGCCAAGTTGCGTGAATTCATTCCCGATCTTCCGGTCCAATCCGCATATGAACAGGAGCGCCCGATGGACATGATTATTTCATCTGCTGCCTACCAGCCTTTCTTCAATCCTTACACACCGATGTTAAGACGTGTTTCGCCGATGGCATTGGATTTCCATGAAGTATCGATCATCCCCGTCAGCGAACAAGTGGCCTTTATCACAAGCGGACAACAATACACATGGCCCGGCATCGGTGGTCTTACCCGGATCAACACGGAACTACTATGGACATACGACCGGTTCTCCCTGTCGGGAGGCGCTTTCGGCGGACGCTATTTCACCCCGTTCAATCCTTCCCCCCAATTCATGGGCGGGTTCAATGCGATGGCCAGCTATGACGTGACCGACTGGATGACAGTGAGAGGATGGGGACAATATACGTTTTACGATCACAACGAAAGAAACAACCCACATATGCTGATGAACCCGTTTTACAACCATACAAACGTAGGCGGAGCATTCGAATTCAAGGTGAACGACAGCGGCTTCAGGGTCGGCGTAGGGGTTAACTACGAATACAATCCGATCCGCGGAAAGATGGAACGCCAGTTCATGTTCTATCCGGCAGGCAAGATCGGAATGTTCCGGATCGGTAACTGAACATAAAGAAATAATAGACAAAATTATCGCAACACCCACTTTTAAATGTGTCAAAACAATAGAACCATGAAACTACATCATATACTCTATACCTTACTGCTCATATCGTTATTTCCCATAACAAGCAACGGGCAACCAGCAAGAAAAGAGAAACTACGGGTTATATCCTACAATATTTGGAACGGTTTCGAACATGATGCTTCCCGGCGAGCAAACTTTATCGACTGGATAAAAGGACAGCAACCGGACATTCTGGCCATAACCGAACTGGTTGGATTTACAGAAAAAAATTTAGGCCAACTAGCCTCCGAATACGGGCATAAGTATTATGCCATCGTGAAAGAAGAAGGATACCCGGTCGGCATAACTTCCAACGAACCGATCACGGTCGTAAAGAAACAAGTAGAAGATTTCTGGCACGGCATGCTGCACGTAAAAACGTATGGATTGGATATCATCGTCACCCATCTCAGCCCTCACGACTGGAAGTTCCGACTGAAAGAAGCGCAAATGCTGACAAAATACATACAGGACAATCAGTTGGACAACTGTATGGTCATGGGAGATTTCAACGCCTATTCGCCTTTCGACGCCGATTGGGTGGAAACACACGCCCAACTCATCAAAAACAAGCAGAAATGGGATGCCGAACAAGAAACATACCGGAATATGCGTGACGGACGGCTTGATTATTCAGTTCTGTCCCAATTCCTATCCATCGGGCTGACCGATATATGCCGTTTGTATGTCCCTGCCGATAAACGAACGACATTCCCGACCGCTTTCCTTTACCGATGGCAACATGGCGACACCCGTCTGCACGGGATAAGCGAACGGTTGGATTATATACTGGTTTCTCCATCCCTGGTTTCCCGGTGTGTCGACGCCCATATCCACAACGGAATAGAAACTGAAGGGATTTCGGACCATTATCCGGTCAGCGTAGACTTGATCATTCACTTGTAAATTCCCAGGACTCCATGCAGCTGCCGCCTAAAATACCGGTTCCGCCTTCTACATTCGAATAGATGCGGACCGGTTCGGCAAAGCCTATTTCCGCCAGATCGCCGACAAAGCCACTCTCATACAAATCATTCATGGTTTTCATATAGTTATAATAGGAGCGAGAAACGGAATACAGATAACAACGGTATATGTAGGGGGTATAATCGACACTCTGAGTATAGCTAAGACTTATTTTCCAAGGGATCTTAAACTGATAGCTTTTCCCATCGAACAACTCGTCCGAAAAAGCGAGTCCGTTATAACCACCCACACCATCATATCCGAAAATCTGATCTAAAGCCGAATTCTGAACAGCAAATACCGGTTCACTACCATAATCAGGCCTAAAAGAATACCAGGAATAAACGGTATCGTTTTCTCCTCCCCAAATATTTCCCTGACGGAAATAAATCAGATAATAATTGTCTTCGCCTGGTTCGTCGTGAAGAGTGAAGCACACGGTATTATTTTGAGCCAAATGTATATATGCATCATCAAACCATTCAGTAGTATCTCTTACACTCTCCTGTTGAAGCTCGAAACCCGAGACAGAACAGGGGCGCGGGACTTCCGTCACGGCCTCCACATCCTTAAAACCATTCCGAGAAGCCACAAGGCGTATCCGATCGCCCGCCACAGGTATATAAGATGAAGATTTGTAACGAACGGCATCGATATCAAGCTCTTCATACTTTACGGCCACTTCGGACAATGATTCCCGGAACACATCGTTCACATAAAGTTTTACATCCGCACCAGACACAAAAATATCTTTGACCTTATTATCCGCATAAAACCAGGTACGGGAAAGTTCTACCGATAGTGTATCACCTTGTACGGCCAGACAATTCAACACCAGTTTGGGTTCAGGACGCATATGTTCCAAATTTATCTCTTTCTCGCAACCGGACAAGACAAACAACAACAAAACCAATATACAAATATTATATCTCATCTTTTTCCTCCTTCAAAATTTATATGTATATGAAACCGACGGTATGATCGGAAAAATACCAATAGACTTGAATGCATTCCGATAGGTGACATTCGGATTCCCATAGTCGTCTGATCCAGCCTCCTCTTTGACATCTCCTTTATAAACCAGGATAGGATTCATCCGGCTGTACACGTTATAAATACTAATATTCCAAATTCCCATACGCCCCTTCTTTTTAGGACGATATATATTAATGCCCACATCCAAACGATGGTAGGCAGGAAGTTGATAATTATTACGTTGGTCATAATAATCTTCACCAGTCCCATTCCCCCAGAAAGGTCTTTCTCCCGGTTGGTGCAGATGGTCACTCGGATAATAATTTTCCAGTGACAATGTTGTATAATTACCAGACGAATAAGTCCAGGCAGCCGACAGCTCTACTTTTTTGGAGAGTTTATGCATGACAACAATATTCAATTTATGCCGATTGTCGTAACGGGAAGGATAGCGCCGTCCTTTATTTATTTCGTCAAACTGACGATCTGCCCACGCCAGCGCATACCCGACCCATCCGGTTGTTTTTCCTGTTTGCTTACGAACCATAAACTCCACTCCGTAAGCACGCCCTTCACCGGAAGCCATCTTATTTTCCCATGAAACGGATGAAGGAATCAGACTATAACCATCCTTATATTCCAACAAGTTGTTCATCCGTTTATAATAACCTTCAACAGAAAAATCCAATAGCTGATTCCAATTGTAATAACCACCCAAAGAAATCTGGTCACTGACAAGCGGCTTCAACTTATTAGTCACCGGCATCCAAGAATCAGTCGGCAAATCCATAAAGCTGTTACTGATCAAATGTACATACTGGTTCATACGGGAGTAAGAAGCTTTCAAACTAACATCCGGTGAAAGCAACCAGCGCATAGAAACACGCGGCTCAATACCGGTATACGTCCTGTTATCAATATTAAACAGGCTGAAACGAAGTCCGACATTTAAACGAAAAGCATCGGAAATCGACCAATCATCTTCAGCATAGGCAGCCAATTCATGTGCCCACAACTTGTCGTCGGAAAAAGTTTTAGCAATCTGCATAGAATCCGGCAGACTATTGTCCAATGCTTTCATCCGGTTATACTCCGGTTGAAAATAATGAATCAGGTAATCACCGCCAAAACGGATACGGTGTGCCGCCACCGGTCGATAATCAAACGAGGTACGAACACCAAAATCCGTGATTCCTGTCACATTGGTCGTCTCGTCCAAAGAATACTTATATCCGGAATCACCTTCCTTACCGGAAACATCTTCCTCTTTATATCTGATTTTAGAACGATATCGCGTATAGAAACCGGACAATTTTCCGAATAACTTATTACTGAACGCATACGTCCAGCCAGCAGAAGCGACCAAATTCCCCCAACGCATATAGGCGTCGATCGTATTACGATATTCGCTTGTATATTCGGAATAAGCAAAATCTTCACTTCCTACTTTCAAGACATCATTCCCGTTATAGAGGCTCAAATACATCCTACTCCGGTCGCTGAAACGATGGTCGATACGAGCATTCAAATCATGGAAAGCATAACGGACATTAATACGTTCTCCATTCTTTTTATTTTTCTTATTTACAATCGCCAACACAGGAGCCGTCAGCACATCCAACCACGTACGCCTAAGCGCTATATTGAAAGAAGTCCGGTCTTTCCAAATCGGCCCTTCCAGATTCAGATTACCGGAAACCAACCCTAAAGAGGCGGATCCATGAAATTCTTTCATATTCCCCTCCTTGGTATGCACATCCACCACCGAAGAAAGGCGTCCGCCGTAACGGGCCGGGAAACCGGCTTTGAAGAAATTCATGCCTTTAATCGCCTCATTGTTGAACGCAGAGAAAAAACCGCCAATATGATTCACCTGATAGACAGGATTACCATCGACAAGAAAAAGGTTCTCATCCGAATTTCCACCCCTGACATACAAACCAGAAATACCTTCCGTCCCAGCCGACACTCCAGGTGTCAATTGCAAGGTCCGGATAATATCGGCCTCCCCCAACAAAGTCGGAGTCGCACGAATAGTAGCATGATTCACCTCCAATGTTCCCATTTGCGTACTACGGACCGTTTGGCGGGTTGTTTCCAAGGCTGTCACCAACACTTCTCCGATTGCGGCATTAGGCTGCAAATCGATTACCAAGACTGTGTCTTGCTTCAACACCGGAATTGTGAACAGATGGCTCTCATAACCGATATAAGACGCTTGCAAACGAACGGGAGCACCATCACTGCCCGACGGTACAGGCAACGAAAGACTAAAGAATCCATAGGTATTGGCAGCCACACCGCTCAGGCTGTTCACTTCATACACAGAAGCCCCGACCAGGGATTCTGCGGAAGTTTTATCCCGCACAAAACCGCTGATCGTGACCTGTCTGGGTTTACGTTTCAGAACGACAATATTTCCTGTCCTCTTGTACACGAACGGATAGCCGGCAAAAAGTCGTGCCAGACAATCGTCCAATGCAGCATCGTTCACTTTGAAACTCGTTTTCTGAAACTCTTTCAACAAAGATGATTCATACGAAAAAGTCACTCCGGCCTGCTTCTCGATCTCTGTCAGAATCTCCTTCAAAGAAACGTTCCACATGTTCAATGTAACCGTTCGAACCTCATCTCCACCATTTACCTCTGCCGACAACTTCTCCGATATCAAAAAACAACTCAAACACACAAAAACACAGGTAAACCATCCTCTCGACATAAACTTCTTCATCTTATCTTTATTGACTTTTCATCCATAAGACAGGAAAACAGGAAAAACCCCTACTCGATCCGGAAATTTTTTTTAAATCAATCATAAACGGCAAACGGATTCCAAGAGGGTTCTTTATCACCGAAAGGCATTGTAAAACGGCGATGGGCCAGTTGGCAACCGGCAACAATTCCAAAACCACCTTCGACATTCGTATAAGTGGCGGTGGGTTCCACCAAACCATCTAAGTAAGCATCACCCAACGAGATAGAGAAATTACGGATTACAACCAGATACCGATAGTATTCTTCCGAAATAGCCATCAGACGAATATCATAATGCACCGTTGTCGTTACAGAATCGCCCTTAAAGGAACTATCGACAGGCCAGAAAGAAGAGCGGACCGTATAGTCTTTGCCATCGAACATATCGTCCGTAAACGTGCCCCGGCAAGTCGTCCCATCTAACTGCTCAATAACCGGATTCGTCACTGTCGAACGAAATACCGGATCTTCATAAACTACGCCCAACCAATCCGTATAATTAAGTTCTGACCGGTACATCGAACTACAGGTTATCACACTGTCTCCCTTCTGGAACTCTGTCTGTTTTTCAATTATCAAGCGATAATAGTTTCGTTTATCCGGCTTGTCACGAAACCGGACATACAGCCGTATGGAAGGATATTCATATCCTCCATAACCAAAGCGGGTAAAACGGACCGTATCGACAGACAACACCTCCACCGGATCCGGGATAACTGTCTCTCCCCCTACCAGATCGAAACCACCCGCCTCTGCTTCCAGCCGTAAGCGATCGCCGGCCCTCACACGGCATCCGGGCAACACGTACCGTCCTGTAAACCGGCTATCGGAAACGGGCTGCATACGTCCTTGCAAACGGTCGTTTATAAACACTTGTATGCTGCCATCCTCGACCCCGTCGTCCGTAACCGTGTCCAAGACAAACCAACTTTTGGACAAGAAAGCCGTCACATCCGTATCCGGCGAAACGGAAGCATTCAGCACCAGGCGCGGAGAAACGGGCGGAAGGACCAGCACCACGTCGCGGGTACAAGAGGCAAACAAAAGCAGGCACAAGGCAAACAGTATCTTCTTCATCGCCATCAGAATTTATATGTATAAGAAACGGAAGGGACGAAAAGAAACAACAAGGTCTGCTCCAACACGACCTCCCGCCCTTTTTCCGTTTGATAATAAATAGGCCGGACTGAGAAAGGATTCGCCTTAAAATAGGCATTGCAAAGACTCAGGTTCCAGATTCCCATACGCCCGTTCTTCTTATACCGGTAGAAATTAGCACCTAAATCAAGCCGGTGGTAAGCCGGAAGCTGGTAATTGTTGCGCGAACTTGCGTTCTCGCCATATCCCCACCAAAGCTCCTCCTGATAGCCGCGCTCCGTCAGCTCCGGTAACGGGCGGTATTGCACATCCTGAATCGTCAGGTGATTACCGGACTTATACATCCAGGCTGCCGTCAGCTCCACTTTCCTAGAAAGTTTGTAGGAAGCGACGATATCGACTTTATGCCGGTTGTCGTATTTGGAGGGGAAACGATGTCCTTTGTTGACCGTCCCATCCGGAAACCAGCGATCGGACCAGGAGAGCGTATACCCGATCCATCCGTTAAACCGCCCGGTCTTTTTCTGCACCATCAGTTCCAAGCCGTAAGAACGTCCCTTCCCCACTCCGACCCGGTCTTCCCACCCCTCAAAAGAGGGAAGAACCGGACCGTTATCCTTATATTCCACCAGATTATTCATCCGTTTGTAATAGCCTTCAGCCGAGAAATCCAATTCTTTATAATGCCAAAATAGGCCACCCGTTACCTGATGCGCATGCATCGGACGGATATTCCCGGTAACCGGCACCCAGATATCCGTCGGCTGGCTGATATAGCTGTTGGACAATAAATGGATATATTGGTTCATCTTCGTATAGGACACTTTTGCCGACAGGTTCCGCCCTAACAGATAGCGGGCGGAAAAACGGGGCTGGAATGACTGGTATGTCTCTCCTTGCACATGGAAAAGGGTAAAGCGCAACCCGGCATTCACCCGCAACCGGTCGGTCAGCAACATTTCGTCTTCCGCATACAGGGAAACTTCGTGGCCATGAATCAAGGAATGCGAAAAGACCGTATTATTCATTTGCGAAACAACCGAATCCTTATACCAGGAACTCATATTGCTCTGTTCGGGACGAAAAAGATGGAACAGGTAATCGCCTCCCATCCGGACCCGGTGGTCGACATTCGGGCGATAGTCAAAAGAGGCTCTCAGACTCACATCTTCCATAGCCGAACGATAATGTCCTTCCTGAAAATAGACCTGTCCGCTCTTATCCGGCGATGAGACAAAAGCATTCTGCTTCTGGATTATATGCGAACGATAGCGGGTATACCCTCCGGTGAAAGTGGCAAACAGTTTCCGGTTGATCAGGTAGTTCCACCCGGCAGACCCGATCAGATTTCCCCAGCGCCAGCGGAAGTCCCGATCTTCACCATGTATATCTTTCGAATCCTCACCGTTACGATAACTGTCACTTCCCATGTAAAAACTCAGATAAGCACGGCTACGGTCCGTAAAAGAATAATCGACTTTAGCATTCATATCGTAGAAATGGTATCCCCCCTTCCATTCAGTATCGGCCTTCTTGTTCACTGCCGTCATGAGTGGCCAGGTAATCAATTCCATCCAAGTACGCCGTACCGACACGTTGAACGAAGACCGATCCTTGATGATCGGCCCTTCGAGATTGGCACGCGCCGCCAGCAAGCCGATCGAGATATTCCCGTGATATTCTTTCCGGTTTCCTTCGTTTGTACGCACATCTACAACAGAAGAAAGTCTCCCGCCGTATTCCGCCGGAAAACTTCCTTTATAAAAAGTGGCATTCTTCACAGCATCCGGATTGAAAGCCGAAAAGAAGCCTAACACATGGTCTGTATGATAGACCGGATTTCCATCAAGCAAAAACAGGTTATCGTCGCCATCACCTCCCCGCACGAACAAGCCACTCATGCCTTCTGTTCCTCCGGTCACACCCGGTAGCCGTTGCAAAGTCTTGACAACATCCGTTTCGCCCAACAGGGCCGGCAACGATTTCACCCGGCTTGCCGGGACATCCGACACCCCTACCCGACTGTTCAAAACATCCGACCGGGGAGAAATTCCTTTTATCACGACTTCCCCCAGTACCCCGGCAGGCGATAGGGAGAGATCGATCATCGTGTCGCAGGTCAACTCGAACGTAACGGAACAGGGCTCGTAGCCGACATAAGAAGAAGACAGCACCACTTTCCCCGGAGACAAGGTAATACTGTAAAAACCGTAATTATTGGAAACCGATCCTTTTCCGGAAGAACGCTCCACCACGGTTGCCGCAATCAGACTCTCGTAGGATGCGGAATCCCGCACAAACCCACTGATGGTATATTGCCGGGGTTTCCGTTTCAATATCACATAACGTCCCGTAATCCGGTAAACAAGAGGTAAAGGCTCGAACAACCGTTTCAGGCAATAAGAAAGAGACTCGTCGCGCGCCGTCAACGAAACATGGCGGAATTCTTTCAACATCGACGATTCATAGGAAAAAAACAGGCCGGTCTGCTTTTCGATCTCCAGCAAAATATCCTGTAAGGACACCCGCTTCATATCCAGCGTGACAGTAGGAGTCGGGTCCGCCAACAGGGGCAAAGGTTCTTTCGCTCCGATCAGCGGGCAACATATACAAATCCCGATGACAAATAGGTAAACACGATACATATTTTTTTATTTATCTTTCCGGGGAACCAATCGGATATCCAACGTCTGATTGATAACCATCAGGACTTCGTCAAGAGGCAGATCGTTGAATGTTGCGGTCAGTCGGGAATCCGGCGAATCCACTTTGTTGATGATCTCCACCTGGTAATACTCGTTCAGGTCCCTGATCACCTTCTCCAAAGGCGTATCGTTAAACCTCAACTGCTTCGTTTTCCAGGAAAGATTATTCGGATTCTCTTCCTTCAGGATATCTATTTCTTTCTTTTCATTCGAATAAGAGGCCGACATTCCCGCTGTCAGGATAACCGGTTCAGGCTCCTTTCCGGCAGCAAAACGCACTTTTCCCGTAACGACATCGACTTCCGTCATGTCCGGTTGTTCACTAACTTGGAAGCTGGTACCTAAAACCGTCACCTCCGTCATGGCAGTATGAACGGAAAAGGGGCGCGCCTCGTTCCTCTTCACCTGGAAAAAAGCTTTTCCTGTCATCTCCACCACACGTCTTTCCTTTCCATATTTCTTCACATCATACCGAAGTGTCGAATTTCCGGCCATAGAAACCAGCGTGCTATCCGGCAAATAAACATCTTTTAATTGCCCCGATACAGTAGCGACAGATACCCATTCGGGATTATTCCGCTCTTTCACATAAAAAGTGCCGAATCCAATAAGCAAAAGCACAACAGAAGCGGCCGCCATCCAATAACGGCGAAAAGCGACTTGGCGGCAGATTCCCTGCCGAAAGGCAAACCGTTTCCAAGCCTTATCCTCATCCAAGCTCCCCTCTTTGTAGTGCCGGACTACAAAACGAAGGCGTTTTTCAAATCTATCATCTCGCTCGTTGTTCTTCATTTCGATTGACAATTGATAATGGACAATGGACAATTGCCACAGCCCTTTCCATTGTTTATTTTCCTAATTTAAATTTATAACCGACAGATAAACTGAAAGTATGGTATTTCAAGTCGACCGAATCATATTCGTATTCCTTGCCCAAAGAGGCATCGTAACCGACATTCATCACACAGGAGCCTATTTCCAATCCTGCCTGAAACGAAAGTCCCCAGTCGAAAGAGTTATCGTGCGTCCAACTTTCATGACTAAAACCTTTCTCTACCCATCCGCCACCATACAAATAACCTCCATTACCTCCATAATAGATAGAGCCATAACTTTCATGACTGCTACTATTACCCGGTGTATATTCATTATACACAGCTATATTTTTATCTCCCATCGAATAAGCGATATAAGGACCGGCAGCCAGATTCAACCGTACATTATCCGCTAAACGGAATGACAAATTCGCCATCAACGGGACTTGCAAGAAATGACGCCTCGTCTTATAATAGCTTTTACTAAAAGTAGACTCCGACTGATCGTCTATTGTCGGGTAAATGTTCCCGAACGAAGTCGATTGTCTCGAATATCCCCGTTGAGCATAATACAACCCCGATTTCAATGAAAAACGGTCCGGTTTAACAACATACTCCACTCCAACTCCGATTTTCCAACGGGCATTCCAAGTGTATCCCGGTTCATCGATATAAGAAGAGCCGCCTCTCTTGACGGCCGTCATCCCGACTTCCGGCGTCAACGACCATCGTTGTGCGCTCACCGATACCACACTCATCATCAACATCACAAATAACACGAATTTCTTCATTTTTCTTTTTTGTATTAGTGATACATAAACATTTAACCTTTCTATCACTAAGACCGGAAATCTGAAAAAACCCCTATTCATTCAAGAAAAAAAGAAACAATAAATCCGTATGGCAGTTTCCCGCAAAGTCTTTAATGCTTTTCCCATCTGGTTTTCAACTGTTTTAATGGAAATCTGCAACTCCTCCGCAATCTCCTGATATTTCAATCCGTCCCGCTTGGAAAGCAGAAATATTTTCTTCCGTTCAGCAGGCAATCCGTCGATAGCCGCCCAAAGACGCGCATCCCGTTCCGATTGATATATCTGTTCCTCTTCCGACAGGTCTTCTATATCAGCAATACATTCCGTTGTCTGTAACATATCGGAAGACTGGGCGATAAGCGTAAGGGAACGGTTCCGTACCGCCTGATAGAGATAGGATTTAAAGTTAGCAATTACCATATCATGGCTGTTCTTATCCCAAACATCGGCAAAAACCTGCTGCACAACGTCCTCGGCATCTTCCGTTTTTTCTGTAAAACGGAGTGCAAACAGGCACAAGGGCTTATAAAACTCCTTGAAAATACGTTCAAATTCACCCGCAGATATTGCCGCCATACATTTGTTACTTGTCTCTATTCACTGCAAAGTAAAGTAGTTTTCCATTTAATAATCCGATTTTCAGGTTCTTTATTATGATTTTAATAAATTATACCGCACAAAATCACCTGCCTTGCAAACATAAACAAAACACGGACTACACAAACTACACGGTTTTAATTCATCCGTGAGGTCGGTGTAATCCGTGCCTCAAATATAGTAAGCCTGAATATGCTTATCCTCTGAATCCGATAATCTCACGCACTTCACGCAACGTTTTCGCAGCGCTCTCGCTTGCTTTTTCGGCTCCCATGCGGGCTACTTTTGCCAAATAGTCTTCGTTGGAACGAATGTCCAAGATACGTTCACGAATCGGAGCACAGAAATTATTGATATCTTCAGCCAACTGCTTTTTCAAATCTCCGTAACGGATCTCGCAATTGTTATATTTCTCATTGAAGAAATCGAAAGTATCTTTTGTCGATACGATCTCCATCATCGTAAACAGATTGGCAATCGGTTCGGGTTTCACGCTGTTCGGTTCCGTCGGACCTGCATCTGTCACAGCTTTCATCACCTTCTTCTTGATTGTCTTTTCATCGTCGATCAGGTAGATAGCATTACCTTCGCTCTTCCCCATCTTGCCGGATCCGTCCAGTCCGGGAACTTTGATCGCCTTATTGGAATAATAGAAAGAGGCGGGTTCCGGGAAACATTCGACTCCGTAAGTTGCATTGAAACGACGGGCAAAACGGCGCGCCATTTCCATATTTTGTTCCTGGTCTTTCCCTACCGGTACTTTCACCGCCTTATGAATAATGATATCGGCAGCCATCAGAGTCGGGTAGGTCAGCAAACCGGCGCTTACGCTATGTTTATTGCCTTCGTTGAAAATTTCCTTTTCCACATCCCCTTCCGTGGTGTTGACACGGTCGATGTGCAACTGCTGGCGTGCCTTATCCTTGAAAGAAGTAGTACGCATCAACTCGCCGATTCCCGCATTCATATTCAGATACAGATACAATTCGGGAATTTCGCGCACATCGCTCTGAAGATAGATGGTCGCTTTTTCCGGATCGATGCCACAAGCCAGATATTCGGCCAGGATCGTCTTTACACTGTTACGGATATTATCAGGATGCGGATGTGTAGTCAACGAGTGCCAGTCTGCAATAAAGAAAAAGCAATTATACTCATTTTGCATTTGCAAAAATCCTTTTACTGCTCCGAAGTAATTCCCCAGATGCAAATTACCCGTTGGGCGAATGCCACTTACTACTGTTTCCATTTTCTTTCTTAAATTATTAATATCAAATGGCGACAAAGATAGCAATTATTTTGACAGATTCCGAATCTTTATGCCTCCGGCTGATCCAATATCTCATCATGAAGATATGAAAAACAAAAATATAGTTCATGTCTATCAATAATTCGGACAAAGCCGTTACGATCATATCGTAATTAAATAATATTCGTATATTTGTATCGTGACAACATATTAAAAGCAAATAAAGTCATGAATAAATTGTTATACCTTTTATTGATCGCTGTCTGTTGGAGTTGCAGTCAGGATTCTGAAACAGAAAAACACCAGAGTAAACGGGATCAGGTGGTCGACGTACGGGACAAAATGAAAGAGTTTTCAACACAAGATGTGCTGATAGGCCGGATATCGAGGACTTATCTAATCGACAATTATTTAATTGTCACCGATTATAATTCACCGGACAAACTCATTCATCTGTTTGACAAAAACACATTCGAACATCTTGCCAGCAGTACATATCAGGGACAAGGTCCGGATGAGATTACAATTATAGGCCATGTCGGAATCGACGAGACGAACCGCCGCTTCTTTGTATCGGATCACGGCAAACTGAAAATATTCGCTTACGACCTGGACAGTGTTTTAACGACTCCGGAATATCAGCCAAGTGTAAAAATAGATATGAAGAAAAAACTGTTTCCGGATGATTATTTATATTTGAATGACACACTTTGCATTGCCAAAATCATCGAACCGATAGGTAACAACGATTATAAACCTTCGGTTGCCAGATGGAATATGGCAACCGGGGAAATAAATCCTATGCCATACGAATATCCCGATTTGAAAAAAGTCCGCTTCATATACGCTGCATCCGCAGAGCACCAATTATATGTCCAGTGTTATACTCAATACGACCTGATGACCATCTGTGATTTTAACGGGAATTTAAAATGCAATATCTACGGCCCGAAATGGGTAAACGAAAAAACACAAACCCAGCACTATTCTCTCGGAGTTGAATTTTGTGGAGATAAGATTCTGGCCCTTTATTCCGGTGGCGATCACCGCACAGACGCCTACTATCCAACAAAGTTCCTGGTCTTCGATTTAAATGGCAATTACCTCAAAACCCTGGAAACCGGATACATGATAACCGATTTCTGTTATGACAAAGAAAATAACCGGCTTATCATAAACTTAAACGATGAAATACAGTTCGCTTATTTGGATTTAGAAGGGATAATTTAGACTATATCAGTCCGACAGTCTTGGCTATGCAAAGAAACATTACTATCTTTGTTGTATTATGGACTGAATACACAATTCAGATAGATAAAAAGAGTAGATTCACATTCTGTCAGCCAACTTTGAACAAGTCTGTTTCCAGTATAATTTGGAAAGCCGGAAGAAAGATATCCTTCAAGCCTTTTCGCAATCGGATCACGATTTGTTCCAAGTGCTTTTTATCAGCACTCACGATTTATTTGCGTGTTTGGGATTAACCCAGACATGCAAGTTATTGACAAACTTTTCAAAGAACTCATTTTATTTACTGCCAGAGCCGCTTAGGATTGGCGAATTTTTAACGAGCTATTGTGTATGAAATATACCAAAGAAAAAATAGGACCTTATCTTATAAGTTTTTCCCATTTCCTCTGTCACTGTATCACTGATTTCTTTCTATCAGTTGATATTCAAATTGTCTGATTTGTGATACATGCCCGTTTTCTCTATCACTACCCTATCACTGGCAATAGCAGTTTTTCTCATCCCTGTAAATCACGCGATTATTTTATGTAAAAACGAGTGCAAAATAGGTAAAACCGGGTGGTTTTCATTGTCTAGCACGGTACTTTAGTTGCCGGACACCCCCATGTTGCCATCCTTAACACCCGGGTGTAGAGAGTCGGTACACCCGGGTGTTAAGGATGGCAACATGGGGGTGTTTACGGAATTATGTGCTTGTCTTTGGCAAAAAAAGAGAGGGCTTTTGTGAATGAAGAACCGTATTTCGCCGATTTAATACCTGTTATATTCATTTTTACATTTGTTTATTCGATTATTCTATATGCTTTTTCCAAAGCATATAGAATACAGCATACTGATTATCAATAATATAACAAAAATCATGTTCCAGAGGTGATAGAGGAGTGATAGAGGAAAACGTCTTGTATCACTGTCTCTGACGCTTGAATATTAATAGCTACAACCTTTGGAGTGATGGAGTGATAGAGGATTTGCAGAAAACTTCATATGTAGATCACAACCCTGGAAAATTTTGATGCGGTTGTCCTGAAAGTGGCAGGAATATGCCAAATTTTGAAGAACGCCCCGGTTATGATCCGCGTGACCTACTACGGGTATCCTCCAGCCCGATGTTGCTCTCCCGGACAGTTCCAATATTCAGGCGATAAGATAAACCGGAAGCATTTTCAATAGACAACTCCGGAAAAGTTGTCAAATCTTCTCGCAGTCGCATTATGGTTTGCGTCATAGATTTCTTTATCGCTCGGTTTTGCTGCCTATTTTCTTCTGTCGATTCATCTTCGCTCAAAGGCCGCCCTAACACATCATTACAAAAAACAGGATAGCTGACAGTATGATCCGGTGCTTCCCAAAAACAGATAAAAGCACGTAAACGGTTTCTTGCCAAAAAAACTTTATGATCCTGATCTTTCAATTCTCCCGTTTTCTTGCTGAAAAAAACATCCTGCGCTATCTCTATCCACTCCGAAGCATCCGAAGAAAACGCTACCGGTACGGGCGTAACAGGAGTAACAGCCGCTTTATTATACTCCACCTTTTTGCGCCGTTGCCATATATACATTATAATAACAAGAATGCACCACAACAAAATCAGCCCCCAAATCAGAGGCATCCGGCTAAATAAATAGGAATGGGGGAACAGGACATACGCTTGTAGTTCTATTTGCCTTTGATCCTGTTCTACGCCAAAGACAATGGGGTCTAAAGCGATCCCTGCCCGAGATAACAGTTTATTCGAACAACTGACAAGGCTGTCACCCTGTAAAAGAAACGGCTGTCTGGGCAATTATGCCTTCACTTTTTAGTTCTTCTTGAAAAAGACTGTCGAGGGTAAAGGCACGATTGGGATTTTCGAATGCTATGAACATCTGAAAAAACCATTCTCTTTTATCGGGCAAAGTAAGACTGTCCTCCTGCTTATTCTTTTTATACTTAACTTTTCCTTTTTCAGTTTCAATAATGACAGAATCCGATCGGAGTTCAGTTTTCAAATCTCCCAAAAACATCTGTTCAGGTTGCATCAGCACCTTTTCCTGTTCTACAGATTGTTTAAACAAATAAAAAGTTCTTTGAATCTCTATGTTTTTTACAGATATGACATATCGGTAAGATAAAAACACAACCAAAATCGTTAAAACCAATATCCCCCAAAAAACTATAATACTCCTGTGTTTTTCCATTTTTCTCTCAATTTGTGAGACAAAAGTAACAAAATCAGCAAGCCGCGTCAACACTTTGGCAACATTTCACTGGAAACAGCAAAGTGTTTCCATTTTAAGTTGACAATCTTAAACCGGAAGATTACTTTTACGCTCAAAAAAGGAACATGAAAAAGAAAACAGTATTAAAATTGCTTTTTATTACAAGTTGTTTGGTGGCTATGTATAGCCTGTTTTATAGTCATGAAACAAATACACTGGACAGTCTGGCTTTTCAGAATATTGAAGCGTTGGCCCAAAGTGAAAACGATGCAGGAGCCTATTGCTACGGTATCGGTTCAGTCGATTGCCGAGGCCACAAAGTAGAATATAAAATATCAGGTTATAGTTTAGAATAATTGTGAAACGTTTTGCATACATATTATTAATAGGTATCAGTGCGATAATCTCCTGTACCGATTCCCCCGGTACTTACTACCCACGATATTCGACTTTTCCCAATGAAAAGGCAATAAGTGCGCGGGTGATCGAACTGGACACTGCCCTCTTCCGCTACCCATTCCGGGTAGCGGTCAAAGACAGTATAGCTATTGTAATGGATTTGCATAACGCAGACAATTATTTTCATGCTTTCACATATCCGAATTGGAAACATATTGTTTCTTTTGGCAAACGGGGTGAAGGACCGGAAGAAATGCTTTCGGCCGAAACATTCCAGTTCAACTCCCTCGATTCCATATATGCACTCGATGCAAACAAGATGCAGATCTCACGCTGGGCGATTTCAGCAAAAGACCATTCAGCTACAAGACAGGAAGTGATACGATTAGATAAAAATCTAATCCGTTCATTAGATTTCTGTGCCACAGACTCTTGTTTTCTGATCCCGGACTATTTAGGAGAGCACCGATATTGGCAAGTCAATTACAGTGGTAAACCTATCAGAAGCATCGGTAAAATACCTACCGAAAAAGATTTGGCTTCGGAAATCCGCCCAGCATTAGCACAGGCATGGCGTAGTTTTATCGATTACAACCCGCACAATGGCATATTGGCAATGGTCACCCAATTAGGGGAATCCATCGAAATATACAATACCAAAGAGAATACCCATACCGTATTATACGGTCCGAACGGCGAACCCCGGTTTAAAAGCATCAAAGGTGAAGGCTTCCCGACCGGAATTATGGGATTCAGCGATATTGTTATCACTGACAAATATATCTATAGCGTATTCCAAGGAATCCGGTTTAAAGACAAATTAGCCTCTTATCAACGGGGCGAAAAGCCGGAAGACGGAGGGCGTTATATATATGTATTCGACCTGAAAGGAAATCCCATACAAAAATACACCTTAGACAAACCCATATACGGAATCGATATAAACGAAAAAACAAAGACGGTCATCGCCACATGTGTAGAAAGCGACGAGCCGATCATGGAATTTAAAATATAACAATAGATGAAACCACTGTTATACATATTATCTATATTCTTTTTGTTAACCTCTTGCAAAGAAGACAAGAAAGAGCAATTTGCCCGTTTAGTTCAGGAATGGCAGGGAAAAGAGATCGTGTTTCCGCAGGATATGGCTTTCACCCGTTTCGTCACTGAGCAGGTGGAATACCGGATACCCGATACAGAATATAAAGTGCTGATTTATGTCGATTCAACAGGTTGCACCAGTTGCAAATTGCAACTGCCGAAATGGAAAGAATTGATCGCCCATGTCGATTCGGCAACAAACAGCAACATCCCGTTCATCTTCGTCTTCCAGTCGAAAGATGACAAAGAGTTGCGATATATCCTGAAACGCGACAACTTCGACCGTCCGGTCTGCATCGATCGGGACAGCCGATTGAACAAGTTGAACCGATTTCCGCAAGATATTACATTTCAGACTTTCTTGCTTGATAAGAATAATAAGGTGAAGGTGATCGGCAATCCGGTGCATAACTTGGCTGTCAGGGATTTGTATTTGAAACAGATGACCGGGAAAATATCACCGGGGCGCGACCGGATCAAAACGACGGCAAAAGCCATAAACAGCGAAGTAGACTTCGGCGCATTTTCGAAATCCGAAGAGAAAACGGCTGTTTTTGAAATAGAAAACACGGGAGACAATCCCCTTGTCATATTGGATATCAGTACCACTTGCGGTTGTACGACTGCAAACTATGACAAACGCCCAGCGAAGCCGGGAGAGCGGCTTCGTATTGAAGTCAGGATGACACCGAAAGACACAGGCTTTTTCGATGAAATCGTCACACTTAAATGTAACACAGCAAGTCCTGTCAAAGTAAAAATAAGAGGGCAAGTTCAGTAATTGAACGAAAGGGAGCCTGCCTGAAAAGCCTCAGAAACTACGACGGCAAGCTCCCCGAAACCCCTTAGAAAGGAGGTGTATGATGGTAATATAAACCGGACAAAACAGAATGATGCAAGTTCAGTACATCATTTGGCTATCTTGTTGCTTTAAAAGAATGAACAAAGATAGGGAATTTACTGAATCAAAAACGATAAAACAAAATACGAAAATGAAAAAGCGTATACTTGGAGCAGCACTTTTAGTAGCAATAGCAGTGGCTGCCGGCTGGAATTACAATCAGAGTAGAAATGAAGTGCCGCTGTCAGATTTAGCATTAGCTAATGCGGAAGCGTTAGCCCAAGGCGAAACAGATTGGGGAAATTGTACTTATTATGGTTGTATTGTTGATTTTAGTAGTACCTGTAATGTATATTCATCCATTTGGGGAAATTTAATAAAAGTTTGTCCAAACATGAGAGGATAAAACGTGTCGAATAAAGAAAGTGACTGAAGGAGCCTCTTCAGCACTTTCTAAAATAAATATACCATGAAATTAATCATCATATTATTATTGTTTCCCTTCGTCACATGGGGGCAAAATCTATTTCCATCCAAAGGTGTTCGCCGTACGACAACCCCTAACAATGGAAAGTTCGTAGATAGTCCGTCTTTCAATAGTGAAAGTAGAACTATCAGTAATAAAGCGACTAAAGAAAAAACCAACTACAAAATCTACACAAAGGAATACGTGGATCAAAAACATATACCAGATGAATTTGAACTGACTGAATTTGCTTATCCGAAAAAAGGAAGTACTGTGTCTTGGATCTTGACTCCGGATACATCAAATTGTCGACATGTGAAAATTTTCTCTTTTTATAGATCTGGCTCCATGTCTCTTCGAGAAAAAGTAACAACTGATTTGAACAAATATTTCGACTATAAGTTTTTCGACTATACCAAAGAGATGATTTACAATAAAGAGATTCCGTTATTGATCATATATGAGGCTGATATAGAAGATAGGATCAAACAAAAAACATTAAAATCCTTTTTGCATGACGGGAAATTGGATCCGAATGAAAAAGATCTCATCACGTCAAAGTTAAATCGTTACATAATAGTATATTATATAGCCAATTAAAAAATAAAGGTTATGAAAATTGCAAAATTTATCAGTATATGTATTTTTATTACATTTTGTTCTTGTAACAACAAAGGAGTTTATGAGAATTGCATATCTTTCAAATTGACAGATTTCTTGGATAAAGGCGAGATTAAAGGCACTGATCTTCAATTTTCTAAAGAGGTAATGCGTCCGACAGCATTACATATAGAAGATTCAATCCTTATTCTAAAAGAAGATATGGATGAACATATATTGCATATGTATAATGTTAATACAGGAGAGAAAGTTAACACATCTATTTCTTTTGGAAATGGCCCTGGAGAATTTCTTCATATACAACAAATACAATCATCTGACAGCCTATTATGGCTATCAGATGCACAAAGACCATTCATATCTGCTTATCGTAAAAAAGACATCTTATTTTCAGATACTATATCACCAACAGCAATAAAAGAAGTTATGCTGCCTGATCTTTTTGGGAATATCGTTATTTTACCCAATCACCATTTTATGACAACAGCTTATAATAGTACTCAAAAGCGTTTATCATTCTACGACTCAGAAGGCAAATTTATAGAAACAAAAGGTGAATACCCGGAATATGGAGAGATATTGACCCCTTTTGAAAAAATAGAAGGACTTTCCTGTTATGCTACCCTGTCTCCGGATAAAAATGGGATCTTCCTTTTTTATAAACAAACAGATTTAATAGAGCTATATGATATATATGGCAATTTAAAAAAAAGAATACAAGGTCCTGATTTGTTTTTTCCAGTAATCAAACAGACTATTCAAGATGAATCAGTTCATGTTAATTCTGTTTCAGGGCAATCACGAGATGCATATTTTTCACCTTTATCCATAAATGGGAGAGTATATGTTTTATACTCTGGGATCTATTTTAATCGTGAAAACCACAAATATCTAAAAGATCAACTTTTTGTATTTGACGATAAAGGAAATCCTCTACAACGATATACATTGGATTCGCCTATTTTCACCTTTACAATCAATCCTACGACAAATAAATTGTATGGATTAAGTGATAATCCTGAATTTCATGTGATAGAATATCAATTATAATTAAAGAGAAACATGGGAAAGAAAATCATCGGCGTAATCGCTTTTGCAGCGATCGCCGCCGCAGGCTGGAACTACCAGCAAAACAAAAATGAGGTTCAACTCTCTGACTTGGCATTGGAAAATGTCGAGGCTTTAGCTTGGGATGAGAATAAATCAAACTATCATTTGTTTCCATGTCCATCAAGTTCCGGAAATGAATGCCGTTTTAAAGACAGTGAACGTCCTGAATGTTATGGTCCAACGTATTGTAGATAACCATGTACAAATTACTATTTCATTATTTATGCATAATTTGCATTAGTATATCTTGCTCTCAGAGAAGAGAAAATATAAAGACCGTTGATAATGACTTAGTTGAAATACAGAAGGAGGAACTTTTTTTCCCTCCTTCTGACGTATTACAACTAAAGTCCTATTATTTGTCTTCTTCGGTACAAGTAGGTGCTAAACATATATTGATTGGATATAACCATAAGGAACATGCTTTGGATTGTATCGATCTTCTGGAGAAAAAAATCATTCAAATTCCGTTACAAACAAGTGGTCCTAACGCCATAACTCGTTTAACTGGAATTTTTGCATATCAAAAAGACTCCATTTGGGTTGCTGATGAATCGGAATCCGTATTCCTGATTGATCCGAAAGGGAATGTGTTGAAACGTATTCAAATCCGTAATTCTTTGCAAGAAGACGAGGAATTGATCATAAATACGAATCATGCTATGTCTACAATTCGTTTGTATTACAATGCCCTGCACCAGTCGCTGCTATGCACGGTAAAAGATAGGTCTGTTTCGCCACCCCGATTCAAAGTAAAAGAAATTTTCCTCGAAGAAAACCAAAAGGTAAAAACTTTCAATTTATCTCCATCTATTGCGGAACCAGACATAAGCAAAGGGTATGCGAACATGAGTGAACCGAATGTCAACTTTCGGGATGATTACATTTTATATAATTATCCGATAGAATCACATCTCTACAAGATCGATTTGAACACAGGATCTGGAAAAATGTACAAAGCTGATAGCGATTACACTTCCAATAAAGCTCAAAAGTGTAAATCCAAAACAGATTATACAGAATGGCAAAGACACGGATTTGAAAATCCTCATTTTTTTGATATCATGTATCTTCCGACATGTGATATGTATGCCCGTTTGCATGTGGATGCCATTGATTTCGGTAAAAACGAAAACCTGGAATTATTATCCAGAGAACGGGATTTTTATTTATGTCTGTTTGATAATGAGCTTAATAAAATAAAAGAAATCAAACTGCCCATAAACACATTCAATCCTTATACAGGCTGGTGTCAGCTTCATGATGGAATCCTTTTTTTTGTAGATAAAATTACAGATCAAGAGATTTCCGAAGATTTAGAAGTGCATATCTTTCATCCTGTCATGATAAAGAATGATTGAAATATAGTTTCTCCCCTAAAACAATGAATATGAGATTGCAATATAAAACAACTACAAAATATCTGTTTTTTTCGTTGCCTTTCTACTTGATGCTTTTTGCTTGCGGCTTACAAATAACCGATGTGGAATACGCTCTGCGGGAAGCCGGAGAAAACAGAGGGGAGCTTGAAGCGGTTTTGTCGCACTACGCAAAACTGGATGATCGGCAGAAACTGGAAGCAGCCCAATACCTGATTCGATACATGCCTTACCATACTTCTTATGATAAAGGCATTGAGGACTATTATCACGCCATTGATTCTGTCGTTGCTTTATCAGAAGACAAACTTGAACAAGAAAAACATATCGAATCGCTTCGTCTTAGATTTGAAAGTAAATATAAACAGAAACGGGATATAGAGGTTATCACTTCGGAGTTTCTTATTCAGTCAATCGATGAAGCTTTCAAACAATGGAGAGAATGCGAATGGGCCGAACATCTGGATTTCGAACAATTTTGTGAATATCTATTACCTTATAAATGTTTTGAAGGGCAGCCGCTTACCGAATGGAGGAATGCCTATTACGATATTTGTAAAGGAGATATTGATCTGGCATATTTGTGTGACGAGTATAAACGAAATCCAATTTTTGCAGCAACAGAAGTGAATAACCAAATGAAAAACACACCTCAAAGTTTTGGATTATTAAAGACACTTCCGATTTATGATCCTGATATCATACTGAAACTTCCTTTTTCTAATTGTGCCACGTATTGTTTAGGGGCTGTCTTAATCATGCGTAGTAAAGGAATTCCTGTCGCTTATGATTTTACGCCCAATTGGTCTACAGGTAATAATGGACATTCTTGGAATACAGTTTATACAACGCGTTTTGGAAACTTGGAGTTTGCGCCCCATACGACAGATCCGGGCACAGTTCATTATCCATATTTGAAAGTCCCTAAGATTTTCCGCAATGTGTACAAACCCAATGAAGAGTATCTGAAAATCGCAACTGAGAAATATATCCCACCCAAACTCAGGAATATGTTTATACGAGATGTTACCGCTGAATATATGCCCACGATTGACATACGTATTCCGTTGCAGGAATCATTGAAGAGTGGACAATCTCCATTTATAGCCATCTATGATGGAAATAATTGGACTCCTGTCTATTGGGGGAAAATAGCTGGTAGTCATGTGGTTTTCGAAAGAATGGGACTGAATACCTGTTATATCGCCTTGGCGTATGACTCTAATGGCAATGCTATTCCGATCAGCAAACCGTTTTTGGCTTCTGCTTCGAAGCATATCCAATTTATAGAACCAGACACTTCAGCTTTTCGTACGATCAGATTGAATCGAAAATATCCTTTGGGAGACAATGTATTTTCTATTAGAAAAAAAATAACAGGAGGTATTATCGAAACTTCTGAAAACAGGGAATTTGATCATACAAAGAAAATAGCGGAATTACCTCAAGGGAATTTAACAAATGGCACAGTGTTTCTTGATAAAAATGCCGAATATCGATATTGGCGTTTTACATCTTCTGATACAAGTCAGTGTGACATGGCTGAAATTTATTTCTATGATGAACATGATTCGATCATTCAAGGCAACATTATCAAATGTACAAATTCGATTTTTGATAAAAGCAACAACGCAGCTAATATAGCAGATGGTGATCAATTGACAAATTTCAGTGCCAAAGGAGAAGATTGGGTCGGTTTTGATTTTTGCCGGCCAGTAAATATATCCAAAATTTCGTATATTCGTCGTTGTGATGGAAATTCTATTCAGCCAGGATTGGAGTATTCTTTATATTATTGGGATAATAATAATTGGCAACTTATCAATACCAAAATAGCGAATGATGTTTTTATCGAATTTGAAAATGTGCCTCAAAAAGCCCTTTTGGCCATTAAATGCTCGCAGGGAAAGCAACAAAGAATATTCGTTTGTGATGAAGATAATAAAATTGACTGGTATTGATTGTAGCAACCTGAATATAAAATGATATATTTTTTAATCTAAAAGATAGATTGTGAAACGATGGATTAACATTATTGAATCTATTTCTCGCTTTGGTGGTTCTGATCGCCTTTTGGCTCTTCTCCCAAGTCTTCCTCCTCGCCTCCTTCCGCATCCCCAGCGACTCGATGGAGCCGGAACTGGTCGAAGGGGATTTCGTGGCGGTCTGGAAACCGACGCTCGGCGCACGGCTGTTCGACCTCAACGCGACGCTGCGGCTGGAACAGACCGAGATACACCGCACACCGGGATTTCGGAAAGCCAAGCGGGGCGACGTGCTGGTCTTCAACTTCCCGCATCCCAACGGCTGGGACAAGATCGAGATGCATATCCTGAAATACTACATCAAACGGTGTATCGGATTGCCGGGCGACACGCTTTCCATCCGGAACGGAAGGTTCCGGATAAACGGCACGAACGAACCGCTCGGAAACATGGATTCGCAGGAACGCATCGGGCGGACGTTGCCGGGAGAGTTTCCGGACGGTGTCTATAAGGCATTCCCGTTCGACTCCGTCATCAGTTGGAACATCCGGAATTTCGGACCGCTCTATGTCCCGAAAGCCGGTGACAAGGTCGAAATGAACCGGGAAAATTATCTGTTATACCGCAAGCTGATCGCATGGGAACAAAAAAGCGGAAATCAACTATAATGATTCAACCGTTTTCCTGAACGGCGAACCGATACGGGAATACCGCTTCTTGAAAAACTATTATTTCATGGCGGGTGACAAAGGCCTGAACTCGCAGGACTCGCGCTATTGGGGCTTGTTGCCGGAAGAATATATCGTCGGCAAGGCGGCATTTGTCTGGAAATCGGTCGATCCGTACACCGGGCAGTTCCGCTGGGATCGGTTCATGAAGAAAATCGAATAAAAAACGGATAAGCATGGAAATAAAATACACCGGCATGGAACTCAAATTGCATAGGCATGGAATCCGGACTGCACTGGCATCCGTTTTCGGGGCGATGCTGATCGCCACGCCGTTCGTCGGCGACAGCGCATTGGCGAACGGCATTGTGACGGGAAAAGTCTTCTGGTTCCACCTGTCGATGGCGCTGATGGCGATCGGGACGGTTGTGACGGCATGGCCTGGCGGGAGGAAAAGCATCCCGTTTGCATTGCCGGACGGATTGTTGCTCCTCTTTGCCGGGATCACGCTCGCGACATACGACCGGCAGCTCGATCCCGAACCCGAAAAACTGCTTTTCGGCGGGCAGTTGGTCGTGTTGTGGTTTCTGTTGCGCTATTTTCTTACAGAGGCTCCTTGCCTGAAGTTCTTTTTCTTATTTGTGCTGATGCTCACCGGACTGGTCGAAGCCGTCTGGGGAATGCAGCAATTGCATGGCTATGCCTATTCCAACCATTCGCTTTTCCGGCTGACGGGTTCTTTCTTTAATCCGGGGCCTTACTGCGGGTACTTAGCGGTCGTGCTGCCGGTTTGCCTGTGGACGGCGTTGCGGTTTCAAAAGGGGATGCATTATTTCGGTTGGGTATGCGCCGGAGCTATCCTGATTGTCCTGCCTGCCGGAATGAGTCGGTCGGCGTGGATGGCGGCGGTCGTGGCTTGCGGATGGGTGTACTGGACGGAACGGATCGGATGGGAGAAGACGAAAGCTGTATGTCGAAGGTATAAGAATGCTACAATTCCTTTTATTGCAATTGTGGCGATATTGGTGGGATGTACCATTGCCGGGGTTTACGGGATGAAACAAGATTCGGCGGACGGGCGATTGCTGATGTGGAAAGTGACGGTGAAAGCGATTGCCGGACAGCCGCTTGCAGGAACGGGGTTAGGCGGATTCCCGGCGGCATACGCGGAGGCGCAAGGCGGGTATTTCGCAACAGGGAACGCAACAGACCGGGAGAAACGGGTGGCGGGATGTCCCGAATATGCGTTCAACGAATACCTGCAGATCGGGCTGGAACAGGGGTCGGAGGGTTGATCGTGTTCGTGGCATGGCTGGGGAGCATGGCGTACTATGGAATCCGGAACAGGCAGCAGGGAACGGCCGGTGGCGTGTTGGCGTTAGCGGTGTTCGCGGTGTCGTCCTATCCGTTGCAGTTGCCGTCGTTTTGGGTGGCGTTGGTGTTTTTGGGGGCGATATGCGTGACGGAAGATGGGACGCGGACAAGATCATCTGCCCTATCCGTATCACCGGTGTGCCATATTACGATGATAAGTCTGTTGTCGCTTGCCTCCGTCTGTCTGTTCATCTTGCAGAAAGGGCAATATGAGGCATATAAACGATGGGGACGGATGCAGATGATCTACAACAACAAGGCGTATGAATCGGTTGCGGAAGATTATCACAGTTTGCATGACAAGCTAAAGCATAAACCTGAATTCTTGTTCGAAGAGGCGCAATGCCTCAGCAAGACGGGACAACACGCCGAAGCGATACGGGTGCTGGAACGGGCGAAGCGGCTGAGCGGAGACCCGATGATCCGGTACATGATCGCCAAAAACCGGCAGATGCTCGGAGATTACCGGGAGGCGGAAGAAGAATTGCTTCAGGCTATCGGGATACTGCCGGAGAGATTGTATCCATATTATTTGTTAGCCAAGCTATATGCAGAGCCGGAGTTCTACCAGGTGGATAAATTGCGGGCTGCCGCCGGAGCTGTGCTGACCAAAGAACCGAAGGTGGAAAGTACGGCAATCCGGGAAATGAGGGAAGAAGTAAAAAAGATAATAGAAAAAAAGTAATTACGAAAGGATCGTAACTAAAATATGTTTGTATATTTGCGAAACAACTTTGATAAAAACAATAAAATATGAAATACTACAAATTGTTTGCTATACTGATTCTGGCCGGGATGATGGCTTGCTCCGGTGAAAAGAAAGAGAAAGGTTCCGAAGAAAGCGTAGAAACCGTTCTGCCGGATGAGACAAACGAGGTGACGGTGATGAAGTTGAATACTACTGATTTCAACCACGAACTGATCAGTAACGGCAAACTGTCAGCCCGAAACTTTGTCGACCTAAAATTCGAATCGGCAGAACCGATCGCCAAGATATATGTGAAGAACGGCGATCGCGTGACGAAAGGGCAAAAGCTCGCAGAACTCTCAACCTTCCGCCTTGCCAACAAGACAGCGCAAGCCAAAGATGCACTCGAACGCGCCAAACTGGAACTGCAAGACGTACTGATCGGACAGGGCTACAAACTGGAAGATTCTACAAAAGTACCGCCCGCAACCATGCAGTTAGTCAAGGTAAAAAGCGGGTATGACCAGGCACTGATCTCTTGGCAGCTTGCCAAATACGAACAACGAAACGCAGTCCTGACCGCCCCTTTCGACGGTGTCGTCGCTAACCTGTTCGCCAAACAGTTCAATACGGCTTCTACCTCCGATGTTTTCTGTTCCATTATCGATACCCGCACATTGGAAGCCGCTTTCACAGTTTTGGAAAGCGAACTGCCGCTTATCAAAACAGGCGATCGTGTAGAGGTAGCTCCTTTTGCCTTGTCCGATGTCACGGCTGACGGCCGTATATCCGAAATAAACCCGCTGGTAGACAAAGACGGGATGGTACAGGTGAAAGCTGCCGTAAACGATAAAGGTAAGTTGTTCGAAGGGATGAATGTACGAGTAAGTATCCATCGTTCGCTGGGTAAACAGTTGGTCGTTCCCAAAAGCGCTGTCGTACTCCGTTCCGGCAAACAGGTTGTATTCACATTAACGGAAGACAAAGCATACTGGAACTATGTACATACAGGTTTGGAAAATGCCGACAGCTATACGATCATTGACGGACTGAAAGAAGGGGATATCGTGATTACAAGCGGTAACATTAACCTGGCTCACGAAGCACCGGTCAAAGTAATTGACAATTAAAAATGGACAATTGACAATTCAGAAATCATAATTTATAAATCATAAATCATAGTTCTAATACATGATAAAGTTTCTACTACAACGCCCTATCGCGGTATTGATGGCTTTTACGGCTTGCTTTATCGTGGGACTGGTTACTTACTTCACCATTCCGGTGTCGTTGCTGCCTGATATTGCAATTCCGGAGATCACCGTACAGGTATCCGGCCAGAACACTTCGGCACGCGAATTGGAAAACACAGTAGTAAAAACCATCCGCCAGCAATTAATGCAGGTTGCCAGTTTACGCGACATCCACAGTGAAACACGCGACGGTGCTGCCATCATACGCCTAAACTTCGATTTCGGAACAAATACGGATCTGGCTTTTATCGAAGTCAACGAAAAGATAGACGCAGCTATGAACTACCTGCCACGTGAAGTAGAACGTCCACGGGTAATCAAAGCCAGTGCCACTGATATTCCCGTATTCTGCTTGAATCTGACATTGAAAAGCGACAGCGCTTACAGTGAAATAAACGAAGGATCGTTCCTCGACCTTTGCCAGTTTGCCGAAACGGTGATCAAACGTCGTATCGAACAGTTGCCCGAAGTGGCAATGGTAGATGTGACCGGAATTCTGAAACGGCAGTTACAGATTGTTCCGGACATGAAGTTGCTGAAAATGTCGGAGATCACACTTGACGATCTGGAGGCCGCACTGACATCTAACAATATAGAACCGGGTAGCATGACCGTACGTGACGGCTATTACGAGTACAATATCAAGTTCTCGACACTGCTGCGCACACCGGAAGATGTCGAGAATATTTATATCAGGAAAAATAACCATATTTTTCAACTGAAAGATTTGGCACGCATCTCCGTCGTGCCGGAGAAAGAGACCGGAGCTTCCCTTTCCAACGGGAAACGGGCGGTAACGCTGGCTGTAATCAAGCAGGCGGATGAAAATATGGATAACATGAAAGAGGCATTGGCAGAAGTGACGGATTACTTTGCTTCCGTCTATCCGGATATCGATTTCAGTGTCAGCCGCAACCAGACGGAATTGCTGGATTATACCATCTCGAACCTGAAACAAAACCTGTCGTTGGGTTTCCTTTTCATCTGTATCGTCGCCATCCTTTTCTTAGGGGATATCAAGAGCCCGGCAGTAATCGGGTTAAGTATGGTGGTGAGCCTGATCATCAGTTTCCTTTTTTTCTACCTCTGCAAGATGTCGCTGAATATCATCTCCATCTCCGGGTTGATCCTGGCTTTGGGTATGATGATCGACAGTTCGATCATCGTAACGGAAAACATTACCCAATACAGGACACGAGGAGACTCGCTGGAAGAGGCTTGCAATAAAGGGACGACCGAAGTAATTACTCCGATGCTGAGTTCCACTTTTACGACAATTGCCGTCTTCGTTCCGCTTGTGTTCATGAGCGGAATAGCAGGAGCGATCTTCTTCGACCAAGCCTTTGCCGTCACCGTCGGTCTGATGGTTTCCTATTTCACGGGAATCATGCTGCTGCCGGTACTCTACAAACTGGTATACAGTATTCCGGACATCAAACATAAGGATTTCAATATGCGAATCAACAATCTGGTAAAAGAGCATACATTGGACCGCTTCTATGATACCGGAGTGGATTTTGTGTTCCGTCACAAAACGGCAAGCCTGATTTTCATTGCCATTACGCTCCCGCTTTGCGCCTTTCTGTTCTACGAAATACCGAAAAGCCGTATGCCGGAGATAGACCAGAACGAACTGATCGCTCATGTGGAATGGAACGAAAACATCCATATCGATGAAAACCAGAGCCGTGTCAGCCAGTTATTCGCCTCTATCGACAATCAGGTACAAGAACACACGGCCTATGTCGGGCAGCAGCAATTCCTGTTGAACCGGGATCGCGAGATGTCGGTTTCCGAAAGCGAGTTATATTTCAAGACGGAGAAACCAACCGGAATCGCTCCTTTACAAAAATCGGTGGAAAAATGGATCAAAACGCATTACCCGATGGCAGTGATATCCTTCTCGCCTCCCGAAACAGTATTTGAAAAGCTGTTTGTGACAGGTGAAGCCGACATTGTCGCCGAATTGCACACCCGCAATAAATCTGAAGCACCGGAAGCCTCCGTCTTGAATAAAATAGAACAGCAAATCGAGGCGAAAACAGGACATACTCCTGTCGGTATCACCTTCGACAATCAGTTAAATATCACAATAGACAGACAGAAACTTCTGCTTTATAACGTCGACTACAACGAAGTGTACCGGTTGCTGAAAACGGCATTCAAAGAGAATGAAGTAGCAACGCTCCGCTCCTACCAACAATATCTGCCAATCGCATTGGCCGGAGAGGAACAAACGGTAAATGAGGTCTTACAGAAAACATTGGTAAACACTGTTCCTGACACGGAAGGCAACGTACGATATATCCCGCTGCAATCGCTGGTGCGTGTCACTCCGGGAGAGGACTTGAAAACGATCACGGCAGGAAAGAACGGAGAATACATTCCATTCAGTTTCTATGATATAGACAATGCCGAACAGTTGATGGAAAATGTAAAAAAAGAAATCGATACAGACTGGGATATCGATTTTTCAGGAAGTTTCTTTTCCAACCGGCAGATGCTGAACGAGCTGGTCGTGATTTTGTTCATTTCGATCCTACTGATGTATTTCATCCTGGCAGCCCAGTTCGAAAGTTTCCTGCAGCCGCTCATCGTGCTGCTTGAAATTCCGATCGATGTGGCAGCCTCCTTGCTGGTGCTCTGGATATGCGGCCATACCATGAACCTGATGAGTGCCATCGGTATCGTCGTGACCTGCGGTATCATCATCAACGACTCCATCCTGAAACTGGATGCTATCAACGAACTCCGCAAAGAAGGGGTTCCTCTTATGGAAGCCATACATGAAGCCGGACGGCGGCGCCTGCGCCCTATCATCATGACATCATTAACGACAATATTCGGAATGGTTCCGCTGCTTTTCACATTCGATATGGGCAGCGAACTGCAAAAGCCGCTCTCCATCGCCATGATCTCGGCCATGCTGATCGGTACGGCAGTCAGCCTTTTTGTCATACCACTGATATACTGGTTCATTTATCGCAAACATGAGGTTGGTAATTTGAATGTTGAAAATTGAAAATTGGAAGTTATGGACAGGAAATTCATTTATAGATATGTCATCACGTTGTTGATGCTTGCATGCGTGTTCGGAGGAAAAGCGCAGCTCACACTGACGCTGGAACGAACTATCACACTGGCGGCCGACAGTTCGCTGGACGCTTTCCGATACAAAAATATGTATCTGGCCGGCTACTGGGAATACCGGACTTACAAGGCCGGCCGTCTGCCAAGCCTTACCCTAAATCTGACGCCGGCACAATACCGCCGTTATTTTACCCAACGATATGACTCGGAGGCTGATATCGACGTATATAGAAAACAACAATCGTTTTATGCGGGCGGGCAATTGGAGATCGAACAGAATTTCGACCTCTTAGGCGGTACATTCTATTTGGATACAGACTTGGATTATATGCGCTATTTCGGCGACCAAACTTATAACCAGTTCTCATCGGTTCCGATCCGCCTCGGCTACCAGCAAGACTTATTGGGGTATAACGCTTTTAAATGGGAACGGAAAATCGAACCGTTGAAATACGAGAAGGTCAAGAAAGAACTATTATATAATGTAGAGCAAATGAGCGAGCAAGCAACGACCTATTTCTTCGCTCTGGCAATGGCACAGGTGGAATATGATCTGGCCAAGGAAAATGTCGCCACGACCGACACACTGTACCGGACAGGGCAGGAACGGCATAAGATAGCTTCTATCAGCCAAGCGGATTTGCTGACACTGAAATTGGATGCCGTAAACGCACGCAACACGTTGAAAAATGCGGAAATCGCCCTGAAACGTGCCATGTTCAGCCTCGCCTCTTACTTGAACTTCGACAAGAATACAGAAATACGCCTGCGCCTCCCAAGCCGCCCGCGCAATATGGAAATCTCGGTCGACAAAGCACTCGAATTGGCACGTGCAAACAACCCGACCTTTCTGGAGTTGCGCCAGCAAATATTAGAAGCCCAGCAGCAGGTAGACAAAACCAAGAAAGAAGCGATGTTCAACGCCCAGATCAATGCCAGCGTCGGATTCAACCAAGTGTCCAAGAACATACAGGACGCCTACAAAAATCTGCAACAGCAGGAAATCGTCTCTTTGTCTGTTTCGATCCCGTTGGTAGACTGGGGCGTACGAAAAGGGAAGCATAATATTGCCAAGAACAACCTGCTTGTCACCGAAACATCCGCCAAACAAAAAGAATTGACAGTAGAAGAAGACGTGATTATGACAGTCGGCGACTTCAATATCCAGCAAGCCCTGATTGGGAGTGCCGAAGAAGCGGTAGACCTGGCAGAAACAGCCTACAGCGAAACCAAGCAACGCTTCATGATCGGAAAAGCGGATATCAACAGTCTTACTCTGTCGCTGAACCGCCAACAGGAAGCGCAGCGGAACTATATTTCGGCTTTACAGAACTACTGGCTGAGCTATTATAAGATCCGAAAACTGACGTTGCACGATTTCGAAACGGGAGTTTCCCTTTCGAACGAGTTCGAATATAAATACGGATTGTAACAAAAAATGAATAATGAGTGCATCTCCTAAAATATCCTCTTTCACCATCATCGTCACCTTCCTTTGCGTGGCGCTGGCGGGGATTGCCTTTATACCGCTGCTGCCGATCAAGCTGTCGCCGTCACGCACGCTGCCACAGTTGACTATCAGCTATAACATGCCGGGCAATTCGGCACGCGTGATAGAGATGGAAGTGACCTCGCGGCTCGAAGCGATGTTGGCACGCATCAAGGGGATCAAGGAGATCAATTCCACTTCCGGCAACGGATGGGGATATGTCACGCTCGAGCTGGACAAGCATACCAATATCGATGCCGCCCGTTTCGAAGCGTCTACCATCATCCGACAGACATGGCCCAGCCTACCGGACGGACTGAGCTATCCGGTCCTGGAAATGAGCCGGCCGGACGACAAGGAAGTACGGCCTTTCATGAGCTACACACTGAATGCGGCAGCCACACCCATATTTATACAACGCTTTGCCGAAGACCAGATAAAACCTCGCCTAAGCGGGATTCCCGGCATCTACCGCATCGACGTCAGCGGTGCCACCCCGATGGAATGGCGACTGGAATATGATAGCCGTCAGCTGGCAACGTTAGGTATCAGCATCCCGGATATACAGAAAGCGATCAGCCAGTATTATCAAAAAGAATTCTTAGGAACCGGAAACGTGGAAACCCAGTTGGCGACTTCGTGCAAAGGAGGACAAAGTAGCCAGTGGATACGTCTCGCTTTGGTTCCTGAAAACGAAACAGATGGATTCAACCCATCGCTTATAACCGTCCTGAACAAAGACGGCAAGCTGATCCGCCTGGACCAACTGCTAAAAGTCACCCGTCAGGAAGAGGCTCCACAGAGTTATTACCGTATCAACGGCTTGAATTCCATCTATCTGTCCATCCGCGCCGAGGAGACGGCGAACCAGCTGGAACTTGCCAAACGGGTAAGAGCCGAAATGGAACATATCCGTACCTTGCTTCCACCCGGTTATGAAATACATACCAGCTATGACGCGACCGAATTCATTCAGGACGAACTGAACAAGATTTATGTCCGTACGGGGCTCACCGTCCTGATCCTACTGATGTTTGTCTTGCTGATCACACGCGAGATAAAATATCTGTTACTGATCATCATCAGCCTTTCGATCAACCTCAGTATTGCTGTCATCCTTTATTATCTGTCAGGACTGGAAATGCAGCTTTATTCGTTGGCAGGCGTCACAATCTCACTCAGCCTGGTGATCGACAACACGATCGTCATGACGGAACATATCCGGAACCGACATAACCGAAAGGCAATCCTATCCATATTGGCAGCCACTTTGACAACGATAGGTGCACTAGTCATTATCTTTTTCTTAGATGAAAAGATACGCCTCAATCTGCAGGATTTTGCGGCTGTCGTCATCATCAATTTAGGAGTCTCCCTATTGATCGCGCTTTTCCTGGTTCCCGCCCTGATCGATAAGATGAACCTGGAATGGAAAAAAAGCGGAAAAAAGAACATATCCGGAGAAGAGACCGAGTATACATGGAAAAGCCGGATCAAAAAAAGAACGAACCGCATTCTCAAACGTTTCCCTGTCTACTACAACCGGTACTATCAATGTCAGATCGATTTCCTTTGCGGATGGAAGAAATTGGCATGTTTCATTTTACTGTTAGCATTCGGCATCCCGGTTTTCCTGTTACCGGAAAAAATCGAATACGACACGAAAGACAAAAAGAAGGTCTACACGGCAACAGACACCCTGCTAATCGATACATATAATAAATTCGCCTCCAACGAGACGTACAAGGAGAAGATCAAACCCATCGTCGATAAGGCGTTGGGCGGGACCCTACGCCTGTTCGTACAAAAAGTTTATGAAGGAAGTTACTTCACCCGCAACGAAGAAACGGTCCTGTCTGTCAGCGCATCGCTCCCGAACGGGACGACCTTGCCACAAATGAATACCTTGATGAGCCGGATGGAAGCCTATCTCAGCACCTTCAAAGAAATACGACAGTTCCAAACAAACGTCTACAGCGCACGCCAGGCCGGTATCCGCATCTATTTTACGAAAGAGAGTGAACGGAGCGGTTTCCCGTACACATTGAAAAGCAAAATCATCAGCAAAGCTCTTGAATTGGGGGGGGGGAGCTGGCAAGTCTACGGTTTGCAGGACCAGGGATTCAGCAACGATGTACGCGAAGGAGCCGGTTCTTTCCGTATCGTGATGTATGGTTACAACTACGACGAGCTGTACGAATGGGCCGAACAGCTGAAAGCCAAGTTGCTCACCCACCGCCGCATCAAGGAAGTGCTGATCAATTCAGAATTCTCGTGGTGGAAAGACGATTACCAGGAGTTCTACTTCAACCTCAACAAAGCCCGGCTGACCCAGGAGGACATACAGCCGATCGACCTGTTCGCCTCCATCAATCCCGTTTTCGGAAAGGACATTTATACCGGGACGATCGTCGTCAACGAAGAGACAGAGAAACTGAAACTCTCCTCCCGCCAGTCACAGGAATACGATGTGTGGAGCATGCAGTATGTTCCACAAACTATTGACGGCAAGCCCTACAAGTTAGCAGAACTTGCAAGTGTCGAAAAAGGACAGATGCCGCAGAAGGTTTGCAAAGTAAACCAACAATACCGCCTCTGTCTGCAATACGAATATATCGGGGCTTCCAATCAGGGAAATAAGATACAGGAACGCGACCTGAAGGAAATCAATGCCATACTGCCGATGGGTTATACCGCCAAGTCGGAAAGCGCTTACTGGTATTGGGACAAAAAGGACAATAAACAATATCTTCTGTTATTGCTGATCATCGTCATTATCTTCTTTACCACCAGTATCCTGTTCAATTCGCTGAAACAGCCGTTGGCCGTTATCTTTGTAATACCGATCTCTTACATTGGCGTATTCCTCACGTTCTATTGGTTCAAATTGAATTTCGACCAAGGAGGATTTGCCTCCTTCGTCCTGTTGTGCGGCATAACCGTTAACGCAAGCATCTACATTTTGAATGAATACAACCAAATCCGGCAACGCAAACCGTTGATGTCGCCCTACAAGGCATATCTGAAAGCCTGGAATGCTAAGATCACGCCCATTTTCCTCACAGTCGTTTCGACCATCTTAGGCTTCATCCCATTCATGTTAGGTCCGGATAAGGAAGCGTTTTGGTTCCCGCTTGCCGCCGGCACCATCGGCGGGCTTGCCATGTCTATATTAGGAATCTTCCTCTATTTACCTCTTTTCACATTAAAAAAACAACCCTAACCTTAACTTTCCCCTTTCAAATAAGGATTACCGTTTATCATCAAAATATTTTGTATGCCAGTCGTTTGCATATTGTCAACAAAATGTCAACTCTAACATTCACCCTCCAATAAAGCAAAATATACTTTTACGACCTCTTTAGACCTGTTCAAATCTTTCCTCTCAAAAGGAAAACACACTGGCTTCTCTTTCTGTTTAAATAGGGTATACTTGCATCGGTCCATTTCTTTGCCATCCATTTGGCAATGCCTGACAGATAAGTTGTGAGAAGGTCTCTGCCTCTCAACCCACAGAAAGCAGAGTTTTTTCACATTTTAATAAATATAATTATGAATAATTTTTTTAGTTATCTAAGATTACTTTTACTCGCAACGAGTGGAATGTTACTATTGTGTATAATCTTCGCCATGAATCCGGAATTAGCAGACGGCACGCTGTCCGGAAAAATTTGCTGGTTTCATTTCACATCTCTATTGTTAGCCGGTGGGGTTCTACTTATGGAATTCACAACAAAGAAAAGCCGTTTTATCTTTTCATTACCGGATGCCTTATTATTACTTCTGTTCGGTATCGTATTGGTTTCTTACGACAAAGACGAGAATCTTCAGCCGGAACGTTTCCTTTTCATCGCTCAGCTGGTTGCTCTCTGGTTTATGCTCAGAGGTGCTTTACAGGCGCATCAGGAATTACGACCGTTTTTCATTACGATCATCATATTTACCGGAATCGTTCCGGCCATCTGGGGGATCAGCCATACCATCAATCCTGCTCCCATCACCCATCCTGTCTTCAGGCTGCTTGAAACATCGCTGAAACCAGAGCCTTTCTATGGCTATATCGCAGTCATTTTTCCAGTCTGTCTGAACACATTACTCCGTTTTAAGAATTGCGACAAGATCGCTTTGTGGAAATCCCGTACTTTCCTGTTCTATTTCTCCATTCTCGGATCTACTTTGATTATCACCACCTTAATATTCAAAACAGACCAACCCGTATGGCTTGCAGCCCTCCTTTCCGGAATCTGGGTTTGCTGGATGAGGCTGATCGGATGGAAACAGACGAAAGAAGCCATACAGAAACACATCCAGCTGTTTGCCATCTCTTCGATTATCCTGTTTGTTGCGATCACGGCAGTCATTTTGGTCGGGAATATCCAAAAAGCCCAGGCCGGAGATCGCCGGCTTTTGATCTGGAATATCACGACCCAGGCTATCATGGAACATCCGGTAACCGGCATAGGTATAGGCGGCTTTCCAGCTACATACGCAAAGGAACAATCTGCCTATTTCGAAACCGATACCGCTTCTTCCAAAGAAAAACAAACCGCAACCTGTCCCCAGTATGCATACAACGAATATCTGCAAATAGGACTTGAGTTAGGTATTACGGGGTTGCTGTTCTTTATCTTCTGGCTCGCATTTTCCCTTTATTATGGGATCAGACACAGACAGATTGGAGCATCCGGCGGAATTCTGGCACTCGGAATCTTCGCCCTTTATTCCTATCCGCTCCAACTCCCGACCTACTGGGTTCTGCTCTTATTCCTGACCGCCATATGTGTGACCAATCCGAAGCATAACAAGCAGCGAGCACAGAGGAGTATCCCGTATATCAGTGCCATCGCCGCCATTCTTACCTGCATTCTTTTCTACGGACAGAAAGATACCTACTATACCTATAGGGAATGGAAGACGCTTCAGGAATTATATCATAATCAGGAGTACGAACAAGCAGCCAGCCGGTATGCCGGTCTGTTTGTCCAGTTATACCACCGAACAGATTTTCTATATGAGGGAGCAGAATGTTTCTATAAGACCGGACAGCACGATATTGCCATCAAATGGTTGGACAGGGCATTAAAACTAAGTGCAGCCCCCGAACTATACTATGCAATTGCAAAAAACGAAAAGGCGATCAAGCAATACCAGAAAGCGGAAAGTTACCTGCTGGAAATCAGCCGGATTTTACCGGAACAGGGATATACCTACTTCCTACTCGCCAAATTGTATACAAACCCCTCTTTTTTACATCCGGACAAATTCCATAAAGCAGCCAAGAGGTTTCTCGCCTTCCAGCCCAGTACACAAAACAACATAACGAAGGAAATGAAAGAGGAAATACTGCAAATCATCAGGAACTGGAATTTCGGCAAATAACAAATAGGAATTGAAGCATACCGATATGCCCATTCAACGGTATTGTCGTACCCCGGCATATCGGTACATTCATGTATTATTCCACAACCGGAACCAGCCGCACTTTCAATGTTTCCTTCCGACCGGCTTTCACATCAACATCAAAAACAATCCGGACAGAACCGGGATTCGGAGCATCGTAGCTATGCGACGGAACATTATCGACCACAGAGAAGGCGGCAGCCGAAGGACTGTCGATAATCACATGTAATTTCTTACCTTCTTTCGTCAATTCTATCGTGTGGGAATCGAGCAGCTTAGGAGTGGCGGAGGTGACCATCGTCCACCGGACAGAAGCTGGTTGGCCGGCAGCCTGCACCTGATCCGTTACCTGCAAATACCGTTCCTTCACAAGCACGACCTCGCGTGTCGCTTTCTTCAGATTACTACCGAACAAAGAAGTCATATCCAAACTGGCTCCCAACCGTGCATCTTTCGTATAAGTAGCGAGAATCGGAACCGCTCCTTTTACCTGGTGCTTTTCTCCGTTTACCGTCAACGTATTATGCACAAAGTTATTATAGCGGAAGACATCCCAACGTTGCCCGTCCTGATCACCGTTCCACAGTCGTACGCCTTCCTTTTCCAGAGAATAATACTCCTGCATACCCAAATCCTGTGCCCAACGAACTCCCTGAGCTTCGAACACAAATGATCCGGCATCCATATGAGCATGGTTGGCCGAAGCCGTTCCTCCTTTTATCCCGACATAAAAACCTTCACCCTTATCCCATCCGGTACGGATCAGAGCTACAGGCACTTTTCCATGTCCGGTCCAGATTTTCGAGACAGGAGGCGTCACTTCCTTCATATCGAAGCGGGAACCATAGATCAAGATAATCGGCAGGAAACGCTCTTCTTCCGCAGTAAAATGCGTATCCTCGCGTGTCAGGAATATTTTTTCGTTCCAGAGCAAGGAAGGATCGCCTAATTTGGATGCATACCAGAACATGGCCGGAAAAGATTGAGTCGTTTCGCGTGCATCACTGAAATTGAAGGCAAGACCGGTCGTTCCCGCCATATACTGCATGAACCGGGCCGAAGACATAAAGCCCTCCACCGCACTCAGTCCTCCATCCGAACCGAGAGCCGATTCCAAAGCGGCGATTAGCATCACATTGAAACTCGTCCCATATCCCCAATAATTATACCCTTCCGGATAGTTGCCGTCAGGCGCGTACACTTTCATCGACAGAGGAACAGACGACATAGCCCGTTCAATAACAGCAGCCGCTTCTTTGCTGTCCGAATCCAAAAGGGCAAGGGCTCCATATACCAGCCCGGTATTGCAAACCTGGTTCCAGTTGTTTTCTGCTTTCAGGAACCAGTTATATTGTTTGTCGTTCGACGGAGCAAAACCTTTCTGAAGAATCGATTCACGTACCACTCTCCTTGTTTCCGGAGACAGCTTATCGAACAGCCAGTCATAACCGATCGCAACCGCCATCGTCATCTCGCCGACATCCAAGAAATGAGACGGGTTCCAGTCGCCGAAAGAGCAGACGGACACCATCTCCTGCTCGGCACGCAAGCGGTATTTATCTTCGCCGGTCATCCGGTATACAAACGAAAGGTCAAAAATACGTTTCAAAGCCTCACGGGAAACGGCCAACAGACGACGTCCCTCTTTCTTATATGTTAACGTCGGACAGACCAACAGCCGGTCGGCTTCTCCGACAATCTGCTTATAGACGCGCTGCATTTCGGGGTTATCTTTCAGGCTTTCTCGTATCTGCTGCTCCTCACCCTGCTTCATCAATAAGCGGGGATGGCCACTCACTCGGTTATAATCAAAAGTCTGGGCAACAAGATGGGTGCCGGCACATAAAAGGAGACAAATAAAAATGAGATAAAGTGTCTTATTCATAATATCAGAATTATTTGAATGATTGATGGGGATAAAGATAGGAAAATAAAATTATCTTCCGGACATTTCGGTCAACTTGAAAAGTATTTTTCAGAAAGAGGGCACCAACATCTCTTGCATGTTTGAAATATAAGCCTTATCTTTGCCGAAATTTTGAAGATAGAGTTTCATGACACAGAAAGCACATAAGGATAATCCAGCGTACTTTTCCGGTTATATGTCGGACAATGAAGCTCATTTTTTTATTTTAAAGGATTATCATTTGGTTATATAGGATGCGTTAGTTATTTTTACTAACGCATTTTTTTTGCACCTTGTGATCTCGTAAGGCAATTATAACATTCTATAAAATCAATAAATTAAACAACCCAAATTACTATGTCGAAAAGTGGTATCAAAAAAGGTGATTGTTCTGGGCTCGGGTGCCCTGAAGATCGGACAAGCCGGAGAATTTGACTACTCTGGTTCACAAGCACTGAAGGCGCTGAAAGAAGAAGGAATCAGCACCGTATTGCTCAATCCGAACATTGCAACCATTCAAACATCAGAAGGGGTAGCCGACAAGGTGTATTTCCTGCCGATCACTCCTTACTTTGTTGAAGAAGTGATCAAAAAAGAACAACCGGACGGTATCCTGCTGGCTTTTGGCGGACAGACTGCTTTGAACTGCGGAACCGAACTGTATACCAGCGGAACACTGGCCAAATATGGTGTAAAGGTACTGGGAACTTCGGTCGAAGCGATCATGTACACGGAAGACCGCGACCTGTTTGTAAAGAAACTTGACGAGATAGCAGTAAAAACTCCGGTTAGCCACGCTGTCGGAAACCTGGAAGATGCCGTGAAGGCAGCCTACGAGATCGGCTTCCCGGTCATGATCCGTTCCGCATACGCATTGGGCGGTATGGGTAGCGGTATCTGCAAAGACGAGGCAGAACTGCGTACGCTGGCAGAAAGCGCTTTCGCCTATTCTCCCCAGGTATTGGTGGAAGAATCGTTGAAAGGCTGGAAGGAAATTGAATTTGAAGTAATCCGCGATAAGAACGACCACTGCTTTACGGTTGTAAGCATGGAAAATGTAGACCCGTTAGGCGTACATACGGGCGAAAGTATCGTTGTCGCTCCTACCTGTTCACTGACAGACAAAGAACTGGACCTATTGAAAGAACTTTCAATCAAGACGATCCGCCATTTAGGTATCGTCGGCGAATGTAACATCCAGTACGCATTCAACTCCGATACTTGCGATTACCGTGTGATCGAAGTAAACGCCCGCCTAAGCCGTTCTTCCGCACTTGCATCCAAAGCGAGCGGTTATCCGCTGGCATTCGTGGCTGCCAAGCTGGCATTAGGTTACAGCCTTGACGAAATCGGTGAGATGGGAACTCCCAACTCCGCTTACAAAGCACCAGAAGTAGATTACATGATCGTAAAGATCCCGCGTTGGGACCTGACTAAGTTTGTCGGTGTAAGCCGCCAGATCGGTTCGAGCATGAAATCTGTCGGCGAGATTATGTCGATCGGCAAGAGCTTCGAGGAAATCATGCAGAAAGGTCTGCGTATGATCGGACAGGGCATGCACGGTTTCGTCGGCAACAACGACGTGGAATTCGATAACCTGGACGACGCGCTGGCCAACCCGACCGACCTCCGTATCTTCGCCGTGGCCAAAGCGCTTGAAAAAGGCTACACGGTAGACCGCATCCACGAACTGTCCAAGATCACTCCGTGGTTCCTGGAAAAACTGAAAAACATCGTAGACTATACGAAAGTATTGTCTGCTTACGATAAGATCGAAGACCTGCCTGAAGATGTGCTGAAGGAAGCAAAACGCCTGGGATTCTCCGACTTCCAGATTGCTCGTTATGTTGAAAACCCGGAAGGCAACATGGAAAAGGAAAATATCCGCGTGCGCAACCTGCGTAAGAAATTAGGTATCCTGCCGAGTGTAAAACGCATCAATACGATCGCATCGGAACATCCCGAACTGACGAACTACCTGTATATGACATACGACGGCAGCCAGCACGATATCTCTTACTATCCGAACGACAAGAGCGTCGTGATTCTGGGATCGGGCGCTTACCGCATCGGTTCTTCCGTTGAGTTCGACTGGTGTTCGGTGAATGCCGCACAGACAGCCCGCAAGTTAGGCTATAAATCCATCATGATCAACTATAACCCGGAAACGGTTTCCACCGATTATGACATGTGCGACCGTCTGTACTTCGACGAGCTTTCGTTCGAACGCGTGCTCGATGTCATGGACTTAGAACTGCCGAAGGGCGTAATCGTCTCCGTAGGTGGACAGATACCGAACAACCTGGCCATGAAACTGTACCGCCAGAACGTACCTGTATTGGGTACTTCACCACTGTCGATCGACCGTGCCGAAAACCGTCACAAATTCTCCGCAATGCTGGATACGTTAGGTATCGACCAGCCACGTTGGGCCGAGTTGACCAGCATGGAAGAGATCGACGCCTTTATCGCAAAGGTCGGTTTCCCAATCCTGATCCGTCCGTCTTACGTGCTTTCCGGCGCAGCCATGAACGTATGCCACAGTAAGGAGCAGATGATCGAATTCCTAAACTTGGCAGCCAAGGTTTCCAAAGAATATCCGGTAGTTGTTTCCGAATTCCTGCAAGGGGCGAAAGAGATAGAATTCGACGCGGTAGCCATGAATGGCGAAGTGGTCGAGTACGCCATCTCCGAACATATCGAGTTTGCCGGTGTCCATTCCGGTGACGCGACATTGGTATTCCCGGCACAGAAGATCTACTTCGAAACAGCCCGCCGTATCAAGAAGGTCAGCAAAATGATCGCCAAAGAGTTGAACATCAGCGGACCGTTCAACATCCAGTTCCTAGCCAAGAACAACGATGTGAAGGTTATCGAATGTAACCTGCGTGCATCCCGCAGTTTCCCGTTCGTATCAAAAGTCCTGAAACGCAACTTTATCGAAACGGCAACCCGCATCATGCTTGACGCTCCTTACACCAAACCGGACAAGAGTGCATTCGACATCGACTGGATCGGTGTGAAGGCTTCGCAGTTCTCATTCGCCCGTCTGCATAAGGCCGACCCTGTACTGGGCGTAGATATGAGCTCTACAGGTGAAGTAGGCTGCATCGGCGACGACTTCAACGAAGCATTGCTTTCTGCCATGATCGCTGTCGGAAATAGAATCCCGCAGAAGAACGTACTGGTTTCTTCCGGTGCCGCCAAGAGCAAGGCTGAACTGCTGGAACCGTGCCATATGCTGGCAGCCAAAGGTTACAACATCTACGGAACGGCTGGAACGGCTAAATTCTTGAATGAAAACGGCATCTCTGCGACAGCAGTTTGCTGGCCGGACGAACAGGGCGACCTGAACATCATGGATATGTTCAGCAAGCACGTGTTCGAACTGGTTGTCAACATTCCGAAAGACCACAGCAAGCGCGAGCTGACCAATGGCTATAAGATCCGTCGTGCAGCGATCGATCACAACATTCCATTGATCACCAACGCCCGCTTGGCAAGTGCTTTCATCAGCGCTTTCTGTAATATGGACGAAAAAGACATCCAGATTAAGAGCTGGCAGGAATACAAGTAAATAGGAATTTCATTATATTTGTAACCTCATTCAGGCACGGAAGTATTGGACTTCCGTGCCTATATTCATTTAGACTTATGTACAGACTGCTGACCATTCTCATTTCTTTTCTGTTCACGGCACATGCCATGCGCGCGTCAGTAGCCATTCCTTATGTATTTGTAAAAAACTATACGGTCGACGATTATAAAGCGAGCTGCCAGAACTGGGGCTTTTCGCTGACACCCGACGGTATGCTGTATGTCGCCAACAATTCCGGCCTGCTTGCTTTCGACGGCAACACATGGAAACTATATTCGCTGCCGGGACAGGAAGAGGTGACCGGCGTAACGAACTACAACGACACGATCTACACCCGCAACGAGACGATGTTGGGAAGCTGGACATACGACAAAGACGGAATCCTCCGCTACCACCCGTTGGACACGGTCCCGCCAGAAATCCGCTTCACTCCACCCCCTGTTGAAATACCTTTTACTTTACCGAAAGAAATACAGGATGCACAGCCGAGTGCCTTCGCTACCAACGGAACGCTCTTTTTCATCGGAACCCTCACACAAGGATTATATATCACAGACTCCGACGGTACGATCCTGCAACACCTGTCTTTACAGAACCAACTACAAGACAATATCGTCCGCTTTATCTGCGTACAGGACAACCGGCAAATCTGGGTGGCGCTCGACAACGGATTATCACAAATCTCTTTCGATCCTCCGATCACTTTGTTAGGAAAAAGAAGCGAGATCGGCAAACTGGTGAATGCCGGACTAGATGGCGAAGAGTTGTATATCCAAACCAACCTCGGCTATTTCAAGCGCTCATTGGGAGCCACAAGCCCTTTCATCGCCGTAAGCAAAGCCGAAGCGCAACCTTGCTTTAGGATCGAAAAAGACCCCGCTCCGACCGTTAAGAAATTATTTAGGGACACGGAAGCAGTGGGCGTATTTGCCGATGCCGAACATGTTTATCCGGCCGGTGACAACCTCTACTGGCTTTCCATCGAAAACGAAGCCGGACTGTTTCACGTAGCGGACGGCATCGGAACATTGAAATGCCGCCTGCTCTTCGACAATTACAATATGAACCTCGTGACGAGAGGCAAACGGATCATCCCTTTGAACGACTCCCTGGTCTTGGTCTCTGCCATGCAAGGGACTTTATTGGTCAATATCCGGGAACTGATCGGCAATAGCCTGGGCAGCACTCCCCTGAAAGTTTCGGGACTCGAATACGTCGATGCTTCCGGTATCCATCACTTGCCGATCAACACGCAACGCATTTCTCTCCCGCACAACTTCCAGGAGTTCAATGTCTGGGCAGGCACCACGATATTCACCTCCAACCACCAGATCAGCTACAAGATCGAAGGCGTATCTTCAGACTGGTCAGCCTGGCAACACGACGGGAAAATCACTTTCCTGCAATTGCCGGAAGGGAGGTATGAATTGAAAGTCCGCAAATACGTCATCAAGGGTCCCTATCCCGAACTCACACTGCCCATCGAAGTCCGCCCTCCCTGGTATAATACCGTATGGGCATGGCTGGTCTATATCACACTCGTCTGGTTTCTCGTACAGGCCGTGCTCCGCTACAACCTGAAGAACCTGCATAAGGAAGAACAGGAAAAAGCCGAAGCCGAACGGCAAGCCGAGCAACAGCAGATGCAGGTCATAAAAAACCGGATGCTCGAAGCCGAACTGCAAAACAAGAACAACGAACTGACACTTCAGACAACAGCCCTCGTCAAACGCAACCAGGCCATCCAAAGCCTGTTGGAAGAACTGGAAAAACAAAAAGAAACGCTAGGCGAACGTTATCCGAACAAACTCTACATCCGCATGAAGACGCTGATGGAAGAGACTTTGAACAACCAAGCGGACTGGGTACTGTTCGAAAGCTATTTCAACAGCACGCACCAAAATTTCATGGACCGCCTCAGACAGCGATACAGCGATCTCACGACAGGCGATCTCCGCATCTGTTGCTTGCTCCGCATGAATCTCTCCACAAAGGAAATAGCATCCCTCATGAACGTATCCGTACGGGCAATAGAGCTGCGCCGATACCGTCTAAGGAAGCGTTTGGAGCTGGAAGGAGATACGAATCTCGTCGATTTCCTAATGAATTTCTGAAAATATTTTCTCAGATTTTCACATCTTATATACTATTACATATCAGATAATTAAATGCATCATAAAAAGACATGAGAAAGTAATGTTGTAGTATTTCTTTCCACTCAAAGCACTTGCGCAAGCCATGTAGTAGTCCTTTCTTTGTACGCTCCTGCGGATTATCCTTTCTTTGCGATCAAAATCTAATTTTCATACATGATGAAACACGAACTGGAAGATCAATTAAAGGCGTTCGAGAAGAAAGGTATCGACCGCCGCCACTTTTTCAAACTGATGGCAATGGCCGGTTTACTGACTGCTGCAAGTACCCAAAAGGCAAAAGCATTTTCAAGCAAAGCCAAAGGTAAAATTGTAATTATCGGCGGAGGTGCTGCCGGTATCAGTATGGCTGCCCGTTTAAAGAGTTGGCTGGACAAGCCGGATATCACTTTGATCGATCCCAGTGACCGTCAGTTTTATCAGCCGGGGTTCACCTTAATCGCATCGGGTGTATATCAACCGGATGACGTCTGGAGAAAGCAGGAGGACTGCATACCCAATGACATCAAATGGATTAAAGATTCTGTTGCTGCCGTCGATCCCGTATGGAATCAGGTAACGACCAAAAATAACGGAAAGATCGCCTACGACTTCCTGGTCCTGACTCCCGGAATCCAAATCAACTGGGAAAAGGTAGAAGGTATCACGCAAGCGACACTTGGACAAGGGAACGCCCACAGCATCTATGATTTCGAAGGTGCACAAAAGACTTGGAAAGCCATACAGGAATTCTCCAAGACGGGTGGACGTGGAATCTACACTGATACTTATACCAAGCACAAATGCGGAGGTGCTCCCAAGAAAATCTGTTTGTTGACAGAACACTATACCCGCAAACAGGGTACACGCGAAACGGTGGATCTGAATTTTTACACAGCATCCAAAGAGCTGTATGATGTCCCGTTTTTCACTCCCCGCTTGTTGGAAATCTACAAAGAGCGTAACATTCCTATCAACCTGAATGTACGAGTGAAAGGTGTGGATACGGCTGCCAAGCAGGTTCATTTCGAGAAGATCGAAACAGTGGGCGATCAGAAAGTCTACACTCCGTTTGTAGAAGATTATGATTTCCTGCATTTCACGCCGCCGATGTCGGCCCCCGATTTTGTAAGAGAAGCCGGACTGGGCTGGACGGAAGGTAAACTGGCTGCCGATGCCTGGGTTATGGTAGACAAAGAGACACTGGTACACAAAACATATCCGAATATCGTTTCCCTAGGAGACGTAGCCGGAATCCCGACCAGCAAAACATCCGCTGCAATCCGCAAGCAAGTGCCGATCGCAGCCAAGAACCTGATCTCGCTGATGGAAGGCAAAGAACCGGCAGAGAAATACGACGGATATGCCGCCTGCCCGATCGTGACGGACTACGGGCATGTTCTCTTGTGTGAGTTCAACTATAAGAAAGAGGCGCAAAACTCGTTCCCGTTCACGTTGCTGGACACATCGAAAGAGCAATGGGCCGCATGGCTGTTGAAGGTTTATTTCCTGAAACCCATGTACTTCTACGGAATGTTGAACGGTTGGGCATGATAACTTAAAACAACTCCCTATAATAAAAATGCCAAACTGAAAATCCCCCGGCTCGCTTGTAAGAGTACGGGGGGATTTTATTTCCTTCCGGTTCTATCTCTTATGCTTGACCAACATCAACACGGGATTCGACTCTTCGTCCAAACCGGCCGCAATCTCTTTCAACCCGCCTTTCAACTCACCTTTCCCGTAGGCCTCGACCAGCCGGTCGGCAGAAAGAATCTCATAGGCGGCCACTTCCTCGTTTCCGAGACGGGATATCAAGTCCACCCTTTTCCGGGTCGTATAATCAGCATTGAGCACTATCGGCTTGAATACAACCTTTTCACGGCTGTCGTACATCAAATCCGTAGTCGGGAAACCCCTTCCTTTTTCAAAATTAAACTCTTTTCCAATGGTTTGCATGAAACAATAACGACCAGTGTTCACCCCCATCGTAAGGAACATATCCGGATTTTCCGCCGGCTTTTTTACGATGAACGGGATTAATTTGTCTTTTCCGGGAATATAGCGATACACCGTATCGGAAGAGGTATCGGCAAGCAGCCAGTTTCCCTGGTCAGGCGTGATAGAGCGAACGGAAGCGACAGCAACCATATCCCCCTTTTGAACAAACGGAGCCTTGATAATGTCAAAAGGAAGCGGAATTGCCCGGGTGACACTTCCGTCCTGCTTCGATATGAGTGCATGGTAAAACTCCTTATCCCTTTTCTGCCCGTCCTTATAAGAAGCAGACATATCGTAGCAGATCAGATTGTCGGCGTCATAATTGAACACATCCAGATACTGCGCGCCCTCGGCATGCTGGAAACTCCGCTTGAAATTCCCTTGCAAGTCATAGACGAATATCTTCTTGTTCGAAGCACTATTGACAAACATCTCGTCTTTTTCCTCATCCAGGATGATCCCGTTGATAAAAGCATACTCCTCGGCTCCCTGTCCCTTCCGATTGATTTTCCTGACCGCCTTGCCTGTTTTTCTGTCAAAAACGAAGATATTGCCATCGTTGAGCAGATTCGTCACCAGCACGAACCGCTTTCCTATCGCCTTGACACTGCCTTGGGTGATAAACTCGTCGTTCGTTTCCAACGGGATGTATTCCACATCCAAAAAGTCTTGAACAACCCATTCCTTTTCCGGATAATCGGCTTTTACATCAAGAGTCATAAGTGCCTCGACCGTTTCCTGCTGCTTACAGCCGAACATTCCCATGAGAGATAAGAGGGTAAGCGTCCCAATCGTTATTCTTTTTTTCATTGCAAATTGAAATTATATTTCATTATTCATTTGTTGGTGACACTTTGCACCGCTACTTCCTTCCTTTTGTCTTGATTGCATGCCACGACAAGAATCAAAACGACAAGGAAGGTTCCATATTGAACTATCTTATTCAGACTCAATCACAATCTATACGCACAAATGTAATCATTAATTGTGGAATATGGTCTGACACATACTTCTTTTATCAACGACTTCATTACAAAAAACGAATACCTGATGGACCTTAACTGTACCTGTGTTTTAACAATTACCGCCACTCCGATTTCACCAAGGCAAACAAACGGTGCAGTCAATGTCTCAATATAAACCATTCATTGCAAGCAGATTACAGAGGTTTTTCGTTCATTGCGTTTCAATCCTACATCTTAGAATAAATATATTAATAATATATATATATACTCATTTCCTTGTGCCCTTTTAAACCGGCATAGAAAAAGACACGACAGGAACGAGAAAAATCCCTTCTTTCGCATCCGGAAGTCCGGTCTTTTACCTCCCGAACTTCTTGGTTTGACACGTCAAAGTCCCTTGTTTCGTACACAGAAGTCCCTTGTTTCAAGGCTCACCTTGATATTGCACGATCATCCTCACCTGCAGCTCCGGGTTTGCCCCCCATCCAGCTGGACAACCGTTATCCAACTGATGCCGGCATCGAATCCGGACCGTAAAGGGCCGTCTATACCTGCTACCCGTAACGCCTGACGTCGAATTCATTCCTCCTCCTCATCCCCATCGTTTCATTGCCCTATAAAGATAAGCAATAAATGCTGATATTCAAAATATAATGACATCTATTTCCTACCTCTTCCTACCTGTTTCTGCACCGATCTTCGCCGATCTTCCCGAAACGGTATTCCTGCCTGTAGCGGGGCCTTATCTTCGTACTGTCATCGATAATGAAAAAAAATCCTTCACCTACACAATCCACTATGCAACAAACATATAGATTATTCTCCACAAACTTTCGTTGCCGGTTAGTCCTGCATCTTCCGATAGTAACGCGGACTGTAGCCGGGCAGCAATTCCGGATGGAACACCCAGATCAGGTCTTTCAGCAGGTAATCGGGATGCAAAGGAAATTCCTCATAATAAGGGACAAGTCCCGTATTGCAGGAATAAATCCGGCGGTTCTTAAAGGCATCGAAGTTCTCGTACGGCGCGTATTCGGCACGCAGGTCACCGTAGGTCATGTCTTCGGACTGGTTATACTTAATCAGCCACATATCGGCATGGATAGCCCGGTCGAGTACCGTCTCGAAAGCCAAAGGCGTACTTCCGGCTCCGGGGAGTTCCTTGAAAACATAATCGGCTCCGGCATCGGCATACATATTGGCGATATAGCTATCTCCTGCCGGCATAAACCAGGAAGCGCCGAACTTCTTTTCGGAGATAACGGTCGGGCGAGGCATATCGGCCGTGACCAGCTGTTTCAGATCGAGATAACTCTTTTCCGTTTGCCTGAAAATGGAATCGGCCAACGCTTCCTTACCGAACAGCATCCCGTAGAAACGAATCCATTCGGTACGTCCCAACGGCAGCGATTCCATATAATCGGCTCCCTCGATAATGGGGATTCCCAACTTCTCGACCGGCCCGTAGCCACTATTCTGGAAAGGGGAAACGATCACAAGCTCGGCCCCTTTGTCGATCATCATCTCCACATTAGGGGCGGTCGCCTCTCCCATATCGACAATCCGTCCGGCTTTCAGCCCTTCCCGGATGGCAGGGGTGTCCATATAGCGAGGCTCGCAAACGCCTATGATCCGCCCTGTCTCGCCCAACTGGTCGATAATAGCCGCATGCACGGATGTATAGACCACGACATTCTGTGCCGGAACCTGCACGACCGTTCCTTTCGGAAGGTTTTCGGGAACAGGCCGGTCACGGTCTACCAAAAGATACCGTTGCAACAGGCGCGTGCTGTCCCACGGATCACGCACTTCAACAGCCGTATAGCCGTCGAAATGATGCACGATAAAACCCTGGGCGTAGCGGATGGTGTCGGAAGTTAATAAATTATTTCCAGCAGAATTTTGTACTTTGGGTTGTATACACGAAACAGCCCAAAGTACAAGAATTACGAAAAAACAAATTCGTTTCAAGTGAATATATTTTTACTTATTAGTCATAAATACAAAATCGGCCGGATAAGGAAGCGTTTCAAACTGAGATTTCAGCTTTCCTTCAGAAGAAAAGACATATACATCACCGTTATTCTTCTTATTACTTTTTCCTACATAGATATCACCTGTTACCGGATCTACCCCGATGCCATTAGGAGAGCTGACTACTGTTCCGTCCGTAATAAAATTATCACTTAGCAATTTTTCATTTTTCAAATCATATTTATAGTACTTCACTTCATTTGCATAATAATCATTAAACATGATATAAGCGATATCATCCGCAACTGTCATTTTATAAGCCTTAATACCTTCAACAGTCTTTACTTCGTCAGTTTTAGCATCAATACGTTGTACAATATACGATTTGTCATCTGAATAGTCGCTCATGCAAATAACATATACATCCCCATCGGAATCTGAATAGATATAATTCGGATTCAATGATACTGTAATCGTTTTTTCAAACTCAAAGCTATTTATGTCGACAACAGAGACTCTAGTACTTTGGCTCGGCCAATTCATACCATCTGTATCAGCTGTATAGATGCGCTCATTAGCAATCGTTATACCATCCGGATTAGGTCCAACTTTTACATAGCCTTCAACAGCCATCGATGCAGTATCGATTTTAGCCACATAACCATCGAATGTTGTCAGATATACCTTACCATTGTAAGCTGCAAACATACGAGGAGGACGTATTGCTCCTTGATCGTCTGTCAAAGTCAGTTGTTTCAGACTTGTGGCATCTGCTGCATCCAAGATTTCAACAGTTTTCGAGCCATACATCGATACATATAGTTTCGAACCATATTTAATCATATGCTGCCCCATATCGCCTAAAGCACGATTGTTTTGCTTCTTAAAAATATCTTCAGTTACCTTCCCTTCTGAGTCTAAATAAGAAATCCCAGCATTGTTTCCTCCATAATCACCGCCATTCAGAATATAAACCCCTGTCACTTCTGTCGGAACCTCTATATCCGGTTCTATCTTATCATCATTACAAGAAGAAAACGCTAATGCAACAGTTGCACAAGCAAAACAAGCAAACCAATAAAAATTCTTTTTCATTTTCAATTACATTAATTGTTTGTTAATCAATATCTAGTCTTAATATATAAAAACAAGTCCTCCTCGGAAAGAACGTCCAGGCATGGGATAGTACTTTACCACATCATAATTTATATTACCTATATTTATAATATCAAATTGTAACCGCAAAGAACAAGATCCAAAAGTAAACGTCCGGTTTAACGAAACAGTCTGTTCTGCATAACGATCTATCAAATTTCTCTCTATATTTTGCGGACTGGCATAACGATCTCCAACCACTGTCAATAAATAAGAAATATTAATCCAAGGCATTTGCAATGCCGCAGAAAAATTTCCCGAATGTTTGGGGGTATAAGGTATTTGATCCCGATAGTTCTTTTCTGTTTCATCTGTTATATCTATCGCATGTTGCCAAGAATAAGACATTTGTCCGGTTAAGGAGATATTTTTCCACAGAGGAACTTCTGTCGATAAATTCACATCAATTCCTCCGATCGAGACCTCTCCCATATTCATCATTTTCCAAATGAACATTGTCGGTATAGCAACGATCTTATCACTCACACGATTGTAATAACCATCTACTGAAACATTCAGATAATTAATAAAAGGCAACAAACCACTCCATGTCATACCTACATTGTATTGAGTCGCCCGTTCCGGCTTCAAATCAGTATTGCCTATCCTCAAATAATATAGATCATTAAAAGTCGGAACACGAAATATATCTTTATAAGAGGCTCGTAAACGGAAGTTATGGTCTGACAGAACTCGCCAAGAAAGACTTACAGCAGGAGATAATCGTTTACGATCAGACGGTCTGTCTCCTCTCTCTACATTCTCGGTTATATATGTTCCTAACAAACTGGTAGTAGCAGTCAGTCTCGGATCTTTATACTGGATAGCCAAAGCCGTCAAAGACGTATATCGTTTTGGGAACGGGCATTCTGGAATTGTATTATCCAATGAATTAATGAAATAATCTTCAGCTACAGCCAAAGAAAGATGATCAGCCAAAGAATATAGCCCCGAAATAGAAAGATAATATTCCTTTTGTGTATATCGATCATCCTGTCGTCCCGATTCATATTTATTATCAACATCCAAATGGCGCATCCACGAATAATTATATTTAGCCTGTGCCTGGAAAGTAAATTTTTCAGTTATATGATTCTCATAATGAATCTGTGCAAAAGCATTCCTATCCCACAAACGTTCACCCGAATAATCATTATAAAATATTACAGATCCGGGCAATCCTCTATGGGAGTCAAAATAATATCCTTTCATCGATAATGTACCGAACTTCCCTAAATCACCTGTAAAATTCAATTCCGTACGCCACGATTCGATATCACTGTTGTATCTCTTCTTCTTTTCTATCAAATTACCATTCACCAACGTAAATGGATAATTCCCATCCGCTCGTAAATAATCGCCGTGCCAAGAAGTATACCACTTTTTCCCCAGCTTCTGCTCATACCGTAAATAAGGATTTACCAAACCAAACGAACCGGCTTTTACTTGTGCTTTCAGATGGTACGAACGATCAGTGAATACGGGCCGACTTGTCTTTATGCTCAACGCCCCTGCCGAAGCGTACATCCGTGCCGTCTGGAAGATATCGTCGGCCTGACCGATCGACAGGGAGATCATATCGACATTGTCCAGTGAAAAGCGACTGATATCCACCTGGCCGCTCTGTGCATCCGTGACCGTCACCCCGTCATAGCAGACAGCCGTATGTTTGGCACCGAGGCTGCGGACGGAAACGGTTTTCAAACCTCCTATACCTCCGTAATCCTGTACGGTCACACCGGAAAAGCGTTTTACGGCTTCCGACAAGTCCTGCACACCGAGCCGTTCGATCCCAGCCTTGTCCATCACCTGAAGCGGTGTACTCTCACGGGTGGTGGAAGGGCGTACCTTTCCTAACACCTCGACACCCGAAAGCTGGTGATAGGTCGTCGTGTCTACCTGCGCATACAAAGCGGCAAACGGAAATAGCCAGGCACATAACAGGCCCGACAATCGTTTTACAAATATATTCTGCATACCTTTTCGATTCATCAGTTCCTTTACCCGAGGAACCGGATACCGAATAATGGCAGGTTTTCTGGCTTGTTCCCCCCTTTTCAATTGATAATTGATAATGGACAATTACCAACTAACGGCAGCCTTCCCGGTGTTCAAATTGTCAATTCTCAATTGAACCACCAGTGGCAACAAGATTTGCCGGGGTTTCAGAACTTACAGCTACGGGTACAGCTCCGGACTTTCACCGGATTCCCTTTTACTAACCGTCAGCGGAAGCAAATACGGTTACACCATAATCCGATTGCAAAGGTAGAAAAAACAGATGAGTAATCCTTTTTATTTAACAAAGTAAAACATTTCATCTGTTTTTCGCCAACAAAACGGCATATCATGCTTAGAATCTTCTATCTCTATGGTTTACAAAATAAGCTATTCCTACTATTTTGGTTCATTTCAGAACTCGATTGGTTCATTTTAGAAGAGGTTGAAATTAGTTGAATATTTAACTAAGTACAAAAAGACTCAAAAAGTAATATTTCCGGTTTTCGGAAATTCATAATTCGTAATATTGCAGCTGAAGATTTGAATAGGATTAAGGAAAAAAGAGATTGTATGGGAGAAATAAAAGGTTATATCTCACAGGTTATCGGTCCGGTCGTGGACATTCATTTCGATAATGGCAAGGAAGAAAAGATAACACTTCCCCGCATTCACGATGCAATGGAGATAACCCGCCCCAATGGAAAAATCCTGATTGTGGAAGTCCAGCAGCATATTGGGGAAAACACGGTCCGTACCGTAGCGATGGATACGACAGACGGACTGAAGAGAGGAATGGAAGCCATTTCGCACGGTTCGCCCATCACGATGCCGGTCGGCGACCAGGTAAAAGGGCGTTTGATGAACGTAACGGGGAATCCCATTGACGGAATGACCGAACTCGACAAGAAAGGGTCCCTTCCGATCCATCGTGAACCGCCCAAGTTCGAAGACCTGACCACCAGCCGTGAAGTCTTATACACCGGTATCAAGGTGATCGACCTGCTCGAACCTTACTCCAAAGGAGGCAAGATCGGTCTGTTCGGGGGAGCTGGCGTAGGAAAGACGGTTCTGATCATGGAGTTGATCAACAACATCGCGAAGAAGAACAACGGATTCTCCGTCTTTGCCGGTGTGGGTGAACGTACACGCGAAGGAAATGATCTGTTGCGCGAGATGATCCAATCCGGAGTCATCCGCTACGGCGAAGAATTCAAGAAAAGCATGGAGGCAGGCCATTGGGATTTGTCCAAGATCGATTATGATGAACTGGCCAAGTCGCAGGCGACACTGGTCTTCGGCCAGATGAACGAACCGCCGGGAGCCCGCTCTTCGGTAGCCCTTTCAGGACTGACGATCGCCGAGTCTTTTCGTGACCTGGCGGCAGAGGGGGAAACAAAAGACATCCTTTTCTTTATCGACAATATCTTCCGGTTCACACAGGCCGGTTCGGAAGTATCCGCCCTGCTGGGACGTATGCCGTCCGCCGTCGGTTACCAGCCGACACTGGCCACCGAGATGGGAGCCATGCAGGAACGCATCACTTCCACTAAGAAAGGTTCCATCACTTCCGTTCAGGCAGTTTATGTGCCAGCAGACGACCTGACGGACCCGGCTCCGGCAACGACCTTTACGCATCTGGATGCTACCACGGTATTGAGCCGTAAGATCACCGAACTCGGTATCTATCCGGCCGTCGACCCGCTGGAATCCACTTCGCGCATCCTGGACCCGTTGATCGTGGGCAAAGAGCATTACGAAACGGCACAGCGTGTGAAACAAATCCTCCAACGCAACAAGGAACTGCAAGACATCATCTCGATCCTCGGCATGGAAGAACTTTCCGACGAAGACCGTCTGACCGTCAACCGGGCCCGCCGTGTACAGCGTTTCCTTTCACAGCCGTTCTCCGTGGCGGAACAATTCACTGGCGTGCCCGGTGTCATGGTCTCTATAGAGGATACGATCCGGGGATTCAAGATGATCATGGACGGGGAGACGGACGACATCCCCGAACAGGCTTTCTTGAACGTAGGCACGATCGAGGACGTAATGGAAAAAGCAAAGCGATTGGCAGAACAAGCAAATTAAAAATGGATATGAAATTGGAAATTGTATCACCGGACGGCATTCTTTTCGAAGGCGAAGCAGAGCGTGTTTCCTTTCCGGGAGCAGCCGGTTCATTTGATATCCTCCCCCATCATGCCCCGCTGATAGCCGCCCTCCGACAGGGAACCATCCAATATGAACACGATGGCAAAAAGGCGAACAGGCTATCAAGAGCGGATTCGTAGAGGTTAAGGATGATTACATATCTGTTTGCATCGAATAAATAAAAGTATATACGACGACATGACTGGATGGTTAAAATTAAAGCTGATGGGATTGATTACATTTATCAATGCAGCCATCGGTGTGACGTTAGGAGGATTATTATACACGATCTGGCCGGATCATTATTTCAAATGGTATCCTTCCATTCCGATCTTTTACTGGGTGATGGCAATTGTGATGACCTATATACTTGACCGGAAGAAAAGAAAAAACGGCGATGTGACGATTACCGCTTTCATGGTAGTCCGTTTCTGCAAGTTCACCCTTGCCGTTGTTTTCCTGTGGCTTTATGCCGCACTGGTCAGAGAAAATTTGAGAATGTTCGGCTTCACCCTGATGCTTTTCTATTTTATCTATTTGGGATTGGAAACGTATACGGTTTATCTGTTCGAGAAGAAAAGAATGAAAAGAGAGAAAAAGGAAAATGATGAACAATATCAAAAATAACAGGTTGATATGGATAGTATTGCTGATGTGGCTCTGTTTTCTGGCCCCGGCTCATGCTGATTCCAAAAAGGAAGGCATCGATGTCCAGGATATTGTCTTTTCGCATATCCAAGACGCTTACACCTGGCATATTACTGAATGGAACGGAAAGGAGATCGCCATCTCTCTGCCGATATTGGTCAAAAGTGAAGAGCGTGGATGGGACATGTTCCTCTCCCACCATTTACATCACGGCCAAGCGCATCACAACTATTATATCGCTACAGAAGGCGAACACGCCGGCAAGGTGGTGGAAAAGAACAGCCGCGGAGAAGAGGTGCGTCCGGTCGACTTGTCGCTGACCAAGAATGTTTGCGGCCTGTTCCTGAGTTGCGGCATCCTGCTGTTCGTAGTTCTACGGACCGCCCATTGGTACAAGAGACATCCGAACCAGGTTCCGAGCGGGTTTACCGGCCTGATGGAAATGATTATTTCCTACATACAGGACGGCGTCATCAAGGAGTCGATCGGCAAAGAAGAGTACAGGCCGTTTTCCTCTTATCTGCTGACGGTCTTCTTCTTTATCCTGATCAACAATCTGATCGGAATCATCCCGGTCTTTCCGGGAGGGGCCAACATCACCGGCAACATTGCGGTCACGGCCGTCTTGGCGGGATGTACGTTTATCGCTGTCAACCTGTTTGCGACAAAGGAATATTGGAAAGAGATATTTTGGCCCAAAGCGCCGATCTACCTGAAACTGCCGTTACCGATCATGCCCTTTGTCGAGTTTTTCGGCGTATTCACCAAGCCGTTTGCCTTGATGATCCGTCTGTTTGCCAATATCATGGCAGGACATACGATCATCCTCGCCCTCACCTGCCTGATCTTTATCACGGTATCGATGGGGTTGTTGGTGAATTTCGGAATGACGATCGTTTCGGTGCTGTTCTGCGCGTTCATGAACTGTCTGGAATTGCTGGTGGCTTGTCTGCAAGCATATATATTCACATTATTGTCAGCCAATTATATAGGTTTGGCTAAGGTTAAAGATTAAATATATTAGGTTACTAATTTAAAGTTTAACACAATGTTATCGACTATTTTATTACAAGCAGCTGCCGGAATGGGCATAGCGAAGATGGGAGCAACAATCGGAGCGGGATTTGCCGCTATCGGTGCAGGTATAGGTATCGGTCTGATCGGAAAAGGAGCTGTCGAAGCAATCGGCCGCCAGCCTTCTGCAGCGGGCGAGATCCGTACCTCGATGTTGATTATGGGAGCTCTGGTTGAAGGTGTGGCGTTGTTTGCCATCGTGGTATGTTTCCTGGCTTTGTTCCAATAAAAAGTAACAGGTTATGTCTTTATTAACACCGGATTCAGGGCTTCTATTCTGGATGATCGTTTCATTCGGGATTGTCTTCGTGATCCTTTCCAAATACGGTTTTCCCGTGATCGTCAAGGCAGTGGAACAACGGAAAGCCTACATCGACAACTCTCTTGAAACGGCTCGCCAGGCGAATGAACAGCTTGCCAATATCCAGGCCGAAGGGGCCCGGATACTTGCCGAAGCAAAGGAAAAACAGAATGCCATCCTGAAAGAAGCATTTGCCGAAAAGGAACAAATCATCGACGAAGCTCACCGGAAAGCTGCCGCCGAAACTCGTTTGCAGGTGGAAGAGGCAGCCCGACGTATCCGCGAAGAGAAGGAGAAAGCAATCCGCGAGGTCCGTTCCGAGATTGCCGACCTTTCGATCGCCATAGCAGAGAAGGTGATGAAAGAAAAGATCAGCCGCGACAAGGAACAACAACAAATCATCGACCGGCTGTTGGATGAGGTATCGTTTTGTAAATCGTAACGTATGGATATAGGAACAATCTCTTCCCGGTATGCGAAAGCCCTTTTCTCCTTAGCGAAGGAGAAAGGACTGGAAACGCGGGTATACGATGATATGAAGATGCTGGCAGACAGCTTCTCGCTCGAACCCGGACTGCGGGTTGCCCTTGGCAATCCGATCCTCCCGGCAGAGGAAAAGCTCAAGCTGCTGACAGCGGCAGGCGGCATAGAGGTCTCCGACTTGTATGAACGTTTCATGCACCTCGTACTGGAACATAAACGGGAAAGCCTCCTGCTCTTCATGGCGCATATCTATATCCACCTGTACCGGAAAGACAAACGCATCACCCGCGTGCAGTTCAGTACCGCAGTTCCGGTAAGCGAGGAAGTGAAAGTACATCTCCAGAACAAGCTGAAGGAAGAGACAGGCAGCACCATCGAATTCTCCGGCATTGTACAACCGGAGCTGATCGGCGGTTTTCGCCTGCGTATCGGGAACTACCGGATAGATGCCAGCTATGCGACACAGCTACGGGATATCCGTAGCCGGTTACTCGAAAACAGATAAAAACAGAAAGAAGTATGACAGATCAGATAAAAGTGAGTGAAGTTTCCGCCATCCTGCGCCAGCAATTGGAAGGGATCAGTACCGGTATCCGGACGGAAGAAGTAGGTACGGTGCTCCAGGTGAGCGATGGCGTAGCCCGGATTTACGGTCTCGACAATGCCGAGGCTAACGAACTCCTGCAGTTCGACAACGGGATGGAAGCGATCGTGATGAACCTGGAAGAGGACAACGTGGGAGCTGTCCTGCTGGGACCAACAGACCAGGTAAAGGAAGGCGACATCGTCAAACGCACAGGACGTATTGCCTCCATCAATGTCAGCGAAGGTATGATCGGACGTGTGATCGACCCGCTCGGAAACCCTATCGACGGAAAAGGGGAAATCACGGGAGAGACCTGCGAGATGCCACTCGAACGCAAGGCGCCGGGGGTTATCTTCCGCCAGCCCGTCAACGAACCGTTACAGACCGGTATCAAGGCTGTCGATGCAATGATCCCAATCGGACGCGGACAGCGCGAACTGATCATCGGAGACCGCCAGACCGGAAAGACCTCCATTGCCATCGACACGATCATCAACCAACGCAGCAGCTACGAAGCCGGAAATCCGGTCTACTGCATCTATGTAGCAATCGGACAGAAGGGTTCTACCGTCGCCTCGCTTGTCAACACGTTGCAAGAAAAAGGCGCGATGGACTATACGATCGTTGTCAGCGCGACAGCATCCGATCCGGCAGCCATGCAATATTTCGCTCCTTTTGCGGGTGCCGCCATCGGTGAATATTTCCGGGACAGCGGACGTCATGCTTTAGTTGTCTACGACGACCTTTCGAAACAGGCAGTCGCCTATCGAGAGGTCTCCCTGATCCTGCGCCGTCCTTCCGGACGCGAGGCATATCCGGGAGATATCTTCTACCTGCATTCCCGTCTGCTCGAACGAGCTGCCAAGATCATCAATCAGCCCGAAGTGGCCCGGCAGATGAACGACCTGCCGGACAGCATGAAGGACAAGGTAAAAGGCGGCGGTTCCCTGACTGCCCTGCCGATCATCGAAACCCAGGCGGGTGACGTGTCAGCCTACATCCCTACGAACGTCATTTCCATTACCGACGGGCAGATCTTCCTCGAAACTGACCTCTTCAACCAAGGAAACCGTCCGGCTATCAACGTCGGTATCTCGGTATCTCGTGTAGGAGGTAACGCCCAGCTAAAGGCGATGAAGAAGGTGGCTGGAACGCTGAAGATCGACCAGGCACAGTTTCGCGAACTGGAATCGTTTTCCAAATTCGGCGGTGAGATGGATGCCGTTACGGCGTTCACAATCGACAAGGGGCAAAAGAACACGCAACTGCTGATACAGCCCCAATACAGCCCGATGCCTGTAGAAGACCAGATCGCCATCCTCTACTGCGGTACACAGGGATTGCTGAAAGGAGTCCCGTTGGATAAAGTGCACGACTTCGAAAAGGAATTCCTGCACGAACTGCATACATCACACCAGCACGACGTACTGGACATCCTGAAAACCGGAACTATCAACGACGATATCCGGAAGAAACTGGAAGAAACAGCAAAACAACTGACAATGAACAATTGACAATGGACAATTACAACAAGCGACACCTAATTGTCAATTAAAAAAAGGGATTATGGCATCATTAAAAGAAATAAAAGTTCGGATCGCGTCTATCCGGAGTACGCAAAAGATCACCGCAGCCATGAAAATGGTATCTTCAGCGAAACTCCATCATACCCAGACGCAAACCGAACACACACTCCTTTATGCAAACAAACTTTCCGCCATCTTAAACGGTCTTTTAGATGCGGAATGCGATCTGGAATCACCTTACACTGAAAAGCGTGAGGTGAAACAGGTCGCTCTCGCCGTTTTCTCATCCAGCAGCGGACTATGCGGCACGTTCAATGCCAACGTATGGAAAGAGCTATCTGCCCGTTTGCACGAATTAGAAGCACAACACACCGCCGTCTGCCTCTACCCCATCGGGAAAAAGATTGCTGACGAACTGCACAAGGCGGGCTATACGACTGAGGACGATTTTCTTCATTTAGGAGAGAAACCTTCGTACGAAGAGGCTGTCCGCCTCGCCGGAAAACTGATGGAGCTCTTTTCTTCGGGTAAGGCCGATCGAGTGGAGCTGCTTTACCATCATTTCAAGAATATGGCCACACAGGTATTGACCCATAAAGTCTATCTGCCGGTCACCCTGCCACAGGCCTCGGTTGAAAACACCGTCCCGACAACCGATTACATCCTGGAACCGTCGCCGGAAAGCCTTCAGGCATTGCTTTTTCCGAAGCTGCTCAACTTAACGATTTACACGACATTACTCGACACAACGACATCCGAGCATGCCGCCCGCATGATGGCGATGCAAACGGCCAACGACAATGCCAACGACCTGATCCAGGAATTGACCTTGCAATATAACAAAACCCGCCAGCAGGCTATCACCAACGAGCTGTTGGATATTATGGGAGGACAGTAAAAAAACATCCGGCTATGCGCTTAAAAGAACACGAAACTCCGGCGAATCACTTCGACGGAGCTTCTTACTTTAATTACTATTGAACAATATTCTAACAACGAATAACAATACTATTTATGTATAGAAAAATAAGTAGCAGCAAAGTCGCCTGACAATAAATCAATATTGCCGGAAAACTTTGTGCCACAACACAAGCAAAGCTTTTCCATCTTTTTACTATTTATGAAGTTAGAAACATTTTCGAACCATTCTCCTAACCCACGAGGAAAGAATAGCCTTTAATGAACGGCAGGTCTTCTGACTGACTCCCATCCCGAAGCCTTCCCGGTTTATAACCATAAACCAGTGGCAAAAGTAGTTTTCAGGATGTTGAAACGGAGCTTCACAGCAGCGGGACTGTCCGGGATTTTCACCCGATTCCCTTTTAATCCGTATCATCTGATTTGATCATACGAAACCGATCCGAAGACAAAATTAGACAAAAAAAGCATAGCGTGTATCTCTTTTCCAAGTTATTTTTTCACGTTAACACTTCCTTCAGAAGTTTTCCACATTATACACGAAAAGTTGAAAAAGATATACACTTTTGGACAACATTAAAACATGATAGTCATTTAAAGTTTTCCAATTACTCAAAATTTATAATTGTATATCAGTAAATTGACATATTTTAACTACATAAAAGTTTTCCAAAAAGTTTACCATATTGTTATACTATATACTTTTGCAACTACAAAATTCACAAACCTCAATAATAAATTTATCATGATTCAGACAGTTATTAAACGTGATGGACGTATCGTTGGATTCAACGAAGAAAAGATAGCAACAGCTATCCGCAAAGCGATGTTGCACACAGAAAACGGGGAAGACCGGGAGCTGGTTCGCCAGATCACGGATCATATTTCTTTCAAAGGCGACTCGCAAATGACTGTCGAAGCCATCCAAGACGCTGTCGAGTTGGAACTGATGAACAGTAGCCGCAAAGACGTTGCACAAAAATACATAGCTTACCGTAACCAGCGCAGTATCGCCCGCAAAGCCAAGACACGCGATATGTTCCTGGAGATCATCAATATCAAATCCAACGACATCACCCGCGAGAATGCCAATATGAATGCTGACACGCCCGCCGGCATGATGATGAAGTTCTCCAGCGAAACGACCAAGCCGTTCGTCGACGATTACTTGTTGAGCGAAGAGGTCAAGGAGGCGGTAGAAAACAACTATCTGCATATCCATGATAAAGACTATTATCCGACCAAGAGCCTCACATGCGTACAACATCCGTTGGACCACATCCTGAAATACGGTTTTTCAGCCGGACATGGCGAATCACGCCCGGCAAAGCGTATCGAAACAGCCAGTATTTTAGGCTGTATCTCGCTCGAAACAGCCCAGAACGAAATGCATGGTGGTCAGGCGATCCCGGCATTCGATTTCTATCTGGCTCCTTACGTGCGCAATAGTTTTATCGAAGAAATCAAGAACCTGGAAGAACTGAACGGACAGAATTATTCACATCTCTACCAGCAGAAACTGGATGACTATGTGAATCGTCCGCTCGAAGGATTGAGTGGCGACGAACGTATCATCCAACATGCCGTCAATAAAACTGTCAGCCGCGTGCATCAATCGATGGAAGCCTTTATCCACAATATGAACACCATCCATTCTCGTGGAGGCAACCAAGTAGTATTCAGTTCCATCAATTACGGAACGGACACTTCTGCCGAAGGACGCTGTATCATTCGCGAGATATTGAAAAGCACATATCGCGGAGTCGGCAATGGCGAAACGGCCATCTTCCCGATTCAGATATGGAAAAAGAAACGCGGGGTAAGCTATCTGCCGGAAGACCGTAACTACGACCTTTACCAGCTTGCCTGCAAGGTTACAGCTCGCCGTTTCTTCCCGAACTTCCTCAACCTCGACGCGACATTCAACCAGAGCGAAGACTGGCGTGCCGATGATCCGCAACGTTATATGCACGAAGTTGCGACCATGGGATGCCGCACGCGTGTATTCGAGAACCGCTTCGGTCCGAAAACATCTATCGGCCGCGGTAACCTCTCTTTCTCGACAATCAATATCGTACGCCTCGCTATCGAATGCATGCACATTGAAAACAAGGAAGAACGGATCGCCCAATTCTTTGCCAAGCTCGACCACATGCTGGATATAACCGCCCGCCAACTACACGAGCGCATGGAATTCCAAAAAACGGCATATGCCAAACAGTTCCCGTTGCTGATGTCATCTCTTTGGCTGGGTAGCGAGAAATTGAAACCGAACGACACGATCGCACCCGTTATCAATCAGGGTACATTGGGGATCGGTTTTATCGGCCTGGCAGAATGCCTGGTCGCCCTCACCGGCAAACACCACGGCGAAGATGCGGCTTCGCAGGAGTTAGGCCTGAAGATCGTCAGCTATATCCGTAACAGGGCCAATCAGTTTTCAGAGGAATACCAGCATAATTACAGCGTACTGGCAACACCGGCCGAAGGCTTGTCGGGCAAATTTACCCGTCGTGACCGTAAGAAATTCGGTTCGTTGCCCGGTATCACGGACCGCGACTACTATACAAACTCCAACCATGTACCCGTTTATTACAAATGTAGCGCCCGCCACAAGGCAGAAGTGGAGGCTCCCTATCACGAGATGACACGCGGAGGCCATATCTTCTATGTCGAAATGGATGGAGACGCGACCCATAACCCGGAAGTGATCATGCAAGTTGTCGATATGATGGACCGTTATAATATTGGCTACGGTTCCGTCAACCACAATCGTAACCGCTGCCTCGACTGCGGCTACGAAAATGCGGAAACCCATTTGGAGAAATGTCCGAAATGCGGCAGCACCCATCTCGACAAACTACAGCGCATCACCGGTTACCTGGTCGGTACGACAGATCGCTGGAACAAAGCGAAACTGGCAGAACTGAACGACAGGGTCGTCCATAATTAAAAATTGAAGATTGCGAGAGATATAAACAGTTATATTATAAACCAAGAATTGAAGCTTATAAGTCAAGCATTTTATTTTTCAATTCTTAATTTTCAAATTCCAAAGTGCTTTCCATCATTGATATCATAGAAGATACAACTGTCGACGGTCCGGGATTCCGGACCGCGATCTATGCGGCAGGTTGTCCGAACGCTTGTCCTGGCTGTCATAATCCCGAATCGTGGGACATAAAAAAGGGGAAACAAATATCGACGGAAGAGATTCTAACGAAGGTCTTGGCAGACGACTTTGCCAACGTGACCTTCAGCGGCGGCGACCCCATGTTCCAACCGGAAGGTTTCACCAAGCTGGCACAGGCGATCAAAGAAAAAAGCCGGAAAAACATCTGGTGTTATACCGGCTATACTTTCGAGCGTCTTCTGGACAATCCGAAACAGGCAGAGCTGCTCAAATACATCGACGTCTTGGTAGATGGTAAATTCAAACAAGCCCTACGCGATGAAAGCCTTCTTTTCCGTGGCAGCAGCAACCAACGCCTGATCGATGTCAAAGCTTCCCTAAAAGCCAACAAGACTGTCTTGTTGGAACTGAATTATGATTTATGAATCTTTTATAACTCATAAATCATAATTCATGAATCTCCTTACCATTCAATGAACTTACCACGCTGCCTGCGTTTTTCAAGTTCTTCTTCAAGATAACGCTGGCGGTCTTTGGCAATGTAGCGACGAGCGAAGATATTCGGAACGGCAACACCTAAAGAGATACACAGGATAATTAAAGCCGAATTGATCCCGTTAGCAAAAGCATTGGTCACTTCACCAATCACCCCGTGCAGGTTGATAAAAGCAAACAACGAACGATACATCAGTACTCCCGGAATCATCGGGATAACAGACGGGATCGTTAACACATGATTGGGGACATCGAACCAATGGACCGCCTTTACCGCAATCAGACTCACGACAAAACTTCCCATAAACGAACCGATCACCGGACCATATCCCAACTCAAAATTCACAAAATTACGGGTACACACTGCAATGATCCCCCCTAAAGCCACAACCCACAACAAACGTCGCTGGATATTGAAAATCATTGAAAAACCCATCGCTGCAATAGCCGCCGCAATGGCATAAATATAATAAGGATCATGCGGCACCATGCTCAATTCACTGAACTTATGGTCGATCTCTATATCGTTCATTACCAACACCCGCATGGCAAAAGCAATCCCGAACGTCATCGCTCCGACCATCATCATCGTATTGGCCGCCCGCGTAATCCCGACAAGCAAATGATTGTCAATCATGTCATCCACAAAATTGATTAACGGTACTCCCGGCACGATAAACAGAGCACAAGCCAGCAACGGATGGTAAGGCGTGGATGACAGCCCCGAAAAAGAAGAAGCATACGCCAGACAAGTCGCCACAAACGCCGCAATCGCAATACTCATATACACATTTATCCCGAACTCGATACAACGCGCTCGGACACGGAATCCGACAAATGCACAAATAGAAGCGAACAAAAACGCGATCCAGTCACAGCCGAACAACTTACAGAAACCGCCACAGGCAAACCCGGCACCGATTGCCACCAGGTAAGGCATATAGTTACGAGGTTTACGCGCAATCCGCTCAAGCTCTTCCTCATACTGGTCCAACGAATAGTCTTGTTCAATCGCCTTCCATGACAGATGGCTGACCTCCGTAATGGTCGTCATATTGATACCATGCTTCTCACACTTCTGAAATTTTGAAAAGGAATGTGTCTCGTCGCTCACATTCACCATAATCATCGTCCATCTGATATCCAGATGAAGCTTTTCTTCAGGAATCCCCATAAAAGCAGCCACACGCTTCATGTTCCGTTCGATGCGGTTCGTATCCGCGGCACTCTCCATCAGCAATTTTCCCGTACGGAGTAATAAGTCCAGTTTTCTCCGTAACAACAAAACCTCCCGGTCTGTCAAAGTCTCTTTTTCCATCCTTTTTGTCTTTTCTCTATTAAATGCGGGCACAAAAGTAAGAAGGCTGACTTTCACAAGCAAGCCTTCCTCTAATCAATTCTATTGATTCTGTCGAATGATTCTTTTGTTCACCATGTTAGTTATTTATAATTTTCAAATCGACGTCCTTGATTTACAAAGGCATATTGCCATGTTTCTTTGGCGGATTGCTCTGGCTCTTATTTTTTGCCATTTCAAGCGCCTGTATCAACTTGTAACGTGTCTGACGGGGCATGATGATCTCATCGATAAATCCTAATTCGGCTGCTCGATAAGGATTCGAGAACTGTTCATTGTATGCCTTCATAGCCTGTGCTTTTTCTTCTCCTTCCGCTTTCCGGTACAGGATATTGACAGCCCCTTCGGCTCCCATCACTGCGATTTCCGCCATCGGGTAAGCCAAGTTGATGTCGGCGCCGATCGGTTTGCTCGACATCACGATATAAGCGCCGCCGTAAGCTTTACGCGTAATCAACGTAATTTTGGGAACTGTCGCCTCGGCATAAGCGTAAACGATCTTCGCCCCGTGGCGGATAATCCCGTCATGCTCCTGCTGACAGCCGGGTAAAAAGCCGGGTACGTCCTCAAACGTCACCAGCGGGATATTGAAGCAATCGCAAAAACGGATGAAACGAGCCGCCTTGTCCGAGGCATCGATATCCAGCACACCAGCTAGGAAAGCCGGCTGATTCGCCACAATACCAACCGACTGGCCACCCAGACGGGCAAAGCCGACCACCACATTCTTTGCAAAATGAGACATCACTTCGAAAAAATAATGATTGTCGACCACCGGCTCGATCACGTCCTTCATATCATACGGCACGTTCGGATCATCGGGAATCACCGTCTGTAACGTTTCCGTTTCACGACGGATATCGTCAGAACACGGGAGAGACGGCGCATCCTCCATATTGTTTGACGGCAGGAAGCTCAGCAGCTCGCGGATACTCATCAACGTTTCCTCCTCCGTATCGCACACGAAATGCGTCACGCCACTTTTACTGCTATGCACATAGGCGCCTCCCAATTCCTCTTTCTCCACCGTCTCATGCGTAACGGCCTTCACGACATCCGGTCCGGTTATGAACATATGGCTCTTCTCTTTCACCATAAAAATGAAATCGGTCAGTGCCGGCGAGTAACAAGCTCCACCGGCACAAGGACCGAGGATAGCCGAAATCTGGGGAACCACCCCGGAGGCCATCGTATTTTGATAGAAGATCGACGCATAACCTGCCAGGCTACCGACTCCTTCCTGGATACGCGCACCTCCCGAATCGTTCAATGCGATCACAGGCGCACCATTTTTCAGAGCTAGCGTCTGAACCTTTACGATCTTGGCGGCATTGGTCGAACTGAGCGTTCCTCCGTAAGCTGTAAAATCGTAGGCGTAGACAAAGACCTGACGACCTTCGATCTTACCATATCCAGAAACGACACCGTCTCCCGGAATCTTGTTTTTCTCCATGCCGAAATTCGTACATCGATGCGTCACGAACTTATCCAGTTCAACAAACGTACCTTTATCCAGCAACATATCAATACGTTCACGGGCTGTCATACGCCCCGCCTCATGTTGCTTATCGATACGAACTACGCCGCCACCCAGAGCAGCCACTTTATCTAGTTCTTCAAACTTCTTATATATCTCTTCTTTCTGCATTTCCTTCCTGATTAATTACTTCCAATGTCATCAACACCTGATTCACGTTTACCGTGTCTCCTTCCTTCACCAGGATTTCACGTACCCGACAATCAGAGCTGACCTTATAGTTGCTCTGCATCTTCATGGCTTCGAGCACCACCACGATATCCCCGGCAGACAGAAGGTCCCCTTCGTTCACAGGAATCTTCATGACCTTTCCGGGCATCGGCGATACAACCTTGTCGCCCTGCTTCTCTTCGCTGTTCTTGCGCATACGTAGATATTTGGCCTGCGAATCGATTATGTCGACCGAATAAGAGGAGAAAAGCGTGTTGACCTGATAGTTCTTTCCTCCTCCCGAACGGATCAGCTCGGCATTGTAAGAATGTCCGTCATGCAAGATCGAACAAGCCCCGTTCTCAGCCATCACGATATCCACCTCGTAGGGTTGTCCGTCTATGTCGAGCCGCACCTTGTTTCCATCCTTTCCAAGCAGCTCCACATCAGCCACCCGGTTTCCAATATGTATTTCCATTATAAACAATTTTTCAAATCCTTAACACACCTTTCTGCAACCCGAACTCACGCCAACGGCTGATCGGGCGGTTGTCCGCCGAAGAGCCCGATGCGTTCTCCTCCAGGTTCATCAGGTAATCCATATAAGCAGCGATCATGGCGATATTTTCCGATTCATGCTCGTCTCCGGGGTTCACCGGATGTTGCAGCTCCTCGCCATGCTTTCCGATAAACGATGTATCGTAGGTTCCATGCACAAAATCAGGTATATCCATGATCCGCCTGAGATAGCTGATATTCGTCTTCAGCCCGGTAATCTTGTATTCGTGCAAGACACGCCTCATTCGTTCGATCGCATACTCGCGGCTGGTAGCCCACACGATCAGCTTGCCGATCATCGGGTCATAATAGACCGGAATCTCATAACCTTCATAGACATAGCTGTCGATTCGCACTCCGATCCCGTTCGGTTCGGTCAGCTGGCGGATAATGCCGGGAGATGGCATGAAATTGTTGGCGGTATCTTCGGCACAGATCCGGCATTCGATAGCATGCCCACGCTGGGAGATATCTTCCTGCCGGATATGCAACGGTTCGTTGTCGGCAATACGAAGCTGCTCCTTTACCAAGTCGAGCCCCAACACCTCTTCGGTAATCGGATGCTCCACCTGCAAACGGGTGTTCATTTCGAGAAAATAAAAATTACGGTGTTTATCAACCAGGAACTCGATCGTCCCGGCACCGGAATAGTCGACGGCCTTAGCAGCCGCAACCGCCTTCTCGCCCATCTCTTTCCGCAGTTCCGGCGTAATGAACGGCGACGGACTTTCCTCGACAATTTTCTGGTTACGGCGTTGCACAGAGCATTCGCGTTCGCAGAGATGGACCACATTCCCGTAATTGTCGCCTAAAATCTGGAACTCGATATGATGTGGTCCCTCCACGTACTTTTCCAGATAAACTGTATCGTCACCAAAAGAAGAGAGCGACTCCGAGCGAGCGGCGTTGTAAGCCTCTTCCACCTCTTCTTCCTTATGGATCAGACGCATTCCCTTTCCACCGCCTCCCATCGAGGCTTTCAGCATGACCGGGAAACCGATCTCCCGGCAGACCCGGCATGCTTCTCCAACATCCTGCAAAGGCTGCTGCGTGCCAGGGACGACCGGCACGCCGGCGTCTATCATCCGCTTGCGGGCGGATATTTTATCTCCCATCGCCTCCATCGTTTCTGCCGACGGGCCGATAAAGACGATTCCTTCTTCTTTGCACCGGCGGGCAAAATCCGCATTCTCGGACAGGAAACCATATCCGGGATGAATCGCATCCACCTTGTGTTGCTTGGCTGCCCGGATGATCTTTTCGATATTCAGGTAACTATCTTTTGATGCTGCCGGTCCTATCAAGACCGCATCGTCGGCATAAAGGACATGACGTGCCGTCCGATCTGCTTCCGAAAAAACAGCCACCGACCGTATCCCCATTTCGCGACAGGAGCGCATAACCCTCACAGCTATCTCGCCCCGATTCGCAATCAGAACTTTTCTTATCATATTTATTGTATTTATGTTTCGCATCCATAGCCTAACCCACGAGGATATGAACCTTATAATGAACGGCAGGTCTTCTGACTGACTCCCATCCTGAAGCCTTCCCGACTTAATTATAACAAGTCAGTGGCGAAAGTAGTTCCAAGATGTTAAAACGGAGCTTCACAGCAGCGGGACTGTCCGGGATTTACACCCGATTCCCTTTTAATCCATATTCCCGAACGGGAAATACAGAACCGATTCGGTGGCAAATGTAAACTTTTTTTCTGATACGCTCTATTTCGACCGCCAAAATTCGGTACGGACACACGAAATATTCTGTAATCAATGGCAGCAATTACAAAATCAGCGACAGCAATTATATAATCACTGCCACTGATTACAGAATTGCTATCGCTGATTTTAGAATAAATGAAGGGATAACGATCTTTTTACCCCTTACAAAGTGAAAATCGAAAGTAACAAACGAATATATTCTACCCGACGATCCATTTGCCGCCCGGAATGAGCGAAATAACCTTGGTTGTCACGAAGCAGCAAATGAACGTGCATGTCGCAATCACAGGAATGGCGGCAACAGTCGGTAACGGCAAGACGGACTTGAACACCGCCACCCACAGACCGAGCCAAAAGATATGCATCAGATACATCCCATAGCTGAGTTTAGAGAGTTCCAATACGAAGCGCGGAGTTTCGGGAAGTTCAATACAACTGAACATCAGGAACGTGCCGGCCGTAAGCAACACACAGTTGATGGTGCAGAAAGCCCACCCTATTTCCAGCACGGGCGTGGGGAGTATTTCTCCGGGAACGGCCTGAACATAGAACGAATATATGGTAATAGCTGCACCAATGAGCATCGAAACAATTCCGATAATAAAACGTTTGGAACGGTTCCAGGTCAGATGGACATGTATATAATGTGCGAGCACAAGATAGCCTAAGTAACCGGAGAAATACCACAGCATATGGTATTCGTTCCAAAAGCACTGTCCCCACACTTCTCCGAACCAACGGTTCAGATATGGCATACAGGTCGACAAGAGAAACAACCCGATAAAGAAACGTTCTTCTTTGACCGTCACTCTGCTCAACCAGGGCGAGATGATAGGAATAAACAGGTAAATGCTGATCAAGGGATACATAAACCATAGATGCCCGGCCAGCGTCGGGAAGTTCAGAAATATCCGCGACAGATCCTTGATCGAGGTCGCTCCATCAATCTGTCCCCACAACATCGGCAGAGTACTGTAGAGTATCATGAATATGAAAAACGGTGGTAGAATGCGGATACAACGCCGACGATAGAACTGCCACATGGTCTGCCCTTCCTTCATCGGCGCAAGAAGAAAAGCGGAGACTATTATAAACAACGGCACGGCCATACGCGAAAACCCATCGTATATGGACACCCATAGCCGGTCTGACTCATTTGCCAGAAAGGCTTGCGGTCCCACCATGTCCGTCGAACCGGGGGCACCGTAAAAGTTTTCACTGGCGTGAACGACCATAACAAGGAAACATGCGAACACGCGTACATAATCCAAAAAAACTATACGTTTCATTTTTTTGCTTAATTACTATATTAATAAGAGATTTAATTCTTTAGGCGAAGCATGCATTCATGGCGGAAATCTTCGTAATTTTCCTGATACTGCTTAATTGGCGGTAAAGATAGGAAAAAAGCCGGAAATCCTCTCAAACAGGTTTGAACAACCAGGGCAACCGCACCAAAACCCGGAAATCGCATGAAATATACCCCAAAAAAACAGAGCCTTTTTCTCTAAAAACGGCTATAAAAATAGGTAAAACCGGGTGGTTTTGATTGTCCGGCAAGGCACTTTTGTTGCCGGACATCCCCATGTTGCCCCCTCTTACACCCGGATGTACCAGCCCTCTACACCCGGATGTTAAGGATGGTAACATGGGGGTGTTTACGGAATTATCTGCTTGCTTCTGCTAAAAAAAGAGAGGGCTTTTGTGGAATGAAGAACCGTATTTCGCCAATTTAATACCTGTTATATTCGTTTTTACATTTGTTTATTCGATTATTTTATATGCTTTTTCAAAAGCAAAAGAAGGCAATACACTGGTTTTCAATTACATGATAAAAGCACCCTGTTTCAGAAGTGATAGAGGAGTGATAGAGGAAAACGTCCTGTATCACTGCCTCTAACGCTTGAATATTAATAGCCATAACCTTCGTAGTGATAGAGTGATAGAGGATTTGTGAAAACTCCGTATAGAGATCATGACCTTAGAAAATTGTGATACGGTCACCCTCTTGAACAACTAAGGCAATTACAATTTTGGTGCGTAGCCTTGATATTTCATTGCCTATTCGAATGAGATTCTATATTTTTGCGGTTTTGAATTTCACTGTACCAATACGAAATGTCAAATATCAAATCAGAAATTGATAAATGGTATGAGAACTATATAGATGAGTTGTTCGCCTATGGAATAGCCTTTGGAGTGGAAAAAGATTTTGTATTAGATGCAATACATGATCTCTTTTTGCACTTGTTTGAATCGGCTGATAAAATAGAAATTCTCGGTTCTCCGAAATCCTATCTGTTTAGTGCTCTCAAGAACAAGATAATAACATCTTTACGTAAACAGGCGAACTGGCTTAGCTTAGATGAAGAAGTCGAATACGATTTCAAAATAGAAGTTGATGCCGAAGCTTTAATGGAAGATGAAGAAGAAAGAAGAAACTATGAGAAAGAGGTTGAAAACCTATTGAATTTACTGACAAACAAGCAGCGGGAAGTCATATATTTGCGCTTTATCAAAGCACTCTCCATACAAGAAATTTCCGAAATACTTAATATCACTCCCAAAAGTGTGCGAAAAATGATCTACCGTGCCATAGAACGTATGCAACAAGGAAAAATTGAACTATTGTTTCTACTGATGTTCCTGAGATAAACAATAAAGAGGGGCAGTTTTGCCCCTCTTTAGCATTACGAATAACTTTTTGTACATTCTCACTTGTCCCAGAACGGAGCCTGAACAAGTGTCGGGTCTTTATCTATTTGATCTTGATAGATCGGATACCAATAGAATTTACGCTCGTAGACACGTTTGATATATTGCGTGCGCTTGAAGAATGCAGCATCATCATTTGGATCATCCGACAACTTCGTTCCACTGAAATTCATACCATACATAGGTTGATTCAACACTTCTTCCGCTTTCTTCCAACGACGGAGGTCTAAATAACGCAAGCCGTTTTCACAGCAAAGTTCTACGCGACGTTCATGATAGATCGCTTCGCGCACCTCATCCTGGCCGTTCAATGGAATTTTATCAAAGCCATTACTATCCTTTCCGGTTCCATACTGCGGCATACCGGCACGTTCACGAATCAAGTTCAGATACTTCAAGATGTCAGGATTACCCGGATCGCACTCATTCAAAGCCTCGGCATAATTCAGATAAGCCTCGCCCAAACGGTAAAGGATGCCCGGACGATACGGGTGAATTCCATTACGATTATTTTGTTCAAGCGAAACTTTCTTACGGTTCAGATAACCGTTTTGCGGAGCGTCATGCGTAGGGCCGCCGTCTTGTTCGTTCGACATCATTTGTACTTCACGTTCTGCCTGATGATACCACTGACGATTCCACATCACCGTCAAATAGAAACGAGGTTCACGACCGACATACATATTGTAAGTGCCGGAGGCAGCCACTTGATTATAGGTGCAACCATCTGCGCCAACCGAGTCGACTGTAGCTCCCGGACAATTACGGTAAAGATTGTACTTAGTTTTACGGATATCCTTTTGCGCAGAAAAACCGCGTTCCGTATAGCCGGATTCCTTGTTGATAATCGGTTTTCCATAATTGCCATCATAACCGGTAATCGGAAGGGAACCATCCTTCATGGCGAAGGCATCGACCAATGTCTGATAGACGCCCAAACCGCCGTTACCGGATGCTCCACGCGGAGTGGCATGCCTTTCAAACTCGCTGAAATCACAATCGGAACGGATGAACAGAGCTTCCGGATTCTGATCGCCGCGCAGGAAAAACACATTATAACAAGACATGAAAGGATCAATACTGCCATCGGCATTATATTCACGTACCAAATCATGACCGGCAGCATGTGCTGCTTCGATCAACTCCCGGTTAGCATCTGCGGCACGTTTCCATTTTGCAGGATCGTAAGTTTGGCTGAACCGGAATTTACCATCATAATTTTTGAAACCTGCATACCACTCGTTCCCATTTACCAACGGACTTGCAGCAAACAACAACATACGGGCACGAACCGCCAAACACATGATGGAAGTGGCACGGCCATAAAATTGTGTAGATTCATTCAAGTAAGAAGCCGGAAGTTTCTTGGAAAGGTCAACCAACTGTGCATCAATCCAATCTACCATTTCATCGAAAGGCATTTGTCCACGCATCAAATTCGGATCATTCACATCTGCAAGATCATCAAAGAAAGGAACACTGCCGTGTGCCTCAATCATCAACCAATAATAGTAAGCAATCAAGAAACGACATTCATTTTTCATCCGTTCGATATCAGCTTCGCTTACTCCTTGATCCGGCAAAGCATGAGCATTCTTAATGAATAAGTAAGCTGAGCGAATACGAATTGGATTTTCTTTCCAAATGGCAGCATCCCAAGTTGAACTAGTAAACCATTGTCCAATAATAAAGTTTAGAGAGTTTCCCCACCATTGGTACCAACGTTGCGACGGATCAAGATCATCCCCCATAGAATCGTATCCCCACGTTCGCAATAACGCCCAATAAGTATCAGGCACACGATTGTAGACACCAGATAGCCAGTCTTCAGTACGAGTCCTGTCATTGAAAACCATTTCCATTGTCAACGTATCATCCGGAGCATTATCCAAATAGTCCGAACAACCACACATAAAAAGACTTGAAAAAGCTATCGTTATGTATTTAAACAGTTTCATGATTCTATTTTTATAAACTTAAACTCAAATTAGAAATTAACATCAATACCGAATGAGACAGATTTCATAATCGGGTATTTCGCACCGTTCTGCGTATCAAGTTCCGGGTCCCAGAGATCAAAAGCCGAGAATGTCAATAAATTTGACCCTTTAGCATACAGGCGGATATTTTCCAATCCGATCCGACTCATCCAACGTTTGGGCAACGTATATCCGACTTCTATATCCTTCATACGCAACATGCTCATATTACGCAGCCACCAAGTCGAATTCTGGCTGTTGTTCGTATTCGCCCCATAGCTTAGGCGCGGATAGAAAACATCTTCGCTCGGATTTTCCGGAGTCCAGCGGTCATTGTAGTTAGTCAAGACATTGCCCATTGCACCTTGTGAAGAACCAGGAAGAAAATTCGACACTACACCGCCTATGAAACGATGAGTCTTACCGTTTCCTTGGAAAAAGACATTGAAATCGACCTGCTTGTAACGGGCTGTCGCCCCGAAACCATAAACAATTTCCGGATTGACCGTTCCTCCCATGGCAACCTCATCCTTATTTGTGATCGATCCGTCACCGTCAATATCCACATATTTAATATCACCGGGACGCACACTGTTAAACGTATGCGACGGAATACCTTCTTTCAACACCAGATCCCCTTTATCATTAGTAACAAAATCATCTTCCGTAAAGAGCCCGTCTGCCACTAACCCGAACAGTTCGTTCACAGAATGTCCCGTCCGCTGGCGGTTCGTTCCCATAACACCGAGCGCTTCATCCATTTCGACAATCGTATTGTGAGCATATGTAAACGTACCTCTAAAACCGATATGTAAATCTTTTGTAATCTGTTGGTTGTAAGTCAGCGACAAATCCACACCGATATTATCCACCTTACCATAGTTTGCCCACGGCGTTTTGCGGAATCCGGCTGCCGACGGAATGTTGTTACGCTGCATAAAGATGTCCCGACGCTGCTCTTTAAACCAATCCACTTGCAAATCCAAGGCATTCCATAAACCTATTTCGGTTCCGACATTCAGTTTCTCAACCGTTTCCCAAGTCAGATCCGTCACCCCAAATTCTCCTTCAAAACGGGAAGCACGGTTATAATCGTTGTTGACTCCCCATTTATAACTGCCATCCGTATCAATGGTCGGCAAAAAGGCAAAACGACGGCCATCCAACTGGTCATTACCGGTCAACCCCCAAGAAGCACGGAATTTGATCTTAGAAAAAGTATCTTTGTATTTCTCCATGAATTTTTCCTCTGAGAGCATATAGCCGACAGCCACAGAGGGGAAGAAACCAAAGCGGTTCCCTTTCGTGAAGTTTTCGGAGCCGTTATATCCAAAGTTAAATTCGGCAATGTAGCGATTGTCATACGTATAGGAAGCACGTCCGGCGATACCCATGCGGCGGAAAGGGACGACATTGCCGTCCTGATAGTCGCGTTGGTTATAAAGAAACATGGCGTTGACGGCATGTTTCCCATCAAACGTACGATCGTACGTGATATTTCCTTCCAAGTAAGTAGCCTTATTACCCCATTCGCCTTTGTTTTCCGTATCGAGGAACTCCTGTCCGTCCGTTCCGACACTCAGCAGTAAGTTACCCTCCTCATCACGACCCGTAGCCGGATTGTAGTAGGTTGGTGTGCGATGCCGTTTCACCCACGACTTCGAATAGCGGTCAAAAGAAAACAGACCTTTGAATTTCAAACCGGGAGTAATAAATTTCAGATCTTGTTCAACCGAGAACAATGATTCAACTTTGGAACTGGAAGTTGTCTGATAGCCATGTTGCGTTGCTTCCGCCCATGGATTTTGCCGGTTCTGTATACGCACATCACGTCCTCCAGAATACTGTATAGGATGAACAAACGGAGGTGTGTCAAACGCCTGATTCCAAATATCCTGTCCACTGACAGCCATACCGTTCTGTTCTTGCAGGTAACCACCGATACTAATGCCCACAACAGTCGTCTTCGTCACATTGATATCCACATTCGAACGAATATTATATTTGTTCAAGCGTGTAGACGAATCCCAATCCTTACTTTCATCCCGAACAAAGATGCCTCGTTCACCATAATACGATGCGACCAACGCATAACGAAGGATATCGCTACCACCGGTAATAGTCAAATCTCCACGCGTATTGGAAGCCATGTCTTTCGATACGGCATCCAACCAATTGACATTCGGATATAACTCCAGATCTACATTATTACGGTAGTTGTTGATCATTTCCTCTCCATAAAGCGGATTCGGATTACCGGCATCCATATACAATTCATCCATCAAGGAAAGATAATCTACCGAACCGATATAATCAGGCAACTGTGTCGGCTTGGTAAAACCTTGTTCCAAATGGAAATTGACTTTCGGTTTCCCCAATTGACCTCTCTTCGTTTTCACAAGGATGACACCGTTTGCACCTCGTACGCCATATACAGCACTAGCCGCTGCATCCTTTAGTACGGAAAACGATTCGATTTCGGCAGCCGACAAGTCATCCAGCGTACGCTCAATCCCATCGACCAACACCAATGGCGAAACACCAGTCCCCTTAAAAGAAGAGATACCGCGAATCCAAAAATCCGAACCATCAGATCCCGGTTCACCATTACGTTGTACGGCAATCACACCAGCCAATTGTCCTGCCAGATTGTTAGACACGGCACGGGTAGTCCCTTGTTGTAACTGAGCAGGCTCTATCGCTGTGATAGAACCGACTACAGAAGCTCTTTTCTGAGAGCCATAGCCGACAACCACCACTTCATCAAGGCTATTAGACTCTTCTGACATATTGACATTGATATTGATTTGTCCACCAACCTTCACTTCTTGCGATTCAAAGCCGATATAACTGAAGACTAGCACTGCATTCTTATCGGGAACGCTGATAAAATAATTTCCATCGATATCCGTCGTCGTACCGATAGTCGTACCTTTGACCAATACGTTGACTCCGGGCAAAGGTTCCTGTTGGGCATCCCTGACAGTTCCGTTGATTGATATTTTTTCTCTTGCTGCGTTTTTTCCTCTTTCCTGATAATCATCACCTGCCTGTCGTTAAGGAAATACGTCAGATTCGTACCATCCAAAACTTCCGATAAGATTCGGTCAATGGTTTTATTCTTAATATTCACATCGACATTCCGGTATAATTCCGCACGAACTGCGTCAGAATAAAAGAAACGATATTCACTATTTTTCTCAACAGATGCAAAAACATCACTGATCGTTGCGTTGGATAATTCCAATGACAAACGCGTAGACTGCGCATATGATTGTTCAGCCCAAAGTACAGGGCTAGGAATCAAAAATAAATTTGCGACTACGCATGCTGTGTACAAATTTCTTTTTAATTTTTGATATTTCATGATAGCATAAATTATTAAAAAAAATCACATGATTCATATTACCAAATACTTGGTTTCAATTAAACTTCACTTTGTATGTTTTCTCATAGGCTTTTTATTATTTATGAACATATTCTATTTTTATTACTTCATCCCGATGGCTAAAAGAAATAGAGAGAGTCCGTTGAAGTGTCTGCAAGACTTGGTCAATGTCATCAAACAAGACCAAATTACCCGAGCACTTTATCTGCCCAATCTCCATAGGGCAGTCAAAACGGACACGATAATAGCGTGATAAGCTGTTCAACACCTTTTGTAAACTTTTCTCATGAAATTGAAGTACACCATCTATCCATGAGATATAATCATAAACATCAACGTCCTTGACGGTCATTTCTTCTTTTTCAACCATCAGACATTGGTTAGGTTGAATTGTCTGTCCATTTCCCTGGTTATTCTTAACAAAGACGCTTCCTTCTTTTAATACGACAGTCTGGAAAATTTCGTCATCATACGCAGTAATCCCGAAAGAAGTACCTAAAACCTGTACTTCCATTTGATTCGTTTTAACATAAAAAGGCCATTGGGGATGTTTGGCTACTTCAATATAGATTTCCCCGTTCACATAGAGCACTCTTTTCTCTTTCTCGAATGTTTCAGGAAACTGCAATACCGTTCCTGAATTAATCCATACTTTTGTCCCATCAGACAAGATCAATGAAGATCGTCGCCCATTTGGGACACTCAACATGTTCAGATGTTCGTCTTCTTTTTCCTGCTCAGAATGTTGCTTTCGATCAATTGATTTTATTTCTATTTCAGCAACTTGTACATTACCCTTTTTATCGACTGAAATTGTAGAATTATCCGTAACCTGGATTTTTTCCTTTGACAAATGAAGTTCAACTTCTTTTTGTTCCGGATCCACTTTGACATCAGCTAAGACCGAAGTGCTCAATTCCACATTCGACACTTCTTGATACTGCAAGTATAAAGATCCCAAAAAACAGAATATCAACAAGCAAGCAGCCGCAGACAGCCAACTTAACCTAATATATTTAGGCTTACGGTGTTTCTCGTAATTATCCAGAATTCTTTTTTTCAATGCAGTCTTTTCCGCAAAGGCAAGTTGTACGTGGTTGAATTTAAGTCGGCAAACCTTCTCTCTAGCCAACATCAAAGTCTCCGCTTCTTCAGGATAAAGTGACAAATAATTCTCCTTCCATTGTTTATCCGATTCCTCTGTAGGAAACAGACACCAAAGAATAAAAGATTTGTCATGTAACAATTGGTCTATATTTTTTCTATGTCGCAGTTCTTCCACTTTGAGTTTGTTTTACCAAAAGACAAAAGAACGCCCCAAATGACCCCATCTTATTCGTTAAACACTGTTAACGATCAATTTTTCTTTTATCTTGACATAGTTCTCCCAAAATTTCGTCTATTCTTTTACAATCTACAACAACATAAAGAACCCGCGTATGGACGCCTGAATCGAAAGTTTAAATAAGAAGGAAATGAAATAACGAACAGGCGTCCATAAAGGAAAATCAAAAACTGAACTTTGCCCCCGCATAGTAGGTGCGGGGAGTTCCCGGACCGTAAATGTAGCCGGAGTCACGGGTTGCCCCTTTGTCGAAGTCATTCTGATAGGAATCGAACAGGTTCTGGATACCCAGGTTAAGTTGCAAGGTCATGGCTGCCGTCAACCTGAAATCATAGCTCAACTTGACTCCCAATTCAAAGAAATCCGGACTCTTCACCAAAACATCCGCCGTCCCATTCACTTCAGACATCAGATGAGGTACATACATTCGCCCGGTATAATTACCGTTAAACGCTATTGTAAACGGTTTTACCGGTGTATAGGATGCAGTGAAATAACCGTACAGATTCGGAGTACGCAAAATTTTATCGCTATACCGCTCCGCATCCGTCAAATGTTCCTTATCTGCGCTCCATTCCTCTGGTTCGTCATATAAACTCCGTTGTACCGTTATACCTGCCTGTATCTGTACTTTATTCCTCCAGACAATCTTTCCCTCCAGCGTAGAACCGTACACCTTTGCCCCCGAACCGTTGCTGCGAGTCTGCACCAGCGAACCATTTTCCGATTCTACAGGGGCTGACAAGACAAACGGGTCACTCAATTTCGTATAGAATCCTTCCAGTAACATATTCACCTGGAAATCTCCAAAATAATGATACCAGTCGACAGACCCGTTCACGCTCCGCGAACGCTCTTCCTTCAGATTCGGATCCCGCACGATCGAGACGCGCGCACCTCCGACATTACTGATATGCAAATCTTCGTCAAAGGCCTGCGGGGCACGGAAACCTTCGGCATAGCTCAACCGGAGATTGACGTCGGCTGTCGGATTATAGCGCACATTGGCACGTGGACTGAAAACAGCCTTATCCATAATGCTGTTTTTATCGACACGCCCACCGATAAGGAAGCTCCATTTATCATTTTTCCACTCGTTCTGTGCATAGGCGCTCCATACGTTTATGATCTGATGCAAGGATGCCGGCGTATATTTTTCGATCAGTTCCTGCAAATGCTGTCCGGTAGCCGTCGGATCTTCCGCCAGGGCCGCTTCCCGGTACTTCTGCTTGTCGGTGGCACGATCGTCCAGATCGTCGTGACTGAACTCGATACCTCCCGTCAGATCGGCAGGCATGAAGAGGCATTTGTCAAAACTGTAGATATACTGCGCTCCCATCACTCCTGTGAAATCCGTCGTCCGGCCATATGCGCTGTAATAACTGTCACGGTGGATATGCTGTCCGGACGCATAGAAGCTGAGGTTATGTTTCTGGTTCGGAGTGAAAAGATTAAACTTCAGGCTTCCCGTATTAATCGAATGTTGTAACTGTTCGACAAGCCCGGCCTCACCTGTTCCGTTGAGCTCGGGGTCTTCGGCGATATGCGGCGGAAGTTTCATTCCACTACCGCCTCTACGATATTCTTCCATATGATGGTATTCAATATTCAATTTGGAGTAGGCACTGGTCTTATAGAAGCCGTTGAAACCAATCGTCTGATTTTTCAGCTTTGGAAGCTCTGAAAAGCCGTCTCCATTCGAATCCCAGGCCGAACGATAGCGGTTTTGCCCATAGATATAAGCTCCCATCTTATTGTCAGACGATACCCACGAGAGGTTGAGGGTCGTATTGTTATCATACGCTCCAGATCCGTCCAGATTAGAAATCGTATGTCCAAAGGAACCGGAATTGCGAATGGGCTCTTTCGTTATGATATTGATTGTTCCGGCGATAGCCGACGAACCGAACAAAGCAGATCCTCCGCCCCGTATCACTTCGACCCGTTCGATCATATTGGCCGGAATTTGTTCCAATCCGTACACGCCAGCCAATGCGGAGAAGATAGGACGGGAATCAATCAATATCTGTGTATATTTTCCTTCCATACCGTTGATGCGGACTTGCGAGTAACCACAGTTCTGGCAATCGTTTTCGACCCGGACGCCCGGTTGGAAAACCAGCCCTTGTGCTAATGTCGTGGAGTTGGTCTTTTCGAACACGGTCGGGCTGAGTACCTTCACCAGGGTAGGCGCCAGACGGCGTTTCGTCTCGTTGCGGTTGGCAGAGACGACCACTCCTTCGAGCGATATCAAATCTTCTTCAAGCTCGAAATTCAGTTCCTGCGTCTTCCCTTTTCCGGTCGTTACTTTTTTCGTAACTGTCTTGAAGCCGACAAAAGAGACTTCGATCGTAAACTCTCCTTCGGGGAGATTTTTTAACATATAATGCCCGGAGTCATCGGTCACGGAACCGATCGTCGTTCCTTTCAGGATGATCGTTATTCCCGGCAAATGTTCACCGGTCGCCTTATCCACGACATGCCCAAAAATATTGGCATCCGTAGGGCTCGTCACTTCTTTATCATTTTTATAGGTGTTTGCCATTATTGCCGAAACGGCATAGCAAAGGCATAGGAAAAGTATATAAATTTTGTTCATTGAGATGTCTTTTAAAAATTAATAATATAGGAAGTGGTAGGTATACAGAACTGCCTTGTTCCCACGTTAGACGCGAGATCACATAAAAGCCGGCCATAAAAACATCTGGTTGATAAGGCATGTTCTTTTACGGTCTCGCCGCAAGATGCAGGGACAAGTAGATTTTTATACCGTCATTAATTATTAAAAAAGACAAATGGTGGCGCACGAAGCGAAACCTTCCCCAGGACGGGACGAAGGTGATCCGGATAAACCGGACAGGTGGATAAAACACAAAATGTTGCAAGAAACGCAGCAATCAGCACTTGTGCAAAAGCAGCACCGCTGATTTGAATAGTCGAAAGTTGGTGCAGCAACTGAAACTCGGCGTAGTTATGTTCTTTCTTGGGAGTCCCGTCGTCATTTTTCTGATAGGGATGGGAGTGGACGATCGTCACCCCGTTCACTATATGAACGTGGGTAAAAGCTATCAGGCATCCCAAATACGATATGAAAAGTAATGGGAGCGCAATCCTTAAATATTTCCTTAATCCTTCCATTTATCGAGAACTATAGACATAACAGCCATTTAGGTGACAAAGTTCGCAAATTTAACGATAATATCCAATCCCTATTTACAGGTAAAACAGACCTCCATACTACCTACATATAGTCATTTTCAGGATCGAGTTATCGGTAGAATACATTCAAATAAAAAAGGCCTCTCTCACGAGAAGCCTTCTTCGATTTTAGTTTCGTTGTCTATGCAAATTAGCAATTATGATTGGCAAAGATAGAAGGTGGAAAAGAAATATAAAATCACCATAAATAACTATTCAGCAGACTGTAAATACCTACAAATAGGTAACTTCATATTCCTTTTCTCGCAGCAATCGAAGTGATGGTTAGCCTTTCAGTTTCAACAAAAATTTCGCTCTGTCGACAATATAGCGGATATGCGTGCCTTCGCCGATCACATCTGCCGAATCCCTGGCAACCAACGAGAAGGTCAACTTTCGCCCTTCCACCTCAACCAGCGTCGCTTCCGCATGCACTTCCTCACCTTCACCGGAAGGACGAACATGTGTCATGTCCATTTTAGCACCGACAGTAGTCGCCCCTTCGGGGAGTTCAGCCGCTACGGCCAACATTGCCGCATTTTCCATCAATGCTACCAAAGCCGGCGTTGCCAATACAGGCAAATCTCCCGATCCCATCGTCAATGCGAAATTATCCGGCTGCACGACAGTCCGGCTGATATGTTTCAATCCTTTTTCCAACATAGTCACTTCATTTTTAATCGTTCCACATTCTGTTATTCTTTCACGGAGTCTAACGAATCCGGCGCCAAAAATAATGAATTTGTTTTTTAATCCGTTTTTTGTACAGACAGACTTTTTTCATACCTTTGCCACAGTTTTGGTTTCACGGCTCCCAACCGCTACGGGAGGCGTGATGAAAAGGGAATCAGGTGCGAATCCTGAACAGACCCGCTGCTGTAAGTTCCTCTCCAAATCTTTGAATACGCTACAAGCCACTGTCCGTCACCGGATGGGAAGGCATTCAAAGACGGAACAAGTCAGAAGACCTGCCAAAACAAACATAGTTTTAAAGCTTTCGGGAAATAAAGCTACAAAACATCGAGTCAAGTCATTCTTTATCCCCTTACATAAAGATATCATTTCTCCTTGTGTGTATTCCCTTAAGCAAGTCATGAACACTATATCAAGGATTAAAATGAAAGTCTTTGTACATGTATTCCTTTTGCTTGTCTGCCTGTCGCAACTAAGTCTGACGGCACAAAACAAAATTACGCTCTCCGGAAAAGTCACCGATCAACAAGGTACGCCCCTGTCGTTGGTAACGATCGCCGTCGAAAACACGGTCTCCGGCACTTATACAGATGACAGTGGGCTTTATTCCCTACAAGTATCCCCTGGCAAACACACATTCGTCGTCTCCTCCTTAGGATACCAAACGATCAAAACCTCACTCGACCTTCATCACGACAAAACCCTCGACTTCAAACTGGAAGAAAGTTCCGTAAGCATAAGTCCAGTGGAGGTGTATGGGAAAACACAATCACAACAGGTAAGAGAAAGCGCACTTTCGGTTAATGCTCTTGACGTTAAGCCTGTCATTAATTCACTTAATAGCCTGAATGAATTAGTGAATCGTGCAAGCGGTGTCAAAATACGCGAAGAGGGAGGCGTAGGTTCCGATTTCGACCTCTCGATCAACGGGCTGTCAGGTAATTCCGTCCGCTATTTCATAGACGGTATTCCCTTGGATAGCAAAGGGAGCTATGTGACGCTCGCCAATCTGCCCGTCAACCTGATTGACCGAGTGGAAATCTATAAAGGCGTAGTACCAGCCTCATTGGGGACGGATGCATTAGGCGGAGCTGTCAACATTATCACCCAGGCAGAAAAGAAAAGCTTCATGGACGCTTCTTATAGCATCGGTTCCTTCCATACACATCGTGCCAACCTGAACGCACAGTTTATGGAACGGCACACCGGATTGGTCGTGCGTCCTGCCATCGGTATCAGCTATTCGAAAAACGACTACCGGATGAAAGACGTGCAGATGCGCAATGAGACAGGTGATCAATTCATCTACGGCAACCCAAAACGTTTCCATGACGGCTATTTTTCGCTATTGGCACAGATAGAAGCTGGAATCACAGGTAAGTTTTGGGCTGACGAATTTTTCGTTTCCGCTTCCTACTCCAAAACAGACAAGGAACTGCAGACCGGATCCATACAAACCAAAGTTTATGGTATGGCTGAACGTAATTCGGATGCATGGAACGTATCGGTTCGTTATAACAAATATAATTTCATGACCGAAGGCATGACATTGAAAGCAACTTTGTCACATACATGGGATCATTCCATTACTATCGATACAGCTTATCGGAAATATTATTGGGATGGAGGCTATATCGTGAGTCAACGCAACGAAATCAGAGGTAATGAACCTTCTATACGTCATTACAAACGCCCTCTGACTATCGTGCGTGTCAATTTGGATTACCAACTGGACGGACATCACGGTCTTAACCTGAATTATCATATGAACCGGACCGGAAATGATCGCTATGATGATTTGGACCAAAGCTTCGAACCATCAAACGATGCAGTTACCAAACATATCATCGGACTGACCTACAGCCAGTCGTTTTTTGATGGGAAAATGCAGAATGTATTCTTTGCCAAAGATTATGTGAATCACCCGAATATCCGGCAGACCGACCAGTCCACCGTGACGGGATCGGACAAAGTGCAAGGTTCTACTACCAAAAATTACTTTGGATATGGTACCGGACTGCGCTATATGTTCTTCGACCCATTAGCGGTAAAGGTTTCTTATGAACACAGCGTACGCTTGCCCATCGCCCGTGAATTGTTAGGCAACGGAACCACCATTTATGCAAATGTAGCGCTGAAACCAGAAAAAAGCAACAACGTCAATCTCGCCTTGTTCGGCACATGGCATCCTGCCGGCAGACATACTATCTATTACGAGGCAAACGGATTCCTACGTTATGTGGACAATTATATTCAAACCTCCGTCATTGAAAAAGAGGGTATGATGCAGTTTGTCAATGATCCAGCCGTCCATATCAAAGGCGTAGAAGGGGAAATTCGTTATGATTGGGACGGTCGATTACAACTCATGGCCAACGTCAGCTATCAAGACGCCCGTGACCAACAAAAATACAAAGAAGACGGCAAACCATCCGCCACATACGACAACCACGTACCCAACCGTCCCTGGCTATTCGGCAACGCGGAGGCGAGTTATACGTTCCACAACCTCCTACTACATGACAACAAGCTACGTTTAGGCTGTACATTCCAGTGGGTACATTGGTATTTCCTGACATGGGAAGCCTATGGCAACCGCGATACCAAAGCCCGTATACCCTCACAGCATATCTGCAATGCCAATATCACCTATTCATGGAAACACGACAGCTACAACATCTCACTGGAATGTTCTAATTTCCTCGACGAAACAGCTTATGACAACTATAAACTGCAAAAACCCGGACGCGCATTCTTTGCAAAATTCAGAGTATTTATCAATTAACATTCATATTTAAAAACAAGAAAAAAATGAAGAAGTTCAAATTTGCATTACTCACCTTCATGACAGCCCTGATCTCAGTTGGTTTCACGGCTTGTTCTGATGACGATGATTTGAAAAACGTGTCTGTGACCGGTGTCACGATCACTCCTACCACATTAACACTAAAAACAGGAACTACAGGAACACTGACTGCGACTGTCGTTCCTGAAAATGCAGCTGTTACAACTGTCGCTTGGAGCAGTTCGGACACGAATATCGCTACAATAGAAAATGGTATTGTAACAGCAATTTCCGAAGGTTCGACTACAATCAAGGTAAAAACGGACGACGGTGGATTCACTGCCACTTGTGAAGTGACTGTAACCAACGATGCACCTGCCTTCGACGAAAGCAAGTATCATTTCGACCTGTTTCTGACCGTAGGAAAACATGGCGGCATGAGCAGCAAGAACACGACGGTTGTCAACAGCGTCAATAAACTGACAGCCGATATGGGGACTATCACTGTTAAAGGTGAAGGAACCGAATTGGGAGACTACTCGATGGAAAGCATCTCGAAAGGGAAATATTACTATCAGATCCCTTCAAGCAACGACCGTTTCGTAAAATATCAGATCAAAGATAACAAAGTAATAGAATGTGCATCATCTCCCTTTAAGACAAATACATACAAAGTACGCTCCTACACCCATGCCTGGATAGATGACAACACGCTTGTTGTCATGGCTGCCAACGGCGATGCAAGCAAGGTCATCTGGAGTAAGCTGAACACCGATAATATGTCGATTCTGGCAGAAGGCACACTGGACATCCTACTACCGGAATCAGAGGTTACAGGAGAAGAAACAAAGAAATTCACCACATCGGGCATCCTTACCTATAATGAAAAAACGGGAAAACTGTTCTATTTCTATTACGGGAAGAACGGTCTTTCAGGAAAGAGCGGCAAAACCACTACTGCTTTTTATACAGCAGTGCTCGATCCTGTCACTCTGGCGGTAGAAAGCAACAAGCGCAACTCGCTTGCCCGAGAAATGGCGGGAAGTGCCTACGGCGAATTGATGCAAGACTGCGTAATGTATGATGAAAGCGGTAACCTCTACCTCGCCGCAATCACCGAAAAGGGCGATTTGGAACAAGGACACCTGTTGCGTATCAACAATGGTGAAATCGATTTCGACGCCACTTACGAAGGATATCCGAATGCAGACGGTAAATTGCTCACCATCCAGTATTTGGGAAACGGCAAAGCTCTAGCTTATGCACGCAACGATGCTGCTGGTACAGCAATTGACAGTTACAGCCATTATTATTCTATCATCGATCTTGCTACAGGCGAAAGGACACGTTTGAGCTATGAAGGAAAAGAACTCGCTTACAGTGGCGGCCGTTTCTCACAGCGTTCTGTCGTCTTCAACGAGAAAGCCTATTTCGGTGTGAACACTGAAGCCGACACTAATGCCATCATCTACATCTACGATACAAAGACAGGAGTTGTAGAAAAGGGAGCAGAAGTAGCCGGCGAATTCTACTTCGACATGATCCGTGTGATAGAAAACGATTGATCCATTCCTAATCTGCCTGTATCTATTTAAATAAAAAGGTTGTGCGGGAACAAGACTGTTTCGGCACAACCTCTTTCACCAGAATTGATTAGTTTCGGGGGCTTGTTAGCAGGGATATCGCTCCTCATCACGATTCTTTCCGACAAATAAATCATTCTGCCCTTTACATTCATACCTAAAAATAGGTAGGACTTTTTTCATCTATCCGCCCAAAAGATACATTCCGAAGCAATACCCGATAAACAGGCCGACAAAGCATTGATGCCAGAGAACCTTTCATCTCTAACTCTTATGTTGATCAGCCTCTTTTGGATAGCTATCATATTTATCCCAATCATCCTAATCCGAAAGAAAGCCCTCAAAAAGGACTGGAAAAGGAAATAACGGCATTGATAAAAACAATACTACAACAAGCGGAGGATCTTATCATGTATCACCCCGTTACTCGCCATCACCTGCTCGGCAGAAGGCCAAGTGTCGCCACCGGCAAAGTCTGACAGCCTGCCACCCGCCTGCATCAGGATCAAGCCGCCTGCCGCAACATCCCACGGGCCGAGATGTCCTTCTATCCGAGCATCGAATCGCCCACAGGCGACGTAACAGAGCTCGGCCGCAGCAGATCCCAACAGCCTCGTCCCCCCGGCATAACCATACAAACGGTCCACCAGCTTTTGGGCGACCGGACGATAGTGGTCGGAATCATAGGGGAAACCAAGCGCAACAAAAGCCTTATCCAAAACAGCTACATCCGTTACCCGTATTTCTTTACCGTCCAGATAAGCCTTACTTCCTTTCCAAGCATAAAAACATTCATTGCGACAGACCTCATATACAACACCTAACAACAGTTCTTCCCTATCCCGCAAGGCAATACTGACACTGTAAGGAGCCATATCATGGATATAGTTGGAGGTTCCGTCGAGCGGATCGATCACCCAACAATACTCCTCGTCCGTCAGGCTTCCCGAACCCTCTTCGGCAATAAACCCTGCTTCGGGAAACAATGTCGAAAGTTGTTCGACCAGACGCCGTTCGGATTCTTTATCCACATACGAGACATAATTGTGTGCACTCTTTTCCTCCACCCGCTCCCGATCGAACTTTTGCCGTTCATCACGCAGAAATGCACCGGCTTTACGGGCTATTTGCCGTACTTCTGCACAAAGGTATTCCAGGTCCGATATTCCAATCATCGTTTAATCTTTTTATGTTCAGCCTTAATATAACGGCTCTAAGCAGTTATTATTACCGTTTTATCGATATTACTTCTTTATTTTTAATTTATTCCCTATTTTTGTTAATGGAATGTCAAACAAAACAGGTCCTTTAACCGTTATGATTATAACGAAAACACACAATAAGAACAAATGAGACGTTGGATGAAGCGAATAGGGATCATATGCCTGATACCGGTGGTATTGGTCATCTTGATTTCAATTCTTTTATATATACCTCCCTTCCAGAATTTCGCTGTGCGGCTAGCCACCGAATATGCCAGTGAAACAACCGGTATGAATATCAGGATCGGGCAGATACGTCTTTCCTTCCCGCTGAATCTGACGATCCGGGACGTGAAAGTCATAACTCCTCCCGACACGTTATTGTCACTCGAAAGTTTCCAAGTCAACATCCGTCCGCTGCCACTGCTGAAAAAAGAAGTCTTGGTGGATGCGATCGACCTGCGCGGCGTGAAAGCCAATACAGGCAACCTGATCGAGGGAATGGAGATCAAAGGTACTTTAGGAAAGCTCTATGCTAAAGCAGATCGTATAGACCTCGGAAAAGAGATCGCCCGGCTGAACAAAATCGACCTTTCGGACACAGCCATCACTCTCCTGATGAACGACACGACAACAAACAAGGATACGACATCGACGGCGGTCAACTGGAAATTGATGCTGGATCAAATCGACCTGGATCGGGTAGCGTTTGCCATGCAGATACCGGGCGACTCGCTGCGTCTTTCGACCTATATCGACAAGGCTGGATTAACCGACGGGATAGTCGACCTCGGATCGGCACGCTACAGTGCATCCCAGTTTCTGCTGTCCGGCTCTTCCCTGAACTACGACGGTAGCTATAGTGACCCGGTACCGGGTTTCGATCCGGCACATATAGCCTTGAACGATGTGAATATCCGGATCGATTCGCTTTTGTACGGAGGCAGGGACATCAGTGCACGGATCAAAAAATTTTCTGCTAATGACCGCTCGGGTTTGACGCTCAGTTCACTGACCGGAGACATCAGCAGTGACAGCACGACGATACAGGTTCCGGGGCTTCTGTTGAAAACACCTTACTCAGAGATCCGCCTGCTGGCAACCGTTCCCTGGAATACGTTCGACAATACACCGAGCGGTACGCTCCATAGCCTGCTGACAGCCTCGGTAGGAAAAGAAGATGTATTTATCTTTGCCGGTCCTCTTCCCAAGGAGTTCAAACAAGCCTATCCCCAAAAAGAAATCAGCCTGACAGCCGGAATAGAAGGGAACCTGGCTGCTTTACGGCTGCGCCAGCTGAAAGGCGAACTGCCTGGCATCTTCAATCTGAATATCACAGGAGAAATGAGAGCCGTGGCAGACAGTATCCGCCGTTCGGGTAAGTTTCAGCTGAATGCCCAAACCGGGAATCTTGACTTTGTGCTCAGCATGCTACCGGAATCCGAACGGTCACGCTATAACCTTCCGGTAATGAAACTGAAAGGGGAAGCGACTTTGCAAAACCAAGAGTACCGCGCCGACCTTTTGCTCACGCAAGGCGAAGGCAAGGTCGGACTGACTGCACGTTATAACCCCGTACAAGCGTCTTACTTGGCTGACCTGAAGATCGACAGCCTGAAACCAACCGAATTCTTACCCAAAGATTCCCTTTACCACCTGGCCGCCTCGTTCCGTGCTGAGGGGAAAGGGTATGATCCGTTCGACGTTTCCACTTGGGCTAAATTAGAGGGGAAGATTACGAATATCGAGTATGGGACATACGCCGTATCCGACGTAAGGTTAGACGGTTCGCTGGAAAAGAACTTGTTGAAATTCGACCTGCTCAGCCATTATCCGCTTGCGAAGATGGATATGTCGCTCAATGCAACCCTCCACAAGAAGAAAGTGAATGCGATGCTAATCGCCGACGTGCAAAACCTGGACCTATACGGCATGCACTTTATGAATGATTCGCTGGCGACCTCCTTCCAGCTTTTCGCAGAGGCGGAAACAGACATGGGAAAGAATAACCAAGTGGACGTTACCCTCGGTAACTGGGAACTGATAAATCCGACCGGTAAGTTCCACCCGAAAACATTGACTTTACACGCTCACAGCGATAAAGACACTACCCGCGTCTCTTTCCACGCCGGAGACTTTGGAATCGTCCTGACCGGAAATGCGGATATCGAGACGATGACCGATAAGTTCACGAAAATAAACGAAGGTCTCACCCAACAGCTAGAACGCGATTCGATGATCGACATTCCATCTTTCCGTCCGCTCCTCCCGGATATGGACCTGAAAATCACAGCCGGTAAGGATAATCCGATCTACAACATCCTGCAACAATATTATATTACCTTCGACAACCTGAATATCGAAGCCAACACTTCACCGGAAGAGGGTTTCTTCCTCGATGCCGATCTCTTCAACCTGATGCAGGACACAACACGGATCGACACGATCTGCCTCATTGTCCGGCAGGATTCGCTCGGCTTGTTGTACGACACGAAAGTCATCAAGACAAAATACAGGAAACAACAACCTTTCACCGCCAGCTTGCTGGGAAAGCTCCGCAACACTTTTGTCGATGCCAAACTGGAATATACCGACGGCCAAGGTAAAACCGGTATCCGGTTAGGGGCTCGTGTCGACAAGGAAAAAGAGGGATTGCGCCTGCATCTTTTCCCGGAAGACCCGATACTGGCTTTCCGTACATTTAAATTGAATACCGATAATTATATCCTGTACCGCAACATAAAGGATATTGCCGCCGATGTCCGGCTGACCGGTGAAAACAATGCTTCGCTCTGGATTCACTCGCTTGCCGGAGAAGAAGGAATGGAAGAAATCCATGCCGAGCTAAGCCAGATAGACCTAGATGCGATCACGAAGGGATTCCCGGACCTCCCTTCCATGCGAGGAATGCTTAGCGCCGACTTGCAGTATGCCCCTTCGGACAGCAGCTTCATGGTTGTGGCGGACGCTCATATCGACAGCCTGTTCTATGAAGGGGGACGGGTAGGTGAACTGATGTTCAACACTGTTTACCTGCCACTTAGCGACAAGGAGCATCAGGTCGACATGCACCTTTTCCGCGACCGTAACGAGGTTGCGGCGATCAATGCCTATTACAAAATGGGAAAAACGGATTATCTGGACGGAAATATGAACATCACCGCCTTGCCATTGGAGATGGTAAACCCGTTCATTCCGGACAAGATGGCCAAACTGACGGGAGCCTTGCAAGGGGAACTGGCGATAACCGGAACCACCTCGGCCCCTGCCGTCAACGGGTATGTGCGGATGGACAGCTCGGCGGTATATGTCACGGCAGTCGGTTCTTCCTTCCGTTTCGACAAGCAGGATATCAAGATCAAGAATAATCTGATCAGTTTCGACAAATACAACATCTATGCATCGGGGATCAATCCGTTCGTAGTCGACGGAACGATCGACATTCACAATCTTTCCCGAATGACGGCAAACTTGAAACTGACAGCCCACGACATGCAACTGCTGAATGTGAAACGCAATAAGGAAAGCATGGTGTACGGCAAGCTGCTTGTCAACCTCAACTCGACTGTCAAGGGGCCGCTCGATGCCTTGATCATGCGAGGAGATTTACAACTGTTGGGCGGGACAAATGTCACTTACGTGATGCAGGAATCCCCGCTCACGGCTCAAGACCGCTTAGCAGACCTTGTGACTTTTACCGATTTCTCCGATACGCTGCTGACCCGCCGGCACCGGCCGGAAGCACCTCTGCCCATCGGCGGACTGGACATGTTGATGACGATCCGGATCGACCAGGCCGTCCGTCTGAACGCAGATATCACCCCCGACCAATCGAGCCGTGTGGAACTGGAGGGAGGGGGCGACTTGTCATTCCAATATACGACACAGGGTGAAATGATCCTGAACGGACGTTATACACTTTCGGGAGGCATGGTAAAATATGCCATGCCGATTATTCCGCTCAAGGAGTTCACGATACAGGACGGTAGTTACGTCCAGTGGAGCGGCAACCCGATGGACCCGATGCTGAACCTGACAGCAACCGAACGGATGCGGGCATCCGTCACACAAGACGACGGCAGCTCACGTCTGGTCACCTTCAATGTCGGTGTGGCGATCAAACAGACATTGGAGAACCTGCAACTGCAATTTATCCTCTCCGCACCGGAAGACCAATCCATGCAACAGGAACTGGACAAGATGGGCGAAGGACAACGCTCGCAGATCGCCGTTACGATGCTTGTCACAGGGATGTACCTCAACATGAGCGATGTCGGCGGCGGCGGAAAGAAACCGAGCCTCGATATGGGAGCCGCCCTGAACAGCTTCCTGCAAAGCGAGATCAACAATATCGCGGGTAGCGCCTTGAAGTCTGTGGATATCACTTTGGGCATGGAGCAGTACGACCAGAACGGCACAGGATCGGGCGGGGAGCGGACAGACTTCTCCTTCCGCTTCGCCAAGCGGTTCTACAACGACCGGATCAGTATCATACTGGGCGGACGTGTTTCGACCGGACAGGATGTCAACGCCGGACAGTCGCAGCAGTTCATCGACAACGTTTCGATCGAATACCGTCTCGACGGCAGCGGAACCCGCTACATCAAGCTCTTCCACGACAAGAACTACGAGAGTCTGCTGGAAGGCGAGATCACAGAAACCGGTGCCGGTATCGTCCTGCGCAAAAAGATGCTTCACCTCCGTGAACTCTTCATCTTTAAAAAAAAACAAGCCCAAACCGGTAACGGACGACAAACAAACAGAAGAGAAAAAATGAAACACATCAAATATATTGCATATATTTCGTTATTCCTGCTTGCTTCCTGCTCTACAACGAAGAATTTGCCGGAGGGGGAAGTTTTATATACGGGAATCAAGAAGATTGAAGTGACGAATGAGGACAAAAGCAAGGAAGGGGAAGAGGCGCTGACGGAAATAGAGGCCGCTCTTGCCTATCCGCCCAATAACGCCCTGCTAGGGAGTTCGTCTATCCGTATCCCTTTGCCGTTCGGACTATGGATGTACAATGCATTCGTGAACAGAAAGGGAAAAGTGGGTAAATGGATATTCAATAAACTGGCATCCAAACCCGTCTTCATCAACACGGTCAATCCGGAAGTCCGGACAAAGGTAGCCTATAACCTGCTTCGCGAATATGGATACTTCAACGGAGCGACTTCCTACGAGGTGGAACCGGACCCCAAGAACCCCAAAAAGGCAAAGATCAGCTACAAGGTGGAGATGAACAATGCCTACACATACGACAGCATTGCTTACGTCCGGCTACGGCATCGCATCGACACACTCGTCCAGCGCAACATCGGCGACCGGCTTCTGCGCGACGGAGATAATTTCAATGTCGTACAACTCGAAGCCGAACGCCAACGCATATCTTCCCTACTCCGTAACAACGGGTATTACTATTTCCGTCCCGAATTTATCAGCTACCAGGCCGATACGATCATGAATCCCGGAAAGGTAGCGCTCCGTATCTCCACAAAGCCAGGGCTGCCACGCACCGTACTGCGCCCCTGGAAGATAGGCAACATATCGGTATTCCTGAACGGCTACAACAACGAGCCACCGACAGATTCCATCCGGTATAAAGATATGACCATCTTTTACGAAGGGAAGTTGCGTGTCCGTCCGAAGGTGCTGTACGACCGGCTGAAATTCCGCCCCGGCGATCTCTATTCGCAGCAACAGCAGGAAAAGACCCAGACCGGCTTCTCCCGTCTCGGCATTTTCCGTTATTCGGAAATGCAATATATCCCCAAAGATACCGCCCGCCGTTGCGATATACGTTGAACTTGCAGATCAACACCGTTTACGACCTTCCTCTGGATGGAGAACTGGAACTGAACGTGACTACCAAGAGCAATGACCAGACAGGACCGGGCGCCATTTTCAGCGTTACCAAACGGAATATATTCGGAGGAGGGGAGACATTCGGCGTCAGTATGCGCGGTTCTTACGAATGGCAGACCGGCAAACGGGTTTCGGGCAACAGCTCGGCGATCAACAGCTGGGAGTTCGGTATCAGCGGTACGCTGACTTTCCCGCGGGTACTTTTCCCCAGTTGATAAAGCATGATACGAAATACCCTTCCAGTACCTCTTTCCGTATCTATGCGGATCAGTTGAACCGTGCCAAATTCTTCAAGATGCTGGCATTCGGCGGAAGCGCCTCGTACGAGTTCCAGCCATCGGCGACCAGCCACCATTCGGTGACGCCGTTCAAGCTGACCTACTCGCTGTTGCAGCATACGACGCATGAATTCGACTCCATCGTAGATGTCAACAAGGCGTTGGGGCGAAGCCTCGAGAACCAGTTCATCCCGTCGATGGGCTATACATACACGTATGACGATTCTCCCATCACTACCAAAAAGAACCATCTCTGGTGGCAGTCTTCCATCACACAGGCGGGCCTTATTCTCGACGGTGCCTATGCCATCGCCGGTAAGAGCTTTAACAAACGGGATAAGAAACTGTTAGGGAACCGCTTCGCCCAGTTTGCCAAACTGACGAGCGAAATACGATACAACTATTATCTCGGAAAGAAGCAACACCTGGTCGGACGCCTGATGGCCGGAGTCGCATATAGCTACGGCAATTCGATCACGACACCTTACAGCGAACAATTTTATATAGGCGGTGCCAACAGTATCCGGGCTTTCACGATCCGAAGCATCGGACCGGGCAGTTATCGCCCGACCGACTCAAAATACGGCTATTTGGATCAGACCGGTGACATCAAGTTCGAAGCCAATCTGGAATACCGTTTCCCGATTTTGGGCGATCTGCACGGAGCGACTTTCCTCGATGCCGGCAACGTTTGGCTGCTACGCTACGACAAAAGCCGCCCCGGCGGACAGTTGAAATGGGGCCGTTTCCTGAAAGACCTGGCTTTAGGAACCGGTATCGGACTACGCTACGACCTGACCTTCCTCGTTATCCGCCTGGATTGGGGAATCGGCTTGCACGTACCGTACGATACGGGAAAGAAAGGCTATTACAATATTCCGGACTTCAAAGACGGCATGGGCGTCCATCTGGCAATCGGTTATCCGTTCTAAAGAAACGGTTTCGGATATGCTTGCCGCTTCAAGAACGGCTCTTGGAGTTTCAAGACAGTTTCTTCTACGAGGAACCCCAAGTCCCATTCTCAACAATAGAATCCGCTTACAAACGGGCTGTTATATAATCGATTATGTCCAAGCATAGATTGGTTGTCTGATCGTTCACATCCAGTTCGGGATTCAGCTCGACCAGATCCATCGACTTGATCAGATTGGTGAATAGTATATGTTCGACGAAATCCTTGAACTCGTCCGGCATCAACCCTTCGCACACGCGTGTCCCTGTACCGGGTGCAAAGCGGGGATCGATACTGTCCACGTCTATGCTGAAATGGACATTCCGTATCTTCCGTTCCTTTAGCTTCCGTTTGATATCTTCGGCAACAAAACCGATACCCTTCAGGTGGATCATGTCCATCGTATAAACGCTTAACTGCTCACGCTCGATCAAAGCCTGCTCCCCTTCATCCAGGCTCCGGGTCCCGACCAGGAAGACATTCTGCGGGTTCACCTTATTGCCGGGCGCATAGATATTGACTAATTCTTCGCTCCCCATCCCCATCAAGGCGCTAAGCGGCATCCCATGAATATTGCCGCTGGGAGAAGTCTCGCTCGTATTGATGTCGCCATGCGCATCCAACCAGATGATACCGAAATCATCAAAGCTCTTTCCCACCCCTGACGCACTGCCCAACCCTAACGAATGATCTCCGCCTATCACCAAAGGGAAAGCCCCTCCGCGCAACGTGTCGTAGACCAGCTCTGCCAGGTTATTATTGACTTCGACAATCGCATCCAGATATTTCAAGCTCCGCCCTCTGGCAAACTTATCCGCCTCCGAAACCAAAGGGACATACAGATTACCCAGATCGAAGGCCCGATGTCCGTTTTTACGGATAATCCTCATCAGGCCCCGTTCACGCAGATGGTTCGGAGCGCGCTCCACACCTTCGCGGTCACACCCTAAATTGAGAGGTACTCCTATCACATTTATCTTCATAGGCAATCAAAATTGAGCGAACGTATCTTTAATAATGCCAATAGCCTCCATCATCTGATCCCGGTCAATGACCAACGGGGGAGTGAAACGGATGATATGGTCGTGCGTTGGCTTGGCTATCAATCCTTTTTCTTTCAGTGCCAAACAGATATCCCAGGCCGCTTTTCCACCTCGCGGCTCAGTGACAACAGCATTCAAAAGTCCTTTTCCACGCACCTGGCGGATCATCGGATTGTCGATCTTCTCCATTTCACTGCGGAAAAGGATACCCATTTCGAAAGCATTCTCCGAAAGATGCTCGTCACGCACCACCTCAAGGGCAGCTATCGCTACACGGGCAGCCAACGGGTTACCGCCATAGGTGGAACCATGTTCACCCGGAGCGATCGTCAACATGATCTCATCGTCGGCAAAGACCGCCGAGACAGGAGTGACACCTCCGGATAAAGCCTTACCTAAAATCAGTATGTCAGGATGGACATTCTCATAATCACAGGCAAGCAGTTTACCGGTGCGTCCGATACCCGTCTGGATCTCATCGGCGATAAAGAGGACGTTATGTTGCCGGCAGAGGTCATAACACTTACGCAAATACCCCTCGTCGGGGACGACCACGCCAGCCTCCCCTTGTATAGGTTCCAGCAAGAAACCGACTACGTCCGGATCGTTCAATGCCTCTTCCAATTCGGCCACATTATTATATTGCACTTTGATAAAACCAGGCGTATAAGGCCCGAAGTCCGCATACGAACTGGGATCGGTACTCATAGAAATGATCGTGATCGTCCGTCCGTGAAAGTTCTCGCTGCAGACGACGACCTTCGCATGTTCAGGGGTTATCCCCTTCACCCGGTATCCCCAGCGCCGCGCCAGCTTCAGAGCCGTTTCGACCGCCTCGGCTCCGGTGTTCATCGGCAACAGTTTGTCATACCCGAAGAACTTGCAGGCAAACTCCATGTACTCTCCTAAAATATCGGCATGGAAAGCACGCGACACTAGTGTCAACTGCTGTGCCTGGTCGGTAAGTGCCTTAATGATCTTCGGATGACAATGCCCTTGGCTCAGGGCGGAATAGCCGGACAGGAAATCAAAATATCGTTTTCCTTCCACGTCCCAAACATAAACACCTTCTCCCTTCTGGAGAACGACAGGCAGGGGATGATAGTTGTGCGCACCAAACTTCCCCTCACGGGTGATGTAATCTTCCGGTCTCATCTTTATTCAGATTTAAAATTAGCAGACTGTAAGCGTTTCTTACGTCCTTGTCCCAAAGATAAGAAATAAGGCTAACATTATGTCACCCAAAAGAGTATGTTAAGAAACATACGCCAGTGTCATTCCTTTCTGTCGGCATCGGACAGATGAATGCCGGTAGTAAAAGGAGTTTCACCGCTTACGTCTGCCTCCATCAGGGATAAAGTCGGGCCCCGAAAGGTTCTATTTAAATGACAATCGCCATGCTACTGTTGTCAAACAGCCTGCTCATAGACCTTTTGCCTTTAGTCGAAAACCTTTTCGCCCTTGGTCAAAAGCCCTTTCGACACAGGTCAAAAACCTTTTCGACTAAGGGCGAAAAGTAAAGGAGTGGTAGTAATGCTGTTAATACCTGTGTATTTGTTGATTAATTAATAATACAATATACATATTTGTAGATCACGTAACAAATAAAAAAACAGCAACTATGAAAAAGGAAAAATAAGTGCCCGGAGCTAATTCCCCATCAATAAAAGCGGGCCATCCAAAGTTGTTGGACAGCCCGCATTACATCTGGCGTGTGATAATATATTTGATCTTGAGAATTAAAAGGGTTTGATAAAATTATTACTTTACTACTCTTTACTATTTATTAGTCTTTAATGCTACCGGTTTGAATAAAAAGACAAAAAGGATCAACAAGACGAACGAGAACAGGGTCGAGATGGCAAAGACGACAGGCCAATCACATTTATCCCCGTCACGGAAAAGACCGATCAGCCAGCCATTCCAAAGCGTCCCGATCAGGAAGCCGATGCCCCACACCAGGAAGAAGAGCAAACCCTGTGCCTGTGCTTTCATTTCTTTTGGAGCCACATTGTCCGTATAGACCTGGCCACCGACAAAGAAGAGGCCGAAGATCAACCCGTGTACGATAATCCCGATATAATAGAACCATTGCAGACCGGTCTCCGCACCGATATAGAACGAAGCATACCGGACCACGAGAGCGATCATACCGAAGATCAAGGTATTCTTAATCCCCGACTTTATCAGTATAGAAGTGGTGATGACCAGGAAAAACATTTCGGCCAACTGCCCGAGGTTCAGCGTCACCGTTATATTCTGCACATGCTCGTCGGCGAGAATCATCGAACCATATACATGGTACAAGTTGAACGGGATGATAGCCAAGAACGTCAGAATCATAAAAACCCGGTAATTCTTATCCTTCATCAGGGAGAAAGCGCTGAAGCCCGTTATATCCATCACCGAGATGCCGGCACTCTTATCGACCGAAGGCGGAGTGTGCGGCAGTCGCAAGTTCAGAAGCGCAGCCACGAAACAGACAGCGGCGCCGCAATACATCGGCAGGTTCGTATCATCGAAAGCGGATAAATGCATCACATGAAGGGCGATCACGCTGAAGATACCGGAAGCTACCCATCCTACCGAACCGAACATACGGATACGCGGAAACTGTTCCGAAGGCGTATGGCTCATGGCGATCGTACTGGTCAGGCTCTGTGTCGGCATATGGCAAAGCATGGCCAGCACGACACATGCCATAAGAGGAACAAATGATGTCTGCTGGGCAGCCAGAAGCAAAAAGGCACCTGTCAGTATATTCAATACAGCCAAGATCTTCTCTGCGGCAAAATAACGGTCGGCTATCGCGCCGATAAAAGAGGATGCCATCGCACCGATAGCCATCGCACTTAATACCAACGAGACTTGATACACTTCCAATTTAAGCGTATGGGAAAGATAAGCGGCTAAAGGAACCCACCAGACTGCACTCAGCATATACTGCATAAACATCATTGTGCAGAGTTGAACCTTCGTTCCGATTCCTTGTTTTGTAGTAAGAGTATTCATATTATTAGAATAAAAGGTTTTTATTACCTGTGTTTCACATGGTACAAATGTATCGATTCCTCCACGGCCGGTTTGTTTGACCTTGTTGCAATCTTTTCCGTATTCATCTCATTCTCTGCCGTTATCACCTTTATTGAGATGATTTATGAAATCCGTGACACAATAAAAGGAAATCCATAATACATTTTTCAGTATCTTTCGCCCATAATAGCAAAGTCATGTATGAAACATCTGAAGTTAATCTTATCCATCCTATTCATATTTTGTCTCACCCGGACATATGCAGACGACAGTAACTATCTTTTCCGCCATTATCAGGTCGAAAACGGACTCAGCGACAATATGGCCACTTGTTGCGTGCAGGACAGGAAAGGATATATCTGGATCGGGACACGCGACGGTCTGAACCGCTTCGACGGATATACGTTCAAAGTATTCCGTAACGACCCCGACGAAACCGAGACATTGGGAAGCAACTGGATCACATGCCTGGGGTGCGACATGAACGGCGACTTGTGGGTAGGGACGCTTTCGGGATTATATCAGTATGACGATGAAAAGGAATCGTTCCGGCACATTCCTTTCACAGCAGACAAAGGGATCGACATCTTCCAGTTCGACAAAGACAATAAACTATGGATACTGATGGACGGTAACCTGATCCGGTTCAATACGGAGGACAGCCAGTTCCGTATCTTCGCTCCGGAAGACAACCAAAGCTACACCTCTTTTTGCATTACCCGCGAAAACAGTATCTGGATCGGGAGTTCGGACGGGTTGATTTCATTGCTGAATCCGGAAGACGAGACGATGGAGTCCTATAATGTATTCGCCCACTCATCCCCGAACACGCCACAGAAACTTTCCATGTTATATCCCTCTCCTACGACCGATCGTATTTACATCGCTTTCGAGCATGACGACGTGAAGATATTCGATCCGGCCACACGCGACTACCAGGATCTGAACATTCAAAAGATCAACCAGCTTACGATCCTGATCAACAGCTTCCTCGAAAAAGACAAGGACGAATTGTGGATCGGGACAGACTCCGGCTTGTTTATCTATAAGGTCAACACCGGCGAGTGTACCCGTATCCGTCAGGACCCGTTGGACCCATACGCCTTATCGAGCCATTTCATCTCTGCATTCTGCCGAGACAGGGAGAACGGCATCTGGATTTGTTTCCACCAAAACGGCCTCAACTACTATTCCCCTTTCCGCCCTTTCCATGTGCATTATCCCTGGGACGGGCAGTATTCGATGAAAGGAGAAGTGATCCGCGATATCTGTACCGATATATACGGTAATATATGGGTCGGGACGGAAGATGCGGGCATCAACTGCTTGGAAAAGAAAACCGGGACATTCACCAACTACCAGCCGGTTCCGGGAGGGAAACGGCTTGTCGCACACCAATATCCGAGGCTTGGCTGCATCAGGCGACCGGCTCTGGATCGGGCACGTTATCCACGGCATCGACTTGATGGATATCAAGACGAGAAAGGTCATCAAGCATTACAACCTGCTGAAAGACTCGCTGACGGTAAAGAACAGCACCGTCCGCTGCATCAAAGTATTGCAGGAGGGACAAGTCTATGTCGGGACCGATGACGGTATCTATAAATATGACTTCCTGAACGACCGTTTCCTGTATGCCCCGCAATTTCCTCCTTTCGCAGTAAACTGCATTTACGAAGATCGCTTAGGAAGAATCTGGACCGGCATGTTCAACCGCAGTTTCTATTATAATCCGATCAGCAATACCGGCATGTATCTGCCGTACGACAAATTGAACACCCAGCGCCACAATTTCGTTAACGACGCCTGCGAGGACAAAGACGGCAATATGTGGTTTGCTACCGTAGAAGGGGTTATCAAATACGACTTCCAAACCGGCGAATCCCTACATTACACCGTCAAAAACGGTATGCCGAGCAATGTTGCTTTCCGCATCCTACCTGACGAAAACGAAACCTTATGGATCAGTACGGCCAACGGACTGGTCAGCCTGGAAACAGGAACCGGTAAGATCACGACCTACACGGAATCCCACGGACTCATCACTCGCCAATTCAACGATAACTCCGCCTTCAAAGACAACGAAGGGACTTTCTATTTCGGTTCGGTCAAAGGCTTTATCCATTTCAAGCCATCCGAAGTAATCCCGGCAGCCGAGAAGATGAACGTCCACTTGGGAAGCCTCGAAATCCAGAATGAAGCCGGAGAGAAACGCATCATCAACTCTTCCGCCGAATCAGAGGCTAAGAAGATCACGCTGACCTACAAGCAATCCACATTCAGCATCAACTTCTCCGCACTCAACTTCATCGCCCCTAAATCCATCCAGTATGCATACAGGATGGGAAATATGGACAAGGAATGGATTCCGATCGGAGAACGCAACACGGTCTATTTCGCAGAATTGCATCCGGGTGATTACACCTTCGAGGTACGGGCTGCCAACCTGTCGAACAACTGGAGCGACACTCCGACACGACTGAATATCACCGTTTTGCCCCCTTGGTGGGCATCGACTCCGGCATATGCTTCTTATATTGTCGTCACTCTCGCCATCATCGTCGGCTTCTTCTGGTCTTGGCGCCGGAAAACCAAACGGGCAATGGCCTACAACATGCAGTTGTTCGAAGATCAGAAAGAGAAGGAGCTGTATCAGGCCAAGATCGATTTCTTCATCAATATCGCTCATGAGATCCGTACGCCGCTCACCCTGATCAAGAACCCGCTCGAACGTCTCCTGAAATCCGACAAGATCGGGGAAAAAGAGAATAAGTCGCTTACGTTGATGGATAAAAATGTATCCCGCCTCCTGTCATTGGTCAACCAATTGTTGGACTTCCGCAAAACAGAGATAGAAGGATACCGCCTCAGTTTCGTCCGAACGGAGATCGTCTCGCTCCTAAACGATACAGCCAAGCGGTTCCAAGAATCGGCAACGGCACACAACCTGTTGCTGAACCTCGACTTGTCTTTGCCGGAATTGTACGTGTTCGTGGATAAAGAAGCGATCACAAAGATATTCAGCAACCTGTTTACGAACGCAATCAAATATGCATCCGGCAGCATCATTATACGCCTGCAACTTTCTCCCGATTATGAGACATTCACGATAGACTTTATCAACGATGGCACTCCTATCCCTGCAGAATTAAAGGAAAAGATATTCGAACCTTTCTTCCGGGTGAAAGAAGGCGCTACGGATAAACCGGGGACAGGGCTTGGATTGCCCTTGGCACGTTCACTGGCAGAGATGCACCACGGTAGCTTGCAGTTGGAGACTTTTGCCGACAGCCCATCCATGACGATGTTCCGCCTGACCTTGCCCGTCAAGCTGCCCGAATCCATCAAGCAGACAGAAGAAGAGGCTATAACGCAAACCGTACCTCAAAAAATAGAATTCGTCCACGACGAATCGCGCCCGACGATCCTGATCGTCGAAGACAATAAAGAAATGGCCGTTTTCATCGCCGATGAAGTCAACCAGTTATATAATGTAGAGATAGCCGGAAACGGAGCCGAAGCAATCACGTTATTAAAGAAACGCAGCATTCAACTGATCATCAGCGACGTGATGATGCCTGTCATGGATGGCTTCGCCCTTTTGAAAGAGGTAAAGACGGAGATCGAATTCAGCCATATCCCGGTCATCCTGCTGACAGCCAAAAACACCATACAGTCACGCCTGGAAGGTCTGGAATTAGGAGCCGACGCTTACCTGGACAAACCCTTCTCCACCAACCTGCTGATGGCGCAGATTTCCAATCTGATCTCCAACCGCGACAATATACGCAAATTCTATTTCAACTCTCCTATAGCGAATATGAAATCGATGGCCTATACCAAAGCGGACGAAAGTTTTCTGGAAAAGCTGAACGAGATCATCAACGAGCATATCGGCAATCCAGCCTTAGATGTAAATATGATCGCAGACCTGATGCACCTGAGCCGCCCGACCTTGTACCGGAAAATCCGTGCCATCTCCGACCTGACTCCTAACGAGTTGATCAAGATAAGCCGTCTGAAAAAGGCCGCTGAGCTGTTGATACAGGGGAATATGAAGATCTATGAGATTTCGGAAGCTACAGGCTTCAGCTCCCAGTCTTATTTCTGGTCCGCCTTTATCAAGCAATTCGGTATGAGCCCGTCGAATTATGCGAAAGAGAATAAATAGAAAAAGGTGTGCCTAAACAAAATCCAACTTACTAACAGAAATAATTCAGGCCCGAATCACACGATGTGAAATCCGGGCCTGAAAGATCGTGATGAAACACGTTTGACCTTATTCCTGATTAGCAAAAAAATTCTTCAATGGATTCGTATACATTTCCAAGATTTTCGTACGCAAAAAAGCTTCATCCTTGTTCGGTAATACGATCTTATCCAACTGACCTTGCAGATAATCTTCAAACTGCTTTTTATCTTTCAGTCCATAATGTTCGCTGAAACGGCGTGTGCCTGTCAGCATATCATAGGCAACATAGTTGCAGGGATAAAAACGATAGTGCTTGTAAATCTCCTTATCGATAATGGAGGCGATAGCGGCGATCAACTCGTTCTTTTCCATATTCGGATCCAATTGCGCCAACTGATCGTTAATCGGCGACGTCAAGGTGAAATGAACACGTCCCTTGTTATTCAGGATACCGGTTTCCATGCTCAACAGGTCGTCACGCTGGCTCTTCACAAAGTCCGGATCATCGCGTTTCTGCTGAAACTCCTTTGCTTTGAGGAAATCGCACGGATCGAACTCGTACGAGATTGCAACCGGAAAAATATTCAATTCCATCAGGTTTGACAGGATATCCTTGTCACCACTCATGTTCAGCATCTTCAAGATACTGCCCTGGGTACGGTCATCCGAATCCTTGGCACGACCTTCACGTTGCGCGATCCAGATGGATTCTTTCGTCTCCGTGATCGTACGACGGATATAAGCGGAAAGGACTTTGCTCACTTCCAACATCTGGCGCACCGGGACATTGCGTTTCACGATGAAGCTATTGTTCAAACGAACCAGCGTTTCGATCCACGGACGGATCAACAAGTTATTACCAATAGCAACCTGTGTCATTCCATACCCTACATCATACAGCATGACGTTCAAAAAAGAGGCATCCAATACAATATCGCGGTGATTAGAAATAAAGGTACAAGGCTTTTTGTCCTTCGGCAAACGGCTACGACCGGAAATCGTCAGTGAGAAAGTGGTTTTATTTGCCACCATCATTACCGCTTCATATGCCAACTTCGCTTTGAAATCCTCCTTTGTCTTGAAGGAACGCATGGTTTCTGAAAACTCTTTCCAATTCACATCCGGATTTATATACCGAAAGGCCCGCTCAAAATCTTCGTTGGCTATCAGCGATTCGATCGCGTCTTTCACCTCGTCGTTATTCAGCGGACGGATATCGTCAAAATCATTAATAGGAACTTCCATATTTTTATAATTGACAATGGACAATGGACAACTGACAATCGACAATTCGTTTCTCATATAATTGGCAATTGGCAATTGTTCATTGTCAATTAGTTAAACTCGTTTTCTATAATATCTGTCATCACATCTTTCATCTCCAGACCGGCAGCCCGTACCTGCTGTGGGATAAAACTGGTTGCCGTCATACCGGGAGTCGTATTGACTTCGAGCAATTTTGGTTCACCGTCCGCCGGAATGATATAATCCACACGGATCAGACCTTTCGCCCCCAATATGTCGTAAATCCTCGATGTCTCGCGTTGTACTTTTTCTGTTTGTTCTGCAGAAATACGGGCCGGCGTTATTTCCTGTACCTGTCCGTTATACTTGGCGTCAAAATCGAAGAACTCGTTATCCGTTACGACTTCGGTAAGCGGGAACACCACCTCCTTATCGGATGTCTTATAGCAACCGCATGTAACCTCGGTCCCGTCGATAAAACTTTCGATGACCACTTCCCGGCCTTCACTGAAAGCCTTGTCAATCGCCGGCTGGATAGCCGAGGCTTCTTTCACTTTCGTCACTCCGAAACTACTGCCGCCGTCGTTCGGCTTCACAAAGACCGGAAGCCCCAAACGACTGACCACTTCTTCGTCTGTTACCGTCTGTCCTTTAAACAAATGTATAGAACGGGCAATATCGACACCGAATCCCTTCAGATAATGATTGCAGGCAAACTTGTTGAACGTAAGTGCGCTTACAAACATACCACAAGAAGAATACGGCATTCCGATCATATCGAAATATCCTTGCAGACGTCCGTCTTCTCCCGGAGTTCCATGGATCGTAATATAGGCGAAATCAAAATGTCTGATCTCGCCGTTCTCACGGAAACTAAAATCATTCTTGTCTATTGGTGTGTGTTCCCCGCCGGGAAGTTTTACCGCCCATTCGTCTCTTTTTACGATGGCAATATATACATTATATTTGTCTTTATCAAGAAAAGAGAAGATTCCTTCCGCACTTTTTAATGAAATAACGATTTCGGAGGAATCGCCTCCGGCTACAATAGCAATGTTCCTTTTCATCATCTATAATTCTTTAGTATTTGCATATACGCGCCATTTATCGATCAACGCAGTCATGTCGGCAGGTATTTCGGAATCAAAAAACATTTCCTCGCCTGTAGTCGGATGAACGAAACCCAGCGTCTTGGCATGGAGTGCCTGCCGCGGGCAAATGGCGAAACAGTTATCGACAAACTGTTTATATTTAGAAGAGGTTGTTCCTTTCAGGATCTCGTTTCCGCCATAACGTTCGTCGTTGAATAGCGTATGCCCGATATATTTCATGTGGACACGTATCTGATGCGTACGTCCGGTTTCGAGACGGCATTTCACCAGCGTGACGTAGCCTAGACGTTCCAAAACAGAATAGTGGGTGACCGCCGTCTTTCCCTGGTCGCCTTCTGGGAAAACCGTCATCTGCATACGGTCACGCGGGTTACGGCCTATATTGCCTTCTATCCGTCCTTCGTCTTCACGCACGATCCCCCACACCAAGGCCCGATATTCCCGCTTGGTTGTCTTATGGAAGAATTGCATACTGAGGTGTGCTTTCGCTTCCGGCTTTTTGGCGACAACCAGCAGGCCGGATGTATCTTTATCGATACGATGGACGAGTCCCAGGGCAGGATCATTGGGATCGTAGGTAGGATCGTCTTTCAAATACCAGGCAAGGGCATTCACCAGCGTTCCGGTATAGTTTCCGTGTCCGGGATGTACGACCAACCCTGCCGGTTTGTCGACCACCAGCAGATCGTCATCTTCGTACACGATCTTTATAGGGATATTTTCAGGGAGAATCTCGAAAGTCCGCGGAGGTCGTGTCATCATAATTGTCACAACATCCTCCGGTTTCACCCGGTAATTGCTTTTCACCGGTTTGCCGTTTGCCATGATACAACCGGCATCGGCAGCCGACTGTATCCTGTTACGCGTAGCACCGAACATCCGGTCTACCAGGAATTTATCCACACGCAACAACGACTGCCCGCGATCGGCCACGAAGCGGAAGTGTTCATACAGTTGAGGAGCCTTATCTTCACCCTCTTCCGGTTGTAACAGGTCGTCTACCTGTTCATCATCCATTTCGTCTAAAAACTCATCCATAGTTAAAACCAGTTTTCTTCTTCACTATCCAACGATTCGACCGGCACGCTGTCATCCGGTAGTCCGAGCGAGTCGGCCGGCATCTCAGCATCCCCACTACTGACCTTCAACACCAACGGAGCGGTAAGCGGTACATGCTCGCCTTTCTGCAAAACACGCCCGTGCAGCTCGACACCAAGAGCTAAGTCTTTAAAATCACCGGGGACATATTCGATCTCGATCTTTTCAAACCCGCGGGCACGAAGAATGGCGTAAGCCTGCCGGAACGAAAGGTCTTCCACTTCCGGGATTGTCGCCATCTGCGAAGTGAGCGCATTCACGGTGACGAACACGATACGTCCTTCCTTCACCTTCGAACCGGCCATCGGGACCAGCTCGACAATCGCACCGGGCTTCACGTCTTTTGAAAAGACGGAATCGATCACGTTATAGCGTAGATTACTATTCTTGAAAAATTCGGCGGCCTCTTCCATTCCCAATCCTTTAACATCCGGCACTACCACAGCCTCATTATGCCGGGTGTACGAGTCGAGCCACTTCAATGTTCCGAACACCAGAGCACATGCCACGACCACAGCCAGCAACAGATTTAAGACGTACGGATTTTTTATCAGTTTAACCAAAAAGTCTTTCATTTCTATCTTGTATTTGTCGGCGGATCAAAAGTAGAAAACAAAGCCGTTAAAACAAAGAAAGTAAAGGCTTTTTAGTAAAAACCTCTACTTTCTTTATGAAAAATCTTCAAACGGAAAGAATTATCCGTTGTATTCGTCAGAAACTGTTAATTTAGCTCTTCCTTTAGCACGACGAGAAGCTAATACTCTGCGGCCATTAGCTGTAGCCATTCTTGAACGGAAGCCGTGCTTGTTCTTTCTTTTCCGGTTGGAAGGTTGAAATGTTCTTTTCATCTTTCTGTATATTATTTATTATTATCTTATTCTCATACCAATTTGGGCTGCAAAGATAGAGGCTTTTTTTTAATAAACAAAGAGTTGCAAGAAAAACTTTATCTATACAGAGTCTCTTTTAATCACAAATAGAATATTCAATCAAAGTCGCCCTTGTCTATTATCTTTTTTACTTCTTCCCGCATCTCCCGGATTGCCGTACTTTCCACCTTCGGCTTTTTGGCCAGCACAGCTCCGGCGGCAGCCCGCAATTTATCCGCCTGGTAGAACTCCGGCTCTGCATATAGCTTGGCTAACAAATAATATGGATACAATCTCTCCGGCAGTATCCCGATAGCCTGAAGCAATTCTTCTTCCGCCTCCCGGTAATCTCCGAGCATCTGCCGGTTTTTGGCGATCATGTACCGGATCATCGGGTCTCCGCTCAGCCGCTTCGCCCGTTCCAATACCCGTATCGCTTCGGCGTGTTGTCCCGTCTTGCTGAGGCATTGCGCCTCTTCGAACAAGAATTCCGGTTTATGCTTCAACTTGTCATGCAGCTCGTGATAATCTTCCGCAACCGATTCATACGCCTTGTTGTTGTAGATCATCTGCATCCGTCCCCATCGTTTATATGCCTCATATTGCCCTTTCTGCAAGATGAACAGACAGACGGAGGCAAGCGACAACAGACTTATCATCGTAATATGGCACACCGGTGATACGGATAGGGCAGATGATCTTGTCCGCGTCCCATCTTCCGTCACGCATATCGCCCCCAAAAACACCAACGCCACCCAAAACGACGGCAACTGCAACGGATAGGACGACACCGCGAACACCGCTAACGCCAACACGCCACCGGCCGCTCCCTGCTGCCTGTTCCGGATTCCATAGTACGCCATGCTCCCCAGCCATGCCACGAACACGATCAACCCTCCGACCCCCTGTTCCAGCCCGATCTGCAGGTATTCGTTGAACGCATATTCGGGACATCCCGCCACCCGTTTCTCCCGGTCTGTTGCGTTCCCTGTTGCGAAATACCCGCCTTGCGCCTCCGCGTATGCCGCCGGGAATCCGCCTAACCCCGTTCCTGCAAGCGGCTGTCCGGCAATCGCTTTCACCGTCACTTTCCACATCAGCAATCGCCCGTCCGCCGAATCTTGTTTCATCCCGTAAACCCCGGCAATGGTACATCCCACCAATATCGCCACAATTGCAATAAAAGGAATTGTAGCATTCTTATACCTTCGACATACAGCTTTCGTCTTCTCCCATCCGATCCGTTCCGTCCAGTACACCCATCCGCAAGCCACGACCGCCGCCATCCACGCCGACCGACTCATTCCGGCAGGCAGGACAATCAGGATAGCTCCGGCGCATACCCAACCGAAATAATGCATCCCCTTTTGAAACCGCAACGCCGTCCACAGGCAAACCGGCAGCACGACCGCTAAGTACCCGCAGTAAGGCCCCGGATTAAAGAAAGAACCCGTCAGCCGGAAAAGCGAATGGTTGGAATAGGCATAGCCATGCAATTGCTGCATTCCCCAGACGGCTTCGACCAGTCCGGTGAGCATCAGCACAAATAAGAAAAAGAACTTCAGGCAAGGAGCCTCTGTAAGAAAATAGCGCAACAGAAACCACAACACGACCAACTGCCCGCCGAAAAGCAGTTTTTCGGGTTCGGGATCGAGCTGCCAGTCGTATGTCGCGAGCGTGATCCCGGCAAAGAGGAGCAACAATCCGTCCGGCAATGCAAACGGGATGCTTTTCCTCCCGCCAAGCCATGCCGTCACAACCGCCATCAGCGCCATCGACAGGTGGAACCAGAAGACTTTCCCCGTCACAATGCCGTTCGCCAATGCGCTGTCGCCGACGAGCGGCGTGGCGATCAGCATCGCCCCGAAAACGGATGCCAGTGTAGTCTGGATTCCATGCCTATGCAATTTGAGTTCCATGCCGGTGTATTTTATTTCCATGCTTATCCGTTTTTATTCGATTTTCTTCATGAACCGATCCCAGCGGAACTGCCCGGTGTACGGATCGACCGATTTCCAGACAAATGCCGCCTTGCCGACGATATATTCTTCCGGCAACAAGCCCCAATAGCGCGAGTCCTGCGAGTTCAGGCCTTTGTCACCCGCCATGAAATAATAGTTTTTCAAGAAGCGGTATTCCCGTATCGGTTCGCCGTTCAGGAAAACGGTTGAATCATTATAGTTGATTTCCGCTTTTTGTTCCCATGCGATCAGTTTGCGGTATAACAGATAATTTTCCCGGTTCATTTCGACCTTGTCACCGGCTTTCGGGACATAGAGCGGTCCGAAATTCCGGATGTTCCAACTGATGACGGAGTCGAACGGGAATGCCTTATAGACACCGTCCGGAAACTCTCCCGGCAACGTCCGCCCGATGCGTTCCTGCGAATCCATGTTCCCGAGCGGTTCGTTCGTGCCGTTTATCCGGAACCTTCCGTTCCGGATGGAAAGCGTGTCGCCCGGCAATCCGATACACCGTTTGATGTAGTATTTCAGGATATGCATCTCGATCTTGTCCCAGCCGTTGGGATGCGGGAAGTTGAAGACCAGCACATCACCCCGCTTGGCTTTCCGAAATCCCGGTGTGCGGTGTATCTCGGTCTGTTCCAGCCGCAGCGTCGCGTTGAGGTCGAACAGCCGTGCGCCGAGCGTCGGTTTCCAGACCGCCACGAAATCCCCTTCGACCAGTTCCGGCTCCATCGAGTCGCTGGGGATGCGGAAGGAGGCGAGGAGGAAGACTTGAGAGAAGAGCCAAAAGGCGATCAGAACCACCAAAGCGAGAAATAGATTCAATAATATGTTAATCCATCGTTTCACAATCTATCTTTTAGATTAAAAAATATATCATTTTATATTCAGGTTGCTACAATCAATACCAGTCAATTTTATTATCTTCATCACAAACGAATATTCTTTGTTGCTTTCCCTGCGAGCATTTAATGGCCAAAAGGGCTTTTTGAGGCACATTTTCAAATTCGATAAAAACATCATTCGCTATTTTGGTATTGATAAGTTGCCAATTATTATTATCCCAATAATATAAAGAATACTCCAATCCTGGCTGAATAAATTTCCATCACAACGACGAATATACGAAATTTTGGATATATTTACTGGCCGGCAAAAATCAAAACCGACCCAATCTTCTCCTTTGGCACTGAAATTTGTCAATTGATCACCATCTGCTATATTAGCTGCGTTGTTGCTTTTATCAAAAATCGAATTTGTACATTTGATAATGTTGCCTTGAATGATCGAATCATGTTCATCATAGAAATAAATTTCAGCCATGTCACACTGACTTGTATCAGAAGATGTAAAACGCCAATATCGATATTCGGCATTTTTATCAAGAAACACTGTGCCATTTGTTAAATTCCCTTGAGGTAATTCCGCTATTTTCTTTGTATGATCAAATTCCCTGTTTTCAGAAGTTTCGATAATACCTCCTGTTATTTTTTTCTAATAGAAAATACATTGTCTCCCAAAGGATATTTTCGATTCAATCTGATCGTACGAAAAGCTGAAGTGTCTGGTTCTATAAATTGGATATGCTTCGAAGCAGAAGCCAAAAACGGTTTGCTGATCGGAATAGCATTAGAGTCATACGCCAAGGCGATATAACAGGTATTCAGTCCCATTCTTTCGAAAACCACATGACTACCAGCTATTTTTCCCCAATAGACAGGAGTCCAATTATTTCCATCATAGATGGCTATAAATGGAGATTGTCCACTCTTCAATGATTCCTGCAACGAAATACGTATGTCAATCGTAGGCATATATTCAGCGGTAACATCTCGTATAAACATATTCCTGAGTTTGGGTGGGATATATTTCTCAGTTGCGATTTTCAGATACTCTTCATTGGGTTTGTACACATTGCGGAAAATCTTAGGGACTTTCAAATATGGATAATGAACTGTGCCCGGATCTGTCGTATGGGGCGCAAACTCCAAGTTTCCAAAACGCGTTGTATAAACTGTATTCCAAGAATGTCCATTATTACCTGTAGACCAATTGGGCGTAAAATCATAAGCGACAGGAATTCCTTTACTACGCATGATTAAGACAGCCCCTAAACAATACGTGGCACAATTAGAAAAAGGAAGTTTCAGTATGATATCAGGATCATAAATCGGAAGTGTCTTTAATAATCCAAAACTTTGAGGTGTGTTTTTCATTTGGTTATTCACTTCTGTTGCTGCAAAAATTGGATTTCGTTTATACTCGTCACACAAATATGCCAGATCAATATCTCCTTTACAAATATCGTAATAGGCATTCCTCCATTCGGTAAGCGGCTGCCCTTCAAAACATTTATAAGGTAATAGATATTCACAAAATTGTTCGAAATCCAGATGTTCGGCCCATTCGCATTCTCTCCATTGTTTGAAAGCTTCATCGATTGACTGAATAAGAAACTCCGAAGTGATAACCTCTATATCCCGTTTCTGTTTATATTTACTTTCAAATCTAAGACGAAGCGATTCGATATGTTTTTCTTGTTCAAGTTTGTCTTCTGATAAAGCAACGACAGAATCAATGGCGTGATAATAGTCCTCAATGCCTTTATCATAAGAAGTAAGGCATGTATCGAATCAGGTATTGGGCTGCTTCCAGTTTCTGCCGATCATCCAGTTTTGCGTAGTGCGACAAAACCGCTTCAAGCTCCCCTCTGTTTTCTCCGGCTTCCCGCAGAGCGTATTCCACATCGGTTATTTGTAAGCCGCAAGCAAAAAGCATCAAGTAGAAAGGCAACGAAAAAAACAGATATTTTGTAGTTGTTTTATATTGCAATCTCATATTCATTGTTTTAGGGGAGAAACTATATTTCAATCATTCTTTATCATGACAGGATGAAAGATATGCACTTCTAAATCTTCGGAAATCTCTTGATCTGTAATTTTATCTACAAAAAAAAGGATTCCATCATGAATCTGACACCAGCCTGTATAAGGATTGAATGTGTTTATGGGCAGTTTGATTTCTTTTTATTTTATTAAGCTCATTATCAAACAGACATAAATAAAAAATCCCGTTCTCTGGATAATAATTCCAGGTTTTCGTTTTTACCGAAATCAATGGTACATATCACATGTCGGAAGATACATGATATCAAAAAAATGAGGATTTTCAAATCCGTGTCTTTGCCATTCTGTATAATCTGTTTTGGATTTACACTTTTGAGCTTTATTGGAAGTGTAATCGCTATCAGCTTTGTACATTTTTCCAGATCCTGTGTTCAAATCGATCTTGTAGAGATGTGATTCTATCGGATAATTATATAAAATGTAATCATCCCGAAAGTTGACATTCGGTTCACTCATGTTCGCATACCCTTTGCTTATGTCTGGTTCCGCAATAGATGGAGATAAATTGAAAGTTTTTACCTTTTGGTTTTCTTCGAGGAAAATTTCTTTTACTTTGAATCGGGGTGGCGAAACAGACCTATCTTTTACCGTGCATAGCAGCGACTGGTGCAGGGCATTGTAATACAAACGAATTGTAGACATAGCATGATTCGTATTTATGATCAATTCCTCGTCTTCTTGCAAAGAATTACGGATTTGAATACGTTTCAACACATTCCCTTTCGGATCAATCAGGAATACGGATTCCGATTCATCAGCAACCCAAATGGAGTCTTTTGATATGCAAAAATTCCAGTTAAACGAGTTATGGCGTTAGGACCACTTGTTTGTAACGGAATTTGAATGATTTTTTTTCTCCAGAAGATCGATACAATCCAAAGCATGTTCCTTATGGTTATATCCAATCAATATATGTTTAGCACCTACTTGTACCGAAGAAGACAAATAATAGGACTTTAGTTGTAATACGTCAGAAGGAGGGAAAAAAAGTTCCTCCTTCTGTATTTCAACTAAGTCATTATCAACGGTCTTTATATTTTCTCTTCTCTGAGAGCAAGATATACTAATGCAAATTATGCATAAATAATGAAATAGTAATTTGTACATGGTTATCTACAATACGTTGGACCATAACATTCAGGACGTTCACTGTCTTTAAAACGGCATTCATTTCCGGAACTTGATGGACATGGAAACAAATGATAGTTTGATTTATTCTCATCCCAAGCTAAAGCCTCGACATTTTCCAATGCCAAGTCAGAGAGTTGAACCTCATTTTTGTTTTGCTGGTAGTTCCAGCCTGCTACTGCGGCGATCGCTGCAAAAGCGATTACGCCAAAAAATTTCTTTCCCATTTTTGTTTTATTTTAGGGATTTATAAACTTATGGTGATTGGTTCTACTGTTTGAAATCGAAGATCAAAAGCAATGGATTATCATCTTCCTTTGTTGTATTGATTATACTTCCGAATGGCTCAGACGGTGTGTATGTATTTCGCCATTCAACTACAGAATAGGCTTCCAATGGAACAACGATAGAACCATCCTTATTTGCATGATAAATGAATTGAGATATAGGGATCGTCAAACCCTTGAAATAAACATCATCTTTAATTGTACCGAAAGTATTCGATGATTTATTCTTATGGTCGAATAATGTCAATTTTTTATTTTTCTGATAGAAACTACCGAACATCGTGAATCGCTTATCCCTTATAAAACTATAAATACCATAGGCATAAGATCTTTTATGCAAATTGTCGAAAAAATCTTTAACGTTTTCATATTTCTTATCACTGAAAAAAGATGCAGGTATATTTTTCCCTTTAAAGTCGATATAGAGGAGCGGATTCATATTTCCGCCTTCAACAGACTTGTAAATAGTATCATTGATCGGTTGAAAAAAATAAATAGAATCATGATCTTGATAAAAATTGTGATGAGCGAATATGAACAAGTATCCTGTTTGGTTTTTATCTACTTCTAAAAATGCGGAATCTTCTTTCCAATTTTTAATCCGATGCAATTTGTGACTTGTATCAAATCCGTTATATAAAAAAAATGTATTATTCACTATCGGCGAAATAGCTTGTGCATAGTACTTGAGATGAAATGTTGAAATACTATTTCCTGAATGATCATACGTTATTGTTTTTTGTTGATTCCTGTCCAATATTATAATATTTTCACCGTCTATCACAAAATCTGAAATCCCAGAATATTCATCTGGAGCTTCACCTCTTTTCTCTAAGCAAAGGGCTAATTCTCCTTCTTCGGAGAAAGCAAAAAGAGTTAGTCCATCAGAGATATAAATTTTATTATTTTCACACTTAATGTTCTCTATTTCCCCCATAAGAGTATCCGTCGGAAGCTTGAGCATTCGAAAATTCTCAAAGTATTCTGACAATTTCAACTCTGTATCTGAAGCTATGTCTACTTCTATGGCAGGAACGGATGTAAGCCTCTGTTCCTCAGGAAGGCAACCGAATGTGATAAAGACCCAACAAACAAGGAGCCAGACTCTCTGTTGATCATGAAAAAAAATAGACTTTCTCATTTGAAATAATTTGATGATTAGAAGTATTCAAAAAGATATGCCCAAATTTATCTTATAAGACATTATTTGCGAATTAAATTCTGACATATCTCTAATATTAACATTCTAACAAACTGGTGATTGAGTACAATTATTACCGTTTAAAGGAGTACAACAGTATTCTCCATTCGCCTTTTGAGCCAATGCCTTATTGTTCTTTCCACTTTCATTTCTTGCCAATGCCTCGACATTCTCCAATGCCAAGTCCGACAATTCAACACTTTGTTTATTTTGCTGGTAGTTCCAGCCGGCGGCGGTGGCGATCGCAACAAAAGCGATTACGCCAAAAAATTTCTTTCCCATTTTCGTTTTGTTTTAGGAATTTATAGACTTATGTTTGTTTTTGAACCTTTCGCCCGGTATCATTTCCCGAGACGGGTGATTTCTAACCCTTTTGTCGTTTGTTTCAAATTTACTACTTTTGCCGTTACCTCCTTCTTTATTTGTTATTGAATGAGGGAAAGTCCGGGAGTTTCTGCTAACGTTTGTGAGGCGGTAGGCAGGAACTCCTTTCTTTTTCCTGTTAATTGCTTTATTTTACCGGATAAATCTCACCATCAGCGAGTTAATATGTCTATTCTGTTCGATAGAATTCTCTTGATTGTTCCATAATGTTTCATGATTATTGCTCATTTTATTAATGATGAACAAATTGATCCTTTAAATACATAATTTGCAACTGTACTGTTTCACTGTCTTCGGATTGTTGAGAGAGCCTACACCATGATTGATCATTAATACAGAATGTCTTATTGTCAGCGAAAAGAATATCATCCATATCATTTATAAATTTTTTAAATATGATGGTTTCTTTTGTTTTCGAATTAATTAGAACATACCTATATGGATTCTCTTTTTCTCCAAACATAAAATAGCATAACAATACAGAATGAGGAGAGGGAACAAAATCAAACATCATTGATTTCATATTTAAATCTTTGGGATTTTGATTTGATGCAGTTCGTATGTCTAATGGCACTTTCTGCTTCAAATCTATTTTGTAAAGTCTGGAAATGGATTTATTGTTTATAAGATAGATGCAATCGTCGTTTCGATCGTAATAGTAAATTTTATTTTCTGATTGTTCGATATAGGTAGACATAAATTCAAAAGACTGATCATCTCCATCATGCTCTAACAGCAAAGATTCTTGTTTTTCGATCGGCTTGTAAAGCCAAACACCGTTTCTCTTATACACCTTATTTATACAAGGTTGCATGATTAATAACAGATTGTCCATCCATGCAAAATCTCTCATAAAATATTCTATTTTATATGAATATGCATATTCTCCTTTATAGGTATAAACATTGACTTTGAAATTCATCATATCATAGATATGTATTAAATTCGAAGTAGAATCAACAGCTATTGCATTGTCTTTATGATATTCTTCTGGCCCTTGACCAATCCTATTGATGTGACTCACCAGTTTATGATCTTTTAAATTAAAAACGAAAACTCCCTCATTTTTAGAATCTTGAAAAATAAGTGTATCTGAATCAAAATAGATTTTTTTGATTCCTGATAATAAACATTCTTCTCCTGCATCTAAATTAATATATTCAACCCGTTCAAATATAGAAGAATAGTTTATGCTACTCTCTGCATGCTCTAAATTGATAAATATAGAATCGACTTTAGTGTCTATGCAAGATGAGCAAATTAATAATAGGACCAAGCTGATGTTATGTATTTGTTTTAAAATCATATCAATACCGTATGTAAATGTTTGATAATATGTTTTAACATGCCAAGAGTCGTGATTAAGAGCCTGTTTAAATTTCTCTGAAATAAATTTTGCATAGCCCTCATCGGCCTGCTTTATTGCATTATAGGATTATTTTGAAAAACAACTGTCATACTATCACTAATTTCCTTTTATCAATTGAATATCAATAGACACGAGCAATGATAGTAGGTATGACGGATGCCTATTCCATCTATCATACTATCACTAACCGCCTGTCCAAGATTCTTCTTCACATGACTTATTTTCAATAACATAATAAGATAAACCCATTGACACCCGGGTCTCGATATCATTCACACTCGGGTGTCAAGACCGTTCACATCCGGGTGTAAAAAGCCTGTAAACGGGAATCTTCGGCACTTTTTCTGACTGTTTGAAGCAAAATAAGTCACGTGTTTCAACAAAAAAGACGGCATCTCCTACAGAAAAACATCCTCAATACAACTCTCACAACCAACAAATGCAAAATTTAAACAGGCTCTAAGGCCTCTTGGCATAATTTTTATCAACAAGGACTGTATGCTCCAGAACAATCTAAGTAAGGATCATCTTTGCAACAACCATTTGGCTCATAAACGAGTTTACTATGTCCCCAATCCGGTCCATGTTCTCCTCTTGCTAACGCATCAATATTTTCCAATGCCAAGTCTGAGAGTTCAACTTCCTGTTTATTCTGCTGGTAATTCCAGTCAGCCGCTATGGCGATTGCAGCAAAAGCGATAACGCCCAAAATTTTCGTTCCCATTTTATTATTATTTTTAGGGATTTATCATTTTATTATTAATTGTGGTTCTTTCGTCCGGTACCATTTCCCGGAACGGGTGATTTCCTACCCTTTTGTTGTTTTCTCCAAATTTACTACTTTTGTCGTTACCTCCTTCTTTATTAGTTATTGAATGAGGAAAAATCGGGGAGTTTCTGCTTAGACTTGCAAGGTTCTGTGTGCAGGAACTCCTTTCTTTTCCCCGTTAATTATTTTATTTCACTGTCCCGATAAAACTCACCATCAGCGAGTTGTTCGGAATGTTCCCATAAATGTCTACCGTTCGGTAAAAATCGCCCGGCTGTTCCGCTTCGTAGCTGACCGTGATCGTTCCGCTCTCTCCCGGTTGCAGTTCTTTCCAATTGTACAAGAGGTCAGAATACTTAATATCATGAATAAGAAGCATGTTTTCATGGACGGTATGAATTGTTTATTAACGTTCGACAAGGACAATCACAGGATTATTCCCGTTTTCGGGTATTTCGTAATCGATCAGATATTTCCCGTCTGTCGATATGAAATGAGGCACGAAAGTACTTCCTTCCTTGAATCCGTAAGAATTGTCCGGATAGATGACCTTTTGATAAAACGTTTGTTGGGTATTTTTGTCATAGCTGTAAGTGTACGGATCAGTTACATCATGGTGAGCCAGATAAATGATACCGTCTTTCTCTCCAGTTGCAGCAAGCGCAATTTTGCCGTTGAAGAAGTCCCATTTTTTCATCAGTTGTTCAGCCGTGCAAGCAAACATGGCTTCTTTGGTCGCCTTGTATTTGCCTAACTCGACTACAGCATAAGGGACCAAATTCAAGCTTTCATCGACTTGGTAAATCGTGTCGTTGAATACTTCCTTGAAGGCGGGGACAAGCCCGTCAAACGCTTTCATTTCAGTAGGTATGCTATATACGACCATTGGTGATGCCGGTTCGAGTTTTTCCGTAACCGGAATCGTTTTGATGGCTGTTGTGTCCCGGAAAAAGACGAACCTAACTTTCTTTTGCCCGGTAAAATTATTTACATGCCCTAAGAATAGGTCCGTATTGGGAACGAGGAAAAAATTCATTGTATGCCGTATTTTGGGCTGAAACCACTTTCCTAAATATTCTCCTTGCCAGTTGTAAAGTGTGAAATCATAATTCCCATCTACGACAAACAGTGTATCATTTCGCAAAACAACACCACCCATTCTGAAATATTCTCCTTCCTCTTCTCCTTTTTCCCCGATGTCATATTGGTATTTCCCATCTTTATCAAATAGAGATAATCTGTCCGAATGAACTACTAAGAATTTATCACCGTCCAAAATAACCCTTTGTATGAATTTGATCTGAATGAATTCGTTGGTTTCCAATTGCACGTATCGAGGGTTTGTCCCCCATTCATTCAAACCCACTTCCAATGCCTCATTCTTGACTAAGGGACGAAAGTCTATCCAGTAAAAGTCCTCATGATCGGAAAATTGTGCTTGTCGACCTCCGCAGGAAGCCAACAGCAGGCAAAAGAGAAGAATCCATGTTTTCATAAACTTGTTATTTCAGAATGTTACTAATATCAAACCGTATGATCGCCACTTCCGGTTCTTCAGTCGCGGCATAGATTGTTTTTTCGTCCTCGGAAACGGTGAACCGGGCTAAACTTCTTTCCGAACGTAAGTTTTTCAGTAAATTGCCTTGATGATCAAACACCAGCATGTTTCTGGGTTTTATGTTTTTCCGATTGTCCCGATCATATTTTTGCCCGAAATAACTACAGAAGATATAATTTTTTGTCATTTTCACATCTGCAAAACCTAATTTCAAAAGAGTCAGGTCTAATTGGTCTTTCTTATAGATTGGTTGTTCTGCACAAGCATCCCATAATATTTTGCAAGTGCCATCTGCTTGTTGCTCATAGCAGGCGATATAGCCAAATGATGCCATTGTAGACACGAACTTATTTCCATACGAACTGACTGAACCTCCATAAGTAACTAATACTTCACTTTGATGGTCTTTATCCGGAATATTCCCCATGTTCCCGATTGTGTTCAACTCTTTATCCAGTATAATTATAGGCTGGGGCATACCAACGACGACCGAACCTACAAAATAATCCTGATTAAGTACCTTGCCGAATAAGATATTTTTCTCATTACCTTTCAAGTTTATTGTTTTCGCTTCCGGTAATTCTTCCGCATTTAAGATTTCATGCCATGAATATGTCCTCAGGTACATTTTTGCTTCATCATAAACATATACATCTTTACCATTTTTTCCCCAATAGACGGGTTGTACAAATTCTTTAGGTCCGCCACCGAATAGACCAATTTGTTTAATCTCTTTGCCATTATTAGCATCAACTATTCGCATAAAGTAGTCACCTTTAGTGGCAAAGAGTAATAATTTATCATCTATGATATCTATTGACCAAGGATAATTCATAAAGAGTTCATAGGGATAGTCAACCCCGCTGACAGGAGTCTCTTCAGGTAATGTGAAAATGCGATACTGGTTTTCACTACAAGAGGTGAAAAGAAAGCATAGAATAATAATGAATAGACTTTTCATGATCATGTCGTTTTAGGAAAAGGTGCTGCCCTGTTAAATTTAAGCAGCACCTATAGTTTATAAATTATAAACCGCAAGCAGGATACATGTTATAATATGTATGTCCATTTGACAAGCAAGTCATTGTAGTGAAGTCGTCACAACGATCTCTTCCGCTCTCACCTCTAGCAAGAGCCTCTACATTAGCCAACGCCAAGTCAGAAAGTTCAACCTCCTGTTTATTTTGCTGGTAGTTCCAGCCTGCTGCTGCGGCGGCGATCGCTGCAAAAGCGATTACGCCCAAAATTTTTGTTCCCATTTTATTATTATTTTTAGGGATTTATCATTTTATTATTAATTGTGGCTCTTTCACCCGGTATCTTTTCCCGGAACAGGTGATTCCCAACCCTTTTTTCTTTACTCCAAATTTACTATTTTTGCCGTTACCTCCTTCTTTATTTGTTATTGAATGAGGAAAAGTCCGGGAGTTTCTGCTAACGTTTGTGAGGCGGTAGGCAGAGACTCCTTTCTTTTTACTTGATATTTATAGTTTGACTGTCTTACTTTCTTTCTATCTTTTCTGATTGCTCCTCCTTTATTTAAGATGATTATTCATTAAAAAAACTCTAATATATAAGGATTATCTTCCATATTGCAAATAATCTTATTGCCAAATTTGTCGATCACATCTTCGGGGTGTTCCGAAAGACGGTCGGGCGTGATATATAATAATATGCTGTCATCGCTCTCTGCGTCAGAAATAGTGGAAAGAGTTGTCCCGTATGAGAATTGGGTTGAGACCTTTTGTCCTTCTTCTACTTTTGTCAGGTAGTTTTTTCCACCCTGATGTGTCTGTAGCCAGATTATATTCCCTAAAGAAATCATGTTGTTGATGTAAGAGCATTTATTGGCTTCAAGGATAAAATCGATACCGTGTGTTTGAAACATTTCCAACAACTGCTTTTCGGTGAGAAACTCATTTCCTCCGGCATAGTGTCCCATTTGGAATTGCTCAGTTTGCGGGTTGAATGAAACGAATGTGTTTGAAATACCTAACTGGAAAAGATAACTGGATCCATAAGCCGCAAATTGTACCGGCCGGAACATGATGTAGGGTATTTCTTTTTTCAAATATTCGGCAATAATTTCCCCCTCTTTGTCTACCAACGTCAAAATGTTTTCGTTCTGTCCGGTGACAAGCAGGACATGAGAGTTCTCCATCTTTTTAAATTTGTGGATTACAAATGGATAGGAAATTTTTCTTTTGAAAGAAAAATCGGTAGCATCATATACTTTCAGGCTTTTGTTGTCCGAAATCCATACTTCAGTTTTACCATCTGCCTCGCAGACATCGAAATCCTCTATTCGGGGATATTCTTCCGGCCCTTGTCCTTGCCTGTTCAAAGACGATACGAATTTTCCATCCTTGTCGAAATGGTGGATTGTTTTGCCATTAGAGGATAAAACATAATAATGGTTCCGAAACTTCCTGATCTTATCAATCTGCCCGATCAAACTGCCGGAAGTCGTTTCCAGCGGAGTAATTTCGTAGCGATCAGAAAACAACTCCGTCCATGTCGGCCGGGATTCTTCAGGAGATAAATCCGCTATCAAAGCAATTTTTGTTGCCTTTTGATCTGAGCAAGAGCTCAAAAGCACGCAAACCAAGCATATAAAAAAGAACTGTTGGGTGATATTTTTCATCTTTTATTCCTTTATTTTAATCGTTAGTAAAATCCAATCGTTCCCAGTGGTTAATAATCCGGGTAACATTTTCCGGATAGCCGGGTATGTGCATTTAATATTTAAGTAATGACCGGCAAGGTCATTCTCGCGAACAAGCAAATAAAGATTGTTTTTATCTGAACCGATAAAAGGATTCACATATTTGGATCTGAAATTGTCAAAAAGACGGTCGAAAGAAAAGAGGATATTGTCTTTACACCGGATAGCACAAAAATCGTCCCTTTTCCCCATTAACTTGAAAAAAAGATAATCCGAAGCGAAATAAAAGCTATAACAGTTATGGATGTATTTTTTCTTATCGATTATTTCAGCCATTCCCGCATCTTCTTTGGGATACTTGTCTCTGGTTAGAAATTCTCCATGAAAATCAAGACTATAATATGGGAGTATCTCCTTCTCGGAAGTATCATATCTATAGATTGTGTCTGTGTTATCCGGGAGAATCAAAATGTCGTCAGCATCTGTCGTATATAAATTATAAGGTGCGAACAACCATTCTTTTTTCCCCCATTTGGGCAGATATAATTTGTGGATAGACTTGAAATCGGTGAGAGCCATAAAGTGTCCTTCAATGTGTCCTCTTTCTGTATTGGCTCCTCCCGAATAAACCAGAAAATCTTGTTTTGCGGTCGGTATGATGGCGGCACAAGGAAAAGGCAAAGACACTTTTTTGACCGGTGCGCCATCCAGTTTGAACTTGTTAATAATTTTGAATCTGCTCACGACCCACAACTCCTCCAATTCCGGAACAATACACATGGAATTGACTATTAAGGCATCCGAAAATGTAATTTCCTTTATGAACTTTCCGGACTTAGAGTATATATATACATTTTTTCCAGCCATAGTACTTCCCATAAAGTATAGGAAATCTTTATATTGAACCATATTTGTACAAAAATCAAATACAGTATTACTTAGTTTTGTACAGGAAATGTCTGTAATCAAACTATCAAATGTGATTTTTTGGTAGTGATTCATGTCCATTTGAATGGTATTTTCCACACGGGAGGGAGATAAAATACCGTTAATACTATTTGTACAGAACAAGTATATAAAAAGCAAGAGTCGTATTCTTGTTATCATAATCCAAATGGAATATTCTATAGAAGGTAACTTTTCGCAAAAGTTACCTCCCTCTGATAATTAATAATATTTTATATCTCCGCAGGAGCATGAATATCCAACACCGTATGAGTCACATATTGCGATCCAACCGGTTACGGAGCTATGTCCAGTTCTCCATTTACAGTCACCACTCCCTTCGCCACTGGCCAACGCTTCCACGTTCGTCAGCGCCAAGTCTGAGAGTTGAACATCTTGTTTATTTTGCTGGTAATTCCAGCCAGCAGCCACTGCTATTGCTACTAAAAGTGCTGCTCCAAATATATGCTTTTTCATTTTTCGTACCTTTGTTTTATTGTTTTTAATTCAGTAAATTTTCTACCTTTACCTTTTCTATAGAGGATCAAGATAGCCAAATGATGTACTGAACTTGCATCATTCTGTTTTGTCCGGTTTATATTACCATCATACACCTCCTTTCTAAGGGGTTTCGGGGAGCTTGCCGTCGTTGTTTCTGAGGCTTTTCAGGCAGGCTCCCTTTCGTTCAATTACTGAACTTGCCCTCTTATTTTTACTTTGACAGGACTTGCTGTGTTACATTTAAGTGTGACGATTTCATCGAAAAAAAAGCCTGTGTCTTTCGGTGTCATCCTGACTTCAATACGAAGCCGCTCTCCCGGCTTCGCTGGGTGTTTGTCATAGTTTGCAGTCGTACAACCGCAAGTGGTACTGATATCCAATATGACAAGGGGATTGTCTCCCGTGTTTTCTATTTCAAAAACAGCCGTTTTCTCTTCGGATTTCGAAAATGTGCCGAAGTCTACTTCGCTGTTTATGGCTTTTGCCGTCGTTTTGATCCGGTCGCGCCCCGGTGATATTTTCCCGGTCATCTGTTTCAAATACAAATCCCTGACAGCCAAGTTATGCACCGGATTGCCGATCACCTTCACCTTATTATTCTTATCAAGCAAGAAAGTCTGGAATGTGATATCTTGTGGAAATTTGTTCAACTTGTCCAATCGGCTGTCCCGATCGATGCAGACCGGACGGTCGAAGTTGTCGCGTTTCAGGATGTACCGCAACTCACGGTCGTCTTTCGACTGGAAGACGAAGATGAACGAGGATGCTGCCGTTTGTTGCCGAATCGACATGGGCGATCAATTCTTTCCATTTCGGCAGTTGCAATTTGCAACTGATGCAACCTGTTGAATCGACATAAATCAGCACTTTATATTCTGCATCGGGTATCCGGTATTCCACCTGCTCAGTGACGAAACGGGTGAAAGCCATATCCTGCGGAAACACGATCTCTTTTCCCTGCCATTCCTGAACCAGACGGGCAAATTGATCTTTCTTGTTTTCCCGGCAAGCGGCTAACAAAAATAATAGGAATAATATGTAGAGCAGTTGTTTCATTTTCTTGTTATAATTTGAATGTCACGATCGGATTATCGCTTTCCGCGCAGGTCGCAATTCCGATGTTTGTTTTTTCATTGATATGGATGCCCAAGATATTTTTGTCGAGCGTATATTTTCGAACCGGGTTTCCTGCCAAATCGAACACGTAAAAGAAATGGCCTCCTTTGGGAGCAGACATGCCGCGTTCGTAAAATTTGTCCCGCTCTTTCCAGGACATCCCATCGAAAACGGTATAAATATAATCGTCTGTGACTTGTATGTCCACAAACCCTTTGATGCCGGTCGGGAATCCTTCGCCTCCTTTTGCAATGAATTGAGGTTCTCCGGCAGGACCGTATATAACGTTATGAGTTTGAGTTTTTAGATTGTATATTTCAAGGGCTTCTCCCAATTGGGTCGCCATCGCGTATATCCCGTTTTTCGGGTTGTAATCGGTAAAGCTACGCCAAGCTTGTGCTAAGGCGGGATGAATATCTTGCTCATAGCTGATTTCGGTGGGAATTTTACCTATGTTTTTGATCGGTTTACCACTATGACTGACTTTGTGATAACGAAAATCACCTAAGTAGTTTGTGATCAGAAAGGCTGAATCTGTACGATAAAAATCTAAAGAGCGAACTAATGTTTTATCTAATCTTATTTCCTCTTTGCGCAAAACGGTCTTGCCCGTCGGAGAGACAGACCAGCGCGTGATCAGCATCCGGTTAGCATCCAATGTCCAGACTGAATCCAATGCAGAAAACTGGAACATCTCTGCCGAAAGCATTTCTCCGGGGGCCTCTCCACGCTTTCCGAACGGTGCGATCGGCTTCCACTCCGGATAAGTAAAAGCGTAAAAGTAATGGCTGTCATTATGTAAATCCATGATGATAGCGATACTGTCTTTTACCGCTACCCGGTAGGGATAACGGAAAAAGGCAGAATCAATAGAAATCTCCTGCGTGGCTACCATTTTCTCATCAGGAAAAGTTGTATACCGAGGGTAAAGAGGATCGGGTGAACCACTGCAGGAGATTAATGTACTTATTCCTATTAATAATATGTATAGGAAGATTCTCATGTCATTTTAAACTATAGCCACTATACATCTTATCAACTTTATCACCATGACAGTCGACATCGCCTATCCCGTAACACCTATAAGCACTACTCTCACCGGACGCCAAAGCCTCAATATTATCAAATGCCAATTGAGGCAAGCCGACAGATGATGTCGACAATGTCTTGATACAAGCAACTCCACCCAAACAAACCAAAACAATTACTACTGCTGAAACTCTTTTTTTCATAACTTTTGTTTTTGAGGTAAATGTAGGGATATATAATTCGGATGTCAATAGGTTTGTGCCACATATTTCACAATTCGCTATTAAACAGATAAATAGAATGCCATTTCCTGATTTCTTGTAGGTTTTCTGTAGGTTTTCTTCGGACTTGAATTACATATATCTGAAGAGAAAAGCCTATATAGATGTCCATTTTTTATATTTTTGCAACATGCAAGAAGAGAATAGACATACAGACAAAATCCTTTTTTTTAAAAGACTATGCATATTATTATATATGTGTATGACTTTGTTTTGTTTGATAATAGTCTGGCATGGATTCCTTTCATGCCGTAAAAAGATTTTCACTGAAGCCTCTGCTACTTTTCAAGATGCTATCAGTAAAGAAATGAACACCCGATTGGGTTCCATACCGATAAAAACCAATAGAGGGACATTATTATTATCGGACTCTATTTCCTATGAAGAAAAAGAAAGATGGTGTGACCAGGACTATCTGTCTCTGAATGATCCGAACCGGATTTTCCTGGATAGCCTTTTTCGCGCCAGACTTGCAGATTTAGGTATGGAAACACAAACAGCGGTGCGTTGTAAGCGTAAAGAGAAAAACAACGATAAGTTACACCGATAGCCTTTTTATGAAAAAAGCTACCGCTTTGAAGCCAGTTATATATCGGAAGAATAAAAATATAGAAGACAATATAGAATTACAAGCATTTGTGCAAATTCCGCTTTCCTTTATTTTAAAACGGGCAGATTCCATCCTTCTCTTTTTACTCTTTTATGGTTTATTTGTCGGAATTTTATACGGCAGTTATAAATGGGGTATAAAAAAACTAAACGCGGTATTGCTTGAAAAGAAAGTTGTAGAAACAAAAATTGTAGAAAAGCCGGTTGTCGCTTTTGTCCGTTCTTTTTCCAAAGAAGGGACCTTACCTTTCGGATTACAGTTCGACAAGAAAAGCGGCATCTTGAAATACAAAAACCTACATGTGACTTTAAGCGGGCAAGGCCTGAAGCTGTTTACTCATCTGATTAATTCTCAACAATCAGTGATAGCACCTCAAATTATCTATTCACAAATCCTCGGAAATGCCTTAAAAAAGGAAAAGATCGGTAAAGCGGAACGCGATGCGGTCTCTGCTGCTATTGTGCGCTTGCGGGAAAGCTTGGCCCCCATGCCATTTATCCAAATCAAATCTTGTCGGGGAACCGGCTATCAGCTTATAATAAGTAATCCTGAAGAGATCTAAGAAACACAGAACACCAGACTTCGAAAGACGTTAAAACGCACAATACCCCCCTTCAAAAGGCATATATTTGTATTTTTCTGTTGTTCAACATCTTGCAAAAACACGAGTTTCTTAAAAAATATGGGGTAGAAATCCTAATTTCATGCGCTACAGTTTCGATTCAGACTAACGGGTATTTTGAAAAACCGTACAATAAGCCAGGGATGACAATAAGTTTTATTTTTAGAGAAACCGACCTGACGCTGAACCGGTAAAAATATCGGGGAAACCTGGGAATATTGTAAAAAATGCCCATAGAAACAAGAAAAAAGCTGTCAAAACCACCTTTCCAAAAGGTTTCTCCAGCAGCGGCAACAAACATTTCCGGAGGTATTTTCCGCGAGGTGCGCAGAAAATTCCCATGACGACCGTCTTCATGGCTCTGAAGTGCGCAGTTCACCCTGCATGAAGACGGTCGTCATGACAACGAAGACGGTCGCCAGCGCGATGAAGACGGTCGTCACGGGAAAGGGCTGCCGGCCTCCCTGAGACCGGGCTCTTTATACGTTCCATATTCCTGCACCATCCCCAAGCAGGATCCGGATATTCGACTCTCCGGAAGTTAAGGTTTTCCGGATTGTCAAGGAAAACAAGATTCGGATTGACAAAAACACATGTACCGGAGACGAACCGCGCAGACGTGCTGTCTGCACGTCACAAAATGTTCCGGCCCGCTTACAAAAAGACAACCCGAAAAGGTTCGGTTTTCAGGTTGAAATAGAAAAAACAGGGGGTTATTGTAAAATCTGAATCATCCTTCTCAGAAGATCCCGCCCTTGTACATATCGTTGAAATTCGTATGCTGCCCTTCCAGCTTCCGGGCTTCGTCGCCTTCGGGGTTCAGTTCGATGGACTTTTTCAGATCTTCGAAGGCGCCATCCTTGTCTCCTTTCAGGTTCTTGGCACGGCCCCGTTCAGCGTATGCTTTGCCGAAATCGGGTTTCAGATCGATCGCTTCGTCAAAGAAAGTGATGGCTTCGTCCAGACGTTCCTGCGTGATCAGGAGCTGACCGACGAGCAACGTCGCCTCGTCATTGAACGGATTCAACTCCAACACATTTTGGTAATCGGCCGCAGCAGCGTCGATATTGCCCATCGCTTCATGGATACGGCCGCGTAGCAAGTAGGATGTTTCTTCTTCCGGAGCCAGCGTGATGGCCTTTTCCACATCGGGAAGCGCTTCGGTTGCCTGCAGCATCGACAACAATATCTGGGCACGCATCAGATAGGCATCCGTGAAATCTTCTTTCAAGGCGATCGCTTTCGTCAGGTCGGCAATAGCCCCTAAGGGGTCGGAAGTCGTCCGCTTCGCCTTCCCCATCAGGAACCAGGCCAAATGGTTCGTCTCTTCCAGTTCGAGAATATGCCGGCAATCGGCAATCACGTCCGCATCCTTGTCCAGCATGAAAAGCACGTTCACACGTGTCAGAAGCGTATTGATATGATCCGGTTCAAGTTCCACCATGCGGTTCAGCACCTCAAGAGCTTCTTCCGCCTTATTCGCCGTCGTATAGGCAGCAACCAGATAAGTCATCGTCTCGAAATCCTCCTGCAACTTCAACGCTTCAGTAAAACATTTGATGGCATACGCTACCTGTCCTATTTTCTGGGCGCGGACACCGTCGTATTTCAGAATATCGAAATTTTTCTGATCGTTCTTGCTTTTTTCCTCTTCAGGTGTTGCAGCCTTAGAAGAAGAGAATAGTGATTTAAAGAAGTTTCCCATGATTTAATTACAAATTGTTTTCAGGGAGGCAAAGATACGAAAAGTCCGAACCCTTTTCATATTTTTTATGAAGAATCCATAAGTGAGTTTCAGACATTTTTCTAATTTTGTAGCAGAATTTTTAACTTGGGAAGGATTGTGCCAGCCACACCAACCGCACGCTTTCCCGTCAATTAATGAGTATGGAAAACATAGAAACTGGACTTTTGCTAATGATTGTAGGAATGACAACTGTTTTTGCTATCCTACTGATCGTTATCAATCTTGGGAAGGGCCTGATCGTACTGGTAAACAAATATGCGCCCGAAGAGATTATTGTCAAAAAACAAGTGACACCACAAAGACAGACGGCTACATCCACACCGGCTGTCGGCATCACGAACCAGACTACTGCCGCAATCGTATCGGCTGTAAGTGTTATGACCGGTGGAAAAGGCAAAGTCGTTAAGATCGAGAAATTATAATAGCATTTATACATAAAATATCATGAAAAGAGAAATCAAATTTAGTTTGGTCTTCCGTGACATGTGGCAATCTGCCGGAAAATATGTCCCGACCGTAGACCAGCTAACACGGGTAGCGCCAGCCATTATCGAGATGGGCTGCTTCGCCCGCGTAGAGACCAATGGCGGAGGATTCGAACAAGTAAACTTATTATTCGGTGAAAACCCAAACAGAGCCGTACGCGAATGGACGAAGCCGTTCCATGAGGCCGGCATACAAACCCACATGCTGGACCGAGCGCTGAACGGCCTGCGTATGAGTCCCGTACCTGACGACGTTCGCCAGTTGTTCTACCAGGTAAAAAAAGCACAGGGGACAGATATCGCCCGCACATTCTGCGGATTGAACGATGTACGCAACATTGCTCCTTCCATCCGATATGCGAAAGCAGCAGGGATGATCTCGCAATGCTCGTTGTGCATCACCCACTCTCCCATCCATACGGTCGAATATTACACCAAGATGGCGATGGAACTGATCGAACTCGGAGCGGATGAAATCTGTATAAAGGATATGGCCGGTATCGGCCGTCCGCATTCTTTGGGGCAGATCGTAGCAAACATCAAGGCAAAACATCCGGAAATTCCGGTTCAGTATCACAGCCATGCCGGTCCCGGATTCAACGTGGCTTCGATCTTAGAAGTATGTAACGCCGGTTGCGATTACATCGACGTTGGCATGGAACCGCTTTCATGGGGTACAGGCCATGCGGACCTGCTGACCGTGCAGGCGATGTTGAAAGACGCCGGCTACAAAGTGCCGGAGATCAACATGGAGGCTTATATGAAAGTCCGCAGCCTGATCCAGGAATTCATGGATGACTTCCTCGGCTTGTATATCAGCCCGAAGAATCGCCTGATGAACTCGTTGCTGATCGGTCCGGGCCTGCCAGGAGGCATGATGGGAAGCCTGATGTCAGACCTCGAAAAGAACCTGGAGACAATCAACAAGAACAATATCAAGAACAACAAGCCGCTCATGAGCCAAGACCAGCTGTTGATCAAGCTGTTCGATGAAGTTGCCTATGTATGGCCGCGTGTCGGCTACCCTCCATTAGTGACTCCGTTCAGCCAGTATGTGAAGAACCTGGCGCTCATGAATGTGATGCAGATGGAGAAAGGGAAGGCCCGCTGGAGCATGATCGCCGACGATATCTGGGACATGATTTTAGGCAAGGCAGGACGCCTGCCGGGTCCGTTGGCTCCGGAAATCATCGAGAAGGCGAAAGCCGAAGGACGCAAATTCTTCGAAGGCAACCCACAGGACAACTATCCTGACGCGCTCGACAAGTATCGCAAGCTGATGAACGAAAAACAATGGGAAACGGGCGAAGACGACGAAGAACTCTTCGAATATGCGATGCATCCGGCACAGTATGAAGCCTACCGTTCAGGAAAAGCCAAAGTGGAATTCAAAGCCGACGTAGCCAAGAGAAAAGCCGAGAAGCAAACAGCCGCCCAGCCTGCCACCGTTCCTTCACAAGCTGCCCCGGCCAGTATGGCAATGGCTATGCCGACAACTCCGCAAGTAATGACCGTCGATGTGAACGGCCAATCCTACAAGGTAACCGTAGCATTCGGAGACACAGCGAATGCCGTCCCGGCAGAAACACAGGCTGCTCCTGCCGCGACACCCGCCCCCACTGCTGCTCCTGCCGGTACCGGCAAAGAAGTGCTCTCGCCGCTGGAAGGCAAATTCTTCCTCGTGAAAAGTGCTTCCGACACACCTGTAAAAGTAGGAGATGTCGTAAAGGAAGGCGATGTGCTTTGCTATGTGGAAGCCATGAAGACATATAATGCCGTACGTGCGGAATTTGGTGGAACAGTCACTGCGATCTGCCTAGCTTCCGGCGATGCGGTTTCTGAAGATGACGTACTAATGACGATACAATAATGAATGAAATATTTCAAAATCTATATGAGATGACTGCGTTCAGCAACATCATTGCTGAACCGCAGTTTCTGATCATGTATGCCATTGCGTTCATACTGCTTTATTTGGGTATCAAAAAACAGTATGAACCGCTGCTGCTCGTACCGATCGCGTTCGGCGTGTTGCTTGCCAACTTCCCCGGAGGCGATATGGGGGTGATACAGGCCGACGAAAACGGCATGATCAACGTGCACGGAGTGATGAAGAACATTTGGGAGATGCCGCTCCATGACATCGCGCATGAGTTGGGGCTGATGAACTTCATTTACTACATGCTGATCAAGACTGGGTTCCTTCCTCCTATCATCTTTATGGGTGTAGGGGCGTTGACAGATTTCGGGCCGATGCTGCGCAACCTGCGTCTGTCCATATTCGGGGCGGCGGCACAGCTGGGTATTTTCACCGTGCTGCTGGTAGCCATCCTGATGGGATTCACGCCTAAAGAAGCTGCTTCTTTAGGAATTATCGGAGGAGCGGACGGACCGACTGCCATCTTCACGACCATCAAACTGGCCCCCCATCTGTTAGGACCGATAGCGATTGCCGCTTATTCCTATATGGCGCTGGTTCCGGTTATCATCCCACTGGTAGTCAAGCTACTTTGTTCAAAGAAAGAGCTATCCATCAATATGAAGGAACAGGAAAAGAAATACCCGTCCACTACGGAAATCAAAAATTTGCGTGTCTTGAAGATCATCTTCCCAATCGTAGTGACGACGGTAGTGGCCCTGTTCGTGCCGAGTGCAGTGCCATTAATCGGTATGCTGATGTTCGGTAACCTGGTCAAAGAGATCGGAACCAATACATTCCGCCTGTTCGATGCAGCATCGAACAGCATCATGAATGCAGCGACCATCTTTTTAGGATTATCGGTCGGCGCGACCATGACAGCCGAGGCGTTCCTGAACTTCACGACAATCGGTATCGTAATCGGAGGCTTCCTTGCATTCGCCCTTTCCATAGCGGGCGGCATCTTCTTCGTCAAACTGTTCAACCTCTTCACAAAGAAGAAAATCAACCCGCTGATCGGAGCAACCGGACTGAGCGCCGTACCGATGGCATCCCGCGTGGCAAATGAGATAGCATTGAAATACGACCCCAAGAACCATGTGCTTCAATATTGCATGGCCAGCAACATCTCCGGCGTTATCGGTTCTGCCGTAGCCGCCGGCGTATTGATCTCGTTCTTAGGATAATTTCAAACACGGATTATATTTAGGCACGGATTTCATGGAATTTGCTCCAATCCGTGCCTAATTTAACATCTACCTGCAAATTATTTGCTTCCAAATGCTGTAATCCCAAAATATTTACTTTAATTTGTGACTTGATATAGGATACATTTATCCTTTTCCTAAATGCGATTGAATATGAAGGACACTCACGAAGCTAATTTGCCAACTGAAGAAAACGGCAAATTGGAAGAAACTAAGGCTCCGGAAACAACACCGGAAAACACGGCGGAGGAAGTTGTAACAAACGAAACAACGGACGCTGAAGTTGCAGCAGAAGAAACATCTGAAGCAGAAGTCAAAACAGACGAAGTTGCGGCAGGTGAAGAAACCGTTGCGACTACGGGAAAATTGTCGAAAGAAGAAATTCTGGAGAAACTGACCGGTTTGGTAGGAGCGGCGGCAGACGCGACACGCAACGAGGTGGAAGCACTCAAACAGGCTTATTACAAAATCCACCGGAGCGAAGTGGACGAATTGAAGAAAGCATTCCTCACAGCCGGTGGTGAAGAAAAGGATTTTGTCGCTCCCGAAGACGAAACCGAAAGCAAGATCAAAGAACTGCTCAACGTCTACAAAGAAAAACGGGCTGCCATCCTTGCCGAGGAAGAACGGGTTAAAGCGGCCAATTATGCCTTGAAACTCCAACTGATCGACCAGCTGAAAGCATTGACCGAAAGCCAGGAAGATTTCAACAAATTATATAATGATTTCAAGGACATCCAGCAAAGATGGAAAGAAGTGAAAGCCGTTCCGCAGGAACACGTCAGCGAACTGTGGAAGAACTACCAAACATACAGCGAGATGTTCTATGACATCATCAAAATAAACAACCAGTTCCGCGACTACGATTTCAAGAAGAACCTGGAAATGAAAACGGCTCTTTGCGAAACCGTCGAGAAACTGCAAACGGAACCGGATGTCATATCCGCTTTCCATCAGCTTCAGAAACTACACCAGCAATGGCGCGAAATCGGTCCGGTAGCGAAAGAACTGCGCGAAGACCTCTGGTCCCGCTTCAAAGCCGCTTCCACAATCATCAACAAACGCCATCAGGAGCATTTCGAAGGATTGAAAGCGAAGGAACAGGAAAACCTGGAAGCCAAGACAGCCATTTGCGAACAGATAGAAAACATCGATTTCCCGGCTTTGAAATCATTCAAAGATTGGGAAGAAAAAAATAAGGAAGTAATTGCCTTGCAGGACAAATGGAAAACGATCGGCTTCGCCCCGAAGAAATCGAACGTGAAGATATTCGAACGTTTCCGCGCAGCCTGCGACGTTTATTTCAACCGCAAAAGCGAATTCTACAAGAATATAAAGGACGAGATGGAAAAGAATCTCGCACTGAAAAAAGCCTTGTGTGAAAAAGCCGAAGCATTGAAAGACAGTACGGACTGGAAGAGCACAACCGAAAAGATGATCGCCTTGCAAAAAGAATGGAAGACGATCGGATCGGTAGCCCGCAAACATTCCGATGCCGTCTGGAAGCGCTTCATCACGGCTTGCGACTATTTCTTCGAACAGAAGAACAAGAATGTATCTTCCCAAAAGAGCGTGGAGCAAACGAATTTAGCTGCTAAAAAGACTTTGATCGAAAAGATCAACACAATCGACGAAGCCGACCATGACGAAGCACTTGCTACCTTGAAAGGATATATGACAGAATGGAACGCTATCGGCCATGTCCCTTTTAAAGAAAAAGACAAGATTTACAAGGAATATCACGAAGCTGTCGACAAACAGTTCGACCGTCTTAAAGTCGACCAGAACGACCGCAAGATGCAGACTTTCCGCAATAGTCTCAGCGATATGAGCAACGGCGAACGGGGAAAAGGGAAACTTTACGGAGAACGGGAAAAACTGATGCGCATGTACGAACGGATGAAGAACGAACTTCAAACTTACGAAAACAACATCGGGTTCCTAAGCATCTCTTCCAAAGGCGGCGGCGGCTTGCTCAAAGAGATGGAACGCAAGATCGACAAGCTAAAAGACGAAATGGCACTCATCATTAAAAAGATAGATGCCATCGACGAGAACCTCGAATAAAACGGAAAAATCCCGTAAACTGATATAAATTAGGCACGGATTACACGGATTCACACGGAAAGAAAAATAATTAATCCGTGCAGTCCGTGTAATCCGTGCCTCATTTATATCCCTATTTATATACATATAGTATGAAATCCAAAATACATTTTTTTAACCCAGGACACGAAACCGCCATACTACAAGGCTCTGAAAATTACACTCCGCCTGCAAACGTGCAGAGAATGATCAGGGAGTTATCTTATCTTCCCGTCTGGTATGCAGACCCGGAGGATTTTGTTTTTACCGAAGAGATCGTTTCACCTCGTTTCTTCTCCTTACAACCGAAGGAGTTCAGGCCGTTTGCCAAGCTAATCTCACGCAAGGAGATCGAAAAGCAGAAGGACAGCCTGCCCGAAATGCAAGCAGCTCCCTGGGGACTTTCCCCACATAGCCATTCTCTTTTTGAAAAACTGCGGAAAAGCGGTAACCTTAACCTTACGATCCCGGAATGGAAAGAAGAATATACCCGATTGACAAGCCGCCAGACTGCTGCCGAATGTCTGGACAAAATACGAGAACTCCTACCTGATATGGATGTACCGGTATCACCTAAATTCTGCAAAAAAGTAAGAGAAGTGGAAAAATACCTGATCCTCCAGAATGCTCCCTTCATACTGAAGACTCCCTATTCATCTTCCGGCAGGGGACTGCTTTGGCTACCGGAACGCAAACTGACTACAAAAGACCGTACCTGGATCGAAGGGGCACTGAACAAACAGGGATGTGTCAGCATAGAATGTGCACTGGACAAATACCAGGATTTCGCGATGGAATTTTATTCAGACGGAAACGGGAACATACGCTATGAAGGGCTTTCCGTATTCGGAGCTGAAAAGAAAGGAGCTTATTCCGGAAATGTATTGGGCGAACAGACATATCTGGAAAGCTTCTTTGTTGAAAACTTCGGAGACAAATTCCAGCAACTGAAAGAAACTGTCGGAGAGGCGATCCGGCAGATATACGGAAACATCTATACCGGTTACTTGGGCGTGGACATGTTGGTCTACCGCAAAAAAGCAAACGGCGAATTCGCCATACATCCCTGCATAGAAGTGAACATGCGCTACACAATGGGGATGGTAGCTTTGCGCATCAGCCAAAAATACCTGGCTCCCAACGCCCGGGGTGACATGCGCATCACTTACACAAGCAAACCGGGAGAAGCCTACGAGCAACATTGCTTTATGAAGAAGGCTTATCCGCTTGAAATGAAAGACGGGAAAATAAAAGAAGGATATATTTCTCTCTGCCCGGTCACAAAAGAAACCAAATACAGGGCCTACATACTGGTTTTCTGATTCTAACATCCCTCCCTCCTTAATCCTGTATTTAATATACGACGAAGCCCCCGAAGGCAATTACCGTCCTCAGGGGCTTGTTTTGTTTATAGCGTTCGTTCTTCACAGGGTAATCGGAGGATAAAAATAAGTTTATGGAGAAAACAAGATTCGGCTTCACCCAGTGTCTCGTCTTGGTTCAAGTTAGTCATGTCTCCCTGCACTACATCCACAATATTTAAGTGAAAGATAAAAGTGCAACAACCCTAACTAATAAGCAAACAAACAATCAATTACATCAAAAGCTACCATTCCTTTGCTTTTTGCCCTTAGTCGAAAAGGCTTTTGACAAGTGTCGAAAAGGCTTTCGACCAAGGGCGAAAACATATTCGACCAAGGGCAAAAGGTAAATGATTAGGCTGTTTTGCAACAGAAACACGGCTACTGTCACTTAAATGGGATGCACCAAATCCGGCTTGCTCTCCGATGAAAGCAAACATAAGCGGTGAAGGCAATTCGCGAATCATGGCGAAAAGTCTGTTTACCCCCCCCCCAAACATGACAAAATAAAGAAATGCAGAAGAACACCGACACTCATGCCGACCTGTCCTCTTATCTTCGACATCGTTACCGGTTATGTTTGATCAGATTCATAAATTCTTCGCGCGTTTTGGCCTGCTGGAAGAATCCGGTGAAGTCGGAGGTTGTAGTCAAGGAGTTTTGCTTCTCGACACCACGCATCTGCATGCACATATGTTGTGCCTCGATCACGACCATCACGCCTAACGGATCGAGCGTTTCCTGAATGCAGTCTTTGATCTGCATGGTCAATCGCTCCTGAATCTGAAGACGGCGGGCGAAGATATCCACGACACGGGGAATCTTGCTCAACCCCGTAATATATTTTAGGGATATAAGCGACATGGGCCTTCCCGAAGAAGGGCAACATGTGATGCTCACAAAGAGAAAAGAAATCGATATCCTTTACAATCACCATCTGCTTGTAGTCCTCTTCCTTGAACATGGCGCCACGAAGCACGGCTGCCGGATCTTCATGATATCCTTTGGTCAGGAACTGCATGGCTTTGGCTACACGTTCGGGCGTTTTCAACAGACCTTCGCGGTCTACATCTTCACCAAGCAGATTGATAATACTTTTATAATGGCCGGCCAGCTCTTCGCGGGCCAGCAAAGTCTTCTCGTTTACTTCTTCACTCATTTCAATTCAATGGGATTTTGACTTCTTCCCTAACGATATACATCTCTTTCCTATAGGCCGGGAATGCATCCATCAGAAGACGTTGCATGTGATAAGCCTCTTCATGCGAACGGAAATCACCGATACGCAGACGCCAGAACGGAGCATTGTACGTCACATAAGTCGGGACATCAGGGAAAAGTTCCTTAATTTCTTTTTCTTTCCGGAAAGCCTCATCTTTGGATTTACGCTGGTTATTACCGGAGAACACTTGTGTACGATAGCCTTGTATTTTCAGAAAGGCCGTGCTATCAGTCTTTTCGACCCCCTCACCATGCAGCCGTTTGCCGAGCATGTTACGGAGAGCATCCGACCCGCGCACCGTAACAGTCCCCTTTCCGGGAACTCTTTCCTGCAAGGCGTCAATGATGTCTTCCACCTGTCCACCGCCATCCGTCTGAGCGGACAAAGCAGATGCACCAAGCAATATACATAAAGACAAGATATATTTCATATCAATTGACAGTTGACAATTGACAATTGACAATTACAATTGACAATATACTCCCCGGTGAATTCCCCGGAATAATTGTCAATTGCCAATTGCCAATTATCAATTAATTAAACGCTTCGATGATAGGCATGAACTTATCGACAGCCAAAGAAGCGCCGCCGATCAGGCCACCGTCTACGTTCGGTTTAGCAAACAGTTCCTTAGCGTTGCTTGCGTTACAGCTGCCACCGTAAAGGATCGTGCAGTTATCGGCGATTTCCTGACCATATTTAGCAGCCAGAGTAGCACGGATATGAGCGTGAATTTCTTCTGCCTGGTCGGATGTAGCGGTTTTACCTGTACCGATAGCCCAAACCGGTTCATAAGCCAGAACGATCTTAGCGAAGTCTTCAGCAGACAGGTCGAACAAAGAGCCCTTGATCTGAGCATCTACCACTTCGAAATGCTTGCCGGCTTCTCTTTCTTCCAGCACTTCACCGATACAGAAGATCGGAGTCAGACCGTTAGCCAAAGCCAATTCAACCTTTGTTTTCAGGATTTCCGGAGTTTCGTGATAGTAAGCACGTCTTTCGGAGTGGCCCAGGATCACATATTTTGCACCTGTAGAAGCAACCATAGCAGCAGAAACTTCGCCAGTGTAAGCGCCTTTCTCCTTGTCTGCGCAGTTTTCAGCAGCAACACCGATCTTGTTCGTGTCGATAGCAGCAGCAACGCTTGCCAAGTGAGTGAACGGAGTACCGATGATCACATCACAGTTAGGAGTTTTACCTTTAAGAGCTTCATCCAAGCCTTTTGCCAAAGCAAGACCTTCAGGAAGGGTAGTGTTCATCTTCCAGTTTCCTGCAACAATATTCTTTCTCATGACTTAATTAATTAAATATGTAATACAAATAGTTATTTCTTTTCTTTCCGTTTGCGTCTGAAACGCAGCAGGTCATACATCCAAACAAGCAGCAAAGGTACGGTAAAAGTCAATAGGTTGGTTGCAAGGGTCCCATCTTCTTTACTTTTTATATTGCTCTCGTCCAAGCAGCGATCCATAACCGCCTTGACCTCTTCCTCAGCCGGAATATCGTTGTAGTGCCATTTGCCCAGTATCGTACCGCCTTTCAGCAGCACCAGACCGGGGTTGGAACGGATAATCGTCTTAAGCAGTACCTCGTCCGCCATCCGGAAAGGATATTCGGCCCCTGTATTGTCGCTCCAGGTATCGATCGCCTCCGGCGAAGAACCTGTCACGCAATAGAACGGGATATCATGTTCGAGCGCATAGTCATACACGCCGTTGATCTCATCCATCTGCTCGTCGTCCGCTTCTTCCAGCTTCGGAGCGACAAGCAGCAAAACCGGACCGGGGTTTCCGATGATCTCTTCCGTCACATCATCTCCCTTTCCATTGTAAATATTGAAAGCGGCAACAGGAGGCTGATAGCCCTTCTTGACCAATTCCGTCTTCGAATCCACAAATGTCCAGCTACTGTCGTTTGCCGGATAGTCTTCAAGCGAAAACTCTTTCTTCACGCCGTCTTTTTCATACACAAACGTGTACTTGTATTCATCCTGCGGAGCCTCTTCGGGCATTTCCATCAACTTCGGTATATTCGCACCGATCTTATACGGACGGAAATCGATTACAGGCAGATGATTGTAATTATAATAAGCGAAACCGACACCGAACAGGTAAGCATACAAAGCGACAAACCAATATGCCCGGAAAGTAAAGCACTGGAACAAGCGCTGGTTATAAATAAACGTAACAATAGCGGCAAGAGAGAGTACGATATTCTTAAAGAACGTCTCCCAATTGGAGATCACCAGCGCATCCCCAAAACAACCGCAATCCGATACGGGATCGAAAAGGGCCAGATACAAAGTCAACGGCGTCATAAACGCCATAAATATCAAGATAAGAAAAGAGACATACCGCCGGTACACTCCCAGCAGCATACAGACACCGAGCGCAAACTCGATTGCCGAAAGGTTGAAAGACAACAATACCGTAAAAGGCTGCAACATATCCAGTCCGAAGGAAGCCAGGTATTCACCGATCTTGATCGCCCCTCCCATCGGATCGACCGCCTTGACAAAACCGGAGAAGATAAATACAACTCCGATCAGCAAGCGGCACAATTCTGCCAATATCTTTAAAACGGCATTCTTATTCTTCACTTCCAACTTTCAATTTTCAACTGTTTCTTCTCCGTACTCCAGCTTGATTAGGCCGAATAACGCATAGTTGATCATGTCCATATAGTTGGCATCGATGCCTTCGGACACGATCGTCTTGCCTCCGTGGCTCTCGATCTGCTTCGTACGATAAAGTTTCATCAGGATCAGATCCGTATAGGAACTGATACGCATGCCGCGCCATGCCTCACCGTAATCATGGTTCTTGGCATACATCAGCTCTTTGGTTGCCGTGATGTATTTATCATACAAGGCCAGCGCTTCTTCATTGCTTATATCCGTCGTATCGGCAAATCCTTTTGCCAATTGTATCAAGCCGATAACCCCATAGTTCACGATTGCGACAAACTCAGGACGGATACCTTCATCCACCATGCTCACTCCTTTTATCTCAAGGCTGCGAATCCGGTTTGCCTTAATAAATATCTGGTCGGTCAGCGACTGCGGACGCATGATTCGCCACGAGGGACCGTAATCTTTCAACTTCTTTTCAAACAGTTCCCGGCATTGGGATATTACTTTTTCGAATTGTTCCTTCGTATCAGCCATACTTTCTTAGCATTTACATCCGTACAAAGATACGGATAAATCCATATCTGACCAAAAGAGAGGCTACTTTAGCCGGAAATAAAAAGAGCCATCCGTATGCACATAACGAATAGCCCTTTATATCATATCAGCCAACTCTTAATCAAGAACAGCGAAGCGAACGGCCCAATTTCAGAATCGTCGTTTTCGTAATGCCATTCAATTCACAAAGCTTAGAGACTGTCGTACCATATTTAGCGGCAATAGCCCCCAACGTATCGCCTGATTTCACACGATGGTAAACCGGAGTAGCCTCTTGCCGCCCGGCATCAGAAGTCTGGTTGATAGAAGCGACAGCTGCAGCATCTGCCGCGACCGTAGTCTTCACGGTTTGCTTTACGCTAGCAGAAGCAGCCGGTTTCGACGTTCCGGCTTTAGCAGAGGTGACCGCGCCGGCACTGCAACGAATAGACTGTCCGATCCGCAAGACAGACGTGCTTTTCAGACCGTTCAGACGACACAATTCATTCACGCTGGTTCCATATATTCGGGCAATCTTGCCCAACGTATCACCCGATTTCACACGATGATAAACCAGCCGATCGGAAGAAGAAGTATAGATATTGCTTCTGCGCCCGTTGATTTTTACGTTATGGAAAACATAAGTATCCTGATGAGGGACGCCATTTTCGAAGTCAATGATTTCAGCCGGATTAATGGCTTGTCCTAAAAAGCGGGTTTCAAAGTGGAGATGAGAACCGGTAGATCGTCCCGTGTTACCGCCTAATCCGATCGTCTCGCCTGCACGTACGATCTGGTTTTCTTCAACCAAAATCTTAGACAAATGTCCATAGATCGTTTCCAATCCATTCGGATGACGAAGCACCACGTAATAGCCATATCCGCGACGTTCGAAAGCCTTGATACGAACCTTACCGTTAAAAGCGGCACGGATCGTATCGCCCTTCAACACCTTCAAATCTATTCCTTTATGCATACGACGACGACGGGGACCATATTTAGAGGTGATCCTTGCCATAGAATCAATGGCGATAGGATAGACAAAGGAGGAACAGTCTATCGCAAACGAATCCGGAAAATTGACCTTCGCAGCTCCCCGAAACGGATCAACCCAACGGTTCTCCCAATTGGACCCGTACAATTCATCAGCGGGAAACATCAAGTTCTCCTTTTCTTCCATTTCGATCTCGCTGAGGGTCGCAAGTTCCTTCAGTTCCATATTCTTCCGGATATTAACACGGTCTGCCATCAATTCGGAAACACGCTTATCCATCTTTTCAATATGAACGATTTGCTTCGGAGCTCCTTCATCTTCTTTTATCTTAGCTTCAACAGCTGATACCAGAATAGTGGTACAACAAATAAACAGTAATGCTCGTATCTTCATTATTCTTATCACTTTCGACAGTAATTTCACGATGAAAAATCATGATATAGAATGGTTTATTCCACCGTTATCTCGTCAAAGTTCGTAATTTTGGATAAGCCGGCAAAATTCAATAACGAAAAATTTCCGCAATGAAACCAAAGAAAAGCAAAAGCGAACTTTTTACCCTTTGATTTACACACAATTAAAACAAAATATGTTTCACAACATATTAGCTAATCATTCCCCAGTTTACCTTCTTTGCGAAGAGAGTTTTCAGGCGTTCGTTCAATATCCGGTTAGGTTCGGATAACAAATCGGGGTCTTCGTTCAAAACATCCTGGGCTATATCACGCGCATACTGAAGGATTTGTCCATCGGCTGCCAAGTTCGCGATCTTAAGGTCTATCCCTTCTCCGCTCTGACGCGTCCCTTCCAGATCACCATGGCCCCGCAGACGCAAATCGGCCTCGGCAATCTCAAATCCGTTATTGCTGCTCACCATTATTTCCAAGCGCTTGCGTGTCTCGTTGCTCAGTTTATAGGAAGAGACAAGCACACAATATGACTGCTCCGCTCCACGTCCCACCCGTCCACGAAGCTGATGCAACTGGGAAAGACCGAAACGTTCGGCGCTTTCGATGACCATCACGGAAGCGTTCGGCACGTTCACGCCAACCTCTATCACGGTCGTCGCCATCAATATCTGCGCCTCGCCGGAAATAAACTTCTGCATTTCCGCCTCTTTGTCGGCCGCTTTCATCTTTCCGTGAACCATACATACCTTATATTCAGGGAAAACTTCTTTGAATGTCTCGAACCCCTCTTCCAAGTTCTTATAATCCAACTTCTCACTGCCTTCGATCAAAGGATAAACGACATAGACCTGCCGGCCCTGTCCGATTTCCTTACGGAGAAAGTCGTAAAGTTGCGCTTTCTTGTTATCATAGCGGTGCACGGTCTGGATCGGTTTGCGTCCGGGTGGCAACTCATCAATCACCGAGACATCCAGATCACCGTATAAAGTCATGGCAAGCGTACGGGGAATAGGTGTCGCAGTCATCACCAGGACATGAGGGACAACCGCATTTTTCGTCCACAACCGGGAACGCTGTTCCACTCCGAAGCGGTGCTGTTCGTCTATAATCGCCAGACCGAGAGAGGAAAAGACAACCGTCTCTTCAATCAGCGCATGCGTCCCGATCACGATCTGGATCTCACCGTTCGCGATAGCCGGCAATATCTTATTCCGCTCCTTCTTTTTCGTCGAGCCGGTCAGCAAGGCCACTTATATCCATATCTTTCAGAAACCCCATGACTGTCGCATAATGCTGGGTTGCCAAAATCTCCGTCGGCGCCATCATACAAGCCTGGCAATGGTTATCGACCGCCAACAGCATGGAGAGCAAAGCGACCAAAGTCTTCCCGCTTCCCACATCTCCCTGCAAAAGGCGGTTCATCTGACGCCCGCTTCCCATATCGGCACGAATCTCACGGACAACACGTTTCTGCGCATTCGTCAGTTCGAAAGGTAGATATTCTTTATAGAACGTATTGAAATAATCTCCAACGGAAGGAAAGACAATCCCTCTCAACTTCAGTTTGCGCAGGTTGGAAGTGCGGAGAATATTCAACTGGATGAAAAACAGTTCGTCAAACTTAAGGCGCAATTGCGCTTTCCGCAATTTATCGACCGATTCGGGAAAATGCACATTCCGTATCGCTTCCGGAAACGACATCATCCGGATACGGTTCAAGACATCCGGAGGAAGAGTTTCAGGCAACGTCCAGTTCAAACCGCTCAACAAAGTGTACTGCAAATTCTGAATCGCCCGCGAATTAAGGAACGACTTTTTCATCTTCTCGGACGTATTATAGAATGGTGTCAGCCCGTTGGCAACCTTATCCGCTTGATCCAGAGGGTCTATATCCGGATGGGGAATATTATAGATATGCCCGAACTCGGTCGGTTTACCAAATACGATATAATCAACGCCAGTCTTGATCTTGTCCAAAACATAGTTAATCCCTTTAAACCAGACCAAGTCGATTGTGCCCGTCCCATCCGTGAATTTCCCGATCAACCGCCTTGTACGCCCTTCACCTACCGTGTCGAAAAACAAGATACGCCCTTTCATCTGTATATAAGGCATATCCCCAGTCACTTCTGCCACCTTGTAGAAACGACTACGGTCAATGTATTTGTACGGAAAGTAGAACAGCATATCTTCATACGAAGAAATACCGGCTTCCTTCTGCAATATCTCCGCCTTTTTCGGGCCGACGCCCGGCAGATACATGATGGAACGTTTGTCGAGATCGAGCATATACAAATATTTATTTTGCAAGCAGCGCCTTTGCCACCAACAGATCGAACGGAGTCGTAATCTTTATATTCTCCCGGTTTCCCGGAACAGTCTTGACCGTATGCCCCCAAGCCTCCACAACCGAAGCATCGTCGGTAAACAATTCAGAGTAAGGCTGTTCATACGCTTTCAAAAGCAAATCATAATCGAAAACCTGCGGGGTTTGCACCGCCTGATAACGCGAACGATCGACCGGACGGCTCGACCCGCCGGAAAACTCGCGGAGAGAATCGACCACAGGCACGACCGGGATAGCAGCACCCGACACTTCAGCCTCGGCAAAACACCGGTCGATAACTTCGGGAGCGACAAAAGGACGGACCCCATCATGAACGGCGACCCACGTCTTTTCATCCCCTCCAGACAGATTTCCGATTTCATCCGAAAGGAAATTCAATCCATTGCGAACAGAATGGAAACGCGTTTCGCCTCCGTTTGCAATCCGGTGCGGGACTTACAACCGATCTCCCGGCAAAGCATCTTCCAATAAGGTTGGTGATCTTCTGGAAGCACCAGGATCAGACCGGCAGACGCATCCCAGCGGTGAAAAGCCTCCAACGTATGCATCAGGACTGGCTTTCCTTCCATCGGGATAAACTGCTTCGGCAAGTCGCTTCCCATACGCAGCCCGCGACCTCCAGCGACTATCAAGACATATCTCTTCATCATTCCAGTTCCTCCAAAACTTTCTTGACCTCCTCGTCTGCCTTGTAAAGTTTCTCCTTACACAATTTGATCAATCGGGTCGCTTCCTTTACCTTTTCAGAAAGAATATCAACGTCCAGATCGCCATTCTCTATATCGGCAACGATCTTACGGAGTTTCTCTACTGCTTCATTATATGTTTCTGCCATGATGGGGGTTTTTGATTTATGATTTATGATTTTGATTTATTTCTTCAGTACTTTCGAACGTACTTCACCGTCTGCAAAACGGGTTATCAATTCGTCGCCGACAACCAGTCCGTCAGCCTGTTTGATGATCTTGCCGTCCTTCAGCGTCAAACTGTAACCCCGCTTCAATACATAGTCGGGAGAAGCCATCTTGATAAATTGTTCGGTCAACTGGACAAAACGGCTCCGCTCTGCCAAACTACTCTCCGCACGGTTTGCCAAACGCACCTGCATCGCTTCCAACTTCGATGCCCACTGGTTTAGAAATGCATGGGCATCCGTTGGCAATTGCATACCTATCCGTTGGAGAAGCGAACGATTCCGCTCGATCCGGTTTATTGCCAGGACAGGCAGACGACTTCCTAATGATTGCAGGAAGTTCTTTTGCCTGGACAGGATCTCAGTTGCCAACGAACAAACGTCCTGTTGTAACTCTTCCACCTCCCCGGCAGCTTTGTCCATCTGCCCGATCAGGAACTCGGCTACGGCCGTCGGTGTCTTCATCCGTGTATGAGCTACCATATCCAAGATCGTGTCATCGCGTTCATGCCCGATACCGGTTATAATAGGAAGCGGGAATTGTGCACAATTTGCCGCCAAGAGATAGGAATCAAAACTATTCAGGTCCGAAGTAGCACCACCGCCCCGGATAATCACGACCACATCGAAACAGTCGGCATGGCGGTACACCCGGTCCAATGCCGCAATCACGGACTCTTCCGTCCGTTCGCCCTGCATAAGAGCCGGAAACAGTTTCGGATAGAAAGGATAGCCGGCCTTGTTGTTTGCCAACTGGTTCAGGAAGTCTTCGTATCCGGCAGCCGTTGGCGAAGTGATGACAGCGATCCGCTTCGGCAACGTTGGCAACGGCAATTCCTTATTCAGTGTGAAAACGCCCTCTTCCTTCAATTGCCGGATGATTTCCATCCGTTTCCGGATCATGTCTCCCAACGTATAGGCCGGATCAATATCCAGCACGGTCAGGCTATACCCGTAAAGTTCGTGAAACTCGATCGACACTTTCACCAATACTTTCAACCCGGAGGCAAATATCTGCCCGGTTTCCATCTCAAAATAAGGTTTCAGCATCCGGAATGTTTTCGCCCAGATGGAACCGCGTGCCTTTGCTACCAGCTGGCCGGTTATCGCGTTCTTTTCGATAAACTCCAGATAACAATGCCCAGATGCTGCATTCGTACGCACGTCACTCATCTCGGCACGCACCCAGCACGTCTCCGGGAATGCATTCAGGACAACCCCTTTCACCCGGTTATTCAGCTCCAGCAAAGAAAACGCCTGCCGCTCCTGATTCTGATTATTTTGACCGTACCCCATTTTTCCTTTCCTTCTTATATGCTTTATAGAAATCGGGAATACCGTATCCTAACTCCGTATCCGGATGTTTATATTGACTGGACGAGCGATGCAGCAGTTCGATCATCTCCCTGTTATTCAACCAGGGCAATGATTGCCAAAGGCAAACTCCCATCCCAGCAAGGATAGGCGTGGCAAAAGAGGTCCCATTCGCATACCTGACATTGCCGTTCGGCCCAATTACGCAGCTACTCGTACCTAATGCTACGGCATCCGGTTTCACACGCCCGTCGGCAGTAAAGCCAACGGAACTGAAACCGCTTTTCTTTTTATCTTCATCTATCGCACCGACCGTAAAGATCCCGCCTGCGTCTGATGGGAACGTGATCTTTTCCCAATCGCCGCTTCCTTCATTACCGGCACTGCAAAAGACAAGTATCCCTTTATCGGCAGCCAAGTTAGCCGCTCGGCTGATCATAGCGGTCCTGCCATCCAAGGCATCCTGGTCGTACGACAGTTCATCCGTATCAAAAGCAAAATACCCAAGCGACGAAGAGATCACGTCCACACCGGCACTGTCCGCATATTCAACAGCGGCAGTCCAATAGTCTTCCTCGACGGGATATTCGGAATCGCTGTCCTCACTCTTAAGCAACAGGTAAGAGGCTTTCGGGGCAGTCCCGACCATCACACCCGGAATATCGGCGGCGAGACAGGAAAGGACCTTTGTCCCGTGATCGTCCCCGACAAACACACTTTTACCAGGAAATACGACATTGTGCGTTCCTAATAACCTGAGCGAATCGAAAGCCGACACCCGATCCGCATTCATAAAACCGGCATCAATTACGGCCACCCGCATTCCTTCACCCCGAAAACCTGCTTCATGTAATTTAGTACCATTCAGCATCTTGATCTGTTTATAGGAATAGCCATATTCATTATGTAGCGGTTCATCCTCCGACACAAAACGATCTTCCCGCTTTTCCTCGGCCGGAACCCGCAGGTTCCCTTTCCAAATCCACTTGACGGAATCAACAATTGCCAGCTGTTGCAACTGTTCAGCCACCGTACTATCGGGACTTTCCACCACGACAGTCGCAAACCATTTGCTTTGCACAACAGGGGTCGCACCTGTCTCAGACAACATTGCAATATATGACCGGGATATGGGAAAATCAGCATCCGTCACAGCGATATCATTTTTTGCCCTCCGCTCGATCGCTTGCCTGGAAAGATAGGCTTCGGGCTCCTCCACCCGGAAGCCGTCATCCCCTTTGTCTTTCAAATAGACACGAAAACGATAATTCTCCCCCGCCCATAACCAGGTTGGAAGACAACAAAGAAACAGTATGGACAAATATTTTGACATTGTTGCTTTATCTTTTTCTGCAAAAATATAAATTGTATGGCATATAAAAAAGCCCGGCAACTCATTCGAGGCCGGGCTCATATATTCTATCTTCTCTTATTCGGAAATATCACAAATAGGGATTTCACGCTTTACACTCTGGCGCAACGAGATAAGCGTTTCCGTAGCGGTCACACCCGGTATTTCCTGTATCTGTGCATTCAGCAACTCCATCAAATGCTCATTGTCGCGTGCATATAACTTGATCAGCATCGTGTACGGTCCGGTCGTAAAATGACATTCAACCACTTCCGGTATCTTCTCGAATTCGGGAACCACGTCTTTGTACATCGAACCTCGTTCCAGTTTTACACCGATATAAGTACATGTGTTATAACCCAAAATCTTCGGATTAATATGATAGCCTGACCCAACGATCACATTCATATCAATCATGCGTTGTACCCGTTGATGAATGGCAGCACGCGAAACACCGCATTCTTCGGCCACATCCTTAAAAGGAATCCTGGCATTCTTTGAAATAATGTTCAATATCTGCCGGTCCAGTTTGTCTATCTTCTCCATTGCTTACTTACTTTACTTTCCTTTTTTAGATTTAATGTATCAAAAGTATATAATTAATTTCAATACTATATCATTGTGAAAGAAAAAAGTATGAAATAAATAATAAAAGCGGGCGAAAAATGCTATTTAACATATTTCGCCCGCCAATTACGGTATAAAACGACAGTTTATTATTTTTTGTCAGCAGTGCTGTCTTTTACGATATCCAGCAGCTCGATTTCGAATTTCAGTGTACTGTTCGGTTTGATATCCTGTCCTGCGCCACGTTCGCCATAAGCCAACTCAGAAGGAACCCAAACGATATATTTGGAACCTACCGGCATCAACTGCAGCACTTCCGTCCAGCCCTTGATTACGCCGCCAACCGGGAACTCTGCCGGTTCACCGCCACGATCCATCGTGCTGTCGAATTTAGTTCCGTCCAATAAAGTACCAGTGTAGTGAACTTTCACCTTATCGTCGGCAGTCGGCTTTGCACCTTTACCTTCCGTAACTACCTGATACTGCAAACCACTTTCAGTCGTGATAACGTCTTTCTTCGTTTTGTTTTCAGCCAAGAACTTTTCGCCTTCTTCTTTCGTCTTCTTGGCATCTCTTGCAGAGGCTTCCATGAAGTAAGTCTGAACATAAGCCTGAGCAGCCTGCGGAGTCATCTTCATAGCGGAAGAATCGCCCTTGATAGCCTGGATAAAGCCGGCAATCAGATCATCAACGTTAGCAGGATCGCCCGGCAAAGTCTTCAAATTTTCTTTGTAACCTGCACCTGTGCTGATACCGATGGCATAGCTCACGCTATCTGCGGCAGTCTTCAGAGATGCGCTTTTGTGTGAATCACCACATGATGTAATACCCATAGCTACAATCACTGTAGCAACCAATACACTAATCTTTTTCATTTTTCTCTATTATGTTATTTTACTATGTCCAACAATTCAACGTCAAAAACCAATGCGCTGTTCGGTTCAATCGCATCGCCCGCACCATGCTCGCCGTAGGCCAGATTGGAAGGAATAAAAAGACGCCATTTAGAACCTACCGGCATCAACTGCAGCGCCTCCACCCATCCCGGAATCACTTGCGACACTCCGAACACAGCGGGCTCGCCACGCTGTACAGAACTGTCAAATACCGTTCCGTTGATCAATGTTCCATGATAATGGCATTTTACTTTGTCGGAAGCAGTCGGCTTGGCTCCTTCACCTTGCTTCAACACTTGATACTGCAAACCACTGGGTAACGTAACGACTCCGGCTTTTCCCTTATTGATATTCAAGAATTCCTCTCCGGCCTTCTTATTAAGCTCCAGTCTTTCTTTCTGAAGATTCATGAAGTAGTCGTTGATAACCTGCTTTGCTTCATCGTAACTAATTTCCGGTTGTGCTTCACTCAGCACATCCTTCAACCCTTTTACAAAATCCTCAACCTGAAGATTATTAATGCCCGAGTTCTGGAAATTATTCCCGATACTTAAGCCAAGTGCGTAACTAATCTTATCCATTCTTTTTCTTTTCAACTAATTATGAACCACAAATGTAATGCTTTTAACCACATAAACACCAAACAAGAAGACTTTATGTAACGATAACTCATCTTAGACATGATAGTCTCACATCGGGACTATCCGAACCCACATTCAGTCATTTCAACAGTCCAAAAGAGAGATTTACTATCAATTAAAATATTAAAAAATATCACCATAGCAAATAATTTTCGAAAGATACCCTATTAACTCAGAAAAGAAAGAAGGAATGGTAGTGTAATTTTGATCATAAAGACGAAAGCTGTACACAAAAACAAACCTCAGCGGTATTTGCATACCATCAGAGTTTCGTTTTTTCAAAAGAATAGTATCTTTGCAAAAAAATAACTTATTCTATTAGACCATGATTAAAAAATTATTTTCGATTTTATCCCTTTGCGGATGCCTATTGGGAGCGACCTCCTGCCAATACACAACAGAGACTGTTTCTACCGGTCGCGACCTCGCTATCGCCGATTCCATGTTCACCCACATCCTGGACAAATATAACGTCGAAAAATACGGATTGTTGCAAGAAACGTATCCGGCCAATCCCGACAATCAGGTCACATATCTGGCGGAAGGGGCCGAGCAGAAACGCAATCAGGAGGTATCGTTCCTCTGGCCCTACTCCGGGATGCTGTCGGGAGGGATTGCACTTTATAAGACAACAGGAGACAAGAAATATCTGAAAGTGCTGGAAGAAAGGATTCTGCCGGGGCTGGAACAATATTGGGATAATATACGCGAACCGTTCTGTTATCAGAGCTATCCGATGTTCAACGGGGAAAGCGACCGTTTTTATGATGACAACGACTGGTTGGCGATCGATTTCTGCGACTTGTACGCACTGACGAAAAATAAGAAATATCTGGAAAAGGCACAGACACTATACAATTATATATACAGCGGATGGGACGATGTACTGGGCGGCGGCATTTACTGGTGCGAGCAAAAGAAAACGTCCAAGAACACATGCTCCAATGCACCCGCAGCCGTCCTCTGCATGAAACTATATAACCTGACGAAAGATAATACCTATCTCGAACAGGCCAAGAAGACATACGACTGGACCAAGAATAGCCTCCGCGATCCGGAAGATTTCGTTTATTGGGATAATGTCCGCTTGGACGGAAGCGTGGACAAGGCAAAATATACCTACAACAGCGGACAGATGATACAAGCCGGCGTCCTGCTCTACCAGCAATCAGGCGACAAAGCCTATCTGAAAGACGCACAGGAAACCGCCCGAGGCGCCTACCAACGTTTTACCGAAGTGCGCAAAGCCGTAGACGGTACGGAAACCCGCTTCTACACCGCCAGCCCTTGGTTCAACGTGATCCTGCTGCGTGGCTTGACTGCCCTCTATGAGGTAGACCATAATCCCGAATATATCCGGACGATGGCGGACAACGCACGTTATGCATGGGATCATACCCGCGACGTAAACGGATTCCTCGACAACGATTGGACCGGTATCAAGACCAAAGAGCATAAATGGCTGTTGGATAACGCCTGCATGGTCGAACTTTTTTCCGAAATCAATAACATCAAATAAATAACAAACAGATGACAACACGCAGAAACTTTCTGAAAACAGGCGGCCTTTCGTTGGCAAGCCTTATGGTTGGCCAGCACTCATTTGCCCGTATGGCTGAAAAAGCCGACGACAAATTAGCCGGGGCTGCTTCCACCACCCAATATGTCTGTAAACGTCCGGTACCGAGCAAACGGCAATTCACATCCGAAGCCGTAGAGAAAGCGATCGCCACCACAAAGGCCAAGCTGAAAGACCCGAAGCTCGCCTGGATGTTCGAAAACTGTTTTCCAAATACATTGGATACGACTTGCGAACACAAGATGGTGAATGGTAAGCCCGACACCTTCGTCCTGACCGGTGATATCCACGCCATGTGGCTCCGTGACTCATCGGCACAGGTATTCCCGCATATCCAGTTCGCCAACGACGACCCGAAAGTGAAAACCATGCTTGCCGGCGTCATCAACCGCCAGACCTGGTGTATCAACATCGACCCGTATGCTAACGGCTTCAACGAAGGACCGACCGGCAGTGAATGGGAAAGCGACTTTACTGATATGAAAAAGGAATTGCATGAGCGCAAATGGGAAATCGACTCACTTTGCTATCCGATCCGCCTCGCCTACCATTTTTGGAAGAAAACAGGTGATACTTCCCCTTTCGATGCCGATTGGGACAAAGCGATGAAGAGCATTTACAAAACTTTTATCGAACAACAGCGTAAGGACAACCTCGGTCCGTATCAATTCAGACGCAAGACAGACCGCCAAGGCGATACCTTACTAAACGACGGTTGGGGCAGTCCGGTCAATCCAGTCGGCCTGATCGTTTCATCGTTCCGCCCGTCAGATGATGCGACTCTGTTCGGATTCCTGATCCCGTCAAACCTGTTCGCCATCACGTCACTCCGCCAGTTAGCCGAGATGATGCGCGAGATCAAAAATGATAACGATTTTGCCCGTCGTTGCGATTCATTGGCGGATGAGGTAGCGGCTGCTGTCGAGAAATACGGTATTGTCAACCATCCTGAATATGGCAAAGTATATGCATTCGAGGTAGATGGTTTCTACAACCATGTATTTATGGATGATGCCAATGTTCCGAGCTTGCTCGCGCTACCGTATCTAGGCTGTGTGGACATGGACGATCCAGTCTACCTGAACACCCGCAAGCTGGTACTCAGCAATGCAAATCCTTATTTTTTCCAAGGCAAGGCAGGCGAAGGTATCGGCGGCCCGCATATCGGTTTCGGATATATCTGGCCGATGAGTATCATCATGCGCTGCAATACAACACACGACAACGAGGAAATCCGCAAATGCGTCAAGATGCTGCGCGACACGGATGCAGATACAGGATTTATGCACGAATCGTTCTATAAGGATGATCCGAGCAAGTTTACCCGTTCCTGGTTCGCCTGGGTCAACACGTTGTTCGGTGAAATGATCTACCGTTTGGTGAATGAAGGCAAAGTCGATATTCTGAACAATTTAGGATAACAGATAAATATCGCTTACGAACAGAACTGATCCGGGCATGGATTACATAAAATCCATGCCCGAACTATATATAAAAACATCCTAATACACCACTCCGCTACTTAAAATCAGAGAATGTTGGGAAACCGGAATAATTTTTCTTTTCTATATTTGTAAAAAATATAAAACAACAGCCTTATGAAAAAGAAATTAGTCGTACTGACCGGTGCCGGGATGAGCGCCGAAAGTGGTATTTCGACTTTCCGTGACTCGGACGGACTATGGGAAAAATATCGGGTGGAAGATGTGGCAACCCCAGAAGGTTTTGCTGCCGATCCGGAACTGGTACTCAACTTTTATAACCAACGACGTCGGGAATTACTGAACACGAAACCTAATGCCGGACATATCGGACTTGCCGACTTGGAACAAGAATTCGACGTCCATATCATTACACAAAACATCGACAACCTGCACGAACGGGCGGGAAGCAGCCATGTGATCCATCTGCACGGCGAACTGCTGAAAGCTTGCTCCGTTCGCGACCTGAATACGACATACGATATTTCGCCCGAAAATCCAGACCTGCATATCGGGGACAAGGATCCTCATGGAGTACAACTCCGCCCCTTCATCGTCTGGTTCGGCGAGGCGGTTCCAATGATCGACCCTGCAATCCGACTAGTGGAAGATTGTGACATCTTTGTGGTGATCGGGACTTCGCTCAACGTATACCCGGCGGCTGGACTACTGAACTACGTACGCCACGGCCAGACAATCTACCTCATCGACCCGAAAGAGGTAAAAGCCTATCGTAACGATATCCGCTTCATACGGAAAGGAGCATCGGAAGGGGTGAAAGAATTGAAGGAGTTATTACTGCAAAATCATTAATACGTTCTTAAAATCACTTACATAATAGAAACACTTCAGAGCTTTTCTATTAAATTTGCAAAGTAAACACATAGAATTAAGTATTATTGAGAATGGAGCATAATCCGACGAAGATTCCTTCGCCCTTACTTTCCTTGGTTCCCATACTTGTATTGGTAACCCTTTTATTTGTGACAATACGCATATTCGGTAGCGATGCCCTTAGTGGCGGCAGCCAGATCGTGTTACTTACCGCTACCGCCATCTGCTGCCTGATCGCCATGACCTACAGCAAAGTACGCTGGAAGGCGCTGGAGCTGGCGATGATCAACAATATCACTGGCGTTGCGACAGCTCTGATCATCTTACTGATCATTGGAGCGTTGTCGGGCAGCTGGATGATAAGTGGTGTCGTCCCCACTTTGATTTATTACGGGATGCAGATCATTCATCCTAGTTTCTTCCTGGCATCGACCTGTATCATTTGTGCAGTCGTCTCAGTCATGACGGGAAGTTCATGGACTACCATTGCCACCATCGGGATCGCCCTCTTAGGTATCGGACAGGCACAAGGCTTCTCCGACGGATGGATTGCCGGGGCGATCATTTCGGGGGCCTATTTCGGGGACAAGATATCTCCACTTTCCGATACGACCATCCTTGCCTCATCGGTAACGGACACACCTCTTTTCAAACATATCCGCTACATGATGATCACAACAATTCCCTCTATGTTGATCACGCTCGTTATCTTCACGGTAGCCGGTCTTTCACACGAAGCGACGGCAACAGACCAGATCGAACAGTACTCGATCGCCCTGAACAATACGTTCCATATCACACCGTGGCTGCTGATCGTACCGGTCGTCACTGGCATCCTGATTGCGAAAAGAGTTCCATCGATCATCACGCTGTTCATTTCGGCGGCATTGGCAGGCATGTTCGCGCTGATTTTCCAGCCACACCTGTTGCTGGAAATTTCCGGTTTACCAGTAGGAAACATCCAATCCAATTTTAAGGGCCTATTAATGACATTTTACGGCAGTACAAGCATAAAAACCGGAAATCCGGAACTGAATAGCCTGGTTGCCACACGAGGCATGTCAGGCATGATGAATACGATTTGGCTGATCCTTTGTGCCATGTGCTTCGGCGGGGCGATGGCGGCAAGCGGAATGTTGGGCAGCATCACTTCCGTATTTCTGCGCTTTATGAAACGGACAGTCGGGCTGGTAACGTCGACTGTCGCATCGGGACTGTTCCTCAACATCTGTACGGCCGACCAATATATTTCCATCATCTTGACTGGAAATATGTTCAAGGATATTTATGAAAAGAAAGGATACGAAAGCCGTCTGCTGAGCCGTACGGTAGAAGACTCGGTCACCGTCACTTCCGTACTAATCCCGTGGAATACTTGCGGTATGACACAGGCAACGATCCTCGGAGTTGCGACATTCATCTACCTTCCTTATTGTTTCTTTAATCTAATCAGCCCGTTGATGAGCATCACGATTGCTGCGATCGGGTTCAAAATAAAAAGGAAAAATGAAAAAGCTAAAAGTGTCGTTGCTGGCTAAGGTTGTCATTGCCATCGCAGCCGGCGTTGTATTCGGGCAGTTCCTGCCCGGCGGGATCGCCCGCATCTTTGTTACATTTAATTCTTTGTTCGGCAACTTCCTGTCGTTTTCGATCCCACTCATTATTCTAGGGTTGGTGACACCAGCCATCGGGGAATTAGGCAAAGGGGCCGGCAGATTGCTGGCCTTGACCGCACTGATCGCATATGGCTCAACTATCTTCTCTGGTTTCTTCACCTATTTCAGCAGTTCGGCAATCTTCCCACATATCCTACCGGTCAACACGGAGTTAACAGCAATGGAAAATCCCGAAGACTTCATGTTGCAACCCTATTTTATAGTCGCCATGCCACCTTTGATGGATGTCATGACAGCTTTGCTTCTATCCTTCACCATCGGGCTTGGCTTGTCTTATATTAATGGGGAAACATTGCGCGAATCCTTTTCCGATTTCCAGAAAATCATTACGAAACTGATCGAGGCGGTTATCATCCCTTTATTGCCACTTCACATCTTCGGCATTTTCCTGAACATGACGGTGAGCGGGCAAGTCATGGGCGTGATTACCATGTTCTTGAAAGTGATAATCGTGATATTTGTCCTGCATGTGTTGCTATTACTTATCCAGTTTACGATTGCCGGCAGCATGAGTGGAAAAAATCCGTTGCGACTACTGAAAAATATGCTTCCGGCTTACGCGACCGCACTGGGGACACAATCCTCAGCCGCCACCATCCCTGTAACATTGGCTCAGGCGGTCAAGAACGGGGTGCGGGAGAACATCGCAATCTTTGTCATTCCCCTTTGTGCCACTATCCATCTGGCAGGTAGCACGATGAAGATTACCGCCTGCGCGATGGCAATCATGTATATGTCAGGCGAACCCGTCACCTTCACTTCTCTTGCCGGATTCATCATGATGTTAGGGATCACAATGATAGCAGCTCCCGGTGTACCGGGTGGCGCTATCATGGCAGCACTCGGATTACTGCAAAGCATGTTAGGGTTTAACGAGACATTACAGGCGCTGATGATCGCCCTTTACATCGCGATGGACAGTTTCGGGACTGCTTGCAACGTGACAGGCGACGGGGCGATTGCAGTTGTGGTAGACAAGATCGCCGGCAAGCAAAAGACTGGGACAAGTCAGCCGTAGGCTTCTCAAACATCTGCCTCGTCATAAATCACACAGCCTTTCGACTCCCTTTTCCCGCATCATGGTTGCCGCGATATGAGCACAGGCATAAGCATCAGCCATTGCATGGTGATGATAGGTCAGATCGTATCCGCAATGAGCGGCAACAGTCTGTAGTTGGTGGTTAGCCAGGAAAGGATACATGCGCCTCGACAAACGGCAGGTGCAATAAAACTGATATTTGGGATAGGCAAGGTCATAGGCTTCGTGAGCTGCCCGCAGGCAACCTTCGTCAAAAGAACTGTTATGGGCAACCAGTGGGATATCTTGCAATCTGCCGGCTATCCTGGTCCAGGCTTCCTCAAAGTCGGGAGAGTCGATTGTATCCTGCATGGTTATGCCATGAATGGCAGTAGTAAACCGAGTGTAGAAGTTCGGATAGGGACGGACCAGCATGTAAACAGAATCGATTACCTTATTGTCCTCAATAATAGCAACCCCGATACTGCAAATACTACTGCGCTTTCCATTAGCGATCTCAAAGTCAATTGCGGCAAAGCGTTCCATACTTTTCTAATTGATAATTGTCAATTGACAATTAATCCAACGGACAACTGACAATCAAGAAAAGCATTCATTGTCCTTTCTTTAATTGCCAATTGTCCATTGTTAATTGTCAATTATTTACTAAAGTCTCTCGGTGTCGGCACTCTCGGAAGCGGTTTGCGGTCCTGGAGTTCTTTCATGACCTCCTGAATGGCACGGTCGAGTTGCTGGTCTTCACCGTTCCATTCTTTGACGGGATCATTATCGATCAGGATATCAGGATCGACACCATGATTCTCAATAATCCAGCTACCGGTTTTCGGATCGAAACTTGTGAAGAAAGGTACACGGATGTCCGTCCCGTCCATATAAGGTAACGAGCCACTGATACCGACAATTCCACCCCACGTACGAGTCCCGATCAGTTTGCCCAATCCCAGCGCACGGAAGCCCCAAGGGAAGAGGTCGCCGTCGGAAGCCGAATATTTATTGATCAAGCATACTTTCGGACCTACTTGCACGGCATCGGGAACAGTTCCGATACGGGCTGAACCACGACGCATCGTCAACCGATACGGTTCACGGGAAAGGCGTTCGAGGATCATCGGCGAAACATTCCCCCCCCCATTGGCACGGTCGTCAATAATCAACCTTCCTTGTTGAGCTGCGGATAGAAATAGCGGGAGAATTCATTCAGTCCTTCTGGTCCCATATCCGGAATATAGATATAGCCGATCTTGCCGTTCGATGCTTTATCGACTTTCTTAATATTATCCTGTACCCAGTTATAATGATACAAAGAATATTCTTCTTCCAGCGGACTGATCACGGTTTTGCGTGCTCCCTCCAGCTGCGGTTTACTGTTCAACAAAATCTCCGTCGGGACACCAGCCTTGCCGACCAACAACGAATACATGTCTTTCACACTGTTTGTCGGCACACCGTCGATCGCCACGATAAACTCGCCAGCCTTCGCCTCAATGCCCGGCTCCGTCAACGGAGAACGCAACGACTTGCTCCAGGAAGCGCCCGGCAAGATCTTTTCCAAACGGAAGAAACCACTCTTATCACGGGAAATCTCAGCGCCTAACAGCCCCGTCTTTATCCTGTTGGGACGTTCTACTTCACCCGGATTCACATATGCATGACCACAGTTCAGTTCGCCGATCATTTCACCGATGATGTAATTCAAATCCAGACGTGTCTTGGCATATGGGACAAGCACCTGATATTTTGCTTTGACCGCATTCCAATCTACCCCATGCATATTCTCTAGATAGAAACCATCGCGATAAGCCCGCCATGCCTCATCAAAAATCTGCGCCCATTCCTTCGGATAATCGACCGCAATCTTCATATTCGACAAGTTCACCGGATCACCCAAGTCTGCCTTTCCCGAAGGAATATCCGTCACATAAAGAGCATCACCTTTGAAGAAGAGCACTTTCTTGCTACCGGGTTCGACACCCATAGAAGCGCCATCGGCCACCACGTCTTCCTTCTGCTCTTTCAAGTCGAATACTCTCGTACCGCCACGTCCCCAGTAGTAAACCTTGTTTCCGTCTGAATAAAAATTCCCATAATAGGAAGGACTCACCGGCAACTTGACGACACGATCCGTAATCCCATCGAAATCGATCTTGACAGCAGAAGTGGCAAGCTCGTCTTTCCTTGTCTCCTCCTTCTTAACCGATGTATTTTTCTTTGATTCCTCTTTGGCAACAGCGACTTCCGCATCCTTCTCAATGAAAGGCGAAGGAGTATCTTTGGACAACAACGTCAAATAAACCCCGTACATATTATTATAGACATGGTTCCATTCCAGCGATCCATAAGTCGGATTAAAATCACGGGCAGATGCAAAAACCAGATATTTACCGTCCGTACTGAATACCGGGGAAGAGGAATCATACCACTTGTCTGTCACCGGGTATTCTTTCTTTTCAGCCAGATTATAAACATAAACGATACTATATTCATTGTTCCCTGTACGGGTATAAGTCAGCCACTTGCTATCCGGCGAAAAAGTCACTCCCCGCGGCTCGCCCATCGGGTCCTGCAACAAGGTCGTCACCTTCTTTGTAGCAACGTCCAAGAGATTCATACGGTTCTTACGATCCGTATAAACAACCGCTTTGGAATCCGGGCTTAGTTCAAAACCGCGGATATAAGTGTCATTATCCTTTGTCAGCTGGACGTGTTCGCCTCCAATGGCATCCTGCATATAGAGTTCTGTCTCTCCGGTCGCATCCGAAATATAGACGATGAATTTGCCGTCGGGCGACCATTGCGCATTGCGGTCGTGTGCTCCTGGCGAACGGGTGATATTCTTTGTCACACCCTTCTCAACCGGCAAGTTGAACACTTCGCCACGGGCAGTCACCACTAAACGTTCACCGTCGGGCGACAGGCAGGCCTCGGTAATATAGTCAGCTCCATCCTTAATTTCGCTACGGGCGTAAATATTGTCGGAAGTCAAGGTGATGTTCACCTTTTCGGGCTTCTTACTCCCAGCATCCATCTTATAAATATAACCGCCATTTTCAAAAACGATCGTATTGCCATTTGCGCTTGGGAACTTTACGTCGTATTCGGTAAAGTCAGTGACTTTGTCCGTCTGTTTGGTCTTCGTATTATAAACAAAGATGTTCATTGTTCGGTCACGGTCGGAAAGAAAGAAGATTTCATCGCCGATCCACATCGGGATAATGTCCTGTGCAGGATTGTCCGTAATGTTTTCGACTGTCTTCTTATCGGAACTATAGATCCAGACATCATCCGCCATCCCGCCTTTGTAGTATTTCCAGGTACGGAACTCCCGCATGACACGGTTATAAGCCAACTGTTTACCATCGGGAGAATAGCTGCAGAATCCACCTTCAGGAAGAGGTATGGCTTCAGACAAGCCACCCTCCTTTTCCACCGTGAACAACTTTCCGCTAAAGCCATCGCTGATGCGGTTGCGATACACAATCCGACTGCCATCAGGCGTCCAGGTCATCACGATATTGTTCGGTCCCATACGATCACCCAAGTCATCCCGGCTGTTTGTTGCCGTATAGGTCACACGCAGCGGTTCTCCACCCGTCACCGGCATGGTATACACTTCTGTATTACCATCGTATTGCCCGGTGAATGCAATCGTTTTGCCGTCCGGTGAAAAACGAGGAAACATTTCGTACCCCACATGCGAAGTCAGGCGCCTGGCTTCGCCACCCGTAGCCGGAACCTTGTAGAGGTCGCCCGCATACGAGAAAACAATCTCATTACCGTTCGTAGCCGGGAAACGCAACAGACGCGCTTCGTCCACCGCCATCGACAGTGAAGGGACACCAGCCAAAACCAATAAAGAAAAGATAAGTTTCTTCTTCATACCTAATTATCGTTTAGTCAACCGACAAAGGTAAAAAAAGTAAAGCTCAAAATATATTCCGATGCAGATATTCCTTTATTTTCCACCACAATAATTGCCGTTTCGCGACAAAAAGAGACCAGCCTCCTAACCTTCTTCCCGTTTGCTTATAAAATTCAGGATCACAAACCAATATGCACTGCCGGTCCATACTTACTGCAGAAAACAAATAGAAACAGCCGTTCCTCAACAGAATACCCAAAGTATCATTCTTACGGACAAAACCGACAATATCTACAAAATTAATAATACCAACTGATGAAAAAGAAAACGAAGACTCCTTAAACTCCACATGATGCAAGACTACATAAGGCCGCAATTGCCAAAAAAGCTCAGTAATATTGGCAGGATCAAGTTTTTTCAAAAAAGATAGCAACCATTGCTCCTGAAGATTTGAAATAGATAAAGGTAATTCCATATTTACTTAAATTCGACCTGAAAAAATCCCATATATCCAACAATTCCCCAATTAGATGGTTATTATAAAGAAACGTGGGAATTAGTAACATACACTCGATTAAGGACCTCGAATAACCTATAACTAGTTGTATGCAATAATTACCCACGTTTTTTATCTTGAATACGCAAGTGCATAAACACCCATCTTGCATGACAAGAAAAAACGCGAACAAAATTCACATACTATCCACTAGTTATCTAGAAATTTCGAGGTTTCAATCAAGAGATAATATATAAACTTTCGTGTTCACCACCAAAGTTGTACCAGCGATAACGCTTTATCCTGCTTACTGTACACGACAAAGATAAACAGAAGATTCAAAAATCCGATATTCCTCCTTCCTTTTTTCAAGGTTCTTTAGAAAAAACACAGAAAAGCCGGCTACGGCGGAATATCATCTATTCCATTGTAGCCGGCCACTTTTAACTAATACCTACTTTTTATATCGCTTTATCTCTAAAGACAGACATCAATAGTAACCTTCATTCTGTTCTTCACTGAGCTCACCAACAGGATTCAGACGGTCGATGTGTTTCTGCGGGATAGGACGAAGTTTGTGATACGGTTTAATGTAGATTGCATCCGGATTGTATTTCTTCACCCAATCATACAGCAGTTCACAACGAACCAAATCTTCCCAACGATTGGTTTCTCCCAGTAATTCACGTCCGCGTTCGTTCAGAATAAATTCGATAAAATCACCTTGTAGATCAGCCGGAGAAACTTTAAGTGCATCATACGTACTCTTCGTATCGTTCACTCCACCTTCGAAAAGCCAGATCTGCTGGTCTTTTTGCTCACCTTCGGCCCAAGCGGCACGCTTGCGGATCACATTGATATATTCAGCAGCCTTGTCGAAATCACCTTTACGACCAGCAGCTTCCGCTGCCAACAAATACGTTTCTCCCAAACGCATACGCACCCATTCGCGAGATCCCTTTTCTTCAGACACAGAAGGACGGCTCGGATCAAGGTATTTCACCAGTGACGGAAAATAACGGATCGAATGCATTTCGCGAGGGAAATAAGAATAAGTATAGTCAGCACGCAATTTCCGCATCTCGTCACTATTAGAAGCAAGCCCTGTTTCCTGCATCGTATAATAAATCGCCGTATCGCCATGCTGGAATTTCAACTCGCCCTCTATTTGCCCTTTAGAAGGATCCGGCGTAAAATAGACGTTTCCGTCATAAGAAAGCGACTCCCAAACAGGCAGCGTGCTTACATTATTTGCATAGTAGACCCATTTGAAACTCTTATAAAAACGTGAATCATGCAAACGATCGAATAAATCGTCCATCGTTTTCTTTGTTGCCACGTGACGACGGTACGGACGACCGTTTTCAATATCTCTCAACATACCCGGCTGATCTTCATACCAAGACAGCCAATAGAGATGCTGCTTGTTACCATCTCCGTTAAACATCGGCTCGGTTGTGAACTGCACGGCAAACACAGCTTCGGAGTTCCCCTGATTCTTGATATCCCACAGAGAGGAGAAGTTTTCTTGCAAAGCATAAGCTCCACTGTTGATCACTTGCTCAGCATAATAAAGCGTACTATCCATATCTGTCGCTTTCTGACCACGCGCATCTTTGACTGCGCTACCACGAGTCAGATAAACCTTCGCCAACAAATGGGCAGCTGAGTAACGTGTGGCACGTCCTAAAACAGAAGCCTTCTCCGGTAAATTTTCGGCGGCATTACGTAAATCACTGATAATAACATTATAAACATCAGCGATCGGAGCACGCTTGAAGTCCGTCCGAATCTCGAAACTACCTTCCGTGACCAAAGGAATACGCCCAAACTGCTGCACCAAATCAAAATATAAATAGGCGCGGATAAATTGCATTTCGGCATAACTTTGTATTTTCACACTCTCCAACAAGTCTTGGGAATCCCGAATCTTCTGCATGGCGATATTGGCATCACTAATCCCTTTGTAGTGATTTTCCCACATTTCATACAGAATACCGTCGTCCGGATTCAACTGTGTCGCATATTTATTATACGATTCACGATTACTACCATCTTCCCCTTCCGTGAACAAATCGGTTCCTAATTCGGTCAATACATCGAAACGTTCACCACCAACTCCCCAACGAAGGAAACCGTAAGCTGCCGTAATGGCTGCATTTACACCGGCTTCCGTTTCATAATAATCGTACGACATCACCGGTGCATCGTCTTCGCTTAACCAACTACTGCAACTTGAAGCAGATAACATCAGGCCTGCCAGCATATAGCAATATACAGATTTCATTTTCATTCTTTGATTTATTAAGATTAAAATTACAAAGTCAAGTTTATACCAAAAATCCAGGAACTGACACTCGGAGTGCCGAAACCACTACCGTTGGTTTCAGGGTTACCGGCCGAATTTACTTTAGCTGCTTCCGGATCAATACCCGTATAATTGGTAAAGATAAACGGATTCTGGGCTGTAAAATAAACACGCAGTTTCTCCACCAGGAACTTATTGGTCAAGGTCTTCGGCAAGGTATATCCCAATGTCATTGTCTTTACACGCAAGAAATCCGCTTTTTCATAATAAGTGGATGTGATGTAGATCGGGCGCTCCTCATCGATACTCGGACGAGGATAAGCGTTCGTCGGGTTATTCGGTGTCCAGTAGTCTACTTTCACACCGCCGTTACGTCCGCAATGTTCCACAGCATAAATATCATTATACAGCATAGCACCGAAACTCGCATATAAAAAGACCGACAGGTCGAAACCTTTATAGTTGAAAGTATTCACCATACTGGCAATCAACTTCGGACGTGGGTTTCCCAGAATTTGCTTATCGGCATCCGTAATCTTATAGTCGCCATTCACATCCTGTATCTTGATATCGCCCGGAGCAAACTCCGTACCGTTGGCGGCGAATTTTGCCATCTCGGCAAGATCTGACTCCGTGTTCTGCCAGATACCTACTTTCCGGTAGTCATAATGAACATTCACCGGCTGGCCGATAAACCATTTGCTACCGATATCGTCGTTCTTGCCATTATACAGTTCAACGATTTCTTCCTTGTTGGAAGACAGCATCAAATCAGTTGTCCACTGGAAGTCTTTCGAATTGATGTTCATAGAGTTGATAGAAACTTCTATACCCTTATTACGCGTTTTACCCACATTCGATAGCACATCGGGAAAACCGGAAACAACCGGTAACTGGCGTTTCAGCAACAAATCATGTGTATTCTGCATATACAAGTCAATCGTCCCGTTGATACGTCCTCTCAACACACCGAAATCGATACCCAAATTCCACTGGTCCGTCGTTTCCCAAGTCAACAGACTGTTCGCCATCGCATTCGGGGCATATCCGATCGTTGGAGTTCCACCATTGTCAAACGGATAACGAATCAACGACAACGTACCTTTCGTTTGGTAAGGATCTACGGCCGAATTACCAGTCTTACCAAAACCAAGTCTTAATTTCAGGTTATCCAACCATCCGGATGTACTCGACATGAAAGATTCTTCATTGATACGCCATGCCAATGCGGCAGAAGGGAAAAGCACCCACTTGTGTCCGTCAGCCAGACGAGACGAACCGTCATAACGGGCAGAAACCGTCAGGAGGTAACGTCCTAAATAGTTATAATTGATACGTCCCATGAAAGAAGCCATATTCCACTTGACCATCGAGCTGCCGATCGTATTGGTCACCAAGCCCGACCCCAGATCATAATATTTCAGGTTATCGGCCGGCAGATTCTCCATTGCGACGTTCACACTTTCCCTTTTGTCTTCTTGAATGGACTGCAATAAAGTCACGCCCAAGGTGTGTTTGTCGTTGAACGTCTTATCATAGAAAAGCATGTTTTCCAAAGTAAACATCGTGTATTTGTCAACGGCATTCTTCGCATAAGAAGTCCCCATGCCACGATTACTCGTTTTAGCGGACCAGAATTCGTAGTCCTGTACGGTACGGGCATCGAGGCCCAGGTTCGAGCGGAACTTCAGTCCGTCGACCGGCAGTTTGATATCCAGAGAATAGCTACCCAGGTAACGGGTTGTTTTCACAGGACGGTCCACTGCACCCGGAACAAGGTCCATCATCGTATTGTAGACATTATAAGACCCTGGTAACGGAATAATCTCGCCATTCTCATCCCACAACTGAGCCAACGGGCTTAAACGCCAACCACTGGCAAGTCCGGCCCCGCGTTGCTGAATGGCATGCGAATATTGCGTCTGCGCCCCGATCTTCACATATTTGTTGATTTCGTGGTTCAGATTCAAACGGATCGAATAACGTTCATAATCCTCATCCTTGAAAATGCCGTTATTCTTATTGTAAGTAGCGGAAGCCAAGAAGTTCGTCCGTTCGCCACCACCTCGGATACTCAATTGATGGTCGGTCACCATACCGGTGCGGGTCACATGATCCATATAGCGGGTCGTACGCACACGGGACGGATAGTAAACGCCATCGTCACCCCAACCCATCATGACCGATTCCATGATCGACGGGTCACGTGTAAATCCCGGACAAACCATATCCTGCTCCTTTGAAGCCACATCCGAGTTGTAGCGGATCGAATTATTGCTCGTATTGCGATAAGACTCGCGCGTATATTCGGCATATTCCGGACCATCCCAAAAATCGAGCTGGTTCAAAATTGTCTGCGCCCCGACATATCCGTTATAATCGATCTGAGTCTTGCCTGATTTCCCCTGCTTGGTCGTAATCAGGATAACACCGTTCGCACCACGAGCACCATAGATTGCTGTTGCCGACGCATCCTTCAACACTTCCATCGACTCTATATCCGACGGGCTGATTTCGCCAATACCGCCAGTAACGGGAACACCATCAATCACATACAACGGATCATTGCTTGCCGTGATCGAACGTTTACCACGGATCATCACGTTCGGAGTAGAGCCTGGCGACCAGTTGGCGTTCGAAACGACAACCCCCGGAATACGTCCCTGCAAGGCTTCCGATGCCGTAGAGGTCGGAACAGCTGAAATCTTGGCAGCATTGACAGAAGCGACAGCTCCAGTCAAATCTCTTTTCTTTACCGTACCATAACCAATCACGACAACTTCATCCAAACCTTGTGCATCCTCTTTCATCAGGATGTCAAACGTATTCTTGTTATCGATCTTTACTTCCATAGGCAAAAAACCGATATAGGATATTTCCAACATCTCCCCCGGAGCAGCCTCTAAAGAGAAGTTTCCATCCATATCCGAAATGGTCCCATTAGTCGTTCCCTTGACTACGATATTCGCTCCAGCTACCGGAAGACCTGTTTCATCGGTAATCACACCAGATATTTTCTTGGTTTTTCGCTGTTTCACGGGAGCCTGCGCTTCTGCCTTAACGATAACGATCGTCTTATTACTCACTTTGTAGGAAAGGCCGTGTTTTTCCAGTACCTGAGACAGGATATCCTTTAACGGGCGATTGGAAGCAGAAACGACTACATCAGGATTTTCACTCAGGATAATATCCCGGTAAACAACTGAAAAAGAAGTCTGTGCCTCCAGATTCTTAAAAAAATTCTTTTAATGTGACATTTTGCAAATTCATTGACATTGTTTGCGAAATGTCCTGTGCGTACATGGTTGTACACAAACAGGAGTGCTGCACTCCGAAATACTTTCTTCATGACTATGATAAATAGACTTAAGTTAGAATTAAACAATTGATTTTTAAAAACACTTTTTCTTAGATTTCACCTGTTCATCTCATAGACTCATTTTATTTTTAATTGGTTAGACTTATTAATCGTAACATTGTTTCCTGTGATCTCATAATTAAATCCATATTGAAATTTCAAAGCTTCCATGACATACGGAAGTTGTTCGTCCTTAAAAGAGCCGGAAATCTGATCGTTCGCAATCTCCGGACATAGCAGGTCAATATGCACACCATACCATCTTTCGATCTTTTGGAACACCGAACCCAACTTCTCCGATTCGAACACCAGATGATTCTGCGTCCACGCGGTTTCTTTTACATTGTCTGTATTGTGAAAACTGATTTTCCCATTATTTTTCGAATAGATCGCTTTCTGCGACGGTTTCAGGATAAAACTTTCAGAAGGCGACTTGGAATCGTAGAGGCGCACGGAGCCTTCAATCAAGGAAGTCTCTACAAAGTCATTCTCCTCATACGAATAGACATTGAAGCAAGTCCCCAGCACTTCGATATTCAAATTGCCGACCTGCACGACAAACGGATGTTTCCTGTCCTTGGAAACCTGGAAGTACCCCTCGCCCTTCAAACGGGCGACACGCTTTCCGTTGACATAGGCGTAGGACAAAGAGCTTTCCGAATTCAATTTGACAGAACTCTTATCCGGCAAGGTCAACTGCACCTTATCTCCGGCCGGAACTTCCGCCAAGAAAGAAGAGTTCGCATTTTGCAATTCATGCAGAAGAGAAAAGTTCCACGCCGTAACGGACAAGACGGCAATCACGGCCGCCGCCGCCACGATACGGGACCAGCGTATGGAGATTTTAGGAGGATATATCTGCAGACGAAGTCTCCGATGAATTTCCCGCTTACGACCGACTTCCATAGACGGATAAACCGTATTCTCATCCCAAAACGCTTCCATCCTTTCGGCCAGTTCCTGGTCCGAAAGATGATTCAAGGACTCCTTGAAGCCCTCGAAGTCTTTCCGGTTGGTCTTTCCGCTTAAGAATTGAGAATATAATTTATCAAATAAATCGGTCATAATTTGTTGCTTGTTTATAGTTACACGAAAGAGTACCGAAAAAGTACCAGGCGTTTTTATATGTTCTAAAGCATATTCCTGTTTCTTCCCCTATAATACGCTCGAAGTTTCCTTTAGCGAAACTTTCTGTTTCACCGTACGAACTTTTAGTTCCAAGCGCTGAAACTATCTGGAACTCCAAGAGCCGCTTGGGGAAAGGAAAGTAAGCTTCTCAAGTTTTCTTATATGAAAAGGGCGAAAAGATAATTATATTTCCGGAGTTCCTCACGCAGAATCTTTAACGCTGCGGACAAATGATTCTTTACCGTTTGCTCGGAAATATCCGAAAGAGCGGCTATTTCGGCATTGCTCATTCCCTCTTCACGGCTCATTTCAAAAATGTTCCGCTGCGCGGGGGTCAGTTTTTGCTTAGCTATCGCCAGCTTGTCGATAAAGTCATCGTAATATATTTTTTCTACGGAAGTGTTATCCAAAAGATGTTCGTCTTCACAAAAGCGTATGTAATCTTCAAAATCCGGACGGTTGATCTGTTGGCGGAAAACATCGATCACATGGTTCTTGGCAATCGTGAACAACATGGATTTGAAAGAGCCTTCAACAGACAAGGAGGCACGCATGTTCCACAGCTTGAGGAACGTCTCCTGTACGATATCTTCCGCCTGGACAGATGATTTCGTATGCAGCAAGGCGAAACCGTACAAAGAATCCGCGTACATATCATATAATGTATCGAACGCCTCATAGGAACCACGTTTAAGTTTTTCTATAGTATTTCTATGTATCTCTGTTTCATGCATATTCACCTCTTTCACCCCTCACTTTGAGTTCGTAAAGATAGAAATAAACTACTAAACAGCTACTATTAAGTTTATTTCTATCTTTTTTTATAATAATGCCGTATCTTTACACCCATAAAAACGCAAAGCATGAAATCATTATTTATCCTGACTTCAGCACTACTGTTTACGGCAAACGTGCTGGCCGAAAATGATCCGCTATGGATGCGCTATCCGGCAATTTCTCCAAACGGTGAAACGATCGCCTTTACTTACAAAGGCGATATCTACACCGTTCCGGCAAACGGTGGCAAAGCTACCCAGTTAACAACCCATCCGGCTCACGATACGCGCCCGATCTGGTCGCCTGACGGCAGCAAGATCGCGTTTGCTTCTGACCGGAACGGAAATTTCGATATCTTCATCATGGATATGGAAGGAGGCAGCCCGAAACAGTTGACCACTCACTCCGCAAATGAATATCCGGAAACGTTCAGTGATGCAAAGCACATTCTCTATTCGGCCGCGATCCAACAGGATGCGAAAGACAGCCAATTCCCCTCCGGGCAATTTCCACAAATCTACCGGATCGGTATCAATGGAGGACGCCCCGAACTCTATTCTTCCCTCGCCATGGAAAGCCTAGCTTTGAACAAGAAGGGTGACAAACTCTTATACCAAGACAAGAAGGGATATGAAGATCCTTGGCGTAAACACCACCAGTCTTCCATCACACGGGACATCTGGTTGTGCACCCTCGGTCGGGAACATTCCTTCCAAAAAATAACTTCCTTTAAAGGAGAAGACCGTAATCCGGTATGGGCGACAGACGGTTCTTCCTTCTACTATCTGAGTGAAGAAAAAGGAAGTTTCAATATATTCAAAAACGACCTGACCGGCAGAAATAGCCGGCAGATAACCAATCATACCATGCATCCCGTCCGTTTCCTAACTTCCGACAACAACGGCAACCTCTGTTACGGATACGATGGCGAAATCTATACGGTCAAAGAGGGTACACAGCCTAAGAAAGTGGATGTACAGATCATCTCGGATAAGGTGGAGAACGACCTGATCCATCAACTCAAGGCAAGCGGAGCCACCGATATCGCAGTTTCCCCTAATGGCAAAGAAGTCGCTTTTATCGTGCGCGGCGATGTATATGTAACCTCGGTCGACTACGAAACTACCAAACAAATCACCAACACACCGCAGCAGGAGCGCGATCTCGATTTCAGCCCAGACGGACGCTCATTGGTTTACTCGGCCGAACGGGGCGAAACCTGGGGCGTTTATCAAAGCAGCTTGGTACGCAAGAACGACAAATATTTCACATACGCACAGGAATTGAAGGAAGAACCGTTGGTGGTAAATTCGCAGACCTCTTTCCAGCCGATGTATTCTCCGGACGGAAAGGAAGTCGCTTTCTTGGAAAACCGTACGACTCTACGCGTGATTAATTTGAAAAACAAACAGGTACGCACCGTCCTGGATGGTAAATATAATTATTCGTATGCCGACGGCGATCAATATTATCAATGGTCACCCGACAGCAAATGGTTCCTCGCTAAATATATCGCGATCGGAGGATGGAACAATACGGACATCGTTTTGGTGAAAGCGGACGGCAGCGGCGAAATGACCAACCTGACCGAAAGCGGCTACTCCGACAACAACGCCAAATGGGTACTGGATGGAAAAGCGATGATCTGGTCGTCTGACCGGGCCGGTTATCGCAGTCATGGCAGTTGGGGAGCAGAAGATGATATTTACATCATGTTCTTCGACGGCGAAGCATACGACAAGTTCCGCCTCACCAAAGAGGAACAAGCTTTGTTGGACGAAGAAAAAGAGGACAAAGATAAGGACGAAAAAGACAAGGACAGCAAGAAAGACAAGGATAAAGACGATGACAAGAAAGACGAAAAAGCAGATAAGCCGGTCGAACCGCTTAAATTCGACTTGGCCAATCGTAAAGACCGTATCATGCGCTTGACCGTCAACTCGTCATTCTTAGGTGACGCCGTCCTGACGCAGAAAGGCGACAAGCTATATTATTGCGCCGCATTCGAAAACGGTTACGACCTATGGGAACACAATTTCAAGGAGAACACCACCAAACTACTGATCAAAGGTGTCGGTGGCGGAACGATGTTCCCCGACAAGAAAGGCGAAAACATTTTCCTCGTTTCGGGAGGCCAGTTGAAGAAGATCGAAATCAAGGACAGCAAAACGAAACCGATCGCATTCAAAGCCGAATTTTCATATCGCCCGGCGAAAGAACGCGAATATATATTCCATCACACCTGGCGCCAAGTATTAGACAAGTTCTACGATCCCCAAATACATGGTATCAATTGGGCCGGATATGGAAAGGCATACGAAAAATTTCTTCCGCATATCAACAATAACTACGATTTCGCAGAAATGCTTTCTGAAATGTTGGGCGAACTAAACGGTTCACATACCGGTGCACGCTACCGCTCTGCATCTTCCGCACCAGCAACAGCCAGCTTGGGCGCTTTCTATGACAACAATTACACAGGCGACGGTTTGAAGATTGAAGAAATCATCGCCAAAGGCCCGTTGACAAAAGCCGACACCAAGATCAAGCCTGGCTGCATCATCGAAAAGATAGACGGCACGAATATCAAGAGTGGAGAAGATTACTATCCGCTATTAAGCGGCAAAGCCGGCAAGCAGGTACTACTGTCCGTTTACGATCCGGCAACCAAAGAACGTTTCGAAGAACAAGTCAAACCGATCACCTACGGCACACAATCCGATTTGCTTTACAAACGTTGGGTGGAACAGAAGCGCCAGATGGTCGACAAGCTGTCGAACGGAAAGATCGGATATGTACATGTCAAAGGCATGAACAGCGAAAGTTTCCGCGATACCTATTCCGAGCTGTTAGGTCGTTGCCGCGAGAAGGAAGCCGTGATTGTCGATACGCGCCATAACGGTGGCGGTTGGCTTCATGAGGACCTGGCAATTTTGTTGAGTGGAGAACTGTATGCTAAATTCACTCCGCGCGGACAGTTCATCGGAAACGATCCGTTTAACAGATGGCTGAAACCGTCATGCGTACTGATGTGCGAAGACAATTATTCGAACGCCCACGGTTTTCCCTGGACATATAAGACGTTGAAAATCGGCAAACTGATCGGCGCTCCCGTACCGGGAACGATGACTGCCGTATGGTGGGAAACCCAAATTGACCCGTCAATCGTTTTCGGTATCCCGCAAGTCGGCATGCAAGATATGCAGGGCCGCTATCTCGAAAACCAACAACTCGAACCTGACATCGAAGTCTACAACTCTCCCGAATCACAGCTAAGAGGCGAAGATCACCAGCTGGAAGAGGCGGTAAAAGAGATGTTGAAAGAGGTACAAAAGTAATATTATGTGCGATCTCAAAGCGGCTCTCATCCACTGCTACGGAACGGGAGCCGTTCTTTTTCGTACGCAATTCACGTACTTATCCTTCACTTTTTGCCATACTTATAAGATTCAATGTTTATCCAAACGAAAGCATTACCAGTTCTGCCTTCACCCGATAATATGACTTCATTATTTCTCTACGAACATAAACAGAAGGGATAAAACATAGTTACATTTAACTGTCATACTATCACTAATTGTCTTTTATCTATTGAATATCAATAAACTCAAGCAATGATAGTAGGTATGATGGATGCCTATTTCATCTATCATACTATCATTAACCGCCTGTCCGACATTTTTCTTCACATTACTTATTTTCAATAACATAATAAGATAAACCCATTGACACCCGGGTCTCGATATCATTCACACTCGGGTGTCAAGACCGTTCACATCCGGGTGTAAAAAGCCTGTAAACGGGAATCTTCAGCACTTTTTCTGCCTGTTTGAAGCAAAATAAGTCACGTATTTCAACAAAAAAGGAACCATATCTAAAACGAGCAGAAGAACGACACAAAAAACGGAACCGTAAAATCTACGATAATCCCATGAAAAATTGAAATGAAAACAAGGTCTTTTCCCGAATAACGAGTGATGACAGGCAAGGTCGTATCCATAGTCGTGGCACCTCCAGCACAGATAGGAGACAACCGGCCGAAATATTTGACAAAAAGAGGCGCACCGAGAAGAGCCATAATCTCGCGCATGATATTTGCCATTAAAGCGATTGTTCCTAATTCTGTGGCGAGTTGGACACCCAAAAAAGGTTCCTTCAATTGGGTAATCAAGATAGACGAAAGAGAATAATAGGCAAAACCGCTTCCTACCGCCAGACAATCAAATACACTCCACTGCGTAAGCAACAGACCGACCAAAGCCGAAAAGACCAGTGTCCCGGCAATCGTAGCCAAAGGGACCAAAAGCAGTTTCGGACGAATACTGCCGAGAATATCCTTTAGCTTCTTATCACTACCGATACTGAGCCCGACCTGAAACATTAGCAGGTATAAGACATATACCGTAATGTCGTTTTCAATGACAACATCGGGCAGCCAGCCACTCCATCCCAACAAGCAACCAAGCGCAAAAAATCCTACAACGATCAGACTTCCTTTCATCCGCAACTCCTTTCTTTAAAAAACAGACAATAGACTCCCCAGCCAGCCAATACACTCCCTACCGTACCAGCCAAGGCAAGCAGGAATGCCTGACCACCCAACGTGGCAAGATTATCGACAATATCCTTATTCGCACCGACAGATATTCCCAAAAGGAAAAGAAGCAAAAGGATCGTATAAGAAATAGGTTTGCCGATCTTTTGCAAAAGTTCGATTTTGCGCAAAAGATAGCCTGCGGCAATACCCGCGAACATAATACCAATGACAGTAAACATAGATAAAAAAAGATTATCGCGCTTGGACAGCTTTAACTATTTTAGTGAATGTAACAGGGATTACCATACCTTCTGCATTTGCTTTCCCTGTCAGTTTATTCTTGCCTTCCTGTATGAAAGTGAGTGAAACATAGGTTCCATCTACATAGAAATTGCATTTATAGGTATCGCTCTCTTTCTTGATTTCCTTCACGGTCATTTCCGTATCGCTGATCGTGAAAACAGCGGAAAGGTTTTCACCAGTTTTCTTGATCTGGCAAGTCCCTTTCTGATAACCGTAAGGAGCATCGGGAGCCGAAAAATTCCACGAACCAACAACCATGCCGAGAGTAAATTCCTGCGCATAAAGTGATAAACACATCATCATACAAAGAAGCGTAGTAAATACTTTTCCCATATTCGTCTTCATAATAAAATAGGATTAAATTAGACTTAGCGCTTCAAAGATAAGCATTATCGAATATAAATGAAGTAGTCAGGATAAGAATAAATAGAATAATGCATCTTTAGCAGAGTCCTACACGATCTCCTCCGACAAATTGTGGTCTCCCGTGATCTGGAATACAACCCGGAACAGGTTATCCTTTAAAGTCAAAATACGTTTTATGAATTCATCCGTTCTCATCTCTGTCACAAAAGAAGAGTGAGGACGGGGACAGTTACAAATTTTACGAACTTTTTCCCGAAGAAAAGCAGGACATACACGTATATTGTTCTTTTTCTTTATATTTGTAAAGTCAAAAATAACGATTCATTCATTTAGGAGATAAAACACAGATAATATAACATGAAGAAAACAATCCTATTCCTTCAGGCTGCAGTGGTCGGACTTCTGGCAGCCTGTAACCAACCGTCCGACGAGGAACAACTACGAGATGAAATTCAATATGTGAACCCATTTATCGGAACAGGCTTTCACGGGCATACCTTTCCCGGTGCTACCCGTCCGTTTGCTCTTGTACAGGTCAGCCCCGACACACATATCATGGGCTGGGATGCCAGTAGCGGATACCATTATGATGACAACCAAATATATGCTTTCAGCCATACACACTTATCAGGTACGGGTATCGGCGACTTGGGAGATGTGGCGATCCTACCTTTCTCCGGTGGTGACTCGATCAAACCGGTTGCGATTTTCAAGAAAGAGACGGAAAAAGCAACGCCAGGCTATTATGCAGTACGTCTCGACAATTTCGGAATTAATGTGGAGTTGACCAGTACGGACCGTGTCGGATTCCATAAATACACATACGATAATCCGAAGGACCGCCGTGTCCTTCTCGATCTCGGTCATGTGCTGCAACCGAACTGGGGACATAAGTTAGTAGGGAACGAATATCTTTTTGTAAACGATTCGACGGTGGAGGGTACTGTCAGGACGCAGGGATGGGCACATTTCCATTCTGTCTCTTACCGGATCACATTCTCGGAGCCGATCGAAACACTATACCAGTATATCGACGGAAATTTACGGAAAGATTCGCTGTTCTTGCGTCTCAACACACCAAACGATCTGAAATTCCATTACAAATTTGCGGAGAGCAACAAACCACTGTATGTAAAAGTGGCGATCTCTCCTGTCGATACGGACGGTGCAGAGAGAAACATGCTGGCCGAACTGCCGGGATGGGATTTCGATGCTACACGGGCTGAATCCGCACGTATCTGGAACAAAGCTTTAAACGATATCCGGATCGAAAGCTCCGATCCGAAAGTGATGGTGAACTTCTACACAGCTCTCTACCACACGATGATCGCACCTTATGCCTATCAGGATGTGGACGGGCGCTATTTAGGAATGGACAAGAAGGTGCACCGGGCGGAACCAGGTTATGTGAACTATTCTGTCTTCTCACTTTGGGATACTTTCCGCGCTTTGCATCCATTGATGACGATTATCCAACCAAAACGGGCTGCCGATTGGGGAAAAGTGCTCGTGCAAGGATATAAAGAAGGAGGGATCCTTCCGAAATGGCCGTTAGCTTCCAGCTATACAGGTTGCATGGTAGGTTATCCGGCAGTCTCTGTACTGGCAGATTTAGTGACTAAAGACCTGGCAGAAGGTGATCTGAACGTTTGGGCCGAAGCAGGCGCCCGTTCATCTGTCTACCGAAACGATCTGGCAGAGAAGTTCAAAGGAACACGTGAGTTGGATTTGATTACCCGCCACCCCTATTATAAGGAGAAATACGGCTTTGTCCCGGCCGACTCGGTTCCCGAATCTGTTTCCTGGGGATTAGAGATGGCCTACTATGACTGGTGTATTTCCCAAATCGCCGCTAAAGCAGGAAATACGGAACTGGCAAAAGAGTATGCGGCAAAGGCAGAATACTACAAACGCTACTTAGACCCGGAGACCAAGATGATGCGCGGGGTGATGGGGGATGGTTCTTTCCGTACACCGTTCAATCCCCGTTATTCTTCCCATATGAAGAGCGATTATACCGAAGGGAATGCCTTTCAATGGAGTTTCTTTGCACCTCATGATATGGACAACTTTATCTCCACGATCGGTGGTAAAAAAGAGCTGGAGACACGCTTGGACACATTATTCACCACCTCTTCCCAAGTTGATGGTGAAGAAGCCTCCGGAGATATCACCGGACTGATTGGCCAATATGCGCACGGCAACGAGCCGAGCCATCACATGGCTTATTTATATAACTGGACGGATTCTCCTTGGAAAGGGCAAGAGCGCCTGGATCAGATCATGCAAAATTTCTACACAAACGCGCCGGACGGTATCATCGGAAATGAGGACTGCGGACAGATGTCCGCCTGGTATGTAATGAGTGCGTTAGGCTTCTATCAGATCGCTCCGGGAATTCCGGTCTATACATTGGGTCGTCCGATGATCGACAAAGCGCTTATTCATGTAAAAGGCGGTATTTTCGAGATCTTGGTAAAAAACAACAGTGCAGCCAACAAATACATCAAAGAGGTTAAACTGAACGGCAAAATCCTCGACACCCTGTTCATCAGCCACACCGACATCATAAAAGGAGGCAAGCTGGAATTTATCATGACCGATCAACCGGTAAAATAAATTCATATAAAGAAACATAAAAACAAAGGGCGAATCAGTACACTGGTTCGCCCTTTATCTTATATTTGCCCTCAAACGATTAAATTGAAAAGCTATGTTACTCACAACAACTAACACGATCGAAGGAAAAGAAATTACCCAGTACTTCGGAATCGTATCCGGTGAAACAATCATCGGAGCGAATGTATTCAAAGATTTCTTCGCAGGCATCCGGGATATTGTCGGAGGACGCGCAGGTTCTTACGAAAGCGTATTACGCGAAGCAAAAGAAACCGCCTTAAAAGAAATGAGCGATCATGCGACACAACTGGGTGCAAACGCTGTAATCGCCATAGATCTGGACTACGAAACAGTTGGGGGAAGTGGAAGTATGCTAATGGTTACTGCCGCAGGGACTGCTGTACGCTATCAATAATCCCGAAAATGAAATATTCTTTGTAGTTGGAAAAAAGAATTACATAAAAAAACTAAACCATATTTTCTGCAATCAAAATCAATAGTTTAAAGCAAAGAACTATTTCATTATACCAGAAGAAGTATCCGGAAACGAAAAAAGCCGACTCAAAACTGAATCGGCTTCCTTCACGGAGAACTTTCGCTCTCACTCCTAAAAAACGGCGGCTATCTACTCTCCCACTTTTACGCAGTACCATCGACGTGGTTGGGCTTAACTTCTCTGTTCGGAATGGGAAGAGGTGGATCCCCAACGCTATAACCACCTTAATACCTCTTTGTAAGATTTTGACTGGACAACCCCATTACCTGAAGTAACTAATAGAAACATATGGCATCAGCCATCTGCTGATATATCAACCCTTACATGATCGAAAGTCTCGGGCTATTAGTACTACTCGGCTTCGACATTGCTGCCCTTACACCTGTAGCCTATCTACGTCGTAGTCTACAACGACCCTCTAGGGATATCTCATCTTGAGGCTGGCTTCGTACTTAGATGCTTTCAGCACTTATCCAATCCAGACTTAGATACCCGGCGGTGCACCTGGCGGTACAACCGGTAAACCAGTGGTCTGTCCAACACGGTCCTCTCGTACTAGTGTCAGAGCCCCTCAAATATCCTACGCCCACGATAGATAGAGACCGAACTGTCTCACGACGTTCTGAACCCAGCTCGCGTGCCACTTTAATGGGCGAACAGCCCAACCCTTGGGGACCTTCTCCAGCCCCAGGTGCCAAACCGCTCCGTCGATATGAGCTCTTGGGAGCGATCAGCCTGTTATCCCCGGAGTACCTTTTTATCCTTTGAGCGATGGCCCTTCCATGCGGAACCACCGGATCACTATGCTCTAGTTTCCTACCTGATCGACTTGTCTGTCTCCCAGTCAAGCACCCTTATGCCATTACACTCTACGACCGGTTACCAATCGGTCTGAGGGTACCTTTAGAAGCCTCCGTTACTCTTTTGGAGGCGACCACCCCAGTCAAACTACCCACCATACAGTGTCCCCGCTTCTGCGGGTTAGAACTCAAACAACCAAAGGGCCGTATTTCAACGGCGGCTCCACAAACACTGGCGTGCCTGATTCATAGCCTCCGGCCTATCCTACACATCGATTGCCCAAATTCAATGTAAAGCTATAGTAAAGGTTCACGGGGTCTTTTCGTCCCATCGCGGGTAATCGGCATCTTCACCGATACTACAATTTCACCGAGCTCACGGTTGAGACAGTGTCCAGATCATTACACCATTCGTGCAGGTCGGAACTTACCCGACAAGGAATTTCGCTACCTTAGGACCGTTATAGTTACGGCCGCCGTTTACTGGGGCTTCAATTCAAGCCTTCTCTTGCGATGAGCTCTCCTCTTAACCTTCCAGCACCGGGCAGGTGTCAGGCTGTATACTTCATATTTCTATTTCGCACAGCCATGTGTTTTTGTTAAACAGTTGCCTGGACCTATTCTCTGCGCCCTACCTCTCAGTAGGGACCCTTTATCCCGAAGTTACAGGGTCAATTTGCCTAGTTCCTTAACCGTGAATCACTCGAGCGCCTCAGTATTTTCAACCCAACTACGTGTGTCCGTTTACGGTACGGGTACTTTATGAATATGCTTAGCGGATTTTCTTGGGAGCCTGATTACGTCCATTTTGCCTTGTGCAAGCACGCGGCATACTATCAAGGTCGACTCTCCCTGCGGATTTGCCTACAGGAATCTACATCTACACTCTTCAACCACCTATTCCGTCAGATGGCAGGACTTTCACTTCTCCGTCTCCACATCGCTCCATAAAGTAGTATGGGAATATTAAACCATTCTTCCATCGGTATCGCCGTTCGGCTTAACCTTAGGTCCCGACTTACCCTGATCCGATTAACGTTGATCAGGAAACCTTAGTCTTTCGGCGAGGAGGTTTCTCACCTCCTTTATCGTTACTTATACCTACATTTGCGTTTCCAAAAGCTCCAGCAAAGGTCATCCTTCACCTTCGACGCCGTTGGAATGCTCCCCCCTACCATGTATTTCTACATCCATAGCTTCGGTAAACAGTTTATGCCCGAGTATTATCCACGCCGGACTCCTCGACTAGTGAGCTGTTACGCACTCTTTAAATGAATGGCTGCTTCCAAGCCAACATCCTAGCTGTCTCTGCAGTCCGACTTCGTTAGTTCAACTTAACTGTTATTTGGGGACCTTAGCTGATGGTCTGGATTCTTCTCCTCTCGGACGCGGACCTTAGCACCCGCGCCCTCACTCCTTATCAATATATAGCACGCATTCGGAGTTTATCTGGACTTGATAGGCGGTGAAGCCCTCGCATCCAATCAGTCGCTCTACCTCATGCTATACTAAATAAAGGCTGCACCTAAATGCATTTCGGGGAGTACGAGCTATCTCCAAGTTTGATTAGCCTTTCACCCCTACCCTCAGTTCATTGGAACACTTTTCAACGTATACCCATTCGGACCTCCAGTTGGTGTTACCCAACCTTCATCCTGACCAAGGGTAGATCACTTGGTTTCGCGTCTACTCACTCCGACTATCACGCCCTATTAAGACTCGCTTTCGCTTCGGCTCCGGGCCTGAAGCCCTTAACCTTGCCGGAGAAAGTAACTCGTAGGTTCATTATGCAAAAGGCACGCCGTCACAACTTACGTTGCTCCGACCGCTTGTAGGCAGACGGGTTCGAGGTGCTTTTCACCTTTCCTTCACAGTACTGGTTCGCTATCGGTCTCTCGGGAGTATTTAGCCTTACGGGATGGGCCCCGCTGATTCACACAGAATTTCTCGTGCTCCGCGCTACTCAGGATACCACTAGGCTTCGTTAAAGAGTCGTATACTGGGCTTTCACCGTCTTCCAGTTTAAGATCATATATATATACATATTCAACCGTAGTACCAGAGAGCTACATACCTCATCAGACTTAATCTAGAGATTCCAGCTCCAGAAAGGAGGTGTTCCAGCCGCACCTTCCGGTACGGCTACCTTGTTACGACTTAGCCCCAGTCACCAGTTTTACCTAGGCCGATCCTTGCGGTTACGGACTTCAGGTACCCCCGGCTCCCATGGCTTGACGGGCGGTGTGTACAAGGCCCGGGAACGTATTCACCGCGCCATGGCTGATGCGCGATTACTAGCGAATCCAGCTTCACGGAGTCGAGTTGCAGACTCCGATCCGAACTGAGACATGGTTTGGAGATTAGCATCCTGTCGCCAGGTAGCTGCCCTTTGTCCATGCCATTGTAACACGTGTGTCGCCCCGGATGTAAGGGCCGTGCTGATTTGACGTCATCCCCACCTTCCTCACAGCTTACGCTGGCAGTCTCACCAGAGTCCTCAGCTTCACCTGTTAGTAACTAGTGATAAGGGTTGCGCTCGTTATGGCACTTAAGCCGACACCTCACGGCACGAGCTGACGACAACCATGCAGCACCTCGTAATCTGCTATTGCTAGAAGGAGTGTTTCCACTCCGGTCAGACTACGTTCAAACCCGGGTAAGGTTCCTCGCGTATCATCGAATTAAACCACATGTTCCTCCGCTTGTGCGGGCCCCCGTCAATTCCTTTGAGTTTCACCGTTGCCGGCGTACTCCCCAGGTGGATTACTTAACGCTTTCGCTGTAGAGCTTACATTGTATCGCAAACTCCTAGTAATCATCGTTTACTGCGTGGACTACCAGGGTATCTAATCCTGTTTGATCCCCACGCTTTCGTGCTTCAGTGTCAGTTATGGTTTAGTTACACCACGCATTCCGCCTACCTCAAACACACTCAAGTAACCCAGTTTCAACGGCAATTTTATGGTTGAGCCACAAACTTTCACCGCTGACTTAAATCACCACCTACGCACCCTTTAAACCCAATAAATCCGGATAACGCTCGCATCCTCCGTATTACCGCGGCTGCTGGCACGGAGTTAGCCGATGCTTATTCATAGGGTACATACAAAAAAGGACACGTCCTCCACTTTATTCCCCTATAAAAGAAGTTTACAAACCATAGATCCTTCTTCCTTCACGCGACTTGGCTGGTTCAGCCTCTCGGCCATTGACCAATATTCCTCACTGCTGCCTCCCGTAGGAGTTTGGTCCGTGTCTCAGTACCAATGTGGGGGACCTTCCTCTCAGAACCCCTATCCATCGTCGGTTTGGTGGGCCGTTACCCCGCCAACTGCCTAATGGAACGCATGCCTATCTATCAGCGATGAATCTTTAACAAATATTCCCATGCGGGACCCCTGTTTTATGGGGTATTAATCCGACTTTCGCCGGGCTATCCCCCTCTGATAGGTAAGTTGCATACGCGTTACTCACCCGTGCGCCGGTCGCCATCAATCTGTATTGCTACAAATCATGCTGCCCCTCGACTTGCATGTGTTAAGCCTGTCGCTAGCGTTCATCCTGAGCCAGGATCAAACTCTTCGTTGTTGATTTTGTTTATACCTTTTGCTCAGAATCTCTATCTGTTTATTGTAGTCTTGACGGTATGTCAGTATTCCTACTACGTCTCTTGTACTACTTGTTGATATGTAATGCTTTCAAAGAACTTGCGCTATCGTTTCGATTGCGGCTGCAAAGGTAAGAACTTTTTTCTAACTGACAAACTTTTCAAGGAAAATTTTGAAAGTTTTTTTTTCAAGCCCCCGGATGGTCGGATATTCGCTTAGCCTAGCTAACCTCATCCTCGCTATCACTGAAACTACCTCATCATCATGTTAACTGCCGACCTTCTCGCTCGAATGCGGGTGCAAAAGTAATTCTTCTAATACAAACTTCCAAATGGTTTGAAAACTTTTTTTTCGTTCCGCTCTGGATACAAATACTCTATTTAGGGATATTCAGTAAATGTTCCCACAAAATATACATGGCATATGAAGATGATAGAGTATAATCACTTCATATGCCATTATTATTGTCATTTTTCTGTATATTCTCATATACTCTTATTGGGCAAGACATGAAGCTTCGGAAGAAGTCTTCTGACCTTTTCTGATTCTTTCAGTAGAATCATATCATGCAGCTTTACCCTTTCTGTTCCTGATCTTGTCAATCATCAGTATGGCATTTGCCGTATGTATTCCGAAGAAAATTCACAGGATTTCTGTCTTCCTGTTCCTTGCCTTTATCCTTGCGAGCGAGTAATGTTGCTTTTGAGTGCCGAAGCTTCCTTCAAGCCGGGTGGCCCTTCCTTTTGAGAGTTCGCTTCTAAGCACCTTCCTCAAAGGCTCATCTTGGCCGCCCTTTCCTTACGCGCAAAGGATGTGGATATCCCATATTTTGTACAGAACTTTCTGTTGGCATTATTGGCATATATGGAATCAGCAGCCACACGTTTCACCCTTACATTCATCAGCTTCTGCTGCATACGGATACAGTCCTTCAAGCGTATACACTCATTGAATGCCTTGAACGAGAGGTGTTCAATGAACGATATGCCGTCTATCTGTATATTATTGACCTTTGCACCGAACTTGACGGACTTGGTTTCCTTGCCTCTGACGATGGGACATACATAATAACGGTCAATGCTGACGATGCGGTCACTGACTTTCCGCCCTTCAAACATTTCCTTTTCCTATACAAGCTCCTTTCTGATGATGGAAAGACGCTTCTGGTAATCCTGTGTATATCGGAGTAAAGCACCGTACTCGCTATGGATCCCATCCCTTTGACTGAAGAGTTTTTCAAGAAGATTCCACAAAAAATCTGGTAGTGCATGTTCCCGTTCAGATGTTCCACCAGTTGCCTGTCGGAGAATCCGGTGTATGCCTTCAGGACCATAAGGGCGATCTTTGCGGAAGGACTGAATATGTTCCTGCGGCCCAAACGTTGTTCAGACAGGCCTGCGGCTTTTGCCATACACTCAAACAGAAACAACGAATGAAGCCTGCCAAGCCCACTCTCATGAAAACTCTTGCGGTATTTTTCCAGAATATCAAATTCTGTAAAGCCCAAAGTAGGGTGAATTTCTGAAATTTTTGCTATCTTAGCCATATCTTAGTTGGGGAATTTCCCCTGTTTGGGCCGTCAAACCTTGTTTTCGGGGGAATACCTAAAGATACAAAAAGCCAACCAATCCGCAACATCTTGTATATAAATCAGTTGGCTGATATAATATTTAATAAATGTCCCTCTATAGAAAGTCCATGACTTTCATGTTTGGGGACTGCTATCGGTTCAAACTGGCCGTTACGGTCACACGGAATGGAAATGACAGATTCTCCACGTTCGGTTTGGATTTTCTTCGGATAACTGCCATTCCGGGAGTTGCCAGTGTTGTTTCCTGCCTCAGAATTCTTTTCATAACCCAAATGGGCATCCATTTCGCCTTCAAGCATCTTTTCCAATACTTGGGCATGCAACTGCTTCAGAAACTTGCTCACATCGGCTTCTGTTTTGAACTGGCTAAGGAACTCCTTTCTTAATACCTCATTAGGCACTACTTGATTCTTTTCTTTCATAATCTTCTTCATTCGGTAAATGTATAAAATAAAAAATACGGAACTCACTTTAAATCCCGTATTTTCCATTTACACAAAATATTTTAATAAAAATAGAAACAATGGAACGAGGTTATTGGGTATGATAACTTCATTTGAATGAATATAGAAAGTTTATTGGTTAAAATATGAATTGAATAACTTGTTTGAAAAGTGACGAAGACACGGTTTTATCTGACGGATGGAAGGTTATAGTTGGGGGGGGGAACGTGAAAGCCGACTCCCTTGACCGATATTTTGGGATAGTAAAAGCCTGTAATATTGCTTTTTTCAGCAGTAAATCTTATATTTGCGTTACAAAAATGTTCTTTGAATGTATGCAAAATAAAACAATCGGTTGAATTTCACTCGTTTCTAAACCGTTACCTATTTTTGTAAATGATATGATAACTATTTTATTATCAATTAAATAGCTAAAATATTATATTTACCATTTGTTCTACCTGTTCTCTAATCTCTGCCAGATAGAACCCTTGTCTGAAGTCCTTGTAAGGTTTACACCTTGACAAGTCTATCTGTTCAATTATAGTATTAGAACCGTAATATGGTTTCATTGAATGCCCCCTCCATTATTTAGACAAACTTGCGTAAGCTCCTGAATAGTATCATCAAATGAAAACAAATGCTCTGCATCATAATGTTCTGTAAGAAAGTCAATACCATTAAAGCGTATCAGATAATTATTTGCCTCACGAACAAAAATATGATGAATTCTGGCAAATTCACTGGTGGCAGCAACAATAAATGTTATCCCAACTTCATATTGCAATCACTTGATAAGATGTTAATTATGAATTTAGAGTTTGGATAACATTTATAACCTATAGGTTGATATTAATCAAAATTTTCAGCCTATGAATAATCCTTATCTAAAATCCAATTTCCAAATGCTAATTGATCACCTGGGAAAAACGAGGTTGTAAACCTGATTCAATCTAAGACTAAAGAGACTCTGTCTTTTCCAATGAATGTTTATAGCAGTAATGAGCTATTCGATTACCTAATAGTGAAAAAGTCTACCACCAAATTAGAAGATCCTATCCCTCGTCAGCAGAAACCAATAAACAGGCCTTTGGGTACGGTTGCTGGGATTTTATCCAAGATCTTCAATCAAAAAAGAGATCGGAGGATTATATCCGCTCTCATTATCCCACACCCACAGAACTAATGCAAGTGTAATAGATCTGGGTAAGCCGTACACCCAAAAGGGTACCCCCCATCGATACCGTACTATTCCTATATGGAATCTTTGTCCTATTTTCGTAGCCGTTGTAAGACTGATATGACCATTTTACTATGCTACACAAAAATTTGTAACTACGTATAAGTCCGGAATCAGTATGTCCTTATGACTTTCGTCATCATTATGCCACCACAAGTATCACGCAGTGGGAGAAACATGATTTTGAGTTCAGCTGCAAATAGCTCTCTATCAAGAAGCATGAGGCATAAGGACATACAGAGTTCCTTCTATTATTTTCATTTGACATCTATGCTTACGGACAAACAGAGAAAGAAGCGACTTATTTCGGACGAATACTCTGAGCTACCAGATGTTTTTCAACGCTTGGGAAAAGGGGAACATTAAAAAGGGTACATCAAAGAAGTCAGAGAATACGAAAATATAGATGTCAGCCTTACCCCCTTTAGGATATCAAAAGGCAGAAGGTGTTGCCAAGATAATTCTGGATTCGCTCAAAGCTCAAGGAAGATATGCAGCCAGTGAACCGAACCTATTTACTCTCTATTTCGCTGCAGCAAAAAAGCATTCAAACAGGCAATCGGGGCTCTTTACAAAAAAAGATAATCAATATCGATCCTGAAGGAATCCAATTAATCGATAAAGATTGATCACAAAAAAGGCCTGCAGTCGAAACTGCTAGCCTTTTCTGTGGAGATGGAGAGATTCGAACTCTCGTCCAAACGAGGAATTAATCTGCTTTCTACATGTTTATCTTCGCCTTCGATTGTCGGGTGCAAGCAAGACCGAAGCCACCCACTTGAACCTTATCCTCTAAAATTTCACTTGGAGCCCGAGACTTACTCCAAACTATCTCCGATATTGCTGCACCACCTGATCGGAACGCTTCGGAGCCACAGCATCCGGGTGATGTCACGTCCCCGCAACTTTTGCAGGGATTAAGCTTGAATCTACTGTACTTCGATTAAGCAGCGAGAGCGTAATTGTTTTCGCCAGTTAATTGTTCGCCGTCTGAGATTTAAGTGCAAGCCGACCACGCACTACATGCTTACAAACCACTTCTACCCGCTGTCTAAACCGGTCATCCCCATGATTTGTGAGTACAAAGATACAGAAAAATCGAAAATCTTTGTACTCTATTTAGTTTTTTATTCTATCACACCGATTTCGCGAAACCAGTCTTCAGCCCTGTCAGGCCATTCATTTACAGCTGCACCCGTATCTCTCAGGCCATAACCATGACCGCCTTTACTGTATAGATGCATCCATGCAGGCACACCAGCTTCTTTCAAAGCATAATAGTAGAAAAGGCTACTGTTGATATAAGATTTATCGTCTTCTGCTTGAATCATCATTGTAGGGGGAGTGGTAGAAGATACTTTGACCTCCGGAGCCAACTGGAAATTTTCACCATCCAGATAGGCAGGATAAACCAAGAGACAGAAATCCGGACGGCAACTTGCCTTATCTGCCGCATCCACGGCCGGATAAGTACGTTTATCGAAATTGTTGCTTGCCATCGCCGAAAGATGTCCGCCGGCAGAGAATCCCATTACTCCGATCCGCTGAGGATCCAGGTTCATTTCTTCCGCATGAGTCCGGACATATCCGATCGCACGCTGCACGTCCTGCAAAGGAGCTTCATGTTTCGCACGGCCCTCGCGGCGAGGAACCCGGTATTTCAACAAAACGGCAGTAACTCCCAAGTTATTCAACCACTCACAAACTTCATCGCCTTCCAAGTCATAAGCCAAGATATTATAGCCACCACCCGGACAAACCACAACGGCAGCACCTGTCGCCACTTCGTCGGGGGCCGGATAGACGGTAATTGTCGGTTCACTTACATTCGTGATACGAAGAACCGTCTCGCCTCCTGTCTTCCCACCGTCAGCATCTGCCTTTTCAATCAACTTGGTTGTTTCGCCCGGTGCACCTTTCGGAAACAGCAAAATAGGATTATTTTGTGCCATAGCTGTACCCATTACACAACTCACTCCAACAAGCAGGAGTTTCCATTTTCTTATCATAGCATACACAGTTTAAAGAATTTATACGAATCATTTTGTTTGAGGATAATTAGGGCTATAAAGCATTGTTGTCTCCCGTACCACCAATTTTCCATCTTTCACGAAAGTTTCGTCGCGCTCTGCCAGATGATCGACCATTGCCTGGCGCATTTCCTTAAGCTGGGTAGCATAAGCCGGCTTGCCGGAACATTCCACCAATTCGTTCGGATCTTTCCGGAGATCAAACAATTCTTCTTTTCCGGTATGAAAATTCCAAACATATTTGATCTTACCATCTGTCAATGCACACCAGTAATTATCCTGACTATAGCAAGTGGCATGTTCCATATCCAGATATTTACGCCATTCACTTTCCTGGCCCTGAACCAGCTTCAACAAAGATTTGCCATCCATATCAGGAGGTACAGCTCCACCAGCTAACTCGATAAAGGTAGGCAAAAAGTCGCGAAGTTCGACTGGCTGTTCGATCCTTGCTCCCAAAGGAACCTTTTTGTACATTCCGGCAGGCCACTTCACAATATAAGGGATATGGGTCGAACCTTCATAAGGGTATGTCTTTCGCCAATGATAATGATCGCCTAACATATCTCCATGATCGGCCGTAAAACAAATTATCGCATTGTCATACATTCCTCTTTCTTTCAACACCGCAATAATCTCTCCGATCTGGTCGTCAATAAAGGTAATGTTCGCGTAATAATACCTGCGGGATTTGACAGCATATTCATCCCCAAAATTACCGAAGGAGCATCTGGAGCCACTTTTTCCGGATCCAGACGTTCTGCATATTTGCCACACCAATCACCGACAGACGGCTTGGGTATATCGGCATTCTTATACATATCCAGATAACGCTTGGGAGGATCATAAGGACTATGAGGACGTGCAAATGAAACTTTCAAGAAAAGGGGTTTATCACAATTATAATTTCGAATCAATTCGCAAGCAGTCTGACCCGTCCATGCCGTCGGATGCAACTTCTCCGGCAATTTATAGATACCTGCCCCATGAGCATTCCAACCAATGCCTGTCAAATCGGGATTCTCACCTGGCGCATGAAGCTGAAACCATTCCCGATAATCACTGATAAAATCTTTCGACTCGACACGTCCACTCTCATCAATCAATGTTGTATGAAAGCCATGAAGAGCCTTTTGTGGAAACCAGTGCATTTTTCCAACACCAAATGTATAATACCCGAGATTACGTAACATTTGCGGCATCTCGTACGTATACTTTTCTGCAACTCGACCATACCCCAGCATGCCATGATGCCAAGGCGACATGCCAGTCAAGAGTCCGGCACGAGCAGGTGTACTGCTTGGAGAAGCAGAATATCCATTTACAAACAAAGTTCCCTCTTTCGCCAAACGATCAAGATTCGGAGATATGACAGCGGAATTTCCCATACAGCCGAGAGCATCTCCACGATGCTGATCAGTCATGATCAGGATAACGTGTGGCTTTTTAACCTGCACTCTCTCCTCTCTGACCTCTTCTCTCACATAAGTATCAAAACCTAATCCTGAAGTCATTAATAGTGATGATTTAAGAAACATTCTTCTCTTCATTTTAAATGTTTTTCTGTATTTAGATTTGGATAGCGAAGATAAATATCTTATTTGAAATTCTATCACTAAAACGTTATTATTTATCAGAGACATCCTACAGCTAAACAAATATATTCGATTTTATAATCTATTTCCTTAAAGATATCCCATAATGTTTACTCCTTTTTCATATCAAAATATTCAGTCAATATATATATTAAACGATAAAGAAAGAGTATTTCAGTAAGTAACAAAATCAATTCAGAATATTGACAAATATATATAATGAAAAATATATCCATTGCAAAACTCATGCTCATATCCCGTCACGCCCCCATCAAGTGACCACGATAACGGTCGACATGCCGACTTTTTCCAATAACTCAGAGAGTAAAATCCGATTGTTTCAAAAATAAACAAACAAATACTTGCATAGTAAAAAAAGGAATGCCTACTGTGCATCCAAGTCCTTGACTAAGAAAATATATGTAACCTTGACTATGACTTCAAAAAAAGAATTTGTTAATCGAAGCGTTTGCTATCTTAATAAGATCTTTTATGCGGGGGCTCTCAACACTGAGAGGCCCCGTTTTTTATCTGACCCTCCCGCTCCTAGAATGCATCTTCCGGAATCCCGGATTCTGAATTCCTGCTTTTCGGACGATATGCCTTCCATTTGTAAGGCTGGTTAAACCTCTTCATTGAACGGCCTTCCTTAAGCCTCTTGTCGTACACCGCGTGTCCTCTATACTCCCAGTGTAGAATTCTGATCCAAGTCGGGCTTTCTCCACTGAACGGTCGGATCATTTATCCCCCCCATTCGTGCATCTGCCGGATCTTGGGACATTACAATACGAGCATTACACGCAAATCTGACATAACGTCGTGGAGGACAAACTCGCCATCCAAAAACACGATCTCTAAAGAATGGGCTGTCGGAAACGAAAAAAGCCGACTCAAAACTGAATCGGCTTCCTTCACGGAGAACTTTCGCTCTCACTCCTAAAAAACGGCGGCTATCTACTCTCCCACTTTTACGCAGTACCATCGACGTGGTTGGGCTTAACTTCTCTGTTCGGAATGGGAAGAGGTGGATCCCCAACGCTATAACCACCTTAATACCTCTTTGTAAGATTTTGACTGGACAACCCCATTACCTGAAGTAACTAATAGAAACATATGGCATCAGCCACCTGCTGATATATCAACCCTTACATGATCGAAAGTCTCGGGCTATTAGTACTACTCGGCTTCGACATTGCTGCCCTTACACCTGTAGCCTATCTACGTCGTAGTCTACAACGACCCTCTAGGGATATCTCATCTTGAGGCTGGCTTCGTACTTAGATGCTTTCAGCACTTATCCAATCCAGACTTAGATACCCGGCGGTGCACCTGGCGGTACAACCGGTAAACCAGTGGTCTGTCCAACACGGTCCTCTCGTACTAGTGTCAGAGCCCCTCAAATATCCTACGCCCACGATAGATAGAGACCGAACTGTCTCACGACGTTCTGAACCCAGCTCGCGTGCCACTTTAATGGGCGAACAGCCCAACCCTTGGGACCTTCTCCAGCCCCAGGATGTGACGAGCCGACATCGAGGTGCCAAACCGCTCCGTCGATATGAGCTCTTGGGAGCGATCAGCCTGTTATCCCCGGAGTACCTTTTATCCTTTGAGCGATGGCCCTTCCATGCGGAACCACCGGATCACTATGCTCTAGTTTCCTACCTGATCGACTTGTCTGTCTCCCAGTCAAGCACCCTTATGCCATTACACTCTACGACCGGTTACCAATCGGTCTGAGGGTACCTTTAGAAGCCTCCGTTACTCTTTTGGAGGCGACCACCCCAGTCAAACTACCCACCATACAGTGTCCCCGCTTCTGCGGGTTAGAACTCAAACAACCAAAGGGCCGTATTTCAACGGCGACTCCACAAATACTGGCGTACCTGCTTCACGGTCTCCGGCCTATCCTACACATCGATTGCCCAAATTCAATGTAAAGCTATAGTAAAGGTTCACGGGGTCTTTTCGTCCCATCGCGGGTAATCGGCATCTTCACCGATACTACAATTTCACCGAGCTCACGGTTGAGACAGTGTCCAGATCATTACACCATTCGTGCAGGTCGGAACTTACCCGACAAGGAATTTCGCTACCTTAGGACCGTTATAGTTACGGCCGCCGTTTACTGGGGCTTCAATTCAAGCCTTCTCTTGCGATGAGCTCTCCTCTTAACCTTCCAGCACCGGGCAGGTGTCAGGCTGTATACTTCATATTTCTATTTCGCACAGCCATGTGTTTTTGTTAAACAGTTGCCTGGACCTATTCTCTGCGCCCTACCTCTCAGTAGGGACCCTTTATCCCGAAGTTACAGGGTCAATTTGCCTAGTTCCTTAACCGTGAATCACTCGAGCACCTCAGTATTTTCAACCCAACTACGTGTGTCCGTTTACGGTACGGGTACTTTATGAATATGCTTAGCGGATTTTCTTGGGAGCCTGATTACGTCCATTTGCCTTGTGCAAGCACGCGGCATACTATCAAGGTCGACTCTCCCTGCGGATTTGCCTACAGGAATCTACATCTACACTCTTCAACCACCTATTCCGTCAGATGGCAGGACTTTCACTTCTCCGTCTCCACATCGCTCCATAAAGTAGTATGGGAATATTAAACCATTCTTCCATCGGTATCGCCGTTCGGCTTAACCTTAGGTCCCGACTTACCCTGATCCGATTAACGTTGATCAGGAAACCTTAGTCTTTCGGCGAGGAGGTTTCTCACCTCCTTTATCGTTACTTATACCTACATTTGCGTTTCCAAAAGCTCCAGCAAAGGTCATCCTTCACCTTCGACGCCGTTGGAATGCTCCCCTACCATGTATTTCTACATCCATAGCTTCGGTAAACAGTTTATGCCCGAGTATTATCCACGCCGGACTCCTCGACTAGTGAGCTGTTACGCACTCTTTAAATGAATGGCTGCTTCCAAGCCAACATCCTAGCTGTCTCTGCAGTCCGACTTCGTTAGTTCAACTTAACTGTTATTTGGGGACCTTAGCTGATGGTCTGGATTCTTCTCCTCTCGGACGCGGACCTTAGCACCCGCGCCCTCACTCCTTATCAATATATAACACGCATTCGGAGTTTATCTGGACTTGATAGGCGGTGAAGCCCTCGCATCCAATCAGTCGCTCTACCTCATGCTATACTAAATAAAGGCTGCACCTAAATGCATTTCGGGGGGAGTACGAGCTATCTCCAAGTTTGATTAGCCTTTCACCCCTACCCTCAGTTCATTGGAACACTTTTCAACGTATACCCATTCGGACCTCCAGTTGGTGTTACCCAACCTTCATCCTGACCAAGGGTAGATCACTTGGTTTCGCGTCTACTCACTCCGACTATCACGCCCTATTAAGACTCGCTTTCGCTTCGGCTCCGGGCCTGAAGCCCTTAACCTTGCCGGAGAAAGTAACTCGTAGGTTCATTATGCAAAAGGCACGCCGTCACAACTTACGTTGCTCCGACCGCTTGTAGGCAGACGGTTTCAGGGACTATTTCACTCCTCTGTTCGAGGTGCTTTTCACCTTTCCTTCACAGTACTGGTTCGCTATCGGTCTCTCGGGAGTATTTAGCCTTACGGGATGGGCCCCGCTGATTCACACAGAATTTCTCGTGCTCCGCGCTACTCAGGATTCCACTAGGCTTCGTTAAAGAGTCGTATACCGGGCTTTCACCGTCTACGGCCGTTTGTTCCAAAACGTTCTACTTCCTTAATCTCTTGCCACAACGTGGTCCTACTACCCCGACAATGCCTAAACATCATCGGTTTGGGCTGTTCCGCGTTCGCTCGCCACTACTTGCGGAATCACTTTTGTTTTCTTCTCCTATGGGTACTTAGATGTTTCAGTTCCCCACGTTCGCCTTCCTTACGGAATGACTGGCCTTCTACCAGCCGGGTTGCCCCATTCGGAAATCTTGGGATCAAAGGTTATTTGCACCTACCCCAAGCTTATCGCAGCTTATCACGTCCTTCATCGCCTCCGAGAGCCAAGGCATCCACCGTCTGCCCTTGCTTACTTTCTTTATCACTGACACTGCTTCCTTTTTTATTGCTAAAATTGAAGCCCGTGTCGGATTGATATATCTTCAGCTTGCTCTATTTTTTGTTACTTACTTTTTGAAAGTTGTCCAATACGTCAAAGATCTTTTTTTACCCCTTACGGAGTTTATCGTGGAGAATAACGGATTCGAACCGTTGACCCTCTGCGTGCAAAGCAGATGCTCTAGCCAGCTGAGCTAATCCCCCGTTTTTCAACTGGTAGTCCCAGGCAGAGTTGAACTGCCGACCTCTACATTATCAGTGTAGCGCTCTAACCAACTGAGCTATAGGACTGTCAACCGTTATGTGCCTGAAATTTTCATCTCAGCATCATCTTTCTCTCTATATACTGGTCTTTCCAGTTTAAGATCATATATATATACATATTCAACCGTAGTACCAGAGAGCTACATACCTCATCGGACTTAATCTAGAGATTCCAGCTCCAGAAAGGAGGTGTTCCAGCCGCACCTTCCGGTACGGCTACCTTGTTACGACTTAGCCCCAGTCACCAGTTTTACCCTAGGCCGATCCTTGCGGTTACGGACTTCAGGTACCCCCGGCTCCCATGGCTTGACGGGCGGTGTGTACAAGGCCCGGGAACGTATTCACCGCGCCATGGCTGATGCGCGATTACTAGCGAATCCAGCTTCACGGAGTCGAGTTGCAGACTCCGATCCGAACTGAGACATGGTTTGGAGATTAGCATCCTGTCGCCAGGTAGCTGCCCTTTGTCCATGCCATTGTAACACGTGTGTCGCCCCGGATGTAAGGGCCGTGCTGATTTGACGTCATCCCCACCTTCCTCACAGCTTACGCTGGCAGTCTCACCAGAGTCCTCAGCTTCACCTGTTAGTAACTAGTGATAAGGGTTGCGCTCGTTATGGCACTTAAGCCGACACCTCACGGCACGAGCTGACGACAACCATGCAGCACCTCGTAATCTGCTATTGCTAGAAGGAGTGTTTCCACTCCGGTCAGACTACGTTCAAACCCGGGTAAGGTTCCTCGCGTATCATCGAATTAAACCACATGTTCCTCCGCTTGTGCGGGCCCCCGTCAATTCCTTTGAGTTTCACCGTTGCCGGCGTACTCCCCAGGTGGATTACTTAACGCTTTCGCTGTAGAGCTTACATTGTATCGCAAACTCCTAGTAATCATCGTTTACTGCGTGGACTACCAGGGTATCTAATCCTGTTTGATCCCCACGCTTTCGTGCTTCAGTGTCAGTTATGGTTTAGTAAGCTGCCTTCGCAATCGGAGTTCTGCGTGATATCTATGCATTTCACCGCTACACCACGCATTCCGCCTACCTCAAACACACTCAAGTAACCCAGTTTCAACGGCAATTTTATGGTTGAGCCACAAACTTTCACCGCTGACTTAAATCACCACCTACGCACCCTTTAAACCCAATAAATCCGGATAACGCTCGCATCCTCCGTATTACCGCGGCTGCTGGCACGGAGTTAGCCGATGCTTATTCATAGGGTACATACAAAAAAAAAAGGACACGTCCTCCACTTTATTCCCCTATAAAAGAAGTTTACAAACCATAGATCCTTCTTCCTTCACGCGACTTGGCTGGTTCAGCCTCTCGGCCATTGACCAATATTCCTCACTGCTGCCTCCCGTAGGAGTTTGGTCCGTGTCTCAGTACCAATGTGGGGGACCTTCCTCTCAGAACCCCTATCCATCGTCGGTTTGGTGGGCCGTTACCCCGCCAACTGCCTAATGGAACGCATGCCTATCTATCAGCGATGAATCTTTAACAAATATTCCCATGCGGGACCCCTGTTTTATGGGGTATTAATCCGACTTTCGCCGGGCTATCCCCCTCTGATAGGTAAGTTGCATACGCGTTACTCACCCGTGCGCCGGTCGCCATCAATCTGTATTGCTACAAATCATGCTGCCCCTCGACTTGCATGTGTTAAGCCTGTCGCTAGCGTTCATCCTGAGCCAGGATCAAACTCTTCGTTGTTGATTTTGTTTATACCTTTTGCTCAGAATCTCTATCTGTTTATTGTAGTCTTGACGGTATGTCAGTATTCCTACTACGTCTCTTGTACTACTTGTTGATATGTAATGCTTTCAAAGAACTTGCGCTATCGTTTCGATTGCGGCTGCAAAGGTAAGAACTTTTTTCTAACTGACAAACTTTTCAAGGAAAATTTTGAAAGTTTTTTTTCAAAGCCCCCGGATGGTCGGATATTCGCTTAGCCTAGCTAACCTCATCCTCGCTATCACTGAAACTACCCCATCATCATGTTAACTGCCGACCTTCTCGCTCGAATGCGGGTGCAAAAGTAATTCTTCTAATACAAACTTCCAAATGGTTTGAAAACTTTTTTATCGTTCCGCTCTGGATACAAATACTCTATCTTTAAGGTACGTAAGAAAAAATATTGGGATATTATCATGATAAAAAAGGAAAAAGTTCCTTTCACCTTCGCCCGAAAAAGTGTGATTTAAGTGATCGCAAAGATTTTCTTTCCGGAGCAAAATCAATCAAACACTGGTCAACCAGTCATTCTTGAACGTATTCGGAAAAGCAGCCGCTCTCCTACTAATAAAAAAGGAGAATGCATCCATACAGGCACATCCTCCTTCTTCTCTTATAAACTATATACTCTCTATGTCAACTATTCAAGAACGATCACCTTATATTTCGGGACCAAAATCTTCATGATAGTCCAACCGATCAAATAAGCGACGGCACATACGCAGAAGATAATGAAATAGCCGGCAGGCTTGCCAGTGAAGCCCATAAATGTCATCTGAGTAGCATCTGCATAAACAAACAGATTCCCGGCCACCTTCTGCAAGATCATGGAACCGACACCACCGGCCATACCTCCGATACCCGTAACGGTTGCAATAGCCGATTTCGGGAACATGTCACCGACAGTAGAGAAAATATTGGCAGACCATGACTGGTGAGCTGCACCACCGATACCAATCATGATAACCGGAAACCACGGAGAAATCGTACCCAACGGCTGCGCCAACAGTACCAACAAAGGAAAGAAAGCAAAAATCAACATCGCTTTCATACGAGCGGCATATGGGTTCATTCCACTTCGGTTAATAAAGATCGTCGGCAGTTTGCCTCCGTAAATAGACAACATCGTGATGGCATACAAAGTAAAGATCAACCCCATGCCCAACGGATCGGAGGTCTTGATACCGAACTGCGTATTCAGATAAGAAGGAGTCCAAAAAAGGAAAAACCACCAAACCCCGTCCGTCATGAATTTACCGACAACAAAGGCCCAAGTCTGTTTAAACGTGAAACATTGCAGGAAACCGATCTTCTTCTCGTGTTCTTCTTCGACGACGACAATGTCTTTTTCGTTCTTATCCTGTTCAATATACTCCAACTCGGCTTTATTCACATGTTTGCTCTTGTCCGGGGTCGTGTACATGAATACCCACAAACCCATCCAGACAAAACCGAGCGCACCGATCACGATAAAAGCCATTTCCCAGCCCCAAGCTTTTGCCAACAAGGGAATAGAGATAGGAGCGACCAAAGCCCCAATAGAAGCACCGGCATTGAAGATCGAAGTCGCATAAGCACGGTCTTTCTTTGGAAAGTATTCAGCCGTAACCTTGATAGCAGCGGGGAAGTTACCTGCTTCACCCAATGCCAGAATACAACGGGCAGCCAGAAAGAAATACATACTCACGGTTGCCAATATCACAACAACATCTCCTGTCGCTGCAATCAATTCGGCTGCACTATTCATTCCGACATAATGTTCGGTTGCAATACCACAACCGGCATGGAGACAGGCTCCGAACGACCAAACACCGATAGCCCAAAGATATCCTTTCTTCGTACCCATCCAGTCGATAAAACGGCCGGCAAACAGCATACAGATTGCATACACAATTGAGAAAACTGATGTTATCGTACCGTAATGGGATTCATCCCAATGGAACTCCGGTTTGATAAATTCATCCCAGGTCAAAGAAAGAACCTGGCGATCGAGGTAATTCACTGTTGTTGCAAAAAATAACATCGCACAGATTGTCCATCTGTAATTTGTCATTTTCTCACTTGCTTTTTGAAATGTGTTCATGATATTAATATTCGTTTTTCATAATACGGGGCAAATATAAGGCATTTTTTTTGTTCTACACAAGTTTGTGTGTGCGAATACACGAAGTATTTTTATTTCTTTCACATCCCACCTCCGATTCTTAGAGGTTTGATTTGCATAAAATAAGCATTTTATGTACGTTTGTTTCTCCAATGTAAACTTTATAAATACCATGATTATTATGAAAAAGATTATTTATTTGGTACTTCTGGCCCTGATAACCGGTCTGGTCGCCCAAGCCCATGAAAAAACAGGCGAATGGAACGGATGCGACCGCTACGATTTCACCTTCAAGGATCGCCAGGCAACCATTGTCGTACCTAAAAAAGCAGCCAAAGGAAATCCGTGGATCTGGCGTCCGGCGTTCTTCGATGCTTTTCCAAGTGTGGACAAAGCGTTACTGGAAAAAGGGTTCCACATTGTTTATTACGATGTAACTCATCTATATGGAAGTCCAAGGGCAGTTTCTCTGGGCACCGAATTCTATGAGAATATGACGGATCTTTATAATCTTTCCGAAAAAGTCACGCTGGAAGGATTCAGCCGCGGCGGTTTGTTCGTCTTCAACTGGGCGGCTCAAAATACAGAGAAAGTGGCTTGTATATATGTAGACGCTCCTGTTTGCGACGTGTTTAGCTGGCCGGGAAGAAAAAACACGGCTTTGTGGAATGATCTGTTGAAGGAATGGAACCTGACAGATGCAGGAATGGAACATTTCAAAGGGAACCCGATCGACAACCTCGCCCCGATTGCAGCCGCAGGTATACCGATCATCAGTGTATGCGGCGACAGCGATCAGACCGTCCCCTACAAGGAAAACATGGATGTCGTACGTTCACGCTACCTTGCGGCAGGAGGCCCGGTGGAAGTTATCCTAAAGAAAGGGTGCGACCATCATCCACATAGTTTGGACAATCCGGAACCGGTAGTAGACTTCATCCTTCGCCAGCAGCCGGAGTACGAAAAGTATATACATTACAATGTACGTGGCAGCTTGCAAAACTCGTTCCGTAAATTCGAGAAAGAACGCCGGGCGCGGGTTGCCTTCCTGGGAGGTTCCATCACGGAAATGGACGGATGGCGCAATATGATAGAGCGACAACTACAGCAACGTTTCCCTTATACACAGTTCGAATGGGTAGAAGCAGGTATCGGTTCGACCGGGACGACTCCGGGTTCCTTCCGCCTGCAACATGACATCCTTTCGAAAGGGAAAGTCGACCTTCTTTTTGTCGAAGCCGCCGTAAACGACGACACGAACGGATTCAGCGCCCTCGAACAGATACGCGGCATGGAAGGGGAAGTGCGCCATGCTTTGGAAAGCAACCCGGAAATGGATATCGTCATGTTGCATTTCATCTATGACCCGTTTATCCCGATGATCGCCCGCCGCCAGATGCCGGATGTTATCCTGAATCACGAACGGGTGGCGAATCACTATCTTATTCCTTCGATCAATCTCTGCCAGGAGATCGGCGAACGGATGCAAAACGGCGAATTTACCTGGGACGAGTTCGGCGGCACTCATCCGAAACCTTTCGGCCATAAGTTTTATGCTGCCGCTATCGGCCATCTTTTCGACGAGATGTGGAAAGGAGTTTCGCCGGAAGGGACAATTGCGGCACACGACATTCCGGCCAAGCCGCTGGATGCCTACAGTTATTATAACGGAGACTTCATCGCTCTCGAAAAAGCCCACTTGAACAAAGGTTGGAAATTAGTAGACAACTGGCATCCCGACAACAAGGCCGGCAAGCGGAACGGCTTTGTCGATGTTCCTATGTTAGAAGCTACACGTCCAGGAGACCGACTAACACTGGATTTCCGGGGGAAAGCGATCGGTATTTTCTGCGTCAGCGGACCTTCTGCCGGAATCTTGGAATATAGTGTCGACGGCGCCCCGTTCAAAGAACTGGATACTTTCACTGAATGGAGCCACAATCTTTATATTCCCTGGGTCTACATGCTGGAAACGGAACTGAAAGACACGGATCACAAACTGGTTCTCCGCATATCGAAAAAGAAGAACCCCGCCTCACAGGGAACGGAATGCCAGATACGAAATTTCGTGGTAAACGGCAGATAAAGATTCTCCATTCGGCAAAAAGAAGACCTTCTTCTTACATAAGTTTTCGAAAAGGACTATCATACTATCATAATTCGAATATATCTATTGAATATCAATAAGTATAGGAATGATAGTAGCAAATTTGACTATCATGCTACTATCATTCCACAATCATAGTTGTCTGCCACTTTGGGATTTTTCCAAAAGAAACGGACTAATTTAACTAAAAACAGGCAGATCTATTCACAAATACCCTCGTTTTAACAAGATTCCACCCCCATCTGTACAGTCGCAGGACCTGGATATGAAAGGTGGTGAGACCCGGATGTCAAGAGAGACAAGTAGGTAATTACTTTAAAATAAGTCATATGCTTTCGAAAAAAATGTGCTTGTTTTATGATAGCATGATTATAGGAAAAGCAACTTTCATACCATCTATCATTCTACGCTCATTGATTTTTAATGAATTGACAACAAATCATGATAGTATAAAGGTAGTTTTCGCAAAAGAAATCTGCATAGAGACAAAGGGATATTTGCCATCAAGAGCAAAGACTGATATCTTCATCCAAGACATTTTCAAAATCGTGATAGATCTAGCATCATGTATTCGGTTGGATATCATCCCAGTCTGCACCGCCATTCGCTCCGATAATCCAATTAAAAGCATAATGCCGTTCCATGACAACGTCCCCATTCAGCGAAGCAGGAGCTTCTTTTCCATGAACTCGTGCTTCCACACAAGCCCAATCATACCGAAGTGTAATATCGGCAGCATCCAATATTTCGGACTGCGAACGAGAGAAACCTTTCGAAAGCAATCCACCGATACCTTTATGTTGCCAGAAAATAGCAGCCAAAACAGGGACATCAATAATCTCAGACGGATAAGGCAAATCATCCACAACACCTGCCGCCCAAAGCAAAACACCGGCACATTCATAGCGCCATCCGAACAGAATACATTCCTGTTCTTCCGGATCAGGATTATCGATATAAGCAGCTTCGGCCGGTGACAGGTAAGATTCCACCTCGTACAACTGTTCCATCTTATTAAAATAGAACAAGGCTTCTTCCCGTCCCGAACCTCCCGAAAGCATGACTTCCGAATAGACAGCAACAGCAAACAACGCGGCGGCACGTTGCACCATCTCCTTTCGGCTTCTCAAATGGGCTTCACTTTCCAATGCTTCACTACGCAAATATTCCATATAAGGGATATGTTTCTCTTCGAGCAACGCAATCGAACGCAAACGTCTTTCCACATCAGCCTGAGCTTCTTCCTGGTAGTTCCCGTCCAATAAATCGGCATTCCCGACCGGGATAAATTCGGTCAACTGACTTTCGCCTTTGGCAGAGAAGAGGAGTTTCCCTTCACCGGTAAAGATCTGCATGCTCGGATAGAGCAGAAAACCGTTCACGTCTCCGGCAATCTCGAATAAACGGTTCAGGATATAGTTCGTCCGGTCTTCATTGTCGTTCAGATCGAAAGTGATCCCAGTCACACAGTTGAACACACGTATCTGGAGCAAGACATTTTCTTTTAGTCCAACCAATGGCGTCTTCACCTGCGAGAAATAATTGGCCATACCAGATATATGGGAAGCAATAAAGTCCGGCTTGCTCATCCGGTGCTTGATCGAGAAGATGACATGTGTTCCATCCGGCAAAGTCAAGTCGATCGTTTCGTCTTCACAAACAAATTCTTTGGTCATCTCTTTAAAACGTTCCCGGATTGCTTCCACGATACGGTTAGAATCTCCGATGACCGTGTACAAAGTAACATTCGCTTTTTCCATTTTTTACTTTTTTATATCCGAGCCACCGGATGGTTATAGCATTTTACAAAAATAGCAAATTATAAACATCCGCAAAGAAAATGCTGCAACCCTTTTTCCTCTCCATTCATCATATTAGAAACAAACACCAGATATTATTATGAACAAGTTACTTTCGACTATTCTATCCGCCGTCTTATTGATGGGCGGATTGTGCCAATCTTCCTGCAGCGATAATGACGACATCAAGCTGACAGGCATAGACGGGCGGCCCAGTGTCCTTCTTTCAAACGGGCTAGTTACCGCTTCATTCATTTACTCTGGCAACCAGTTTGCCGGGATCCAATATCCGGATGGGCAAGCGACTCATTTCAGTTATGAGGAAGGGGAATTATCCGGCATATTCTACACGCCTCCCAAAGATATGGCTGACGGACATGCCTGGGTACATTTTAACAAAATCGGGGACAAAACCTACGAAGTCAGCCGTGGAGGTGAACCGTCAATGGACATAGATTACCGAGAAGAGGTGACACTCGATACAAACGGCTTGCCCGTCAGAGTAACCTTCACCGGAATTTTCCAACAAGGGACGAACCAAGAAAAACAGATCGAGGAGGGCGACCGGAAATCCGATATTGAAAAGCTACCGATAATAACCAAAGAAACGGATATTTTAAACAATCGTACTTGCCCGTTTGAATGTACTTTTGCATGTTTTATCAGATAAAAAAGAAAAAAGATGATTGACATACAAAGTAAGAATGGAAACTCCAAGTTTTTTCTCCTTACCCTGTTAGGGATGTTGACGGCATTCGGGCCTTTTGTCACAGACATGTATCTCCCCAGCCTGCCTTCGATGAGAGAATATTTCAAGACAACACCTTCATTGGTACAATTAGGTTTGACAGCCAGTATGATCGGACTGGCGGCAGGACAAATCTTTTTCGGCTCGCTAAGTGATAAGTATGGACGTCGCTCTCCAATGTTGGCAGCCATGTATCTTTTTATCATTTCCACGATAGGTTGCATCTTTGCTCCCACTATCGAGATATTTGTAATACTGCGCTTGCTACAAGGGATTGCGGGTGCCGGCGGTATCGTAATCTCCCGTTCCGTCGCGACAGATATGTTCACCGGTAAAGAGTTGGCAAAGACACTTGCGATAATCGGAGCAATCAACGGAGTCGCTCCTGTAGCCGCTCCGATCATCGGAGGAGGCTTAACAGAAGGGATTGACTGGAAAGGGATCTTCTGGGTATTACTGGCATTAGGAATTATCCTGCTATTGGGATGCCGGCTTATCCGTCAGATTCCGCCGACCGGAAAACAACACGCTCGCCAGTAGCATAGGCATGCTTGTCCTTTCCATTATCGTATGTATAGCCATGAACCTAAATTGCAATTTCTGGATTTACGAGGGATTGCTAATCACCTTACTATTCATGATGGGCTTCTCTTTCACCTCGACTACCGCCTTGGCTATGGAATGTGAACGTGAACATGCCGGCACAGCTTCGGCTTTATCGGGTGCAGTCGGCTTTGGGTTCGGAGGACTGGTATCTCCTTTAGTCGGATTGGGCGATACGATGGTCACGACGGGTATTGTCTTCATGGCATGCGCAACTTGCTCTTTGGGTTGCATACTTTGGGCAAGGAAGATCAACGCGTTCCGGGAAGTATCTCCCATCATGCGGAAAAGGGCAACATCCGCACCGGCATAAGATGGAAATCGGCAAGTACTTAAAAACACAAAAGGTTTACACTCAATGTGTAAACCTTTTGTGTGGTCCCACTTGGGCTTGAACCAAGGACTCCCTGATTATGAGTCAGGTGCTCTAACCAACTGAGCTATAGGACCTGTTCAGAGCTAGGCTCTGAAATCGGGTGCAATATTACGATTTATAATCGAGATATGCAAATGTTAAAGTAGAAATCTTACTTTTCTGCAGATTCCTCAGCACCGAACTCCATCAGGTAAGCCTTGATGAAATCATCAATTTTACCATCCATCACACCGTTGACATCGGATGTCTGGAAATTGGTACGATGGTCTTTTACACGACGATCATCGAACACATAGCTACGGATCTGCGAACCCCACTCGATCTTCTTCTTTCCGGCTTCCACCTTTGCCTGCTCTTCCATACGATGTTGCAATTCCTTATCGTACAAGATTGAACGCAACTGACGCATCGCATTCTCCCGATTCTTAGGCTGGTCGCGGGTTTCCGTATTCTCGATCAGGATCTCTTCTTCTTCACCCGTGTAAGGATCTTTAAATTGATAACGCAGACGCACTCCGGATTCCACCTTGTTCACGTTCTGCCCACCGGCACCTCCCGAACGGAACGTATCCCAAGAGATGGCAGCCTGATCGATTTTCACCTCGATCGTGTCGTCGACCAGCGGGGTGACAAAAACAGAAGCAAATGAAGTCATTCGCTTGCCTTGCGCGTTATAAGGAGACACACGTACCAGACGATGCACACCGTTTTCACCCTTCAAATATCCGTAAGCATAGTCGCCTTCGATGTTGAGAGTCGCCGTTTTAATACCGGCCTCATCCCCTTCCTGATAGTTGGCTACGGAAATCTTATATCCATTCGCCTCCGCCCAACGCGTATACATACGGAGCAACATGGAAGCCCAGTCCTGGCTTTCCGTACCGCCGGCACCGGAGTTGATCTTCAGCACACAACTCATCTGGTCGGCTTCCTGACGCAACATATTGCGGAACTCCAGGCTTTCCACCAACTGGATGGCATTGCCATAAGCCTCGTCAACTTCTTCTTCGCTGACGATTCCTTCTTTTACATAATCATAAGCCAACTGCAATTCTTCTGCTGCAGCATGAACCTCGTTATAAAGTTCGATCCACTTTTTCAGTTCTTTTACTTTCTTCATCTGGACTTCCGCCCGTTTGGCATCTTCCCAGAAACCAGGATCATGAGTGCGTAGCTCCTCCTCTTCTAACTGAATGGTCTTGCTATCGATGTCAAAGATACCCCCTCAGCGCTTGCTCGCGCTCCAACACATTGTGTAGTTGGTCTGATGTGATCATAAAAATTCTTGTTTTTAAATTTGTCCCGCAAAGATACTCAATTTTCCTGACTATCAAAATGTCACAGCTACCCCATCTAAACCGGATTACTACCCCACATATTCGAAGCTTCTTCGTACATCTTTTCGATCGGATCTGCGTATTTCTTCAGAATGACGGAACGACGGAGCTTAAGTGTATCCGTCAGTTCAGCCCCCATCGTAAAAGGTTCGGACAGCAAGGTGAAGCGCTTGATCTTCTCATAAGAAGCCAAGTTCTTCTGGTTTTCCTCAATATGTGTCTCGATCAGGCGAAGGATTTCCTTATTTCGGACAAGTTCTTTCCGGCTACCGACAGCCAGCCCCTTTTCTTCGGCATACTTTTCCAATAATGGATAAGCGGGAACAATCAACGCGCTGACAAACTTACGCTGGTCACCGATAACAGCAATCTGTTCGATATACTGATCGCCGCTCATAACCATTTCAATCGCTTGCGGAGCGATGTATTTGCCGTTCGATGTCTTATATAAGTCCTTGATACGTTCAGTAAAGAACAACGTGTTCCCTTCCATCCTTCCGGCATCTCCTGTACGAAAATAACCATCTTCCGTAAACGCCTTTTCATTTTCGGCTGGCTTATTATAATAACCGGACATCACAGTCTTGCCTTTTACCAGAATTTCGCTATTCTCCGGATCAATCCGTACCTGTACATCTGGCATGACTTCTCCGATCGAACCGAACTGAAATCCGATTTCAGGATAGAAGCAGACGGTCGCTGTCGTCTCGCTCAAACCGTAACCATACACAATAGGGATATTGACAGACTGCAAAAATTCATTGACCGTATCCGAGAGCGGCGCACCGGCCACCGGGAAAAAACGACCACGTTCGATCCCCAACACCCGTTTCAGCAAATTGAAAACAGTCTTATTATACATTTCGAACTTCAATTTCAACCCGAAAGGAGCCGGAATGCTCTTATTTTTATATTCCAGGTTATACTTGCGCCCGGTCTCGATAGCATCCAAAAAGATTTTCTTCATGGTGGAAGATGACGAGTTGATCTTTTCATGCACGCCGGCATATACCTTCTCCCAGAACCGAGGGACGTTGCACATCAATGTAGGGTGTACCTCCGGCAATGTCTTCTGAATCATTTTAGGATCCTGGTTGATCGCAATCGTCACTCCCTTATGCAGGCAATAGTAAGACCACGCTTTTTCAAAAATATGAGTCAGTGGCAAGAAACACATAGAAAGGTCTTTATCCGTCACCATCGGGAGGCGGATGTCATGGATACGCATGGCTTCCAAATAATTGGAATGATGGAGCATGACACCTTTGGATTCTCCTGTCGTCCCGGAAGTATATATTATGGTAGCCAAGTCTTCCGGCACCGCCTCGTTCGTACGGATCTTTACCGTTGTCTCGGCATGCGCATTATCGCCCAGCCGCAAAAAATCGTCAAAATAAATCGAAGTCTTGTCTTCCGGGTTCAACTTGACAGCCGGATCAAACACCACCAGGCGCTTCAGGTATTGAGATTCTTTCTGCACCTTGAATGCATTATTGTACTGCAACTGCTCGCCGACAAACAAAGTATGTATATGAGCATCATTGATTATATACTCGATCTGCCCCGGAGAATTCGTTGCATACATCGGAATAGAAACCACACGGTTCGCATATGCCCCAAAATCCGTATAAAAGCATTGCGGCATATTCTGTGAATAAACCCCGATATTATCCTGTACTTCTATCCCGAATTCGGCCATTGCCTTGGCCGTAAGCATAACTTTTTCAGAAAATTCCTTCCAAGATATTTTTAACCATTTCCCGGTTGCATTATCACGATATTTCAATGCGGTACGGGAGCCATATTTTTCTGCCTGTCGATGAACCAACTCGGCATAATGGTAGTAAATCATAATTCTTTGTTTTGAATTGATGTTGCAAAAGTACGGTTTTCTATTCTATTTGTCACGAGATTAGCCCCTTTTTTTACACAAAAGTGCCGGATTTGTGCAATATTAATGTTAAATTAGGATAAACATAGTAGTATGTATTGCATAGTACACAGGCAATGCATATATTTGTAGCGTAAAACAAAATAAAAATGAATGCAGAGAACGTAAAATCACAAATGAGAAAGGGAACATTGGAATATTGTATTCTATTGCTTCTCAAAAAAAGAGCCGGCGTACACCTCTGACATTATCCAGAAGTTACAGGAAGCTAAATTGATTGTAGTGGAAGGTACCCTATATCCTCTGTTAACAAGACTAAAGAACAGCGAATTGTTAAGCTACCAGTGGATAGAATCTACTCAAGGACCGCCTCGCAAGTATTACCAGCTCACCCCGAAGGGAGAAGAATTTCTTGGAGAGCTGGAAACATCCTGGCAGGAACTAAATGATACAATAAACCACATCAGAAACAATTAAAATCAGAAAACAATGAAGAAGACACTGACAGTTAATTTGGGAGGAACGGTTTTCCACATTGACGAAGATGCATATCAACTACTCGATAAATATCTAGCAAACCTCCGCATCCACTTCCGCAAGGAAGAAGGTTCGGAAGAGATTATGAACGATTTTGAAATGCGTATCTCCGAACTATTCAACGAGCGGGTTCGACTGGGCTACGAAGTGATCACAATCGAACATGTCGAAGAAGTAATCAAGCGTATGGGCAAGCCGGAAGAATTGTTTGAAGGTGAAGAAGAAAAAGAATATAAGGAAGAAGCCAGGACACAAGCTTTTCAGGAAGAAGAGATTCCCAGAGGCCCGAAAAAGCTGATGCGCGATCCGGACAACCGGGTATTGGGAGGTGTAGCCGGTGGTATCGCCGCTTATATGGGATGGGACGTGACGGCTGTACGCCTTGCTATGATCATCCTGCTTTTTATTCCTTATGCACCGATCATCATCTTATACCTTATACTATGGCTGGTAATGCCGTTGGCCCGGACCGCAGCCGACAAGCTGATGATGCGCGGACAAAGCGTCACCCTCGAAAACATAGGCAAAACAGTTACGGATGGCTTCGAGAAGGTCAGCAATAATGTAAATGATTATATGAGTTCCGACAAACCGAGAAGCTTTCTGCAAAAACTAGCGGACTTGTTTGTCGGTGTGGTAGGTTTCATCCTCAAATTCCTGGCCATACTGATCGGAATCATCCTGCTACCGCCATTATTGCTCGTTGCCTTTATATTGGTCGTCGTCACCTTTGCCCTTATTGCCGGAGGCACAGGCTTCCTATATCAATTGTCGCCGTTCGGGGCCAACCTGATAGCGGGAGCACCTATTTCATTGGCCATCATGGGATGCATCGGATTCATTCTACTGATTGGAATTCCTATTTTTGCCCTGGTATATGCAATCTGCATGCAACTATTCAAAGCCAAGCCATTGCCCAATACGGCCAAATGGACGTTGCTGATCTTATGGTTAGTATCCGTAGTGCTGTGCGTCATCTACTTCTACCAGACCGGAATAAACGGATGGAGCACATTGCCCTGGTACAACTTCTTCAATATATAATCTATAAAAACAACAGAATCATGAAAAAATCATATTCATTCATACTGGTACTCATACTCATGGCAGGGCTTTTATGCTCCTGCCATATAAACAAGGTTTCCGGTGACGGCAATGTCGTAAGCAAGGAAATCCCGATAAAGGATTACGACGAGATACAAATCGAGGGAGAAAACGTCGACTTCAAATATATGCAATCGGATGACGTTCCCTATCTGAAAGTCGAGACAGACCAAAATATCATGGATCTTCTGGATATCAATACCGATAGCAAAGTGTTGGTTGTCCGCCCCAAAAATAGGCATACCGGAATCAACCCCACCCGCTTTATCGTGATAACCAACTCGACTGCACTGAAAGAGTTCAAAATGGCAGGCGGAGGCAATTGTGATTTAGGCAAAGGTCTCAACGGCAAAAAACTGGAAATTAGATTTGCAGGAGGAGGAACTATAAAAGCCGATTCCATTGCCATCACCCGTTTAGATTGCGAAATCGCGGGTAGCGGCACTGTCTCTCTAAGCGGTAAAACAGAAAAGATGAATATTAAAAGCGCCGGTAGCAGCAAGATCAAAGCGTTCGGTCTGGAGACAGAAGAACTTACTTGCAAAGCGGCCGGAAGCACCCATATCGAAATCACCGCAAACAAGGCAATATCCACCAAAATAGCCGGGAGCGGGACTATCCGATACAAAGGAAATCCGAACATAAAGGAAAAGAGCATTATCGGGAGCGGTTCCATAACCAAAGTTGATTAAAAACCCCAAATAAAATTGCGTATAACAATAATTGTGTGTTAAAAAAAGAAGGCCGTCCTTTCACAAGGGGGGCCTTTCTTCTAAGGTTAACAAATTTATGAGTAAAAACCACTAATGAATCTTTATAAAAAAACCGCTTTCTTCCTCTCAATATTGTCATACAGAGGAAGAAGCGGTTACAAATATACATAAAGTTTTTTACCAAAAAAGACTTTACCTCATTTATTTAAAGGCATTTCTTATCCGTGCAGCGGTGTCTGCGAGCACGTCCTGAGTAACCTCCATTTTCTTTCCGCCAAAATACATATCAGACTCCTTCTGGATCGGAATTAAATGAATATGCGCATGAGGAACTTCCAGTCCCATAACTGCCAAACCTACCCGTTTGCAAGGTATAACAGCTTCTTGTGCACGAGCCACCCGTTTGGCAAATGCCATCATACGTCCAAGCATGGGATCTTCTATGTCGAAAATATAATCGATTTCTTTTTTCGGAATCACCAACGTATGACCGACAGCAACCGGATTAATGTCCAGAAAAGCAAAGAATTCTTCGTTTTCCGCCACTTTATGACAAGGGATCTCACCTGCCACAATTCTACTGAATATTGATGCCATAATGTTATATTATTAAATCGATATATCCATAATTTCAAAGCTCATCATGCCGGATGGGACTTTGATTTCCACAATGTCACCGACCTTTTTTCCCATCAGCCCCTGCGCAATCGGAGTACTGACCGCAATCTTGCCTTCTTTCAGGTTTGCTTCCGAATCTGAGACCAGAGTATACGTCATGACTGCATTGTTCTTTGTGTTCTTGATCTTAACCTTGTTCAGGATCTGGACTTCATCTGTTTGAACACGGGTTTCGTCTATCAGGCGGGCATTTGAAATCAAGCCCTTCAACTGGGAAAGCTTTGCTTCCATTATGCCCTGTGCTTCCTTTGCTGCGTCATACTCAGCATTTTCAGACAAATCACCTTTGTCACGGGCCTCTGCAATCTGGGCAGATATTTCCGGACGTTTCACTGTTTCCAGATAATTGATTTCAGCTAAAATCTTATCATAGCCATCTTTCGTCATATAGCTCACTGCCATACTAAATCCTCCTATTTATTTAAAATGTTATTATTGATTATTGCATAATAAAAAAAGAATCCCGACCAACTGCTTGGCCGGAACTCCTCTTTCTCTGTATTTTTAGACTTTGCAAAGATAAACGATCTTTTTTAAGAACGCAAATCCTTTTGAAGTGCTTTACAACATGTTAGGACCTATGAATTATGATTTCATCAACGTATAAATTATAATTCACAAATCAAAGTACTGCTTTTACGTCTGCTTCCAGTTTCTTCACGTCTTCGACACGCTTAACCAAGTTTCCTTTGCGATCGAGGATGAAAAGAGCGGGCAATTGTTTTACATTGTACAAACCTGCCACCTGCGAATAAACAGACTGCGGATCGTGGACAGTAACCCACGGCAAATTAGAGGCCCCGTTTCTCCAAAAATGGAAATCACTATCCAACGACACCTGATAAATTTCAAGTTCTTGGTCATGGTATTTTGTGTACAATTCACCCAATGCCATATTCAAAGCCGGCGACCATTCCGTCTGATAAGCCGTAAAGTTTATCAACACCACCTTGCCGGGAGCAACCGTAGACAGTTTTACCACTTCACCCCGAACATCCGGCAATTCGATATCAAGGAATGAAATTTCTTTTGTTTCCACATTGCTGTAATCGACAGGACGTTGCGCACGCAAGACCTTCATGGATTGCAATGTCAGATTGTACAAATGCTTCGAACGCGGACTTTCCGGATAAGTATGATTGTAGCTGGTCGCAACCGCTCCATATGCCTTGACATCTTTCCTGTCATACAAATCAAAGAACAACAAACCATCGATCTGCTGGAACAAAGCGAAATAGGCGGCTGTGGACATCGGCGCCGAATAAATATATTTCCGGGCGACTTCTTTATAGGCATCGGCAGCAGCCAAAACCTTCATACGGTAGGTCGTATCTGAAATCATTTTATCTTCATATTCCTTCCGTAGACGGCTGATAGCCTGGTTTGCATCCAGTTGTGCCAAAGTGATCGCCTTTATCGCCTTTGAGTTTTCAGACCCTTCTACAGAATAAGAAGTCGCGAAAGTACCAGCATCAGCAACGAAAGATATGGTTTCGGTTGAATCAACCGCAAAATTGATCAACTGGTTATTCAGACGCAAACGATAAAAGTCCGGATACTCAGGACGCTTTTCCGTAAACTTGAACTTCCCGCCAGGAGCCAGCTTGATGGAATCGAGTGTCACCACATTAGAGATTCCGACATTTTCTAAATACATAAGCTGACCATCAGCCCCAGCCACGACTCCCTTCACAATGAAATCCGAGGAGTTGTTACAAGCTGAGAGAAAGAACATGCACAGTCCTAAAACAGTCAACAGTCGTGTGGATATTTGTTTCATCATATCTTTACTTCTTGTTTTAATCCGCTGCAAATATACATTAATTTACAATTGTGGCACCATTATTCGCTAAATCTTCCTGCTATTTTTATAAAAAAGAGCTTTTCTCATGTTTTTTATTTTCATTTTCACATGTTTACAGACAAACTTTCATTACATTTGCACCAATTTTACAGATAGAAAAATAAGAAAAGATTATGCTTAATCCAATTAACAAGACGATCGAATTGGCTGATGGAAGAACCATCACCATCGAAACCGGGAAATTGGCCAAACAGGCGGACGGAGCGGTTACCGTTCGTATGAACAACACCGTGTTGCTCGCCACTGTTTGTGCCGCTAAAGACGCGAACCCGGGTGTTGACTTCATGCCGTTGCAAGTAGAGTACAAAGAAAAATTCTCGGCATTTGGCCGTTTTCCTGGAGGTTTTACAAAAAGAGAAGGTAAAGCTTCCGACTACGAAATCTTGACTTCTCGTTTGGTCGACCGTGCCCTCCGCCCTCTTTTCCCTGACAATTACCATGCCGAAGTATATGTAAACGTTATATTATTCTCCGCAGACGGTGAAGACATGCCGGATGCACTTGCCGGACTGGCTGCTTCAGCCGCATTGGCCGTATCAGATATTCCTTTCAACGGACCGATCTCCGAATGCCGCGTCGCACGCATCGATGGCAAGTACGTAGTCAACCCCACGTTCTCTGAATTGGAAAAAGCAGATATTGATATTATGGTGGGTGCTACACTTGACAACATCATGATGGTGGAAGGCGAAATGGATGAAGTTCAAGAATCAGAAATGCTGGAAGCGATCAAAGTAGCACACGAAGCAATCAAAGTACAGTGCCAGGCACAGCTTGAACTATCCGAAGCTTGCGGTAAACTGGTTAAACGCGAATACTGCCACGAAGTCAATGATGACGAACTGCGCAAAGATGTACACGAAAAATGTTATGCAAAGGCATACGCCGTTGCAACCTCCGGCACCGACAAACATCAGCGTGCCGAAGCATTCGAAGCAGTTGTCGAAGAGTATAAAGCTCAGTTTTCAGAAGAAGAATTGACAGACGAGAAAGTTGAAATGATCGGCCGCTATTACCACGATGTAGAAAAAGAAGCGATGCGCCGTGCTATCCTGGACGAAGGAAAACGCCTGGATGGCCGTAAGACTACTGAAATCCGTCCGATCTGGATCGAAACAGACTGTCTGCCCGGCCCTCACGGTTCTGCTATTTTCACACGTGGTGAAACACAGTCACTTTCGACTGTCACCTTAGGTACAAAAGCCGATGAAAAGATGATCGACGATGTACTGAACCACGGAAAAGAACGTTTCCTATTACATTATAACTTCCCTCCATTCTCTACTGGCGAAGCAAAAGCTTCCCGCGGTGTGGGTCGTCGTGAAATCGGTCACGGAAACCTGGCTCACCGTGCATTGAAACGGATGATCCCAACAGACTATCCTTACGTAGTACGTGTGATCTCTGACATATTGGAGTCTAACGGTTCTTCTTCTATGGCTACGGTTTGTGCAGGTACCTTGGCGTTGAGAGACGCGGGTGTCCCGATGAAGAAGCCTGTATCCGGTATCGCAATGGGTCTGATCTCCGAAAACAAAGGTCAGAACTACGCTATCCTATCCGATATCCTGGGAGATGAAGACCACTTAGGCGACATGGACTTCAAGGTGACAGGTACAAAAGACGGTATCACTGCCACTCAGATGGATATCAAGGTAGACGGTCTGTCATACGAAATTCTTGAAAACGCATTGGCACAGGCAAAAGAAGGCCGCATGCACATCTTGGGCAAGATCATGGAAGCCCAGCCTGAAGTTCGTTCTGATCTGAAGCCTCACGCTCCGAGAATCGAAACAATGACAATCGGCAAAGAATTTATCGGTGCAGTAATTGGCCCGGGTGGTAAGATTATCCAGGGTATTCAGGAAAAGACAGGTGCTGTTATTGCTATTGAAGAAGAAGACGGAGTGGGTAAAATCGAAATCTCCGGAACGAATAAAGCGACAATCGATGCCGCTATCCGCGCTATCAAAGGTATCGTTGCCGTTCCTGAAATCGGCGAAATCTACGAAGGAAAGATTTCTTCTATCATGCCTTACGGTGCATTCGTTGAATTCATGCCGGGCAAAGACGGCTTGCTCCATATTTCTGAAATCGACTGGAAACGTTTGGAAACAGTTGAACAGGCCGGTCTGAAAGAAGGTGATACTATCAGCGTCAAGTTGGTAGACATCGATGCCAAGACTGGTAAATTCAAATTATCCCACAAAGTGCTGCTGCCGAAACCAGAAGGTTACGAAGAACGTCCGCCGAGATCCGAACGTGGTCCGAGACCGGAACGTGGAGATCGTGGTCCCCGTCAGGATCGTGGAGACCGTGGTCCTCGCCGCGAACGCCAGGATTAAGAATCGGTAAAACACATACGTGTATAATTTCCCAACAGCTCCCGCTCCATATTTTGGGGGACGGGAGTTGTTTTTTATACGCAACACTCTTTTTATCCTTCACCTTCTATCTGTATACCATATATTTCAAGCACCCCCAGGGTGAAGGCCCAAAAACACTTGCCTTCACCTTTTATAAGCATTAAAAAAAACAAAGTACAGAATAAATAGGTGAATGAGAAAGCAATAACTATCCGCAACATTTAATCAAAATAGCCTATAACCTATCCGGAAAAAGGATATAGGCTATAAACAAAAAAGGTATAGCCTATTCCAAGCAAGCCTATATCCTTTTGGAAAGAACAAGCATCGCTTCCGGACAAACGCCAACCGGACAAGTTCGACCCGCCGACCCATACTCTTGCCTATTCGGTCTGAAAGAAATACGGACGAAGCAACTACTATCTGTATTATCAGCTACGGAAGCTGTAAAATTGGGTGAGATAATCAACAGAAACTGAATGTATACTATATAGAATATGTAGCATAACCAGTAAAGAATACAGAATCCATTTCGATACAATTACCATCGAAACAGAAAAAATTAACGAAAACCGCATCTATAAAGGTATCAGACTACACATAACGGCTCTCTATAAAAAGAGGGAATGATTTTTTCACTCCCTCCCTTTTTATATGAATGCAAGCACGTCTTACTTGCTGCAAGTGCAACGCGGTTTGATCTGTTTGAAGAAATCGTTACCCTTGTTGTCTACCAGAATGAATGCAGGGAAGTCTTCTACTTCGATCTTCCAGATTGCTTCCATGCCCAATTCAGGATATTCCACACATTCGATGCTCTTGATGTTGTTCTGAGCCAAAATAGCAGCCGGACCACCGATACTGCCTAAATAGAAACCGCCATATTTCTGGCAAGCATCCGTCACCTGTTGGCTACGGTTACCTTTCGCCAACATAACCATGCTGCCACCGTGGCTCTGGAACAAACCGACATACGAGTCCATACGACCGGCAGTCGTCGGGCCCATGGAACCGCAAGCCATACCAGTCGGAGTCTTGGCCGGACCAGCATAATAGATAGGATGATCCTTGATATACTGAGGCAGGTCTTCACCGCGGTCCAAGCGTTCTTTCAGCTTGGCGTGAGCGATATCACGGCCTACGATGATCGTACCGTTCAGAGACAGACGGGTAGCCACCGGATATTTATCCAGTTCTTTCAGGATCTCTGTCATCGGCTGGTTCAGGTTGATCTTGACAGCATCGCCTTCACCTGCCTCGCGCAGTTCAGCCGGAATCAGTTCGCCCGGATGGCTGTCCAACTTCTCAATCCAGATACCGTCTTTATTGATCTTACACTTCACGTTACGGTCGGCCGAACAACTGACACCCAAACCGACCGGACAGGAAGCACCGTGGCGCGGCAGGCGGATGATACGGATATCATGTGCCAGATACTTTCCTCCGAACTGTGCACCCAAACCGATATTGTGTACTTCAGCCAGCACTTCTTTTTCCAGTTCTATATCCCGGAAAGCGCGGCCATACTCGTTACCGGTCGTTGGCAATTCATCATAATAATGTGTAGAAGCCAACTTCACCGTCAGCAAGTTCTTTTCGGCCGAAGTACCGCCGATAACCACTGCAATATGATAAGGAGGACAAGCGGCCGTACCTAATGTCTTGATCTTTTCAATGATGAACGGAACCAAAGTGCCCGGGTTCAGGATTGCCTTCGTTTCCTGGTACAGATAAGTCTTGTTAGCAGAACCGCCACCCTTTGTCACGCACAGGAACTTATATTCCATACCTTCCGTAGCTTCGATATCGATCTGAGCCGGGAGATTACATTTGGTGTTCACTTCGTCGTACATATTCAAGGGAGCATTCTGCGAATAGCGCAGGTTTTCTTCCGTATAGGTTTTATAGACACCCAACGAAAGCGCCTCTTCGTCGCAGTAGCCGGTCCACACCTGCTGTCCCTTTTCACCGTGGATGATAGCCGTACCGGTATCCTGGCAGAAAGGAAGTACACCCTTAGCAGCAACTTCTGCGTTACGCAGGAAAGTCAACGCTACATATTTATCGTTATCACTTGCTTCCGGATCGCTCAGGATCTTAGCTACCTGTTCGTTATGCGAGCGGCGAAGCATAAAGGAGACATCACGGAAAGCAGCATTAGCCATTGCCGTAAGACCTTCTTTCGCTACTTTCAGAACCGGGGTTCCTTCGAACTCAGAAACCGAAACATAATCTTTTGTAAGCAGATAATACTCTGTTGTATCCGGACCCAATGGAAACGGAGCCTGATACTTGAAAGGAGTTGTTGCCATAGCGTTTGTATTTTAATTTATAATATTGGTTTTAAAATCGTATCCTTGAACGGACTGGCAAACTTAATTAAAAATCATGAGATTCGACAGTTGTTTGCCTTTTTAAAATGATCATTTCAAGTTTATTTTAAATTCACTTCGTATCTTTGGAAACAGATAAGGTGATATTTATGAAGATATTAATAGTTGAAGACGAACCTTCGCTCAGGGAACTGATGCAAAAAACACTGGTAAAAGAGCGATATGTAGTGGAAACAGCGAGTACCTTCCACGAAGCGAGCCTAAAAATAGCGGACTACAGCTACGACTGCATCCTGCTCGACATCATGTTGCCGGACGGGAACGGCCTGAAGCTGTTGGAAATGCTCAAGGAGCAGCAGAAGCGGGAAAGCGTCATCATCATCTCAGCCCGCGACTCCATCGAGGACAAGGTCTTGGGGCTGGAACAGGGAGCGGACGACTACCTTCCGAAACCCTTCCACCTGGCCGAGTTAAACGCCCGGATCAAAAGCGTACTGAGACGACAGCGCGGCGACGGTTCGCGCTCCCTCCGATTGGGAAACCTACGGATCGAACCGGATAGTTTCCGGGTATTCGTTGGCGACAAGGAGCTGGAACTTCTCAAGAAAGAATATGACATTCTGTTCTATTTTGCCAACCGCCCGAACCATATCATCGACAAGGCCGTACTGGCCGAAGCCGTCTGGGGCGACCATATCGACCAGGCGGACAGTTTCCATTTCGTCTATGCACAGGTCAAAAATTTGCGGCAACAACTAAAGAAGGCGGGTGCAACAATTGAAATCCGCTCCATCTACGGCTTCGGATATAAACTAGTCATCAACGAAGAGGAGTAAGGCACGACAGACATGAAACTAATTTACCGCATATTGCTTCGCCTATCCCTGGCATTGCTAGCCGTCCTGACGGTATGGACGGTTTTCTTTTACTTCACCATGATCGACGAGATCAACGACGAAGTAGATGACGCATTGGAAGACTACTCCGAAACAATCATCATCCGCTCACTTGCCGGCAAAGAGCTTCCTTCGAAAAACGACGGGAGTAACAACAGCTATTCCATCCGTCCCATAACAAGGGAAGAAGCCAGACAATACCCGGCGATCGAATACTACGATGCCGACATATATATAAAGGAAAAGGAAGAGACTGAACCGGCACGTGTGCTGCGGACCATCTTCGCCGATAAAGATGACAATTATTTCCTACTGGAAGTCTCGACTCCCTCTTTTGAAAAAGAAGATTTACGTGAGGCCGTCGCCAACTGGATTCTCTTTCTTTATATTGTTTTACTGGTCACCCTGCTTACGGTCTGCATTTGGGTGTTCTATCGGAGCCTGCGCCCGTTGTACGCGCTACTGAACTGGCTGGACAGTTATTTGCCGGGCAAACAGCACGGACCTGTTCCCAACGACACCCGTATTCCGGAATTCCGCAGGTTGAACGAAGCAGCAGCCCAAGCCGTCGAACGCTCGGAACAACTATTCAAACAGCAGAAGCAATTTATCGGCAATGCATCGCACGAACTTCAGACACCACTTGCCGTTTGCAACAACCGTATCGAATGGCTGCTCGACAATACGGAACTGACGGAGGAACAAATGGAAGAACTGTTCAAGACCAAGCATACACTGAACTACATCGTCCGGCTGAATAAATCCCTGCTGTTTCTCTCCCGGATCGACAACGGACAATTCACCGACAGCCGTCCGGTCGAAATCAACAGCATCGTCAAACGGCTGTTAGATGATTACAAAGAGATATTCAGCCACTACAAAGCCCAGATCTCACTGGAGGAACAGGGCCTACTGAAGATAACGATGAACGAGACACTGGCGGAGTCACTCATCTCCAACCTGCTGAAAAACGCTTTTATCCATAACAAGGAAAAAGGACACGTCCGTGTCACGATCCAGGCAGACTCGCTGACTATCGCCAACACAGGGCAAACCGTACCTCTCGACAGCGAGCATATCTTCGAACGTTTCTACCAGGGGAGCAAGAAAAAGGAATCGACCGGACTCGGCCTCGCCATAGCCGAAGCGATTTGTCGTCAATACGGGTTGCACATCTCCTACCGGTATCAGGGTGAAGAGCATATCTTCCTCCTTCAATTTTACCTCGATAAATCATAAGGAATATAGGCGATGGATTCCATAACTGAAATTATATTTTTACCTTTGCCACTATTATGTATTATTGGTTCCATCAATCGTTTTATATGGCAAAAGCCTTCCCGTTCATCGGCGGATGGCTGGCAGACCGCTTGTTGGGTGATCCTGAAGGATGGCCACATCCGGTTGTTGGTTTCGGCAAAGTGATTTCTTTAGGAGAGAAGACGCTGAACAAAGGAAACGACCGGGCTGTCAAAGGAGGCGTCATGGCACTCATACTGGTTGCCGGAACGTATTTGCTCTGCGAACGGATACTGACGCTTGCCGGATACTTTCACCCGATAGTAGCATCTATTCTATCCGGGATAGGCGTCTTTTACTGCCTGGCGGGAAAAACGCTGGTCAAAGAAGTGAAAGCCGTTTTCGAAGCAGTAGACCGCAGCACGGAAGAAGGACGCAAACAGGTCGGACGGATCGTAGGCCGCGACACCGCCCATCTCTCCCCACAAGAGATACGGGCCGCCGCTCTCGAAACGCTCGCGGAAAACCTAAGCGACGGAGTGATAGCTCCCATGTTTTGGTTTGCCCTGCTCGGACTTCCCGGCATGATGGCTTACAAAATGGTGAACACGCTCGATTCGATGATCGGCTACAAAAACGAACGTTACTTAGAATTCGGGCAGATTGCCGCAAGGCTCGACGATCTTGCCAATTATATCCCTGCCCGGTTGACAGCATGGTTGATGCTGGCTGTTTCCGGCAACTTGAACAAAACGGATTTCGTTAAGCGCTTCGGCCCGGCTCATGCCAGCCCGAACTCAGGCTATCCGGAATCTGCCCTTGCCGCTATATTGAATTGCCGTTTCGGAGGAACCCACGATTATTTCGGGAAGCCGGTAGAAAAACCTTATATCGGAACCAACGAACGGACTTTCACAACAGAAGACATGTTGATTGCCATCAAAACAAACAGCAATGCCGAACTTGCCATGGGGCTTATTGTTTGTTTAATATCAATAATTATCCACTAAATAAAGATGTACAGAATGGAAGTAAGATTAAATAAACTCATCAGTGATTCCGGCCTTTGTTCACGCAGGGAAGCGGACAAATTCATCGAAGAAGGACGTGTCACCGTAAATGGCAGCCTACCTCAAGTCGGGCAGAAAGTAACCGAAGCCGATATCGTCATGCTGGATGACATACAAATTAAAATCGGAAAGAACACGGGCAAACAAACATCTTCCGCACGGATCAATATCCAAGAGTTGGAACTTGCCGGACAAGAAAAAAAGGCGAAGAAGACAAAGCCTTTGTCTACGGCGACTTCCGAAAAGAAGGCGGCTTCTCCTGCAACCGGTTCAAAAGGCCTACGCCCCGGCAAATATGTAAAATACAATAAATATGCAGCCGCCCGCCATGCTGCACGCAATGGAGAAAGTCCGAGAAAAGAGACAAAGGCATCCGGCATCGACAAAGAGATGCTGAAAGAGGCTTTGCGCCCCAAATTCGGCAAATCATTAGGACGGTCGGCCGTTGCACAACGCTTGGCTTCTTCTCCAAAATCGGCTGCGTTGCGCAAGACAAGCAAGAACAACCCGCTCAACAAGGCAAAACGCGCTGCCGCCCGCAATAAACCGAAAGGAGAATAAGACAATGGGAAAAAAGCATATCGTTTTAGTGACAGGCGGCCAACGTTCCGGAAAAAGCGGATATGCGCAAAAACTTGCTTTGTCACTGACAGCTAATCCGGTTTACCTGGCGACATCACGTGTCTGGGACGAGGAGTTCCGCGAGCGTGTACTTCGCCATCAGGCCGACCGGGGACCGGAATGGACGAATATCGAAGAAGAGAAATACCTGAGCCGCCACGATCTGAACGGCCGTGTGGTCGTTATCGATTGTGTCACCCTCTGGGGTACAAACTTTTTCTTCGACAATGAAGGTGACACGAACCGTTCCCTGGTCGAGTTAAAAGAAGAATTTAATAAATTGACAGAGCAGGACGCCTATCTGATCTTCGTTACAAACGAAATCGGGTTAGGCGGTGTTTCTCCCGATGCGGTGCAACGCCGGTTCACGGACCTGCAAGGGTGGTTAAACCAATACATCGCATCCCGTGCCGACGAAGTTGTCTTCATGGTGAGCGGTATTCCCATGAAGGTAAAATAATAAAAACACTATACCATGATCTCTTTCAACATTCAAAAACCTGATATCGCCATTGCCACAGCCCTGCAGGACAAAATCGATAATCTGACGAAACCCAAAGGGTCACTGGGTACACTTGAAGAAATTGCACTCCAAATCGGTCTGATCCAACAAACATTATCCCCGGTGCTCCATCATCCGGTCAACGTTATATACGCATCCGACCACGGAATCGCCGATGAAGGCGTCAGCAAATCCCCCAAAGAAGTAACACGCCAGGTGATACATAACTTCCTGAACGGGGGAGCAGGCATCTGTTTCCTTTCACGCCAGCACGGCTTCGAAATCAAGATCGTCGACGGAGGTGTGGATTTCGATTTCCCTGCCATCCCAGAGTTGATCAACCGGAAAATCAGGAAAGGGACCCGTAACTTCCTGTATGAAGCGGCCATGACACAAGACGAAATGGAATTGGCAATCCAATATGGAGCCGACATTGTCACAGATTGCTACGACAAAGGGAGCAACGTGATCAGTTTTGGTGAGATGGGAATCGGAAACACCGCTGCATCAAGTATGTGGATGACTTGCTTGACGGGAATCCCGCTGATCGATTGCGTAGGCGCCGGAAGCGGCTTGAATAACGAAGGGGTCAAACATAAATATAATGTCTTAAGAAAGGCACTCGAGAACTACAAGGGAGACAACAGCACGTTGGATGTAATCCGCTATTTCGGCGGCTACGAGATGGTGATGGCTGTGGGAGGCATGCTCCGCGCGGCAGAATTGAAGATGGTTATTCTGGTAGATGGCTTTATCATGACAAACTGCGTACTGGCTGCTTCACACTTGTATCCGGAAATGCTTCCCTACTGCATATTCGGACACTGCGGAGACGAGGCCGGACACAAACGTGTACTGGATATCCTACAAGCCAAGCCGTTGCTAAATCTCGGCTTACGCCTGGGTGAAGGTTCCGGCTCCGTATGCGCCTATCCGATTGTGGACTCGGCAGTCCGCATGATCAACGAGATGCACAGCTTCCAGCAAGCCTCCATCACCAAATATTTCTAACTCCTTTTTAATTATTAATTTCCAATCCATGCTCCGTATCCTTGCCGCCTTTATATTTTTCACCCGGCTACCATTCTGGCGACTGGCTGAAGTTCCTTCGGAATATTTCAAGAATGTAGTCAGCCGCTGGGCGTTAGTCGGCTGGCTCACAGCCGGGCTTTCCGTAATCGTACTTTACACAGCTTCACTGATACTGCCGGCAAGTGTTGCCGTACTATTGGCAATCGTCACCCGGCTGCTGATAACCGGTTGCCTACATGAAGACGGACTTGCCGACTTTTTCGACGGCTTCGGGGGAGGGACTTCGCGCGAACGTATCCTTTCAATTATGAAAGACTCACATATAGGAAGCTACGGGGTGATCGGGTTGATTCTTTATTTTGCACTTCTATATACATTGTTGAGCAGCCTGCCACTGACTCTTGCCGGAAGTGCGATACTGGCAGGCGATCCTTTTTCCAAAGGAGTTGCCGGAATGATCATCAATAGGCTTCCCTACGCACGCAAGGAAGAAGAGGCCAAAAACAAAACGGTCTACAGCCGGATGACTACAAGTGAATATACATGTTGCCTTTTCTCCGCTCTGATTCCGATGTTCTGGCTGCCGGAACCCGTTTATCTCCTGGCAGGTCTACTGCCTGTTCTTGTCTTTTATTTTCTCACCTCTCTAATGAAAAAGAAAATACAAGGCTATACAGGTGACTGCTGCGGAGCAACATTTTTGCTTTGCGAACTGAGTTTCTATTTAGGGATAGCCGTTATTTATACGACAATCATATAAAACATATATTACATGGAAATTTATCTGGTCAGACATACATCCGTCGACATTCCCGCCGGCTATGCATACGGACAAACCGATGTTCCCCTTCGTCCTTCATTCGAAGATGAAGCCGAAGCCGTAAAAAAAAACTTATCCGGCCATACATTCGACAAAGTGTGGAGCAGCCCGCTTACACGCTGTACCCGCCTCGCCACCTATTGCGGCTACCCGGACGCAGAAAAGGAAGACCGCATTAAGGAAATCAGCTTCGGGGAATGGGAAATGAAATCTTGGGATGAACTATCCTCCGATCCTCGATCGGAAGCCTGGTTCAACGACTGGATCAACGTTCCGGCTCCTTCGGGCGAATCCTTGCAAGATCAATATACCCGTGTCAGTCATTTCCTAAATGAAATAAGAGAAAGTGGCCTGCAGAAAGTATGCATTTTCGCACATGGCGGAGTCTTGACCTGTGCCCGTGTCTATGCCGGAGAATATGACTTGAAAGAAGCATTCAAAAATGTCCCTTCATACGGAACGGTCATCAGGCTGGAATTGGATTAAGCAACATGCGTCCGTTTCTCCGAAGCACTAATTACCTTGGATGCTACTGCACATCTCCTACACGACTGCAAATACTAAGTTTTGGACATGGGAACGGGCTATCACCTGTTTGGTGGCTGGAAAACAAAGCCGGATTATCTCCGATATACCGGATACCATGTCCAATTTTCTCTCACGAACCTGAAAGCGATAACGGTAGGTTTCTACAATATCTTTCCGGTAGCGTCTATGCGAAGTTTCACTTCCTGCTTGCCGGATTCTAGTTCAACGAGATACCATTCGCCAGTCAGAGTCTCGATGAAATCAGCATCGTCGATCCTATAGGTTGCATATTGCGAAGCCTTGATAGCAGCCATTACCGCGTCCGGCAGCGCTGTAATACGAAGTTCCGTTTTAGTCTGCATCCAAGCGCCTCCATCGTCGAACAGGAGTTCGCGGCAAACTGTTCCATCCAATATTTCAACTTCCGTAACACCTTTTTCCCGGTCGATATCCAAGATACGGGCAGAAGGATAATGTTCTTTGACATAAGCATCTACGGAAGAGGAAGGCTGTGACGGGATGAAATCTTCATATCCATCGTTCCCACCCGCATCGAGAACGGTTTTCACCAAGATACCGTCCGGAGAATAATAAAGATCCACCTCACTATTGCCCTGTTCCGTCTCGATCACATAGACGGTCTCGACATCCCGGCGTTCGATCATATCCACATCGTCCACTTTCCAAGTCGAATATTCACCTTGCTGGAAAGCAGTCTTCACCGCATCGGGAAGCTGTGCAAAAGGGATATCCGTTTCCGTCATATACCAAGTTCCGCTATTGTCGAACCAAGCTTCCTTCTCTACTTTATCTTGTTTGAAATCCACAATCAAATAATCGTTACGCGTCTCCCACTCCACATCTTTTGCCGCAGGATATTTTTCGTCAAAAGCAGCTTTGGTTTCGGCACTCACATAACCGGGAACCGGTTCGTTATCATCATTGTCACAACTTTGGAACAGGCACAGAGATAGTGCCGCAAGTAAAAATACATTTTTTATCATACCATTTCTATTTAAAATCGGTTCTTAATTAATTGTCTATATCTATCAAGTTAAACTTATTGTCAAACTCCAGCTTCATACCGTTGGCAAGTTTCGCCTCATACCCCCGGTCTTCCTTTTCGATCTTAACGACCTTATGATCGGGATAAGTAGCCTTTACATAGCGTAGGATGGCTTCGGGAATGACAGCTTCGGGAACAGTGGAATACTTGCAATCCACTTCTTTCCAAGTTCCGTCCTTAAAGAACTCCACTTTGCTGCTGTTGGCAAAAATCACTTCATACTTCTTGTCGAAAAAATCCTTTTCCATCTTTGCCAGTGCCACCTTTTCCTGTGGGAAATATTTCTTTACATATGCCTGTGCCTTAGCGGGCAGCTGGTCGAAACGAACCGGACGGTCATCGTCCGCGCGAACGCCCGTACTTATGGTAAGCAGGCAAACTAACAGTGCTAAAATTTTCTTCATTTCATTCATCTTTTATAGTTCTACTTTTTATCTGTCTAATCTTTTGACAGGACAAATATCAGGAGCAATTTTAAAATGAATCTGAAATAGCTGATTATTTTCCTAAAATCGTATATTTGTCGCTATTATGGCAAAGCATCTTATTATTATAATATATTTCGGATTATGCCTGTTTCTCGGTGTTTCCGTCAAGGCACAGATCAGTCACGGAGGACAGCCACTCCCTCTCACGGCCACCAAAAGCCTGACAGAGGATATGTTTATTACAATGCCCCCATTCGACCTGGCGGAACAGCTCCGGCTCGATTCGCTAGAAGCAACCGGCCTACGGAATGGATTCCGCTTTGCCTATAAGTTCGTGACAGACTATACGCCGGAGAATTCCGGAGTCCGTTTCACCCTGTCCGACGGGACAAAGGTCTGGCGACTCGGGATACGTTCCGAAGGTGCGCTCTCCCTCAATATAATGTTCAGTAAATACCATCTGCCCGAAGGCGCACGCGTATTCCTGTACAATAGCGACCAATCGGAAGTCTTGGGCTCGTTCAACCACCTGAACAATTCGGAACGTGGCATTCTGCCCGTGGCCCCGATCCAGGGAGACGAGTTGATCATCGAATACCAAGAACCGGCGAAAACCGCTTTCCCTGGAAAACTCGCGGTCGGCGAGGTGAACCACGGCTATCGAAACCTCAGACTCTCGGAACCGCAGCCCGACTTTGCGGCTTTCAGATGTATGCCGGTCATCGCCTGCTACCAGGATTCGACAACCCGTTACGACGCTATCGAACGCAGCGTAGTCCTGATGATTATCAACGGGACGACCGGTTGCACGGGAACGCTTGTCAACAACACGGCTAACGACGGAAAACCTTACCTCCTTACAGCCTCGCATTGCTTGAATAACCAGTTCCAGATCAAAAACCCAGATTATGAAGAGGTGGCAGGCAATATTGTCTGTTACTTCAATTACAACAGCCCCCAATGCAGTCCGGTTGAACCTGGACGTACTGACCAGACAATCGCTTCGGCCCATTTCCGGGCTGTGAATGAATCAACGGATATGGCATTACTGGAATTGCAGGACACACCACCCGCCGATTACCGAGCCTATTATGCCGGCTGGAACGCTCTGGATGCGGGGACAGCTCCTTATACGTGTATCCACCATCCGGGCGGATCGCTCAAGAGGCTTAACCTCGCCGAAGGAAACGTAGAGCTGACGACCTATAAAATACAGGTTACCGACTTCAATGAAAATTCACATTGGAAGGTAGCCCGTTGGGCGACAGGATGTACAGCCGGAGGCTCGTCCGGTTCTCCCCTTTTTGATAGCGACAACCGGATCATCGGAGGCTTGACAGGCGGTGCTTCCAGCTGTCTCAATCCGGTCGAAGACTTCTTTTTCTCCATACAAAAAAGCTGGTCCGAACCGGCCGATAGTAGCAAGCAGCTCAAATACTGGCTCGATCCTATCGGAGTAACAGCTCGCAGTTGCAACGGAATGGATCCGAACGAAGGAAGCGGAACGGCCAACGAGCACATAGAAGCGGCAACGGATGTCAGCCTGTCTGTCGACAGATACCGGCATACGATCCACATCGACTTTGCAGTTCCCGTCAGCCGGGCCTCCCTCACCTTCGTTTCGCTCACAGGAAAGGCTATACGCAATTATTCCATCACCGGGCAACAAACGACCTTGCCGATTGGTTCGATCCCGGCCGGCATATATATCGTGAAAATTGTTTACAATAACAAACTTTATACTCAAAAAGCCCTGTTTTGATTAAAATTTGACAATAAGGGTTAGACAAAATCCGAAAGGATTCACCGGATTCATTTCCTATCTGTTTTGACATCAGACTGAAAAAAATGGAGACAAGATTCATTAATAAGTATTAATTGGAAAGATTTTATCTCTTGTTTGCTCTTCATAACAAAAAAATACTTTAGTTTTGCACGATGATGGCTAAGGGATAATTTGAAAGTGAATATATAAACATAGTAACATTTTAAACTTACATCAAGATTATGAACAAAAAGTATTTATTGCCATTCTTCGTATTGGCAGCCATTTTAACTTTTTCTTCTTGTTCAAACAAGTTGAAACCGTTGGCAGAACAGTACATTAAAGCAGAGCCGCAGCCGCTAGAGGCTATCGGAGGCAAAGTTCCTGTAACGATTAATGCCACATTCCCCGCTAAATGGTTCAACAAGAAAGCTGTTGTAACTGTAACTCCGGTTCTTCGTTATGCCGGTGGTGAAGCATGGGGAACTTCTTACACTTACCAAGGTGAAAAAGTAAAGGGCAACAACCAAGTTATCCCACAGAAAGAAGGTGCTAACGTAACCATGAAATCTGCTTTCACTTACAAACCCGAAATGAAGAAATCTGAATTGTATCTGACTTTCGACGCAAAGATCAAGAACAAGACAGTTAAATTGCCGGATGTAAAAATCGGAGAAGGTGTGATCGCTACATCCGAACTGGCTGACGCAGCTACTGCTAATGCAGCTATTGCAGCAGACAAATTCCAACGTATCATCAAAGAAGCTCACGACGCAAACATCATGTTCCTTATCCAACAAGCTAACCTGCGTGCTCAAGAGTTGAATTCTGACGCTATCAAAGAATGGAAAGAACTTGTTAAGAATGCAGACGAAGCTCCGAACCAGAATGTAGCTATCGAAATCTCTGCTTACGCTTCTCCTGATGGTGGTGTTAAACTGAACACTGGCTTGGCTGAAAGACGTGAAGGCAACACAAGCAAATACCTGTCTAAAGAATTGAAGAAGATGAAGGTTGACGCTCCGGTTGACGCTCGTTACACTGCTCAGGACTGGGAAGGCTTCAAAGAATTGGTAGCTGCATCTAACTTGCAAGATAAAGACCTCGTACTGAGAGTTATCTCTATGTACCAGGATCCCGAAACAAGAGAAAAAGAAATCAAGAATATCTCTGCTGTTTACTCTGATCTGGCAGAAACAATCTTGCCGCAACTTCGTCGTTCTCGTTTGACTGCCAACATCGAAATCATCGGCAAGTCTGATGACGAAATCAGCGCATTAGCCAAGAGCAATCCTTCTGAACTGAACATCGAAGAAATTCTGTACGCTGCTACTCTGACTAACAACGACGCAGAAAAGATGGCTATCTATACAAAGGCTTCTGAACTGTATCCTAACTGCTACCGCACTTGGAACAACATCGGTATGATGGCATTCCGTGCCGGCGACCTGGCTAAGGCAGAACAGATGTTCAACAAATCAAACTCTGTAAAAGCTAATCCGGAAGCTAACATGAACTTAGGTTTGATCGCTCTGACTAAGGGTGACCAGGCTAAGGGCTCAACAGTTGTTCGGTAGCGCAGCAGGCGTTGCTGAATTAGGCGAGGCTCTGGGTGTTCTGTATCTGGAACAGGGCGAATGGGCTAAGGCTGCTAACTCTTTCGGTTCAGTTAAGTCTAACAACGCTGCTTTGGCTCAGATCTTGGTTAAGGATTACAGCAAGGCTTCTCAAACTCTGAACGCAGTTGCTAAACCCGACGCTACAACTTCTTACCTGAAAGCTATCGTAGCTGCTCGTACAAACGACGCTAACGCAGTTATCAGCAACCTGAAAGCTGCTATCGCTGCTGATAAGGCTATGGCTAAAGAAGCTGCTATCGACCTGGAATTTGCAAAATATGCAACTAACAGCGAATTCGCTGCATTAGTTAAGTAATAACAAACTTATTCCATATATCCGAAAGGCCGCCTCTGTAAAAAAGGCGGCCTTTTTGTTCTTACCAGGAAACGCATTTTCGTAAGAATTAAAACAGTGATTGCCATGAGGAAACTGATCTATTTCCCAATCGTCAGTCTGATGGCCGTAACAGGCAAATCGCGTCCGCAAGGGAAACAGGCCGGTTAGGACCAGCGTCCGCTTTTCACCATTTAGCCAAATATCTAAATAAATCCGACAAAAAATACATTTGCATATTTGCGACTTTGCTTACTTTTGGACATCCTAGAAAATAAGAAAAACACACATATGCAAAAACTAATGAAATCACTGATCGTCGCCTTTGCCTACATGAGCATGCCGATTATGGCACAAAAGACCGATCTGGTAAACCCGATCATCGGAACAAACGGGATGGGACATACATTTCCCGGCGCCTGCGCTCCGTTTGGTATCGTACAAGTAAGTCCTGATACCGATACCATTCCTCATAACATCGACGGTGTCTATCAGCCTCGCGTGTATGAATACTGTGCCGGCTACCAACATAAAGACAGTTCCATCGTCGGCTTCAGCCATACCCACTTCAGCGGAACGGGGCATTCCGACCTCGGTGATATTCTGCTGATGCCCTTCACCGGAAAATTGCAGATCAACCCTGGTACGGCTGATAATCCGGACAGCGGCTATCGTTCCCGATTCAGCCACGACACCGAAATATCCCGTCCAGGCTACTACGAAGTGTTGCTGACCGACGATCAGATCAAAGTGCAACTGACAGCAACCGAACGGACCGGTATTCATAAATACACCTATCCGGCCGATCAGAAGAAACAGCTGATACTCGACCTCAACCACGGTATCTACAATTACGATGGCAAGGTGTTATGGGCAAACCTCCGGGTCGAAAACGACACTTTGGTTACGGGCTACCGCATTACCAACGGATGGAGTCGCGTAAACTATACCTATTTTGCCATCTCGTTCTCCCAGCCGGTCACCCGTTACGGATATACAGACCGGGAAAAAGTCAACTATCCGGGTGGTTTCCGGCGTTTCAATACAGCAGAGAACTTCCCGGAGATCGGAGGGCGTAAAGTTGTTTCCTATTTCGAGTTCAAAGAAGGAAGCGCTCCGCTCGAAATCAAAGTGGCTCTTTCGGCTGTCGGAACAGACGGAGCCGTAAAGAACCTGCAAGCAGAGGCTACCGGTAAATCGTTTGACACGATCCGCCAGGAAACGAATGGGAAATGGGAGAACGCACTGTCCGTCATCGATGCAGAGGGCAGTAACGACCAGCTATCCATGCTTTACACATCTTTGTACCATACGATGATCAACCCGTCCGTTTATATGGATGTAGACGGGAAATACCGAGGGATCGACCACAACATCCACCAGGCCGAGGGCTTTACAAACTATACCGTATTTTCAGTCTGGGATACGTACCGGGCTTTACATCCGCTGTTCAACATCATCAAACGGGATGTCAGTACGGATCTTGTAAAGTCGATGCTCGCCCATTACAGCCAAAGCGTGCATCATCTGCTGCCGGTCTGGTCGCATATGGGTAACGAAAACTGGTGCATGATCGGCTATCACTCGGTTTCCGTCCTGGCCGATGCCATCACCAAAGGCTTGCCAATCGACAAGCAGGAAGCAGTCAAAGCGATGGTCAGCAGTTCAAACGTGCCTTATTATGATCATACGGATGAGTATAAACAATTAGGATATGTCCCTTTCGACCAATCCCCCACTTCCGCCTCCATCACGTTGGAGAATGCCTATGAAGACTGGACGGTCTATCACACCGCCCTTTTGCTGGGAGACAAACAGATTGCCGATACTTACAAGAAACGTGCCCTCTACTACCGGAACGTGTTCAAACCCGGTCTCGGTTTTGCCTGTCCGCGTTACAAAGACGGTAGCTGGAAAGAGGAGATCGATCTGCTCAGCACACACGGACAAGGTTTTATCGAGGGAAATGCCTGGAACTACTCTTTCTATGTTCCGCAGGCTCCGTCCGATCTGATTCGCCTGATGGGTGGAAACCGCAGTTTTATCAACAAGCTGGACTCCTTGTTTACCATGCATCTGCCGGATGAATTCTTCGCCCAGACCGAAGATGTGACACGAGAAGGCCTGCTCGGCACTTATGTCCACGGCAACGAACCGAGCCACCATATCCCTTATTTATATAGCTGGACTACCGAACCGTGGAAAACGCAATACTGGATTCGTGAAATCATGAACCGTATGTACCGCAACAATATCGACGGTTTATGCGGCAATGACGACTGCGGCCAGATGTCCGCCTGGTACATCTTCTCAGCCATGGGCTTTTATCCGGTATGCCCAGGAACCGATCAGTATGTGATCGGAGCTCCTTACCTGCCCTATATGCAGGTAAACCTGGAAAACGGAAAAACATTTACAGTCAGAGCAGACAAGGTCAGTGACAAGAACCGCTACATCAAATCTGTCACCCTAAACGGTCAACCTTACAAAAAGGCCTACATCACCCATCAGGACATCATGAACGGAGGGGAACTCGTCTTTCAAATGACTTCAAGCCCCAATAAGAGAAGGCAGTTCACAACAGAGGAAAAGCCGTACTCATTAGTCGAATAAACACACAACACACCATGAAATCACTTATAATTAACTATCTCTCGATTCTTTTATGTGCACAGGCTTTCTTTGCCTGTGCACCCGATGTAAAAAAGACTCCCGAACGGACATTCCGGATCATTCATAACAACGATGGTTCCGACCTGTTAGGAAACCGCTGGTTCAAATATCGTCCGCTTACGCTTGCCGACTTGGACTCCTGTGTCGATATGGTGGCGAACTCACAGGTCACGACCTATATGATGTGTTCCGGCAGCGATTTCTTCTATGTCCGTTCCAAATATGGCCATGTGATGGGAGACGATCTGAACGGAACGTTGGATTGCGGTTGCGACACAGCCCAATATAACTCTTTCCGAAAATACTACCGGAACCATCTGAACCTGGAAAAAGAGGGGACGGACTTGGTCGCTTATACATTAAAAAGGGCCAAGGAGAAAGGGATGGAAGCCTTCATCACCTACCGGATGAACGACTTGCATTTCAATGATACGACTACCCATTGTCCGATCTGGTACACCGATTTCTGGATTCAGCATCCGGAATACTGGCTGAACGACACGACACAAGGTTATAACAGCGGCGGAGCTTTTGACTTTGCCATAAAGGAAGTGCGCGACCGCAAATTGGCGATTATTTCCGAGCAATTGGAAAATTACGCCGACATAATCGACGGATACGATCTCGACTTCATGCGCTTTATCGTTTACTTCAAGTCTGGCACAGGGCCGCAGAACGCACCGCTGATGACACAGTTGGTGAAAGACATCCGTCAGAAAGTAGATGAAATTTCAGCCAAACAAGGCAGAAAGATCCTACTCTCCGCACGTGTGGCACCGACGGTCGAGCAAAACATGATGAAAGGACTGGATATACGCGAATGGCTACGCCTCGGATTACTGGATTTTATCAGTACAGGCGTTCACTGGAGGGGAGATCCAGCCATGCCGGTAGCCAAGTTCAGGGAAGAAATGGGGAAAGACCTCAACATTCCGTTCTACAGTTCGATCGACGACGGAGGCTACCGCCCGCGAGAATTCTGGTCACACGGCATGCACAGGGGGATGTGTTCCCATATCCTCTCACAGGGGGCAGACGGGATCTACCTGTTCAATTATTATTTCGGCACGCTCAATACCGAACATGACGGGAAACTGTATCTGGAAGACGGCGGCCAGGTTTGCCGGGTCATGATGCCGGAACTGCTTCAGGAATTAGGATCGTTGGAAACTTTAAAAGGCAGGAATAAGATATATGCACTGTCTGACGGGGTTGTCCAGTATAATATAAAGCCGGACTCTCCACTCCCGCTAAAAATAGGCAAGGGAGAAGAGAAAGAAGTCAATCTTTATATCGGCGATTCGGTAGAGGAAGGATATCCGGAAGAAGCAATCCTATTCATCCGCACCAGTCGGCCGGCATCCTGCCGGTTGACAGTAAACGGAAAAGCCGTTGAGAAAGAAATGCCGGCCTACACCCACCTATACGATAGGGAACGAGGGCTGGAAAAAGAAGAAAAGGAATATGCCTTTATCCTACCCGACGAAGTTCTCAAACAGGGATACAACCGCATCGGGTTCCAGTCCGAAGATAACGATACATTCACTGTCAAACGGGTAGAGATAGCCCTCAAATATGGAGATGTGGAAACGCACGGGTATTTCTAAAGCCGTCTTTATCACGAAAAGAAAACAAAAACATACAGGTATTTACGGCCATTACTACCACACCTTTACTTTTCGCCCTTGGTCAAAAGCCCTTTCGACACTCGTCAAAAACCTTTTCGACTAAGGGCGAAAACGTATTCGACCAAAGGCAAAAGGTTTATGACCGGGCTGTCTGACGACAGAAACATGGCTATCGTCACTTAAATAAGCCCAGTCTTTCCTAATCGTATTCAGTAATTGCCAGATAAACTATCCTTTGATTGGTTCAGTCTTTCTTAAACAGTTTTTTCCCTTCTTATCCTGCTCTGAGGAAGGAAGGGGGAGTATTGTCTGTTCCGCTACATAAAAAAGGGGGGGGGATATGCACATTTTGCATTCCCTCCCCTTTTATGTGTCTCCCGTATCTCCCGTTCTATTTTTTTATCTTCGTAGACTTGTAAACGTGTATCTTTTCCTTCTTTCCGGCAGACGGTTCAACCACTTTGATCTTTGTAAATGCCCCGTTGTGCACATCGTCCAAGACGATAGCCGGACGATAGTCTTTCTTCAAAGCAGTCAGCTTCACATTCTTGAAAGTGACCCCATCGGCATGGCGGACATAAAATCCCCAGGCAGGCAACTCCTTATGCTGAGAGAATTCAGGATAAGCTTTCGGCATTTCCGGAACTTTATCCAGTTCGTCCAGCCCAACTTTAGCATACAACGGGTTACCACCGCCCGGATAGACGATCTCGACATTCTCGATAGAGACATTCGTAATCTTGTTATCTTGCAAGCCGACAATGCCGGAAGGCGAGACATTACGCGGATTATCTTCCGTCGGCCCTTCGTAGTCATATCCTGCATCCGGTTTCGTTGCCGGGACTTCGGCATAAACATTCGAGATATGCACGTTGTCCATCCGGCTGCGACGTCCCTCACGACGTTCTCCCACGACCAAATAGATAGGATTTCCGGTATTGATGGAACGAAGGCTGTCCACCACTATATTCTCAACCAGTCCGCCATCAACCGCCTGGATCGTTATAGCCGAACGGAACGTGTCGAATATAGTATTGTTGATAATCTTTATGTTCTTGAAGCCACCAGTCGAAGCCGTTCCGAACTTGATACCGCTTGCACTTGAACAAGCCGTATTGTTGCGCACCTCGATATTCTGGCAAACAGCATCGGCACTATGGGATTTCAGGCAGATCGCATCGTCTGTCGCATCCACATAACAGTTTTGGATCAATGCGCCGTTACAGTCGACAATATCCATCCCGTCGTTATTCCAGTAAGCACGGCTATGCACCGTGATACCGTCGATCAACAGGTTCTCGCACTGGTCATAGGTCTGCGTCCAGAAAGCCGGATTCATCATCGTCACACCTTTTATCTCCACATTCTTGCATTCGCGGAAATAGACCAGCTTCGGACGGTTGGCCACACGTCCCAACTGCAGTTTGTCCTTGATCACCCCTGAATAAACCTGGTTGATGAAGTTATTGGCAAGCTCACGTCCACGACCGTCGATCACCCCTTTGCCGGTGATACCGATATTATCCTGCTTATTCGCCAAGATCAAACCATACCAAGCATTCAGCTCCATATCATAATCATAAGGATTAGTGGAACCGACCAACACGGCCCCCTCTCCCAAATGGATCGTCACATTTGACTTCAGATGAATACTGCCGGTCAAATAACGTCCGACAGTAAACACCAGACGTCCACCCCCGCTCTCGGAAATAAAGTCGATCGCCTTTTGTATGGAACGGGTATTCATGGTCGTCCCATCCGACTTGATCCCGAACATAGTCATCTGGTAATCTTTTGCCCACACCGGCATCAGCATTCCTGCCAACAAGCACAGGATCATTATTTTTCTAATCACATTCATAATTCTTCAATTTCTTAATTTCAGCTTCTTAATTTTTTAATTCTTAATTCTTAATTTTTAATTCTATAAGCGGTTACCGGTCCGACCAATCCCGCCGGCTGCACAACATCCTGCCTCCGGGTCCACGCCTGAGCGATCTTATTATCCTTCAGCGTCTTCATATAGTTTCCCATAACAGTTACTACATGTACCTCTACCGAATTCTCCCCCTGTTTCAACCGGGCTGAGACCAGATGGATACGGCGGCCATACCATTTGACACCACAACTCTGCCCGTTCACGAATACTTCCGACACGCCATGTACCAATCCGAGGTTGAGCACCATCCCGACAGGCGAAGAGACGTTGACTTTCTTTCTATAAACAATCGTTCCGCAGAAATTCACATAGTCCGTATCCTTTAAATCCTTCAGTTTGTCGAAATGAGTATTCTGCACCGTATTCTCACGGCTATGACGGAACTCCACATCCCAATCAGACGAAAGATCTTTTAAATCCTCACCGGAAACCGGAAGCGGCTTGTAATCATTTCCTCTCTTTTGCTTATCGAACACAATCAGGAGAGAGTCAGCCGGACCGAAGTCGAACAGGAAACTGTTGGCTGCATCCAGCGGCAACCGGTATCGTTCACCCGTTTCCAGATCCCACACCCAACCCTGACGTCCTTTTACTACCTCGTTGCTGAAGGAAATACGGGTCTGATGCGAATTATAGCGGTGTGCATAACTGAAAAAGAACATCTCTTCTTTGTTATCACCCTGATAACGGTTCTGCATCAGATAAGGATCAGGTTTTTCAATCGTCATATACGGTGTCAATCCATAGTCTTTCTGCACACCCTGATACCAACCGACAAAGTCTTTTTCCGGTTTATGAAGCAGTATGAAACGCCCGTCCATCTGCTTCATCTTTTCCACCCATTCCTGCACTTCCTTATCATGCTTGTCATGATCCTTCAGGCCGACCGATTTATGCGGATAAGCCTCTATACAGAAAATACGCCCGCCAGAGGCCACAAAATCATATAATTTATGCGCGGTAGCCGGTTCCATACTCTCCACTTCGATCAGGAAAAGAGTTTTATATTTGCGGGGACCATAGCACAAGTAACCGTCTTTCATCTCGGCATCCCGGATGATCGATTCGGAAACATAGTCGCAACCGCTGCCGTTCTTATGGATCGCCTCCCATACCAATGTCTTATATTTCACATTGGTAGTAGCGGGGAACGGCTCGTTCTGCATTCCCAAGGTACTCCACATATCGGCTATCGGATGCAGGATCGCAATATCTGCATACATGGTTCCATGTTGCAGAGCGGAAGCCATACGACCTTTATAAGCGGTATAATATTTAAAATATGGCCACCAGTTGTTATTTTCGTTATAATAGGCCCCATAACGAATCCATCCGGGGAACGGGGCTTCTTTCGGAGAATAGTTGAAACCGTGGAAGATAGAATGCGTCACACCGGAGATAGCCGTCTGATCACCTCCAATCTTCAACAACTCCAATGTCATATTGAACACGGTATAAGTATTGGTCATCTCCTCACAACTCACCAAGCGCTTTCCACGTAAGTGGGCAGCAGAAGACACATATTTATTAACCATCGTATAGGCACGCCCCCGACGATAATCCTCTTCCGACATCTCCTCACCCAAGCGGTGGCGCAACCAAGTCATCGTCCAGGATTCGCATTCGGGTATATCATAATCCAGACTGCTTTCAAGCGGGAAGAAACCACGTCCGTAGGCCTGTGCACGCGATTTCACATTCAGCCCCTTACACCAGTCCAGGTAAGTCTGTGTAAAACGCTCGCGCAGCAGTTCGGCTTTCGTATATTCAAAATCATAACGCACACGCTGGATCGTATCGTCCAGTTCGGGTGTAAACTGAACCTTTGGTTCATAGGTCAACACATTCCCCATGCTACCCATTTTAAATAGGATGAAGGGCAGATAGGGTTGCACGTCATATCCCCGGCGTTTCTTGAATTCTTCCGCCATATCATACGACCAGTTCGATCCTTCCAGTTCCATACTGTCGGTAAACAAGGAACGGATATTGCCGGACAACGGACCCAAACGGTTCTGAATCTTATCCGACATATTATTCAAATACTTCTGCACGGCCGGCTTGTTGAAATGGTTCAACACCGGTCCCGTAGCACCGGGAGCACCATTGATCACTTCGAGGAAACCGCGTATCTTGACCAAGGCAAACAAGACATATTTTCCATCAGGCACTTTGAACTTGAACGTTCCGTCTACCTCTTTATCCATCAGATCGATAGCCTGATCAAGACTGCCAAACGGCTCAGGAACCAGCTGCAGGGAAACCAGCTCCATCTTCTTTCCAAGAAAAGGAGAACTGATAGCAGGATCGGCCGCACAGAACAGACCGTCGCGAGAGACTTCATAGTCGATCGGACCACTCAGCTTCTCGGAATAGTTCACTACAACATCCGCTCTCTCGTCTCCTGTCAGGAACTCCGCTCCGAACGGCCAGCCGGAACCGACGATCAGATCGCAGGTCATATCAAGCGACTTCGCCTCGTCAAAAGTCACCTTCAACATGTCAATCCATTCGTCGCTCAGCCAAGGTAACGACTTCTTTCCCAAATCGTCCGTGTCATTGCCGGGAAATTTAACCGGATTGATCTCCACTCCTCCGATACCCGCCTCCTTCAATATATGCAGTTCACGTTTCAATTCATCCGCTTCTACTTTATCTCCGTTCCACCACCAACGGACAAACGGGCGGTAAATGGATTGTGGATCACGAAACAATTTATATAGCTCACCGGAACGCAAAACCGTCCCCTTCACCTCATCGGCTGCACTAACCGTACCCCATAGCGACATACGGCTACCGACGGCACAACCGGCTGTCCATAAAACACTCTGTTTGATAAAAGATCTCCTCTGCATAGTTTTCTCCTCCTTCTTATTGATCGCTTGAGACAGCTTTGCCGTCTGGTGTTATACAATTTGTAAATATTAGATTACGGGATGTCCCAGCACTCTCCAACGGATTCCCCGCCATATTAAAGTAGCAATCTGTCATCTTCACTCCGTCACAGCCGGAAATCGAGATTGCTTTCCGGTCCGATGCACCGGCATTCACAACGACTCTGTCTACTGTCACATTATGGCAGTCCTTATATATTTCGGCTACGTTCGCTGCATCCTGCAGGGTGACTTGTTCGATTTTCACATCCTCGCAGCCTTCCATGCAGATCAAAGCTGGTGCATAATCGGATACATTTCCTTCGATATGCCCTTTTTGCAATTGCTCTTCCACGCTTGCCCGCACAGCGATGCTACGGCCATCGATAATGCCTTTTCCACCGATACCGATATTCTTTTGCTTGTCTGCGTAAATAATCGCATTACATCCTCCAACCCCTTTAAAATCATAAACGGAGGGAACTGCAACCAAGACGGCTCCCTCTTCGATACGGATCGTCACATTCGACTTAAGTTCGATTGAACCAGTCAGATAACGGCCCACATAAAAAATAAGCCGGCCGCCTCCCTGTTCACTGATATAATCGACAGCTCGCTGGATAGAACGGGTATTGAGTGTCACTCCGTCCGATTTGATTCCAAACATCGCGACTTGGTAATCTTTAGCTGAAAGTCCCGCCACAAAGACCAAAAGGCCTATCACACTTGCAAATAATTTATTTTTATTCATATCGTCTCACTTTTTTGTTTTTAATCCTATACATCCTTCCAGTCCGATATCGTACTCTCATTTTATCACTTTTGACTTATAAGGGAATATCTGTTTCTTTCCCTCGCCCTCCGGCTCGATAAACCGGACATCCTTGAATGTCACCTCCCCGGCATCATCCATCACGATAGCCGGACGGTAATCTTTTTTCAAAGCCTTAAACGTCACATTATCAAAAGTGATTCCCTCGGCATGACGGATGTAGAAGCCCCAAGCCGGCAATTCCTTAAACTGCGAAAACTCCGGATAGGAAGTCGCCATTTCAGGAATACTGTCCAGCTCGGCCGGTGCCAATCCACGGTAAGCGTAGTAGGGATTACCACCTCCGGGAGAAACAATCTCGATATTCTGGAGTGTCACGTTCTGAATCTTATATTCCGGCAATCCAACAATGCTGGCGGGTGAGATATTGCGGGGAAGATCTTCGATCGGTCCTTCATAATTATATCCGGCATCCGGTTTGTCCATCGGGATCTCGGCATAGACATTCTTGATCGTAATATTCTTCATAATCGGTTTCTTCCCTGCACTCCAACGGTCACCGATACGGAGGTAGATCACATTTCCCGTATGAATGGAACGAACGCCATCTACTTCGATGTTTTCGATCAGAGCACCATCGACTGCTGCAAATGTTATGGCCGAACGATACGTATCATATATCTTGATGTTTTTCACTTTGAAGTTACGGAAACCACCTCTCGATACCGTCCCGAATTTCAAGCCACTGGCACTCGAACGTCCCACACAGTTCTCGACAACCACGTTCTGACACATGCTGTTCGCATCATGCGATTTAAAGCAAAGCGCATCATCCGCCGCATCGATAAAAGAGTTTTTCAGCACAACGCCGTCACAGTCTACCACATCGATACCGTCATTATTCCAATAGGATTTGCTATCCACGTGGATTCCGTCGACATAAAGATTCTTACACTGGTCGTATGTCTGGTTCCAGCTTGCCGGGTCCCGCAGGGTGATATCCTTGATTGTCACATTCTCGCATTCACGGAAATAGATGTTCTGCGGACGGTTCGTCTCGTTCGGACGGCCCAGTTTCAGTGGATCTTCGTAGATACCCCGCTGGATATAGTCCACCATATTGTTGGCTGTTTGAAAACCACGCCCGTTAATCGTCCCTTTCCCCGTTATACCAATATTCTGCTGCTTGACTGCGAAAATCATAGACATCCAACGAATATACGGATCTTTTTCGTAATCCCAAGGATTGGTCGATCCCAATAAAGTCGCTCCTTCTTCAAGATGGAGTGTCACGTTCGACTTCAGGTAAATCGTCCCAGTCTGATAATTACCCGCAGTAAAGACCAAGCGCCCCCCACCTTGTGCATTCACAAAGTCGATTCCTTTCTGAATGGAACTCGTGTTCAATGTCTTACCATCCGCTTTCACACCGAAATCCGTGGCATAATAATCTTTGGCCGACAAGTGCAGTCCACACATCAAACCTAGGCAAAGAGAGAAAAATCTGTATCTGTTCATCATAATACGGTATTTACAAAAATAAGATTAATCCATGTTCCCATGTGTCTTTCACAATGGACAAAAATATTCACCCTCGCACAAATTTTATCTATGCTTTTGATATTTATAATTAAAAATTTGATACATCTTTGCAGAGTGCTATCATAAACAGAATGAGCCATGAAACAATTATTATTATCTTTATTGACCTTCTTTCTCTACATCGGATGTACAGAAAATAGAATCGCATCTAAACTCGGAAATACCTATCCGGATATATTTCCGGATTATAAAGGAATAAGTATCCCCATCAATATTGCACCTTTAAACTTTACTGTCAGAAATTCCTCTCATATAAAAGCTGTTTTTTCCAACAATAACCAACCATTATTTAGCATCGAAGGGAAAAACAAAATCGATATACCCTTAAAGAAATGGCAACATATGTTATCCGATAATACTGGCAAGCAAATAGATATATCCATATCCGTATGGAATGAATCTTATCCGGAAGGTATACAATACAAATCTTTTCCTGTTTATATTACAACAGACTCTATCGACCCTTATATTGCCTACCGATTAATCGAACCGGGTTATGAATCTTGGCATGAAATGGATATCCGCCAAAGAGCTTTAAACTGTTTTAAAGAGGATATTATCATATCCAGCAATATGAATGAAAAAGGATGTGTCAATTGCCACTCATTCTGCAATTATTCCCCTACAGAGTTCATGTTTCATGCACGGACTTCTCCGGGAGGGACAATCATTATTAAAAATAACCAGCCTACCAAAGTGCAATTATCGCAACTCGGATCATCCAAAGAAGGAACTTATCCCCACTGGCATCCATCTGGCAAATATATCATTTTTTCAACCAATACCACCCGTCAGTCTTTTTATAGCCGAAACCCGAACCTAATAGAAGTCTACGATCTGGAATCAGACCTGGTCTTATATGATTTGGTCCATAACACAGTCATAACGGATCCCCGTTTCAACGGTCCGGCATCTTTCGAAACATTTCCAGCGTGGGCTCCTGACGGGAAACGCCTATATTACTGCACAGCTCCTGCCAGACAATTGCCCAAGAGGTTGAAAGAGATTAAATACTCTATTTGCAGTGTCTCCTTTAACCCGGACAACGGTTCTTTCGGAGAGACAATCGACACGATCTATACGGCACACAATAAAAGCGCTTCATTCCCCCGTATCTCACCAGATAACCAATATCTGCTTTTCACCGAATCGGATTATGCAACTTTCCCGATCTGGCATAAGGAAGCGGATCTGAAAATGATATCTTTACAAGGTTCTGCCCCCGTGGATACCGATATCTTAAACAGCACAGACGTGGAAAGCTATCACTCCTGGTCTTCAAACGGAAGATGGATCATATTCAGCAGCCGACGCCTAGACGGGCTTTACACCCGTTTCTTTATCGCCCACCTAAATGAGAACGGAAAGTTCAGTAAACCGTTCCTACTCCCGCAGAAAGATCCTGACGAGAACAACCTCCGAATGAAATCATTCAACATTCCGGAATTTATCAAGGATAAAATCACAATCACCAGATCTCAGCTGGATCATACCGTAACCGATTAAAACGTACATAAAAATGAAAAAAGGAAACATCATACTTCTGGTCCTGTCAAGTATTTATACACTCGTTATCGAATATATGTTCTATCCCGAATATATTCGTTATCAGGAGGCAGGCGGATTATTCCTGATGACAAACGACTACCTGCAAGGTTATCTACTTGCTCCAACCGGATGGAACAGTCTGATAACGAACTTTTTGTCTCAGTTCTACCATCCGCTCTCACTGGGACTTTTCGTGGAAACAGGTTTACTTTTGATTACCGCAGTCATCCTCCTCCTCTACTTAAGGCAATGGAAAGCAGCACTGCACGGATGGATAATCACCGTACCGATCATCATGTTCTGCATCTATCAATATGCCTGGAACTTATCCGCACTATTACAATACAATCTATTCCTTTTAACACTCGTTTTTTATCTTTTCATCCAGAACAAAGTAATACGCTATACCAGCGCTTTGATCGCTATTCCTTTCTTATATCTTCTTTTACCGGAAAACTGCTTACTTTTATTGTATCTGTATGGAATTGTTTTCGAACGAATTTTCTTCAAACAAAAAGGCTTCCCTATGTTACCGGTTATAAATCTGGTACTTGTTGCCGTATGGCCTCTGTTATGGCAAAACTTTGTTTTTTACACCCCGGTCAATCAGCTGTACACATTCATTAATCCTGAATATGGAATGCGATATATTTACGTATACTATGCCTTGTTCCTAATTCCGCTCTGCTCTGTTTTCCTCTCCGGCAGAAAAGAAAACCGCTATATCTCTATCGCATTCCCCCTTCTCTTAATCGCATTCAGTTGTTACAGCATTTATTCTTCCCCCAACCGGGAAAGGGAGAAACGCCTGGCTGTACAACGGTATGCGGAAGAACAACAATGGGATCGGGTACTACAAACGATCCATACCAGTAACAGCAGCGAAGCCTACTATCATCCTTACCTGATGCTTGCCCTTAATGAAAAAGGTATCCTGCCGGAGCAACTCTTCCACTATCCAGTACAGTCAGCAGACCGCATTTATTTTCCGGCAAACGAATTGGGCGGAGCCAATTTTAACAGCCTTTTCGCCTATGCTCTCGGACTGAAACACGAAGCTCTCCACCAACTTGCACAAGCCAATGCCATGTCTCCACAAGGTCTTTCTTTCTCCCGGCTCAGAAGATTGATTGATTGGCAAACAGAATCCGGAAATCTTCCCCTGGCCCAGAAATATATGGACATCTTACAAACCTCCACCTGTCACAATCAATGGATAAAAGAACGAACCGAACGGATCTCCAAGTCCCTAACAACTTCCAAAGAAGCATACAAGGAAGATTTCATTATCGACGCATCTTCCCCCCTCATTCTTCTGACACAAGCGATAAAAGCCGATACAACCAACCGTAAAGCACTCGACTATTTGTTATGCGGCGTCCTTTTGGATAAAGACTTGAAAGGCTTCTATAATTTATTCCGGCAATACTTTCCACAAGGTGAAGCGATACCGATTCATTATCAGGAAGCTCTGTTAGTGGTCGACCTCATGTTTCCTCATTTGGATGCCACCCGCAACTACCCGGTTACCCCAACCTGCAGGCTGGCTTTCGAAGACTTCGGCGTACTGATGTCACAGCGTCCGAATACGGATCATGTACTCCGGCAAAAATACGGAAACACCTATTGGTATTATGGATTTATCCGTACCGCCTAAACTCGACACAAAATAAAAGCCCGGAAGCATTTCTGCATCCAGGCTTTCTATTTTTATACAGATAGATTTAATCAATAACCTTCATTCTGCGGGAAGTTAGCCCCAGAGTTAGCTTCGATTACCTGTAATGGTATTGGATATTGCCATTGATAATCCTGAATATTGGGACCTGCATCCTTCAATTCGTTTGTAGCTGCCGGGAAACGATATCCATATTTGCGGGTACGCTGTACCAACACCGGATTTTCTTTTGTCGACAGACGAGAGAGTGTTACTGCACGATGTTCTTCGCCATACAATTCACGGGCACGCTCATCCAGAATATAGTCAATCGTCACATCAGCAGCCGTACACAATGGAGCTTTGGCACGGGCACGAACAACATTGATAGCATCTGCCGCACTTGCTTTATCTCCTTTATTCAAATATGCTTCTGCCAACAACAGATAAGTTTCAGCCAGACGAATTACATACCAATCCGGATCATATCGGCGATAGTCGCCATCCACATGCTTATCCGTACCGAACTTCCAGATACGCGGGAAAAGAGTGACCGTATCATTAGCCGTGATTTTATAAAGATCGGCATCCGGATCACCGGACGCTTTTTTAGATTCATATAAAGCCTTCGCCTCATCAATGGCCTGCCTCCATGGCTTACCTCCCGACTGATATAGATTACGTTGAATCATCTCTTCAGAGCCACGGACATCACTTCCACAATTATTCCATAGATCACCTAAGAACCATTCGGTCGGATGGCAAGTTCCACCGCCACCATACCCCGTCGAGTCGGTTGCTACATTCGACTTATTCTTATTCGCATCATAATCCGCTTTACTATTTGTAAAAGTTACAGCCCCCCAACCAAATATCTGAATAACGTCACCATTTGACAAAGTCCTTTTCTTGTCCACATTATAGAAATTAGAGACAAAAGCCTGTTCGATATGGCATTTTGCTGGAGCAGATCCCCAACTTACAACACCACCGCCACCAGTATTACTGATGCGTCCTTCATAATCATATTGAGCTACCCAGATTGCTTCTTTATTTCCTTCCTGATAATTAAAATTACCCATACGGAACAGATCCCAATAAGAGCTATGAGGATTGCCATAACGGTCCGTTGCCTCACCAGCCCGTGTTCCGAAACGTTCGGTCATCAGATGGTAATCTCCGTCTGTTCCATCAATTACACGTTTTGCCGCCGCAATCGCCTTATCATAGTCACCGATACAGATAGACATTTCAGCTAACATATGGTCTGCAGCCGCTTTTACGATACGGCCATTTTTCGTCGTTGTCAACGGTAAATTCTGAGCTGCCCATTCAAAATCCGCCGCACACTGTTTCCAAACATCCATACGGGGAGAACGTTCATAATCTACTTTTGCAGAGCGAGCCGGTTCCAATATAATAGGAGTGTCACCGTACATACCGGCTAAACAACGATGAGCCCACGCACGGAAAAAGATCGCTTCCGCCCTAATCTCATTTCTTTGAGTCTCGCTATCCCATTTGATATCCCGAGTATCGATAGCATCGATAATTATATTCGATTGTTGGATTATTTGACACAAATTATCGTACCAGTGACGTGAATACCCCGGTTCGTCAGGAGTAAATGTCTTCCAGTTACTTGTAATATAATTTTGGTCTGTTGCAGCAAAGGTGTCCAGCCCCATGCCTGTCATAAAATAGTTATGATTACCCCATACACCAAAAAACAAATACTGGATGCGCCCATGCAGAAAACCGATTGCCATGTCCAATTCCTCAGGTGTATTATACGAAGTCGAAGACGTATATTCATATGACTTTTCTTCTAGAAAATCATTGTCACAGCTAACCAATCCACATAGGGACAAAGAGCCAACAACCGTTCCTAACAATATATTTTTAATTTTCATATCCGTTCAATTTTTAGAATGTTATATTAGCACCAATTGTAAGTGTCCGATAAGCAGGCTTGCTTCCATAACGGCTACTACCAGGACCGGCAGCAATCGTACCACCTGTTTCAGGATCCAGACCAGACCAGCCGGTAATTGTGAATAAGTCCGTACCACTCAGATAAAGACGCAAATTCTGAATATTGGCTTTCTTTACCCACGGCTGATCGAAAGTATAGGAAAGACTCAAATCTTTCAGTTTCAGATACTGACGTTGTGACCAAAAATAATAGGAATAAGTATTTACATAGCCCAAGCGTGGATGCTCGTTTGTTGGATTATTTTCGCTCCATGGAGCAACTTTCAACTGAGCTCCTGATGTCGTTGCCGTATTATGGTAATTACCAAACGGATCACTACCGATAAAATGAGAACTGTTACCTGCATCCCAACGGAAGTTAAAATACAAAGAGAAGTTCTTCCAACTTAACGTATTGCTAAAATTGATCGTGAACAATGGGTCCATATCTCCAATACAGTGACGGTCATCCGTACTGATCTTACCATCACCGTTATAATCCAGGAACTTGATGTCACCAGGTACAGCATCCGGCTGAATCTTATTACCATTCGCGTCTACATAGCTATCAATCTCAGCCTGAGATTGGAAGATACCTAACATTTTCAAATCCCATGCAGCATTGATCGACTCGCCTATAACCAACGCACGAGCAGTTTCGTAACCATTTGTTGTCGCATTACCCGTATCGTTCGCTTCCTTGCCATTAGCATCCTTGCCAAAAAGGTGAACAATCTTGTTCTTGTTACGATAAAAAGTCAATCCGCTTTCCCAACGGAAATTATCTTTACCGTCTCCATTTATATTAACCGTATTCAAAGATAGTTCGACACCGCGGTTCATCACCTCACCCGCATTAAACTTTGCTTCCGAGAAACCAGTCATATAAGGCAATGAACGGTTCAACAACATATCATTTGTCTTTGATTTATAAACATCGATAGAACCAGAAATGCGTCCGTCCAAGAATCCGAAATCAAGACCGAAGTTTCCTGTTTTAGTTGTCGCCCAAGTCAATTCCTCATTTGCCAACGAATTCTGATAGATATACAAAGAAGATGCATCATACCAAGTATAACCGGAAGCGACTGTAGCCAATGTAGCATAGGCTTCGATACTCTGATTACCGGTCAAACCATAGGATCCTCTCAGCTTTAAGAAACTCAATCCCGGAATTACATTCTGCATAAAATCTTCCTGGGACAATGTCCAAGCTGCAGACACACCTGGGAAGTTAGCCCATTTACTACCTTTTGCAAATCCAGAGAAACCATCACGACGGAAGTTCGCCGTCAGATAATACTTGTTTGCATAGTTATAATTGACACGAGCCATATAACCGACATTCTGCCATTCCTTCAATGTCTTGTTAATCTGCTGAGTCGTTGCCAAATTTTGTCCGTACGAGCCTAATACAGTCGGCAGTTTGAAACCACTATAAGCAGTCTTCAACTGATTCTGATGAGTGGCGTCACGCGTATAACCGAGCATTGCATCCAAATGATTCTTTCCGAAATCTTTCGTATAAGTGAACACATTGTCCATTGTCCACGCATAAGTCTGGTTAATCTCCGATTTACCATTTGCCTCCGCCGTATACTTATACGGATCAGCCAATTCCTCAACTTTTCTCGTATCCAAGAAATACTGGGGATTTACAAACATATCAACATTGTTCGTATTTTTTACAGCATTCATGGTAAACTTATAGCTCAGACCTTTTACAAACGGGAAATCGATCTGTACAAATCCTGTTCCATTTAGGTTATCATATTTCTTCTCACGATCTGTCCACAAATAGGAAGTAGTTTCGGAAGAACTCCAAAACGGGCTGGCGACATTTCCATTTGCATATCTTTCATACCAATCAGTATAGCCATCATAACGTACATACTTATGGCTATAGGGCGACAGCCATGTTGCAGACTGAATATTTGCGATCTGACCAGGATTAGAGGCATTATAATAAGATGCGCGCATACCGACCGTCAACCAGTCTGTAACTTTTGCGTCCATTTTAGCCATAAAAGTCAGCTTTTTATAGTCATCGCCAACAATCAGACCATCCTGTTTCATATAACCGGCCGACAAATAATAATTCACTTTATCGGAAGCATTTCCTGAAATACTCAGATTATAATTCTGAATCTGCGCATTTTGAGAGACCTCATCAATCCAATCAACCCAACCACCAGCATTGTAAACTTCCAGTTCCTCAGCATTCAATAGCTGTGCGGGGTCCAAACCTACGCTCGGATCAATCGAACCGGCAGCAATCATCGCTTCACGACGACGATTCAAAAATTCATTTTGATCCGTTACCATCTGAGGCTTTCTTGTCCAACTCTGAATTCCGTAATAAGCATCCAAATTAACCGTAGGTTTGGAAGAACGACCACGCTTTGTTGTAATAATAATTACACCATTTGCAGAACGTGAACCGTAGATGGCAGCAGAACTGGCATCTTTCAGAACATCAATGGATTCAACATCCGTCATGGCAATTTCGTTGATACTACCATTAAAGATAGAACCATCGACAACCAACAACGGCTTGTTCAAGCTTGCCTCCGAAGGACCTGTAATAATAGAATTCATACCACGAATCGTCATTGAAGCCGTATTATCACCACCGGCATCTGTTGTCGGGGAATAATTAAAACCCGGAATCTTGCTTGACAACGCAACTAAAGCATTCACGTTTGCCAACTGCGTCAACGGAGAATCATCCAATTTAACACTAGAAATAGAGCCTGCCAAATCTTTTTTACGGGATGTACCATAACCAACCACCACAACCTCATCCAATGCCATATTATCTTCCTGCAATTTCACAGTTAAATTTTTGGTATTTCCTACTTTTATTTCTTGTGTCTGGAAACCGACATAAGAAAATACCAATACGGCATTACTGCTACCCGGAACATCTGGAATCGTAAACCTTCCATCACCATCGGTTAATGTACCGATAGTTGTTCCCTTTACCATCACATTTACGCCTGGAAGTTCAAGCCCTCCTGCATCAACCACTTTTCCTGAAATAGAAATCTGGGCAAATGCTTGCAATCCTATACATAGGAAACATAGCAAAAATAGAATTCGATTTCTCATAATCTCCAAACTTATTAGGTTAAACGATATTTATTTTCACAAATGTCTGCCTTTATTATCTTTATAATCATGAAAAAATGATATTTTTCCCTTGCTTTTTGACAGATGTAATAAATTTAATATCTTTGTAAACAGAGATAAATGTAATCTCTCAAGCGAGAAACATTTTATTCTGAAATACTCAAAATAATCACCAAATGGATTTTGATCGCAGTAAACATAATGTCATAAAGTACTTACCGACAAACAATGATGAGAACATCTGGGGAATGTCTATTAGCGGCATAGGATTTCAGTCTATTGATCCAAAAGGCAGTTATCCCCTTAAAGGTCACCCAATCGGATATACATTTAATCCCGACCGGGGCAGAATTATTGACGAGTTCGCCCTGGTATATATTGTAAAAGGAGAAGGAACTTTTGCTTCCATCAACTGCTTTGAAAAGAAAATATCAAAAGGAGACGCATTCTTTATTTTCCCCGGACAATGGCATAGCTACCAACCTATCGCCAATATAGGTTGGGATGAATATTACGTAACCTTTCAAGGTGATTATTTTGAAAAATTATTAAACGGAATTATTAATCGCGCAAATCCCATATTTCATATCGGCATGAATGACCAAATCGTCAAGCATTTCGGGGAAATGCTTGACTGTGCCAGGGCACAGAAATCCGGGTTCCAAGCTGTTTTGGCGGGAATTACGATGCATACGATCGGCTTGATCTATTCGATCAACAAAAATCAGGATTGTGGACCGGTTTCTATGCAGAAGATACAGGAAGCATGCGTATTGATGCGGGAAAACATTTACGACAAGTTTACACCGGAAGATATCGCCGAATCCATCAACATGAGCTATTCCAATTTCAGGAAATCATTCAAGCAATACACTGGGATCGCTCCCCATCAATACATGCTGCAACTGAAGCTCAGCAAGATCAAAGATTTACTGAGCAGTACGGAAATGTCGATCCAAGACATCGCAATGAAGCTCAATTTTGAATCGGCCGACTATTTTTCTTACTTTTTCAGGAGCAAAACAGGCATAAACCCACTCTCCTACCGAAAAGAAATCGAAAAGCAGCGGGAAAAAGCCAAGAAGAACTCACACTAAAAGAAGCCCTCAATCAGAAACCCCGTCCAAACTTATGCCATAGCTGTCCTTCCATTTCCTCCCAACAACGCAAAGTCGAATAGATAAAATCGAAGGAATAACGGGTAAGATAAGCTTGGGCTTCATCTTTCTTGCCTTCCCGAATAAGGACCGATACCTTGTTTTCTATCAGAGGCATTTCGTCGGCAGCCTTCTGCTCGAAAGAGAGGACGGCTGGCTCGATTAATTTACGACCATGCCCCCAACTCACTTGCGCCAAACGGTTTGTACGTCGATAGGTCCAAAGGGCGGCATCAGGACGATATCGTTTATGCCCGCATACCTTAAAGCTTTCAGGGACATCCGTCATTCCGGCAAATAACGGGACACGGGGACTTTCACCCGGATTATCTTCCGACCACCAACAAACGCCTCCAACCTCGTCCGGTAACCAATCTCGGCACTGGATCACAAACGAATAAGCACACCAGACAACCGATATCGTCCGCTGTTTCTCTATCTTCTTTTCACCTCGCTGTGCATTCAGGAATTCAAACATATCATTCGTCATCCAGTTTTGTGCCAACGGGCTTTTATATATCGTATCACGCTCGGTTCCATCTTTATCCTTGATTTTCTTCGTAACCATCATGTCTTTTGTCATATCCCATTCTGTTCCCTCATATGTTTCACGCAGCAGACGGTTCATATCCGCCAAAGAAACATTCTGTTCGGGCTTGACAGACAAAGGTAACTCCTCCATGTCCATCGTCAGGTTCAAAGAAGGAGCCAGCGTTTTCAAAACAAAAAAATCCCGGATGGTAAAAGGCTTCTTCCCCGTTTCATGGATTACTTTCCAGAACTTGAAAGGCTCTTTCCCGTCCCAATACCCTAACTTCCGTGCTTTCTCCTTCAGTCCTTCACTATACATATAATTATCCTTATCCCCGAAATCGACATCGGAAATACGAGGTGTATTAGCCGAAACCGTCACATGGTCGTCCGGTATGCGCCGGGCAACCCATAAAGCCCCCATATCTTCCGAACCTGCACCCGTAATCTCGAAAAACCAGAGTTCCCTCTTATCGGCAACCGTCAGGCATTCCCCTCCATCACGATAGCCATATTGTTCTGCCAAACGTCCCATCAGCAAGACCGCCTCGCGTGCCGTACTGCAACGTTGCAAAGCAATCCCCTGCAAATCCTCAATATGGAACAAGCCTTTGGGATTACGCAGCTCCTTACGTCCCACGATAGTCGTTTCTCCCATCGCCAGCTGTTTCTCGTTCATACAAGGATAACCGGTATTCAGATAAGCAAATGTATAAGGAACCTGTGGGATAGAACCTTTCAGTTTCACACCCAAACGGTCGTTTTTGCTTTCCGTATGACGGAGATCCCAATAAAGATCGAGTTTTGCGGTGTCCGGCCAGTTTTGGGCAGGCACAACCTCCATCCAAGTACGAGAAGTCCCGTCACACGTCTGCGATGTCATGACCGAACCATCAGTCGTCGCCAATTTGCCAGCTGCAATACTCGTACAGCTTTCGTTCGGATTCGTTAATTCTACTACGCGCTCCTGAGCAAAGAGAGACACCACAGCACAACAAAGGCATATGAACGCTGTATATACTTTTTTCTTCATTTTCCTTTAAAGTTTTTTACTTAATAGGACAAAAATAATCAGTTTACGCAAATGCCTCCCCTTATTTTTTGATATTATTCATTATTAATTTGACAATCAACAACCGTACCACGTTTGAATACGATTTACAAACTGCCCTCCCGATATAAATAGGATTAGTAGTGCATGTATTTGGAATTAAAACAAAAAAAGCCGATAACGCAAGTCCAAGTATGATTTGCATTATCGGCGCGATTATGTTGTGATAGCTTTTATCTTCCCTGGCGCTTACGTTCAAGTTCGTCAAGGATGATTTTGCGCATACGCATGCTGTTCGGGGTGATTTCTACATATTCATCGCCTTTGATATATTCCAAAGCATCTTCCAGGCTGAACACCGTAGGAGGAGCCAAAGATACTTTATCATCCGAACCGGAAGCACGCATATTCGTCAGCTTCTTCGACTTCGTCACATTAACCACCAAGTCATTGTCTTTCGTATGCTCGCCAACCACCTGTCCGGCATACACCTCATCGCCTGGAGCAATAAAGAAACGTCCGCGGGATTGCAAGTTATTCAAAGCATAAGCATAGGCAGTACCTGTTTCCATCGCGATGATAGAACCATTCGTACGGCGTTCGATCTCACCTTTCCACGGTTGGTATTCGAGGAAACGGTGTGCCATGATCGCTTCACCAGCTGATGCAGTCAAAACAGCATTGTTCAAACCGATAATACCACGGGAAGGAATCGTGAATTCCAAATGCATACGGTCGTTCTTGCTTTCCATCATCGTCATTTCACCCTTACGCTTGGTTACCATATCGATGATACGGCTGGAACATTCTTCCGGCAGATTGACCGTCAACTGTTCGACCGGTTCGCATTTCTCGCCGTCGATTTCCTTGATAATGACCTGCGGCTGACCAACCTGCAACTCGTAACCTTCACGACGCATGGTTTCGATCAGGACAGACAAGTGGAGAACACCGCGTCCATACACCAACCAAGAATCGGCAGAATCTGTCGGAACCACTCGCAAGGCAAGGTTCTTGTCCAGTTCTTTCATCAAACGATCATATATATGGCGAGATGTCACGAACTTGCCGTCTTTCCCGAAAAACGGAGAGTTATTGATCGTAAACAACATAGACATCGTCGGTTCGTCGATAGCAATCGTCGGCAGCGGTTCCGGATCATTGGCATCGGCAATCGTTTCACCGATTTCAAAACCTTCCACACCGATAATCGCACAGATATCACCGGACTGGACAGCATCTACTTTCGTACGCCCCAGCCCTTCGAACACGTCGATTTCCTTGATCTTCGATTTCACCATCGATCCGTCACGCTTGCAAAGCATGATCTCCTGTCCTTCGCGCAGTTCGCCACGATGCACGCGCCCCACAGCGATACGGCCTACATACTTGGAATAGTCCAACGAAGTAATCAACATCTGGGAAGAGCCTTCCAATACCTGGGGTTCCGGAATATACTGGATGATAGCATCCAGCAAAGCGGTAATATCTTCCTTCGGCTCTTTCCAATCTTCCGACATCCAACCCTGCTTGGCAGAACCGTAGATCGTCGGGAAGTCGAGCTGTTCCTCCGTTGCATCAAGACTGAACATCAGGTCGAACACCATTTCCTGCACCTCTTCCGGACGACAATTCGGCTTGTCTACCTTATTAATGACCACAATCGGTTTCAAGCCTAACTGGATAGCCTTCTGAAGCACGAAACGAGTCTGCGGCATCGGGCCTTCGAAAGCATCGACCAGCAACAAGCAACCGTCAGCCATGTTCAATACGCGTTCCACTTCACCTCCGAAGTCGGCGTGTCCCGGAGTATCGATAATGTTGATTTTATAACCTTTATAATTAATAGATACATTTTTGGCAAGGATCGTAATCCCTCGTTCGCGTTCCAGGTCATTATTGTCCAGGAACTGATCCGGCTCTGCCTGTCCTTCACGGAAAAGCTTACCGGCTAATAACATCTTATCCACGAGCGTTGTCTTGCCGTGGTCTACGTGCGCGATAATCGCGATGTTTCTGATCTTTTGCATTGAAGACTAATTTATTGGCTGCAAAATTACAATAAATTTGCGAGAAGTATATGACATTGACACTTCAAAATAAAAAAAGATACATAAAAAGATTTGTCAATCAAAAATGAATCCCTACCTTTGTCCCCGCTTAGATAACATAGTATTAATTTATTAAAGTACACAAGAATCATGTTTTTAGATTCAGTAAAGAAAAAAGAGATTTTCGAAAAGTATGGCAAGTCTGCAACCAACACAGGTTCTGCAGAAAGCCAGATCGCACTGTTCACAGTTCGTATCGCACATTTGACTGAACACTTGAAGGCTAATCACAAGACCATAGCTCCGAAAGAGCTCTGAAAATGTTGGTAGGTAAGCGTCGTCGTTTACTGGATTACCTGATCAAGGTTGATATCGAAAGATATCGTGCTATCATCAAAGAGCTTGGTATCAGAAAGTAAGAAACAATTTCTTCGCAAGAAGTTCAAAAGGATGGTCTCCACGGGGGTCATCCTTTTTTCTTTTACCTAATACCTTTGTTTAATGAAAATTTAATGTAATTTTGCGCCGTTCTGTTACAAATTAAAAGATTCAATAAACAATAAACATATAATGCTCATGGGAAACAACAAAATCATAGGAGCTAAAATCAAAAGTATCCGTGAATCCAAACAACTTTCCACCCAGGAAGTATCCGAACGCTCAGGTCTGAGTATCGAACAAATAGAACGTATCGAGGGCAATATAGACTTTCCGTCTCTCGCCCCGCTAATCAAGATAGCCCGCGTATTAGGCGTACGCCTGGGCACATTCCTGGACGACCAAGCAGAACTGGGCCCCGTCATTTGCCGCAAGAAAGATAGCAACGACACGAACAGCATCGGTTTTAGCAACAACGACAGCAAGGCACGCAAGCACATGGAATACCATTCCCTGTCACAAGACAAGTCGGGCCGCCATATGGAACCGTTCCTGATCGATGTCGCTCCGAGCGAAGACGGAGTGGATTTCGTACTTTCCACACACGAAGGGGAAGAATTCATCTATGTACTGGAAGGCATCCTCGAAATCAACTATGGCAAGAATACCTATATCCTGGAAGAAGGCGACAGCATCTACTACGATTCTATCGTCGCCCACCATGTACATGCCGCTGCCGACAATACGGCGAAAATCCTCGGAGTCATCTACACCCCCTATTAATCTGCAGCTTCTATGGACATTCAATTACAAGATAAGACGCTCGGCCAGTGGATGGAACATTGGGCCGAGACGACACCCGACAAGGAATATCTGGTATATTCCGACCGCGACCTCCGTTTCACCTGGAAGGAATTCAACGAACGTGTAGACCGGATGGCGAAAGGCATGCTTTCGATCGGGATCAAACATGGCACGCATGTCGGCATCTGGGCGACCAATGTCCCCGACTGGCTTACATTCCTGTATGCTGCCGCCAAGATCGGAGCAGTGGCCGTTACCGTCAATACCAACTACAAGCAGAGCGAACTGGAATTCCTGGTCGAAAACGCGGATATCCATACATTATGCATTACCGACGGCGTGTTCGACGGAAGCTATGTCGACATGGTATACACCATGCTGCCCGAACTGAAGGAATCACAACGCGGCTACCTGAAAAGCAAACGTTTCCCGGTTCTGAAGAATGTAGTTTACATCGGGCAGGAGAAATACAGAGGAATGTACAACACTCCCGAACTGCTGCTTTTAGGCGAAAACGTCAGTGACGAGACACTGGTGGAAGCCAAAAAGCTGGTGACCCCGCACGACGTCGTAAACATGCAATATACATCCGGCACGACCGGCTTTCCAAAAGGGGTCATGCTGACGCACTATAACATTGCCAACAACGGATTGTTGACAGGAGAACACATGAAATTCACGGCAGACGACAAACTATGCTGCTGCGTGCCTCTGTTCCACTGCTTCGGTGTCGTGCTCGCCTCCATGAACGTCTTGACGCATGGATGCACACAAGTCATGGTCGAAAAATTCGATCCGCTGGTCGTACTCGCCTCCATCCACAAGGAACGGTGCACGGCCCTTTACGGCGTGCCGACCATGTTCATCGCCGAGCTCAATCACCCGATGTTCAGCATGTTCGACCTGACCTCCCTCCGCACCGGCATCATGGCAGGCTCCCTTTGCCCTGTGGAACTGATGAAGCAGGTGGAAGAAAAAATGTTCATGCGCGTGACCAGCGTATACGGGTTGACGGAAGCATCGCCCGGCATGACACATTCGCGCATCGACGATCCGGCGGAAGTCCGCTACAATACGGTAGGCCGTGATTACGAATTCACCGAAGTCCGCGTGATCGATCCGGAAACGGGCGAAGAATGTCCGGTAGGCGTACAAGGTGAAATGTGCAACCGAGGTTACAACACCATGAAAGGCTATTACAACAACCCGGCAGCCACGGCCGAGGTCATCGACAAAGACGGCTTCCTGCACAGTGGCGACCTGGGCGTGAAAGACGAAAATGGCAACTACCGCATCACCGGACGCATCAAGGACATGATTATCCGCGGAGGAGAAAACATCTACCCCCGTGAGCTGGAGGAATTCCTCTATCACCTGAAAGGCGTGAAAGATGTGCAGGTCGCTGCCGTTCCCTCCAAGAAATACGGAGAGGAAGTGGGAGCCTTTATCATCCTGCACGAAGGCGTCACCATGACGGAAGATATCGTCAAGGACTTCTGCCGCGGAAAGATCGCCCGGCATAAGATCCCGAAGTATATATTCTTCGTCGACACCTTCCCCATGACCGGTAGCGGAAAGATCCAGAAGTTCAAACTGAAGGATTTAGGATTGAAGTTATTGGCCGACCAGGGAATCACTCCGGTATGATTTTTTTTACTACCTTTGCAGCATTAACATTTTAGTATCAATTTATGTCACAATTATTTCCAACTAATCTGCCTTATAAAGTGGCAGATATGAGTTTGGCTGAATTCGGTCGTAAAGAAATCGAGATCGCCGAACACGAAATGCCGGGACTTATGGCACTTCGCAAGAAGTACGCCGATCAGAAACCTCTGAAAGGAGCTCGTATCACCGGCTCACTGCACATGACGATTCAGACCGCAGTGTTAATCGAAACATTAGTTGCGTTGGGAGCAGATGTTCGCTGGGCAAGCTGCAACATCTTCTCTACACAGGACCACGCTGCCGCAGCCATCGCTGCCGATGGTGTTCCCGTTTTCGCCTGGAAGGGTGAAACACTGGAAGAATACTGGTGGTGTACCGACATGGCACTCCGTTTCCCCGACGGCAAAGGTCCGCACATGATTGTGGATGACGGTGGCGACGCATCCCTGCTGGTTCATATGGGTTACCGGGCAGAGAACGATGCCGAAACGATCAACCGCAAAGGTGGCAATCACGAAGAACAGGTCATCCTGGATACCTTAAACCGTATCCTGGCTGAAGACAATACCCGTTGGCACCGCACGATCGCCGAAATGAAAGGTGTCTCCGAAGAAACGACTACCGGCGTACACCGCCTGTACCAAATGATGGAAAAAGGCGAACTGCTGGTTCCGGCCATCAATGTCAACGACTCCGTTACGAAATCGAAATTCGACAACCTGTACGGTTGCCGCGAATCACTGGCCGACGGCATCAAGCGCGCTACCGACGTGATGATCGCCGGCAAAGTCGTGGTAGTAGCCGGATATGGCGACGTAGGGAAAGGCTGCTCTCACTCCATGCGCTCTTACGGGGCCCGTGTACTGATCACGGAGATCGATCCGATTTGCGCCCTGCAAGCCGCCATGGAAGGCTTCGAAGTGACGACAATGGAAGAAGCCGTCAAGGAAGGCAACGTTTTCGTTACGACCACCGGTAACTGCGACATCATCACCATCGAACATATGGCCCAGATGAAAGACCAGGCCATCGTTTGCAACATCGGCCATTTCGACAACGAAATCCAGGTCGACAAGCTGGTGAACTATCCGAACATCCAGCACACCAACATCAAACCGCAGGTTGACAAGTACACGTTCCCGACAGGCAACTCTATCTTCCTGTTGGCAGAAGGCCGCTTGGTGAACTTGGGTTGCGCGACAGGCCATCCTTCTTTCGTAATGAGCAACTCCTTCACAAATCAAGTCTTGGCCCAGATGGATTTGTGGACAATGCCTTACGAAATAGGTGTCTACCGCCTGCCGAAACGTTTGGACGAAGAAGTTGCCCGCCTCCACCTGGAGCGCATCGGCGTCAAACTGTCCAAACTGACTCAGAAGCAAGCCGATTACATCGGCGTACCGGTCGAAGGACCTTATAAGGCCGAACATTACAGATATTAATATATCTGAGGGTGTGCTCAAAAGTATGAAGGCTTTCGGCACACCCTCTTTTTTATTTTGTAGATATGCAAAAAAGACACGCTGACAGACAACTATATTTCAACGAACAAAGTATTACGACACAAAAATATGTAATACCTTTCATTGAAAAGCATAAACCGATTACGGCAGATTCCCACATTCTCGAAATCGGTTGCGGGGAAGGAGGAAACATAAAGCCCTTTCTGGATCTCGGTTGCCAAGTGACAGGCATAGACATCAACGGAGGCCAGATTGCAATCGCAAAAGAAATCTACAGCGTACATCCCAACAACAGAAACTTGACATTGATCTGCGAGGATATCTACAAAGTAACCGAACTGCACAACAAGTTCGACATTATCATCATCCGGGATGTGATAGAACACATCCCCAACCAAGAATTATTCTTGCCTTTTATAAAGAGGTTCTTAAGTCCCCACGGTATTATTTTCGTAGCCTTTCCACCCTGGCAAAATCCATTCGGAGGTCACCAGCAGATTTGCAACAACAAGCTCCTAAGCCATTTGCCCTGGTTCCATCTATTGCCCCGCTCCGTATATAAAAAAGTACTGGAATGGGGGAATGTCAATCCCGGAGGACTTTTGGAAATCAAAGATACAGGCATTTCATTGGAACGCTTTCTCTCGATCGTGCACAAAGAGAAATACCGGATAGTCGAAGAGGTCCTCTATTTCATTAACCCTAATTACGAAACGAAATTCAATCTCCGTCCCCGCAGACTATGGAGATTCCTGAATATCCCGTATATCCGTAACTTCTATACAACCTGCGGATATTACATCTTAAAGAATTCATAAATATGGCAACACCCCATTTATCCCTTATCATCCCTGTCTACAACCGCCCCAACGAAGTAGAAGAGTTGTTGGACAGTCTTACGCGGCAGAGTGAAACAAACTTCGAAGTCGTCATCGTCGAAGACGGCTCGAAGGAAACTTGCCAGCATGTAGTCGAAGCTTTCAAAGATAAGTTGGATGTTTCCTATTCCTATATTCCTAATGGCGGTCCGGGCAATGCCCGTAACTACGGGGCGAAGCAGAGCAAAGGCGATTACCTGATCGTTCTCGATTCAGATTGCATCCTGCCTCCCGACTACATCAAATCGGTAAACAAGGAACTGAAGGAAACCGGGGCGGACGCTTTCGGAGGGCCGGACAAGGCCTCTGACAGCTTTACGGACGTGCAGAAAGCCATCAACTACTCCATGACCTCCTTCTTTACGACAGGCGGCATTCGTGGCGGAAAAAAGAAGATGGATAAGTTCTACCCCCGCAGCTTCAACATGGGAATCCGGAAAAGCACCTACGAAGCGTTAGGCGGCTTCTCCCCCATGCGCTTCGGGGAAGATATCGATTTCAGTATCCGCCTGTTCAAGAACGGCAACAAAGTATGCCTGTTTCCCTCCGCCTGGGTATATCACAAAAGACGTACGGATTGGCACAAGTTCTTCCGCCAGGTTTATAATTCCGGCATCGCCCGTATCAATTTGTACAAGAAATATCCGGACTCGCTTAAACTGGTACATCTATTGCCGGCGGCCTTTACATTAGGAGTACTCTTTTTCCTGGTCGGAAGCCTCTTCTGCACTTGGAGTTTATTGCCGCTCGGACTTTTCTGTTTGCTTATCTTTGCGGATTCTTCGATTCAGAATAAAAGCATCAAAATCGGCTTCCTGTCGATTATCGCCTCCTTTATCCAACTGTCAGGATACGGTTGTGGATTTTTAGATGCTGCCTGGAACAGATTGGTTCTGAAAAAAGAGGAGTTTTCAGCATTCCAAAAAACGTTCTACAAATAAAAAGACTCCCAAGTCATTGTCATGACAACCGTCTTCATCCCATACGAACATTGACTTCATCGGGATAAAGACGACCGTCAAAAGTGATGCTTTTGAACAATATCAATTTTTACTCTTTTTCCAATATTTCCATCCCGACCAACCGATCGCAGCGATCAGCAATAACAAGATCAGGAACGAACTGTAGGAAGAAACGTATGCAGCCGTCACATAACCGGACGGACGGAACTCGAATACGATCGTATGTTCGCCTGCCGGAACACGCATGCCACGCAATATCCAGTCCGCACGGAAATGAGGCACTTCCTTACCATCGACCGTAGCCTTCCAACCCGGCTGGTAATATACTTCGGAGAAGACTGCCAATTGTTCCTTATCCGCTTTACTCTTATAGGTCAGACGGTTCGGACGGTATTCTTCCAACACGATCGTTGCGGTCGAATCTTTCTGCGGCACAAATCCTTCCAAATCTTCTTGGAAACGCTTATCAACCACAGCGGTTCTCAACGGATCGATCGTATTCAAGGCTTCTATCTCGGCATCCGCATTGTCCACCATATCCAGCTTGTCCACAAACCAGGCATTCCCGAATGCATACGGATTCTTTCAACGGTTGCTGTTCGGGGTTATAGATGACATAGCGGGTATTCAGCATATTCAAGGTAGGACAAGCTGCCAACGCAGACATCACGTCTTCAGCCGTCTGTGCCTTCTGCAAAGCACCGATAATCCCACGCAACTCACCGTCCAGCCGATGGTCGATCAGCTCCTGGTAACGGCGCAGCTTGACGGCATGATACCCTCCGATAGAATGATGGAAATAGGAAGTATTCGTTTCCTGCCACGGGTTATTGATGTTCAACACACGGAAAGTCGAACCCGCATCCTGCAGAATCGCCTTGTCGGCAACCGTTTCCTTATACATCTCCGCCGGCTGCTGCCTGACGAAATTACTGTCATTCAGATAACGACGATCCACCGTCCAAAGATCAATCAAAATAAGGACTGCCACCCCTGCACTTACGAAAGTCGCCGCAGTCTTCTTGTTCTTCGCCTTCCAGAACCAGACAAGCAACCCGGCTCCCAACAGGATGAAGACCAAAGAACGCAACGCATCGGCCGAAGCCAGCGAAGCGCGGTCCATCAACAAGGCCGTGTAATACCACTCCGGAACCTGGCTCTGGAACTGCGCATCGTATGCAGACCGGAAATCCAACAACAAGGAAGGCATCAGCCAAAGGATCACACAAAGGCCTCCGGTCAATCCCAGAGCCCAAAAGAATCCTTTTCTCAAACAAGTTTCTTCTACTTTTTCGGCCAAGATTTCCCGCAACCCCCAAATAGCGACGATCGGAAATACCAATCCCGGTATCACCAACGCCATCTCGACTGTACGGAACTTATTGTACAAAGGCAGATAATGGAACATCAGGTCGTTGAAAGAATCGAAATTACGTCCCAACGCAAGGAATGTCAGGAACACCGATCCAGCCAGCAGCCACCATTTCATAGGATTCCGGATCACGAACATCCCCAGGACGAACAGGAAGCAGACCAACGCCCCGAAATAGACCGGCCCGGAAGTGAATATCTTATCTCCCCAATAGGTATAGGTCTGTACTTCTTTCCCCACCTGGGCCCCGTTTTTCTTCAACTCCTTGTATAGCTCGGAAGAGCTGTCCAACGTTCCTCCCGAACCACCGCCATATACATTCGGCACAAGAACGGTCATCAACTCTTTCCAGCCGTAACTCCATTGAAAAGCATAATCCTTATCCAAGCCGGTGGAAGCCTTCTCCACTTTGCCCGAAGCATCCGGTTTCGGCGTCAGCTCCGAAGCGCCACGGATGGAGTGCTGCCCCAGATCCCAATTGGAATACATCCCCTGCGCGTTAGGCAATACGGCCAATACGACGCAAGCGGCCATAATCAGGGAGGTCTTCAACCATTCGCCATAGGCTTTCTCCTTGATCTTTCTGACTGCATATCCTACATAGATCAGCAGACAAAGCAGGACCAGATAATAGGTGATCTGGATATGCCCGTTCGCCAAGGATAAGGCTACCCCCAGCAGGAACAAGACGGCTCCCCACAGATAGGAGCGCCTGAAAAGCAAAGCCATACCGGCCAACGTCACCGGCATATAACCGATCACATAGGCTTTCACGATATGCCCCGCCTCGATAATAATGATATTATAGGATGCGAATGCAAAAGCGAATGCCCCGGCAATCGCGAGCCACCAGTTTACTCCCATGACGCACATCAGCAGGTAGAAACACACTAACCCGGTAAAAACCATCGCCGCATCGCCATATCCCACCTTTTTCAACCAACCATCCACAATCGAATAAGAAGGCATACTCGGTGCGGCCTGCCCATATCCTGTCACATACGGCATCCCTCCGAACATCGCATCCGACCAGACACTGAACTCACCCGGCTGTGCCGTCTCGGCGTATTGATCCATCTGGCTTGATCCCATTCCGGTCGCCTTGATATTATCGCCCTGCATGATTACTTTCCCATCAAACACCGCCGGTGAAAAATAGGTCATCACCAGTCCCAAAAACAAAATCAGGGCAACAACATGTTTCCCCCATTGCTTCAGCAAATCCTTCATATATGTCTCATTAAAATTCATATTCTTTACACCCGCCCCTTCAGGCACTTCGCCGTATAAAAACGGATGGCGAACCAGCCGTGGAGCAAAACCGTAACAAAAGTACCATAATATTTGCACATAATCGCATATCTCTCCCGCAAGGATGCTTTTCTTTGCGTCGTGCTCGTCCCGCCGTCCAGGAAGTCGGACAGGGTAAGGTGCGTGTTACAGAATGAACGGGCCTGCTTCATGCAACGGATACACCAGTCGAAATCGGCCGAATAGCGATATTGCAAATCATATGACGGGGCAATCGCACGTTTTGGTATGAACGACTGGTGGCAAACCAACATCCCCATCCGGAAACTCTTCCACGAGAGCTTCCGCGGCGCCCTGAGGCGGCGCAGTCCCAGCGACCGCCTTTCCTCGTCCACGATATTCGTTTCCCCATAGATGATATCCGGCAAAGCCTTCCTCTTCTGCAACCTGGAAACGACCGACTGGACCGTATCGGACGAACAGAGGGTATCGCCGGCGTTGATGAACCAGACATAATCGCCCGTCGCCTTTTGAAGCCCCTTGTTCATGGCATCGTATATCCCCTTGTCCGGCTCGCTCACCCAATAGGCCAGTCCCGATTCATACCGTCTGATGATATCTGCCGTCCCGTCTGTCGAACCGCCGTCTATCACGATATATTCGATGTTCGGATAGGACTGGCTCAACACGTTCAACAACGTCTGCTCCACCAGGCGCACGGCATTATAGGTAATCGTTATGATTGAAAATGTAGGTTGTAACTGCATATAATTATGACTATGTTCCATTTAACTTAACAATCCGTCTCCCGCGAATGACTCCGGCAAATTCATCGGTGACCGGTTGTTTACACCACCACATTCCTCCCCAGCCGCATCGTCACGCGTGAGAGGCGGGATTTCTGTTTTGCGAGCAAAGATAACAAAGATATTCGGTCTTCACATGAAAGACAGAGAGATAAATCGCTCACGGTCTTTGCGATCTGCCGAAGCAGGCGGTGTTCGTAGGTTTCCAGCAAAGCCAAATGGAGGGAAGCGGTGATCTGACGGCGGAAAGAGACGAAGCCCGATCCATGCAGCAGGCTGTCCGGGTCCTCTCCGTAAGGAAGCTGCATCCGGCTCACTTCGAACAAACAGGCCGGCTCCAACCGCTCCCCTTCCGGGCCTGTCCCGCACGAGAGCATCGCCACGATCTTTTCCATCGACGCCTCTCCCGGCCCTGTCGGCATCCAACAGCAGGACGATCCGCTGCGTATATCCCGCCAGCAACCGGAGATGCCCGGCAGTGAAAGCCACCCCGCAGAGCGCCACCGTATTCGTAAATCCGGCGGCATGCATCGCCAGGGCGTCCTTGTAGCCTTCGGTGACGAAGACGAACCGCCTCTCCCGTATCGCCTCCCCCGCCAGGTCCAGCGCATAAAGCACCCGGCTCTTGCTATAGACCGGACTGGCCGGCGAGTTGACATACTTGGCTCCCTCCTCACCATCCGTCCGCCTGCGGGCCGCAAACGCCACCAGCCCTCCCTTCTCGTCCCGGATCGGGAAGATCAACCGCGACCGCATCTTCCGGTAATCCGCCGGCACTTCCGGAGGAGCGATCCCCACCCCGAAAAGGCGGTACGTCTCCCTCAAAGCCTCGTCTTCCGGCACGTAAGGCTGCAACAGGGAGGCGAACAGACGATTGGCGGCGCCAATCGTCCGAATGGACAATTGAGAATTGACAACAGACAATTGGTCGTCACTGTTTTCATTTGCCGTTTTGTCCGGGGAGCCGGCTGTCCTCTTTCCGGTCGTCCCCTTTCCGTCCGTCCTTTTCTTCTTCCCTGCATAATTGTCTACTGTCCACTCCCTACTGTCAATCGAATACCGTTTCGCCAGCTTTCCCATCGCTTCCGTAAACGAACATCCCTCGATCTTCTGCACGAAAGCGAACAAGTCTCCGCCTTCGCCGCAAGCGAAACATTTGAAAAACTGTTTTCCCGGATGGACGTGCAACGAAGGATGCTTGTCTGCATGGAAAGGACACAAGCCGACATATCCCGCACCGCTGCGCTGCAACGGCACATAGGCAGCCACCACTTCCTCGATCGTGGCCACCCGAAGGATTCTCTCTTTCAACGAATCGCCTCTCATAACAACCGGTTTTCATAAGACAGGAACCGTGTCATCGAAACATTGTAGCGGAAACGCGCCCGTCCGGTCGCCCCGTTACGGTTCTTGGCGACCAAAAGGTAGCCCACGCCCCGCAGGTCCTCTTTCGTATCCTTGTCGTACAAGATGCCGTATTTCTCGGCCCGGTAGACGAAGATCACCTGGTCCGCCACCTGCTCGATCGCGCCGGAGTTACGCAGGTCGCTCAAGATCGGCAGATAAGGAGCCAGGCGCCGGTCGCTGTCGCGGTTCATCTGCGCCAACAGGACGGCAGGCACATCCAGCTCGACCGCCATCAGCTTCACCTTCCGCACCACATCGCCCAAGGCCAGATCGGTCGTCTCGTTGCGGCTGCCCCGTGTGTAAGGGATATGGATCAGGTTCAGATAGTCGATGAAGAAGATGTCCAGCTCCCGGCGAGCCTTGCGCGTCATCAGCACGGCACGGATCTCGTCGATGGCGAGCGAACCGCAATAGACGATCCTCAACGGCAACCCCGCCAGCTCAGCCGCCGCTTTCTCCAACAACGCACGCTCCTCGCGGTTCGTCCCCTTGAAACGGATCTTGCCGGCCTCCACGCCGCTCAGCATCGAAAGGATACGTTCCGTCACCTCCTCCTCGCTCATCTCGATGCTGAAATAAAGCGTATTCCGCCCCGCACGCGCCGCCTGAAGCGCCATGTGCAAAGCCACCGCCGTCTTTCCCATCGAAGGCCGCCCGGAGAGCACCGCCAGTTCGCCCCGGTAAAGGCCGCCCGTCAAGTCGTCCAGTTCGTCGAACCCGGTACGCACCTGTATATGTTCCCCTTTTTCGCGTGCCTCCTGGTTACGGAACGAACGCGCCAGGACTTCGCGTGCCACCTCGGCCGCCATCCGGACATCCACGCCTCCGGAGGCATGTTCACGCAAGCCGTCCATGTCGTCTGTGACACCGGCGAGGAGCTTCATCACGTCGACATCCGGCTGCTGCGCCTCCAGGCCGCGTTTGTTCAGGCTCGCCACACAGCCGCGCAACATCCATTCGCGCTGTACCAGACGCACATATTCGTGGATGTGGCTGTCGTTGCGCACCGCCTGCAACATGGCGCTTAGGAAAGAGACTCCGTTCAGCTCGCCATAAAGCCGGTGATCGAGCCGGAACATCTCCGCCTCGACCGTCGCCATGTCGATCCGTTCGCCGCGCGAGGCCAGCTCGGCAAAGGCACGGAACACCAGGCGCAGCCCCGGTTCGGTAAACATCTCTTCCGTCACCCGTCCGCCCAATTCGTGGAAAGAGGCGGGACGTCCCAGCAGAGCGGCCACCAAGACCCGCTCCGCCGGATACGATTGTACGGCATTCAACCCCATCAGACAGTCTCCCCGGTGTTATAGACCGTCCCGTTCTGGTACATGTAGAGGGCTGTCGCAAGCGACAAACCGTCGCCGCCGCCCCCCTGCGGAGAGCCGTGGCCGTCGGGCTGGGGAGGCGCGTCATAGAAGGTCAAGGTGAACTTCGTCATCCTGCCCACCGCCGTGACCGTCAACCATCCTGCCTCGACAAGATGTCCGACAGCCGTGACTGCCGCCCTGCGTATCAACCCCGTACGCCGTGCCAGTTCCGAATAAGAGGTGATCCACTCGCCTCGTTCACAAGCATAGTCTTTGAAATGAAAGGAGACTTCTCCTTTTTTGAAATAGGCAAAACCCAATATGCACAGGAGCACCTTTGCCTCTTTTTCACACTTGTCTCCCGGCGTAAAAGCAATCTGCATGGCCTGCCGGGAAACTTTCGTATAGCCGCATCTTGCAAAATCGGCCGAAAACGTCATATCCTTTTTCATAATGAACGGATTTAAAATTAAACATTTTTACCCCAAATAAAAACGGCACAGTCAATAGCACAATATAAACAATTTATTTTCAGCTACTTGTAGAGGTTTTCCGTCAGTTTCGGTTCAATCCTACATCTTAGAATAAATATATTAATATATATATAAGCTCATTAATTTGCGCCCTTTTCAATCGGCATGGGCAAAGGTACGACAGGAAAGGGGCGTTTTGTAATACCCAAAAATGTCGGATAAAAAAGCCGGCGCGGCGCATTGCAAGCGGGTTTACACGTTATTTCCTATACAAATTCCGAAAAAATTCCTGCAAAACAGGCCTCAATTGGTCATACATCCCACATTTGTCATACCAGATGGTCCGTATGGAAGACTCCGCCAGACCCAGATCGAACGTCTCCGACATAAAACCGATCAGATACCGGGGCCGTACGTCCCCGAATACCTCCATCAACCACAGCGTCTTAAAAATCCCGATCAGAAATTCCGGCTTCGACACCGGGATGCGGTCCTTATACGCTTTCTCTTCTATCCCGAAAATCAGACGATGCAGGTCATCCCCGAATTCCTGGAAGAAATTCTGCGCCACGGCGCACATCCTCTCCTGCTTCCCCTTGGCCTCCTCCGTAAGGAAGAGTGCATAAACGATCATTTCGTACAACGGATCGGACGCGTCCCGTACCTCTTTTCTGATTTTCTTGTACGAGCGGCAATAGTCACCTTTCCGCTTTTTTTTAACTTGCTCATATGCTTATCTATTTATTGCCTGCAATGCCGGCCGGCCTTTATCCTCTCCCTATCGATGGGAAAAAGTACCCTCTTCCGCATCCGGAAGTCCGGTCTTTTGTCTCCCAAGTTCCCTGGTCTTACACGTCAAAGTCCCTTGTTTCGTACACAGAAGTCCCTTGTTTCAAGGCTCACCCAAAAACTGCACGATTGTCTTCACCTGTCGGGGTGTCAACGTCTTCTTCCCTTTCCGCCAACCGTAGCCCTGCAGCTCCGTCTCTAACACCGGGTCTGCCCCCACCCATTTGGACAACCGTTTCCCGGCCGATTCCGGCATCAAATCCGGCCCGTAAAGGACCGCCAATTCCTGCCACCCGTAACTTCTGATTTCGAATTCGTTTACGATCATAATTCCCATCGTTTCATTGTCCTATAAAGATACGGAATAAAAATCAATATTCAATAGATAATCACATTTATATCCTACTTCTTTCTACCTGTTTCCGCACCGATCTTCGCCGATGTTCCCCAATCTGTATTTCTGCCTGTACCGGGACCTTACCTTTGTCTTGTTATCGATAATGAAAAAAAGATTCCGTAAAAGTATTCATTTAAAAACTAATCACGCTTATGTCATTAAACTATCGCTTGGTAAGAAGACCGGATATGCGCAAAGACGCAGCCGAGGGCTCGAAGCTGTACTATGCACAGGTCCGTTCCTTGAAGAAATTGAAATTCGAAAAGTTCTGTAACATGGTGGCAGTGCGCAGCTCCGCCTTCGTGGGAGATGTGAAACTGGTCATCGACGGCATCCTGTCCGTCATGGAGGAACGGTTGGAAGAAGGGGATGTGATCCAGCTGGGCCGCCTGGGTAACTTCCGGATGGTCGCAGGCAGCAAAGGAGTGGAGAACGAAGCAGACTTCAACACGTCTTTCTTCAACAAGGCGCGTATCGTCTTCTCGCCGGGGACCATGCTGACGCAGGTGAAAAAGAATGTCACATTCGAACATCTCGACCTGGTCCCGGCCGGTGACAAACCGTCTTCCGGAGGCGGGGAGGAGAAACCGGGTGAACTGTAGGCCGGAAGCTAAATTCAAACAGACTAAGAAACTGTTTTGATTTTTCTGCCTGATGATTTGAGAAGTCTTTTTGAGGCAGATCCGTCACTCTGACGAGGAGGATAAGCAAGCTATCTGACGAAGAAAAGAGGGGCGGATATGACCGAAAAGACGTTCAAATCATCAGGCGAAAACAACAAGAATATAATTAAAAGGGGCTGTTTGTAAAAAATCAAAACAGTGTCCAAAAACAACAAGAAAATGAAAGCAAAACAGGTTGATTTTATATCGTCATATCTCCCTCTTGCCCGCAAGGCGGGAGAAAGTTTCCGGATCAATCCGGTAGTGATCCTGGCACAGGCGGTCATCGAATCGGGTTGGGGACAGAGCGACCTCGCACGCGAGCACCACAACTTTTTCGGTATCACCGCCTACGGCAAGAAAAACGTCTGGTGGAAAGGCGAAGGTATCGAGTTGGGCGCCCACTCCCTCCGTTTCCGTGTCTACGACACTCCGCAGGATTCCTTCATGGACTACGCCCGCCTGATCCGCCATGCCTACACCCCGGCGGCCGACGTCAGCAACAACCCGCAGGCTTTCGCCCGTTCCATCTCATACAGCCGTTACATCAGCGAAGTCAACGGCGACAACCGCGAAGCCTACCGCATCTTGCTGATAAAGCTCTGCCGACAGATCGAGAAAATTAAAGATTGAGAATTAAAAATTGAAAAATCCTTCTAATTTATGAAAGTCCTTGAAACAGTACTCAGCTTCTTCCTCACGCTCGCCCAAGTCATCTTTCCCCGCAAGCGTAAACCGTCTCCCAGCGACCGTCCTTGTCCTCCTCCCCAGCCTCTTCCTCCTGTCCCTCCTCTCCCTCTGGAAGGGGGAAACGGAAGTGACCCTGGCCTGCATCGGCGGGATTCTCTCCCTCCTGAAGAACAACCAACCCCCCCTCCCCACATTCCCAAGAATCCCGACGCCCCTCCCCCTCTTCCGACCACCAGCCACCCTCAGCCGACTGGCTGGGAATCTCAGGCTACACACTGATCGCCTGCGGAGGAGTGGGATGCGTCTGCAGGTGGCTGATGGGGTGAGGTAAAATGATCAAGAGCCATGTCCTGAAGGCCACGGCTCTTGATTGTTTTCGTTGATTTCTTATGTGTTATGGATACCGTTAGCCACGGTACTCACATCCTTTATCCTGTTCATATCCGAACGGATACAGGCTGTCTTATTCTTGAAATTCTTCATGCTAATTACTTTTTATAAATTCAAGTAAAGAATCATTATCAAAAATGCTTTCTCCAGACAGAAAACATCTTATCCCTCCTGTTTAAAAATCAAAAATAGTGATCACATCATGCCTATCTTATACAACCTTATTCCCCTTTCAGCAGCTTTTCGTATAGTGTCGTATATTGCTTTGCAACCACTTCCTCCGTATAATTCTCCTGTACTTTCTTCACACAGGCATCCGAAAGAGCCAGCCGATCTTCATGCTCCAAAACCCATTGGATACCATTAGCAAGGTCACCGGCATCCTTATAGTTGGCGACATACCCATTCACACGATGGTCGATCATCTCCGGAATACCACCAATTTCAAACCCGACACAAGGAGTTCCACACGCCATCGACTCCATGATTGTGTTGGGGAGGTTTTCCTCCAAGGAAGAAGTGATAAACATATCGACAGCATTATACAAGGCTACGATTTTAGACTCATCCGACAAATATCCCATCGAATGGATCGGTACAGGGAAAAGGCCTCGGATATCATCTTTCACCTGCCCGAAAACGACAAGCTCCACATCTTGTTTTTCCATTCTCCTTAACGCCTCGATCAAATAATCAATCCCTTTACGCTTGTCTGTAACGTTCAACGCCCCAAATAACAACAGCCTCTTTCCCGAAGGTAGCCCCAATAATTCACGAGCCATACCCTGATCCATCGGATGGTAGACCTTCGTATCGATCGGATTAGGAATAGACAGAACCGCCTTGCCCCGTAACAGATAACTTTTCTTTGCCCTGCCGGACAGCCATCGGCTACAGCCGACAAAGGTTATATTGGCGTCCTTATACAAGGACATTTTTTTATCAAAAACAGAAGTCGAGAGATCCTTACCTTTCGACTTCAAAAAGACAAGACTCACATTCTGTCTGAAACTTTTCACAATCTCTCGCATGATGACAAATACCTGTACAAGGCCACATATCATGCATAGTCCACACAATAGGCTTGTTCTGTTTCACCAATCTTTCTATATCCCTCAATGACAGAAACCCCTGATTAATCCAATGAAGATGAATAATATCGGCCTCTTCCACCAAAGGATGCCCCAACAAATCTGTTCCGGTATTGGCGATGGAAACCGCAAACAGATTCTTACGGTTTAAATGATTGCATAAAAAAATAATCAACCGCTCCCAATAAAATCGGAAACGGTTCAACCAAGTATCTTTCCTGACAAGTTTGTCAACCTGTATCCCGGCTTGTTCTAATGCCTTACCTAAACGCCCGGCAGCCACGGCTGCGCCTCCGGTACGGTCGGATGTGTTTATGATGACGATTTTCATTTCCCAACTTTTAATTCCAATATCCATTCTTCCTTTCTACAGCCCCTTTGTCTTTCATTTGTGTTATTATCTTATGGACATACTGATCCCTCAAAGCCAAACAAATAGCCAAATCAACCAATGAACAGAAGATTCTTTATATTCGGTAGTTTGTTTTTCTCATTATAATGTTACATTCTTTTCCCCAATATTTTTAAAACCCTTTTCTTCACTGCATCCATTATAATAGCAAAATTACCTGCAAGTAAATTCAAATAAAGCTCTTCAAAACTTCGTCCTATCTTAATCCAAGGATGTCCCCATCCTTGGATCTTATACAACCGATCCTTATACCCTACATTTTCTATCACATATCGGGGATGTTTTAATGGTTCTGTTAATTCATATCGTTTCATTGTAAAGATACGTCTCAAACCACGAGGCATTAAATCAAATGAAGATGTAAAATGCGTGGAATCCACACTTGCCCCTAAATTATTGATCATATTTTTTGTTGGAACAATACTTAAACCTGAATTAAACAACATACAAGCTCTAAAAATGGATTCATAATAAGCTTTATTATCCTTTTTATGAAATTGGCAAGTCGATATGAAATCCTTTCTATAAGAACGCTGCTTTATTATATCAGACAGCTGTTTCATATTAAAAGCATCATCTAAAAACGAATAAGACTCATCCCATTGATCTATAACTCTTTTCCAACTTGCCCATCCCCAAATAGAAAAAGTAGACGTGAAAAAATAATCATAGGGGACATCCTGAGATATTTCTTCATGGTTCATTCCTGCTATCATGGTTATACGGGTATCATGCTCATAACGATCCAGGAGTTCTTTACAAAAAGAAAAAAAGCTAATACTAGGGACATCATCGTCCTCTAAAACAATACATTTATCAACATAAGAAAAAGCCCATTTTTGGGAAATATATTCTGAGGGATCACATCCATAATTTTTTTCTTGATAGAAACGATACACCTCACATTCCCAATCTATATTAGCAACAACCTCCCGACAAGCCTTTATCATGATCATATCTTGACTATTACGTGGACCATCTTGATACAAAAATAATTTACTGGGTCGTGCAATACGTACTTGATCAAACACAGCCTTTAATAAATTAGGCCGATTAAAAAACAAAATTAATACAGGTACATCTATCAGAAAGGGCTTCATAATCAACTAAGTTAAATTCAAAATAAATTTGTTTTAATAAAAGTAGCATGAATCTGTCTTTCCTCTACAGGAGGTAATGTCATATAGTCTCCATATAATATTTTTAAAACAGAATCAGGATTACAAGGAGCAGGGAATTCAATATTTTCAAATTTTATTGTAGTTAAAGGAAAAATACTTTTTACAGGATATACCCATCCTCCTGAATTGACTAATGGTAAATAAGATAAATTTTCTTTTTTAGAAACTAAGTTCAAAATATTCCAAATAGGTTTCAATGCACAATAAATACAACAAAAATAAGGTATTTCCAATATAGAATGGAAATTTAAATAGCGTTTATTTCTCAATATAGCCAAACTTCTTGATATTCTCTTTAACAAAAATCGAGTCCATTTATTTGGTAATGACGGATAATCTATCATTTCAAATATATCAATAAAAACACCTTTATGATATGGTAAAGTAAAATCATCCCTAAATTCAACATAAAAAGAATTCAAATCTCGAATTTTAGTACAACCATAAGGCATTGTCGGATCCGTTTTTGGGGTTTGCCAAAACAAATGGTCCGGTAATTCACTCTGAATGATCTGATCCAGTTTTTTATAGTCCTCAGACGGCATCGCCACATCCAAATCATCATCCCAAGGAATAAAACCTTTATGCCGAACTGCGCCTAATAAAGTACCTCCATCTATCCAATAACGAAGATTGTGTTTTCTACAAATACGGTCAAATATCTTCAATATCTCCAATTGTTTTAACTGGCAAGAGCGCAATTCGTTTTCTTTAAATCTCTTCAAATAATTATTCTCCATTTGTCAATATCTCCACTTTTTTCAAATCTTGTACTGTATCTATCTCATACACACCGCTGACAGGAAGAACCTTTATTTTCAATTGGTCTAACACATTTAACACAGCATTATCCCAATACAGATTTTGAAAATCCCCCATATCGATCTTCTTTCTAATTTCTTGGGCTATATGTTTACAATCCTCATTTTTCCAATAAGAAATTCCAGACATCAAATAACCACATCCATCTCCTATTGAAACCGATTTAAGGTTCCAATCGTTATCTATAATCAACCCCCATTCATTGCAATAAGAATCTTGCCACGCAGCTAAATAAGAGGATTGTTCCAAATCCGTACGAATACAATTTCTTTGTAACCACACATCACCCTCTAAAATATAAGTATCCGCAAATTTATTCAAAACCAAATACAAAGAATAAATATTATTATATTGCTCATATTTCTCATTCAAGACAATATGAACATTATATTTTCTTTCCAAATATTCTAATTTATCTTTCCTATAACCTGCTACTAATGTTATATCAAAAATACCACGCTCTTGTAAAAGCAAAATCTGTCGCTCTACCATAGGAATCCCATTCACCTCCACCAAGCATTTGGGAATATCATCTGTCAGCGGTCGCAATCTCGTTCCCATTCCCGCCGCTAATATAATTGCATTCATATTATTAAGTTTGTAATAAAACATCTTTGGGTTTACCTACAGCCAATGAGACACCGACAATAATCAGTAAACAACAACCCAATAACTTCAGAGAAAACTCTCCATTTCCCATTATCCAACTAAATACTATAGCCCAAAAAGAATAAGTAATATTAAATGATACACCTCGTGAAGCACCTATCGTATCGATTGCCTTATACCAGGCCAAATAAGAAAAAACCCCTACACAAGCAGTCAGCAACAACCAAATGACCGACATAGATGTCAAGACATCCAACACTCCTGAATATCCTTCACAGAAAACAGGAATTATAAAACTTGCATAAATGACAAAAGAAGACAACTCTCTAATCGCAAGTGCCATCTCAGGATCTACATTACCACTTTTCATACCATAAGCGCATACAACACTTTCCAATGCCCATCCCAAAGCACTAATCACCGCATATAAAATTCCAACAAAAAAAGTAGAAGAAACCGCTACAGCAGCAGAAGGCTCATATCCAACTCCTATAACCCCTAATATACAAATTATTAAACCCAACCAGCTTCTTATCGGCAACTTCTCATGTAAGAAAATAAAAGCTAAAGCGACTCCCAGAGCAGGATAAGAACTTGTTATTGTTGCAGTATAGGCAGGTCCAGCTTTTTCAATTGCCAACATGTAAAAACTCATTCCAATAGGTCCCCCCAATAAAGCACCCAACACACAAAAAAGGCCATCTCTTGTTCTTAACTTTGGAAGTAAACATTTTATCCTCTTTTTCACAGTTAAAAATAAGGACATCCATACTGTTGCAAAACCATCATGAAAAAAGCTACAAACCAAAGCTCCTGATACCAGCAAAGAGGTAGAAGTCGCAAATGTAGTTGTTGACATAATCAGCCCAATAAGCACCGTATCTAACCCCCAACTCATACCGGAAGTAATACCCCAGATATATCCTCTTTTCACATCACTAATAGTCGTAGCTTTCATCTTAAAAAAATTCACACATCCATTTCCAACTTTTCTAAATTGCTTATCGCTCTCTGAAAACGCATAATACCATAATTTCCAAAATCATCACCCTGAGTCTCTTTAATCCGAGTCCAAATAGCCCAAAGAATATCCATCAAAATTTGATATATCAAAATTTTCTGTGGAACACAGGGGGGAATATTATTATCATAATACAATAATAAAGCCCTCTGCAGATTCTCTTCTGAAAAAGAACTTTCAATAAATAAAGCAGCCAAATCCCATAATGGATCATTCATTCCACTATACTCCCAATCAATCAAATGAATCTTTCCATCAAGACCTTTCACAAAATTCTCTGCCACTAAATCATTATGACAAGGAGTCAATGTCACTCCTAACTGGTTCAATCGGTCAGCAAGGGCAAAAATACTTGGTCGTAATTCCGAATATCCTTCATACATCCATCCTTTTACCCGTCCCAGTAATTCTTCATAAATCTCAATTTCCTTAAAGACGTTAAAATCATTATTAAAACGAACTCCTGACGTATGCAAAGTACGCAAAACCATAATCACCTTTTCTATGTGATTCATATATTGAATTGTCGCATTATTCAACGTCTCAGCACCTTCAATATATCGGACCAGTTTGACACCAGATTGGACATCCAAATAAAATATTTCAGGAGTAATCTTCAATTGATATGCTAATCTTGAATTGTAATCCTCATTTTCACGGACAATCATCCCTTCCGTTCCATTTCCCGGAATACGCAATACATAGGATTCATTTGACCAAGTGACCTTAAAATTACGATTCGTCATTCCCCCTATTTGAGTTATCTGAACATAATGTTCAGATAACTCATGCTGATGCATGATATTTCGAAAAATCTCAAAAACATTCTGTTTGTCAAAAGGATTTTCTTTTCTACATAATTTTGGATAGACAGTTTCTTTCAAATAATGAAAATCTCTCAAATTATCCACCTCATAGCAAATTAAATCTGTTGATTTTATTGCTGATATTTCATGTAATTGAGTACATCTCAATAATAGATATTCATAATTTAACAACGGATTATCACAAAATTTCCACATTTCAAGCATCTGCTTAAATGACTGAAGGGAGATTTTTGACAAACCAATCATTTCACCATCAATCCTAAGTAATTGATGAATATCTTTCGATATATTCTTTACAAAACCATTGTCCAATTCAACAAAGGCTTCATCCCCCGTACCAGTTTCACTAACGATAGATAAGCAATTCTTACCTGTAGATGCAATTAATCGAGTCAAAAAATCCTTTTCAAACAACAAATCACTTTCAATCAATAAAAAATCTTCATCCACAAAAGATTCTGCCAAGGCTAAAGAAGCCATAGAAGCAGTATCTGCAAACTGATCGTTACATACAATCGAGACATCTGGAATTTGATAAAAAAGTTCAGATTTATATCCTGTTACTATGAGGATTCTTGATATACTAACTTCTCTCAATAAATTAATGGTTCGCTTTAATAGAGTCACACCATTAACCAATTCGATTAAAGATACAGGAATATCAAAATATTTTTCTTGCCGACCAGCTAATATAACTGCAATCATGATAAGAAATTGATTTTTATCAACTAAAACCTTATATTTGCGAATAAAAAAATATATATGAATCAAATAACATTTGTTCCTGTTGGAGGACTAGCAAACCGTATGCGTTCTATTGCGTCTGTAATTACATTAGCTCAACAAACAAAAAGTTACGTAAACATAATTTGGTTTCAAGACTGGGCTCTACATGCTCCTTTTCATAAATTGTTTGAACCAATAAATCAACCACATATAACATTAAAAGATGCATCTTTTCTCCAGTATTTATCAACAGATCGACCTAGGATCAAAAATCTCTACCTACCTCGTTTTTACCAAATCCTTACTTTTAATGATGCAATTTATGAACGTTCATTCTACCAATTAATCCAACAAGAATTCAATTTCAAAAAATGGATAGAACAAAATAAACATGTTTATATGGCTTCTTATTCCACATTCATACCTTACAGACAAGCTATGCTCAAAGAACTATTTGTTCCAACTAACAATATACAACAAAAAATTAAACATAGATGTAAAAATTTCAATGAATCTGTAATCGGAGTACATATTCGACGAACAGACAATATTGCATCTATCCAAAAAAGTCCATTAAATTTATTTTATAACAAAATTGATATTGAAATTGACAAACAAACAAAAACTCAAATTTATTTGGCAACAGATTCTGAAGAAGTAAAATATTCCATGAAAAAAAGATATGGAAATAGAATTATATCTTCAGATAATGTTGCAGACCGAAGTACTGTAAATGGTATTATAGATGGTATCACTGATATGTATACACTTGCATGTACTACAAAAATTTACGGTTCTTTTCAAAGTTCATTCTCTGAAATTGCTTCACAAATAGGAAATATTCCATTAGAAATCATTCAATCGGACTTGGCATAAATTTTTCAAGCCAACTGTGTATATCATATTTCATCTTTACCATATCAGGAATCAGAGTACTTGGTTGTTGCATAAATTTTTGAATTTCTGCAATATTCAATTCTTGTAACAAAAAAATATTTGATTTTTGGTAAAAATCAAACTCTACAATCCATGGATTATTGGTTAGTAATTTCTTATTATAAAATAAAGCTTCTAATGGCCTCCTTGTCAATCCGGATTGTCCCACTTGATATATATCTATAATGCACCTACTTTTCTTGACATACTCCAAATATTCTTCATAAGATATATATTCATTTTTATTATGCGGTATTACATATTCTACAATATACCCAGCGTTTTCCAATAATAATTTCAACTGTAACAAATACGGTTCTCTATCTTTCGGCTCTCCACAAAAGAAAAAATCAATATTTACAGATTCTTCTTTTTGCTCTTTAGGAAAACGGAGAAAAGGAGTATGATAAGTCATCCCATATTCTTCAGCATCCTTTTTATCAAATGTAACCAACTCATATCCCATTCTTTTAATCTTAGATAATTCTTTATATGGTTTTTTCCCTTTAAAAAGAGGATAAATAGGATTCCCAAACCAATTATATTTCTTTGTTTCCTTCGGAAGAAGATTCTTTATCATTCCTAAAGCACGCATATTTATTCTTTCAAAAATCAACAAATTATCTTCAGGCTTTATTTGAGAAATACTCAAAAGAAATTCTTTATCAAACCAAATCTTCAATATCCATATTGGCAAAGGTATATTTCCCACAAAAAGAAAACGTGTAATTTTAAGAAAAAAATTTTTAGGAGCAGCTAATTGATCCGGTATAAAAACAACATTCATCTCTTTTTCTATATTTCCAAAAAGATAATTAGTTGAACTTCCAACTGTATTAATAATAAATAATTTACCCTTCTTCATACTATGAAATCATTCTAAAAAAAGACATTTATAATTATACAATTTTTGATACCATCTATAATTTAAAAGTCGACATTCAATACAGTCAAATAAAATATTTTCCACTTTGGAGAAGATAGTCCTTCTAATCCATTCAACAAAAACAGATCCCAAAAATGTTACGAGTAAAACAAAGGAAAAAACAAAGAAAAACAAATTATTATTTTGATACTCTACAAGAGTAGAAGAAAAATATCTAATAAATAAATTATGTACCAAATAAACAGGGAATACATAACTTGCTATACAATTAATTGTTTTAGAGCAATGATGATTCTGCAAAAACAAATAAAACATTGAAATCGAGATAAGAAGGATAAATAAATTATTATCACGTGAAAATCTTAATATTATATTTCCATTAAATAAAGTCAGCATTGTATTCAGTAAAAAGACAATAAATACACTTATTATACATATCTTCTTATAATGTAATTTTATAAATTCAGAAAATCCATAATATTTTAAATACTGTCCTAATAAATAAGATAACATAAGGTTTGGTAAACCTTTTCCAAAATCATTTTGAATTTCGATTAATAAAAAAGTTGGTCCTAAAACAAAAAACACCCCAGATACAAACAATAAAAGTTCGAATTTCTCACGTGAAAGAACTAATACTAAACGATTCAGAAAAGGAGCAAAGCAAAATATTACAATATATATAGCTACAAACCAGTACAAACGGCCAAAAGTAGGAAATGCAAAAGAAATTTTATCCAGCAAATGAAAATGCTCATGAAAATATAGTGTATAAACAGTAAATGACAAAAAAGAATAAAAACATGTAACAACAAGTAAATTAAACAATTTTCGTACATTAAAAGAAATACCAAAATATCCCGAAATTAGAATAAATAAAGTCACACCTGCATTTCCTATACTATTAACAGCTAAAATAATCCCTTTATTTAAAACATTCTGTGTAGAAAATATTTCACCACATATATGCATTGAAACAATCATTAAAATACAGATTATTCTCAGTAATTCTATGTTAGTTTGACGTTTCTTCATTTTGGGGATATACTTACCAATAAATATTCTATTACCTCTCTAAAAATCGTAGATTTAAGCACATACATGCATGTACTATACAAAATAGTTACTAATAATATTTTAAGAACAAACAAAATATATGGATTAGAAATCCATATAGTAAAAATAGAGGTAACAACTAATACAAATATAACTATTACACAATAGGGTAAGATGTCTCTAAGAACATCTATTAGACTTATCCTTATACATTTATTCACAAAATAATGCCATACAAACATCCATAATAAGTTAACTACAACAAATGCCATAACCATATAAAAAATCCCCATTGATAACATACTACTAATAATAATCAATTGGACCAATCCCAATGTAATTGTACTGTACATATATATATCTGACTTTCCTCGACTCAATAAGACATGTGTATATAAGCTACTAATAGGTATCACAGCTCCCCATACACACAATAATTGCATTATAGGAACACAAGGCAACCACTTATCAGACACTGTTATCATAATGAACTCCGGAGCTACAAATGCAAGTCCAAACATCGCCGGAAAAGAGATAAAAGAGGTAAAACGCAACATTTTACGAAATATTTGACGTTGTCGTTCTGCATCCAATATAACTTCTGATAAAACAGGCAAGGAAACATTTCCAACCATACTTCCAATAAAAGAGGAACCCATAGTCATCCATTTATTCCCTTGAGTAAAATACCCTACTTGGTCTGGTTTATAAAAACGTCCTAATAGTATGGAGAAAATATTTGCATTAATTTGTCCAAATATACTTGTAAAGAACACCTTTATTCCAAAAGAATACATTGCCTTTAATGGTTTAAAATCAAATGTAAACGTTGGTCTCCATTTTACATAATACCAACGTAGTGAACTACCCACAAAAGCATGAGAAACCGTTTGTATGGCAATACCCCAATAAGCAAACCCCCTGAATGCAAGTATGACACCTATAGTTCCGGATATGAATAAAGCCGAAACCTCTATCTTCATCCTCTCCTTTATCATTAATTTCTTTGTCAACATAGCAGAATGTGCTATTGACGTAGAACTAATCAATAACCAAAGGAAAAGAATACGTGACAAATTTGTTAATTCTGGTTGTTCGTAAAAATCTGCAATCAATGGAGCACTAAAAAACAAAATTATATAACAAATGATTCCAACTGTGAAACTAAACCAA